>Ga0207713_1000010_pt1 | contig 528374 bp, 494 predicted proteins | sample KBSS64metaG_FD_184404 | JGI IMG/M metagenome (GOLD analysis project Ga0207713, IMG submission 184404) | Switchgrass rhizosphere microbial communities from Kellogg Biological Station, Michigan, USA - KBS S6-4 metaG (SPAdes) (version 2) | ecosystem: Host-associated > Plants > Roots > Rhizosphere...
GAAGTTTTTCAGAGAATCTCTAACAACTTCAACCACTTGACTCGCTTCGATCTCTCGTTAGCGGGAGGCGAATTCTACAGCGATTTGAGTCGCTGTCAACTGCCTTTTTCACCGCTTTCGACGTTAAGATCGAAACACTTCGGAGCGGGTTACTTTGGTTAACTGCTTGATTAACAAGGAGTTTTCCGTTTGGTCTGCGCCGGAAGTGGGGCGAATTATAGAGGGATCTGTGGGGGCGTCAAGCATTGATTTCAACAAATTGTCATAAAGATCAAAAGCTTCCCCGCTTGGCACCGCATCAAGGCCGCCAGGTGCATGGCTTGAGGCTTCTGGCGTTCTTGAGATCGAGCGCCGCCCGCGCGGCGCTTCGCGAGCAAGCTCTGCTCCCACATCTGTTTCGGGCCAGTTATACCTGTGAGATCACCTCGACCGCCTTGTTTGTTCACCTCAAATCTGTAGTGAAAGGACAAGGCGGACCAGGTAATGGCACAGACATAACTGGCCCGAAACAGATGTGGGAGCGAGGGGGGCGCCGAGCCCTTGCTCGCGAACGCGCCGCGCGGGCGGCGCTCGGTCTTGAGAACGCCGGAAAGCCAGAGCCCTACACCTGGCAGCCCTTACGCAATCTCCCAACAAACACCTGGCGCCTCCACCCACCTTTATACAAACAAAAAGGGCAGACCTGCCGGCCTGCCCTTCTCAACAGTCAAAAGCTCAAAGAGCCCCCAACGTCACTCCTGCTTCAAGCTGATCCGCGCGAACGCCTTCTTGCCAGCCTGGCACACATGAGTCGCCCCAACCGCAAAGACAAACCCACGATCGACCACCTCGCCATCAACACGCACACTACCCGCCGCCAGCAGATCACGTGCCGCCGCAGAGTTCTTCACCAGGCCTGCCTTATTAAGGACAGCAGCGATCGGCATGTCCTCCCCCGCGGCGATCTCGATTTCCGGCAGGTCGTCCGGCAGCTCGCCATCCTTCATCCGGTTGCCCGCGGCACGGTGGGCATTGGCAGCCGCTTCTTCGCCGTGGAAACGCGCCACGATCTCTTCGGCGAGCTTGATCTTGATGTCACGCGGGTTGGCGCCTGCCTCGACGTCAGCCTTGAAGCCGTTGATCTCGTCCATGGAGCGGAAGCTCAGCAGTTCGAAGTAACGCCACATCAGCGGATCAGGAATGGACACCAGCTTGCTGTACATCACGCCCGGCGCTTCCTGGATGCCGACGTAGTTGCCCAGCGACTTGGACATCTTCTTCACGCCGTCCAGGCCTTCCAGCAGCGGCATGGTCACGATGTTCTGCGCTTCCTGGCCGTAGGCGCGCTGCAACTCGCGGCCCATCAGCAGGTTGAACTTCTGATCGGTACCCCCCAGCTCCACGTCGGCCTTCAAGGCCACGGAGTCGTAGCCCTGCACCAGCGGGTAGAGGAACTCGTGGATGGCGATGGACTGGTTGGCCTTGTAGCGCTTGTCGAAGTCATCGCGCTCAAGCATGCGCGCCACGGTGTACTGCGAGGACAGGCGAATGAAGTCGGCCGGCGACATGGCGTCCATCCAGGTGGAGTTGAACGCCACCTCGGTCTTGGCCGGGTCGAGGATCTTGAACACCTGTGCCTTGTAGGTCTCGGCGTTGGCCAGTACCTGTTCGCGGGTCAGCGGCGGGCGGGTGGCGCTCTTGCCGCTAGGGTCACCGATCAGGCCGGTGAAGTCACCGATCAGGAAGATCACGTGGTGCCCCAGCTCCTGGAACTGGCGCAGCTTATTAATAAGCACCGTATGACCAAGGTGCAGGTCAGGCGCCGTAGGGTCGAAGCCAGCCTTGATGCGCAGCGGCTGCCCGCGCTTGAGCTTCTCGACCAGTTCGGACTCGACCAGTACCTCTTCCGCACCACGTTTGATCAGCGCTAGCTGCTCTTCAACCGACTTCATAACCGACCCGCAAGGCTTAGATTCAAAGGGAACCAACCATACAAGATCAGGCACCAATTACAAGTTTTTGACTTGCGTGTGACCCCAGGGCTGGGTCGTGGCGTCTGCGAGCTTGCTTTGGAAAGGATTTGGTTATATTTTATACAGTTATTTCATCTTTATCATGTCATTCATCTTTTCCATTTCATCTTTTTCAAAGCCAAATTACCTATGACCAGCGAACCGCCTAAAGCGCCCCCGCTTTATCCGAAGAGCCACCTGTTGGCCGCCAGCGGCATCGCCGCCCTTCTCAGCCTTGCCCTGCTGGTGTTTCCTTCCAGCGAAGTGGAAGCCAAACGCACCTCTACCCCGCTGGAAATGGAGACGCCGGCCGACCAGCTCAAGCAGGCCCAGAAGGACGCCCCGGCCACTGACCTGGGCGAGGACCCCGCGGTACCTGCGCCTTTTGCCCAGATAGACAACGAAGACGACCAGGACAAGGACACGGCCCAGGACACTCCGGCCACCAAACCCGAGCCGGTCGCCGCGGCCGACGATACCGCCAAGAAGGCGCCGGGCCACCGCGAAGTCACCGTGCGCAAGGGCGATACCCTGTCCAAGCTGTTCGACGAAGCCGGCCTGCCCGCCACGGCAGCGCAGGAAGTACTGGCCAGTGACAAGCAGGCCAAACAGTTCGCGCAGCTCAAGAACGGTCAGGTGCTGGAGTTCGAGATCAGCCCCGAAGGCCAGCTGACCAGCCTGCACACCAAACTGAGCAACACCGAGACCATCCGCCTGGTGCGCGGCGCCAAGGGCTTTGCCTTCAACCGCGATGTCATCAAGCCGGTCATGCGCGAGGCCTATGCCCACGGCGTGATCAAGAACTCCCTGTCACTGTCCGGCCAGCGTGCCGGGCTGTCCCACAACCAGGTGATGGACCTGGTCAACATCTTCAACTACGACGTCGACTTCGCCCAGGATATCCGCCAGGGTGACGTGTTCGATGTGATGTACGAGCAGAAAGTGCTCAATGGCAAGGTGATCGGTACCGGCAACATCCTGGCCGCGCGCTTCACCAACCGCGGCAAGACCTACACCGCGGTGCGCTATACCAACAAGCTGGGCACCACCAACTACTACACCGCCGAAGGCAACAGCATGCGCAAGGCTTTCGTGCGCTCGCCCGTGGACTTCGCCCGCATCAGCTCGCGCTTCTCGGTAGGCCGCTTCCACCCTATTCTGAACAAGATCCGCGCCCACCAGGGCGTCGACTACGCCGCCCCACGTGGCACGCCGATCAAGGCCACTGGCGACGGCAAGGTGGAGTTGGCTGGGCGTCGCGGTGGTTACGGCAATACAGTGATCATCGCCCATGGCAAGACCTACAAGACCCTGTACGGGCACATGCAGGGCTTCGCCAAGGGTATTCACGCCGGCTCCGTGGTCAAGCAGGGCCAGGTGATCGGCTACATCGGCACTACCGGACTGTCCACTGGCCCCCACGTGCACTATGAGTTCCAGGTCAATGGCGTGCATGTCGACCCCCTGGGGCAGAAACTGCCGATGGCCGATCCAATCGCCCGCAACGAGAAGGCGCGCTTCATGCAGACAGCCCAACCGTTGATGGCGCAAATGGACCAGGAGAAATCCACCATGGTCGCGAGCAAGAAGTAAGACATGGCCCTGTATATCGGTGTGATGTCCGGGACCAGCCTCGATGGGCTGGACATTGCGCTGGTGGAACAGGGCGCTGCATTGCGCCTGGTAGCCAGCCATTATGTGCCCATGCCTGCGGGCCTGCGCAGCGAACTGCTGGCCCTGTGCGCCAGCGGCCCGGACGAGATAGCCCGGGCTGCCATGGCCGAAAACCAATGGGCGACGCTGGCGGCCCAGGGCGTCAACGCCTTGTTGCAGCAGCAAGGCCTCAGCCCTTCCGATATCCGCGCCACAGGCAGCCACGGCCAGACCGTGCGCCATGAGCCCACCCGTGGCTTCACGGTGCAGATCGGCAACCCGGCGCTCCTGGCCGAGTTGACCGGCATTACCACCGTGGGTGATTTCCGCCGTCGCGATGTGGCGGCAGGCGGCCAGGGCGCGCCGTTGGTACCCGCCTTCCATGACTCGCTGTTCGCCGGCATTGGCGAGCACCTGGCGGTATTGAACGTGGGTGGCTTCAGCAACCTCAGCCTTATCGATGCCGGGCAACCGGTGAGCGGCTTCGACTGCGGGCCTGGCAACGTGTTGCTCGATGCCTGGATACATGACCGCCAGGGCCTGCATTTCGACCGCGACGGCGCCTGGGCGGCAAGCGGCACGGTGCACGCAAGGCTGCTGGACGAATTGCTGAGTGACCCGTTTTTCGCCGGCAAAGGGCCGAAGAGCACCGGCCGCGAAGTCTTCAACCTGCCTTGGCTGCGAGGCCATCTGGCCAGGTTGCCGGCGATTGCCGAGGCGGACGTTCAGGCGACGCTGCTGGAGCTGACCGCGCGCACCATCATCGAGTCGTTGCGCCACGCACAACCACACACCGATGAACTGCTGGTGTGCGGTGGCGGGGCGCATAACGGCGCACTGATGCAACGCCTGGCGCAGCTGTTGCCAGGCACACGGGTGGCCAGCACCGACAGCCGTGGCATCGATCCTGACTGGATGGAGGCCATGGCGTTTGCCTGGCTGGCGCATTGCTGCCTTGAAGGTATCGCCACCAACAGGCCTAGCGTGACGGGTGCTCGCGGATTGCGGGTACTGGGCGCGATTTATCCTGCTTGAACCCCAGACGGCAGAACGCCGCGCGATTGCGCGGCGTTCCGTGTCTCGTCATCCCCGGGGGTCAGATCGAGAACGACTGACCGCAACCACAGGTAGTGGACGCGTTAGGGTTGTTGATCACGAAACGTGAACCCTCCAGCCCCTCCTGATAATCCACCTCGGCGCCTGCCAGGTACTGGAAGCTCATCGGGTCAACCACCAGGCTGACGCCCTCGCGCTCGACGATGGTGTCGTCGTCGGCCACGTCTTCATCGAAGGTGAAACCGTACTGGAAGCCGGAGCAACCACCACCGGTCACGAAAACCCGCAGTTTCAGACGATCATTGCCTTCCTCATCGACCAGGGTCTTCACCTTGTGCGCGGCACCGTGGGTGAATTGCAAAGCCGTGGGTGTGAAGGATTCGACGCTCATGCTGACTCTCTCCCGGCGTAAGCCGCCATAAAACTCAATGGCGCCATTATCCGCTTCTCCCAGAAAAATGGTCAACAATTGTGCGCTGGCCGGCGCCAGCGCACTGTCGCGGTTACGGCAGCATGCCGGCGTGGGCCAGGCCCAGGCGCTCGTCGAGGCCGAACAGGATGTTGAGGTTCTGCACGGCCTGGCCGGAAGCACCCTTGACCAGGTTGTCGATGACCGACAGTACTACCACCAGATCACCGCCTTGCGGGCGATGCACAGCGATGCGGCACACATTGGCACCCCGCACGCTGCGGGTTTCCGGGTGGCTGCCGGCGGGCATGACGTCGACGAACGGTTCGTCGGCGTAGCGCTTCTCGAAGAGCGCCTGCAGGTCGACAGCCTTATCCACCACGGTGGCATAGAGCGTGGAATGGATACCACGGATCATTGGCGTCAGGTGCGGCACGAAGGTCAAACCCACATCGCCCCCGGCAGCACGACGCAGGCCCTGGGTGATTTCCGGCAGGTGGCGGTGGCCCTTGACCGAGTAGGCTTTCATGCTTTCGCCCGCTTCGCAGAACAGCGAACCCACGCTGGCACCACGGCCGGCGCCACTGACACCGGACTTGCAGTCGGCGATCAGGCGCGAATTATCGGCCAGGCCGGCTTCCAGCAGCGGCAGAAAACCCAATTGGGTAGCGGTGGGGTAGCAACCCGGCACGGCGATCAGGCGTGCGCTGCGGATCTGCTCGCGGTTCACTTCAGGCAGGCCGTAGACCGCGTCCTTGAGCAATTGCGGCGCGCCGTGTGGCTGGCCGTACCATTTCGCCCATTCATCAGCATCCTGCAGGCGGAAGTCGGCAGAGAGGTCGATGACCTTGGTGCCCGCCGCCAGCAGTTCGCCAGCCAGGGAGTGCGCCACGCCGTGGGGGGTGGCGAAGAACACCACGTCACAGGCGCCCAGGGTTTTCACGTCCGGCACGCTGAACGCCAGGCCATCGTAATGACCGCGCAGGTTGGGGTACATGTCGGCCACTGGCACGCCCGCTTCGGAACGCGAGGTGATGACCGCCACTTCTGCCTGTGGATGGGTTGCCAACAGACGCAGCAGCTCGACCCCGGTGTAACCCGTGCCGCCGACGATACCGACCTTGACCATATACCTGCCCCTTTCAACGAACCGACTAGGAAACCGCTGATAATACGGGCCCAGCGCATGCGCTAACAACCGTTGAGGTGACGTGTGGCGCCCCGGGGCACTACTATCGGGCTACCGTGAACCTGGAAACCAATGAAAATGCTCTATCTCTGGATCAAAGCCTTGCACATCGTCAGCATCGTCTGCTGGTTCGCCGGGCTGTTCTACCTGCCCCGCCTCTTCGTCTACCACGCCAGCAGTGAAGACGAGGTCGGCAAGCAGCGTTTCATGGTCATGGAGCGCAAGCTGTACCGCGGCATCATGGGCCCTTCGATGATCGCGACCCTGGTGTTCGGCGCCTGGCTGGTCTACCTCATCCCTGGCTACCTGACCCAAGGCTGGCTGCACGCAAAACTCACTCTGGTGGTGCTGCTGATTGGCTACCATCATATGTGCGGGGCGCAGGTGAAACGATTTGCCCGTGGCGAAAACACCCGCTCGCATGTCTTTTATCGCTGGTTCAATGAGGTGCCGGTGCTGTTTTTGCTGGCTATCGTAATTCTGGTCGTGGTGAAGCCGTTCTAAGGACATACAACCACAGAGGCGAAAAATACCGTTATGTCGCTGCCCCCGCTGCTGGACCAACGCCTGCGCCTGCCCGTGGTGGCAGCGCCGATGTTTCTCATCTCCAACCCGCAACTGGTGCTGGCCTGCTGCCGCAACGGCGTGGTGGGCAGCTTTCCCGCGCTGAACCAGCGCGACAGCGCCGGCTTCAAGGCCTGGCTGGAAGAAATCGAGGGTGGGCTGGCCCTGCTCGACAAACCAGCGCCCTACGCGGTCAACCTGATTGTGCACAACAGCAACCCGCGCCTGGAAGCCGACCTGGCGATCTGCATCGAACACAAGGTACCCATCGTCATCACCAGCCTGGGCGCAGTGAAAGAGGTGGTGGATGCCGTGCACAGCTATGGCGGCCTGGTGTTTCATGACGTCACCACCCGCCGCCATGCTGAAAAAGCCGCCCAGGCCGGTGTCGACGGGTTGATCGCGGTAGCTGCCGGCGCCGGTGGCCATGCGGGCACCTTGAGCCCATTTGCCCTGATCGCCGAAATACGCCAGTTCTTCGACAAGACCCTGCTGTTAGCCGGCAGCATCAACCATGGCCGGGAGATCCTCGCCGCGCAGTTGTTGGGCGCCGACCTGGCCTATCTGGGCACGCGCTTCATCGCCTGCCAGGAAAGCCAGGCTCCGGATGCCTACAAGGAAATGCTGCTGGCCTCCAGAGCCGCTGATATCATCCTTACGCCCGCGGTATCGGGGGTGCCTGCCAGCTTCATGCGCAAGAGCCTGGAGGATGCAGGTTTCGACGCGGCTACCCTTGCCAGCGCCGGGACCCAGGCCAGGCTCAAACCGATCGACGACGAAGCCAAGGCATGGAAGACCATCTGGTCGGCCGGCCAGGGCGTCGGTGAAATCAATGACCTGCCCAGTGCCGATGAACTTATCGCCCGCCTGGACAACGAATACCGCAAGGCACTGGTACTGGCCAACCGCCTCCCCGATTACTGGCCGCGTTGATACACCGGCCTACCCAGACAAGGACGCCCGCATGACAACACTGTTCAAGATCGTCTTCGACGGCAGCCCCCTGCCCGGCGTCGACCTGGCTACAGCCAAGGCCAACCTGGCCCAGCTGTTTCGCAGCGACCTGGAGGCGGTGGAAAAACTGTTCACGGGCCACAAGGTGGCGCTCAAGCGCAACCTGTCCCAGGACACCGCGCAAAAGTATCTGGATGCTTTGCACAAGGCCGGCGTCCAGGCGCGTCTGGAAGAGGAAGCACCGCTGGAACTGAGCCTGGAGAAGGTCGAGCCAGTGCCCGAGCCGGCCTATTCGCCCTACGCCCCGCCACAGTCGGACATTACCCCGACTGTCGCCGTGTACGGCCCACTGAAAGTCATGACCATCCAGGGCCGCATCGGCCGGGTACGCTACCTGGGCTGGTCCATGGCGCTGCTGCTCTGCGCCTGCCTGGCAAGCCTGGTGTGCGTCACCCTGCTGACGATCTCCAAGCCGCTGGGGATCGGCGTGGGCGCGATAGCCCTGGCCGCGTTCATGACCATCAACGTGCAGATCGGCGTGCAACGCCTGCACGACGCCGGCTGGACCGGCTGGATGTGGCTGCTCAACCTGGTACCGTTCGTGGGCAGTATCTTCCCCCTGGTGGTGATGGCAGTGCCCGGCAACCCTGGCACCAACCAATATGGCCCGCCTGCCCCGCCCAACAGCAAGGCCGTCAAGGTACTGGCCTGGCTTTGGGTGTTATTCCTGGTGCTGATGTTCTTCGCGGGCGTGAGCGGCGGCCTGTCCTCGGTAGCCCGGCACTCGGCGGCGCTGTAAGGGAACCAGCACAACCGCGCGCCGCACGGTAGACTAGCGCCCATGAAAAACGCCCCTGCGCTGCGCCTCATCGAAGAGGCGGGGCCAGGGGCGTTCGTATGGAGAACCGCATGACCCGTTACGCCATGATCACTGGTGCTTCCAGAGGCCTGGGCCTGGCATTGGCCGAGGCCCTGGCCCGGCGTGGCCGCAACCTGATACTGGTGGCGCGCCAGCGCGACGCCCTGGAGGCCGTCGCCAGTGAGCTGACCCAACGCTTCGGTGTCGAAGTGCTGTTCCGTGCCTGTGATCTGAGCGAGCCACTGCGCATTTCCGGGTTCCTGCTGGAACTGGAAGAAAGCGACCGGCATATCGACTTGCTGATCAACTGCGCAGGGCTGCGCTCTTATGGGCACTTCCTGGCCCAGGACTGGATGCAGGAGCAGGACCTGATAGAGGTCAATATCCTCGCCCTGGCGCGGCTGTGCCATGTGATCGGTAATGCCATGGCCGTGCACGGCGGCGGGCAGATCCTCAATGTCGCTTCGCTGGCGGCGTTCCAGCCTGGGCCCTGGATGAGCAATTACGCAGCCAGCAAGGCCTACGTGCTGAGTTTTTCCGAAGGCTTGCGCGAAGAACTGCGCCAGTCCGGGGTGAAAGTATCGGTGCTGTGCCCAGGCCCGGTGCGCTCATCGCAGCGGGTGATCGAGCGTCTGGCCAACAGCCAGCGCGTGCTCAGCCCTGAAGAAGTGGCGCTGTACACCGTGCGCGCCCTGGCCCGCAACCGCGCAGTCATCGTCCCCGGCCGGCGCAACCGCCTGCTTGCCTACGGCGCGCGCCTCGGTTCGCGCTGGCTGGTACGCAAGCTGGCCGGCGCCATCAACCTGGCCTACCGCCCCCGCTGAGCATTCAACGCTGGGCGCGGGCCGCAGGCGTGAGTACACTCGTGCCCGACGTCAAACATGGAGAAACCGTTGTGGATACTCTGTTCACCAAGATCATCAACAGGGAAATACCTGCCAAGATCATCTACGAAGACGACCAGGTTCTGGCCTTCCACGATATCGCGCCCCAGGCACCGGTACACTTTCTGGTGATCCCGAAAAAGCCGATCCGCACCCTCAACGACCTCACCGAGGAAGACAAGGGCCTGGCCGGTCACATTCTGTTCACCGCCCAACGCCTGGCCAAGGAGCTGGGGTGTGAAGAAGGCTTCCGCGTGGTGATGAACTGCAACGAGCTAGGTGGCCAGACGGTCTACCACATTCACATGCATGTGCTTGGCCAGCGCCAGTTGCACTGGCCGCCGGGCTGACTCAACGCCAGAGACCGCGGCTTTCACGTTGTTGCGGGACCGGCCGAAGCTCGGGAAAAGAGCGACGCAATGTGCCTGGATCACCGCGTCGCTTTTGTTCCCGAGCTTCGCCCGGTCTCACAGGCAGGCTCTAGCCCGCGGTTTGAGTTAAACTGCAGGCCGTGATTCTATCCGGAGGTGCCCAATGGCTACCGAACGTCACTACTCCCCCCTCGACCGACTGCTGCTGCAGGCCGATACGGCCATGCGCACACTGCTGCCTTTCAGCGGTCAGCCGTCGCGGCCGTCACCGGCCATCGTCCAGCCGGACCCCACCCTCAGCGAAGACGAAACCCGCCACGTCGCTGGCCTGATGCGCATCAACCACACCGGTGAAGTGTGCGCCCAGGCGCTGTACCAGGGCCAGGCCCTGACGGCCAAGCTGCCGCAGGTGCGCAAGGCCATGGAACATGCCGCCGAGGAAGAAGTGGACCACCTGGCGTGGTGCGAGCAACGTATCCGCCAGCTGGGCAGCCACCCCAGCGTGCTCAACCCGCTGTTCTACGGCATGTCGTTCGGCATCGGCGCAGTCGCCGGCCTGGTCAGCGACCGGGTGAGCCTGGGCTTCGTCGCGGCAACCGAAGACCAGGTGTGCAAACACCTCAATGAACATCTGGAACAGTTGCCGGCCGAGGACGCCAAGTCCCGCGCCATTCTGGAGCAGATGCGTATCGATGAGGAACAACACGCCGAATCCGCGCTGGACGCCGGCGGTTTCCGCTTCCCGGCGCCGGTGAAATTCGGCATGAGCCTGCTGGCCAAGGTCATGACCAAGAGTACCTACCGGATCTGACCAGGGTGCGAGCCACGAAAAAGGGACCCCAGGGTCCCTTTTTTCATGCCTGCCGTGGATCAACCCAGTTCGATGATCTCGTAGTCATGGGTGATTTCCACGCCGGCACGGCCCAGCATGATCGAGGCCGAGCAGTATTTTTCCGCCGACAGCTCGACCGCACGCTTGACCTGGGCTTCTTTCAGACCACGGCCCTTGACCACGAAGTGCAGGTGGATCTTGGTGAACACCTTGGGGTCCTCGGTGGCGCGCTCGGCTTCCAGAAAAGCTTCACAGCTTTCCACCGGCTGGCGGGATTTCTTCAGGATGCTGACCACGTCGAAGTTGCTGCAGCCACCCAGGCCCAACAGCAACATCTCCATGGGGCGCACACCCAGGTTGCGGCCGCCGCTCTCGGGCGGGCCGTCCATCACCACCACATGACCGCTGCCCGACTCGCCAAGAAACATGGCTTCGCCTGCCCACTGGATACGTGCCTTCATCACCAGGACTCCACTGTAAAAAAGGCCGCCAGCTTAGCACAGGCTCTTGCATAAGCCCTGTAGCCACGCCGATGCCTGCCGATAAGGTGATCAGTAAATTCCCCGATACACAAAACGGGTGTCTGATAAGCTGGCGCCAAATCACTGGCGCCAATGTCCAGTGTCCTAAAAAATACACTTTGCCGTTGATTGTCTTGCCCCGGGATCCAGCCATGGTTGCTCTCACCCAGCCGATACAGAACATCGATAAACTCCTGGCGCACTGCCAGCGTCGCCGCTATGGCGCCAAGAGCAATATCATCTGCGCCGGCGACCGCTCCGAAACCCTGTCGTACATCATCAAGGGCTCGGTCACTATCCTCATCGAGGACGAAGATGGCCGCGAGATGATCATCGCCTACCTCAATACCGGGGACTTCTTTGGTGAACTGGGGCTGTTCGACTCCCCCGGCCATGACCACGAGCGCAGTGCCTGGGTAAGGGCCAAGACCGAGTGCGAGGTGGCCGAGATCGGTTATGGAAAATTCCGCGAAGTGGCACTGCAGCACCCGGAAATCATGCTCGCGCTAGGCACCCAGATGGCCCAGCGCCTGCGTGATACCACCCGCAAGGTGGGTGACCTGGCCTTCTTCGACGTAACCGGGCGTGTAGCGCGCTGCTTGCTGGAGCTGTGCAAGCAACCCGATGCCATGACCCACCCCGACGGCATGCAGATCAAGATCACCCGCCAGGAAATAGGCCGTATCGTCGGTTGCTCGCGGGAAATGGTCGGGCGTGTACTCAAGGATCTTGAAGAGCGCAACCTGGTCAACGTGAAGGGCAAGACCATGGTGGTCTTCGGTACCCGTTAGCCCTTGCTGCGAACCTCGGCCAACAACTGCTGATAGGCCTGGGTCAGCCGCTCCAGTACCAGTGGCGCGGCGAAACGCTCGTTCAGGGCGATATGGCTGGCAGCCTCGCAGCGCTGGGGCAGGCCGCAGGCCTGGTTGAAGCGGTTGACCGCTGCCACCATCGGCTCGCGCTCGTTGTCCATCAGCATCGCCCCATGTACCAACACTACCGGCCGGGTGCCACTCAAGCCCTGACGCCAGCGCTGTGCGGTACCGACCCATTTGCGGCCATCAATGTTGACGTTATAGCGGCCGTCACAGAAAGCCCCGGGCACTTCTCCCAGTGAAGCGTCGCCGCCGAGCTCCTTTACCACGTCGCAAAGGGGTTGGCACAAGCGCTGGTACGCGGTTTCGATGCGGTTCTGGTCGCCTTCGCTGCGCGGTGCCACGTAAACCAGTGCCACGTTGAGGGTCGCTGCCGATTGCGGCACCGGCTCGCCACCGGTTTCGCGCAGCAACACCGGCCAACCGGCTTGCGCCGAAACCGCGCAGGCCGCTTCGAAGCCGGGTTGGCGGTTGAGGCGCCGGGGCATGACCAGGGTCTGGTCGGTGGACTGCCAGAACAGCAGTCCGTCGGATTGCTCACCACGGCAGACGGCGGCGAGCAGGTCCTGTTCAGCCTGCAGGCCAGCCTGGGTGTCGAGACGCAGGGCAACAGCCATTTCAAATCTCCTGCAGCGCCCACAGAGAGGTCAGTGACCGAACTGTCAGGCCTGTACGCGTTCCGGGAAGAACAGACGTTGCAGTTCGTCGCCCGGGTGCTCGGCGCGCATGAACGCTTCGCCCACCAGGAAGGAATAGACTTCGCTGATTTCCATCAACTCGACGTCGGCCCGGTTGAGAATGCCGCTTTCCGTTACCACCAGGCGATCCCGCGGGATCAGCGGCAACAGGTCGAGGGTGTTCTCCAGGCTGACTTCGAAATTGTGCAGGTTGCGGTTGTTGACCCCAAGCAGCGGCGACTTCAGGTGCTTGAGCGCGCGCTCCAGCTCCTCGCCATTGTGGACCTCCACCAGCACGTCCAGACCCACGCCGAACGCTGCCGCTTCCAGCTCGGCCATTTTCACATCGTCCAGCGCGGCAACGATCAGCAACACGCAGTCGGCGCCCAGGGCGCGCGACTCGACGATCTGGTAAGGGTCGACCATGAAGTCCTTGCGGATCACTGGCAGGCTGCACGCGGCGCGAGCCTGTTGCAGATAGGCGTCGGCGCCCTGGAAGTAGTCGATATCGGTGAGCACCGACAGGCAGGTCGCCCCGCCCTTCTCGTAGCTCTGGGCAATCTCGGCAGGCACGAAGTGTTCGCGGATCACGCCCTTGCTTGGCGATGCTTTCTTGATTTCGGCAATGACCGCCGGGTGCTTGGTAGCCGCCTGGTCGATCAGTGCCTTGGCGAAGCCTCGCGGTGCGTCGGCGCTAGCGGCCAGGCGCTCCAGTTCGGCGAAGCTGACCCGCTGCAAGCGCTCGGCGACTTCCTGGGCCTTGCGGGCCAGAATGTTTTCCAGAACCGTCGGCACACTCATCCTTCATTCTCCTGCTTGAATACGGCGGTAAAGGCACCCAGCTCTTCGAGCTTCTCGCGGGCGAGCCCAGTGTGCAGCGCGTCGTGGGCCAGTGCCACGCCTTCCTTGAGCGAAGAGGCATGGTCAGCGGCGTACAGTGCGGCGCCAGCATTGAGGATGATCATCTCGGCGGCTTTCTGGCCGTGTTCGGTCTTGCGCTTGCCCAGGGCATCGCGGATCAGCTCCAGCGAGGCTTTCGGGCTTTCCACCGCCAGGCCATAGAGGCTTTGGCTCTTGAGGCCCAGGTCTTCGGGTTCGACCCAATACTCGCTGATCTCGCCGTTCTTCAGTTCGGCGACAAAGGTAGGTGCCGCGAGGCTGAACTCATCAAGGCCGTCCTTGGAATGCACCACCAGTACATGTTTGCTGCCCAGGCGGTGCAACACTTCCGCCAGCGGCCGGCACAAGGCCTGGTTGAACACCCCAACCACCTGGTGCTTGACGCCTGCGGGGTTGGTCAGCGGGCCGACCATGTTGAACAGGGTGCGCAGGCCCAGGTCGCGACGCGGCCCCGCGGCATGTTTCATGGCCCCATGGTGCGCCTGGGCAAACATGAAGCCGATCCCCACGCTGTCGATGCAGCGCGCCACTTGCACGGGCGTCAGGTTCAGGTACACGCCGGCGGCTTCCAGCAGGTCGGCGCTGCCGCTCTTGCCCGATACCGCGCGGTTGCCGTGCTTGGCCACGGTGCAACCCGCCGCGGCGATGACAAAGGAGGACGCCGTGGACACGTTGAAGATGTTGGCGCCGTCGCCGCCGGTACCGACGATATCGACCACGCCGTCCAGGGTCTTGAGTTCCACCCGATCCGCCAGCTCGCGCATGACCGAGACCGCGCCGACGATTTCGTCGATGCTCTCGCTCTTCATGCGCATGCCCATCAGGAAGGCACCGATCTGCGCTTCAGTGCATTGCCCGGTCATGATTTCGCGCATCACATCGCGCATCTCATCGGTGCTCAGGTCCAGCTGACCGACGATGCGGTTCAGCGCGCTCTTGATATCCATGATGGTTCCTTAGGCCTGACGGGTGCCGCCGGTCTGCTTGAGAAAGTTGGCGAACAGCTCGTGGCCCTGCTCGGAAAGAATCGACTCCGGGTGAAATTGCACCCCTTCCACATTCAGGGTCTTGTGGCGCAGGCCCATGATCTCGTCCACCGAGCCGTCGTCGTTGGCGGTCCAGGCGGTCAGTTCCAGGCAATCAGGCAGGGTTTCGCGCTTGACCACCAGCGAGTGGTAACGGGTGACGGTCAACGGGTGGTTGAGGCCTTCGAACACGCCCTTGTCTTCGTGAACCAGGGGGCTGGTCTTGCCGTGCATGGCCACGCGGGCGCGCACCACGTCACCGCCAAATGCCTGGCCGATGGACTGGTGGCCCAGGCACACGCCCAGAATAGGCAGTTTGCCGGCAAAATACCGGATGGCTTCGATGGACACACCTGCTTCGCTTGGCGTGCACGGGCCGGGGGAAACCACGATGCGCTCGGGGTTCATGGCCTCGATATCGGCGATGGTCACCTCATCGTTGCGCACCACTTTCACCTCCGCGCCCAGCTCACCGAGGTACTGCACGACGTTGTAGGTAAAGGAGTCGTAATTGTCGATCATCAGCAACATGGTCTGCTTCCTCAGGCGTCTTTCGGGGAGGTTTGTTCGGCCAGCGCCACGGCACGAAACATCGCGCGGCGCTTGTTCAGGGTTTCCTCCCACTCAAGGGCTGGCACCGAGTCGGCGACAATGCCGGCACCGGCCTGAACGTGCAGTTCACCGCCCTTGATCACGGCAGTGCGAATGGCGATCGCCGTGTCCATGTTGCCGTTCCAGGCAAAGTAGCCGACCGCGCCGCCATAAACACCGCGCTTGACCGGCTCCAGTTCGTCGATGATTTCCATGGCCCGGATCTTCGGCGCCCCGGACAGGGTGCCGGCTGGCAGGATGGCACGCAGGGCGTCCATGGCCGTCAGCCCGCTTTTCAGCTGGCCGGTGACATTGGAGACGATGTGCATCACGTTGGAATAGCGTTCGATGACCATTTTCTCGGTGAGCTTCACCGAGCCAATCTCCGATACCCGGCCCGTGTCATTGCGGCCCAGGTCGATCAGCATCAAGTGCTCGGCCAGTTCCTTCTTGTCGCTGAGCAGGTCCTGCTCCAGCGCCAGGTCGGCCTCCTCGTTGGCACCGCGCGGGCGGGTACCGGCGATGGGGCGCACGGTGATCTCGTTGTCTTCGACGCGCACCAGCACTTCCGGCGAACTGCCCACCACGTGGAAGTCGCCGAAGTTGAAGAAATACATGTACGGCGTCGGGTTGAAGCAGCGCAGGGCCCGGTACAGATCGATGGGCGCTGCCTTGAATTCGATGGACATGCGCTGGGACGGCACCACCTGCATGCAGTCACCGGCCAGGATGTACTCCTTGATGGTGTTCACACCCCGCTCGAAGTCTTCCTGGGTGAAGCTGGAGCGGAACGCGGGCTCGGCCGCCGGCGGGCGGTCAAGTTCCAGGCCGCGGCGCGGCGCGATCGGCTGGCGCAGCTTGTCCATCAGGGCATCCAGTTGCGCCTGGCCCTGCTCGTAGGCGTCGGCCTGGGCCGGGTCTGCCAGTACAATGGCGTGCATCTTGCCGGCCAGGTTGTCGAACACCACCACGGCATCGGACACCATCAGCAGAATATCCGGCACGCCGATGGGGTCGGGATTGGGGCATTTGCCCAGGCGTTTCTCGACGTAGCGCACACAATCGTAACCGAAATAGCCCACCAGGCCGCCGTTGAAGCGCGGCAGGCCGGGGATGGTCGGTACGTTGTAGCGGGCCTTGAAGGCCTCGACGAAAGCCAGCGGGTCTTCGACGTGGTCGTGGCGTTCCACCTCCGCGCCATCGCGGGTAATCACCACCTCGTGCTCGTGCACACGCAGCACGGTGCGGCACGGCAGGCCGATGATCGAGTAACGGCCCCATTTCTCGCCGCCCTGCACCGACTCCAGCAGATAGGAGTTGGGCGCGTCGGCCAGTTTCAGGTAGATCGACAGCGGGGTATCGAAGTCGGCCAGGGTTTCGCGGGCAAGCGGAATGCGGTTGTAGCCGGCAGCGGCCAAGCGCAGAAATTCTTCACGGATCATGATCAGCCTCGTGGCATGAGGGGCAAAACGGTCAGGTATGCAAACGCGCCGGCAGGGCCGGCCAGGTAAAAGTCAGGCGCGCCAACGCCAGCGGGCCAGGGCCTTGATGACTTTCATCCAGAGTTTGCGAGTGACCACCACGATGGAATCTCTGCGAGGGGAAGGTGTACTAGCCCCCAACGTTATCTCAGCCGCTGGATCTAAGCAACTGATCAGGTCGCTGAAATTGTCAATGACCACTGCCGGCGACTCTTCGGCAATGGGCCGGCCATGGTTGTAGCCATAGCTCAGGGCGATGCAGGGCACACCGGCGGCCCTGGCAGCCAGCACATCGTTGCGCGAGTCACCGACGAACAGGGCATCGGCCGGCTCCACGCCGGCCATGCGCATCACTTGCAACAGCGCGGCCGGGTCGGGCTTCTGCTGGGGCAAGGTGTCACCACCGATGATCCAGCGGAAGAAACGGCCCAGTTTCATTTCATCGAGCAGCGGCGCGACGAACTGTTCCGGCTTGTTGGTGATCAGGGCCATCTCGACGCCGCGTTTCTGCAGCCACTTGAGGCTCTCGCGCACGCCGGGGTAGACCTTGGTCAGGGCATGGCCGCCACTGTAGGCATCCATGAACACCGCCAGCGCCTGGTCGGTTTCCACCTCGCCCACGCCGGTGTGGTCGAGGCTGCCGGCCAGGCCGCGGCGCACCAGTACCCGCACGCCGTTGCCGACATAAGTGCGCGCGGCCTCGAGGCCTGCCGGGGCACGGCCGAGCTTGAGCAGCGTAGCGTCCAGGGCCGCGGCCAGGTCGGGGACGGAGTCGATCAGGGTACCGTCCAGATCGAACATCACCAGCCGTGGCAGCTTGGCCGGAACCCGCTGCTCGAAGCCGCTCATGAACGGGCCAGCGCCAGTTCGGAGCGCATCTTGTCGATGACTTCCTTGTAGTTCGGGGCGTTGAAGATCGCCGAGCCGGCAACGAAGGTATCGGCGCCTGCCAGGGCGATTTCGCGAATGTTGTTCACGTTCACGCCGCCGTCGATTTCCAGGCGAATGTCCAGGCCACTGGCATCGATGAGGGCGCGGGCTTCGCGCAGCTTGTCGAGGGTGTGGGGAATGAACTTCTGGCCGCCGAAACCTGGGTTGACGCTCATCAGCAGCACCATGTCGACCTTGTCCATCACGTACTTGAGCACGTCCAGGGGCGTGGCCGGGTTGAACACCAGGCCGGCCTTGCAGCCGCTGTCACGGATCAGTTGCAGCGAACGGTCGACGTGCAGGGTGGCTTCGGGGTGGAACGTGATGAAGCTGGCACCGGCTTCGGCGAAGTCGCCGATGATGCGGTCCACCGGGCTGACCATCAGGTGTGCGTCGATGGGCGCGGTGATGCCGTACTTGCGCAGTGCGGCGCAGACCATCGGGCCGATGGTCAGGTTGGGCACATAGTGGTTGTCCATGACATCGAAGTGAATGATGTCGGCGCCAGCGGCCAGGACATTGTCGACTTCCTCGCCCAGACGGGCGAAATCTGCGGAGAGAATGGACGGAGCAATTGCAAAGGGCTGCATGACGCACCTTTCTGGGCTGGAATCACGGTGGCGCGCATTGTACCTCAGCTTGTCGGAATGGGGGTGGCGAGGTCGACCACCAGCGGTGGTCAGTAAGCACTGCGGTAGATCTGCTCGATGTCCCTGGCGCTGAGCTTGCGCGGGTTGTTGCGCATCAGCCGGTCAATGCCGCACGCCTCGGCGGCCATGGCGGGGATGGCGTCCTCGGGCACGCCGAAGCTGCGCATGCCCTTGGGAATCTCGACGGTGGCGCACAACTGCACCATGGCCTCGACCGCCGCATCGGCCGCCTGCTGGTCCGACAGCTGCGCCACCTGTAGCCCCATGGCCACGGCGATATCGCGGAACCGCTCCAGGCAGGCGATCTTGTTCCAGGCCATGACATAAGGCAGCAACAGGGCATTGCTGACCCCATGGGCGATGTTGAACCGCCCCCCCAATGGATAGGCCAGCGCATGCACCGCCCCTACCCCGGCGTTGCCGAACGCCATGCCGGCCATGAGGCTGGCAGTGGCCATGTCTTCGCGGGCCTGCAGGTTGGAAGGGTTGGCGTAGGCCTTGGGCAAGGCCCGAACGATCAGCTTGATGGCCCCCAGCGCCAGGGAGTCGGTAATGGGCGAGGCGTTGACCGAGATATAGGACTCGATGGCATGCACCAATGCGTCGACACCGCTGGCGGCGGTGACACTGCGCGGGCAGGTCAGGGTCATCTGCGGGCTGACCAGCGCGACGTCCGGCAGCAGGTAATCGCTGACGATTCCCTTCTTCAGGTGCGCCTGCTTGTCGGACAGTATTGCCACGTTGGTCACCTCCGACCCCGTGCCGGCCGTGGTGGGAATGGCGATCAAAGGCGGCCCCTTGCGCGCCACCAGGCCCACACCGAACAGCGCGGCCAAGGGCCCGTCATGCCCGGCATAGGCCGCGACGCTCTTGGCGATATCAAGGGCACTGCCGCCCCCTACCCCGACCAGCCCGTCATGACCGCCCTCGCGATACACGCTCATGCAGTCCTCGACGATGGCAATCTCGGGCTCGGGCTGCACGCGGTCGAAGAGGCCATGGCGGCGCCCACCCAGTTGCGCCAGCGCGATGGCCACGGTGCCGGACTGCACCAGCACTGCATCGGTGACGATCAATGGGTTGTGCACATCGAGGCGGGTCAGTTCGCTGTCCAACTGCTCGATGGCGCCTGCGCCGGTGAGCAGCTTGTTGGCGATCTTGAAGGCAGAAAGGGTCATGAATGCGGCCTTTTTTCGGACAAGGGCTGCATTCAGACTAGCCAAGGGTGCGGGCCAATGAAGGATCATTGGCCCCGTTGATAACCGCCAATCACGTACCGGCGATCAGGCCTGGGCTGTGCGCAACTTCTCGCTGCGCCCGCGCAGCCACTCCAGGGTGAGCAACAGCACCACCGAAAAGGCGATCAGCAAGGTGGCAGCCGCGGCAATGGTAGGGCTCAGGTTCTCGCGGATGCCGCTGAACATCTGCCGGGGCAAGGTGGCCTGCTCGGGGCCGGCCAGGAACAGGGTCACCACCACCTCGTCGAACGAGGTAGCGAAGGCAAACAACGCACCGCTTATCACACCGGGGGCAATCAACGGCAGGGTCACCCGCCGGAACGCGGTCAGTGGCGAGGCCCCCAGGCTGGCCGCGGCGCGCACCAGGTTGTGGTTGAAGCCCTGCAGGGTCGCCGACACCGTGATGATCACGAAGGGCACGCCCAGCACCGCATGCACCAGAATCAATGAAGTGAAGCTGTTGCCCAACCCCAGCGGCGCAAAGAACAGGTAACTGGCCACGCCGATGATGACCACTGGCACCACCATGGGCGAGATCACCAGGGCCATCACCAGCGATTTGCCGGGAAAATCGCCGCGGGTCAGGCCGATGGCGGCCAATGTACCGAAGACCATGGCCAGCACCGTGGCCGCCGGGGCGACAATGATGCTGTTGGTGAGCGCGCGCATCCACTCCGCCGAAGCAAAGAAGTCCTGGTACCAGTGCAGCGAGAAGCCCTGCAACGGGTACACCAGAAAACTGCCGGAGTTGAACGACAACGGAATTATCACCAGCACCGGCAGGATGAGGAACAGCAAGATCAGGCCGCACAGAATGCGCAGGCTGTAGAACCAGACCCGCTCCACGGGCGACATGTAAGGGCTCAGCATTTTCCGAATCTCCTCAGCTCAGGCGCAGGCGGCTGGCGCCGACCAGTTTGCTGTACACCAGGTAAAGCAGCACGGTGGCCAGCAGCAACAGGCCGCCCAGCGCGGTGGCCATTCCCCAGTTGATGCTGGTGTTGGTGTAGAAGGCCACGAAGTAGCTGACCATCTGGTCGTTGGGGCTGCCCAGCAGCGCCGGGGTGATGTAGTAGCCGATGGCCAGGATGAACACCAGCAGGCAGCCAGCCCCAACACCCGCGTAGGTCTGCGGGAAGTAGACGCGCCAGAAACTGGCGAAGGGGTGGCAACCCAGTGAAATCGCCGCGCGCATATAGGTGGGCGAAATGCCTTTCATCACGCTGTAGATCGGCAGGATCATGAAGGGCAGCAGAATGTGCACCATGGAGATGTACACGCCAGTGCGGTTGAACACCAGTTCGAGTGGCTTGTCGATGACGCCCATGGCCATCAGCGCGCTGTTGATCAGGCCACCGGACTGCAACAGTACGATCCAGGCGGCTACCCGTACCAGGATCGAGGTCCAGAACGGCAACAGCACCATGATCATCAGCAGGTTGCTCTGGCGCGCTGGCAGGTTGGCCAGCAGGTACGCCAAGGGGTAGGCAAGCAACAGGCAGATGACCGTGATCACCAGGCCCATCCAGAAGGTACGGGCGAAGATGTCCAGGTAAATGGCCTGGTCCGGGGTAGCCGGGGCCACTTCGCCGAGGTCGTCGATACGGTGGTCAACGGCCGCGAGCAGGTAATAGGGGGTGACATTGCTGGTGTTGCGACGGATCGCCTGCCAGTAGGCAGGGTCACCCCAGCGTTCGTCGAGGCTTTGCAGCGCTTCTTTATAAGAGGCCGGCTCAGGCGTGAAGGGCATGGCACGGGCGGTTTTCGACAGCAGGCTGCGGTAACCGGCCAGTTCCATGTTCAGGCGTTTGGACAGATCGCCCAGGGTCTGGTTCTTGCGCGCATCCACCAGGTCATCGCTCAGGGCCTTGTACACGGCCTCGTCCGGCAGGCTCTTGCCATCCCAGGCCTTCACGGCAACGACGGTACGCGGCAAGCCTTCCACCACTTCCGGGTTGCCGACGCTCTTGTAGAGCAGCACAGCGATGGGCACCAGAAACACCAGCAGCAGAAACAGCACCAGCGGCGCGATCAAGGCCTGGGCCTTGAGGCGGTTGAACCGCTCGGCACGGGCCAGGCGCTGTTTCAGGTTAGGGCTGGCGACCTCTTTGAGGGGCACTGCAAGGGCCATGGTCTACTCCGCGAATCTTTGAACTCAAGGCGCGCCACCGGGGGTGGCGCGCCGCCTGCATGGGGTTACTTGGCGGCCCAGGCGTTGAAGCGCTGTTCCAGTTGCTCGCCGTTGTCAGCCCAGAAGCCCACGTCGATCTGCACCTGGTTGGCGATGTTCTCCGGGGTGGTAGGCATGTCTTTCAAAATGCCCTTGTCGAGCAGCGGTACCGCCTGGCTGTTGGCCGGGCCATAAGCAATGTTCTCGGAAAAGACCTTCTGCTGCTGCGGCTTGACCGAGTAGGCGATGAACTTCTTCGCTTCCTCGGCATTCTTGGCGCCCTTGGGAATGGCCCAGGCGTCGAAGTCATACACGCCGCCGTTCCACACCACCTTGAGGTTGCTTTCCTTCTGCACGGCAGCGATGCGGCCGTTGTAGGCCGAGCTCATCACCACGTCACCGGAGGCCAGGTACTGCGGCGGCTGGGCGCCGGCTTCCCACCACTGAATGCTGGGCTTGAGCTCGTCGAGCTTCTTGAAGGCGCGGTCCTGGCCGTCCTTGGTGCCCAGCACCTTGTACACATCCTTGGGCGCCACGCCGTCGGCCATCAAGGCGAATTCCAGGGTGTATTTGGCGCCTTTGCGCAGCCCGCGCTTGCCGGGGAATTTCTTCACGTCCCAGAAATCGGCCCAACTGGTCGGGGCGGTCTTGAGTTTGTCGGCGTTGTAGGCCAGTACGGTGGACCACACGAAGAAGCCCACGCCGCAGGGCTGAATGGCGCCCTTCACGTAGTCGGATTCATTGCCGAACAGTTTCGGGTCAAGCTGTTCGAACATCCCCTCGTCACAGCCACGGGCCAGTTCCGGTGACTCCACCTCCACCAGGTCCCAGGACACACTCTTGGTGTCGACCATGGCTTTGACCTTGGCCATCTCACCGTTGTATTCACCGGCGACGATTTTGCCTTGCCCGGACTTTTCCCACGGCTGGTAGAAGGCTTTCTCCTGGGCCGCCTTGTTGGCGCCACCGAAGGAGACCAGGGTCAGGTCGGCCGCCGCCATGGCCTGGCCCGCGCCCATCAGGCCCAGTGCCAGGGCGGTGAACTTCAAGTGCTTGAGCATTTATGCGTTTCTCCACAGTGCAGGGTTGGTGTTGCTTGGGGCGATTGGCTCGCCTCTAGTCGACTAACAACGGGTCCAGCGCACGCGCGTGCTCGACCTGCCAGCCGAGCGGTACCACATCGCCCACCGCCAGTGCCGGGTCCAGCTCGGCAATTGGCTGCTTCACGAAGAAATCCGACTTGCCGCACACCTCCAGGCGCACACGCACGTGGTCGCCCAGGTAGATGAATTCGGCAACCCGGCCAGAGAATCGGTTGCTGCATTGCTCGCTATGGCCATTGAGGAACACCCGCTCGGGGCGGATCGACAAAGTCACCGGGGAGCCCGGCTCGCCGACGTTCACCGCCAGCGCCTGAATTTTCTCGCCGCGCTCCAGGCCAACCACGCAACGGTCGCCATCCTGGGTAATCAGGCGGCCACTGAGGCGGTTGTTCTCCCCGATGAAATTGGCCACGAAGGTGTTGCGCGGTTCTTCATACAGGGTGCGTGGCGGGGCGATCTGCTGAATCTCGCCCTGGTGGAACACTGCCACCCGGTCAGACATGGTCAGCGCCTCGCCCTGGTCGTGGGTCACGTAGACCACGGTGACGCCCAGGCGCTGGTGCAGGTGCTTGATCTCCATTTGCATGTGTTCGCGCAGCTGTTTGTCCAGAGCACCCAGGGGCTCGTCCATCAGTACCAGTTGTGGTTCGAACACCAGCGCTCGCGCCAGGGCCACGCGCTGTTGCTGGCCACCGGACAGCTGGGCCGGGTAACGCGCGGCGAATTTGCCCAGTTGCACCATGTCCAGTACCCGCTTGACCCGCTCGCTGACATCGGTCTTGCTCAGGCCGCGCACGGACAGCGGGAACGCCAGGTTTTCAGCCACGGTCATGTGCGGGAACAGCGCGTAGTTCTGGAACACCATGCCGATATCGCGCTTGTGCGGTGGCACGTTGTTGATCGAGCGCCCGGCCAGCAGGATCTCGCCCGCGGTCGGCGTCTCGAAGCCGGCCAGCATCATCAGGCTGGTGGTCTTGCCCGAGCCAGAAGGGCCAAGCAGCGTCAGGAACTCGCCCTTGCGGATATCCAGGTTGAGGTCTTTGACGATCAGCACTTCACCGTCGTAGCTCTTTTGCACGCCACGAAAGCTGACCAGCACATCGCTCGCCCCAGCGCTTGAATTCACCTCGCTCATACCCACACCTTTCGATTATGACTGCCGTGTGAACAAGCCTAGTGAAGGCTGCAGGCCGCGCAAATCGGGGGCTGGGAGAGAATGACATCAGCCGGTTGGAAGGCTGGGGGTAGGGATTGCCCTACACGGATGGCGGGGATGGATATGTTTTTTCGGCAAGGCGCGGAATCAGGCCACCACCCCTGTCGCAATTGGATAAATACCCCGTGGCAGGCGCTGGCTTGCCGGCGAGTTTTTCAGCCTGGTCCAGCGTCAGACCAATTTATGCTCCATGGCGTATTTCACCAGCTCGGCCAGGGAGGTGACGTTGAGTTTCTGCATCAACCGCGCCTTGTGGGTGCTGATGGTCTTGCTGCTCAGCGCCAGTTGCTGGGCGATGTCGTTGACGTTGGCGCCTTGGGCCAAGCGCTCGAATACCGAGAATTCGCGCTCCGACAACAGCGAATGCAAGGGGCGAGCATCGGTGAGGCCGACTTCGAAGACCATGCGGTCGGCCAGGTCCGGGTCGATGTAGCGTCCGCCGTTGGCAACCCGACGGATGGCGGTCAGCAGCAGGGCCGGGTCGCTGTCCTTGGTGGCGTAGCCCGCAGCGCCAACCTTCAGCGCTCGGGCGGCCATTTGCGCCTCATCGTGCATGGACAGCACCAGAATGGCCGGCGGGTTGGTCAGCGCGCGAATCCTCGGGATCGCCTCCAGCCCGTTGACCCCGGGCATGGAGATATCCAGCAGTACCACTTCGCACGGCGTGTGCCGAAGGGTTTCCAGCAACTGCTCACCGTTGCTGGCTTCACCCACCACCAGCAGGTCCCGGGCCAGGCCGATCAACTGCTTGATGCCCTCGCGCACGATGGTGTGGTCTTCCGCTACCAATACCCGAATCACTGCCCTACCCCCAACACCGAACGCTCATTGACTGGAACGCGGACCCGCAGGGTAGTGCCCTGCCCCGGTTCGCTGTGCAACTGCAACACCCCGCCAAGCATCAGCACTCGCTCGCGCATGCCCACCAGGCCAAACGATGTGGAAGGGCCCGCGCCGACCACGAAGCCGTGGCCATCATCGCTGACACTGAGCACCAGCCAATCTTCATCCACCTCGAGGGCAATGTCGACTGTCTGCGCCTGAGCGTGGCGCATCACGTTGGTCAACGCTTCCTGAAGAATGCGAAACAGGCCGGTGGCCTTGGCATCGCTGAGCGCCGGCACATGCTCGGGCACCTGTACCAGGCAGGGTATCTGCGTACGGGCCTCGAAGCGTCGCGCCTGCCACTCGATGGCCGAGCCGATGCCCGCGTCCAGGATCGGCGGCCGCAAGGCCGTGGCCACGTCGCGGACCAACTGGAACAACTGCGCGATCAGGCGCTTCATGCTATTGAGCCGCTCCTGCAGGCCCGGGTCCAGGTCCGCGTAGGCCAGTTCGCACATGGAGGTTTCCAGTTTCAGCACCGTGAGCATCTGCCCCAGCTCATCATGCACTTCCCTGGCGATACGGGCCTTTTCTTCCTCGCGCACGCTCTCCAGGTGCGCCGACAATTCGCGCAGCTGGTCCTGGGAGCGCGCCAGGGCCAGTTCAGCGTGCTTGCTTTCGCTGATGTCCCAGACGATGCCATCCCACACCCGGCCTTCGCCCAACCCGCGGGACATGGCCTTGATCTCGGCCCAGCGCTCGCGGCCGTCGCGGGTGAGCATACGGCCCTGCCACGACCAGTCGCTGTCGGTGTCCAGCGCCTGGTCCTGGGTGCGGTGGTAACTGGCGCGGTCCTGGGGGTGCACCAGGTTGCGCAGGCCCATGTCCGGGTGGCGCAACGCGGCCGGCGAATACCCTACCAGGCTCTCGCTGCCCTCGCTGATGTAGGCAAACTCCAACTGGCCACCGGCCTGCAGCCGTTCCAGGCGGAACACCAGGCCGGGCACGTTGGCGGCGATGCCCTGCAGGCGTGCCTCGCTTTCCTGCAGGGCCGCTGTCGCGCGGCGCCTGTCGGTCACATCGGTGAGGTACACCACCAGGTACTCGGCGTCGTGAAAGCGCAGAAAGCTCAGGGACACGTCGGCAGGCAGAAAACTGCCATCGGCGCGCAGGCACTGGCTCTCGAAGCTCAAGGCTTCGCCTTCGCTGGCCCGCGCACGCTTCCACAGGTTCAACCACCGGTCCATGTGCAGGCCAGGCTCGAAATCGATCAGCGGGCGGTTGAGCACAGCACCGGGCGGGTAGCCCAACAGGTTTTCGGCGGCGCGATTGGCGTACCGCACATGGCTGTCCCAGTTCACCCACAGGATGCCCACGGTGCTCTGGTCGATGGAGAACTGGGTCAGGCGCAGCGCTTCTTCGCCGGCCTGGCGGCGGGCGATGTCATCCCGGGCCTCCATCAGCCGGCCCTCCAGCCAGTGTTGCTGGCGACGCTGCCAGAAGACGATGGCGATGGCCGACAGGGCCAGCACGGCAAAGAGCAGGCTCAGGTTCTGCCAGAAACCGGGGGACTCGGTCAGGCGCGGGTAGCGTGGTTGCAACCAGCGGCCGTGAAGTTGTTCCAGATCCTTGGCGGGAATGGCCTGCAGGGCCGCCTCCAGTACCTGAGCCAGTACTGGCCAATCGCGCCGCGAAGCCACGCGCAATAACTGCGGCAGGCCGATATCGCCCACTACCACCAGGTCGGCGAAATCGCTCTCCCCCGACAGCCGCCCCAATTGCGCCTCATCGATCACGGCATACCGTGCCTGCTCGCTCAGCAACAACTGCAGCGCCTGGCGCTCCAGTGGAACACCTTGCAGGTTGAGGTTCGAATAGGTGCTGCGCAGGTAATCGGCGACGGCGCTGGGCATGCGCACGGCTACCCGGTCTTTGCTGTCCAGTTTTTCCAGGTCCACGGCCACGGCGCCGCTGCGCTCGCCCACCACCAATTGCGGAATGCGCATGTAAGGGTCGGAAAACAACCACAGGCGCAGGCCGGCCGGGGTCTGTACCAAGCCGGGGGCCATGTCGACCTCGTCGTCGCGCAGGGCGCGCTCCAGCGCCGCCTGGTCAGGGAAGTTGCGCCAGTGCAGGTCCAGCTGCAAGCTTTTGGCCAGCCAGGTGATCACCTCGACATTGACCCCCGACAGCTGCTGCAAGCGCCGGTCGTACTGGGCGAACGGTGCCTGCAAGACCACCCCCACGCGAATCTCCCGGTGCTGGTCCAGCCATGACTGCTGTTCAGGGCTCAGCGCCACTGGCGCGGCCAGGGCGATCAAGGGAATGCACAACCAGCCGATAAGCACCCAGCACAATCGAATCATCGCAGCTCTCATCACCCATGACCGACGCTATACGTTTGGCGGTTCGGGACAAATACCATTAGGCTGCCAGAACCAACCTGGCGTGGAATATCCGATGTCTTCAATCTACCGCACAACGCTGCCGGCGTTCTGCCTATCGCTGATGTTGCCCCTGGCACTGCCGGCGATGGCCGATGACGCGGCGCAGAAACCCGCCACAGACAAAGCGGCCGAGCAACCCAAGGTCGAGCGCCAACCGCTGCTCGAGCGCAGCCAGGAAGATACCCTGGCCCTGGAACGGCAATTGCCCCAGGACGAACAACAGCAACTGCAGGCTGGCAGCGACAGCTTTCTTGGCCTGTGGAAACCGGCCAACACCAGTAACCCTGCCGGTGCGGTGGTGATCATCCCCGGCACGGGCGAAACGGCCGACTGGCCCAACGCCGTCGGCCCCATCCGCAACAAGCTGCCCGACGCCAACTGGCACAGCCTGAGCATCAGCCTGCCGGACCTGAGCGCCGACGCCCCGCAGCCGCGGGTGGAAGACAAGGCGCCACCCCCCAAGGAAGCCGATAGCAAGTCGACCCCGCCCGCCAACCCATCCGTGGAACAGGCGACCGCCACCGAGCCGGACAAGGCCCCGGCGCAGTCGGCGGATGAATTGGCCAAGGCCGACGCCGAGCGCATCTTTGCCCGCATCGACGCAGCGGTGACCTTCGCCCAGCAGCAGAAGTCCCGCACCGTGGTGCTGCTGGGGCACGGTACGGGCGCCTACTGGGCCGCGCGTTACCTCAAGGAGCGCCCGCAACCCCACGCCCAGCGCCTGGTGATGGTAGCCCCGATGACGCCGACCAGCGCCAGCCAGAGCCTGCAGGACCTGGCGCCAACGCTGAAAGTGCCGACCGCCGACATCTTCTACAGCGACACCGTCGCCGCCCAGCAAGCCGCGAAGGCGCGGCTGCAGGCCAGCAAACGGCTGAAGGACACCGGTTACACGCAAATCTCGCTCAATGCACTGCCGGCCGACAAGACGGCAGAACAAGAGCAACTGTTCCGCCGCGTACGTGGCTGGCTGAGCCCCAAACCAGTGGATTGAACCCGCTGCACCTGCGGCGAGCAAGAACAAGCAGCGGACCTGGCCGCTGCAGCTCACCCGTCAGCGAAAATCCCGACGCTCGCGGATAATCGCATAGGCGCTATGCAGCTCACGGGTGCGTTCGGTGGCTTCGCGCACCTGGGCCGGGGTGGCGCCGCTACCGGCGAGCTTGTCCGGGTGATGGCGGCTGAGCAGGCGCCGGTAGGCACGCTTGATCTGCGCAGGTTCGGTGGTCGCGGCCACGCCCAGCAGGCGCATGGCTTCCTGGTAGGTGCCGCCACTGTTGGCCAGGGGCTTGCGCGCCGGCTCGTAGTCCGCCGACAACCCCTGCACCTGCACAGAGCTCCAGCCCAGCCATTTGCCCCACTGCACCACCAGTTCACGCTCGCCACGGGTGGCCTGGCCATCGGCCCACACCATGCGCCAACAGGCACGCAGCACACCTTCGGCCGAGTTGGGCTGGCGCCCCAGGCGCTCCAGGTGGTGCTGCAAACGGTCACGGCCGCCCTTGCCGCGGTTGAACGCGGCGATGGCCACCCGCTGCCGGGGCGCATCCAGGCCCAAGGCACGCATTTCCTGCCGAGCCTGCTGGATATGGCTCTGCACCACTCGCCCGTCACACTTGGCCAACCGCCCGAGCAAGACGAACAGCAACTGGTCGTCGCCCAAGGGTGATTTGCCACGCACACGGTCCAGCAGCTCGCCCCAGCTTTGCAGCTGCAAGCGCCGGTCCAGCGCCTGCCCCAGCAAGGCGCCCAACAGAGCCCCGGGAATATTGGCGATGGCGAAACCGGCACCCGCCCCTATGATGGTCCCTGGCCACAGCATCTCAGTGCTGCCCTTGCACTAGCGCTTCAACCTCGGCCAGGCGCTCGTGGGTGCCGACATCCACCCAGCGCCCGGTGAAGTGTTCGCCGGTGACCTTGCCTACTGCCATCGCCTGGCGAAACAGCGGCGCCAATTTGAACGCCCCAGGGCTGCAACCGGCAAACAGCGCCGGGTGCAGCACGGCGATACCACTGTAGGTCAGGCGCGCCGCCTCGCCCTCATCAGTCACCGTGCTGTCCTGCAGTAGAAAATCACCGGCGCGGTGGTGAGCCGGGTTGTCCACCAGCACCAGGTGCGCCAGGCCGGTCAACGGCTGGCGCAGCCGACTGAAGTCGTAATCGGTCCAGATGTCGCCATTGACCACCACGAAGGGCTCCACACCCAGCAACGGCAGCGCCTGGAAAATACCGCCGCCGGTTTCCAGCGGCTCACCTTCAGCCGAATAACGGATGACGACGCCAAAGCGCGAGCCGTCGCCCAGGTGGTCTTCGATCTGCTGTCCCAGCCACGCATGGTTGATGACGATCTCGGTGAACCCCGCTGCCGCCAGCGCCCGCAGGTGGTACTCGATCAACGGTACACCGCCGGCGCGCACCAGCGGCTTGGGAGTGTGCAGGGTCAGGGGGCGCATGCGCTCGCCCTTGCCTGCGGCCAGAATCATCGCTTTCATGCGTGCGCCTCCTTCACTGCGCGCAAGCTGGCCAACAGCTCGCCCAGTTCAGCAAGCTCTGGGCGGCGCGCCAGCACTGCTTCTATATAAGCAAAGAAGCGCGGCACGTCCGCCACGTAACGGGGTTTGCCGTCACGGTGGCAGATGCGCGCGAATATACCGATGACCTTGAGGTGCCGTTGCACCCCCATCAGGTCGCTGGCGCGCAGGAAGTCCTCGAAGTCGGCCTGCACCGGGATGCCCCGGGCACGCGCCTGGTTCCAGTAGCCTTGCAACCAGGCATCCACGCGCTCCAGGGGCCAACTGAGGAAGGCGTCCTTGAACAGACAGGTGATGTCGTAGGTCACCGGGCCGTAGACCGCATCCTGGAAGTCCAGCACGCCGGGGTTCGGCTGGCTGTGCATCAGGTTGCGCGGCATGAAGTCACGGTGTACCAGCACCTTGGGCTGGGCCAGGGCGCTGTCGATCAACAGGCTGCTGGTGCGCTGCCACAGCGCCTGCTGGGTGTCGCTCAAGGTCAGGCCCAGCTCGCGCCCCACGTACCATTCGGGGAACAGCTCCACCTCACGGCGCAACAGGGCCACGTCATAGCTGGGCAGTGGCGCGTCCATGGGCAATTGCTGGAACGCCAGCAACGCATCAATGGCATCGGCGAACAATGCATCGGCATTCCCGACGTCGATCACGTCCAGGTAGGTCTGGTTGCCCAGGTCGTTGAGCAACAGGAAGCCACGTTCCAGGTCCTGGGCATGAATTTTCGGCACATTGATGCCTGAAGTGGCCAGCAGCGCGGCGATATCCACGAAGGGTTTGCAGTTTTCCTGGGGTGGCGGGGCGTCCATGACGATAAAACTGTGGTCACCGCCCTGCCAGCGGAAATATCGGCGGAAGCTTGCATCACTGCTGGCGGCGGTCAACGAAGACGGGGGGACAGGCCCCCAGCCCCCGGCCACAAAGAGTTTCACCAGTTGTTCGTCGAGCCATACCTGGAGCTGTTGCAGGCGTACATCTTGATCGGGCATTACAGAGTCTCCGACGGCGCTAGCCGTCAAGCGGGTCATGCTTTATTATCCAGCATCTTTTTCAGACCATCGAGAGGCGTGCGGCCCCACCGCGGGCAGATGGCACGCAGGAAGCCCGGACTAATAAGATGGCATTGAAATCCCCCGCGTTTCGTAAAAAATTCCCGTTGCTGGTCACCGGCGGTTTGCTGGCGATGCAACCCCTGGCCGTACCGTTCGCGGTGGCCGCCGAGCAGTATGACTGTACTGTCTCCGCGGCGGGAGCCTGGGAGTGCAAACCCAAAGCCCCAGTGGGTGTCCTGCCGCCTCGCCCGGTCCATGACGGCAGCGCTGTCTCGTCGGCGCCAGAAAGCGCCGACCAGAGCCAGCCCGCCGCAGCGGAAGAGAAGGCCAAGGGCCCCATGCTCGTTACCGAGAGCAAGGGCCGTGGCCTGAAATCCCGCAGTGCCGACTACAGCCATCTCGATTGGGTACCACGGGACAAGCTCACCGCTGCCCAGCTGGCCGAGACCGGTCCTTACTGCGAAGGCGCCTATGTCGAGCCGATCCGGCCGGGCATGGACGACAAGACTTCCAAGCAGGACTCGCCGACCTTCATCGGTGCCAAGGCCTCGCGTTACGACCAGGAGCAGCAGACCGCTACCCTGGCCGGTGACGTGGTCCTGCGCCAGGGCAGCATGCAGGCCGAATCCGATGAGGCCAGCCTGCACCAGGCCGAGAACCGTGGCGAGCTGACCGGCAACGTCAAGATCCGCGACCAGGGCGCCCTGATGGTGGGCGACCACGCCGAGATCCAGCTGGACACCGGCGCGGCTCAGGTCGACAACGCCGAATACGTGATGCACAAGCAGCGTATTCGCGGCAGCGCCCTGTACGCCAAGCGTGGCGAGAACGCCATCATCCGCCTCAAGGATGGTACCTATACCACCTGTGAGCCGGCGAGCAACGCCTGGGAAATCAAGGGTAACAACATCACCCTGAACCCGGCGACCGGCTTCGGCACGGCGACCAACGCCACCCTGCGCGTGCATGACATTCCTGTCCTGTACACGCCGTACATCTACTTCCCGATCGACGACCGTCGTCAGTCCGGCTTCCTGCCGCCGAGCATCGGCAGTGGCAGCAAGACCGGCTTCTCGCTGCTCACGCCTTACTACTTCAACCTGGCGCCCAACTACGACGCCACGTTGTACCCGCACTACATGAGCAAGCGTGGCATGCTCACCGAGGGCGAGTTCCGCTACCTGACGCCAACCAGCGAAGGGCAGTTCGGTGGCGCGTACCTGAGCGACGAGGACGACGAGCGCAGCAAGCAGTCCTACTATTCCAAAGACCGCTGGATGATCAACTGGCAGCACAAGGGTGACCTGGACAAGCGTCTGACCTACAAGGTCGACTACACCAAGATCAGTGACCCTTACTACTTCCAGGATCTGGAAACCAACCAGATCGGCGTGAAGAACCAGGATTACCTGAACCAGCAGGCGACCGCCAACTATCGTGGTGACAACTACAATGCCGCGATCAACCTGCAGGCTTATCAGCTGACCACGGTGTCGAACATCACCCCGTACAAGCGCCTGCCGCAGATTACCTTCAATGGTTCGCTACCCTACCACCCGGCTGGTCTGGACTTTACCTATCAGACCGAGGCCGTGCGGTTCGACCGCAACCTGCGTGATGGCACCTACTACAACGAAGACGGCGAACTCGACACTTCCTTCCGTTCCGACGGCGGCGTGATCGACAGGAACGTCTCTGGCCTCGCCCGTGCCAATGGTGACCGCCTGACCCTGGCGCCGCAAATGAGCCTGCCGCTGACCGCTTCGTGGGGTTACATCAAACCGTCGGTCAAGTTCGTTTACACCGACTACCAACTGGATCTGGACGCTCAGGGCAAGTACGACCTGTCCCAACAGTCTGCTACCTCTAGCACGTATGAAACTTTCCACAGCAATCTGGATCGCTCGATCCCGATCTACAGCGTGGACAGCGGCCTGTACTTCGACCGCAACACGTCGATGTTCGGCACCAACTATCGCCAGACTCTCGAACCGCGCGCCTACTACCTGTACGTGCCGTACGAGAATCAGAACAATATCCCGATCTTCGACTCGGCAGAAAACCAGTTCAGCTACTCCTCTCTATGGCGCGATAACCGCTTCTCCGGCTATGACCGCATCGGCGACGAGAACAAGATCTCGCTCGGCGCGACCTCTCGCTGGATTGAAGACAATGGCTTCGAACGCCAGAAGTTCAGCTTCGGTGAAGCCTTCTACATGCAGGACCGCAAGGTTCAGCTGCCAGGCATCTACTACAAGGACCGCGCCGAGGCGACTGCCAGCCGTTCCCCGTATGCCCTGGAGTACGAATACCACTTCAACCGCGACTGGCGCTTCAATTCGGATTACAACTGGGATCCGGACACTCACAAAACCCGCTCGGGCAGCGCGATGTTCCACTACCAGCCTGAAGACAACCCGAACAAGGTGGTCAACCTGGGCTATCGCTACCGCGACGACATCGTTCACTACGACTCGTCCACCGGTAAGTGGGGCTTTGGTGGTGACTATGGGAACCCTGGCGACGCGAACTACATCAAGGACTACTACAAGATCCAGCAGCATGACTTCTCGATCATGTGGCCAGTGGTCCCGCAGTGGAACGCCATCGCTCGCTGGCAGTATGACTACAACCGCAACCGTACCCTGGAATCCTTCGCCGGTTTCGAGTACGACAACTGCTGCTGGAAGCTGCGCCTGATCAGCCGTTACTGGGTTGACTACGACGACTTCAGCCAGTCGCTGCCGCAGAACGAAAAAGGCGACCACGGTGTCTTCCTGCAAGTCGTGCTCAAAGGGCTCGGCGGCGTAGTGGGCAATAAAGTCGAGTCTTTCCTCGACAAGGGCATTCAGGGTTATAAAGAACGTGAAGAGCAAGCTTACTAATTGTCTGCGCCCCTTGCTGTTGGGCGCACTGCTGTTGAGTGGCGCGGTTCACGCCGACGTGCGACCTCTGGACAGCGTTGCCGCGATCGTCGACAACGATGTGATCATGAAGAGCCAACTGGACAAACGCGTCCGCGAGGTTCAACAGACCATCGCCAAGCGTGGCGGCACTAACGTGCCCCCTGCCGATGTCCTGGAAAAGCAGGTGCTCGAGCGCCTGATCGTCGAAAACCTGCAGCTGCAAATTGGCGAGCGCTCCGGCGTTCGCATCACCGACGAAGAACTGAACCAGGCCATCGGCACCATCGCCCAGCGCAACAACATGAGCGTGGCGCAGTTCCAGGCGGCACTGGCTCACGACGGCCTGTCGTACGAGGACGCCCGTGACCAGGTGCGTCGCGAGATGATCATCAGCCGTGTGCGTCAGCGCCGCGTGGCCGAACGCATCCAGGTATCGGAGCAGGAAGTGAAGAACTTCCTGGCTTCGGACCTGGGCAAGGCCCAGCTGTCGGAAGAGTTCCACCTGGCCAACATCCTGGTGGCAACACCGGAAAGCGCCAGCTCTGAAGCCATCGAGGCAGCGAGCCGCAAGGCCGGCGATATCTACACCCGCCTCAAGCAGGGTGCCGACTTCGGCCAACTGGCCGTGGCCAACTCGGGCAGCGACAACGCCCTGGAAGGCGGCGACATGGGCTGGCGCAAAGCCGCGCAACTGCCACCGCCGTTCGACGCTCAGGTCAGCGCGCTGTCCCTTGGCGACGTGACCGAGCCCACCCGCACCCCGGGCGGCTTCATCATCCTGAAGCTGCTGGAAAAACGCGGTGGCGGCAACGTTACCCGTGACGAAGTGCACGTACGGCACATTCTGCTCAAGCCCAACGAAGTACGCAGCGATGCCGAAACCAAGGTACTGGCAGACCGTCTGTACCAGCGCATCCAGGGTGGTGAAAACTTCGGCGAGCTGGCCAAGAGCTATTCCGAAGACCCGGGTTCGGCCCTCAACGGCGGTGACCTGAACTGGGTCGACCCGCAGTCGCTGGTACCGGAGTTCCGTAAGGTCATGGCAGACACCGCACAAAGCGTGGTCTCCAAGCCGTTCAAGACCCAGTTCGGCTGGCACATCCTTGAAGTGCTGGGCCGTCGCGCCACCGACAACACCGAACAGGCTCGCGAACAGCAAGCCATGATGGTGCTGCGCAACCGCAAGTACGACGAAGAGCTGCAGAGCTGGCTGCGCCAGATCCGCGACGAGGCCTACGTCGAGATCAAGCTGCCTGGCGCCGAACAGGCAGCACAGGCCGACCAGTGAAGCCCCAGCGCTTCGCCCTGACGCCCGGCGAGCCGGCGGGCATAGGCCCAGACCTGTGCCTTCTGCTCGCCGCGCATCGCCAGCCACACCCCCTGATTGCCATCACCAGCCGTGACCTGCTCGCAGAGCGGGCCACGCAGCTGGGGGTGGCTGTCACCTTGCAGGCTGTCGACCCCGACGCCCTGCCCGACCAGCCAGCCGATGCCGGCAGCCTCTATGTATGGGACACGCCCTTGGGCGCCCCCGTGCAGGCTGGCGTGCTGGACCGCGCCAATGCCGCCTTCGTCCTTGAAACACTGACCCGCGCGGGCCAGGGTTGCCTGGACGGGCGTTTTGCCGGGATGATCACCGCCCCGGTGCACAAGGGCGTGATCAACGAGGCGGGCATCGCGTTTTCCGGCCACACCGAATTCCTGGCCGAGCTGACCCGCACCGAACAGGTGGTGATGATGCTCGCCACCCACGGCCTGCGGGTCGCCCTGGTGACCACTCACCTGCCCCTGCGTGCCGTGGCCGACGCCATCACCGAAGAACGCCTGGAGCGGGTCACCCGTATCCTGCACTCGGATCTCAAGGACAAGTTCGGCATCGCCCGGCCCCGGATACTGGTATGCGGCCTCAACCCACATGCCGGCGAAGGTGGCCACCTGGGCCGTGAAGAGATCGAGATCATCGAACCGACACTGGAGCGCCTGCGCAGCGAGGGCATGGACCTTCGCGGACCGCTGCCAGCCGACACTCTGTTTACCCCCAAATATCTGGAGCACTGCGACGCAGTGCTGGCGATGTACCACGACCAGGGCCTTCCCGTACTCAAGTACAAGGGCTTTGGTGCCGCGTTGAACGTCACCCTGGGCCTGCCGATCATCCGTACCTCGGTTGACCACGGCACCGCCCTGGACCTGGCCGGCACCGGCCGGATCGACACCGGCAGCCTCAAGGTCGCGCTGGACACCGCCTACCAGATGGCCGAGACCCGTATATGACCGAGCAATACCAACACCGGGCGCGCAAGCGCTTCGGCCAGAACTTCCTGCACGACGCAGGCGTGATCGACCGCATCCTGCGGTCCATTCATGCCCGCGAAGGCGAGCGCCTGCTGGAAATCGGCCCGGGCCAGGGCGCCCTGACCGAAGGCCTGCTGGGCAGCGGCGCACAGCTTGACGTGGTCGAGCTGGACAAGGACCTGGTGCCTATCCTGAACCAGCAGTTCGCTGGCCGTGGCAACTTCCGCCTGCACCAGGGCGATGCCCTGAAGTTCGACTTCAACACCTTGGGCGCCGCGCCTGGCAGCCTGCGCGTGGTCGGCAACCTGCCGTACAACATTTCCACCCCGCTGATCTTCCACCTGCTGTCCAACGCCGGCCTGATCCGCGACATGCACTTCATGTTGCAGAAGGAAGTGGTCGAGCGCATGGCCGCGGGGCCTGGCGGCGGCGACTGGGGCCGGCTGTCGATCATGGTCCAGTACCACTGCCGCGTGGAACACCTGTTCAACGTCGGCCCCGGGGCATTCAACCCGCCACCCAAGGTCGACTCGGCCATTGTCCGCCTGGTGCCTCACGAAACCCTGCCGCACCCGGCCAAGGACCACAAGCTGCTGGAACGCGTCGTACGCGAAGCCTTCAACCAGCGCCGCAAGACCCTGCGCAACACCCTCAAAGCCCTGCTCAGCAGTGAAGAAATCACGGCCGCCGGCGTCGATGGCAGCCTGCGCCCAGAACAGCTGGACCTGGCCGCTTTCGTGCGCCTGGCCGACAAGCTGTTCGAGCAGAACGGCGCCGCCTGATCCACCTCATCGCGCGCCTTGACTACTGTCCTGGCGCACGATGGCCTAAACTGCAGAAACCGGCACCACGATTGCCCCTTCGTTTTTGCAATAAGGCCCCTCGCATGTCCGATCCCCGCTATCAGATCGACGTCAGCGTCGTCACCCGCTTTCTCGCCGAACAATCCCAACCCGAACACCAGCGGTTCGCGTTCGCCTATACGGTCACGGTACACAACAGTGGGCAGCTGCCTGCCAAGCTGGTCTCCAGGCACTGGGTCATCACTGACGGTGACGGCAAGGTGGAGGAAGTCCGCGGCGCTGGCGTGGTCGGCCAGCAACCGTTGATCGACGCGGGAGAAAGCCACACCTACAGCAGCGGTACGGTGATGACCTCCCAGGTGGGCACCATGCAGGGCAGTTACCAGATGGTGGCCGAGGACGGCAAACACTTTGACGCCGTCATTGCGCCCTTCCGCCTGGCCGTGCCCGGGGCCCTGCACTGATGGCGGTATACGCGGTCGGGGACCTGCAAGGCTGCCTGCAACCACTGAAGTGCCTGCTGGAGCGCGTTCAATTCAACCCGGAACACGATCGCCTGTGGCTGGTGGGCGACCTGGTCAACCGCGGCCCCGAATCACTGGAAACCCTTCGCTTTCTTTATCGCATGCGCGATTCGCTGGTGTGTGTGCTGGGCAACCATGACCTGCACCTGGTGGCGGCTGGTTGCAATGTGGAACGGCTGAAGAAAAGCGACACTCTGCGCGAGATCCTCGACGCACCGGATGCGCCCCAGCTACTCGACTGGCTTCGCCAGCAAAAGCTGATGCACTACGACGAACAGCGCAACGTAGCTCTGGTGCATGCCGGCATCCCGCCCCAGTGGTCGCTGAAGAAGGCCCTGCGCTGCGCTGCTGAAGTGGAGCAGGCCTTGCGCGACGACAACCTGTTCAAGCCGTTTCTGGACGGCATGTATGGCAATGAGCCGGCGAAGTGGAGCAACGAGCTGACCGGTATCGACCGCTTGCGGGTGATCACCAACTACTTCACCCGCATGCGCTTCTGCACCGCCCAGGGCAAGCTGGAACTCAAGGGCAAGGAAGGCGCCGACTCCGCGCCGCCAGGCTATGCACCGTGGTTCAGCTACCCGGGGCGCAAGACCCGGGACGTGAAGATCATCTTCGGCCACTGGGCAGCGCTGGAAGGGCGTTGCAACGCGCCATGGGTATCGGCGCTGGATACCGGCTGCGTGTGGGGCGGGTCCATGACCCTGATGAACGTCGACACTGGCCAGAGGTTTGGTTGCGACTGCGACGAGCATGGCCACATCCGTGGCTCGATAGCTCAACCCTGACGCGGTAGAATCGGAACATCACCAGGCCGCGCCACCTCCTGTGGTGTACGAGCTCTTGTGGGGCCGGGCGAAGCTCGGCCCATAACGGGAAGCGTCGCGGCTACAGGGCCAATGCAGACCGTCCATTCTCTTCAGGAGCACCGTCATGACCGAATTCAAACGCATCCCGCCACAAACGGCCCATGAACTGCTGGCCAACGGCGCCGCCCTGGTCGACGTGCGCGACGCGCAGACGTTCGCCGCCAGCCATATCCCCAACGCCCAGCACCTGGACAACCACTCGGTGCAGGATTTCATCCGCGGCGCCGACCTCGACAAACCCACGGTGGTGGTGTGCTACCACGGCAACTCCAGCCAGAGCGCCGCCGCCTACCTCATCAGCCAGGGCTTCTCGGACGTCTACAGCCTGGACGGCGGTTTCGAGCTGTGGAAAACCACCTACCCTCGGCAAACCACCCAAGGCAGCGCCGAATAATTTTTTTTCTGGCGCCAAGCCCCCGCCCCACGGGGGTTGGCGCGGGCTGACGAACGGTCTGCCCATAACATATCGCTCATTGCACCTTGAAGTCTGAGATTCCCAACTATCCTTAGGATCAGGCCATCCAAAACAGGGGAGAGCCGGTACACCGACGCGCGGGTCATCGGTAGCGACTTTGAGGTGTTCTGGGGGGTATACAGCGGCCGATTGTTTCGGCGGCTGCCAGCATCAACTGATTGATCCGACGTCGGCTCCACGTATCGAGCGAGGTGACGTCATGAGTATTTTTAGCCACTTCCAACAGCGTTTCGAGTCCACTCGTCAGGAAGAACTCTCGCTGCAGGAGTATCTGGAGCTCTGCAAAAAGGATCGCAGTGCCTACGCTTCTGCCGCCGAACGCATTCTGATGGCAATCGGGGAGCCGGAATTGCTCGACACGTCGACCAATTCACGGTTGTCACGGATCTTCTCCAACAAGGTGATCCGCCGTTATCCGGCCTTCGAAGACTTCCACGGCATGGAGGAGTGCATCGACCAGATCGTGTCCTACTTCCGCCATGCCGCGCAGGGTCTGGAAGAGAAGAAACAGATCCTCTACCTGCTGGGCCCGGTGGGCGGCGGTAAGTCGTCCCTTGCCGAAAAACTCAAGCAACTGATCGAAAAGGTGCCGTTCTACGCCATCAAGGGTTCGCCCGTGTTCGAATCGCCCCTGGGGCTGTTCAATGCCACGGAAGACGGTGCCATCCTGGAAGAGGATTTCGGCATCCCGCGCCGTTACCTCAGCACTATCATGTCGCCCTGGGCGACCAAGCGCCTTGCCGAGTTCGGCGGCGACATCAGCCAGTTCCGCGTGGTCAAGCTGTACCCGTCCATCCTCAACCAGATCGCCGTGGCCAAGACCGAGCCAGGCGACGAGAACAACCAGGACATCTCTGCCCTGGTGGGTAAAGTCGACATCCGCAAGCTCGAGGAATACCCACAGAACGACGCCGATGCCTATAGCTACTCGGGCGCGCTGTGCCGGGCCAACCAGGGCCTGATGGAATTCGTCGAGATGTTCAAGGCGCCGATCAAGGTCCTGCACCCGTTGCTCACCGCTACCCAGGAAGGCAACTACAACAGTACCGAAGGCCTGGGGGCCATCCCCTACTCCGGCATCCTGCTGGCCCACTCCAACGAATCGGAATGGCACAGCTTCCGCAACAACAAGAACAACGAGGCGTTCATCGACCGGATCTACATCGTCAAGGTGCCGTACTGCCTGCGCGTCAGCGACGAGATCAAGATCTACGACAAACTGCTGTTCAACAGTTCTCTGTCCAAGGCCCATTGCGCCCCCGACACCCTCAAGATGCTGGCCCAGTTCACGGTGCTGTCACGCCTCAAGGAACCGGAAAACTCCAACATCTACTCCAAGATGCGCGTATACGACGGCGAGAACCTCAAGGACACCGACCCCAAGGCGAAATCGATCCAGGAATACCGCGACAGCGCCGGCGTGGACGAAGGCATGAATGGCCTGTCGACCCGCTTCGCCTTCAAGATCCTGTCCAAGGTGTTCAACTTCGACCCGCACGAAATCGCTGCCAACCCGGTGCACCTGCTGTATGTACTGGAACAGCAGATCGAACAGGAGCAATTCCCCGCCGAGGTGCGCGAGCGCTACCTGCGCTACCTGAAGGAATACCTGGCGCCACGCTACATCGAGTTCATCGGCAAGGAAATCCAGACCGCGTACCTGGAGTCCTACAGCGAGTACGGCCAGAACATCTTCGACCGCTACGTGCTGTACGCCGACTTCTGGATTCAGGACCAGGAATACCGCGACCCGGAAACCGGCGAAATCCTCAACCGCGTGGCCCTCAACGAAGAACTGGAGAAAATCGAGAAGCCGGCCGGCATCAGCAACCCGAAGGATTTCCGCAACGAGATCGTCAACTTCGTGCTGCGCGCCCGGGCCAACAACAACGGCAAGAACCCCACCTGGCTCAGCTACGAGAAGCTGCGGGTGGTCATCGAGAAGAAAATGTTCTCCAACACCGAGGACCTGCTTCCCGTCATCAGCTTCAACGCCAAGGCCAGCAAAGAGGACCAGCAGAAACACAACGACTTCGTTACTCGAATGGTCGAACGCGGGTACACCGACAAACAGGTACGGCTGCTCTCCGAGTGGTACCTGCGGGTCAGAAAGTCGCAGTGAAGCAGCGGTAAGCTGTGAGCTGCAAGCGGCAAGCTGTTGGCGCAGGTCGTTGCGACTGCGCCGGCCGCCCGCCTTGCAGCGCACGGCTTTTGACTTGCGGCTTGCAGCTTAAGGCTTGCAGCTGCCCGGAGGGCCTATGAGCTACGTGATCGACCGACGCCTGAATGGCAAGAACAAGAGCACGGTAAACCGCCAGCGCTTCCTGCGGCGTTACCGTGACCATATCAAGAAGGCGGTGGAAGAGGCGGTCAGCCGTCGCTCCATCACCGACATGGAACATGGCGAACAGATCAGCATCCCCGGCCGCGACATCGACGAACCGGTGCTGCACCATGGCCGCGGTGGCAAACAGACCGTCGTGCACCCCGGCAACAAGGAGTTTACCGCTGGCGAGCACATCGCCCGGCCGCAAGGGGGCGGTGGCGGTGGCAAGGGGCCTGGCAAGGCGGGCAATTCCGGCGAGGGCATGGACGAGTTCGTGTTCCAGATCACCCAGGAGGAATTCCTGGAGTTCATGTTCGAAGACCTCGAACTGCCCAACCTGGTCAAGCGCAACCTCAGCGGCACGGACACCTTCAAGACCGTGCGCGCCGGCATCAGCAACGAGGGCAACCCCTCGCGCATCAACATCATTCGTACCCTGCGCTCAGCCCATGCGCGGCGCATCGCCCTGTCGGGCAGCAGCCGCGCCAAGCTCAAGGAGGCCAAGGCAGAACTTGAGCGCCTGCGCCGCGAAGAGCCGGACAACTTCGGTGATATTCAGGAAATGGAGACGGAAATCGAACGTCTCAGTGCGCGGATTCACCGGGTGCCGTTCCTCGATACGTTCGACCTGAAATACAACCTGCTGGTCAAGCACCCCAATCCCAGTTCCAAGGCGGTGATGTTCTGCCTGATGGACGTGTCCGGGTCCATGACCCAGGCCACCAAGGACATCGCCAAGCGCTTCTTCATCCTGCTGTACCTGTTCCTCAAGCGCAATTACGACAAGATCGAAGTGGTGTTCATCCGCCACCACACCAGTGCCCGCGAGGTGGACGAAGAGGAATTCTTCTACTCCCGAGAAACCGGCGGCACCATTGTCTCCAGCGCCCTGAAGCTGATGCAGGAGATCATGGCCGAGCGCTACCCCACCAACGAATGGAACATTTACGCCGCCCAGGCTTCGGACGGTGACAACTGGAACGACGACTCACCCATCTGCCGCGAGATCCTGACCAAGCAGATCATGCCGTTCGTCCAGTACTACACCTATGTGGAGATCACTCCGCGCGAACATCAGGCATTGTGGTTCGAGTACGAGCGCATTGGCGAAGCCTTCGCCGACACGTTCGCCCAGCAGCAGCTGGTGTCGGCCGGGGATATCTACCCGGTCTTCCGTGAACTCTTCCAGCGCAGGTTAGTGACATGACCGCTAGAGAGCAAAAACGCCAACCCTTGTCCACGGGCTCCGAGTGGACCTTCGAACTGATCCAGGCTTACGACCGGGAAATCAGCCGGATTGCCGAGCGTTACGCGCTGGATACTTACCCCAACCAGATAGAAGTGATTACCGCCGAACAGATGATGGACGCCTATGCCTCGGTGGGCATGCCCCTGGGCTACCATCACTGGTCGTACGGCAAGCACTTCCTGAGCACTGAAAAATCCTACACCCGGGGCCAGATGGGCCTGGCGTACGAGATCGTGATCAACTCCGACCCCTGCATCGCCTACCTGATGGAAGAAAACACCATCTGCATGCAGGCCCTGGTCGTGGCCCACGCCTGCTACGGGCACAACAGCTTCTTCAAGGGCAACTACCTGTTCCGTACCTGGACCGACGCCAGTTCCATCATCGATTACCTGGTGTTCGCCAAGCAGTACATCATGCAGTGCGAGGAGCGCCATGGCATCGACGCCGTGGAAGACCTGCTGGACTCCTGCCACGCGCTGATGAACTACGGCGTAGACCGCTACAAGCGTCCCTACCCTATCTCCGCCGAAGAGGAACGGCGGCGGCAGAAGGACCGCGAAGAGCACATGCAGAAGCAGATCAACGACCTGTGGCGCACCATCCCCAAGAGCGCCGACAAGAACAGCGAACGCGACAACGCACGCTTTCCGGCCGAACCCCAGGAGAACATTCTCTACTTCATCGAGAAGCACGCCCCGCTGCTGGAGCCCTGGCAGCGTGAAATCGTGCGCATCGTGCGCAAGATCGCCCAGTACTTCTACCCGCAACGCCAGACTCAGGTCATGAACGAAGGGTGGGCCACGTTCTGGCACTACACCCTGATGAACGACCTGTACGACGAGGGCCTGGTCACCGACGGCTTCATGATGGAGTTCCTGCAGTCGCACACCAGCGTGGTGTTCCAGCCGGGCTTCGACAGCCCCTACTACAACGGTATCAACCCCTACGCCCTGGGCTTTGCCATGTACCGCGACATTCGGCGCATGTGCGAAGAGCCAACTGAAGAGGATCGTCGCTGGTTCCCCGAAATTGCAGGCAGCGATTGGCTTTCTACCATCAAGTTCGCCATGACCAGCTTCAAGGACGAAAGCTTTATTCTGCAGTACCTCTCACCCAAGGTCATTCGTGACCTGAAGCTGTTCAGCATCATGGACGACGACCAGCGCGATGACCTCCTGGTACCGGCCATCCACGACGAGGGCGGCTACCGCGTCATCCGTGAAACCCTGGCAGCCCAGTACAACCTGGGCAACCGTGAACCCAACGTGCAGATCTGGAGCATCGACCGCCGTGGCGACCGCTCGCTGACCCTGCGCCACCAGCAGCACGACCGCAAACCCCTGGGCGAGTCCACCGACGAGGTGCTCAAGCACCTGCACCGGCTATGGGGCTTCGATATCCACCTGGAGACCCTGCAGGGCGACCAGATCATGAAGACTCACCACGTCCCCCCAAAGACGGAACACAGCGAAGGTGACTACGGGCGCCTTGACCTCGCTGTTGTTCACCTCTAGCCAAGGCACCGAGCCTCCCTGGGCCATACAGGTTATCCTGTGCGGCCCCAGGAGGCTTTTTTCATGCAGATTTTCAAAGTCGGCGGTGCCGTTCGCGACCGTCTTCTCGGCCAGGCCGTCACCGACATCGACTGGGTGGTGGTCGGCGCCACCACCGAGCAGATGCACGCGCTGGGCTACCGCCCCGTAGGCGCGGATTTTCCAGTGTTCCTGCACCCTCGCACCGGCGAGGAATATGCCCTGGCGCGTACCGAGCGCAAGAGTGGCCGCGGGTATGGCGGCTTCGTTTTCCATGCCAGCCCGGACGTTACCCTGGAACAGGACCTGATTCGCCGCGACCTGACCATCAACGCCATGGCCGAGGACGATGACGGTAACGTGGTGGACCCCTACCACGGCCAGGCTGACCTGCAAGCCCGCCTGTTGCGCCACGTATCGCCGGCGTTCGCCGAAGATCCCCTGCGGGTGTTGCGAGTGGCACGTTTCGCCGCGCGTTACGCGGGCCTGGGCTTCCAGGTGGCGCCAGAGACGCTTGCGCTGATGCGCGAATTGAGCGAGTCAGGTGAGCTGCAGGCGTTGACGCCGGAGCGCAGCTGGAAGGAAATTTCCCGCGCACTGATGGAAGACCAGCCCCAGGTTTTCATTGAGGTACTGCGTGATTGCGGGGCGCTCAAGGTCCTCATGCCCGAGGTCGACGCAGGCGGCGAACGCCGTCTTGCCGCGCTGCGGCAGGCTGCCTGCCGCCGGCTACCGCTGACCGTGCGCTGGGCCTGCCTGGTGCAGGGCCTGGGCAAGGCCATCAACGAGCGCTTCAAAGTGCCGCGTGACTGCCAGGAGCTGGCGATGCTGGTGGGGCAGCATCAAGGTGACGGCCACGGCGCGCTCGAACTGGCACCTGAGCGGCTGCTGGAGTTGCTGCAGAGTTTTGACGTGTATCGTCGGCCTCAGCGCTTCGAGGAGTTCATCATGGCCTGTGCCATGGACGCGGGCGAGCAGGGTTATCCACAGGGGGACTACCTGCGCGGCGCCGCGGATGCCGCGCGCGGGGTGGCGGTAAAACCGCTGGTGGAGGCGGGCTTCACTGGCCAGCAGTTGGGTGAAGCCCTGAAGGCCGAACGCTTGAAGGCCTTGCAGGCCTTCAAAGCAAAGGCCTGACACGCCCCGCCCTGTGGGCCCGGGTCAAATCCGCGTGAGTTGCTGGTCGCGCCACTGGAACGGCACCGGCGCCAACACCTGGTCGATCTGCGCCTGCGCCCACACCTCGGCCAGGGGCTTGCCCACGCCAGGGTGCACCACGTCGGGCGCGATCAGCGCCAGGGGCCACAGCACGAAGGCATTCTTCAGAATCTCCGCCCGTGGCAGCACCAGGCCGTCGAAATTGCCTGCCAGCTCGCCGTACATCAGCACGTCGATGTCCAGCGGCAAGCCTTTGCGCTCGGGCGCATAGCGGCCATTGTCGGCCTCGATGAACTTCAGTCGCCGGTCCAGTTCGGTCAACGGCAAGTCGGTCAGCGCACTGACCACCAGGTTGAAGAACGGCCCGCTCTTGATGCCCACCGGCTGGCTTTCGAACACCGCCGAACAGTGCATGTCGCTCAGAAACCCGGCCAGGGCATCGAGCCCCGCGCACAAATGGGCTTCCCGGTCGATGTTACTGCCCAGGCCCAGGTAAATCCGCGTCAGCGACATCCGCGCTCGATCTCCACGCCAACGCCCCTGGCAGCCGCGACGGCACCGGGCTTGGTCAATTTCAGGTGCAGCCAGGGAATGTTGAACTCGCTCATCAACACCTGCGCCAGGCGCTCGGCGAAGGTCTCGACCAACTGGAACTGACTGGCCTCGGCAAAGGCCTGAATGCGTGTGGAGACGCTGGCGTAGTCCAGCGCCAGGCTCAGGTCATCACCCTGGGCTGCCGGGCGGTTGTCCCAGGCAAAACTCAGGTCAAGACGCAGGCACTGGCGGATGCCCCGCTCCCAGTCATAGGCACCGATCACGGTATCCACTTCCAGGCCCTCGATAAACACTCTGTCCAAGCACTTCTCTCCGCAGCACGACAAGGGCGCAATGCGCCGTTAGAATCAGGGGCGTCCTCGCCCGGAATAGTTAGCATGTTTTGGTTACTGGCGATTCTCGCCTACCTGCTCGGCTCGCTGTCCTTCGCCATTGTGCTTAGCCGCGTGACCGGCAACCCCGACCCGCGCATGAGCGGTTCCGGCAACGCCGGCGCCACCAACATGCTGCGCCTGGCCGGCCGCAAGCTCGCCATCCTCACCCTGCTGGGCGACCTGTGCAAGGGCCTGCTGCCGGTGCTGGTGGCACGCCTGGCCGGCCTGGACCTGCAGGACCAGGCCTGGGTGGGCCTGTGCGCCGTCATCGGCCACATGTTCCCGGTGTATTTCCACTTCCAGGGTGGCAAGGGCGTGGCCACCGCCGCCGGCATGATACTGGCGCTGTACCCGCCTGCCGCGCTGCTGGCCGTGGCGGTATGGGCCCTGACCTTCTGGCTCACCCGTACCAGTTCCCTGGCCTCACTGATCGCCACGCCCCTGACCCTGCCCTTGCTCGCATGGCAGGAACCCCAGGCGCTGTTGCCGATGAGCGTGCTGACCTTGCTCATCGTCTGGCGCCACCGCGGCAATCTACGCGACCTGTTCGCCGGGCGCGAACGGCATTTCTGAACGCCGCCCATGAACCGCGCCCAGGTTACAGCGCTGGCAGCTGCTCCATAGGCCAGCGGGCCTGCACGGTAATCGCCAGGTCCTCATGCTGGCCGGCCAGCAGGCGCTGGCAGCCGGCGTAGGCGATCATCGCGCCGTTGTCGGTGCAGAACTGCGGGCGAGCATAGAACACCTTGCCCTTGAACTCGCCCAGCATGCTGTCCAGCGATTCGCGCAGGGCCTTGTTGGCACTCACGCCCCCGGCGATCACCAGGCGCTTGAGGCCGGTCTGCTTGAGGGCACGACGGCACTTGATGGTCAGAGTGTCCACCACGGCCTGCTGGAAGGCCAGGGAGATGTCGCAACGAGTCTGGTCGGTGTCGTCCCCGGCTGCCTGGCACTGCTGCCAGGTGTTCAGGGCTGAGGTTTTCAGACCGCTGAAGCTGAAGGTCAGCCCTGGGCGATCGGTCATCGGCCGCGGGAACGTGAAGCGCCCCGGCACACCCTGGGCGGCCAGGCGCGCGATCTCGGGACCACCGGGGTAGTTGAGGCCGATCATCTTCGCGGTCTTGTCGAAAGCTTCACCCGCCGCGTCGTCCAGTGTCTCGCCCAGCAGCTCGTATTGGCCGATGCCATCCACCCGTACCAACTGGGTGTGGCCGCCGGACACCAACAAGGCGACGAACGGAAACTCGGGGGGTTGTTCTTCCAGCATGGGTGCCAGAAGATGGCCCTCCATGTGGTGCACGCCCAGCGCCGGGATACCCCAGGCAAAGGCCAGCGCCTGGGCGCATGAAGCGCCCACCAGCAGCGCGCCCACAAGCCCGGGGCCGGCGGTATAGGCGATGGCGTCGATCTCGGTGGCCACGCAGTCGGCTTCGGCCAGCACCTGACGGATCAGGGGCAGCATGCGCTTGACGTGGTCGCGCGACGCCAGCTCCGGTACCACGCCGCCGTAGACGCGGTGCAGGTCGATCTGGCTGAACAGCGCCTCGGCCAGCAGGCCGCGTTCGCTGTCATAAAGGGCGACGCCGGTTTCGTCGCAGGATGTTTCCAATCCCAGTACTAACATGGGTCATGGCCTTGTTGAGGCTGAATTCGAAGGCGCGCATGATAGTCGCCACTCAGTGCCCCGGCCAGCGGTTTTCGATCAGAGGCTTTGCATTCCGGGCTGCTAAGGGTTAACATCCGCAACCCTTAAAAACCGACGTACTTCAGCGCATGTTTTTGCCATTGGCACGTCGATCCCGGTAATGAATGAAGGTAGCTCTAGATGCCAGCCGTCAAAGTTAAAGAGAACGAACCCTTCGACGTAGCTCTGCGTCGTTTCAAGCGCTCCTGCGAAAAAGCCGGTGTACTGGCTGAAGTTCGTAGCCGCGAATTTTACGAGAAGCCGACTTCCGAGCGTAAGCGCAAAGCAGCTGCTGCTGTTAAGCGTCACGCCAAGAAAGTTCAGCGCGAACAGCGCCGCGCCGTCCGTCTGTACTAATACAGACTGCGTCGCAAGCTTCTGCCTCGCCCGGCCCACAGCCGGGCTGCCGGCAGTTGTTGCTGTTGCAAGAGCCGTTGTTGCAACACCCCGTTCAGGTACTGCCCGAACGGATGCCGAGGCTGCCTTGTGCACCGAAGCAAACCTGCCTGAAACGTCAGAGCTGGCCTCATCGCCAGAGTGCACGTCAGAACTGACGAGCCTTCACGGGCTGCAGACGAGCACACCCCCTTTTTTCCTGCTTCAACGTCCCGCTTCGATACCAGCCCCGGCTGATCGGAAGCGACGCCGTTTCCGACAAACAAACAGGACGGCAAAGGGCAACAGCACCCTCTGCACCCAGTTACACTGCACAGCAGCTTTCTAGCCTGATGATGAGAGAGCCATGGCCGGGCTGATTCCCCAGAGCTTCATTGACGACCTTCTGAACCGCACCGACATCGTCGATGTGGTGACTTCGCGCGTGCAAATGAAGAAGGCGGGCAAGAACTACTCCGCCTGCTGCCCGTTCCACAAGGAGAAGACCCCCTCTTTCACCGTCAGCCCCGACAAGCAGTTCTACTACTGCTTCGGCTGCGGCGCCGGGGGTAACGCCCTTGGCTTCATCATGGACCACGACAACCTGGACTTCCCCCAGGCCGTCGAAGAACTGGCCAAGGCGGCCGGCATGGAAGTGCCGCGCGAGGACGGCGGGCGCGGGCACAAGCCGCGCCAGCCCACCGACTCGCCGCTGTACCCACTGCTGACTGCCGCCGCCGAATTCTACCGCCAGGCGCTCAAGAGCCACCCCTCGCGCCGCGCCGCGGTTGAATACCTCAAGGGCCGCGGCCTGTCGGGGGAGATTGCCCGCGATTTCGGCCTGGGCTTCGCCCCGCCAGGCTGGGACAACCTGTACAAGCACCTGGCCAGCGACAGCCTGCAACAGAAGGTGATGATCGACGCCGGGCTGCTGATCGAGAACGCCGAGTCCGGCAAACGCTACGACCGCTTCCGCGACCGGGTGATGTTCCCCATCCGCGACAGCCGCGGGCGGGTGATCGCCTTTGGCGGCCGGGTACTGGGCGACGACAAGCCCAAATACCTGAACTCCCCGGAAACACCGGTATTCCACAAGGGCCAGGAGCTGTACGGCCTGTTCGAGGCGCGCAAGCACAACCGCAACCTCGACGAGATCATCGTGGTCGAAGGCTACATGGACGTCATTGCCCTGGCGCAGCAAGGCCTGCGCAATGCCGTGGCGACCCTTGGCACAGCCACCAGCGAGGAACACCTCAAGCGCCTGTTCCGCGTGGTGCCCAGCGTGCTGTTCTGCTTTGACGGCGACCAGGCCGGCCGCAACGCTGCCTGGCGCGCCCTGGAAGCGACGCTGCCCAACCTGCAGGACGGCCGCAAGGCGCGCTTCCTGTTCCTGCCCGAAGGCGAAGACCCGGACACCCTGGTGCGCGCCGAAGGCACCGACGCCTTCAAGGCCCGGATCAACCAGCATGCCCAACCGCTGGCCGATTACTTCTTCCAGCAACTGACGGAAGAAGCCGACCCACGGTCGCTGGAAGGCAAGGCCCACATGGCCACCTTGGCAGCACCGCTGATCGACAAGGTGCCCGGGGCGAACCTGCGCATTCTGATGCGCAACCGCCTCAGCGAGATCACCGGCCTCAGCGGCGAAGCAGTGCAGCAACTGGCCAGCAGCACGCCTGCCCCCGCGCAGCCGCAACCCAGTTACGACCCCGGTTTCGATTACGACTCGGTGCCCGATTTCACGCCCGACTACAGTGATTTTCACCAGCAACATGCCCCCCAGGAATTCCAGCCGCAGCAGCAGGCGTGGACGCCCAACAAGGGCGGCGGCAAGAAGAAATGGGATGGCAACAAGGACTGGAAGGGCAAGGGCGGGCGCAATTTCGAGCCACGGGTGCCGCCGCGGGTGCCGACATCGGTGGAACCACCGACCCTCAGCGCCCTGCGCACCCTGCTGCACCACCCGCAACTGGCGGGGAAGGTAGAAAGCACCAGCCATTTTGCCGACGAAGAGCACCTGTACTCGCAGCTGCTGGTGGCCCTGCTCGAAGCCTTGCAGAAGAATCCTAAGCTACGCTCTTTACAGTTGATCGCGCGCTGGCATGGCACCGAACAGGGTCGCCTGCTGCGCGTGCTGGCGGAGAAAGAATGGCTGATCGAGGCCGATAACCTTGAACAGCAGTTTTTCGACACCATAACTAGCTTGACCGCTCGCCAACGCGAACGGAGCCTGGAACGTCTGCTTCTCAAAGCCAGGCAAGGTGAATTGAGCGACGAGGAGAAAAATCAGCTTCTCCAGCTGTTAACTCGCAATGTTCACGCACAAACCCCGACCTCAACTGGCGCGTGAGGTCCTAGCTCGGGTATAATCCTCGGCTTGTTTTTTGCCCGCCAAGACCTTCAGTGGATAGGGTGTTATGTCCGGAAAAGCGCAACAGCAGTCTCGCATCAAAGAGTTGATCACCCGCGGTCGTGAGCAGGGCTACCTGACTTACGCGGAGGTCAACGACCACCTGCCAGAGGATATTTCAGATCCGGAGCAGGTGGAAGACATCATCCGCATGATCAACGACATGGGGATCAACGTATTCGAGAGTGCTCCGGATGCGGATGCCCTTTTGTTGGCCGAAGCCGATACCGACGAAGCGGCGGCCGAAGAAGCTGCCGCAGCGTTGGCGGCCGTGGAAACCGACATTGGTCGCACCACCGACCCAGTGCGCATGTACATGCGCGAAATGGGCACGGTCGAGCTGTTGACCCGTGAAGGCGAAATCGAAATCGCCAAACGCATCGAGGAAGGCATCCGTGAAGTGATGGGCGCTATCGCGCACTTCCCTGGCACGGTCAGCCACATCCTCGGCGAATACGATCGCGTCACCAGCGAAGGTGGCCGCCTGTCCGACGTTCTGAGCGGTTACATCGACCCGGACGACGGCATCGCGCCGCCGGCCGAAGTGCCGCCGCCGATCGACACCAAGGCACCGGCCAAGGCCGAGTCCGAGGATGAAGACGAGGAAAGCGACGGCGGTGACGACGAGGAAGAGGCCGAAAGCGGTCCGGACCCGGTCGTCGCGGCCCAGCGTTTCGGTGCAGTCTCCGAACAGCTGGACATCACGCTCAAGGCGCTGAAGAAGCACGGTCGCGACAGCAAGCAAGGCATTGCCGAGATGCAGGCCCTGGCCGAGCTGTTCATGCCGATCAAGCTGGTGCCCAAGCAGTTCGAAGTACTGGTCGAGACAGTACGGGGTGCCCTGGACCGTCTGCGTCAGCAAGAGCGTGCCATCATGCAGCTGTGTGTGCGTGATGCCCGCATGCCACGTGCCGACTTCCTGCGCCTGTTCCCGAGCAACGAAGTCGACATGACCTGGGCTGGTGACCTGGCCAAGCGCAGCACCAAGTGGGCTGAAGCCCTGGGCCGCCTGAACGCCGACATCGTGCGTTGCCAGCAGAAGCTGGTCGACCTCGAAGCCGAGACCGGGCTGACCATCCTTGAAATCAAGGATATCAACCGTCGCATGTCGATCGGCGAGGCCAAGGCCCGCCGCGCGAAGAAAGAGATGGTAGAGGCCAACCTGCGTCTGGTGATCTCGATCGCCAAGAAGTACACCAACCGCGGCCTGCAGTTCCTCGACCTGATCCAGGAAGGCAACATCGGCCTGATGAAGGCGGTGGACAAGTTCGAATACCGTCGCGGGTACAAGTTCTCGACGTACGCCACCTGGTGGATCCGTCAGGCCATTACCCGCTCGATCGCCGACCAGGCGCGCACCATCCGTATTCCGGTGCACATGATCGAGACGATCAACAAGCTCAACCGCATTTCCCGGCAGATGCTGCAGGAAATGGGTCGCGAACCGACCCCGGAAGAGCTGGGCGAGCGCATGGAAATGCCTGAGGACAAGATCCGCAAGGTACTGAAGATCGCCAAAGAGCCGATCTCCATGGAAACGCCGATCGGTGACGACGAAGACTCGCATCTGGGCGACTTCATCGAAGACTCCACCATGCAATCGCCGATCGACGTGGCGACCGTGGAAAGTCTGAAGGAAGCCACCCGTGAAGTCCTCGGCGGCCTGACCGCACGCGAAGCCAAAGTGCTGCGCATGCGTTTCGGCATCGACATGAATACCGACCACACGCTGGAAGAGGTCGGCAAGCAGTTCGATGTAACCCGTGAGCGGATTCGTCAGATCGAAGCCAAGGCGCTGCGCAAGCTGCGCCACCCGACGCGAAGCGAACATCTGCGTTCGTTCCTCGACGAGTGATACCAGAACCCCCGGCCCTGCCGGGGGTTTTGCTTTCTGCTCCCCGCGTCCGTTTTCCCCAGGTGATGCACCTCATCGCCGCCTGCGCTGCGCACCCCTTCCACCGCCGTCTACACTCGTTTCATTCCAGGGAATGAAATCGAGGCCCACATGCGCGTGCTGCTCTTGCTGTTCCTGATGTGCCGGGCAGCCATGGCGGTTGCGCTGCCCTTGTCAGACGAAGAACAGGCATGGCTTCGCAGTCACCCCGAACTGCGCCTGGGTGTGGATGCCTCGTGGCCGCCCTTCGAGTTTCGCGACCCCAGCGGCTTATACCAGGGCCTGGCGGCCGATTATGTCAACCTGGTGCAGAAGCGCCTGGGCGTGACGCTGAAGCCGGTGGAACCCGTCAGCTGGACCGAAACCCTGCAACAGGCACGCAAAGGCCAGGTGGACCTGTTGCCTGGCGTCATGTCGACGCCCGAGCGCCAGGCCTACATGGCGTTTACCCGCCCCTACCTGGACTTCCCCATCGTTATCCTCGCGCGCAAGGACGGCCCCCAGCCGCGCAACCTCAAAGACCTGTATGGCCTGAAGGTCGCTGTGGTGGAAAATTACGCCCCCCACGAACTGCTCCGCACCCACCACCCCGACCTCAACCTGGAGGCGCTGCCCAACATCAATTCCGCAATCGAGGCCTTGGCCACGGGGCAGGCGGACGCCGTGGTCGGCGACCTGGCCTCAAGCGTCTGGAGCCTGCGCCAGCTCAAGCTCAAAGGCCTCTATGTCAGTGGTGACACCCCCTACCGTTACCAGTTGGCGATGGGCGTGCCTGCTGGTGAAAGGGTCCTGGCCGATATCCTCGACAAGGTCATCGCCGACCTCGATCCCCGGCAGGTAGAACAGATTCAGGAGCGTTGGGTCGGGAAAATCATCGACCAACGCACGCTGTGGTACGACTACCTGCTCTACGCGCTCCCGGTACTGCTGCTGGTGCTGGTGATATTGGCCAGTGTGATCCGCATCAACCGGCGGCTCAGTTCCGAAATATCGCGGCGCATAGCCCTGGAGCAGGAACTGCGCAGCAGCGAATACCATTACCGGGGCCTGGTGGAAAGCCTGTCGGCCATTGCCTGGGAAGCCTCCCCCACCGACTTCTCCTACAGCTACGTTTCCCCCCATGCCGAAGCCCTGCTGGGCTACCCCCTGGCCCGTTGGCTGAAGCGCGGGTTCTGGCGCAGCATCCTGCACCCTGCCGACGCCGCCTGCGCAGACGCATTCTGTACCGCGGAAACCCTTGCCGGGCGCGACCATGTGGTGGACTACCGAGTGGTGACTGCGGACCAGCGGGTGATCTGGGTGCGGGATATCGTCAGCCTGATCCGCCAAGGCCATGTGCCGGTCATGCGCGGCCTGATGATCGACATCAGCGAAATAAAACGTACCGAAGAAGCCCTGCGCCTGTCGGAGCAGAAGTTCGCGTCTGTCTTCCGCCAGTTCCCGGACATGCTGATCATTGCCCGCCTCAGTGACGGCTGCCTGCTGGAGGTGAACAAGGCCTTCGAGGAACAGACCGGCCTGTACGCCACCGACGTGGTCGGCCGAACTGCCAGCCAGTTGACCATTTTCACCACCCCGGACGTAGGCGCCGAGCTACAGCTGCGCCTGCAGACCGGCAGTATCCGCAACCTCGAAATGCCCCTGCGCCGCCACAACGGCCAGACCTTCACCGGCCTGATCTCGGCCGGGCGGTTCGAGCTGGACACCACCCCGGCGCTGGTCGTGGTAGTGCGTGACATCAGCGAGCTAAAGGAAACTCAGCAGCGCTTGCAGACCAGCGAGGAAAAATTCGCCAAGGCCTTCCATGCCTCGCCCGACGGCATGCTGCTCACCCGCATGCGCGACGGCATGCTGCTGGAGGTGAATGAAGGCTTCAGCCGCATCAGTGGGTACCCCAGTGGTGTGTCCATCGATCACTCCACGCTGGACCTGGGGCTGTGGGTTGACCTCAACGAGCGCAAGCGCCTGCTGGGCATGCTTGCACGCGATGGCTTCGTTCGTGATTTCCGCTGCCTTATCCGCCGCTGCGACGGCGCCATCCGCCTTTGCGAGGTGTCCACCAGCCCCTTGCCCATCGCCGGCGACGCCTGCCTGCTGACCATCGCCCGGGACATCACCGAGCGCCATATGATGCAGGAGAAGCTGCAACTGGCCGCCACGGTGTTTGAAAGTACCGCCGAAGGCGTGCTGATCACCGATACTCGCCAGCGCATTACCGCGGTCAACCGCGCGTTCAGCGAGATCACCGGTTACAGCGAGGCGGAGGCCGTGGGCAGCACCCCTACCCTGCTGGCCTCGGGGCAGCACGACAGCGCATTCTATGCGGCCATGTGGCACCAGTTGACCGCAGAAGGCCATTGGCAAGGCGAGATCCACAACCGCCGCAAGAATGGCGAACTGTATCCCTGCTGGCTGACCATCAGCGCCGTGCGCAACACCGACGCCGCGCTGACTCATTTCGTTGCCGTGTTCGCTGACATCTCCAGCCTCAAGCACGCCCAGGCGCGCCTGGACTACCAGGCCCACCACGACCCGCTTACCGGCCTGCCCAACCGTACCCTGTTCGAAAGCCGCCTGCAGGCGTCACTCAACCGCCAGCGAGACGACAACGGCCAGGGCGCGGTGCTGTTCCTGGACCTGGACCGTTTCAAGCACATCAACGACAGCTTGGGCCACCCGGTGGGCGACCTGCTGCTGACCGGCATCGCCCAGCGCCTCAAGGAACAAGTACGCGACATCGACACCGTAGCCCGCCTGGGGGGCGACGAGTTCATCATCCTGCTGCCGGGCCTGCAGCAGGCCAGCGATGCCGAACACATCGCCAACAAGCTCCTGGCCTGCTTCAGCGCGCCCTTCCAGGCCGGTGAGCACGAGTTCTTCACCAGCGCCAGCATCGGCACCAGCCTGTACCCCCAGGACGGCACCGACGTCGCCACCCTGATCAAGAATGCCGACGCCGCCATGTACCGTTCAAAGGCCAAAGGGCGCAACCGCGTGGAGTCCTACACGCGCGACCTCACCGCCCAGGCCAGTGAGCGCGTGGCCCTGGAATACGAACTGCGCCGCGCCATCGAGCGGGGCGAACTGAGCCTGGCCTACCAGCCCAAGTTCAGCCTGCTGGACCAGACGCTGGTAGGCGCCGAGGCGCTGGTCCGCTGGGCCCACCCCACCTTCGGCGACGTACCGCCCGAACGCTTCATTCCCTTGGCGGAGGAAAACGGCAGCATCCTGCAATTGGGTGACTGGGTGCTGGAGCAGGCGTGCCGCCAGATGGAAACCTGGCAGGGCCTGTACCACGCTTTCGGCCCCCTGTCGGTCAACCTGGCCGGGGCCCAGTTGCGCCAACCCAACCTGCTCAAGCGTATCGAGCAACTGCTGGGTGACTGCCGCCTGGCCCCAGGCTACCTGCAACTGGAAATTACCGAAAACTTCATCATGAGCCAGGCAGAGGAAGCGCTGGCCGTGCTGCACCAGCTCAAGGCACTGGGCGTGCAACTGGCCATCGACGACTTCGGTACCGGCTATTCCTCGCTCAGCTACCTCAAGCGCCTGCCGCTGGACATCCTCAAGATCGACCAGTCATTCGTGCGCGGCCTGCCCGCCGACCCCCACGACGCCGCCATCGTGCGAGCCATCATCGCCCTGGGCCGCAGCATGCAACTGACGGTCATCGCCGAAGGCGTAGAGAACCCGGCACAGCAGCAATTCCTCGCAAAAGAAGGCTGCGAACAAGTACAGGGTTTCATCTTCAGCCAGCCCCTGCGACCCGAAGAATTCGCCGCGGCGTTTCTTCGTATGCGTGTTTCCGACTTTTCGGATAGCACTGGCGGGAATCCGTCGTTATAATCCGCGACCTACTGGGGGCCTATAGCTCAGTTGGTTAGAGCAGGGGACTCATAATCCCTTGGTCGCAGGTTCGAGTCCTGCTGGGCCCACCACCTATGAAAAAGCCACGCCAAAGCGCGGCTCAGGCCATTGCCAGCAAGGCGCAAGCCGCTGATTAGTTTAGATGTGCCTTCAGTTCACCTGCTGCTTGTCGCATTGCTGCCTTCACCTCAGGCATGGAGCTCAATGGATTGAGCAGGCCATACTCATGAACCATGCCGTTGTACCGCACTGAGGTGACGTCCACACCAGCGGCGTCCAACTTGCGAGCGTAGGCCTCACCCTAGTCACGAAGAACATCTAGGCCCGCAGTCTGTACCAGCGCTGGTGGAAGCCCCTTTAGCTGCTCGATGGATGCACGCAATGGTGATGCGTCACGCTCAGCTCGTTGCGCGTCATCAGTGGTGTAGTTATCCCAGAACCACTTCATCATGTTCCTGGTCCGGGAATGTCCTTCGGCATATTGCTGGTATAAGCCCGTGTCGAAGCTCGCATCAGTGACCGGCCACAACAGCAGTTGGAAGCGCAGCTTAGGAGTGCCTTGCTTCTTGACCATCAAGCTGACGACTGCCGCCATGTTCCAACCAACACTATTCCCTGCGACCGCTAACCGACTGCTGTCCACGCCAATTTCTTTGCCATGCTCTGCGACCCAGCGGGTAGCAGCGTATGCCTGGTTGATCGCGACCGGATAATGCGCTTCAGGTGAAGGGGTATAGTCGACATACACCGCGACCGCGCCAGACCCAACTACCAGGTCATGGATAAGTCGGGCATGGGTTGGATAGTCGCCCAATACCCAACCGCCACCTTGGAAGAACATGAACACTGGCGGATCACCGCCCAAATTGGCTGGGCGGACGACAGTTAACTTGATCTCCTGGCCATTCGTCTTGATCGTACGATTCGTTACCTCGGCGCCGGACAGATCCACTTTGACGGAGCTTTGGGCGCCGGTAAGGATAGCCCTAGCGTCCTTGGGGGTGAGTTGCTCCACTGGCTGGCCGCCGCCAGCCGCGAGTGTATTGAGAAAGGCTTGAGTCTGGTGCTATGGAACAGCGTCACTGGTAGCGGCGAATGCATTGCCGATGGTCATGGCGAGGACAGTTGCGGACATAACTGCGGTGATTTTTTCATTTTCGGTTCACTGGATAAATGGTCGTTGAACGGATGGGGATGTGCTTATTGCCCGTTCGAAGTGGCGTCGGCAGGGGCAAACGCCTTGGCAGCGGCGATGGTGTCCATAGACTCACGAAGGAGTTGGATCTTGCCGTCCTGGGCTACAAGGCGACCGGCATACATCTGGCGATAGATTCGCCCAGTGGCCGGCACCAGAGCCTCAACGCTGTATTCCGCAAACGCTTGGTCTGGGGTATCGATCAGGAAGCGCACATTGCGAAACTTGAAGTCCGGCACTTTGCTCAGCAGTGAGCCAATGAAGGATTCGATGGCTTCCTTACCTTGAACACGGCTAGTGATGCCTAGCGATTCGAGGTAAGGAAGCTCCAATACGCCGTCGGCTGCAAATAGCGAGGCGGCGTAGGCAGGAGACTGGATGGATTCCAGGTACAACTGGAGTAGCTCGACGGCGTTTTTCATGACTGGTTGCTCCCGAAGCGGATGTTTGAATAGGCACATTGAGCTGCGCCTGCCAAACAAAGTTACGGGAACCACCTACAACCTAAAATAGCAATTATTGGAATCTATCATTTCATTTTTGTACTGATCATTAGTTAGTCTGGCCGATTAACGAGACCACCTCCATGATGGCTCCGACAAATGCTTGAAGAAGAAATCGGAAAGCGCCTTGATCTTCACCGGACGGGTGCGCGCCGATGGCGTCACGAAATAGAGGCCTCCGCGCATCATGCTCCACTCCGGTAACAATACGACCAATCGGCCATCGGCCAGGTATTCGCTGGCGATAAACTCTGGAAGCTCGGCAATGGCCAGCCCCTCCAGCAAAGCTGGTAGCAACGCGTCTGAGTTTGTCACTCGCAATTGACCGTTAGGCACAACATCCTCTTCGGTGCCGTCTGCGTGAGTAAATCGCCACACCTGACTGCGGGCACGATACGCATAGCTCAAGCATGGTCGTGCTGCTAATTCACGTGGATGGCCTGGGTACCCGTGTGCCGCCAGGTAAGTGGGTGAAGCCACAAGGTATTGGGTCACGGCACAAATTCGACGCGCGACGAGAGAAGAATCAGGCAGTACGGCAATGCGCAGTGCCGCATCAAAGCCTTCGGCGATCAGGTCGACGGATGCATCGGATAGGTGCAGGTCTATCAACAGTTCTGGGTACTTACGCATCAGTTGAGGAATCAGTGGTGCTACCCAGCGCAAACCGAACGACATCGGTACCGCGAGTCTTACTTGGCCACGAGGCTGCACTGACAACTCCTGGGCTTCGCTTTCGACTTCTTCAGCCTGCCGGTAAATGTCGCCAGCCTTGGCGGCCATGCTGGCACCGAACTCTGTGAGGGCCAACTGCCGTGACGTGCGGTTGAACAAGCGGCCACCCAGGCGTTCCTCAAGCCGCGCGACGGCACGAGATACCGTGGGAACGGAAACCCCCATCACTCGCGATGCCGCAGCGAACGACCCCTCTTCAGCCACTTTGGCAAACATGGCCAAGCCTTCGAAATCCGGAAGTTTGCTCATTTCATTTCTGCAACGATAGGTTTCAGGCAATTCTATTTTGAAAAATTACCGCCGTCGATATGCTTCTCCCACACCGCAGGAACTTACCAACGTAACAGGAGAAACATCATGGCTCGCAAACTCGAAGGCAAAATCGCACTAGTCACCGGCGGTACTACTGGCATCGGCCTGGCCACCGCCAAACGCTTCGCTGAAGAAGGCGCTCACGTCTACATCACCGGTCGCCGACAAGCCGAACTGGACGCAGCAGTTGCGGCCGTTGGGAACGCTACCGGCGTACAGGTCGACTCCACCAAGTTGGATCAACTGGGCGTGCTGTACAGCCAGATTGGCGCTGCCCATGGCCGCATCGATGTGCTCTTCGCCAACGCCGGCGGTGGTTCGATGCTTCCGCTAGGCGAGATCACCGAACAGCACTTCGACGACACTTTTGATCGTAATGTTAAAGGCGTGCTCTTTACCGTACAGAAAGCACTGCCGCTGCTGGCCAAGAAGGCTTCGGTGATCTTGACCGGCTCCACTGCTGGCAGCTCGGGCACCGCCGCGTTCAGCGTCTATGCCGCTTCGAAAGCCGCTGTACGCTCTTTTGCTCGCAACTGGATTCTGGACTTGAAAGACCGCCAGGTTCGAGTCAACACCATCAGCCCTGGCGCGACTCGCACCCCCGGCCTTGTCGACCTCGCTGGCCCCGATGCGGCTCAACAACAGGGTCTGCTTGACTACCTGGCTTCGCTCATTCCAATGGGCCGTGTCGGGGAAGCGGAAGAAATCGCCAGCGCAGCGCTGTTCCTGGCTTCGGATGACGCCAGCTTCGTCAACGGTATCGAACTGTTCGTCGATGGCGGCCAAGCCCAAATTTGATGAGTAAAGCGGACGGCTCTGTGAGCCGTCCGCATACCCACAGAGGAGTACATCCAATGCATATCTTCAAACTGACACTGCTGGCATTTCCGGTTGCGTTCGGCATTACCGCGCAGGCCGCGACCACGTCTGCCAAGAGCGAGCCCACCATGACAATGAATTCTGCCGTCCTTCAGGTTTCAGCCATTGATCATGTGGGCATGAATGTGCCGGATATTGATGCCGCCACCAGATTTTTCTCGGAGCTAGTGGGCGCGCAAGTGATATCGGACATCAGCCCAGGCAACATCCCGGATCAGTGGAAGACGCAATTTCGCTGGCACAGCTCCAGCAACCTTCAACGCTTTGTAATGTTGCAGCTCACCGGCGGTGCCAAGCTTGAACTTTTCCAATACCGAGGCGCAGAAATCAATCATGCCCTGCCGCATGGCGACGACGCCGGCGCGAGCCATATTGCGCTGAGGACAGATGATTTTGATCACAGTCTGGCCCTGCTCAGGAGCAAAAATGTGACGATCCTCAACGATCCCATTACTAACCCTGACGGGGTACGCTGGTTCTACTTCCAGGCCCCTTGGGGTTCGCAGATCGAACTCGTTTCGCTGCCATTTCGATCATGAATAGACGAGCCAGGGTACGGGGTTCATCCAAACGCCGAAGCCAACAGCTCCGCAAGCTTCTGAGCTGCCGTTCCGTTGAGAAAGAACTCCTGGCTGCTGACTTCAAACCCAACTGGATTGATGTGGACGAGCAGTGCTCCCTTACCCAAAGCCCCCATTGGTAACTCTGCAGCTGGATACACAACACCGGAAGTGCCCACGGCGCGACTCTAGGGGCTTGGCAAGGTCAGGAAGCAGTGTTTGCTGGCTGCCGCCTGCCAGAACATGAAAAAGATCACCCGGCTGCTGGCGGCCTTTTTACGCCTGTATGACTTGCCTGTGGCGTTGATAGGAGCGCTGTGGACAGAGCATGGGTTTGTCATCAACCTGAGCCGCGCGAAAGCGCAGTTTTTTCGTTTCTGGCATTCCCGGCGGCCGGGGCATCAAAAACGCTACGACCGCCCCTGCCTGAACGCCTGCCCCGTCCGGGTCAACGCCTGCTCCAGCGTCAACGGCGGCACCCACCCCAGCACCCGCCGGGCCTTGCCCGAATCCACCTGCAATGACGCACACAGGGTGGTGTACATGTTCTGCTTGCCCACCAGCTTCGCGCCCCAGCGCATCAGGCCGTCGGGCACCGGCACCAGGCGTGCCGGGCGGCCCATGCTGGCGGCCAGGTAGCGAACCATCTGCGCGGTGGAGGCGTCTTCGCCGTCGGAGATCAGGAACAGCTGGTTGCCCGCCGCCGGGTGGTGAGTGCAGAGCACGATGAAGTCCGCCAGGTTCTCCAGCGCTACCATGCTGCGGCGGTTGTCCAGGCTGGCGAACGGCAGCGGCGCGCCGGAGGCGACCAGCTTGAGCAAGCGCGGGAAATTGCGCCGGGCGTGGGCGGCGTAGATCAGCGGTGGACGAATGATCACCAGGTCCATGGCCGTGCCCTGCACCAGCGCCCGCAAGCCCTCTTCGGCCTCGAATTTGGATAGGGCGTAGTCACCATCGGGGACCGGTACCGAGGATTCATCGAAGGGGGTGCCGGTGGTGAACGAGCCGTTGACCCCCACCGAGCTGATGAAGATGAAGCGCCGCACGCCCGCTGCGAGGGCCTGCTGTGCCAAGGCCAGGGTGCCTTGCAGATTGGTGCGGCGGTATTCGGCCAGCGGATCCGGGCTGCTGTCGGACTGCAGGTTGAGGCGCGCGGCCACGTGCACCACCACGTCGATGCCCTGCAAGGCAGCGGACCAGTGGGTATCGGCCGAGATGTCGCCCACGGCGACCAGGGGTATGGCGCCCTGACGGCTCGTCGAGGCGCGGCTGCTACCGCGCACATGGGTATCAGGCCGGGCGGCCAAGGCTACGCAGACCGCCTGGCCGAGGAAGCCGGTGGCTCCGGTGACAAGTACATTCATGGCGTTCCAGAGCCTCGCTGGGTGCGGAGTATGCGAGCAGCATAGCCATGCTTTGAACAATGCTCAGGGTCGCCGGGCAATTGTCACGACGTTCTCCGACCAAACGGTTACACTGAGCCGGCTGTATCAATATGTTTCGATGAAAGAAGTCGGTCCAAAACCGACGCGGTCGCGCCACTGTAGTCGGCTCCCAGCCGTAAGCCAGACCTTTCTTCGACCTGCCCACCGCAACCGGGACGCGTAATCCCAGAGGTAATCATGGCCTATAGCACTACTTCACAAACCGACATCTCGATCCCGACCATTCCCCTGGGCGAAATTCTGCCCTGGGCGATCTTTGGCGGCCTGTTGCTGATGCTGGCGATCTACTTCGTCGGCGCCGAGCAAGGCGCTACCGCGCTGTTCAAGGGCATGTACGTTCACGAGTTCGTGCACGATGGTCGCCACCTGCTGGGCTTCCCCTGCCACTGATCGCTCTCTGAGGTGTTTCACATGACTGGTCGTTTACTCGTCAGGGGCATGCTCGTCGGTCTGATCGCGGGCATCCTGGCTTTTGGCTTTGCCAAGGTTTTCGGTGAGCCACAGGTTGACCGCGCCATTGCCTTCGAAGCAAGCATGTCGCACATGCACGGCGATGCCGAAGAACCCGAGCTGGTCAGCCGCGAGGTGCAAAGCACCTTCGGCCTGCTGACAGGCGTGGTGGTGTACAGCGTTTCCCTGGGTGGCATTTTCGCCCTGGTGTTCGCCTACTCCCTGGGCCGCATTGGCAAGGTTGGCCCACGCGGCTTGTCGGCCCTGCTGGCCCTGGCTGCGTTCATGGTGCTGATCCTGGTACCGGAACTCAAATACCCGGCAAACCCGCCTTCCGTGGGCAACCCGGACACCATTGGCCTGCGTACTCAGGTGTATTTCCTGATGCTGCTGGTCTCGGTGGTCGCCGCGGTGATCGCCGTCAACGCCGCGCGAAAGCTCGCCGCCAGCCGCGGCCCGTGGGCCGGCGCCATCGCTGGCGTGGCGCTTTACCTGGTGATCATGGCCGTGGCCGGCTCGCTGTTCCCCGTGATCAACGAGGTTCCGGAGCACTTCTCGGCTGACGTGCTGTGGAAATTCCGCACCTCGTCCCTGGGTATCCAGGTGGTGCTGTGGACCAGCATCGGCCTGATCTTCGGGCCGCTGGCAGAGCGCCTGTTGAACCCGGCGCCGCGCCTGGCGCGTACCTGAGCCAACCGTTCGCCAAAAGACCGCGCCCAGGCGCGGTTTTTTTTGTCCGCGCGATGACACCTGCTGACAACATGCCCGGCCCCTGGACAGTGGGCCGATTAGCTGCCTTAATCGCGCACGACCTGTACCGGCTGCCGGGGGCAGGCCGCAGTACGCGCTACCCGATCAACCTGCCCACGCGCGAGCCAACCCGTGACTGACACCCGCACCCTGCCCCTGGATGAAATCGACCGCCAGCTCATTGCCGCCTTGCAGATCAATGCCCGTGAAAGCGTGGCCGTGCTCGCCCGCCAGTTGGGCATCGCCCGCACTACCGTGACCTCGCGCCTGGCGCGCCTGGAAAAAGCCAAAGTCATCACCGGCTATGGCGTGCGCCTGGGCCAGCGCCTGGCCGACGGCGGCCTGCAGGCCTATGTAGGCATCACCGTGCAGCCGCGTTCGGGCAAGGAAGTGGTGCGCCGCCTCAGTGCCATGGGCCAGGTGCAGCAGTTGTGCGCGGTCAGCGGCGAGTTCGACTATGTGGCCTGGCTGCGCACCGAGTCGCCGGAACAACTGGACCAGTTGCTGGACCAGATCGGCAGCGTCGACGGCGTGGAGAAAACCACCACCTCCATTATCTTGAGCAGCAAGGTGGATCGGGGCCAGTCTATTTGACGTCATTCCTCGTCACTATGCAGCGAAACATGTCATTAAGACGACACTCTGTGCCTTAATAACGGCAACGCCTCTCCCTAAAATGGCTGGCACCCCCTTTCCTATACTGAAAGCTCCGCTCAGTAGCCGCCCATAAGGCCTGCCATGACTCAGCACAACCGCCACCCCGCCGACGGCAAGAAGCCCATTACCATCTTCGGCCCGGACTTCCCTTTCGCCTTCGACGACTGGATCGAGCACCCGGCGGGCCTGGGCATGATCCCCGAAGAAAACCATGGCGCCGAAGTCGCCATCGTGGGTGCGGGTATCGCGGGCCTAGTGGCGGCGTATGAACTGATGAAGCTGGGGCTCAAGCCGGTCTTGTATGAAGCCTCGAAGATGGGCGGGCGCTTGCGTTCGCAGGCGTTCGAAGGCACCGACGGCATCGTTGCCGAACTGGGCGGCATGCGCTTCCCGGTGTCGTCCACGGCGTTCTATCACTACGTGGACAAGCTCGGCCTGGAAACTCGCCCCTTCCCCAACCCGCTGACAGCTGCCTCGGGCAGCACGGTCATCGACCTGGAAGGCGAGACCTACTACGCCCGCACCCTGAGCGACTTGCCGGCATTGTTTCAGGAAGTAGCCGACGCCTGGGCTGACGCCCTGGAAGCCGGGGCCCAGTTCAGGGAGATCCAGCAGGCTATCCGCGACCGTGACGTGCCGCGCCTCAAGTCGCTGTGGAACACCCTGGTACCGCTGTGGGATGACCGTACCTTCTATGACTTCGTCGCCACCTCCAAGGCGTTCGCCAAGCTTTCGTTCCACCACCGGGAAGTGTTCGGCCAAGTAGGCTTCGGTACCGGTGGCTGGGATTCGGACTTCCCCAACTCGATGCTGGAAATACTGCGGGTTGTGCTGACCAACTGTGATGACCACCAGCACTTGGTGGTAGGGGGCGTGGGCCAGGTGCCTGAAGGCATCTGGCGCCACGTGCCGGCAAAGTGCGCCCACTGGCCGGCCGGCACCAGCCTCAGCTCCCTTCACCACGGGGCGCCGCGCTCCGGGGTCAAGAAGATTGCCCGCGCCGCCGACGGCCGCTTCGCTGTCACCGACAACTGGGGCGATACCCGCCATTACGCCGCGGTGCTCGCCACCTGCCAGAGCTGGCTGTTGACTACCCAGATCGAATGCGAGGAGTCGCTGTTCTCGCAAAAGATGTGGATGGCCCTGGACCGTACCCGCTACATGCAGTCGTCCAAGACCTTCGTGATGGTCGACCGGCCCTTCTGGAAGGACAAGAACCCCCGGACCGGCCGCGATACCCTCAGCATGACCCTGACCGACCGCCTGACCCGCGGCACCTACCTGTTCGACAACGGCGATGACAAACCGGGGGTCATCTGCCTGTCCTACTCGTGGATGAGCGATGCCTTGAAGATGCTCCCGCACCCGGTGGAGAAGCGTGTGAAGCTGGCCCTGGACGCGCTGAAGAAAATCTACCCGGACGTGGACATTGCCGGCCACATCATCGGCGACCCGATCACCGTGTCATGGGAGGCCGACCCGTACTTCCTGGGGGCCTTCAAGGGTGCCCTGCCTGGCCACTACCGCTACAACCAGCGAATGTACGCACACTTCATGCAACACGAGATGCCGGATGACCAGCGCGGCATCTTCATCGCCGGCGACGACGTTTCCTGGACGCCCGCCTGGGTGGAAGGCGCGGTGCAGACCTCGCTGAATGCAGTGTGGGGCATCATGAAACACTTCGGTGGCCGCTGCCACGCCGAGAATCCAGGGCCTGGGGATGTCTTCCACGAGATCGGCCCCATCGCCCTCGCCGAATAAGGAGCCCCCATGAAAATCGCGCTTTGCCAATGCCAGCCGCAGCCATTGGCGGTCATCGACAACCTGGCGCGCCTGCAGGCCCAGGTGCGCATGGCCAAGGCCCAGGGCGCCAGCCTGGTGGTATTCCCGGAGATGTTCCTGACGGGCTACAACATCGGCCTGGGCGCCGTACAGCGCCTGGCGGAACCGGCCGACGGCCCGTCAGCCCACGTTATCGCCGGCATCGCCGAAGCCCACGGTATCGCCATTGCCTACGGCTACCCCGAGCGCGGCACGGACGGGCGCCTGTATAACAGCGCGCAGCTGTTCGACAGCCGTGGCACCAGCCGCCTCAACTATCGCAAGACCCACCTTTTCGGCGCGTTGGACCACAACATGTTCAGCCCCGGGGGCGATGACTTCCCGGTGGCCGAAGTCGATGGCTGGCGCATAGGCCTGCTGATCTGCTACGACATCGAATTCCCGGAAGCCGCCAGGCGGCTGGCCCTGAACGGTGCCGAACTGCTCCTGGTGCCCACCGCCAATATGCTGCCGTTCGAGTTTATCGCTCAGGTGACAGTGCGCAGCCGGGCCTTCGAAAACCAATGCTATCTGGCCTACGCCAACTACTGCGGCGCCGAAGGCAGCCTCCGTTACTGCGGCCTTAGCAGCGTCGCCGGGCCGGACGGCAGCCTGCCTGCTACCGCCGGAACAGAGCCATCGCTGCTCTACGCCGAATTATCCCGTGGCACGCTCACCACGGTGCGCGAAGCCTATGACTACCTGCGGGACAGAAGGCCGGAGCTGTATCGGTCAATTTCCGAACAGTAGTCAATATTCCGCCAACCACGAAGCCCTCTTATCGAGGGCTTCATTTTTTTGGCGTCGGTAATCTTTCAGCCTCCCGCGCTCCGTGTCAGCCGCCCGAAAGCCCCGTGGTGCACAGCCCCCAGCAAATACAGGGGCGGCGTGGGGGCGGCAAGGCGCAAACAGGGCAATGCGCCATAAAACCGTGGAAAAGTGATCCGATCTCCAGCGTCAACTTTTCAACTTCGTTATATTTCAACTAGTTACATTCGCTCACGGTGGCATTCTCACCCACCTGCAATTTTTTTGACAAAAGCGATTGACAGTCCCTTGAAGACAGTCGATATATCTCTCTACCCACCGCCAAGAAGTTGTGGGTCGAGCCGCAACACAGAGTGCGGCCGATGAGCAATCCGGTAGTAACTGCTTAAACCTGCCAACACTTATTTTACTTTTCCTGGCTCGTTTTTTATCGAGCCCGTATGGGTTTTGACAGAGTAATTCGCAAACAGCTTGTTTCGACGAGCGGGCGGTAGCTTTGTCCCAGGTAAAACACTTTCAAATGGCTTGAACGGGCCGAACCCTGCGGTAGCCATGCCGCAAGAAAGTGTGAAGAACAATAAAAGCGTCGATGTCCTGCTTTCGCGACCCTTCCTGAAACGCAGCGAGTCTGTTGCCATGTCGCCACTGATTTCTATCGATGAAAGCACCTCTGCCCGCCTGGTTCACGACATGAACCACCAGGGTTTCGCCAGCCTGGAAAATGCCCTCGACGAGGCTGCGCTCAGCAACCTGCGCGCCTACGTCGAGGAACAGGCTACCCGCCACAACAACCAGTATTTCGCTTACCACGGCTACCCGGCCTTGGCCGGCAGCGCCTTGGCGGCGTTCGGAAAAACGCCTGAATTCAAGGAGTTGCTGTCACGCATGCATAAGCAGGGCAACGGTCACGATGCCCCCAGCGACGAAATCTTCCCGGTACTGCGCTGCGTGCAGGGCGGTACCGGGCGCAAGGAATCCAATGCCTTCCACTACGACGCCACCGTGTTGACCGTACTGGTGCCCATCTTCACCCCGCAGGAAGGCGAGCAACGCGGTGACCTGATCCTGTTTCCCAACTTGCGCCGGGTTCGCCGCTGGGTGCTGGTGAACGTGATTGAAAAAGCCCTATTCCAGAATGCACTTTGCAGAAAGTTCATAAGTGCCTGTATTGATCGCAAAATATTAAAACCCGCGACATTACGCATTGTGCCCGGCAACGTTTATTTCTTTTGGGGTTATCGCTCACTGCATGCCAACCAGGCCTGTGATCCGGCCTTCCGGCGTGCCACCGCGTTATTTCATTACGGCGACCCCCACGCGGGCAGCCTGGTGACCCGCTGGATATTGAAACTGAACCAGCGGCGGGCCCGAAAAGTTATCACTCGCACCGACGCCCCCCTTTCCTGAGTACGCCTCGAGGCCCCTGCGGCCATTGCCGGGAGATGCACCATGATTAACGTGACCAAGTCTTATCTGGGCAACATCGACAAGTTCAAGGCGTACGTGGACATGATCTACGCCTCGCACTGGATGACCAACCACGGCCCGCTGTGCTGCGAGCTGGAGGAGCGCCTCAAGGAACACCTGGGTGTGCGCAACCTGATCCTCACCAACAACGGCACCCTGGCGTTGCAGGTGGCTTACCGGGCGCTGGGACTGACCGGCAGCGCGGTCACCACCCCTTTCAGCTTCGTGGCTACCAGCAGCACCCTGCAATGGGAAGGCATCCGCCCGGTGTTCGCCGATATCGACCCACGCACCTGGAATATCGACCCCGACCAGATCGAATCACGCATCGGCTCCGACACCAGCGCCATCGTCGCCACCCACGTGTTCGGCAACCCGTGCGAGGTGGAACGCATCGACGCCATCGCCAAGCGCCGCAACCTCAAGGTGGTGTATGACGGTGCCCATGCCTTCGGCGTACGCCATGCCGGCCAGTCGGTGTACAACTGGGGCGACGCCAGCACGCTGAGCTTCCACGCCACCAAGCTGTTCCACACCATCGAAGGTGGCGCCATCGTCACCCAGGATGATGACCTGGCCCGCGAAGTGCGCAAGCTGTGCAACTTCGGCATCACTGGCGTGGACCGCATCGAAGGCCTGGGCACCAACGCCAAGCTGAACGAGTTCTCCTCGGCCATGGGCCTGTGCGTACTGGACGACATCGAGCACATCTTCGAGCAGCGTGCCGAAATGGGCCACTACTACGAGCAGCGCCTGGGTGGGCACTTCGACCTGCAAGGCGTACACGACGGCGACGAGATCAACTACAGCTACTTTCCGGTAGGCCTGCAGAACCAGACCGAAGCCCTGGCCGTGCGCGACGCCCTGCAGGAACAGGGGATCAACCCGCGCCGCTACTTCTACCCATCGCTGGACACCCTGGACTACCTGCAGCCCCAGGCCGCCCAGCCGCATTCACGCGGCCTGAGCCAGCGCATCCTGTGCCTGCCCATCTACCCGGGCCTGGCCCGAGACATTCAGGACAAGGTGATCGACACACTGCTGCGCCAGCGCGAGCAGCCCCAGGATGCCTCCCTGGCACATGCGGTGTAATGCATGAAAAAGCTCTCGGTGGTTCACAACACCACCATCAGCTACCTGGGCCAGGCCTATACGCTGCTGGTGGGAATACTGATCATGCCGTTCTACCTCGGCCACCTGGGTGCCGAGACGTACGGCCTGATCGGTTTCTACGCGGTGCTGCAAGCCTGGCTGACCCTGCTGGACGCGGGCATGTCGCCTTCACTGGTACGCGAGATCGCCCACCACCAGGGGAGCGCCCGGCAGTTGCGCCAATCCGGTTGGCTGCTGCGCTCCTTCGAGCTGATCTTCGTGCCCCTGGCACTGTTGTGCGTGCTGGGCGTGTGGTTCGCCAGCCCCTGGATCGCCGGGCAATGGCTCAACGCCCAGCACCTGGCACCACAGACCCTGGCCCACTGCGTAGCCCTGATGGGCGTGATGGTAGCGCTCAGGCTCTACGCCACCCTGTACAAGAGTGGCCTGCAAGGCCTGGAACTGCATGCCTGGCTCAACGGCGCCAACATGCTGATCGCCACCCTGCGCTACTTCGGCGGCCTGGCCCTGGTCGCCTGGGTGTCCCAGGACCCGATCGTGTTCTTCCAGTTCCAGGTGGGCGTGGCGCTGCTGGAAACCCTGATTTTCGCCGTGAAGGCCTGGCGCAAGCTGCCAGCGCCGCGCTGGTACAGCGGTCTGAACCGCGCACTGATCAAGCCGGTGTTGCCCTTCGCCGCCAGCCTCTCGCTCAGCTCGGTACTGTGGCTTCTGCTGACGCAACTGGACAAGGTACTGCTGTCCTCGCATCTGACCTTGAAGGACTACGGCTACTTCTCCCTGGTGGCGCTGATCAGTACCGGCATCGTCATGCTGATCAACCCGCTGGTGCAGACCTTGCTGCCGCGCATGACCGCACTGATGGCCGAGGGGCGCGATGCCGACATGCAGCGCCTGTACCTGAACGCCCATCGCTTCATCGCCACCTTCATCGTGCCGCTGTCAGCGGTGATCGCGATACACGGCGATGCCCTGGTGTACGCCTGGAGCGGTGACCAGGAAGCCGCCCGCTGGGTGGCGCCGGTGCTGTTCTGGTACGCCCTGGGCAGCGGCATCCTGAGCCTCAGCGGGTTTCAGTTCTACCTGCAGTACGCCCACGGCCGAATGCACCTGCACCTGTGGTACAGCCTGGTCTCGGCCGTGGTCACCGTGCCAGTTCTGGTACTGGCCGTGCAGTTCCACGGTGCCATGGGCGCGGCGATAGCCTGGTTTGCCCTGCGCCTGCTGACCTTCGCCTTCTGGCCCGCGTTCATTCACCACCGCCTGGCACCTGGGCTGCACCGCGAGTGGCTGCATGACGTGCTGCGTATCAGCCTGATGAGCGCAGTGGGGCTGCTGGTGACCCTGCCGCTGGTGCATGCCCTGGTCGGCGAAAACCGCCTGCAGACGTTCCTGGCCCTGGCCCTGTGCGGCCTGATCAGCCTGTTGCTGGTGGCCGGCAGCCACCGGCCCGTGCTGCAACGTGTCCTCCTGATCTTCAACCGTGTGAGTGCGCAACGATGAACAGCAGACCCGAAAGCGACATCACCAGAAACTGGGGCGCGGCACGCGAACCGCTGCTGAGCATCGTCTGCCCTACCTACAACCACGAACACTTCGTGGCGCAGACACTGGACAGTTTCCTGGCCCAGCAGACCGACTTCCCGTTCGAGATCGTCATCAACGATGACTGCTCCACCGACGGCACCGCGGCCATCGTTGCCGACTATGCCCGGCGTTACCCCGGCATCATTCGGCCGCAGTTCCAGAGCGAGAACCAGTACCAGCAAGGCAACCACCCTTGCCCCGGGCTATTTCGCCTGTCCCGCGGCAAGTACATCGCGTTCTGCGAAGGCGATGACTACTGGACCGACCCCTTCAAGCTGCAAAAGCAGGTGGACTTCCTGGAGCACCACCTGGACTACGTGCTCACCTACCACGACGCCGTGGCCTTCAACGAGCACGGCATGCAGGGCGTGCAGTTGCAGGGCAAAGGCCAGCGCGATTCCACCAGCCTGGAACTGATGCAGGGCCGGCCGATTTCCACCCTCACCACCTGTTTTCGCAATGTGCTGCATGAAATGCCCCGCGAACTGGCGGGCGCGCCGCTCAATGACCTGGTGTGGTGGGCGCTGCTGGGCGCGCACGGCAAGGGCAAGTACATGGGCGACATCAGCCCTGCGGCCTACCGGGTTCACAGCGGCGGGGTGTTCTCCATGCGGTCGGACAAGAAGAAGTTGCAGATGACCCTGCACACCTACGGCGCCCTGGCCAATTACTACTTCCGCATCGGCAACGTGCCGCTGTACGAGCACTGCCAGGTGCAACTGTTCGGCCTGTCCATTTCCGCCATCTCGCCCCTGAAGAAACTGCTGGCCCTGGCCCTCGTGGCCCGCAACGTCAGCGTCAACCTGCTGCGCCGCGCCACCGCGTCGACGGCCCGAGGCTGACCACGCCCGCCCTACCTGAGTATTGAGGATCAACAAAAATGACTGCGATGAACCGCTCCTCCCTTGAGCACTACCAGGACACTCAGTTAGACCTGGCGACCCTGTTGCGCACCCTGATAGACCACAAGCGCCTGATCGCCGGCGTAGTCGGCAGTTTCGCGGTGGCCGGCCTGGCATTCGCCATCCTGGCCACCCCCAGCTACCAGGCCAACGTGATGATCCAGATCGAACCCCGTCGAGTGGGCCTGGACGCTACGCCCGAAATCAATACCAAGCCCAATGCCGTGTCCCAGGCCACCGCCGAGATCGAACTGATCCGCTCGCGCGCCGTATTGGGCCAGGTGGTCAACGAACTGAACCTGGACGTGGTCCACAAGCCCAACTACCTGCCGGGCATCGGCGCCTTCATGGCCCGCCACTTCAAGCCCACCGCCAGCGAGCCGCTTGCCGCGCCCTTGCTGGGCCTGGACAGCTTCGCCTGGGGCGGTGAAAAACTGGACGTCTCGACCCTGGAGGTGCCCGACACCCTGCTGGGCAAGAAGATGACCCTGGTGGCTGGCGAAAACGGCCAGTACCGCCTGCTGGACAGTGATGGCGACGCGCTGCTCAGCGGCCAGGTGGGGCAGCTGGCGGCCGCTGGCGGTATCAGCCTGCAGGTCGACACCCTGCAAGCACGCCCTGGCACTGAATTCACCCTGGCACGCAACCGCGCCCTGGTGACCCAGCTGGACTACCAGACCAAACTCAAGGTGGCGGAGGCCGGCAAGGACTCGGGCATCGTTTACCTGTCCCTGGAAGACCCCGACCCGGCCCAGGCCAACCGCGTGCTCAACGAGATCAGCCGCCTGTACGTGCGCCAGAACCTGGAACGTACCTCGGCCGAAGCCGAACAGCGCCTGCAATTCCTGCGCTCGCAACTGCCTATCGTGCGCGGTGAGTTGACCAAGGCCGAAGATGCGCTGCACGACTACCAGATGCGCAGCCGCTCGGTGGACATCTCCCAGGAAACCAGCTCGCTGCTGACCCAGGTGGTCAGCGTCGACAACCAGATCTCCGAGCTCAAGCTCAAACGCGTTGACCTGGACCGCCTGTACACCCGTCAGCACCCCACCCAGGTGGCGCTGACCAACCAGATCAACCAGCTGGAAGCGCAAAAGGCCGCCATGCAAGGCCGGGTGCACAACCTGCCCGAAACCCAGCAGGAACTGCTGCGCCTGACCCGTGAGCAACAGGTCACCAACCAGACCTACACACAACTGCTGAACAAGACCCAGGAGCAGGACATCATCCGCGCTGGCAACATCGGCAACGTGCACATCATCGACAAGGCCGACGCCAACGTCGAAGAGCCGGTCAAGCCGATGAAGAAACTGATCGTGCTGATCTCGATCCTGCTCGGCGGCCTGGTGGCCGTGGCGATCATCTTCGTGCGCCAGGCCTTCGACCGCGGCATTGTCAACCCGGACGACATCGAGAACCTGGGCATTCCGGTCTATGCCTCGGTACCCCTGTCGCGGCTGCAGGACCGCCTGAACAAAGGCCGCGCGCCGCGCAAAGGCAGTGGTGACACCCAACTGCTGAGCGTCGCCGAACCGGGTGAGCTGGCCGTGGAGTCGTTGCGCAGCCTGCGCACCAGCCTGCACTTCGCCATGATGGAAGCCCGCAACAACATCCTGATGATTTCCAGCCCCAGCCCTGCGGTGGGCAAATCGTTCATCAGCGCCAACCTAGCCGTGACCATTGCCCAGGCCGGCAAGAAAGTGCTGCTGATCGACGCCGACATGCGCAAGGGCTACCTGCACAAAGTGGTGGGCCTGCAACCGCGCCACGGGCTGTCCGACGCACTGGCCGCGCGCCTGAGCAACCGCGAGGTGGTCAACGCCACGGCGGTGGACAACCTGCACTTCATATCCTGTGGTTTCGCGGCGCCCAACCCGTCCGAGCTGTTGATGCACGACAACTTCCACAAGCTGCTGCGCGAACTCTCGCCCAAGTATGACCTGGTGATCATCGACACCCCACCGATCATGGCCGTGACCGACGCTGCGCTGGTGGGCCGGCAGTCCGGCACCACGTTGCTGGTGGCGCGCTTCGGGAAAAGCTCGGCCAAGGAACTGGAAGTCGCCAAGCGCCGTCTCGCGCAAAACGGCGTGCTGGTCAAAGGCGCGATTTTCAACGGTGTGCAACGCAAGGCGTCCACCGCCGAATACGACTGCTCCGCCTACGACTACAGCCCGAACAAGAAATAAACAGGGCCACCGATCCATTCCCCCGGCAGGAGCCGGGGCGGCACGCGAGACACTGACCATGAGCTACCTGAATGACAGTTCCAACTGGTACCTGATCCAGACCAAGCCACGCCAGGAGGCCCGCGCCGAAGAACATCTGGCGCGCCAGCACTTCGAATGCTTTCGCCCGCTGAAACCGGCGCTGGACAAGCCGCGCAAGGCCGCTGAAGAAGAGCTGTTCCCGGGCTACCTGTTCATCCGCCTGGAGCAGGGTGAAAGCTGGTACCCCATTCGCTCCACCCGTGGCGTGTGCCGCATCGTCGCCTTCGGCGGCGCGCCTTGCCCGGTGCCCGACAGCCTGATCATCCAGATCCGTCGGCGCCTGGCGACACCCGCGCCACAGCCCTGTTTCAACCAGGGCGAAGCGGTGCTGGTGCGCACCGGTGGCAGCGAGATCCAGGCCATCTTCCTCAGCGATGACGGCCAGGAGCGCGCGGTGATCCTGCTCAACCTGCTGCAACGTGAACAACGCATCAGCCTGCCCAAGAGCAGCCTGTCGCGCATGGCCTTGCCAGCCTGCTGATCCGCGACGGCCCGACAACAAGAAAGGGGGAAACTGCCATGCCCGCTACCACGACCCTGGTCACCCTGACCTACGGTGATCGCCTTCACTACCTGCAAGCGCTGATCGAGCGGTCACTGACCTGCGCCGCCATCGGCCAGGTGATCGTGGTCAGCAACGCTTCGCGCTCGGACCTTGGTCAATTGCTGCAGCGCTGGCCGACCCAGGTGAAGGTCATCGACCTGCCGGCCAACACCGGGTCGGCCAACGGTTATGCGGTGGGTATCGCCGCGGCGCTGGAAGCGGGTGCCGAGTACATCTGGCTGATGGACGATGACAACGCGCCTACCCCAGGCGCCGTGGAGCAACTGCACCAGCGCCTGGCCGAATGCGCACGCAAGCTGGGCCGTGCCCAGGTGGCCGTGCTGGGTTTTCGCCCCACCCACCAGGCCGACATTGCCGCAGGCGTACCGCGCCGCCACGCGTTTCCCCACCGTTCCAGTTGCTTCGGTTTTCACATTGCCCAACTGCCTTACAAGGTGTGGCGCCGCACCCCATGGGGCAAGCCACACGCCGAAGACGTGCATCACAGCCTGGTGAAACTGCCGTTCGCCACCTATGGCGGGCTGCTCGGGCACCGCGCCATGTACGAGAACATCGGCCTCCCGCGCGCCGACATGATCCTGTACGCCGACGATACCGAATACACCCGGCGTATCACTGCCAGCGGCGGGCACATTTTCCTGGTCACCGACGCGTTGCTCGAAGACCTGGAGCACTCCTGGAACATCAAGGCCCGCACCAACAACATCTACGAGACTTTCCTGATGGGTGATTCCGACATGCGCGCCTACTACACCGCCCGCAACCAGGCCTGGTTCGACAAATTCGTCTGGGCGCGTTGGGGCTGGCTCTACCACCTCAACCGCGCCGTGTTCATGACCCTGTTGCGCCTGGTGGCCCTGCGCCGCGGCACGCACCAGCGCCTGGCGCTGCTGCAGCAAGCCATCGCCGACGGCGAGTCCGGGCGGTTGGGCCTCAACAAGTCGTTTCCGCTATGAACGTGCTGTTCCTCTCCAGCCTGTACGCGCCGAACATCGGCGGTGGGGCTGAAATCGTGCTGCAACGCACGGTCGAAGGGTTGCACCAACGTGGCATGAATGTATGTGTATTGACCACCGGCGCCGATCCAGGCCTGGTGCAAGACCAGGTCAAGGGTGTGAAGGTCTACCGCGCCGGCCTGCTCAATACCTACTGGCACTTCAGCGACCAACGGCCCAATGCGCTGGCGCGCCTGAGCTGGCACGTGCGCGACCGCTACAACATGGGCATGCGCGCCTATGTGCGCCAGGTCATGAGGCTGGAGAACATCGGCCTGGTGGTGTGCCACAACCTGGGTGGATGGTCCGTGGCGGTCTGGGACGAAATTTCCAAGGCCGGGGTGCCGATCGTGCAAGTGCTGCATGACATGTACCTGCTGTGCCCCGGCAGCCTGATGTTCAAGAAGCGCCAGTGCTGCGGCGGCCCCTGCACCTTGTGCAGCACGCTGCGCCAGGGGCACGCCGAACGCTCGGCGCAGGTGGACGCAGTGGTGGGGGTCAGCCACTTTCTGCTCGACCGCCTGCAGAATGCGCGGTTCTTCCGCAACGCCAGCGCCCATGTCATCTACAACGCCAGCCCCAAGGTCGAGGAAGTGCACCGCCCCCACCCCCAGGGTCGGTTGGCAGACAGCGAGCCACTGAGGTTTGGCTACCTGGGCACCCTGTCGGACCACAAGGGCGTGCGCTGGATGATCGAACAGTTCAAGCGCCTGCCGTTCAACGCCACGCTGCAGATTGCCGGGCGCGGCCAACAGGACTACGAACGCGATATTCGCCAGTTGGCCGAGACGGACGAAAACATCCATTTCGTGGGCTACCAGTCGCCGGAAAGCTTTTACCGGCAGATCGACGTGGCCCTGGTGCCATCACTGTGGAACGAGCCGTTCGGCATGGTCGCGGTCGAGGCCTGCGCCCATTCGGTGCCAGTCATCGCCAGCCACCGCGGTGGCCTGCCGGAGATTATCCGCGAGGGTATCAACGGCCTGTTGTGCGACCCCGATGAACCGGAGTCCCTGGCCCTGGCCATGCTGCGCCTGTACCGCCAGCCCGAACTGCGCCGCCAACTGGCCGCCCAGGCCCGGGCCAGCGTAGCGCCGCTGCTGGACATGGACCGCATGCTTGACGGCTACCAACAGCTGTTTTTCCAGGTTTACCAGAACAAGGGCACCTTCCATGAATCCCAGCCTGCCTCCGAGCCGCTCTAGGCGCCCGCGCATTGCCCTCAGCAAATCGCTGATCGTCCTGCTGGTCGCCATCGCCCTGATCGTCACCGAAACCTTTGGCGGCGCCTTGCGCTACTACCTGGACCACGCCGGGCTGTCGATATTGATGTACCCGGCGAAAATCGCCTGCCTGGGCCTGTTCGCGCTGGAGCTGTTCACCTTCAAGGGCGGCCGGGCGTTCTGGACCCTGATGCTGTTGCTGACCATCGCCTCGGCGCTGGGCATGCTGCATGGCGCAGGCCCGGGCAATATCCTGTTCTCCCTGTACATGTATGGCCCGTTCCTGTTCGGCATGGTCTGCGGCACCCACCTGGAACACCGCAAGCGCACGCTCGCCCTGGTGGTGGGACTGTGCCTGCTGGCCTCGCTGGGCGGTGTGCTGCTGGACAAGTACACCACCGTGCCCTGGAAGGGCTATAGCTACAGCGTGGGCGATACCGAGGTGGCAGGTAACCTGATGTGGAGTGCCGACGGTGTCGACCGGCTGGCCGGTTTCACCCGCCTGTCCACCACCCTGGCGGTGATCCTCGCGCTCTACAGCCTGTACCTGAGCGCCTTCATCCGCTCACGGCTGATTCTGCTGCCGCTGTTCGGCATCAGCATGGCGGCCATCTGGATAACCACCAACAAATCCACTGCCGTGGCCTACGCCTGCACACTGCTGCTGATGCCCCTGCTGCGCCACCGCATGACCTGCCGGGTACTGTTCGCCACCGTGGTGGCCATAGGTATAGCCCTGCCGATCATTGGCCTGACCATGGACTTCGACCCCAACGCCCCGGCGGCGCAGGTCGGTTTCCTGTCGTCGTTCTATGACCGGCTGATCTACACCTGGCCCAACCTGGCCCACAACCAGTGGGTGCAAGGCTGGCAGCTGTGGGGCGCCGGGTTCGGCATGGTGGGCAGCACCGTCGCCGCCTTCCCGGTGTACTCGGCCACGGTGTCGATGGTGGCCGACAACAGCGCCATGTACCTGTGGGCCACGTTCGGCCTGGGTGGCCTGGCGGTGTACTGCCTGCTGGTGCCGTTGATGAGCCTGTTGCGCGACAAACCCACTCGGCTGGCCAGGGCGCTGGTGTGCATCTGCTTCTGCCTGACGCTGATCAGCTGGACCACCGACATTCCGGAAGTCTCGGTCGCGGATCTGTTCCTCGGCCTGGCCGTCTCGGTGGCGCTGAGGCGCAAGGCCATGCCGCTTACCGATAGTGTCAGCCTGCGTGCAACCATTCCCCGAAGCCCGGCGTTCGTCACGCCCCTGCGAACCCAGTGAAACGACTATGCGCAAACTGCTACCTTGCCTGGCCGTGCTGCTGCAGGGCTTCTTCACTCCGGGCGCGCAGGCGGCCAACGAACCTTTCATCATCGGCACCGCAACCCATGTGATGGATGGTTCACCGCAGCTTGCGCACCAGTTCCAGCTGGCCAGCGAAGCGGGTATCGGCTCCTTGCGCGAAGACGCCTACTGGGCCCGCGTGGAACTGCAGCCGGGCACCCTGCAGGTACCTGCCAGCTGGCGCGCTTACCAGGAGGCGCGCGAGGCCAGGAAGCTGGGCAACGTGGTGGTGCTCGATTACGGCAACCAGTTCTATGACAACAACGCGCTGCCACGTTCGCCCATGGTCAGCACCGCCTTTGCCAACTACGTGGATTTCGTGACCCGGGCGTTGGCCGGCACGGTCAACTTCTACGAGGTCTGGAATGAATGGGACCAGGCCGGGCCCGGCGACCGGGCCGTCAGTGATGACTATGCCAGCCTGGTCAAACTCACCCGCCAGCAGATTCAACGCAATGACCCGAAGGCGAAGGTGCTGGCCGGTGCCATCACCAGCGACGGGCTGAACAAGGGCTTCGCTGACCGCCTGGTCCAGGCCGGCCTGGCCGATCAGGTCGACGGCCTGTCATTGCACCCCTATGTGCACTGCGCCGGCAAACAGGGCAAGACACCGGAGAGTTGGATCAAGTGGCTGTCCAGCATCGACCAGCGCCTGACGCGCCTGGCGGGAAAGCCGGTACCGCTGTACCTCACGGAAATGAGCTGGCCCACCTCGAGCGAAAAAACCTGCGGGGTGGACGAGCCCACGCAGGCCAAGTTCCTGGCCAGGGCGTACTTCCTGGCCAAGACACGCCCCAACATCAAGGGCATGTGGTGGTACGACCTGGTGGATGACGGCGTGGACCCGGACGAACGCGAACACCATTTCGGCCTGCTCAGGCCGGGCCTGGAGCCCAAGCCGGCCTACCGGGTGCTCAAGGCCATCGCGCCGTTTCTGGCGCAGTACCAATACGACAGCCTGAAGAGCCTGCAAACCGACGAGTTGTACTTGCTCAATTTCACCAAGGGCGATGAGCAGGTGCTGGTGGCCTGGGCGGTGGGCGACCCCCGCCAGGTGAAGATCGAGGCCAACGGCCGCCAGCAGGGGCCAGTACAGATGGTCGACACCCATCACCCCGAACGCGGCCGCACCGCCACCGGCCAATGGCAATGCCCCAAGGCCGAAGAAGAACACTGCACCACGGTGATCACCCTGGACGATTTTCCCCGAATCATCAGCCTGGGCGACGCCAGCTGGCTATTCACCCGCTGAGCAGCAAGGCCACGCCTTGAAGGACGAACCGATGGTAGTTATCAATGCTCGCTTTCTGACCCAGGAATTGCGCGGCGTGCAGCGTTTCGCCGAGCAGATCAGCCTGGCATTGCAGGCAAGGCGCTCGGACCTGGTATTCGTCTGCCCCGACCGTATCCAGATGCACGATAGCGCCCGGCGCCTGAACGTACAGACCGTGGGCAAACGCAGTGGCCACCTGTGGGAACAGTTGGACCTTCCCCGTTACCTGCATCGCCATGGCTCGCCGCTGCTGCTTTCCCTGGGCGGAACCGGGCCCTTGCTGTACCGCAACCAGATAGCGACCCACCACGACATTACCTACGTGCGCCACCCGGAAAGCTACTCCTGGGCCTTTCGCACCAGCTACCAGCTGATGACACCGCTGCTGCTGCGCAACCTGAAAACCCTGATCACGGTCAGCGAGTTCTCCCGCACGGAAATCAGCGACCACTACGGGTTTCCCAAGGACCGCATCATGGTGGTGCCCAACGCCGTGGGCGACGAGTTCCAGCCTGGCCCCCCGGTGCAGCCGCGTGGCGGTTACCTGCTGGCGGTATCGTCGCCCAGCGCGCACAAGAACTTCGCGCGCATGATCCAGGGGTTTCTGCAACTCAAGGGCCATGGCCGCGTGCAACTGCGCATCGTTGGGGCGGCCAATGCCATTTTCTCCGACCCCCACCTGGAAAACCTCGCCAACAGCGATACCCGTATCCGTTTCCTGGGCCGCCTCAGCGACCAGGAACTGATCACCCAATACCAGGGCGCCGCCGCGTTCGTGTTCCCTTCGCTGTACGAGGGCTTCGGCATCCCTCCCCTGGAAGCCCAGGCCTGTGGCTGCCCGGTGCTGGCCGCCAATGCCGCATCGATGCCTGAAGTGCTGCAGTCCAGCGCGCTGTACTTCGACCCGCTGGACGTGGAGCACATCACCCAGGCCATGCACCTGGCACTGACCAACCAGTGCATCCGCCAGCAGTTGCGCACCTTGGGGCTGCATAACGTTTCGCGCTTCGACTGGGACCACTCGGCGGGGCTGATCAGTGACCGCATCGACGCCCTGCTGGCCGAGCAGCCTCCCAGCCGCGCCACACTTCCGTTCAATGCCAGCATCCCCAAATAACCGCCGGGCCCAGCGCCCGCCATAACAACACGTGGTGGCACTATGAAAATCGCAATCATCCATGACTGGCTGGTGACTTACGCAGGGGCCGAGCGCGTGCTTTCGGCACTGCTGAAGATCTGGCCCGAGGCCGACCTGTTCTCGGTCATCGACTTCCTCAGCGATGAAGACCGCGCCCACCTGGGCGGCAAGCACGCCCAGACCACCTTCATCCAGCACTTGCCCAAGGCCCGCACCCGCTATCAGCAGTACCTGCCGCTGATGCCCCTGGCCATCGAGCAGCTGGACCTCTCGGGCTACGACCTGGTCATTTCCAGCAGCCATGCCGTGGCCAAGGGCGTGCTCACCGGCCCCGACCAGTTGCACATCAGCTACGTGCACTCGCCTATCCGCTATGCCTGGGACCTGCAGCATCAATACCTGAACGAAGCCGGGCTCAAGCACGGCCTCAAAAGCAAGGTAGCGCGCATGGTCCTGCATTACATGCGCATGTGGGACCAACGCACCGCAGCCGCGGTGGACGAGTTCATCGCCAATTCGCAATTCATCGGCCGGCGTATCGACAAGGCTTACCGACGCCATTCCACGGTGATCTACCCCCCGGTGGATACCCACGGTTTCGACCTGCAGCCCATCAAGCAAGAGTATTACCTGACCACCTCGCGCATGGTGCCCTACAAGCGCGTGCCGATGATCGTCGAGGCGTTCCGGGCCATGCCGGACAAGCACCTGATCGTGATCGGCGACGGTCCCGAAATGGAGAAGTGCCAGGCCCTGGGGGCCACCAACGTCACGCTGCTGGGCTACCAGCCCTTCAGTGCCCTGCGTGAATACCTGCGCAACGCCAAGGGTTTTGTCTTCGCCGCCGAGGAAGACTTCGGCATCAGCCCGGTGGAGGCCCAGGCCTGCGGTACGCCCGTGATTGCCTTCGGGCGCGGTGGCACCCTGGAAACCGTGCATGGGCTGGACCACGAGCAACCCACCGGGGTGTTCTACCACCAGCAAAGCGTGGCCGCGATCATCGAGGGCGTGCGCGAGTTCGAGTGCAATGCCCACCGCATCACGCCCCAGGCCTGTCGCGAAAACGCCGAGCGCTTCTCCGAGCAACGCTTCGAGCGCGAGATGCGCCAGTTCGTGGAAAGCCGCTGGAACCAGGAACACCCGCCCGTGCCGGTGCCCCAACTGGCCAGCACGCCACGCCTGAGCCTGGCAACGTCATTGGCCGTCGGCGCCAAACCTTTGTGATCGGGGAGCATTGCTATGGCAAGACCGTTGAAAGGTATCCTGCAGGCCCACCAGTCGGCGCTTTCACTGGCCCACCGGGCATTGGACATCGCCCTGATAGTGGCTTGCACCCTATGGTTCAACTGGATGTCCGGCACGCTGCACAACAGCGACACCTGGGGCCGGCTGATGGCGATCGTGCTGGTGTTCCACTGGCTCGCCGAATACCACCAGCTGTATGGCTCCTGGCGCGGCGAGCGGGTCACACGTGAACTGCTGCGCGTCTTCAACTACTGGGCGCTGACGTTCTGCTGCCTGCTGCTGATCGACTACAGCTTCAATACCTCTGAAGTGGTGCTCGACCGCAGCCTCATGGCCTGGTTCACGCTGGTGCTGTTTGCCCTGTGCGGTTACCGGCTGCTGATCCGCAGCACGTTGCAGGCCTTGCGCCGGCGGGGCTTCAATACCCGTACGGTGGCCATCGTCGGCACCGGGCAGATCGGTGAGCGGCTGGCCTACTCGATCACGGCCGCACCCTGGATGGGCCTGAACCTGCTGGGGTTCTACGACGACGAGCCGCAACAGATGGCCCTGGACGAACCGGGCAAGCGCCTGCCGGTGCTGGGGGGGCTGGACCAGCTGGTGCTCGATGCCCGAGCCGGGCGCATCGACAAGGTCTATATCACCCTGGCCATGAGCTGCGAGCCGTCGCTGTGCAACCTGGTCAAAGGCCTGAGCGACACCACCGCCTCGGTGTACCTGATACCCGACGTGTTCATGTTCGACCTGCTGCACGCCCGCAGCGAGAGCATCAACGGCCTGACCAGCATCAGCCTGGTCGACACCCCCATGGATGGCTCCAGCCAGTTGGTCAAACGCTTCGAGGACGTGATCGTCAGCAGCCTGATCCTCATGGTCATCGCCCTGCCCATGGTGCTGATCGCCCTGGGCATCAAAATCACCTCGCGCGGGCCCGTGCTTTTCCGCCAGACGCGCTATGGTTTAGATGGACGACCGATCATGGTCTGGAAGTTCCGCAGCATGACGGTCCAGGAAAATGGCCATGAAGTCCGTCAAGCCAGTCGCAATGACTGTCGCGTGACCCCATTCGGGGCATTTCTGCGGCGGACATCGCTGGACGAGTTGCCCCAGTTCTTCAACGTGCTGCGTGGCGACATGTCCATCGTCGGCCCGCGCCCCCATGCAGTGGCGCATAACGAGCAGTACCGCAAGCAGGTCAATTGCTACATGTTGCGGCATAAGGTCAAGCCCGGCATTACCGGCTGGGCGCAAGTCAATGGATGGCGCGGGGAGACCACGACCTTGGACAAAATGCAGAAGCGCATCGAATTCGACCTCGACTACATCGAACACTGGTCTGTGTGGCTGGACCTGAAAATCATCGCATTGACCCTGTTCAAGGGCTTTATCCATAAAAACGCCTTTTGATCCTACAAGACCCATCGATGGAGAAAACTGCTTTCTCCAAGGAAGACTTTGCCATGAAGCGATCGTTACTCGGTGTACTGCTCATCACTGCATTGGTCCAGGGCTGCGCATTCGCACCCGGGCAACACATGACCCCTGACGATGTGCAAGACAAGGACACCGGGCCGGTGACCGTGGTGCCCATCACGTCCACCAGCGTCAACCAGCAGAAAGTCATTTACCAGGCCCAGCCTGTACCCGCCACCCTGACGGGGTACCGGCCCGGTGATTACCGCATCGGCCCGGGCGACAACCTGATCATCACCGTATGGGAACACGCCGAGCTCAACTCGCCGAGCGCCCAGACCCAGGTAGAGGCCAGTGCCCGGGTAGTGCGCCTGGATGGCACGCTGTACTACCCCTATATCAACTCGATCAAGGCCGGTGGCCTGACCGTGCCGGAGTTTCGCGCCAACCTGCAGAAGGCCCTGGGGCAGTACCTGACCGGCGCCCAGGTGGACGTGAATATCCAGAAATATGACAGCCAGAAGGTCATCATCTCCGGGGCGGTGAAAAATCCCGGCCCGCAGTCGCTGACCAACATCCCGCTGAACCTGGTGGACGCCATCAGCCGCGCGGGGGGCGAGTCTTCGGATGCCAACCTGGCCAACCTGATACTCAAACGCGATGGCCATGAATACGTCATGGACATCGACACCCTCAACCGCACCAACTCCCGGCTCAACGAAATCTACCTGAAGGATGGCGACCAACTGCACCTGGGCAACGACCACGCCAACAAGATCTACGTGCTGGGCGAAGTACAGAAACCGCAGGTCATGAACTACGGCACCAGTACGTTCAACCTGATGGAAGCGCTGGGCAACGCCGGCGGCATCAGCCAGGAAACCGCCAATGCCGAGGCTATCTACGTGATCCGCGGCGCCCAGGACGGTAATGGCCAGCCGGCCACAGTGTTCTACCTGAACGCCAAGAAACCCACGGCGTTCCTGCTGGCCCGCCAGTTCGATCTGCGCACCTCCGACGTAGTCTTCGTGGGGCCAGCGAACATTACCCGCTGGAACCGTTTCATCAGCCAGTTGCTGCCGTCTGCAACCGTCGTAGGCACCACCGCGGCGTTCAACCACAACTGATTGGCAACCAGCAGCCGCTACCCCAGAAAAAGCCCGCCGGCCGTCCGGCGGGCTTTTTTGCGTTATGCCCGGCCAAAGATCCGCTAGCATTAGCCTGATATCGCTTTGCCAACGGAACCGTCATGCAGGATGTAGCGCCCCCCGAATTCGCCTCGCTGGTGCTGGAAAACGGCCTGCGGGTGCAGTTGCGTCACGATCCGCGCCTCAAACGCGCCGCCGCTGCCCTGCGCGTCGCCGCCGGCAGCCATGATGTGGACCCAGCCTGGCCAGGGCTGGCGCACTTTCTGGAACACCTGTTCTTCCTCGGCACCGCGCGCTACCACGACGAACAGGCGCTGATGCCGTTCGTCCAGCGCCACGGCGGGCAACTGAACGCCAGCACCCGCGAACGCACCACTGATTTCTTCTGCGAACTGCCCGTGGAGTCATTCCCTGGCGCCTTGGAGCGCCTGTGCGAAATGCTCGCCCAGCCGCGCCTGGACCGCGAGTACCAATTGCGCGAACGGGAAGTGCTGCATGCCGAGTTCATCGCCTGGTCGCGCGACCCCCAGGCCCGCCACCAGCAATGGCTGACCGCCCCCTTGTCGGCCACCCACCCGCTGCGGGCCTTCCACGCCGGTAACCGCTACAGCCTGCCGGTACCGCGCCAGGCGTTCCAGCAGCATTTGCAGGCCTTCTACCAGGGTTTCTACCATACCGGGCAGATGACCCTGAACCTGGCAGGCCCACAACCGCTGGAGGAGCTGCGAGCACTGGCCAGCAAGGCCGGCAGCCAGTTGCGCCAGGGCGAACTACAGCTGCGCGCGCCCTGTCCGCCACTGCTCGATACCCCCTGGCAGCCACTACCGCCGGAGGATGAAACCCGCCTGAACCTGGTGTTCGCTTGCCAGGACATACCCGGCGACAGCGCCGCGGCCGTGGATTTTCTGGCTACTTGGCTGGCCTCACCGCAACCCGGTGGCCTGCTGGCCGAACTGCAACGACGGGAGTTGGTGGAAGCCGCCAGCCTAGCGCCGTTGTACCAGTTCGACGGCCAGGTGGTCGTCAACATCGAGTTCAAGCTCACGGCCACCGGGCAGCAGCCTCGGCGCCTGATCGCCGAGCTGTGCCTGGACTGGCTGGATTTCTTTCAGTCACACGACGACTGGCAGGGGCTGCGCGAGGAATACCAACTGTTGCGCCAGCGCCGCCAACTGGTCAGCACGGCCCTGCAGTTGGCGCGCCACGACAGTGAACACTTCGGCAAAGGCAGCGCGTTGGCGCTCGAACCCGAGGCGCTGACCGCGCTGAGGGCCATTCTGGGTCAATTGCGCGGCGACACCATCCTGCATGAGCCGCTGGCCGCTGTGCGCAGCGACACCGGGGTGAAATGGCGTCTGCCCCAGCGCAATCGCTTTCTTCGCCCCAGCCGCCGCCCCCCGCAGCCCGTGGCACGGCCTGCCTGCCTCGACAGCATCGATAGCCAGCAGCCGGCGAGCCATGAAGGCTGTGTGTACCTGCGCTGGCGGGTGAAGTCAGCGCAGCGCGCGGCGCTGTGGCGGTTGCTGGAGCACAACCTGCTGAAACTGCGCGAGGAGGCCAGCCAGGCCGGGGTCCAACTGACCTTCAGCAGCCTGGGTGACCACTGGCAACTGCGCCTGTGCGGCGTGCAGGAGCCACTGCCCGCGCTGGTAGAGCAGGCGCTGGAAAACCTAACTCAACCCACCCCCGACGTATGGCGCCAAGCCGGGCAGCTCAATGCCCCGCCAGCACTTATCCCCATTCGCGAACTGCTGCAGCGTCTGCCCGAACACAGCCTGGGCTACTACCAGACACCGCAGCGCGGTCGCGCAGAACACCTGCAACCGGCCATGCTGCAGCGCTTGTGGAGCGAAGCACGTTGGGATGGGCTGACGCTGGGTTTGAGCCCGAACGTGAATGAAGCCCTGAACACGGTGCTGCTGAAGATGCCGGGGCGCGCGGACACCGGCCTGTGCCAGCCCCCCTTGCCTTTGCACGGCCGCACCTGGAGCCAGGTAGCCACCGACTCCAATGAACAGGCACTGCTGCTGTTCTGCCCCACGGCGGGCGACCAGATCATCGACCAGGCCGCATGGCAAATGCTGGCCCAACTCAGCCAGGCGGCGTTCTACCAGCGCATGCGGGTGGAGTTGCAACTGGGCTACGCGGTGTTCAGCGGCTTTCGTCAGGTAGCCGGCCGCTCCGGGCTGCTGTTCGGCGTGCAATCGCCCAGCACGTCCATGGCCGATATCCTCGACCATCTGCAGGCCTTCCTGCGCACATTGCCCGGGTTGATACGTGCCTGCTCGGGCCCTGCGCTGGCGAACGAATGCCGTGACCTGGCCGCGCGTACCTGCCTGGCCGACATGGAGCTGGGCCTCGCGGCGGACAGCCTGTGGCAAGCGCGGCTGGGGGGCCATTCGTCCGATTTCATTGACCAATTGCGCAAGGCCTTCGGCCGCCTGCGCACCGACACGCTGCTCGGCGCGGCCCAACAGTTGCTGGAGGCTCAAGCTGGCTGGTTGTGCCTGGCCAACGGGCCTGCGGTGGACACCGACTGGCAAGTGGCGCAATGATCATTACGCAGGCTGTAACGAGCTTTCTCAGCCTGGTGAATGCAATTTAACGTTTCAGTACACTGGAATTTAGTAAGATAGTGCCCTAAGCATTGCGAACATCTCCCCCGGAGGTGGTTCTGATGTGTTGTAAGGGCACCACTTCCATCCATCACCCAGAAGGAGTCATCCTATGTGGACCAAACCTGCTTACACCGACCTGCGCATCGGCTTTGAAGTCACCATGTACTTCGCCAGCCGTTGATTTTTATCGCAGTACAGCGCCTCGGTCAGCCGGGGCGTTTTTATTTTTGAAGTCAGACACAGGCCTGCCATGTACATCCAGATTCTAGGCTCCGCCGCCGGTGGCGGTTTCCCGCAGTGGAACTGCAACTGCGTCAACTGCAAGGGCTACCGCGACGGCACCCTGAACGCCAGGGCGCGCACCCAGTCGTCCATCGCGCTGTCCGACGACGGTGTGAACTGGGTGTTGTGCAATGCCTCGCCGGACATCCGCGCGCAGCTGCAAGGCTTCGCGCCCATGCAGCCGGCCCGGGCCCTGCGGGACACCGGTATCAGCGCCATTGTCCTGCTGGACAGCCAGATCGACCACACCACCGGCCTGCTCAGCCTGCGCGAAGGCTGCCCGCACCAGGTATGGTGCACCGACATGGTCCACCAGGACCTGACCACCGGTTTCCCGCTGTTCAACATGCTCAGCCACTGGAACGGCGGCCTGCAATGGAACCGCATCGAGCTGGAGGGCAGCTTCACCGTCCCGGCCTGCCCGAACCTGCGCTTCACCCCGTTCCCGCTGCGCAGCGCCGCGCCACCCTATTCCCCGCACCGCTTCGACCCGCACCCGGGCGATAACCTGGGCCTGAGGGTCGAGGACCTGCGCACCGGCGGCAAACTGTTCTATGCCCCCGGCCTGGGCCAGGTGGATGACACCCTGCTGGGCCACATGGCCGACGCCGACTGCCTGCTGGTGGACGGCACGCTGTGGGATGACGACGAAATGCAACGCCGTGGCGTCGGTACCCGTACCGGCCGCGAAATGGGCCACCTGTGCCAGAACGGTCCCGGCGGCATGCTGGAGGTGCTGGACGGCTTGAGCAAGCCGCGCAAGGTGCTGATCCACATCAACAACACCAACCCGATCCTCGACGAAGACTCGCCCGAGCGCGCCGAAGTGGTCCGTCGTGGCGTCGAAGTGGCCTACGACGGCATGAGTATCGAGCTGTAGGAGTGTGAGCATGACTGACACCAAGGCAATGTCCCCCGCCGAATTCGAGCAGGCCCTGCGGGCCAAGGGCGCCTATTACCACATCTACCACCCGTACCACGTGGCGATGTACGAAGGCCGCGCCACCCGCGAGCAGATCCAGGGCTGGGTGGCCAACCGGTTCTACTACCAGGTCAACATCCCCATGAAGGATGCGGCGATTTTGGCCAACTGCCCGGACCGCGAAGTACGCCGCGAGTGGATTCAGCGCCTGCTGGACCACGACGGCGCCCCGGGTGAAGACGGCGGTATCGAAGCCTGGCTGCGCCTGGGGCAGGCCGTGGGCCTGGACCCCGACCAGCTGCGCTCCCAGGAACTGGTGTTACCGGGCGTACGCTTTGCCGTGGACGCCTACGTCAACTTCGCTCGCCGTGCCAGTTGGCAGGAAGCAGCCAGCAGCTCGCTGACCGAGCTGTTCGCGCCACAGATCCACCAGTCGCGCCTGGACAGCTGGCCGCAGCACTACCCGTGGATCGACCCGGCCGGCTACGAATACTTCCGCACCCGCCTGGGCCAGGCCCGTCGTGATGTGGAGCATGGCCTGGCCATCACGCTGCAACACTACACCACGGCTGAAGGCCAGCAGCGCATGCTGGAAATTCTGCAGTTCAAGCTGGACATTCTGTGGACCATGCTCGATGCCATGACCATGGCGTACGAACTGAACCGCCCGCCCTATCACAGCGTTACCGACCAGCGTGTCTGGCACAAGGGGATAGCCTTATGAGTTTCGACCGCAGCAAAACCCCGACCTGGCGCCCCGGCTATCGCTTCCAGTACGAACCGGCGCAGAAAGGCCACGTACTGCTCTATCCTGAAGGGATGATCAAGCTCAACGACAGTGCCAGCGCCATTGGCGGTCTGATCGATGGCCAGCGCAGTGTCGCCGCCATCATCGCCGAGCTGGACAAGCAGTTCCCCGGCGTACCCGAGCTCGGTGCCGACATCGAGCAATTCATGGAGGTTGCTCGTGCAGAGCACTGGATCGAACTTGCCTGAGCTGCCGGCCAAGCCTGCGGTCGGCTTGCCCCTGTGGCTGCTGGCCGAGCTGACCTACCGCTGCCCGTTGCAGTGCCCGTACTGCTCCAACCCCCTGGACTTCGCAGCCCAGGGCAAGGAGCTGACGACCGAGCAATGGTTCAAGGTATTTCGTGAAGCCCGGGAAATGGGCGCTGCACAGATCGGTTTCTCCGGCGGCGAACCGCTGGTGCGCCAGGACCTTGCCGAGCTGATTCACGAGGCGCGGCAACTGGGGTTCTACACCAACCTGATCACCTCCGGCATCGGCCTGACCGAACAGAAGATCGCCGACTTCAAGACCGCGGGCCTGGACCATATCCAGATCAGCTTCCAGGCCAGCGACGAGCAGGTGAACAACCTGCTGGCCGGTTCGAAAAAAGCCTTCAAACAGAAGCTCGAGATGGCCCGCGCCGTGAAAGCCCATGGCTACCCCATGGTGCTGAACTTCGTTACCCACCGGCACAACATCGACAAGATCGACCGCATCATCGAGCTGTGCATTGCCCTGGAAGCCGACTTCGTCGAGCTCGCCACCTGCCAGTTCTACGGCTGGGCCGAACTCAACCGGCTGGGCTTGCTGCCCACCAAGGAACAGCTGGTGCGGGCCGAACGCATCACCAATGAATACCGGGAAAAGCTGGCGGCCGAAGGTAACCCCTGCAAGCTGATCTTTGTCACCCCGGATTACTACGAGGAGCGCCCCAAGGCCTGCATGAACGGCTGGGGCAGCATCTTCCTCACGGTGACCCCGGACGGCACCGCGTTGCCCTGCCACGGCGCCCGACAAATGCCGATCCAGTTTCCCAATGTGCGTGAGCACAGCATGCAGCACATCTGGTACGAGTCTTTCGGTTTCAATCGCTTCCGTGGCTATGATTGGATGCCCGAGCCGTGCCGCTCCTGCGACGAGAAAGAAAAGGACTTCGGTGGCTGTCGTTGCCAGGCATTCATGCTGACCGGCGATGCCAGTAATGCCGACCCTGTGTGCAGCAAATCCGCGGACCACGGGATCATTCTCAAGGCCCGCGAAGAATCCGAGACTGCCACTCAGACGATCGAACAACTGGCCTTCCGAAATGAACGAAACTCGAGAATCATCGCAAAAGCCTGACCTGTTCAGCGCCGCCCAGGCCGTGGCCGCCGGTACCGATTTCGCCGAACTGAAAGTCGGGCCGGCCGGCCTGTTCTGGAACGAATTCCGCCCCCAGGACGCCGCCTGCCGTATCTGGCACTGGCACGCCGGCCAGGCCCGCTGCCTGACGCCCGACGGTTTCAGCGTACGCAGCCGCGTGTATGAATACGGTGGTGGGTCATTTTGCCTGGCAGGTGACGGGTTGGTGTTCGTCAATGAAAGCGACCAGCAGCTCTACGCCCAGGCAACCGACGGCACTGCCCCGCGCCCGCTGACGGTCGGCCAGTACCGCTACGGCGATGTGCAGCCGGCCGGTGAGCGTGTCCTGGCTGTGGAAGAAAGTCACGAACCCGAGCAGGTAGTGCACCGCCTGGTCAGCATCGCCTTGGCTGATGGCCAGCGCCAGGTGCTGGCCGAAGGCGCCGATTTCTATGCCTCCCCGACCTTGAGCGACGATGGCCAGCGCCTGGCCTGGATCGAATGGAGCCGGCCTCATCAACCCTGGACCAGCACCCGCCTGCTGACCGCCCGGCGGCTGGCGCCTGGCGAATGGAGGACCCCGCTTCAGGTGAACAGTGCCGCTGAGCAGTCCCTGCAACAGCCGCGCTTCGACACCCAGGGGCGGTTGCACTGCCTGTCTGACCTCGATGGCTACTGGCAACCGTGGGCCGAGACGGACCACGGCTGGGCTGCGTTGCCTGCGCAGCTCGCCGACCATGCCGGCGCCCCGTGGCAACTGGGTGCATGTACCTGGCTGCCACTTCCTGACGAGCGCTTCCTGGCCACCTGGTTCGACGATGGTTTTGCGCGGCTGGGCATTTGCGCGCGTGACGGGCAGGTCGAGGACTACAGCGGTGAATACACCCGTTTCCGCAGCCTGGCGCTGGATGACAACAGCCTTTATGCCATTGCAGCTTCGGCCACCTGCCCGCCTGCCGTGGTTGCCATCGACCGGCACAGCCGCCAGGCACGTATCCTGGCCGGTGGCGTGCTGCCATTGCCCGCCGACCAGGTCAGCCGCCCGCAACCGCTGCGCTATGCCAGTGGCGACGGCCATGCCCACGGTTTCTTCTACCCGGCCATGAACGGCGATAGCCAGCCACCCCTGGTAGTGTTCATCCACGGCGGCCCGACGTCGGCCTGCTATCCGGTATTCGACCCGCGCATCCAGTACTGGGCCCAGCGCGGCTTCGCCGTGGCCGACCTCAACTACCGTGGCAGCAGCAGCCACGGCCGTGCTTACCGCCAGGCCCTGCACCTGCGTTGGGGTGAAGCCGACGTGGAAGACGCCTGCGCAGTGGTCAGCCACCTGGCGGATCGCGGCCTGATCAATCCAGACCAGGCGTTCATCCGCGGCGGCAGCGCCGGTGGCTACACCACCCTGTGCGCGCTGGCGTTCCACGATGTGTTCCGCGCAGGCGCCAGCCTGTATGGCGTCAGCGACCCGCTGGCCCTGGCCAAGGCCACCCACAAGTTCGAAGGCGACTACCTGGACTGGCTGATCGGCGACCCGCAACGTGACGAAGCCCGCTATCGCGAGCGCACGCCGCTGTTTCACGCCAGCAACATCAAGGCCCCGGTCATCTTCTTCCAGGGCGAACTGGATGCCGTGGTGGTCCCCCAGCAAACCCGCGACATGCTCAAGGCCCTGCACGACAACGGCCTTGCGGCTGAAGCGCACTTCTACCCTGAAGAACGCCATGGCTTCCGCCAGGCGGCGAACCTGGCGCATGCCCTGGAACAGGAGTGGGGGTTTTACAGACGGGTGATCGAAGCCTAGGGTCTGTATGAAATGTATTCCAGCGAAGGCAAGGCAAGGCGAAAACAGGCGAGGAAGCGGAGTTTACGTGTTGTAAATGAGCATTCCGAGCCTGTTTTCAACGCAGCATGACCGAGTTGGCATTTCGTACAGAGCCTAGGGCTGGCGCAAACATAATAGGCCTCGATCTCAAAGAAGAAAGAAGCCTATTTGAACTGACTGAAGCTGTATGTCAGGCCGGTCCTGGATTTAGGTGGGCCCTTTCCTGGCCCTCCAATGATTAACGTTTGGCGATGATGTAAACCGCATGCACGATTCCGGGGATGTAGCCGCACAGGGTCAGCAGGATGTTGAGCCAGAACGCCCCGCCAAAACCGACTTGCAGGAAAACGCCCAGCGGTGGCAACAGAATGGCGATGATGATGCGGATGAAGTCCATGGTACGGCTCCTGGAGATTGATACCTGATTGACATCACTGCTACCGAAGTCGTTCCACCGAATTCCAGCGTTGGCGGTGTGGGGCTGGCGGGCCCCTTCCCGAGCTTCGCCCGGTCCCACAGGGTTGCCACGGTCCGCTGCTACGAGGCATTTATTCAGGGCAAAAGAAAACCCCGCCTGAGCGAGGTTTTTCAGTCTGTATCCTGACATCCATTTCGGCCCACCGTCCTGTGGCGGGTTCCTTACGTGTCCGTGTTCTGCTTGGCGCTTCCTGCGCGACGTCCATGGAGCAATAGTACCCATGGATCCAGCCTGCCGGTATCGCCGAACACCGCCACGCAATGTAGGAAAATGCTTACATTTTAGAACTGCTCCGCGTCCAGCAGGAACAGCGATTCGCTGCCTGCCTTCACCGACGCGGTCAGCGAATGAATGCGCGGCAACAGGCGGGCGAAATAGAAGCGGGCAGTACCCAGTTTGCTCGCATAGAAATCCTCCTGCCCCTCCTTGCCCAGTGCCGCCTTGGCCATCAGCGCCCACATGTAGGCGTAGGCGGTATACCCAAACACATGCAGGTATTCCACCGATGCCGCGCCGATCTCGTTGGGGTCATTTTTCACCCGGTCCAGCAGCCAGGCAGTGAGGTCGTCGAGGTTGCCCAGCGCAGCGGCCAGCGGCTGGGTGAACTCGCGCAACTGCGGGGCCGCAGTCTGGATGAAGTGACGAATCTCATCGGCGAACAACTGATAGAACGCGCCGCCGCTGCCGATGACCTTGCGCCCGACCAGGTCCAGGGCCTGAATACCGTTGGTGCCCTCGTAGATCTGGGTAATGCGCACGTCACGCACCAGTTGCTCCTGGCCCCACTCGCGGATAAACCCGTGGCCGCCGAACACCTGCTGGCCATGAACTGTGGTTTCGAGGCCCAGGTCGGTCAGGAACGCCTTGGCCACCGGCGTCAGCAGCGCTACCAGGTCCTCGGCACGCTTGCGCGTGGCCGGGTCTTCGCTGTATTTGGCGGTGTCCAGTTGCATGGCCACATAGGTGGAGAAAGCCCGGCCGCCTTCGTTGCAGGCCTTCATGGTCAACAGCATGCGGCGCACGTCAGGGTGCACGATGATCGGGTCGGCGACCTTGTCCTTGGCTTTCGGGCCAGTGGGCGAACGGCTTTGCAGGCGGTCGCGGGCGTATTCGACGGCATTCTGATACGAGCGCTCGGCCGAGGCCAGGCCCTGGATGCCAACGCCCAGACGCTCGTAATTCATCATGGTGAACATGGCCGCCAGGCCTTTGTTCGCCTCGCCGACCAGGTAACCGACCGCGGCGTCGAAATTCATCACGCAGGTGGCCGACGCCTGGATGCCCATCTTGTGCTCGATGGAACCGCAGCTCACGCTGTTGCGCTGACCCAGGCTGCCATCGGCGTTGACCATGAACTTGGGCACCAGGAACAGCGAAATGCCCTTGGGCCCGGCCGGGGCGTCCGGCAGCTTGGCCAGTACCAGGTGAATGATGTTCTCGGTGAGGTCGTGCTCGCCGCCGGTGATGAAGATCTTGGTGCCGCTGACCTTGTAGCTACCGTCGGCCTGGGGCTCGGCCCGGGTGCGGATGATGCCCAGGTCGGTACCGGCGTGGGCCTCTGTCAGGCACATGGAACCGGCCCAGGTGCCGGCGTACATGTTGGGCAGGTAGGTGGCCTTGAGTTCTTCACTGGCATGAGCGTTGAGCGAGAGGCAGGCGCCGGCCGTCAGCATCGGGTACAGGCCGAAAGCCAGGCTGCTGGAGTTGACCATTTCCTCGACCTGGGCGGACACCGCCTTGGGCATCCCCATGCCGCCATATTGCGGGTCGCCGCCCACGCCCACCCAGCCGCCTTCGGCGTACGTCTGGTACGCCTGGGGAAAACCGGCGGGGGTGGTTACCACGGTGTCTTTCCAGTGGCAACCCTCTTCATCGGAGGCGCGATTCAGGGGCGCGATGCTGCGGCTGGTCACCTTGCCGGCCTCTTCGAGGATTGCCTCGACCGTCTCGGCGTCGGCTACTTCGGCCAGGCCCGGTAGCTGAGCCCAGAGGCTGGCGACATCGAAAACTTCATTGAGGACGAAGCGCATATCGCGCAGGGGCGCTTTGTAGTCAGCCATGGCAACCTCGCAAAAAGGAGTTGGGACAGAGGATGAATCCAGTGTAACCCAACAACTTTTGCGACACATAGGGTCGTCATGTGACCATATGGTCAACCATGGTCACATCAGGCTGCGGCGTTGCGCACGGCCCCCCTGCGGGTCTGCCCGTAGCCCATCACGCAGTTGCGCCCCGCGCCCTTGGCGCTGTAAAGCGCTTCGTCGGCGGACTTGAGCACCTGTTCAGGTGTGCGATGTTCGACCAGCCGTTCGGCGACGCCAATGCTGATGGTCACCGACACGGCGGATGCCCCAGGCCCCGAGCGGCGCTGGCGGCCCTGCTTGTCATCCTGTGGGCGGTTCTCGGGGTTGCGCAGTTGTATGGAATAGTTGGCGATGACTTCGCGAATGGCTTCCAGGTGCGGCATGCACTCTTCCATGGTCTTGCCGGCGAACACCAGGGCGAACTCCTCACCCCCGTAGCGGTAGGCCCGCCCGCCACCGGTGACCTTGCCCAGCTTGCTGGCCACCAGCCGCAGCACCTGGTCACCCACGTCGTGCCCATGGGTGTCGTTGAATTTCTTGAAATGGTCGACGTCGGTCATCGCCAGCACATAGTTGCGGCCCAGGCGCTGCATGCGCTCGTTCAGTGCGCGGCGCCCGGGCAGGCCGGTCAGCTCGTCACGGAAGGCCATCTGGTAAGCCTCGTGGGCCACCGCCGCGGCAATCATCAGCATCACCTGGCTGCACATGATGTTCAGGGTGAACGGCAGGATGAAGGTCTTGGGCAGCATCCAGAACAGGCCGACCAGCCCCACTAGTTGCGCGGCGTGAAGCGGCCGTGGTTCGCGCAGGTATTGCACCACCAGCAGCACGAAGGCCAGAAAGAACATCGGGTACGCCAACTGGATCAAACTCATCCACTGGCCGTGCAACGAGGGCCAGCGTATTTCCGCCAGCCAGTTGAGCAACGGTACCGGAAAGCTCTGCTCCAGGCCCAGCGCCGTGCTGCCCACCGCCAGCAGCACGGCAAAGCGGGCGACCATGTCCTGGAACAGATGCGTGCGCTCCTGCCAGGCGCCAAACAGCCCGAACAGCGCGGGCAACAGCAGGCAGCACAGATGGAACACCACGGCGGCGTCTTCGCGCACCCGGCCGTTGTCGCGGTAGAAGTCGGTCTGGGTGTCCAGCAGGTAATAGGCGATGTACACCGTGACCATCAGGAACAGCTCGCGCTGGCGGCGGTAGACCGCGCAGTAGGCACCGCCGAGCAACAGCACCAGGGTAGGCAGCACGTTGAACAGAGAGGTGAAGAAGACGTTCAGGTCTCTTACGTAGGCAGCCGCCAACCCCGCAAGCAACAAGAGCAGCGATGGCAGGAAATGGCTGATTCGAAAAGCGGATAAACGCAGCAAAAGGTGGGGTCCGATACGGTGGCAAGGTCATGGCATTGTGCCTTCAAGTGTATCGGCCGTTATTACGAATGCTTAATGAAGAAAACAACGATTTCCTGGCGCCAGAGATTCCTCCCGGTAAAAGCTGGCCTGTGTGCTTCACGCCATAAAAAAACCGCTACCCAGGGGCAGCGGTTTTTTAGTCTGGCGGCAGACCTCAGTAGCTGAGGCCGAAATGCTCTTCGTTCATGTCCATCAGGTTGCTGGCACCCGACAAAATAGCCGCCACGTGCGTGCGGGTACGCGGCAGGATGCGCTGGAAGTAGAAGCGCGCGGTCTGCAGCTTGGCGGTGTAGAACGCCTCTTCACTGGTGCCGGCTGCCAGTTTCTCGGCTGCCAGGCGGGCCATCTCAGCCCAGAAGTAGGCCAGGCAGGCATAGCCGGAGTACATCAGGTAGTCCACCGACGCGGCGCCCACTTCCTCGCGGTCCTTCATGGCCGCCATGCCGATCTTCATGGTCAGCTCGCCCCACTCCTTGTTCAACTGGGCCAGCGGGGTCACGAATTCATTGACCGCTTCGTTGCCTTCATTGGCCTGGCAGAACTTGTGGACGATCTTGGTGAAGCTTTTCAGGGCTTCGCCTTGAGTCATCAGCACTTTGCGGCCCAGCAGGTCCAGAGCCTGAATGCCGGTGGTGCCTTCGTACAACATGGAGATGCGGCTGTCGCGAACGTTCTGCTCCATGCCCCATTCAGCGATGAAGCCATGACCGCCGTAGATCTGCACGCCGTGGTTGGCGGCTTCGAAACCCACTTCGGTCATGAACGCCTTGGCGATCGGGGTCATGAAGGCCAGCAATGCGTCGGCCTTTTTCTTCTCTTCTTCGTCGGTACCGTACTTGACGATATCCACCTGCTTGGCCGTGAAGTAGACCATGGCACGGTTACCTTCGGCGAAGGCCTTCATGGTCAGCAGCATGCGGCGCACATCAGGGTGCACGATGATCGGGTCGGCGGCCTTGTCGGGCGCTTTCGGGCCAGTCAGGGAGCGCATCTGCAGGCGGTCGCGGGCGTATTTCAAGCCGCCCTGGAACGCCACTTCGGCATGGGCCAGGCCTTGCAGCGCGGTCCCCAGGCGAGCGGTGTTCATGAAGGTGAACATGCAGTTCAGGCCCTTGTTCGCCGGGCCGATCAGGAAGCCGGTGGCCGCGTCGAAGTTCATCACGCAGGTGGCATTGCCGTGGATACCCATCTTGTGTTCGATGGAACCGCAGGTGACCGCGTTACGCTCACCCAGGCTACCGTCTGCGTTGGGCACGAACTTGGGCACGATGAACAGCGAGATGCCTTTGGTGCCGGCCGGCGCGTCGGGCAGGCGGGCCAGCACGATGTGAATGATGTTATCGGCCATGTCGTGTTCACCGGCCGAGATGAAGATCTTGGTGCCGGTGACTTTGTAGGAACCATCGGCCTGGGGCTCGGCCTTGGTGCGCAGCATGCCCAGGTCGGTACCGCAATGCGGCTCGGTCAGGCACATGGTGCCGGTCCATTCACCTGATACCAGTTTGGTGAGGTAGGCGTCCTGCTGCTCGGGCGTGCCGTGCTCGGAAATGGTGTTCATCGCGCCATGGGACAGGCCGGGGTACATGCCCCACGACCAGTTGGCCTCGCCAACCATTTCACTGACCGCCAGGCCCAGCGATTCGGGCAACCCTTGGCCGCCATGGGCGACGTCGTGGGCCAGGCTTGGCCAGCCGCCTTCCACGAACTGTTTGTAGGCTGCCTTGAAGCCGGTCGGCGTCTTCACGCCCGACTCGCTCCAGGTGCAGCCTTCGGTGTCACCCACCCTGTTCAACGGCGCCAGTACCTGCTCACAAAACTTCGCGCCTTCCTCGAGGATGGCGTCGACCATGTCCGGGGTAGCGTCCTGGCAAGCCGGCAGGCTCTGATAGTGCGCTTCATAACCAAGCAGTTCGTCACGTACGAAGCGAATATCACGCAAGGGGGCCTTGTAGTCAGGCATAGCGATAAACCTCTGCTGATGAAACAGGAATGTGTGACCGCAACAGGCCAACTCGCGATTGTCGGCTCTCTGTCAAACAGGTGTTTGAAACATACGTTTACGCCGAAAAGTTGTCAAGCCTCGTTCATCCCAGACTACACCCGGCGTGCGACGAATGCGCGCAGCCGGGCACGCCACAGGCCTGCAAAGGTGTGGTGAATGAGGGGAGATCAGGGAGAGGAGGTGCAAACGGCATGTGGGGGCTGGAAACCAGCTCCCGCAAAATCAGGCGTAGGTGTCGATCAGCGTGCCAAGGGTTTCGTTGGCTGCATGGGTCACTTTCAGACCGGCTTCGACCTGCAGCTTGCCCTGGGTCAGTTCCACGGCGCTGCCGGCCAGGTCTTGCTGGCTGCGATCCACCGATAGCACTTGCTGGGCCTGCAGGTTGGTGGACTGGTTGCTCACCGCCGGGCGGTCAACCGAGTTGCTGGCGATCTGGCTGGCAGCCTGATCAACGCGGGCAAGGCCGTTCTGCACAGCGCTCAGGCCTGCGTAATAGGCGCTGCCTCCTGAGATTTGCATGGTCGAACTCCGGGGACGGATAGGGTGATGACCGATATTGAAGCAGAGTGTGTCAAAAAACACACGTCAAAAACCCTAATGGCACATTGCTTAGCCCATAGCCAAAGCTAATCCAGCAGGTCCAGTTGCAGGTGCTCTGCCACCATGGCGGCAGAGATCCCCTTGAGCCGAGGCACCCGCCCCAGACATGGGGCAGGCAGGCATTCGGCCAGGGTCGCGAGGTTTTCTTCCAGCCGGGAAGTACGGGCATCAATGACGTTCGCCACCCAGCCCGCCAGCTGCAGGCCGTCGCGGGCGATGGCCTCGGCAGTCAGCAGCGCGTGGTTGATACAGCCCAGGCGTACACCCACCACCAGAATGACCGGAAGCTTCAGGGCAATGGCCAGGTCAGACAGGTTGGCCTGGCCGGACAACGGCACGCGCCAGCCACCCGCCCCCTCGATCAGGGTGAAGTCCGCCCCGTGAGCCAGAATATCGCGCATCGGCGCCAGCAAGCCGGGTACGCTCAGTGTCACGCCCGCTTCACGAGCTGCCAGGTGCGGTGCAATGGGCGGTTCGAAGGCGACCGGGTTGACCTGCTCGTAAGGCAACTGCAATGAGCTTTCGGCGATCAATGCCAGGGCATCGGCATTACGCAGGCCCCGAGGCGTTACCTCGCAACCGGAAGCGACCGGCTTGGCCCCCAGAGTGCTGAGGCCGTTCAGGCGCGCTGCATGCAACAGGCCGGCGGCGATAGTGGTCTTGCCGACATCGGTATCGGTGCCGGCGATAAAGTAAGCTGGGCCCATCTCAGTTCCCCCCCTCCAGCGGTTTGCGCAGTACCGCGTAGACCACTTGATAAGTGGCCGGCAAGCCTTGCGGCTGGCGGAATTGTTCGTAAGCCTGCAACAACCCGGTCATGCGTGCGCGCCCGGTCAACCCGCCCGGGCGGCCCGGGTTGAGGTTATGCGCACCCAATGCCTTGAGTTCATGGGTCAACCCACGCACATCAGGGTAGTACAAGACATGGGGGAGCTGTTCCAGGCACAGCACATCCAGGCCACTGGCAGCGCACAGCCGCTGGTAATCGTCGAAATGCCGGAAACGGTTGACGTGAACCATGCCGTCCACGGCCTGCCAGCTTTCGCGCAACTCGCCCAGGGTGCCCACGCACAGGCTGGCGAAGGCCATGACGCCGCCGGGCCGCAGGCTGCGGCGGCCCTCGGCAAGCACCGCGGGGAAGTCGCTGCACCACTGCACTGCCAGGCTCGAGAACAGCAGGTCCAGGCTTGCTTCGCACAACGGCAGGCGCTCGGCATCACCCGCTACATAGGCCTGCGCACCACCCAGGGGCCTGGCGTGCTGGAGCATGCCCTCGGCAATGTCCACGGCCACCCCATAAGCCTCGGGCCAGGCCGCCGCCAAGGCTCGGCTGAAGTGGCCGGTGCCGCTGCCCAGGTCGACCCAGCGCCGAGGGTCCAGGCCCTCGGGCAGGCGCTCGATCAGGGCGGCGCCAACGGCGCGCTGCAACTCAGCAACGCTGTCATAGGTGGCCGCGGCACGGGAAAAGGAAGCCGCCACCTGACGCTTGTCCGGCAGGCTGCCGGGCAACGGTGGCGTGGAAAGATCAGTCATCGGGGGACTCGTGCAGAAAGGCCTGGATGGCCGCCGCCAGTTCATGGGGGTCTTCCAGGGGGAAAGCGTGACTGGCTTCTTCAATGAGGCCAACTTCAACATCGGGCAGCAGCGCCAGGACGTCCGCGGCGGCCTCGATCGGCACCAGGGCATCCGCGCCGGCGTACAGGTGCAGCTGCGGCCCGCTGAAAGCTTGCAGGGCGTTGCGGATGTCCAGCTGTGCAAGCAGCTCCAGGCCATGCAGCAAAGCCGCGGGCGAAACGGTGGGTGCGCTGGCTGCCAGCAGCTTCGACAGGGCTCGCGGATCGTCCGGTGCGCCTTGGGCGCATAGCAGGCTGAAGCGCCTCAGCGTGGTCTTCAGGTCAACGCTGCAACCGGCCAGGAAAGCGTCGAAGGTTTGCGCCGGCATCGCGTTGGGCCACTCGGCGCGAGCCACGAAGCAGGGGTTGCTGGCCAGGGTGATCAGCCCGCAGCAATGCTCGCCGCGCCGCGCGGCCAGCTCGGCGGCGAGCATGCCGCCCAACGACCAGCCGCCCAGCCAGCAGTCCGCCGGGATGCTCGCGTCGAGTGCATCCAGCCAATCGGCCACCTCGCTGGTGCCCGGCTCGGGCAAGGGTTGGATTTGCACCTGAAGGCGCTCATCCAGCCCATGCAACGCGGCAACCAGGGGCTGCAAGGGCTCAGGGCCCATGCCCCAGCCTGGCAACAGAATCAGGCGGTCACGCATTGCTCGGCTCCAGCAGCGGATAACAGTCGGCCAATGCATTCAACAATAGCTGCACCTGCGCTTCACTGTGGGCCGCCGACAGGGTCACGCGCAGGCGTGCGCTGCCTGCTGGCACGGTAGGCGGGCGAATGGCGGTGACCATCAGGCCGCGCTCGCGCAGCATCTGCGACAGGCGCACGGCACGGCCGGCATCGCCGATGAGGATCGGCTGGATGGGCGTGAAGCTGTCCACCAGCTGCAGGCCGATCTGCTCGGCGCCATGGCGGAACTGGCGGATCAGGCTGGCCAGGTGCTCGCGGCGCCACTGCTCGCGGCGCAGCAACTCCAGACTCTTGAGCGTGGCGCAGGCCAGCGCCGGCGGCTGGCTGGTGGTGTAGATGTAGGGCCGGGCGAACTGCACCAGGGCCTCGATCAGGTCTTCACTGCCCGCGACAAAGGCACCGGCGGTACCGAATGCCTTGCCCAGGGTGCCAACCAGCACTGGCACATCGTCCATGCCCAGGCCGTAGTGCTCGACAATGCCCGCGCCGTTGGCGCCCAGGGGGCCGAAGCCGTGAGCGTCGTCCACCATCAGCCACGCGCCCTTGGCCCGGGCAACCCTGGCCAGGGCCGGCAGGTCGGCGATGTCACCGTCCATGCTGAATACCCCGTCGGTCACCACTAGCGTGTTGCCGGTGGCTTTCTCCAGGCGGTTGGCCAGGCTGGCCGCATCGTTATGCAGGTAGCGGTTGAAACGCGCACCGCTGAGCAGCCCGGCATCCAGCAGCGAAGCGTGGTTGAGGCGGTCTTGCAGCACGGTGTCGCCCTGCCCCACCAGCGCGGTTACCGCGCCGATGTTGGCCATGTAGCCGGTGGAAAACAGCAACGCCCGGGGGCGCCCGGTCAACTCGGCCAGGGCCAGTTCCAGGTCATGGTGGGGGCCGCTGTGGCCTATCACCAGGTGCGAGGCACCACCCCCCACGCCCCAGCGCTCGGCGCCGGCACGCCAGGCGGCGATTACGTCGGGGTGGTTGGCCAGGCCCAGGTAATCGTTGTTGCAGAAGGCCAGCAGGGGCTGGCCATCGACCACCACCTGCGGGCCCTGAGGGCTTTGCAGCAGCGGTCGCTGACGGTAGAGGTCGGCAGCGCGGCGTTCAGCCAGCCGCGCGCTGAGGTCGAAGGCCATCGGCGCTTACGCCGACGCGGCGTCGTAGAACAGCTCGCTGCTCTTCTGCTCGACCAGGGCCTGTTCGATGGCCGCCTGGTGCACTTCGTCGGCGTGCTCTTCGCGGGCTTCGGGCTTGATACCCAAGCGGGCGAACAGTGCCATGTCCTTGTCCGCTTGCGGGTTGGCGGTGGTCAACAGCTTGTCACCGTAGAAAATCGAGTTGGCGCCGGCGAAGAACGCCAGGGCCTGCATCTGCTCGTTCATGGCCTCGCGGCCAGCGGACAGGCGCACATGGGATTGCGGCATCAGGATGCGAGCCACTGCCAGCATGCGGATGAAATCGAACGGGTCGACGTCTTCGGCGTTTTCCAGCGGCGTGCCGGCCACCTTGACCAGCATGTTGATGGGCACCGACTCCGGGTGTTCAGGCAGGTTGGCCAGCTGGATCAACAGCCCGGCGCGGTCGTCCAGCGACTCGCCCATGCCCAGGATGCCACCCGAGCAGATCTTCATGCCCGCGTCGCGCACATAGGCAAGGGTCTGCAGGCGCTCACCGTACGTACGAGTGGTGATGATGCTGCCGTAGAATTCCGGCGAGGTGTCCAGGTTGTGGTTATAGTAGTCCAGGCCAGCCTCGGCCAGGGCGGCGGTCTGCTCCTGGTCCAGCTTGCCCAGCGTCATGCAGGTTTCCAGGCCCATGGCTTTCACGCCCGCGACCATTTTCAGCACGTAGGGCATGTCCTTGGCCGACGGGTGCTTCCACGCCGCGCCCATGCAGAATCGGGTGGAACCGATGGCCTTGGCCCGCGCTGCCTCTTCCAGCACCTTCTGCACTTCCATCAGCTTTTCTTTTTCAAGGCCGGTGTTGTAGTGGCCCGACTGCGGGCAGTACTTGCAGTCTTCCGGGCAGGCACCGGTCTTGATCGACAGCAGGGTCGATACCTGCACGCGGTTGGCATCGAAATGCGCCCGGTGCACGGTCTGGGCCTGGAACAACAGGTCGTTGAAAGGCTGGGTGAACAGGGCCTTGACCTCGGCCAGGGTCCAGTCGTGACGAAGCGTTGCAGTTGTGCTGGCGCTCATGGGCGATTCCTTGGTTATGCTGGGGCTGGCGCCGGGACAAGGAAATGTCCACAGGCGCGACACGGTTAAACGGCATATTTAAGGAAGACGCATGCACTGTCAACCAGGTCACGGAAGGCTGGTTTACAACTGGCTAAAAAACAATCAATCGTGCTTGTTGTGCGATGAGCAAGCGGATCACCCCTACCCTCTGTGCGACGCCTGTGAAATGGAGCTCCCCTGGCTGCACGAACGGTGCCTGTGCTGCGCGTTGCCGCTACCGATCGACGGCATGCTGTGCAAAACATGCGCGCGGCGCCGGCCTCCGTTCCACCAGGTGGAGGTGCCATGGCACTACGGTTTTCCAGTGGACAGCCTGATCAGCCGCTTCAAGCACCAGGCCCGCTGGCCATTGGGGCGCCTGTTGGCCGTGCTGCTGGGGCACTGGCTGCAGCAGCGATTCGACGATGGCCTGGCACGCCCTGACTGCCTGCTGCCGGTACCCATGGGCCGCAAGCGTCTGCGCCAGAGGGGGTTCAACCAGGCGGCGATGCTGGCCCGCTGGCTAGGGCCGCAACTGGAGCTGGCAGTGGATGAACAGCTGATACTGCGCCCCCATGAAACCCGTGCCCAGCAGGAATTGGGCGCACGGCAGCGCCAGCGCAACCTGCTGCAGGCCTTCACCCTGTGCCCGCGGCCTCGGGTTCAGGGCCGCCATTTCGCCTTGGTGGATGACGTGATGACCACCGGCGCCACGGCCAGGGCCCTCGCGAACCTGTTGCTGCGGGCTGGCGCTAGCCGGGTGGACGTCTATTGCCTGGCGCGCACGCCCAAACCGGGCAGTTCTTGACTTGGCGGGCCGCCGGGTTCACCGTCGTGCGCACTACAAAATTGTCTGAAAGCGCCCCAGCCATGCCCTTGCCCAGCCTGCTTACCCAGCACATCGCCCGCCGTCCCCAGCGTATCACCCTGTTGCAGCACATCGCTGAACAGGGCTCCATCACCCGCGCCGCCAAGGCCGCCGGGCTCAGCTACAAGGGGGCCTGGGATGCCATCGACGAACTGAACAACCTGGCCCACAAGCCTCTGGTGGAGCGCGCAGTGGGTGGCAAAGGTGGCGGTGGCGCACGGTTGTCCGAGGAAGGCCAGCGCGTATTGCGCCTGTATCAGCGTTTGCAGGCCCTGCAGGCCCAGGTGCTGGAAGCTGCCGAGGACGTCAGTGACCTGGACCTGCTCAGCCGCCTGATGCTGCGCACCAGCGCCCGCAACCAGTTGCAGGGCACGGTGTGCGGTATCACGGCCCAGGGCCGCAATGACTTGATAGACCTGGACCTGGGTGCCGGGCTGTGCCTGAGTGCGCAAATCACCCACGAAAGCACCGACAACCTGGAACTGGCCGACGGCGTACAGGTGCTGGCGTTGATCAAAGCCGGCTGGTTGCGTCTGCACGACGCTGCCGGCCCTGTGCCAACGGGTGAAAACGGTCTGGTGGGCCGCGTGGAGCAAGTGATCGAAGACCCGCACGGCCCCACCGAGGTGCGCGTAGGCCTGGCCAATGGGCAGACGCTCTGCGCGCTGGAAGAGGCCGCGCGGGTGGAAGACCTGGGGCTGGCCGCGGGCAAGGACGTATTGGTGTCGTTCGCACCTGGGTTCGTATTGCTGGGGACGCCCCTCTGACCTTGCCGAGCCCTGCAGGATTGTTGCGAGATATGTATTGCAACACGCCTGTCACACCGCCTGCCTAGCGTGATGCCCCTGACCCGCAGGGAGCCTGATTCATGCACCTACTACAAGACCAAGAACCCACCGACCTCGAACACCTGACCGGCCTGACCCGCCGCGGTTTTCTCGGCGCTGGCGCCCTGGGTGGCGCCGCGCTGTTCCTGGGCGGCAGCCTGCTCAGCCGCAGCGTCAATGCCGCCTTCAGCAGCAGCCCACTGATGGGTTTCGCCGGCATTCCCGCCGCCACCGCCGACAGTCTCAGCCTGCCGCCCGGCTACAAGGCATCGGTATTGATCAGCTGGGGGCAGCCGCTGCACGCCAACGGCCCCGCGTTCGACGCCAGCGGCCACGGCAGTGCCGCAGACCAGGAACGGCAATTCGGCGACAACAATGACGGCATGAGCCTGTTCCCCTTCAAGGACGACCCCGACCGCGCCCTGCTGGCGATCAATAACGAATACACCAACTATCGCTACCTGTACGCCCACGGCGGCAGGCCGCAGTCACCCGAGGAGGTGCGCAAGGCCCTGGCCAGCGAAGGGGTATCGGTGATCGAGGTGCATCGCCGGGGCGGCCATTGGCAGTTCGTTCAGGGCTCGCCCTACAACCGGCGCATACACGGCAACTCGCCCATTACCTTCAGCGGGCCCGCCGCTGGCGATGCGCTGCTGCGCACGGCCTCCGACCCAGAAGGCCACCACGTGCTGGGTACGTTCCAGAACTGCGCCAATGGCAAGACGCCCTGGGGTACCTACCTCACGTGCGAAGAAAACTTCAGCGACTGTTTCGGTAGCAGCAATGCCAGCCAGGCATTCAATGCCGCGCAGAAACGCTACGGCGCCAGCGCGACCAGCAAGGAGGTCGATTGGCACCCCCACGACCCGCGGTTCGACATGGCTCATACCCCCAACGAATTCAACCGCCACGGCTGGATTGTGGAAATAGACCCGTTCGACCCCACCTCCACGCCCGTCAAACGCACCGCCCTGGGCCGCTTCAAGCACGAGAACGCGGCCCTGGCGCAAACCCTCGATGGCCGGGCCGTGGTGTACATGGGTGACGACGAACGCGGCGAGTTCATCTACCGCTTCATCAGCCGCGACCGCGTCGACAGTGGCCAACGCGACCTGCTGGACCACGGCACCCTGTTCGTCGCCCGCTTCGAAGCCGGCACCGAACACAAGGGCGCCGGCCAGTGGCTGGAATTGAGCCACGGCCAACAGGGCCTGGACGCCAGCAATGGCTTCGCGAGCCAGGCCGACGTGCTCATTCACGCACGCCTGGCCGCCAGCCACCGCCAAGCAACGCGTATGGACCGCCCCGAATGGATAGTGGTCAGCCCTCGGGACGGGCAGGTGTATTGCACCCTGACCAACAACATCAAGCGCGGCGAAGACGGCCAGCCCGTGGGCGGCCCCAACCCACGGGCGAAGAACATCTACGGGCAGATCCTGCGCTGGCGCCCGGCCGGCGACGACCACGGTGCGATGAATTTCGAGTGGGACCTGTTTGCCGTGGCCGGCAACCCCAGCGTCCACCCCGGCAAACCCGAGGCCGGCTCAGCCAACGTCACTGCCCAGAACATGTTCAACAGCCCCGATGGCCTGGGCTTCGACGACGCCGGCCGGCTGTGGATACTGACCGATGGCGACGTCAGCAACGAGGGCGACTTCGCTGGCATGGGCAACAACCAGATGCTCTGCGCCGACCCCCATAGCGGCGAGATCCGCCGCTTCATGGTTGGCCCAGTAGGCTGCGAGGTCACCGGCATCAGCTTCGCCCCCGACCAGCGCACCCTGTTCGTGGGCATCCAGCACCCCGGCGAGAACGGCGGTTCGACGTTCCCCGAACACAAGCCCGGCGGCAAGCCGCGCTCCTCGGTGATGGCCATCACCCGTGACGACGGGGGTGTGATCGGCGCCTGATGAACCGCCGCCGGCCCGCCGCGTCTGTTACCATGATTGGCCGGACGCGGCCGCCTGCCGCACGCAGGAGTCAGCATGTCTCACCCGTTTGAAACCCTAACCCCCGACCTGGTGCTGGATGCCGTGGAAAGCATCGGTTTCCTCAGCGACGCGCGCGTATTGGCGCTCAACAGCTACGAGAACCGCGTTTACCAGGTGGGCATCGAGGACGGCCAGCCGCTGATCGCCAAGTTCTACCGCCCGGACCGCTGGACCGACGCCGCCATCCTGGAAGAACACAGCTTCACCGCCGAACTGGCCGACTGCGAAGTGCCGGTGGTCGCCCCCATGGTTCATGAAGGCCGCACACTCTTCGAACACCAGGGCTTTCGCTTCACCCTGTTCCCGCGCCGCGGTGGCCGCGCGCCAGAGCCTGGCAACCTGGACCAGCTGTACCGTCTGGGCCAACTGCTGGGCCGCTTGCACGCCGTGGGAGCCACCCGTCCGTTCGAGCATCGCGAAGCACTGGGCGTGAAGAATTTCGGCCAGGATTCGCTGAATTTCCTGCTGCAAGGCAACTTCATCCCTCGCAGCCTGTTACCGGCCTACGAATCGGTGGCCCGCGACCTGCTCAAGCGCGTTGAAGAGGTATACCGCGACACCCCGCACCAGAACATTCGCATGCATGGCGACTGCCACCCCGGCAACATGATGTGCCGCGACGAAGTGTTCCACATCGTCGACCTTGACGACTGCCGCATGGGCCCGGCCGTTCAGGACCTGTGGATGATGCTGGCGGGCGACCGCCAGGAATGCCTGGGCCAATTGTCCGAGCTGATGGATGGCTACAGCGAATTCCACGACTTCGACCCCCGCGAACTGGCGCTGATCGAGCCCCTGCGCGCCCTGCGCCTGATGCACTACAGCGCCTGGCTGGCCCGCCGCTGGGATGACCCGGCGTTCCCGCGCAGCTTCCCCTGGTTCGGTTCCGAGCGCTACTGGGGCGACCAGGTACTGGCCCTGCGCGAACAATTGGCGGCCCTCAACGAAGAGCCGCTCAAACTGTTCTGAAAGCAGCCACAAGCTGCAGCTGAAGCCAGGCGAAGCCACGCTTTTTGCAGCGTGGCCCCCACTAACCACGATCCGCTTTTACTTGCAGCTTGAAGCTCAAAGCTGCCCCTAGGACATAGCATGCAAGCCGCCAACCCGCGCCGCGGGTATCTGCTGGGCCTGACCGCCTACATCTGCTGGGGATTGTTCCCGCTCTACTTCAAGGCCATCGAGGCCGTGCCCGCCGTCGAGATCATCGTCAGCCGCGTGCTGTGGTCGGCGCTGTTCGGCAGCCTGCTGCTGGCCGCCTGGAAGCACCCTGGCTGGTTCCGCCAGTTGCGCGATAACCCGCGGCGCCTGGCCATCCTGGCCGGCAGCGGAACCCTGATAGCCGCCAACTGGCTGATCTACGTGTGGGCGGTGAACAACGGGCGCATGGTGGAAGCCAGCCTGGGCTACTACATCAACCCGCTGGTCAACGTGCTGTTGGGCATGCTGGTACTGGGTGAACGCCTGCGCCGCCTGCAATGGCTGGCCGTGGGCCTGGCTGCCGCAGGCGTGGCCCAGCAGATCTGGCAGGTCGGCAGCGTGCCATGGGTATCGCTGGCCCTGGCCTTGACCTTCGGTTTCTATGGCCTGATCCGCAAGCAAGCGCCAGTGGCGGCACTGCCGGGGCTGGTGGTGGAAACCTGGCTGCTGGTGCCATTGGCCCTGATCTGGCTGGCCTTGAACCCGGGGGCCAACAGTGCCCAACCCGACTTCTGGCTGACCACCGACGGCCTGTGGCTGCTGGCCGCCGGGCCTATCACCCTGGTACCGCTGGTGAGCTTCAACGCCGCGGCCCGCCATTTGCCCTATACCACCCTGGGCTTCCTGCAATACCTGGCGCCGACCCTGGTGCTGCTCCTGGCGGTGTTCAAATACCATGAGCCGTTGTCCGCCAACGCGTTGGTGGCCTTCGCATTCATCTGGGCAGGGCTGCTGATCTACAGCATCGATGCCGTGGTGAATTTGCGTAGAAAAACCTGATCAGAAAACGATCAAACCTCTGCAGGCCACGGTTCTCGTGGCCTGCAACGGACTACCCCAAGGTTATCCACAGCACCATCCCCGCCGTTTGTGCACAAGCCCCTGAAATTGCTCGTTTTTTAGTCAAATGCCGGAGAAGCCCGGCCCGCCGTCGTCTGCGCGGTGTTCCCCCAGCTTATCCACAGGCAGGTGCAAGATAAAGATGAACAACTTTCACGGCTCGGTGCGCAGTACCAGTTCCACCATCAAGTCATCGGCCAGCGTCTCCAGCCGCGTTTGCAACTGGTCAAGCGACAGACTCATGGGCAAGCCCAGCACCGCATCGGCGTGAAACAGCAGTTCACTGCTCATGGCCGCCGGGCGCACGTCGGTGGTCAGGCGCTCCACGTTCACACCTTCCTGCGCCAACAAGCGGCTGATGTCGCGCACGATGCCAGGGCGGTCATTGCCTACCAGTTCCATGGTGATGGGTTTAGAGGTGCAGGTGGGTTCGGCACTGCTCTGGGCAAACATCACCCGGATGCCCTTGGCTGACAGCCCTTGCAACGCATCCACCAGTTCGCTGTGGTTTTCAGGCGGCACCGCCACCCGGAGGATGCCCGCGAACTGCCCGGCCATGCGCGACAGACGGCTTTCCAGCCAGTTACCGTTATGGTCGGCCACGCATTGGGCTATCCGTTCGACTAGCCCGGGCTTGTCCGGGGCAAAAACGGTCAATACTAAGTGGTCCACGCTGCCACCCCTCTTGTTGTGAGCCCAAGCAGTATAGGCAAGGGCCGAGGACCGTGTGGCGTAGCAGACGAGCTGAAAACCTGTGTACGTTTTTTAGATTTATCTGGAACAATTGGCCGTAGTTTTGAGAACATACGATTCGTGGCGTGACTGGTAGTGCAAAAATAGTCGCAGAGCGACGTATTTAGTCTGATTTTCACAACCGCACGGCATCATGTAGTATGCCGCAGCGCGGACTACATAATGCCAGATCGAGGTCTGCCGAGGCGCCCGAGAGAAGCGCTACAGGCTTAAATACAAGAGCTGAATAGCTGAGCAGAGTGAGGCAAGCAATGACTGAACACGTTCAAGTCGGTGGCCTTCAGGTCGCCAAAGTCCTGTTCGACTTCGTGAACAACGAAGCCATTCCCGGAACCGGCCTCGACGCCGACCAGTTCTGGGCCGGGGCTGAAAAGATCATCAACGACCTCGCTCCAAAGAACAAAGCCCTGCTGGCCAAGCGTGACGCCCTGCAAGCCAAGATCGACGGCTGGCACCAGGCGCGTCAGGGCCAGGCTCATGACGCCCCGGCTTACAAGGCCTTCCTGCAGGAAATCGGTTATCTGCTGCCAGAAGCGGCAGACTTCCAGGCCACGACGCAAAACGTCGACGAAGAAATCGCCCACATGGCCGGCCCGCAACTGGTGGTGCCGGTGATGAACGCCCGCTTTGCCCTCAACGCCTCCAATGCCCGCTGGGGCTCGCTGTACGATGCCCTGTATGGCACCGACGCCATCAGCGATGAAGGTGGCGCCGAGAAAGGCAAGGGCTACAACAAGGTTCGCGGCGACAAGGTCATCGCCTTCGCCCGTGCCTTCCTGGACGAAGCCACGCCCCTGGCGGCCGGCTCCCATGTTGACTCCACTGCCTACAAGATCCTCGACGGCAAGCTGGTGGTCACCCTCAAGGGCGGCAGCAACAGCGGCCTGCGCGACGACGCGCAACTGGTGGGCTACCAGGGCGACGCGGCGGCCCCCACCGCCATCCTGCTGAAGAACAACGGCCTGCACTTCGAAATCCAGATCGATGCCCAGAGCCCTGTCGGCCAGACCGATGCCGCCGGGGTCAAGGACCTGCTGATGGAAGCGGCCCTGACTACCATCATGGACTGCGAAGACTCGGTGGCCGCCGTGGACGCCGACGACAAGGTGGTGATCTACCGCAACTGGCTGGGCCTGATGAAAGGCGACCTGGCCGAAGAAGTGTCCAAAGGCGGCAGCACCTTCACCCGCACCATGAACCCCGACCGCCAGTACACCGGCCCCAATGGCGGCGAACTGAGCCTGCACGGGCGTTCGCTGCTGTTCGTGCGCAACGTCGGCCACCTGATGACCATCGACGCCATTGTCGATGCACAAGGCAACGAAGTGCCTGAAGGCATCCTCGACGGCCTGCTCACCAGCCTGGCGGCGATCCACAGCCTCAACGGCAACACCAGCCGCAAGAACACCCGCACCGGCTCGGTGTACATCGTCAAACCGAAGATGCACGGCCCTGAAGAAGCCGCCTTCACCAACGAACTCTTCGGCCGTATCGAAGGTGTGCTGGGCCTGGCGCACAACACCCTCAAGGTTGGCATCATGGACGAGGAGCGCCGCACCACGGTGAACCTCAAGGCCTGTATCCAAGCCGCCAGCGAGCGCGTGGTGTTCATCAACACCGGCTTCCTGGACCGTACCGGTGACGAGATCCACACCTCCATGGAGGCCGGCGCCGTGGTGCGCAAGGCGGCCATGAAGGCCGAGAAGTGGATCGGCGCCTATGAGAACTCCAACGTCGATATCGGCTTGAAAACCGGCCTGCAAGGCCGTGCGCAGATCGGCAAGGGCATGTGGGCCATGCCCGACCTGATGGCCGCCATGCTCGAACAGAAGGTCGCCCACCCGCTGGCCGGCGCCAATACCGCCTGGGTACCTTCGCCTACCGCCGCAGCACTGCATGCGCTGCACTACCACAAGGTGGACGTGTTCGCGCGCCAGGCTGAACTAGCCAAGCGCGCACCGGCATCGGTGGATGACATCCTCACCATTCCGCTGGCCAAGGAGACGAATTGGTCCGCCGAGGAGATCCAGAACGAACTGGACAACAACAGCCAGGGCATTCTGGGTTACGTGGTGCGCTGGATCGACCAGGGCGTGGGTTGCTCCAAGGTGCCGGACATTCACGACGTGGGCCTGATGGAAGACCGCGCCACCCTGCGTATTTCCAGCCAACTGCTGGCCAACTGGCTGCGCCATGGCATCGCTACGCAAGCGCAGATTCTGGAAAGCCTCAAGCGCATGGCACCGGTAGTGGACCGCCAGAACGCCAACGACCCGCTGTACCGCCCGCTGGCACCGGATTTCGACAACAACATCGCCTTCCAGGCGGCGGTGGAACTGGTGATCGAAGGGGCCAGGCAGCCCAACGGCTACACCGAGCCAGTACTGCACCGCAAACGCCGCGAGTTCAAGGCCCGCAACGGGCTGTAACCTACCTGTAGCGGCCTAACGGCCGCTTGCCATACCGGTGCCAGCGAGTTTTTCGAAGGGCCTGAAAAGCTCGGTGGCACGCCATCCCCCCCCCACAATCGCCAGTCGGATAGTCGCTGCTACTCCAGCCCCAGTTCCTTCCTGGCCAGCTTGACCAACTGCTCGGTATCAATCGGCTTGAGCAGGAAGTCCACCACGCTCAGGTGCATGGCCGCGATGGCATCCTTCACGCCCGCATCACCCGACATGATGATGATCGGCAGCGCCGCGCGATCGGATTCGCGCACTTTGCGTATCAGGTCCAGGCCGTTGTCCGGCGACATGCGCAGGTCGGTGACCAACAGGCCGATGGCCTTGTTCGAAGCCAGCAGTTGCAAAGCCTGCGCGGCGCTTGCGGCGGTCAGGCAAGGGATGCCCTGCAAGCCCAGAATCTCGGCCAGCAGTTCGCGCGACACCTGATCATCGTCGACAATCAACGTCTGCTGTGGGGGCAGATCCGGCACGTGCATCACAGCACTGAGTGCCTCGCGCTCGGCATCGCTCAAAATATCGTGATCGGACATATGCCTCTCATCATAGGGAAAACCAGGTGCACCCACCTGGTTGAGACCGCAGACGAGTGGCTTTGCCTGTGCACTTCGTCGGGTCGTCACGTGAAGACAAGCATGATGTCTAGGAATACGACTCAGTTGAAGCATTTTTTTTAGACTTACGTCCAATGGGAAGCCCCGCCCATCAAGCCGACCATGTTGAACGATAAGAACAATGCGGTCATGCACATGAGTAAACCGGACGCCTATGCCCTGGCGGGCAAGACAGCGGTGCTGCAGAACATTCAGGGTACCCTGCAATTCCTGCAGCGCCACGCGCCTTTCAACCAGATGGACCAGGCTCACCTGGCCTACCTGGTGGAACAGTGCCAATTACGTTTCTACGCCGCTGGCGAAAGCATCATCAAGCCCGCCGACGGGCCCGTGGAACACTTCTACATCGTCAAGCAAGGCCTGGTAGCAGGCGAGCGCCCCCACACCTCACGGCGCGGTACCGAAACCACCTTCGAAATCACCACCGGCGAATGTTTCCCCCTGGCCGCGCTGCTCGGCGAACGGGCCACCCGCACCGAACACCTGGCGGCGCAGGATACCTTCTGCCTGCAACTGCACAAGCTGGCCTTCATCAAGCTGTTTTCATTGTCCGCGCCCTTTCGCGACTTCGCCCTGCGAGGGGTCAGCAGCTTGCTGGACCAGGTCAACCTGCAAGTGCAGCGCCGCGCCGTGGAAACCCTGGGCACCCAATATTCGCTCAACACCCGCCTGGGTGAATTGGCCATGCGCCATCCGGTCACCTGTGATGCCCTGACGCCGTTGCGCGAAGCCGTGAAGCTCATGCACGAACAGCAAGTGGGCAGCATCGTGATCGTCGATGAGCAACGTTATCCACAGGGCATCTTCACCCTGCGCGACCTGCGCCAGGTAGCGGCGGCCATGGACGCCGACTTCACCCAGCCCATCGGCCGCCACATGATCGCCGAGCCTTTCTACCTGAGCCCCGATGCCAGCGCATTCGATGCGGCCATTGCCATGACCGAACGCCATATCGCCCACGTTTGCCTGGTCAAGGAAGGGCGCTTGTGCGGCGTGGTCTCCGAGCGCGACCTGTTCTCGCTGCAACGGGTAGACCTGGTGCACCTGGCACGCACCATCCGCAATGCCGCGCGCCTGGAACAACTGGTGCACCTGCGCGGCGAGATCAGCCAATTGGTGGAGCGCATGCTCGCCCACGGCGCGTCGTCCACACAGATTACCCAGATCATCACCCTGCTCAACGACCACAGCGTGTGCCGCGTCATCGAACTGGTGCTGCAGGACAAGGGCGACCCCGGCGTGCCGTTCAGCTGGCTGTGCTTTGGCAGCGAAGGCCGCCAGGAGCAGACCCTGTATACCGACCAGGATAACGGTATCCTCTTCGAGGCCCGGGACGGGGCCCATGCCGCCGAGATTCGCGGCAAGCTGCTGCCCATCGCCCATCAGGTCAACCTCAACCTGGCCCAATGCGGGTTCGCCCTGTGCCAGGGCAAGATCATGGCCGGCAACCCCGAGCTGTGCCTGTCACGGGCCGAATGGGCGCGGCGCTTCGCCGCCTTCGTGCGTGAAGCCACGCCAGAAAACCTGTTGGGCTCCAGCATCTATTTCGACCTGCGGGTGGTGTGGGGTGACGAGCAGGGTTGTGCACAGTTGCGTCGCCAGGTGCTCGACCAGGTGGCCGACAATCGTCTGTTCCAGCGCATGCTGGCTGAAAATGCCTTGCGCCAGCGCCCGCCCGTGGGGCGCTTTCGCGAATTCGTCCTCAGCCGCAAGGGTAGCGACCGGGCGGGCACCCTGGACCTCAAGGGGCAGGGCCTGGCCCCGTTCGTCGACGGCGCGCGCCTGCTGGCGCTGGCCAATGGCATCGAAGCCACCAACACGCTGCAACGCCTGCGCCAGCTGGTGGCCCGTGAAGTCATCGACAAACTCGACGGCGCGGCCTACGAAGAGGCTTACCACTTCATTCAACAGACCCGCATGCAGCAGCATCAGCGCCAGACCCGCGACAACCAGCCCTGGTCAAACCGTATCGACCCCGACAGCCTCAACGACCTGGACCGGCGCATCCTGCGCGAGTCGCTGCGCCAGGCCCAACGCCTGCAGGCCAGCCTGACCCTGAGGTACCAGCTATGAGCCTGTTTGCCTGGTTGCGCCCGGCCGGGCCGGGCCTCAACCCGGCCCAGCAACTGGCCGTGCAGCGCCTGCGCGGGCCCGCAGCCCTTGGCGATGGCAGCCTGCGCCAACAGCGCTGGGTGGTACTGGACCTGGAAACCACGGGGTTGAACGTCAACCGCGACCTGTTGCTGTCCATCGGTGCGGTGGTGATCGAGGATGGCGCCATCGACCTGTCCCAGCAGTTCGAGTGCACCCTGCAGCGCACTGGCCACAAAACGAGCCCCAGTGTATTGCTGCACGGCCTGGGCCCAGGTGCCATCGCCGCCGGCTGCGCACCGGCCGATGGCCTGCTCGACTTCATGAGCTTTCTGGGCGATAGCCCGGTGCTGGCCTTCCACGCACCGTTCGACCAGCGCATGCTCGGCCGCGCGCTGAAGGACAGCCTGGGCTACAAATTGCAGCACCCCTTCATCGACGTGGCCGAGCTGGCGCCCTTGCTCAACCCCCAGACCGTGCTGCGCGAAGCCTCGCTGGATGACTGGACCGGCCATTTCGGCTTGCAGGCCGATGAACGCCACAACGCCAGTGCCGACGCCTATGTCACCGCGCAACTGGCGCTGATCCTGCTCAGCCAGGCGCGCCGCCAGGGCCTAGACAGCCCCGCCTTGCTACTGGAGCGCCTGAGCCAATGGCGCCGCCGGCAGAACATGCCGTCGCTTTGAGTGCACCAGCCCACTTGGCGCGGCCGCTCCATGTGGGACCGGGCTAGCAAAATGAGGATACAGAGCGCCCGACGAGCGCCAATTGCACCGCGCCAGCATCCCTGACACAATCGCGAATAATTCTCGTTAGTTAAAGCGCTTGCATTCGGGGAACATCTTGTCTTCAGCCCATAGCCCTCACGGTGAGTTGGTGGGTGCGCTCTACCGCGACCACCGAAGCTGGCTGCTTGCCTGGCTACGGCGCAATATCGCCTGCGCGCAACGGGCCGAAGACCTCAGCCAGGACACCTTCGTGCGCCTGCTGGGCCGCGAAACCCTGAGCGCACCCCGCCAGCCCCGCGCCTTCCTGGTGGCCATCGCCAAGGGCCTGCTGTTCGACCACTTCCGGCGGAGCGCCCTGGAACAGGCCTACCTGGCCGAACTGATGCAAATCCCGGAAGGCGAACAGCCTTCCCCCGAAGAGCAGCAACTGATCCTCGAAGACCTGCACGCCATCGACCAGATGCTCTGCAAACTATCGAACAAGGCACGCTCGGCGTTCCTCCTCAACCGCCTGGAGGGCCTGGGCCACGCCGAAATCGCCGAGCAATTGGGGGTGTCCGTGCCGCGGGTGCGCCAATACCTGGCCCAAGGTATGCGCCAGTGCTACGTGGCCCTGTACGGAGAGCCTACGTGAGCCCAAACGGCCCGGTATCGGCCCAGGTGCTGGATGCCGCCATCCAGTGGCAACTGGCGCTCGACGATAGCAGCACGGCGCAGCAGGCCGAATTCGCGCGCTGGCACGCTGCCGATGAAGAGCACGCACGCGCCTGGCGGCAATTGGGCATGCTCGACGAACGCTTGCGCGTGGCCCCGGCCGCTGGCCGCAAGGCCTTGCTCAACAGCAACGCCACTGCACGCCAGCGGGTGCGCAGGCTGGGCAGCGGCCTGGCGAGTGTGGTGCTGGTGCTGGGCCTGGCGGCGTTCAGCCTGCACCGCTGGGTACCGCTGAACTACTACCTGGCCGACCAGCGCACCGCCACCGGCGAGCAGCGCACCCTGACCCTGGCCGACGGCACCCTGGTGGAACTCAACACCCACAGCGCCATCGACGTGCGCTTCGACCAGGACCAGCGCCGCATTGTCCTGCGTGAAGGCGAGATCATGGTACGCACCGGCCACCCGGCCGGCGAACAGCGCCCGTTCATCGTCGAAACCCAGGACGGTCAGCTACGCGCGCTGGGCACCCGCTTCCTGGTGCGCCGCGAGAACCAGGGTACGCGCCTCAGTGTGCTGCAGTCAGCCGTTGCCGCCCACGCCCGCGAGTTGCCCGGCGAAGTGGTGCTGCATGAAGGCCAGCAAGTGCTGATGCGCCGCGCCGAGTTGGGTGAAACCGCTGCCCTCAGCCCCGGTGCCGACGCCTGGACCCGCGGCATGCTGGTAGTGGACAACGCTCGCCTGGGCGATCTGGCGCAGGAGCTGTCGCGTTACCGCCCTGGTTACCTGGGGGTGAGCCCGGACGTCGCCGACCTGCGCATCACCGGCAGCTTCCCCCTCAAGGATACTGACCTGGCCTTGAGCGCCCTGCTGCCCACCCTGCCGATCCAGATCCAGGCCCACACCCGCTGGTGGGTCACCCTGGAAAAGCGCCCGGCCAGCACGCAGAAACGCTAGCTTACAGATCTAAATCAAAATTATTTTCGATAAGGACTATCACTTTTTCGATCTCGTTCGGCACAGAGGCAATCGAGAACTATTCCCTCTCAGGAGTGCCGCATGTCCCGCCCATTCGAAACGCTGCTTCGCCCCAGCCTCATGGCCGTCGCCATCGCCCTTGCCGTCCCGCTGGCCAGCACTGCGCTGCAGGCGGCGGAACAGGCCAGCCAGGTACGCAGCTACAACCTGCCTGCCGCCCCGCTGGCCAGCACCCTGAACCAGATCGCCAGCGGCGCGGGGCTGGTGCTGGCCATTGAGCCCGGCCTGGTGGCCGGCAAGACCAGTGCAGCGGTGAACGGCCAATTCGATGCAGCGGGCGCTCTGCGCCAGGCCCTGGCCGGCAGTGGGTTGCAACTGGTGCAGACCAGTGCTGGCACCTTCACGTTGATCGCGGCGCCAGAAGGGACACTGGCCTTGCCCGACACCAATGTGAATGCGGCCAGTGATTCCGAAAGCGCCTGGGGCCCCACGACAGGCTACCTGGCGACACGCACTGCGGCAGGGACCAAGACTGACACTGCACTGGTTGAAGCACCACGCTCTATCTCCGTAGCCACCCGCCAACAGATGGATGATCGCGGTGTGCAGACCTTGGAAGATGCCGTGAAATACATGCCCGGCATTGTCTCGGCCAGCTACGGCAGTGACTCCCGATACGACTGGATGCGCGTGCGCGGCTTCGAACCGACGCAGTTCCTGGATGGCCTGCCGCTACCCAAGGGCGTCTATGCCAACCCGAAAATGGAAACCTGGGACCTGGATCGCATCGCCCTGCTGCGCGGCCCAGCCTCGTCGCTGTATGGCCAGACCCCGCCTGGGGGCCTGCTTGATATGGTGAGCCGTCGCCCAAGCGATGAAACCAGCCACGAGGTCTCGTTGCAGTACGGCAGCGACAACTGGCGCCAGATAGACTTCGCCAGCACTGGCAAAATCGACGACGAGGGCAAGTTCCTCTATGGCGTCAGCGGCGTGATCCGCGACAGCGGCACCCAGGTCGACCACATCGACAACAAGCGGTACAACATCGCCCCGAGCCTGACCTGGAACATCGACCCGGATACCAGGCTGACCTTCCTCAGCCAGTTCACCCGTGACGATACCGGTGCTACCAGCCAATTCCTGCCCATCCAGGGCACCAAGATCAGCTCGCCGCTGGGCGACATCTCGCACCACAAGAATCTGGGCGATCCGAACTACGACCATTACGACCGCACTTACTATGCGCTGGGCTACTCGTTCGAGCATCGCTTCAACGATACATGGCAGTTCCGCCAGAACGTGCGCTATACCAAGTCGGATCTGGATTTCCAGCAGATCACGGTCAATGCCTATAACCCCGACTCCGCCAGCGCCACCGTTGATGCAAACGGCAATATCGGCCGCATGAGCACGAACGTCGACGAAGACATCAGCCAGTTTGCCATGGACAACAACTTCCAGGCCGACTTCACCACCGCAGACATCAGCCATACCCTACTGATCGGCGCAGACGTGCAGCACTTCAACACCAACTACCTGTCGATCTATGGTTTCAACGTCCCGGACACCAACGTCCTTCACCCGGTCTATACCGATACCATCACACGCCCCTCGCGCGCAGATGCCTATTACGACTACGACCAGAAGACCACTCAGACCGGCGTCTACCTGCAGGACCAGATGGCCGTGGACAAATGGCGCTTCACCATCGGTGGCCGTGAAGACTGGGTACATACCGGCATCAAGTTCCTGAACCGGGGCGGTGCCACCAATACCGCTCAGAACAGCAACTTCAGCCTCAACTCCGCCGTCAGCTACGTATTCGATTCAGGCTTCGTGCCTTACCTGTCTTACGCCGAGTCGTTCCAGCCCACCACCGGCGCGGACATGACCTCTAACAGTGTGCTGAAGCCAACCGAAGGCAAACAATGGGAGCTGGGCATCAAGTATCAGCCGCCGGGCTCCAAGACGCTGCTGACTGCTGCGGTGTATGACCTGACTCAGAAAAACGTCAGCGTCACCAACAACGTTGGTGGTATTTCGGTCACAAGCCAGACCGGCGAAGTCAAGGTCAAAGGCCTTGAACTCGAAGCAGTCTCCGACCTGACTGAGAACATCAAGCTGATCGCCTCCTATACCCTCTCCAAGTCAGAGGTGCAGGACGGCATTTACAAAGGCAACCGTTTGCCGCTGATCCCTAATCAGCAGGCTTCCCTGTGGGCTGACTACACCTGGCACCAGGGCCTGCTGGAAGGCTTTGGCATTGGCGGTGGCGCCCGCTATACCGGCAACACCTACGGCGACCAGGCCAATACCTGGCTAGGCAAGGCAAACGCCTACACCGTGTTCGACGCCTCTGCCCACTATGACCTGGGCGTACTGTCCAGCTCCCTCAAGGGTGCTTCGCTGGGCGTGACTGCCAAGAACATCTTTGACAAGGACTACATCTCCACCTGCGACAGTTACTACTGCTACTACGGCGACCAACGCAGCGTGGTCGCCAGCGCCACCTACAAATGGTAAAAGCCTGATGCACCATGCAAGCCGCCCTCCCGGGGCGGCTTTGTCATTGCGGACTTCTGTGAAATGAAAAGTAAAACAATACGTCGTTGGTCCTTCATCCACACCTGGTCCAGCCTGGTGTGCACCCTCTTCCTGCTGATGCTGGCCGTCACCGGCCTGCCGCTGGTATTTCATCACGAGATCGAAACCCTGCTCGGTGACGCGCCCCAGTACCGGCAACTGCCCGCCGACACGCCGCGCCTGGACCTTGAGCAACTGGTCAGGGCCGCCGAGGCCCACCGCCCCGGGGAGGTGGTGCAGTACTTCGGCTGGGACGACGACAATCCAGAGGGCCTGTTCGCCATCACCGCCGCCAGCGCCGATGCCGACCCCAACACCTCGCACACTTTCGGCCTGGACAGCCGCACGGGCGAAGTGGTGGAAATGCCGTCGGCCAACGGAGGTTTCATGATGGTGATGCTGCGCCTGCACGTGGACATGTACGCCGGGCTCCCGGGCAAGTTGCTGCTGGCGTTCATGGGGCTGCTGTTCGTGCTGGCCATCGTTTCCGGGGTGGTGCTGTATGCGCCGTTCATGAAGCGCCTGGCCTTCGCCAGCGTGCGGCGGGACAAGTCCACCCGGGTGCGCTGGCTGGACCTGCATAACCTCATCGGCATCGTCACCCTCACCTGGGCGCTGGTGGTGGGCATCACCGGCGTGATCAACGCCTGCGCCGACCTGCTGATCGACGCCTGGCGCAACGACACCCTCACCGCCATGGTCGCCCCGTACCGTGATGCGCCACCGCTGGTTCAGCGGGCACCGGCCAGCCAGGTGCTGGCCATCGCCGAACAAGCCGCGCCGGGCATGGAAGCGGACTTCATTGCCTTCCCCGGCACGCGTTTCTCCAGTGAACACCACTACGCGGTGTTCATGAAAGGCGCCACCCACCTGACCTCGCATCTGCTGACACCGGTACTGATCGACGCCAGCACCCTGGCCGTCACCGCCGTGGGCGCGCGCCCTTGGTACATGGACGCCCTGGGGCTGTCGCAGCCATTGCATTACGGTGATTACGGCGGCCGACCCATGCAGATCCTGTGGGCGGTGATCGACGTGTTGACCATCATTGTGCTGGGCAGCGGGCTGTACCTGTGGTGGGTACGGCGCAAGGTGAAAGCATGAGCCGCAAGCCATCGCGTTTCTGGCCCGTGTTCGGCGCCCCGCTGGCCATCGCCCTGCTGGGTGCGCTGGGCCTGTTTGCCGCGTTGCTGGGCGACGGCGCCTGGGACTGGTTGTCGTGGCTGGGACTCGGCATCCCCGCCGCGCTGAGCCTGCGGGCCTTGCGTTAGAACGGCCACAGGCGCCTGCTGACCGGTGGAGACAGGGGCACCGGTCAGCACAAACATCAAAAACCCTTCAGCCCACCGCCGCTCTTCACGCAACATCGCTCACCTCCAGCACCGCCTTGACCTGCCCCACGCCATACCAGTCCAGCCGACGGGTCAGCACCATGAACAACCCGAGCGTTGCGAACAACAGCAGCGAACCCATCAGCAATGCGTAGTCCTCGGCACTCAGCAACCCGAACAGCAGCCCGTACAGGCTTGCCAGCCCGACGCCAAAGCCCAGCCCGCTGCGCCAACTGTGCAGTACGTGGCTGACGTAGAAGCCGATCAACAGCACGCACCCGCTGGCCGAAAGGCCGTAAGCCAGGGCGAAGCCTATGTGCTCGGCCAGCGACAGCAGCAACAGGTAGAACAACGCCAGGGCGAAGCCCACCAGGGTGTATTGCACCGGGTGAATGGCCAGGCGCTTGAGCACTTCGAACAGGAAGAAACCGGCGAACGTCAGGGCCACGAACAGCAGCGCGTATTTGATCGCCCGGTCGGCCTTGAGGTATTGGTCCACCGGGTCCACCAGGCTGACGCCGAAACGGGTGTTGGTGAACCCCTCGCACTGGTTGGTCTGCAGGCAATCGTCCAGCCGTTCCTGCAGGTTGGTGGAGAAAAAGGACGTCTGCCATTGAGCGTCGAAACCACTGGCGGCGACGTTGCGCTGCACCGGCAGGTAGTCGCCCACGAAGCTGGGGTGTGGCCAGTCAGCCTTGAGCGCCACGCTGCTCTCGCGGCCCACCGGCAGCACATCGAAACGGCTGGTGCCTTGCAGGCCCAGGTCGAATTTCACCTTCAACTCGCGGGCCGTGGCGGCGTCCAGCGCCGGCAACTGGGCATGGACACCATTGCCCAGCCAGGCCACCTGGGTGCCGGGCTGGAAGTCCAGGGTCTGATCATCCACTGCCAGTTTCAGCCCGGCTTCGATGCCGCGTATGTCACTGATACCCACCGCCAACCAGGGGGCATCGAATTGGTAATCGGCCAGGTCATCGGTAATACCCAGGCGTTCCGGCAACGTGAAGTCAGCTTCAATGTGGTTGCTGGCGTGGTACAGCCGCGCTTCATAGATGCCCCGGGCCCGGCGCTCGGTGCGCAGGTCTGCTGCCAGGTCGAAGCGCTGGGGCAGGAAGTAGAGGCGCCCGCTGGCGTGGGAATCCTCCTGGTAGCGTTGGCCGGTTTTCTCGTCGGTTTTCCACTGATGCAGGGTCTTGCGGAACGGCACCACCAGCACCGGGCCGCTGAGTTGCTGGCTCAGGCTGGAACTGCGGGCGATATCCTCCAGCACCCCATCGCGGCGCGACTGGCGCTCGCTGATGAGGTTGCCGATCAGCAGCAGGGGAATGAGCAGCAACACGATCAACGTGGTGATCATGGCCAGTTTGACACTCAGGTTTCGGTTCATGGGCAGTCGCTCCTTGGCAATGGAGCGAGTGTGCGAGCACCGAATGAGGGATTTATGTGGCGTGTGTGGAGCTTATGTGGAGATTCGCGTCCACGGAAACCACAGGCGTACTTCCACACCGCCATCGACGTTGCCCACGTGCAGGTGGCCACCGTGCAATTGCAGGACCTCCTCGACGAAGTTCAGCCCAAGGCCGGTACTCTTGCGTCCGGTACCGGGCCTTGGCAGCGAGTAGAAGCGTTCGCTCAAGCGCGCCAGCGCGTAATCAGGGATAGCCTCGGCCTGGTTGAACAACAGCAGTTGCTGGCCTTCCACCCGCAGGCGCAACTGGCCACCGGGCGGGGTGAAGTCCAGGGCATTGTCCAGCAGGTTGCTCAGGGCCTGGCGCAGCAGAAAGGGTTCGCCCAGCAAGGCAAACCCTTGCGGCACTTCATTGCTGATGTGCAAACCGTTGCTCTGCACCCGCGCTGCCTGGCTCTGCACCACAGCGTCGAACAACGCCGCGACGGCGACATCGGACTGCTCCTGCAACCCTTGGCGCTGTTCAACCATGGCCAGGTTCAGCAACCGCTCTATCAACTGCTGCAAGCGCGCGCTTTCGCGGTCGATGTTGCCGACGAAGCGCTGTTGCTGATCGGCCGGCATGGGCCCCTGCAACAGCTCAGCCGCGCCGCGAATGGCCGCCAGCGGGCTTTTCAGTTCATGGGTGAGGGTGTGGACGTAGCGCTCTACGTAGTCCTTGCCTTCCAGTTGAGTGCGCATGTGCGCCACCGCGCTTGCCAGTTGCGCCAGCTCCCCCCCGCCGTAGGCAGGCAGCGCCACGCGCTCGCCCTCGCTGACGGCCTGGGCATAGTAGGTCAGTTTGCGCAGCGAGCGGGTCAGCCACCACGACAGGCCCGCGCCCACCAGCAACCCCATGATGATCAGCCCCAGGCCGAACGCCAGCAGCCGGCGCTCCGAGCGGTCGATGTAGGGTTGCAGCGAGCGGTTGGGCTTGGCCACGGTGACCTCGCCGATGATCTGCTCGCCGTCCATGATCGGCGCGCCCACGTGCATCACCGAGGACTCGGGGTCGGCGGGATCACTGCGGGTGGACCGGGCACCGTACTGGCCGCGCAACGTCAGGTAGACGTCATTCCAGCGCGAATAGTCCTGGCCCACCGCCTGCCCGGCGGAGTCGAGCAATACGATGCCCCGCGCGTCGGTGACGTAGATGCGGTGGCTGACCTGGTTTTTCGCCAGCCCCCAGATCTCGGCCTTGGGTTCTCGACGGCCGTATGCCTTGAGGGCGTCGTTGAGGCGGCTCTGGTTCAGGGTGCCGGCCTTGACGTCGGGGGCCAGGATCTCGGCCAGCAGGTTGGCGGTGTCCACCAGGGTTTCTTCGGTGGACTGGCGCACCCCTGGGCGGATTTCCTCGCGTACGGTGTACAGCAGGAAGTAACCGGTCAGGCCGACGAAGAAGAAGTAGACCAGGAATATCCGTATCCCCAGGCGCATCAGCTGTTGCCCGGGCTATAGCTGTAACCCAGGCCCCGGTGGGTCTGGATCGGCTCGGCATCACCGGCTACCTGGCGCAACTTGGCGCGCAGGCTCTTGATGTGGGTATCGATGCTGCGCTCGTAGCCTGCGTCGCTGGGCACACCCACGGCGTCGAGCAATTGTTCCCGGCTCAATACCCGTTCAGGCTGGTCAAGCAACGTCTGCAGCAGGCGAAATTCATGGCGCGTCAGGCTCAGCGGCTGGCCACGGTAGCTGATCAGAAAACGCTCGTTGTCTACCTGGAACACCGGCGCCGGCGTGTCCTGCCGGGGTACCACGCGCTTGAGGATGGCCCGCACCCGCGCCGAGACCTCCCGGGGGCTGAACGGCTTGATCACGTAATCATCGGCACCGATTTCCAGGCCCACCACCCGGTCGATCTCGGCATCGCGCGCAGTGAGGAAGATCACCGGCACTTCGCTGAAACGGCGCAGTTGCTTGCAGGTTTCAAAGCCACTTATATCCGGCAGGCCCACGTCCAGGATCAGCAGGTCGGCCGGCTGGCGGCGCTGGTGCTCCAGCGCGGCCTGGCCAAGGCTGACCCAGGTAGTCTCGAACCCTTCACCCTGCAGGGCGTAGATCAGCGTGTCGGCGATGGCGGCTTCGTCTTCGACGATCAATATGTGCGCCATGGCCTCAGCACTCAGGGTCGCCGGCGGTGTAGCGGCGTGCCGGGTTCACCGCCGCGCCGAACTCGCGCAGGCCCTTGGCACCGATCAGCAGCGGGTAGTTGAAACTGCTGCGGTCTACCAGGTTGGCCTCGATGGTGCGCTTGGTGCCACCCAGGCACATTTCCAGCTCGACTACCGGGCGCTTGGCCACTTCGGCGGTGTCGCCTTCGTCTTCCTCGTCGGCGCGGCTCTTGATGCGGCTGATACGCTCCACCTTGTGCTCGAACACTTTGCCGTCGGCGTCCCTGGTCGCCAGGCGGAAGCGCACCCAGTCTTCGCCGTCACGCTTGAACAACTGGATATCGCGGGCCGAAAGCGAAGCGGTAAGCGCGCCGGTGTCCATCTTGGCCTTGAGCGTGGCACCGCCGATTTCCGGCAGTTTGATGTTTTCGTAGCGCCCATACAGGGTCGGCTCGGCAGCCATGACCGGCAGGGCCAGCAGCGATAGCAGTGCAAGAACGGATTTCACTGGCAGTATTCCTCAGATGATATGTCTACGCCCGTTCCCACATGGGGGCGCGTTCAGCCGATATTTCAGGTGCGTGGGAGCATACCCAAAAAATCGTGAAACAATTGTTGATTACCATTCGGCACTGGCAATTTGGCGTCAGGCGCGGACCTGCTTATCATTGCCGGCCATAATTACTCCAAGAGTCGTTTTATGCGTCGCCTGCTCGCCGGCAGTTTCACCACACTGCTGCTTTTGCTCAATACCCTGGTGCTCATCGGCCCTCTTCTGCTCTTTGCCCTGCTCAAGCTCGTCGTCCACGGGCACTGGCGCGACCGCGCCTCGCGGGTGGTGATGTGGATCGCTGAAACCTGGGCTGAAATCGACAAGCTGATCTTCCGGCTGTGCATCCCCACCCGCTGGGACATACGCGGCGCCGAAAGCCTGCGCGGGGATACTTCCTACCTGGTGGTCAGCAACCACCAGTCCTGGGTCGACATTCCCGCTTTGATCCAGGCCTTGAATCGCCGCACGCCGTTCTTCAAGTTCTTCCTCAAGAAAGAGCTGATCTGGGTGCCTTTCCTGGGCCTGGCCTGGTGGGCGCTGGACTACCCCTTCATGAAGCGCTACACCAAGGCCTTCCTGGACAAGCACCCGCACCTCAAGGGCAAGGACCTGGAGATCACCCGCGAAGCCTGCGAGCTGTTCAAGCGCCAACCGGTGACCGTGGTCAACTACCTGGAAGGCACGCGTTTCACCCAGGCCAAACGTGACGCCCAGGCCTCGCCGTTCAGAAACCTGCTCAAGCCCAAGGCCGGTGGCGTGGCCTTCGTGCTGGCGGCCATGGGCCCGCAGCTGGACCGCATGCTCGACGTGACCGTGGTGTACCCCGAAGGCAGAACTCCGGGTTTCTGGAATTTGCTGTGCGGTGATCTCAAGCAGGTGATCGTCGAGATTCACTCGCGCGATATCGACCCGGCGCTGCTGGCCGGCGACTACGAGAACGACCCGGCGTTTCGCCAGACCGTGCAAGACTGGGTGAACGGCTTGTGGCGTGAGAAGGATGCGCGGATCGAGGCGTTGCGCCGGGAGTTGAGCCAGTAAGCACTGTTGTGCCTGATTCTCGAGTTCGCCCGTTCCTGCACAGAGACCTGCCTGCTGCAGGACCGGGCCAAAGTCGGGAATCAACCAACGCGGTTTAGCCGCCTGTACCCCAGATACCACCCAGGGTCTTCAGCAGGCCACCGCCCACGCCTTGCTGCCCCAGGTACTGCAGGATAACCGGCGCGAACTGGCCTACCATGCCGCTGTTCATGCCCAGAGCACCAAAAGCGTTGTTCAGGTCATTGGTGCTCTTCACATCCCCCAGCGCACTGGTCAGGGCACCCTTGTCGGTACCGGTCTTGCCCAGCAACCCGCCCAGACTGCCCACGGCGTTGGCCCCGGCCAGCTTGTCCAGCCCTGGCACTTGCTGGGTCAGCTGGGAGTAGTCCGACGAACTCAGCTTGTTCTTCGCCAGGCCCAACATGGCGCCCGTACCGCCTACCGCCTGCTCCGGCGTGACCTTCAACTGGCCACCCAGGTTATTGAGCAGCCCAGCGGCCTGGGGGGTGGAAGCAGCGTTGCCGGCCTGGCCGTTCTGTAGTGAAGAGGCCGCGTTCACCGCATCGTTGAGGTTGAAGGCAAAGACCGGGCTGGCCGCCACGGCGGTCAGCGTTGCCAGGGTGATGGCGCGCAAGGTGTTCATGGTTTTCCCCTTGGATCGTTGGGCCGCTGGCACAGGTAGCCAGACGGCAAAAGCCAGGTTTTGACCGGGAAATACGCCATTGTGTTCCAGGCCTGAAATAAATTCGTACAAAAGCGCATCCAATGCGATAGCCACCGCGTATATCACGCAGCGGCCTTGTGGCTGGTCTAGGCTCTAGTGGCCCACCCAGCGGAGGCCGGAACCATCGATACCGATCAGCTACGCCACTTGCTCGCCGACTGCGCTCAAGGCAACCGCCGCGCGTTCGAAACGCTCTATCGCGGCAGCAGTGCCCGCCTTCACGGCGTGGCGCTGCGTTGCGTGGGCCGCCGCGAGTTGGCCGAAGAGGTGGTGCAGGAGAGTTTCGTGCGCATCTGGAACAATGCTTCGCGCTATGACCCCAACCTGGCCGCGCCCATGACCTGGATGGTCAACATCACGCGCCATCTGGCCATAGACCTGCTGCGCCGCCGCCACGAAGTGCCATTGGACGATGCCCACCTGCAGGCCCTGAGTGACGATGGCCCTTCGGCAGACGAGCAACTGGGCCGGGCCCGTGAGGCGGCGGCGCTGAACCGCTGCCTCGATGACCTGGAGGGTATGCAGCGACAGTCGATCCTCACCGCCTATTTCCACGGCCTGTCCAACGCAGACCTTGCGCGCCAGCTCTCGGCGCCGCTGGGTTCGGTGAAATCGTGGATACGCCGGGGCATGGAGCGCCTGCGCCGGTGCCTGGAATCATGAACTACCAGCACCCGGCGCTGCGCCGCGCACTGGCCGCGGACTATGCAATCGGCCTGATGGCACCCACCGCACGCCGTCGCTTCGAGCGGCTATTGGCCGAGGACCGCGCGCTGGAACAGGAGCTGGGCCAATGGCAGGATGCCCTCGCCCGTTTGGCGACGCCGGTGCCCGACGCCCCGGTACCGGAACGGGTATGGGAAAACATCAAGGCACGGATCGAGCCCCAGCATTTGCACGTACCAACGCGCTCGCGGACGCGCCACTGGCTGCGGGCGACCGCACTGGCGGCAGCGGTGGTGCTGGCGGTGGGCATCGGCATGTACTACAACCGCGACCAGGCGATGTACAGCGCCACCCTGGTCAGCGCCAGCAACCAGCCGGCAGTGACCATCGAGGCGTTTGATCAATATCTGCAGGTCGCGCCGCTGAACCTTGCCAGCGCGCCGGCGGACCGCAGCATGCAATTGTGGGCGATTCCGGCCGAGGGTACGCCGGTATCCCTGGGCCTGATGCCCGAAGGTGGCAAAGGCCGCATCACCCTGGATGAAAGCCAGCGCAAACTGCTGGGCGAACCCATTGCCCTGGCCATCAGCCTGGAGCCGGCAGGCGGTTCGCCTACCGGGCAGCCAACGGGGCCAGTGCTCTACCATGGCCAAGTGGTCAGCCTATAGCAGCGGACCTGGCCGCGTCCCCGGCGCCGCGCAGCATCAGGCATTACCCTCATGCACCGCCGACGCGGCCAGGTCCGCTGCTACAAGGTCCCCACAGGGTTGCCACGGCCTTGCGGCCGCGGTTACACGGTTTTCAGGCGGCGCTGAAGAGTTTGTGCGGGTCGATGACGAATTTCTTCGGCACGCCAGCATCGAACTCGCCATAGCCTTCCGGCGCCTGGTCCAGGGTGATCACCTGCACACCCACCACCTCGGCAATGTTGATGCGGTCCCACATGATGGCCTGCATCAGCTGGCGGTTGTACTTCATCACCGGGGTCTGGCCAGTATGGAAGCTGTGAGACTTGGCCCAGCCCAGGCCGAAGCGAATGCTCAGGCTGCCCATCTTCGCCGCGGCGTCCACCGCACCCGGATCTTCGGTCACGTAGAGGCCGGGGATACCGATCTTGCCAGCTACCCGTACCACGCCCATCAACGAGTTGAGCACCGTGGCTGGCGCTTCGTGCTGTGCCCCGGCATGACCATGGCCGCGGGCTTCAAACCCCACTGCGTCTACCGCGCAATCCACTTCAGGTTCGCCCAGCAGGTCGGCGATCTGTTCATGCAGCGGCGTGTCCTTGGACAGGTCGGCGATTTCAAAGCCCTGGGCCTTGGCATGGGCCAGGCGCACCGGGTTGACGTCGCCGACGATGACGACCGCCGCACCCAGCAGGCGCGCCGAGGCCGCCGCGGCCAGGCCCACCGGCCCGGCACCGGCCACATAAACGGTACTGCCGGGGCCGACGCCTGCGGTGACGGCGCCGTGGTAACCGGTCGGCAGGATGTCGGAGAGGCAAGTCAGGTCACGGATCTTCTCCATGGCCCGGTCGCGGTCGCCCAGTTTGAGCAGGTTGAAATCGGCATAAGGCACCAGCACGTACTCGGCCTGGCCGCCTACCCAGTCACCCATGTCGACATAGCCGTAGGCGCCGCCAGCACGGGCCGGGTTCACCGTCAGGCAGACGCCGGTGTGTTGTTCCTTGCAGGACCGGCAGCGGCCGCAGGCAACGTTGAAGGGTACCGAGACCAGGTCACCGACCTTGAGGTTTTCCACGTCCTTGCCGACTTCCAGCACTTCGCCGGTAATTTCATGGCCCAGCACCAGGCCCACCTGGGCCGTGGTACGGCCGCGAACCATGTGCTGGTCCGAGCCGCAGATATTGGTGGAGACAACCCGCAGAATCACCCCATGTTCGATGCGTTTTCCACGCGGGTCCTGCATTTTCGGGAAGGGAATTGTTTGCACCTCGACCTTGCCGCCGCCGAGATACACCACACCGCGATTACCAGACATGCTTTCACCTCACTGTTGTTGTTTTTAAAGACAGCTGCAAGCCCTGAGCTTCAAGCGGCCAGCAAAAGCGGACCGCGGCTCGTGCCAGCTTGCGCCTAGAGCACAACCGTCCGACCTCCGTTCAGGAACACCCGCCGCTCGATGTGAAAACCCACCGCCCGAGCCAGGGTCTGGCATTCGATGTCGCGCCCCTTGGCGATCAGGTCTTCGGCGTAATGGCTGTGGTCCACGACCTCGACGCCCTGAGCGATGATCGGGCCTTCGTCCAGGTCGTTGTTGATGTAGTGCGCCGTGGCGCCCACCAGCTTCACGCCCTTGTTGTACGCCTGGTGGTAGGGCTTGGCGCCTTTGAAGCCGGGCAGCAGCGAGTGGTGGATATTGATGGCCCAGCCGTCCAGGCGGCGGCACAGCTGGGGCGACAGCACTTGCATGTAGCGGGCGAGAATCACCAGTTCGGCTCCCTTCTGCTCGATGACCTCCAGCACCTTGCGCTCTTGCGCAGGCTTGTCGTTCGGGTCCAGGGGGAAATGGTAGTAGGGAATTTCGTGCCAGCGAGCCAATGGTTCCAGATCCGGATGGTTGGACACCACCGCTACCACGTCCATGGGTAACTGGCCGATGCGTTGACGGTAGAGCAGGTCATTCAGGCAGTGGTCGGCCCTGGAGACCATGATCACTACCTTGGGCCGATACTGCGGGGCTGTCAGCTCGAAGACCATGCCGAACGATTCGCCCCGCTCGGCCAGGCCGGCGCGAAAGGATTGCTCATCGAAGCCGTCGGGCTGGCGGAATTCGACACGAATGAAAAACCGCGACGACAGGCGATCGTCGAACGAATGGTGCTCAGTGACGTAGCAACCCTGTTCGAACAGGTAGCGGGTCACCGCGTCCACCGTGCCGAGCATGCTGGGGCAGTCGGCGGTGAGGATCCAGGTATCGGGGGCACGGCTCATGGTAGGGCTCCAGTGCAGTGGTGAGACCTTCCCCGGCTTCGCCCGGCCCCACGCACCTGTGGGACCGGGCGAAGCTCAGGAAGGATCAACCGGTGATTTCCAGGCCATATTCGGCCGACGCGTCCTGCAACCACAGCCACCAGTAATCGGAGAAGCTGCGGCGCACCAGCAGCTCCCAGACATCCTCACTGGGCCGACGTATCACCAGTTGCGACTTGGCGAACACCGTACCCACGGCCTTGCCCACCGGGAAGTTGTCGGGGTGCACGTCGTAGCTGGTGGATTTCATCAGCACCTGGCGCACATTGGGGCCGCTCAGTTCCAGCAGGCTCTGACCACCGCTGACGTTGACCACGGCAATATGCTGGCCGGCCAGTGCTTCACGCAGGCGGTTCTCAGTGGCCACTTCTTCGCCGGCCGGCACTATCAGCAACCACTCGTCCGGGCCCAACCATTGCAGCGAGGTTTCGCCGCTGCTCACCAGTGCCAGGGCACCCGGCAGTTCCAGGCCTACCGCCTTGGCCACGCCTTCGGCGAAAGCCACGTCATGGCCGTTGCCGCGCAGGGTCAGGTGGCCCAGCAGTTTCCTTTCGCGCAGCTTCACACCGGCGTTCTTGCGGCCCTTGCCCACCAGCTTGGCCAGGTCGGCGTGGTGCAGCGGTGCCTCGGCCTTGGCGCCGGTGGCCGGGCGTTGTTCGTATACGTTGACTGTGGTCATGTGGACACCTGTCAAAAACTCAGTGAGCTGACACCATTCGTAGCCGCAGCCTTCGGGCAGCGGCTACGGTCGATATCAAACGTTCTGTTGTTCGCCTTTGGGGTCGAAGAACACCGAAGAGCAGATTTCGGCCTCGATCACGCTGCCATCCACCAGCGGCGCGTAAACCTTCTCGCCCATGCGCTGCAGGCCGCCCTTGACCACTGCCAGGGCAAACGAATGGCCGAGGGTGGCGCTCATGTAGCTGGAGGTCACGTGGCCCACCATGCTCATGGGGATCGCCTGCCGGGTGTCGAACACCAGTTGCGCGCCTTCCGGCAACACCTTGTTCGGGTCGGTCGGCTTGAGCCCCACCAGTTGCTTGCGCTGTTCGCGCACGCAGTCTTCGCGGTTCATGCCACGCCAGCCGATCCACGAGAACGGCTTGGTACGGCCCACGCACCAGCCCATGTTCAGGTCGTCCGGGGTCATGGAGCCGTCAGTGTCCTGGCCGACGATGATGAAGCCCTTCTCGGCCCGCAGCACGTGCATGGTCTCGGTGCCGTACGGGGTCAGGTTGTACTGCTTGCCCGCCTCCACGATCTGTTCAAGCACACCCATGGCGTAGTCGGCCTGGATGTTCACTTCGTACGACAGTTCACCGGTGAACGAGATACGGAACACACGGGCCGGTACCCCGCCAACCTGGCCTTCCTTCCAGGTCATGAACGGGAAGGCGTCCTTGTCCAGGTCGATGTCGGTGACGTGGCTCAGCAGTTTGCGGCTGTTGGGCCCCGACAGGGTCAGGGTGGCCCAGTGGTCGGTGACCGAGGTGAAATACACCTTCAGGTCCGGCCACTCGGTCTGCTGGTAGATTTCCAGCCACTGCAGCACGCGAGCCGCACCGCCGGTGGTGGTAGTCATCAGGAAGTGGTTGTCGGCAAGGCAGGCGGTCACGCCGTCGTCGAAGACCATGCCGTCTTCCTTGCACATCAGGCCGTAACGGGCCTTGCCCACATCCAGTTTGGTCCAGGCGTTGGTGTAGATGCGGTTGAGGAACTCGCGGGCGTCCGGGCCCTGGATGTCGATCTTGCCCAGGGTGGAAGCATCCAGCAGGCCGACGCTGTCACGCACGGCCTTGCACTCACGGGCCACGGCCGAGTGCAGCGTTTCGCCACGCTTGGGGAAATACCAGGGGCGCTTCCACTGCCCCACGTCTTCGAACTCGGCGCCGTTCTTCACATGCCAGGCATGCAGGGCGGTGAAGCGCACCGGTTCGAACAGGTGGCCACAGTGGCGGCCGGCCACGGCACCAAAGGTGACCGGGGTGTAGTTGGGGCGGAACATGGTGGTGCCCATCTCGGTGATCGAGATGCCGCGGCTGCGGGCGGCAATGGCCAGGCCATTGATATTGCCCAGCTTACCCTGATCCGTACCGAAGCCCAGCGCGGTGTAGCGCTTGACGTGCTCCACCGACTCGAAGCCCTCGCGGGTCGCCAGCTCGATGGCGGCGGCGGTGACGTCGTTCTGCTGGTCGACGAATTGCTTCGGCGCCCGGGCAGTGGATTTGTCGTGGGGCACCTGGAACAGCGCCACGGTGGCTTCTTCCTGGCGGGCCAGAGCCTTGGGCATGGTGCCCTCGACGATCTTGAAGCCGGCCTCGGCGGCGGCGCGCGCCCCCCCTTCAAAACCGTCCGACAGGGCATCCGCCAGGTTGAACACACCGTTCACGCCGCCCACGCACACGCGCTTCTGCGGGGCATCGCCGGGTACGAAGGCGAGGATGTCCTCGCGCCAGACAGGCTTGCCGCCCAGGTGCGAAGCCAGGTGTACCACGGGGCTATAACCACCCGAGCTGCCCACCAAGTCGCAGTCCAGCCATTCACCCGGGCTGGCCACTTTGTGCGCCTTCAGGTCGATGGCCGCCACGCGGGCCGCGCTCACGTGCTTGCTGCCACGGGTTTCGATCACCGCGCTTGCGGTCAGGATGCGGATGCCCTTGGCACGCGCTTCCTCCACCAGCGAGCCCCGGGGGTTGTGGCGTGCATCAGCGATGGCCACCACCTGCAGGCCAGCGTCGAACCAGTCCAGTGCCACGCGGTACGCGTAATCGTTGTTGGTCGACAGCACCAGCTTCTTGCCAGGCGCCACGCCGTAGCGGCGCACGTAAGTGGAAATGGCACCCGCCAGCATGTTGCCCGGTACGTCGTTGTTGCCGTACACCAGCGGGCGCTCATGGGCACCAGTGGCCAATACCACGCGTTTGGCCCGCACGCGGTGCATGCGCTGGCGAACCTGGCCGATGGGCGCGCGGTCGCCCAGGTGGTCGGTGAGGCGCTCGTGAATGGTCAGGAAATTGTGGTCGTGGTAGCCGTTGACCGTGGCACGTGGCAACAGGGTCACGTTGGCGATACCGCGCAATTCGCTGACCACCTGGTGGGCCCACTCGGCCGCGGGCTTTCCGTCCAGGCTTTCGCGGGTGTCGAGCAGGCTGCCGCCGAACTCTTCCTGTTCGTCGGCGACGATCACGCGGGCGCCGCTGCGGGCAGCAGCCAGCGCGGCGGCCAGGCCAGCAGGGCCGGCACCGACGATCAGCACATCACAGTGCTGGTTCATGTAGTCGTAGGTGTCAGGGTCGTTCTCGGTCGGCGAGCGACCCAGGCCCGCGGCCTTGCGGATGTACTTCTCGTAGGTCATCCAGAAGGACTGCGGGTACATGAAGGTCTTGTAGTAGAAGCCAGGGGGCATGAGCTTGCCGCCGACCTTGCCCAGAATGCCCATCACGTCGGTGTTGACGTTGGGCCAGCCGTTGGTGCTGGTGGCTACCAGGCCCTGGTAAAGCGCCTGCTGGGTGGCGCGCACGTTGGGGATCTGCGTGGCTTCGGTGGCGCCGATCTGCAGGATGGCGTTCGGCTCTTCGGCACCGGCGGCGATGATGCCGCGAGGGCGCGAGTACTTGAAGCTGCGGCCCACGATGTCAACGCCGTTGGCCAGCAACGCGGCCGCCAGGGTGTCCCCTTCATAGCCGCTGTAGGTCTGGCCATTGAAGGTGAAGGTTATTTTCTTGCTGCGATCGATACGACCGCCGCTGGACAGGCGATTGACCTGGCTCATGCTTTATCTCCCGCGGCCGTGAACTGGGGCTTGGTGCCGATCGGATAGGTTTCGAGAATCTCGTACGTCACTGTGTCGCGGGTGGCGTTGAAGTACTGGCGGCAGCCGGCAGCGTGAATCCACAGTTCGTGGTGCAGCCCGCGCGGGTTGTCACGGAAGAACATGTAGTCGCCCCACTGCGCGTCGGTGCAGGCGCCAGGGTCCAGCGGGCGAGGAATGTGGGCCTGGCCGGAGGCGTGAAATTCTTCTTCGGAGCGCAGCTCGCCGCAATGAGGACAGAAGATATGCAACATGGTGGGGTTCTCCTGTTAGTGGGCGACGGCGGCAGCGCCGTGTTCGTCGATCAGCGCGCCGTTGTGGAAGCGCTCGATGGAAAAGGGTTTGGCCAGGGGGTGCATCTCGCCCTTGGCTAGGCTGGCGGCAAACACGTTGCCCGAGCCCGGGGTGGCCTTGAAGCCGCCGGTACCCCAGCCGCAGTTGAAGAACATGTTCGGCACCGGGGTCTTGGAAATGATCGGGCAGGCGTCGGGGGTGGTGTCGACGATGCCGCCCCATTGACGGTTCATGCGCACGCGCGACAGCACCGGGAACATTTCGACGATGGCCTGCAGGGTGTGCTCGATCACCGGGTACGAACCGCGCTGGCCGTAACCGACCCAGCCGTCGATACCGGCACCGATCACCAGGTCGCCCTTGTCGGACTGGCTGATGTAGCCGTGCACGGCATTGGACATGATCACACTGTCGATGATGGGTTTGATCGGCTCCGACACCAGCGCTTGCAGCGGGTGGGACTCGACCGGCAGGCGGAAACCGGCCAGCTTGGCCATGTGCCCGGAGTTACCGGCGGTGACCACGCCCACGCGCTTGGCGCCGATGAAGCCCTTGGTGGTTTCAACGCCGATGCACACGCCGTTTTCCTTGCGAAAGCCGATGACCTCGGTCTGCTGGATCAGGTCCACGCCCAAGGCGTCGGCGGCACGGGCAAAGCCCCAGGCCACGGCATCGTGACGAGCCACGCCGCCACGGCGCTGAACGGTCGCGCCGATGATCGGGTAGCGGGTGTTCTTCGAGCAGTCCAGGTAGGGGATTTCTTCCGCCACCTGCTTGCCGTTCAGCAGTTCGCCGTCCACGCCGTTGAGGCGGTTGGCGCTGACGCGGCGTTCGGAGTCGCGCATGTCCTGCAGGGTGTGGCACAGGTTGTACACACCGCGCTGGCTGAACATGACGTTGTAGTTGAGGTCCTGGGACAGGCCTTCCCACAGTTTCATGGCGTGCTCGTACAGGTGGGCCGATTCGTCCCACAGGTAGTTCGAGCGCACGATGGTGGTGTTGCGGGCGGTGTTGCCGCCACCCAGCCACCCCTTCTCCACCACGGCCACGTTCTTGATGCCGTGCTCCTTGGCCAAGTAGTAGGCAGTCGCCAGGCCGTGCCCGCCGCCGCCGACGATGACCACGTCATAGACTTTTTTCGGCGTGGGCGTGCGCCACATGCGCTGCCAGTTCTCGTGGTGGCTGAGGGAGTGCTTGAGGAGGCCGAAGCCCGAATAGCGTTGCATAGGGGGTTACTCCAGCTCAGCGGTAAACCGGGAAGTCAGCACACAGGTCGGCGACATTGCGGGCCACATCGGCCTCCACGTCGGCATCACCCAGGTTGTCGAGGATGTCGCAGATCCAGCCGGCCAGCGTGGTGCATTGGGCCACTTTGAAGCCACGGCTGGTCACGGCCGGGGTGCCGATGCGCAGGCCCGAGGTCACGAACGGCGACTGCGGGTCGTTGGGCACCGCGTTCTTGTTGACGGTGATATGGGCGCGGCCCAGGGCGGCGTCCGCATCCTTGCCGGTCAGGCCCTGGCGAATCAGGCTGACCAGGAACAGGTGGTTGTCGGTACCGCCGGACACCACGTCGTAACCACGTTCGATGAACACGCCCGCCATGGCCTGGGCGTTATCGATGACCTGTTGCTGGTACGCCTTGAAGCCAGGCTCCAGGGCTTCCTTGAAGCACACGGCCTTGGCCGCGATCACGTGCATCAGCGGGCCGCCCTGCCCGCCGGGGAATACCGCGGCATTGAGTTTCTTTTCCAGGGCCTCGTTGGCACGGGCCAGGATCAGGCCGCCACGTGGGCCGCGCAGGGTCTTGTGGGTAGTGGTGGTCACTACGTCGGCGAATGGAATGGGGTTGGGGTACAGGCCGGCGGCGACCAGGCCTGCCACGTGAGCCATGTCGACGAACAGGTACGCGCCCACCTTGTCGGCGATCTCGCGAAAGCGCGGGAAGTCCAGGGTCTTGGAGTAGGCCGAGAAGCCAGCGATGATCATTTTCGGCTGGTGCTCGACGGCCAGGCGCTCCACTTCGTCGTAGTCGATCAGGCCAGTGTCGGTGTCGATGCCGTACTGCACGGCGTTGTAAAGCTTGCCACTGAAGCTGACCTTGGCGCCGTGGGTCAGGTGGCCACCATGGGCCAGGCTCATGCCCAGCACGGTGTCACCGGCCTGGAGCAGGGCCAGGTACACCGCGGCGTTGGCCTGACTGCCCGAGTGAGGCTGGACGTTGGCGTAATCGGCGCCGAACAACTGCTTGGCGCGGTCGATGGCCAGTTGCTCGACTTTATCCACGTGTTCGCAGCCGCCGTAGTAGCGTTTGCCCGGGTAGCCCTCGGCGTACTTGTTGGTCAGGCCGCTGCCTTGTGCCTGCATCACGCGCTTGCTGGTGTAGTTTTCCGAAGCGATCAGCTCGATGTGATCTTCCTGACGCTGTTCCTCGGCATTCATTGCCGCCAGCAGTGCATCGTCGTAACCCTGGATCTGGTCTTGCTTGCTGAACATCGCGGATCTCCCAGCGGCGGCGTGGCGCCTTTGATATTGGTTGGCGGCCGCCGTGCGACAGGGCCCCCCTTTGGAAGCGATGGTAGGGCCGGCGCTTGCAGACCAGATGCCTGCGCACGCCACACAAAGGTGCGTTTACGACATCCCCGCAAAACCAGTGGAGAGTCGCCCGGCGCCACAGAACAACATGCCAATACCCGCGGCGATATTCCTGGTTTACAGTGACCGGCTACAAGAACACAAGGAACCGGCCATGAACGACCAAAGCCAACAGTTTGCCAGCGACAACTATTCGGGCATCTGCCCTGAAGCCTGGGCGGCCATGGAGCAGGCCAACCAAGGCCATCAACGGGCCTACGGCGACGACCAATGGACGGCACGGGCCGCCGATGAATTTCGCCGCCTGTTCGAAACCGACTGCGAGGTATTCTTTGCCTTCAACGGCACCGCAGCCAACTCCCTGGCGCTGTCGTCCCTGTGCCAGAGCTACCACAGCGTCATCTGCTCGGAAACGGCCCACGTGGAGACCGACGAATGCGGCGCTCCCGAGTTCTTCTCCAACGGTTCCAAGCTGCTCACCGCCCGCAGTGAGAACGGCAAGCTCACCCCCGAGGCGATCCGCGAAGTGGCGCTCAAGCGCCAGGACATCCACTACCCCAAGCCGCGCGTGGTTACGCTGACACAGGCCACCGAAGTGGGCAGCGTCTACCGCCCCGAGGAACTCAAGGCCATCAGCGCCACCTGCAAGGAGCTGGGGCTGAACCTGCACATGGACGGTGCGCGCTTTGCCAATGCCTGCGCCACCCTGGGCTGCTCGCCGGCGGAACTGACGTGGAAGTCGGGGGTGGACGTGCTGTGTTTCGGCGGCACCAAGAACGGCATGGCGGTCGGCGAGGCCATTCTGTTCTTCAAGCATGAGCTGGCGGTGGACTTCGACTACCGGTGCAAGCAGGCCGGGCAACTGGCATCGAAAATGCGCTTCCTGTCGGCGCCTTGGGTGGGCTTGCTGGAAAACGACGCGTGGCTCAAGCACGCCCGCCACGCCAACCACTGCGCCACGTTGCTCAGCCAATTGGTGGCAGACATTCCCGGGGTTGAGTTGATGTTCCCGGTGGAAGCCAACGGGGTGTTCCTGCAGATGTCGGAACCGGCGCTGGAAGCGTTGCGTGGCAAGGGCTGGCGGTTCTATACCTTCATTGGCAGCGGCGGTGCGCGGTTCATGTGCTCGTGGGATACCGAAGAAGCGCGGGTACGGGAGTTGGCCGCGGACATTCGCCAGGTCATGAGCTGAAACAGGGGTTGGCCTTTTCCCGAGCTTCGCCCGGTCCCATATTGAACGCATGCCAATAGCAGGACCGGGCGAAACAGGGCTCTAGAGCTTGAACCCTCCCATCTGCCGCGCCAGGTCATCGGCCAGCCCACGCAACGCCTGGCATTCCTCGCGGCCGTTGCGCACCTCCCCTGCCGTGGCGCGGGCCAGGTCGGAAATGCCTTGTACGTTGCGGTTGATCTCTTCGGTCACCGCCGTCTGCTCTTCCGTCGCCGTGGCCACCTGGTGGTTCATGTCGCTGATGCGCTCCACCTGGTCGGTGATGGCCGTCAGCGACGTACCGGTCCGCTGGCTCGCGGCTACCCCGGTGCCCGTCGCTGCCTGGCCGCTGTGCATCGACGCCACCGCCGTGTCGGCCCCTTGCTTGAGCCGGCCGATCATCTTCTGAATCTCGTCGGTGGAGGCCTGGGTACGCTGGGCCAGGGTGCGTACCTCGTCAGCCACCACCGCGAAGCCACGGCCCATCTCCCCGGCCCGAGCGGCCTCGATAGCGGCGTTCAGCGCCAGCAGGTTGGTCTGCTCGGAGATACCCCGGATCACCGCCAGCACCTGGTCGATGGAGCCCACCTGCTCAGCCAGCTCACCCACCGCGCTGGCCGCACTACCAATTTCCTGCGACATGCCTTCGATATGCGCGATGGAACGGCCCACGATATCCCGCGCCTGCAAGGCCTCATCCCGAGCGCTTTGCGACGCTTCGGCGGCATTGCCCGCGTTGCGGGCGATTTCCTGCACGGTCAGGCCCATCTCGTGCACCGCCGTGGCTACCATGTCGGTCATTTCCTGTTGGCGGCCCGCGCGTTCGGCGGTGTTGTCTACCACTTGCGCGACATTTCCCACCGAACTGCGCAGGCGCTCGCTGGTGGCCAACACGTCGGCAATCATGTCGCGCTGGCTACCCAGAAAGCGGTTGAAACCACGGGCCAGATCGCCCAGCTCGTCGGCGCGGGCATCGTCAAGGCGGTGGGTCAGGTCACCACCGCCACTGCCGATGGCCACCAGGGCCGCCGTCACCTGGCGGATAGGCCGTACCAGGCCACGGGCCAGTACCACCACCAGCAACAGGCAGACGAACGCCACCCCCAGGCCAATCAGGCTGGTCAGCCACATGGCCTGGCGTGCCTGGGCGTAGATCTGCGCCTCGGGCACTTCCGCTACCAGGCTCCAGTTGAGGTCGCGCAGGGGCAAGGCCAGGGCCAGGTAATCTTCGCCGTCACGCTGGAAAGCGCTGGTGGTCAGGCCGGGGTGGCCCAGCACCGCAGCAGCGGCCTGCGGGCCGATCTGCTCGGCCAACTGCCGCTTGCCGCTCAACTGAGCATCGGGATGAACCTGGATCAAACCGTCGTTGCGCACCAGGAACACCTTGCCGTGCTCGCCGAAACTGTAGTTGTGAATCAATTCCGACAGTTCGCTCATGCTCAGGCCCAGGCCTGCGATGCCCAGGGTCTTTCCCGCTTGCTGCACCCGCAGGTCGATGAACAGGGTCAAGGCGCCCGTGCTGGTGTCCGTGTCGATGTTGAGGGTGCGCGGCTTGCCGCTGTCCAGGAACTGGTAGAACCAGGCGTCCTGGGCGTTGGCCCGGCTCAAGGTACGGTCCAGGCCTTTCTCGGTGTAGTAATGGTTGCTGTCGGCGCTGGCAATCAAGGCGGTGAAGGCTTTGTGCTCGCTGCGCACACCTTCGAGATACCGAGTGAATGATGGCACTTGGGCACCATTTTCGCCCTCAGCCAGCCATTGCTGCACCAGCGTGTTGCTGGCGATGTCGTTGGCAGCCGTCAATGGCTTGCTCAATATCCGTTCAATGTCATTGCGCATCGCTTCCACACTGGCAGGCAGTGCGGTTTCCAGCAAATAGCTCTGGGCCAGGCGGTTCACCACCACGGTGTAGATACCCACCACTATCAGGATGCTGACCAGCAAGGCGGTGCCCATGCTGAGGATCAATTGCCATTGGATACTACGGCGCCACAACTGCATGGGTGTAACCCTCTGAATGTCTACATCGGATGACCTGCAACAGCCATGCCGATTGTATACATTAACCAGACCAACGGTTACACAAGAAGATGTGGGCAGGAGCTGGCTTGCCAGGGAGCGGCTGGCGCTCGAAAGCGTGCTGGCAAGCCAGCTTCTGCAGGATCGGGGGAGTCGGGCGAAGGCCCCGCCGCTGCTGGCGAGGCCCATCCATCAGCCGTGGCTGATGGTGTTTTTGATCACATCAACCGTGGCGTTGACTTGCTCTTGATAACGGTTGAGCGCTTCGGCGTGCTGCTGCTGCATTTCCAGCTGCTTGGAGCACAGGTTCAACGCCGCCAGCACCAGCAACTTGTCGCCGATGAGGGAAGGGTACTTGCGCTTGGTCTCGGCCAACGACGCGTTGAGCAGGCGAGTGGCGTCGAGCAGCTTCTGCTCTTCACCCGGCGGCGCCTTGAGCGAGTAGTCATTGCCCAGGATCGAGACGACCTTGATCGACTCCTGGTCGGTACTCATGCGCTCACGGCACCAGCGCTAGCACGCTGAACCAGGGCCTGGATGCGCGAAACGGTGGAGGTCTGCTTCTCTTCCTGTTCCATCAGGTTCAGCTGCAGGCTTTCGTTTTCTTCCTTGGCCTGGGCCAGTTGGGCGGTGAGCTGGGTGTTGTTTTCAGTCAGTTGGCGGTTCTGTTCAACCAGTTCGCTGACCAGTTGTTCCAGTTGGCTCAGAGTTGTTTCAAGCATGGTGTTATCTCGGCAGATTCAAGGGGCGGTAACGATAAAGAAAAGTCGCCGCGCAGGCCAGGGTTTATCGGGCTCGGAACCATGAAATCCGCTGCGGCGACCTTCCTGGCCACGCTTCGGGCCAAACCCGAAACAGACTCAGATGGACCGGCATAATTGCACCCGGTTCCCACTGGCCATTGGCCGTGCGACAAAAGGTCCCTAAAGACTTGGTGCCAAAGACCGATAGGCATGGCAACTGTCTGCACCCCGCACGGAACGCACCCCCTACCTGGAACTCGCCATGTCCCTACGCAACATGAATATCGCACCCCGTGCGCTCTCCGGCTTCGCCTGTATCGGCGCCCTGATGATCATTCTGGGCATTTTCGCCTTGGTGCAGATGGGCAATATCCGCAAGGCCGGTGAAGAAATCGAGAACAACACCCTGCCCAGCCTTTCCAACCTGGGCCAGATCACCCAGATGACCCTGCGCCTGCGCGTGCTGTCCTACCGCCTGCTGGCCAACCGGGACGCCCAGACCCAGGCCGAAGCCCTGCAACTGCTGGACTCGCGCAACCAACTGATCGCCAAAGCCCAGGCCGCCTATGAGCCGCTGATTGCCGGGCCGCAAGAGCGTGCTGCCTACGAGCAGTTGAAATCGGCGCTGGCCGAGTACCATCAGCTAGAAGGCCAGATGCGCAACGCCAACGCCGCCAACGACATGGATGCCCTGCGCAAGGCGGTCAATACCGACCTGCAGGACAACTCGTCGCGCCTGAACGCCGCGCTCGACCGGCTGGTGGAGATCAATACTCAGCAGACCGCCGACATGAACAAGACGGCCGCTGACCAGTATTCGTCGGCCTTCACCCTGGTGGTGACGCTGCTGATCATCGCCGCCGTGCTGACTTTCCTGTTCGCCTGGCTGCTGACCCGTAGCATCGTGGTGCCGATCGACCAGGCCCTGGCCGCCGCCGAGCAAATCGCCGAAGGCAACCTGACCCGCCCGATTCACGTGGAAGGCCGTGATGAGGCCGCGCGCCTGCTGGTTGCCATGGAGAAGATGCAGAACAAGCTGCGCGACACGCTGCAGCGTATCTCTGGCTCCGCGACCCAACTGGCTTCCGCCGCCGAAGAGCTCAACAGCGTCACCGACGAAGGCGCCCGTGGCCTTGCCCAGCAGAACCACGAGATCGAGCAGGCCGCCACCGCGGTGAACGAAATGACCAGCGCCGTAGAAGAAGTGGCCCGCAACGCGGTAAGCACCTCGGAGGCCTCCAAGGACGCCACCACTTCGGCCAGCGACGGCCGTGACCTGGTCCAGGAAACCGTGGGCGCCATCGAGCGCATGAGCAGCGACGTGCAGAGCACCGCCGAGCTGATCGGCAACCTGGCCAACGAGTCCCGCGACATCGGCAAGGTGCTGGACGTGATCCGTGGCCTGGCTGACCAGACCAACCTGCTGGCCCTGAACGCCGCCATCGAGGCTGCGCGCGCCGGTGAAGCTGGCCGTGGTTTTGCTGTGGTCGCCGACGAAGTCCGCGCCCTGGCCCACCGCACCCAGCAGTCCACCGCTGAAATCGAGCGCATGATCGGCAGCATCCAGGGTGGTACCGAACAGGCCGTGAACTCGATGCGCAACAGCACCGAGCGCGCCGAATCGACGCTGAACATCGCCAAGGGCGCCGGCCTGGCCCTGGACACCATCAACGGTGCCATCGTACAGATCAACGAACGCAACCTGGTAATCGCCAGCGCGGCGGAAGAACAGGCCCAGGTGGCCCGTGAGGTTGACCGCAACCTGGTGAACATTCGTGACTTGTCGGTGCAATCGGCTACCGGTGCCAACCAGACTACCGCGGCCAGCGCAGAGCTATCGCGCCTGGCGGTGGACCTGAACAGCATGGTCGCGCGTTTCAGCCTGTAAACTGCGTCGCCCGTTTCCCGAGCTTCGCCCGGTCCCACAGGTTCCTCCGTGATCTGCTGGGACCGGACGACGCTTGGGGAAGCATCACAAGATCAATACTCGATCCGCACATCCCCTTTCGGCACACTGCAGCACGAGAGGATGTAGCCATCGGCTACGTCCTCGTCGGTAATCCCGCCGTTGTGCTCCATTTCCACCTCCCCGCCCAGCTTCATCACCTTGCAGGTGCCGCAGATACCCATGCCGCACGCCTTGGGAATCATCAGGCCGAGCTTGGCCGCTGCCGCATGCACGGTTTCCCCCGGCGCCACCCGAATGCTCTTGCCGGCGGCGGTGAATTCCACCTGGTGCAGGTCTGACGCATCCGGTTCGGGTGCCTCGGCAGCCTGTTCGGCATTCTCCACCGCATCGGCGCGAGCCTCCGGCGGCGTGGCGCCGAAGGACTCCTCGTGGTAACGGGACATGTCGTAGCCCGCCGCCTCCAGCAGGCGCTTCACCGCATTCATGTAGGGCGTGGGGCCGCAGCAGAAGATTTCACGTTCCATGAAGTCCGCGGCGATCAGTTCCAGCAGCTTGTGGTTCAAGTAGCCACGGTAGCCTGCCCACGGCTCACCCAGCCCATGCTTCTCGCAAATGATGTGCAAGCTGAAGTTGTCGATGCGCGACGCCATGTGTTCCAGCTCGCGGTGGTAGATGATGTCCTTGGGTGAACGGGCGCTGTGCACGAACACCATGTCGACGTTGGCGTTGGTGTCGTAGAACCAGCGTGCCATCGACATCACCGGGGTAATGCCTACCCCGCCGCTGAGGTACAGCACCTTCTGCGCCGGGTAGTCGATGGCGTTGAACAACCCCACGGGGCCGTGCACCGCCAGCTCCTGGCCCTCATGCAGGGTGTCGTGCAGCCAATTGGACACACGCCCGCCCGGTACACGCTTGATGGTGATGGAGAAGCTGTACGGCACCGATGGCGAGCTGGAAATGGTGTAGGAGCGCATCACGGGCTGGCCGTCGATCTCCAGCTCTAGGGTCACGAACTGGCCGGGCTTGAAGAAGAACAGGATCGGCTGGTCGGCCATGAAGCAGAAGGTGCGCACGTCCCAGGTTTCCTGGATGACCTTGACGCAACGGACCACATGGCGGCCATTGGCCCATGTCTGGGTATTTACCGGGCTCAGGAAGCTGTTGGACATGCTCTTCTCCACGGCCGACTGTCGGCCTCATGGGGAAGGATTCTGCTTGGGCCGTGTGGGCGTCACTTTCCTATCTGCGACATTCACATGCTTATGGCGACCAGCCCCATGGTACAGGGCCTGGCGCGTCGGGAATGGATTGGGCCATGTCGCCCATGGATAAGGTTCGCGGCCCGCGCGGACGCACACTCCACCGCAAATGAACCTGCTTTCTTCCGTGCCTTGCGTTGCAAACCGTATCAGCCACTTTTCGCGGCCGCACAGACGGCCATGAGGACACACACGATGGACGTTACCGCTACCCTGAGCCTGGGCGACCCGCTGGAACCCGCACGCAAGGCCACTGCCGAAATGCTCCAGACCCGGGAGCGGACGTTCTCGCTGCCCCAGCCGTTCTATAACGACGAGCGCCTGTTCGATATCGACATGCAGGAGATCTTTCACAAGGAATGGCTGATCGCCGGCATGACCAGCGAGATCCCCACCAAGGGCAACTTCATCACCCTGCAGATTGGCAAGAACCCGATCATCGTGGTACGAGGCGCCGACGGCGTGGTGCACGCGTTCCACAACGTCTGCCGCCACCGCGGCTCGCGGCTGTGCACCAGCGAGAAGGGCAAGGTCGCCAAGCTGGTCTGCCATTACCACCAGTGGACCTACGAACTGGACGGCCGCCTGCTGTTCGCCGGTACCGAAATGGGCGCCGATTTCGACATGAAGCAGTACGGTCTCAAACCGGTGAACGTGAAAACCGCCGGCGGCTACATCTTCATCAGCCTGAGCAACAACCCACCGGCCATCGACGAGTTCCTGCGCACCCTGGACCACTACATGGAGCCCTACGACATGGAGAACACCAAGGTGGCGGTGCAGACCACCCTGGTGGAAAAGGCCAACTGGAAGCTGGTGCTGGAAAACAACCGCGAGTGCTACCACTGCGGCGGCTCGCACCCCGAGTTGCTGAAAACCCTGCTGGAATGGGACGACGTCACCGACCCACGTGCCGACCAGGCCTTCAAGGACCATGTGGCCGCCTCGGCCGCCGCCTGGGAAGCCGAAAAGATCCCTTACGCCCATGCCAGCTTTGGCCTGCGCAACCGCATCGTACGCATGCCCCTGCTCAAGGGCACCGTGTCCATGACCCTGGACGGCAAGGTCGGCTGCAAGAAACTGATGGGCCGCATCCAGAATCCCGACCTCGGCTCCATGCGCATCCTGCACCTGCCCCACTCGTGGAACCACTGCATGGGCGACCACATCATCGTCTTCACCGTGTGGCCCATCAGCGCCCAGGAAACCGTGGTCACCACCAAATGGCTGGTGCACAAGGACGCCGTGGAAGGCGTGGACTACGACGTGGAGCGCATGCGCCAGGTGTGGGACGCCACCAACGATCAGGACCGCCGTCTGGCCGAGGAAAACCAGAAAGGCATCAACTCCACCGCCTACCAGCCCGGCCCGTACTCCAAGACCTACGAGTTCGGCGTGGTGAACTTCATCGACTGGTACAGCGAACGCATGCTCAGCAACCTGGGCGCGGCACCGGCGCCTTACCTCAAGGGCGTGGCCGTTCACGAGTAACCCTACGGCCAGGTCCGGTCAGCGGAGGGCATCACTCAACCGCTTGGTCAATAAGTGATCAAACCCGGTGCAGCCCTCTCCCCACGAGGGCCCTGGCCTTCCGCCAACATCTTATCCACAGCCAGGCCCACAGTAATTGTGGGCAACCGCTGCCCGCCTGTGAAAGAAACCCAAGAAAAACCGTGACTTATTCAGAAACATACCTGTTGGCTGTATTTGATCAAAAAACGAACAAATCTCTACAGGCCACGTCTTTAAAGGCTCACAGGCTTAGGCGAACACCTTATCCACAGAAGCGCCAACAGACTTTGTGCGCAAGTTTGACGGTGCAAACCCTGCCCTGTGGAAAACCGCTGAAAGCAGCGGATTACGGGCGTTTCCTGCAGGCAGACGAGGAAATTCATCCGTATCGATCAAAAAATGATCAAAACCGGCAACGCCTTGAATCACAAGGCTTCCAGCGTTACGCGAACAGATTATCCACAGAGGCACCAACAAGGATTGTGGGCAACATTGGCTAGCGCAGGCCCCTTGTCCACAGCAAAACCCGAGGAAAATCAGCTTCCTGCAATGATCATTTTTTGACCAACAACCTCCAAGCCATAGCCACCGTGGCCTGCAGCCATGCACCAACAACTTATCCACACGCACACCCACACGGAATGTGAGCAACTCGTCGCAGGACCCCCTACATCTGTAGGGATTGCCCCCATTTGGATGAGTGACCACCCTGTATGCATCAATAAGAAAAGGGACCTCCCATGCATCCAGACAGCCTGCTCTCCGCTTTCGCCATCGCCCTGCTGCTGGGCATCAGCCTTGCCAGCGCCGAGCCTCATACCAATTGGCACGACGTGCTGCAGGTGGGGCTGCCGCTGTGCATGGCGGGCGTGGTGGCAGTGTTCTACTGGCTACGCCGCCACCAGCCGCGCAGCCAGGCACGCAAGCAGGTCCAGCCGACGCGCAGCCTGTTGATGGTGTGGGTGAATGTACGGTGGGAAGGGGTGGGGCGGCGCAACTCCTGAGCTTGCGCAGAAACCACTCGATAACCTGGAGGCGGCCGTGCTGTCGTTCATCAAGGAAGCCATTCTGGCTCACCGGCTACTTTTCACGGGGGCTACGGTCATGGTCGCTACTCTGAAACTGTGTGCCCTCGCTCCAGCGTTCTTTCTCGGAAGAATCATAGACAGCCTCTCTGCGCATCAAGCGCTGAATGCCTACACGATCGGCTTGCTACTGGCTGCTTTTTGCGCTGTGACCATTTTGCAGTCTGTTATCAACCCCCTTCAGACCTACCAGCTGACAAAACTGGTTCAGTTGACCCTCAAGGACAAATCCATCGAGTGGACAACAGCCATTATGAACAAGGAGTTCGAGCAGTTTTCCTCGCTCCGGCTCGGCGCCCTGATCAAGGGAGTGGAACGGGGTATCACGGCCCATGAAAAGCTGCTCTCATTTTTCATCCTGAACGCTCTGCCCCTCACCATCGAACTGCTACTGGTAGCAGCCGCCTTCATCTACGTGGGTGGAAACCTGTTATTCGTGATGCTGCTGGCGACGTCAATTGCGTATCTAACGGCATGTCATCGACTGATCATCTGGCGCAGGCCACACCTGGAGGCGGTCAATGACCAGGAAGATCTTGTCTCGACTCAACTGTTCGACGGTTTGAGCGCCGGCAAAGCCATCAAGTTGGAACACGCCACCCTCCATGCGTTGCAACCGCTTTTCAATAGCTACGGTAGTTATGCACAGGCGGCTACACAGGTTGCGAGTTCAGCCGCGGTACTAGGGTCTGCACGAATTTTATTCGTGGGCCTGTCGACAGCCGCGTTACTGGCATGGGGAATACACGATAGGTTTCAGCCCGTCCCAACACTGTCGGTCGGCGAACTGGTGGCCATCTTTTCGATCGCTGGCGGGCTATTGGTCAACATCAGTGGCCTGGCCGATGCCTATCGGACGCTCGACCAGTACATCGCCGACAAGCGTCGATTGGTTGAGCTGCTGGACCTCGACGGGCTACCGCTTGATCACCCTAGGCCCGATGACCTGCAAGCAGAGCAGATCGGACTCCTTCCTCAGCCCGGTGAAGCGTTAGTGCCACTGCGCTTCAACACCAGCCAATCAGTAGCCATCGTGGGGGCGAGCGGCGCTGGCAAGACAACGCTGCTGGAAACCCTGGCGGGACTGGTGGCAACGGCCCGGCATCGCTTGATAATCAACGATAGCCCCATGGAACACCTCACTTGTTACCTGAAGATGGTCAGGTACTGCCCCCAGCACCCCGGTTTCGTTGAAGGGGAATTTCGCCAAGCGGTGCTGTTCGGGCAACCTCCGGCCCCGGTCATGGAGCCGTACGTTGACGCACTGGGGCTGCGAACCCTTGTGGATAACCGCACGATCAGCGAGGGGGGAAAGAATATCTCCGGGGGGGAGGCGAAACGTCTCACCCTGTTGCGACTGATAAACCGCCCTGGCCGCTTCAACCTGTTTGATGAGCCCACTGCTTCCCTGGACGCCGAAACGACCACCCGGGTTTGGAACGTGTTGTTTGCTGTATTTCAAGGAAAGGGACTGGTGTGCATCACCCACGATGTCGACGCGCTGCACCGTTTTGACCGAGTCTTGGTGATGCGCGCCGGTCGTGTGGTGGCAGACGGCCCTTGGCAGGAGCTGAAAGGCCGGCGGGACGTCGGCACGATGATCGAAAAAATTGGCGGGTGAGGTGCTTAGCGCACTACCCCCTCCTCCACCAACACCTTCAGAATCGCCTGCGCCCCCTCCTGCGCACTCACACCCTTGAGCACCTGCCCGCCGCCACCGCTGGCCTTCGCCGTGGCCGCCTTCATGCGGTCGGCGCCGCTCTTGGCCTTGATCACTTTCAACCGCTTGGGCCGTGGCTTGGCGGGGGTCAGCTCGGCCCCTGTGTATAAGTCGTCGAGCACTATCTCTACCTTGTCCACCTGGAACTGGCCCCGCTGGGCTGGGCCGTAGGCGCTTTGCCGGGCTTTGGGGGCGGCGTTGTCGACGGTGGCCAGGAGCGGCAAGCGTACTTTGAGACGGCGACGCTGGCCGCGTGGCAGGGCTTGCAGGACCTGGGCGACACCATTGCTGACCGACTCCACTTCGGCAAGCCCGGTCACCAGTGGCCAGCCCAGGCGTTCGGCCAACAGGAAGGGCAGCATGCCCGACCCTTCACCGGTTTCGGCCTGGCTACCGGTGAGCACCAACTGGGCGCCGACGTCTCTGAGGAAATCGGCCAAGGCCGGCACCACGTCACTGCCCGGGGTTTGCTCGATGACGTCCATCTGTTCCAGGCCCATGCCCAGGTAGGCGCGCAGGGCGGGTTCGCGAACGTCGCCGGCGTGCACGACCTGCAAGTTATCCCCAGCCAGTTGCAAGCCCAGCTCGACGGCGCGCGAATCCTGTTCGGCGCGGCGGCTGCGGCCGGAGGTGGGGTGGGCGCCGATGGACACCAGGCTGACGACTTTCATGTTCATGTGCACCTCAGGCGGCATCGCGCTTGGCTTCGTTTCGGTAGGCCGCGACCGCGTCGATCAGCGCCTTGAGCAATTCGGCGCTATCGCCGATCACCGACAGGTCGGCGCGCTTGATCATGTCGCAACCGGGGTCCAGGTTGACGGCAATGACCTTGTCGCAGGCGCCGATACCCTGCAAGTGCTGGATGGCCCCGGAGATGCCCACGGCCACGTACACCCGCGCGGTCACCCAAGTGCCGCTGGCACCCACCTGGCGGTCGCGGGTCATGAAGCCATCGTCCACGGCCACCCGGGATGCGCCTTCGGTGGCGCCCAGGGCGGCGGCGGTGCGGTGGAACAGGGCCCAGTCCTTGACGCCGTTGCCGCCGGAAAAGATGAATTCGGCCTCGGCCATCGGGATGGCGGCCGGGTCCACGGCTACCGCGCCCAAGTCCTCGATGCGCGGCAGGGAGCGGGCCACGGCGCTGGACAATTCCACCGGCAGGGCTTCGTGACGGGTTTCATCCACCGGTTCGGCGCACTCGGCGGCGGCCAGGATCAAGCGCGGCATAGCGCGGCTGATGTCTTGCTGGCCGGCGCCAGCACGGCCAACACAGGCACCGTCCTTGACTTGCCAGATGCGTGTCGCCGGGCGCTCGCCGAGGCTGGCGCCCAGGCGGCGGCCAAGTTCGCCGCCGCCGCTGCGGCTGTCGGGTAGCAGCCAGTGGCGAGGGGCAAACTGGTTATCCACAGCCCGCAGGCCCTGCACCCGCTGCTCGGGGGCATAGCCTTCGTATTCGCTGCCGGCGATCACCAACAGACGGTCGACGCCGGCTGTGGAAAACCCGCTTTCCTTATGTTCGCCAAAGACAATGGCCAACACCGCGCCGTCGTTGCCAGCCAGTTGACGGGCCAGGCCAAGCAGGTCCCGGTCATGGCTGCTGAGGCGGCCGCCGACCATGTCGGGTACCACGGCGATGTAGAACGCCGGGGCCACCACCTGGTGCAACGGTAGCAACACTTCAGCAGCAGCGCTGCGCTTGCCTGCGCCGCCCTGCTGGGCACCACTGCGGTCGATACGCTTGACACCATTGGGCCCGATGAAGCCCACGGCATGGGGATTCTTGCGGATCACCCCCTGGGGGCCCATCCAGGACGCCTGGGCGGGCTGCATGGCCGCGTGCAGCGGGTGCAGGCGGTTACGGGCGATCCACTCGGCCCGCGGGTCGCGGCGGATAATATCGCTCATCAATGCACCTCCGCTGGAATACGTTTAACCGGTGCTGGCTTTACCACCACGACTTCCTCCACCAGCGCATCGGCCACCAGCTCGGCGATGTCCTTGATCAGGGGGCGAGGTTCAACCACGCCTTCGAGCATGGCGGTGCATTGTGGACAACCGACGGCCACCAGTTCGGCCTGGGTCTCGCGGATGTCGTCCATGCGCATGTCGGGAATACGCTGCTTGCCGGGGATGTCAGTGATCGGCGCACCGCCACCGCCACCGCAGCAACGGGAACGGAAGCCGGAGCGCTGCATCTCGCGCACCTCGATGCCCAAGGCCTTGAGCACGTCGCGGGGGGCCTGGTATTCGCCGTTGTAGCGGCCCAGGTAGCAAGGGTCGTGGTAGGTAACACTGCCACCCTTGTGCTGGCCCAGGTTGAGCTTGCCAGCCGTCACCAGTTCGGCCATGAAGGTGCTGTGGTGCTGCACCCGGTAGTTGCCATTGAAGGCGCCGTATTCGTTTTTGAGTACGTGGAAGCTGTGCGGGTCGCAGGTGACGATGCGGCTGAAACTGTATTTGCCCAGGGTCTGGATGTTGCGCCTGGCCAGCGTCTGGAAAGTGGCTTCATCACCCAGGCGCCGGGCCACGTCGCCGCTGTCGCGCTCTTCCAGGCCCAGCACGGCGAAGTCCACCTTGGCGGCCTTGAGCACTTTGACGAAGGCGCGAAGGGTGCGCTGGTTACGCATGTCGAAGGCACCGTCACCGACCCAGAACAGTACGTCGGCGGTCTTTTTCTCGCTCATCAGATTGAGGTTCAGATCGGCGGCCCAGTTCATCCGCCCGCCCGGGTTGAAGCCACCGGGGTTATCGGTGGCGATCAGGTTATCCAGTACCTCGGCGCCCTTATTGGGGGTGGCACCCTTTTCCAGGGTCAGGTGGCGGCGCATGTCGACGATGGCGTCCACGTGCTCGATCATCATCGGGCACTCCTCCACGCAGGCACGGCAGGTGGTGCACGACCACAGGGTTTCGGCGTCCACCAGGCCATTGACGATGGGCTGGTGCGGATTGCCCCCGTGTTCGCCCACCGCCTTGCCGGGGTACGGGCTACCAGCGAACGAGGCATCGGTACCGCCCGCCAGGCCCACCACCATGTCCTGGATCAGCTTTTTGGGGTTCAGCGGCTGGCCGGCGGCGAAGGCCGGGCACGCTGCTTCGCATTTGCCGCACTGCACACAGGCATCGAAGCCCAGCAGCTGGTTCCAGGTGAAGTCTTTTGGCTTTTCCACGCCCAATGGCGCGGTAGGGTCAGCCAGGTCCAACGGCTTGAGCCCGGTGGAACGGCCGCCACCAAAGCGCTCGGCGCGCCGGTGCCAGGCCAGGTGCAGGGCACCGGCGAACGCGTGTTTCATGGGGCCGCCCCAGGTCATCCCCAGGAACAGCTCGGACACGCCCCAAAGCACGCCCACGGCCAGGATCGCCGCCAGTACCCAGCCACCAAAATCGGCGGGCAGGATGCCGGCCACGGGCAGGGTCAGCAGGAAGAAGCTGCCCGAGAACGCCAGCAGGCTTTTCGGCAGGCGCATCCAGGGACCTTTCGACAACCGCGAAGGCGGGTTGAGGCGGCGTTTGAAGACAAACACGGCGCCGACGAACATCACCACGGTGGCAAACAGCAGCGCATAGCCGAGGATACGGTTATGCAGCCCGAAGCCGTGTACCAGGATCGCCAGGACGATGGACAGCACCGCGCCACCGGCGGTGGCCACGTGGGTGTTGGCGATGTATCTGTCGCGGGCCACCACATGGTGCAAGTCGACCATGTAGCGGCGCGGCATGGCCAGCAGGCCGCCAAGCAGGTCCACCGGCGAGGCGCGGCCGTTGCGCCACAGGCGCACGCGGCGCAGGGCGCCGAGTACGCCGAGGGCCAGGGCGGCAAACAGCAGGATGGGGAGGATAGTATTTAACATGGTGCTGGCTCCCAGAGGCGTGTCGGCCCCTGATGAATAAATGCCAATCGCTGCTCCTGCAGGAGCGGACCGTGTCCGCGAAGCAGACGACGCGGTTTCAGGGCCGGCCTCTTCGCGGGCACGGCCCGCTCCTGCAAGGGTCGCGGAGCCTCAGAAGTCCTTGCACAGGCGCAAAGCGTCATAGATCGCGGCATGGGTGTTGCGCTGGGCCACGCAGTCGCCGATGCGAAACAGCAGGTAACCATCGCCAGCCTGGCTCAACGACGGCTGCGGCTGGATGGCGAACAAGGCTTCGATGTCCATCTGGCCTTTGTTACGCGAATCCTGCTTGAGCTCGTAGTACAGCTTTTCGTCCGGCCGCACGCCGTTCTCCACCACCACCTGGTCGACTACGCGCTCTTCCTTGGCGCCGGTGTATTCGTTCTCCAGCACCGCCACCAGTTTGTCGCCTTCGCGGTAGACCTTTTCCAGCATCAGGTCGCCGGTCATGATCACTTCCTTGGGGTACATGCTGCGGTAGTAGGTGGGGAATGACGTACCGCCAATGGCCACGCCTGGCTTGATGTCGTCGGTGACGATTTCCACCTGGGCGCCTTTGTCGGCCAGGAAGTCGGCCACCGACATGCCAGTGAATTCGCAGATGGTGTCGTACACCAGCACGTTTTTGCCGGGCGCCACCTTGCCGTCCAGCACGTCCCAGCTACTGACCACCAGGCCTTCTTCGGCCCCCCAGTGCTCGTTCTGCTCCAGGAACGGATGGCCGCCCACGGCCAGCACCACTACGTCGGGGCGCAGGTCCATGATGGTCGCCGCATCGGCAGCGGTGCCCAGGCGCAGGTCGACCTTCAGGCGCGCCAGTTCCAGCTGGAACCAGCGGGTGATACCCGCGATCTGGTCACGCTGCGGTGCTTTCGAGGCCGTGGTGATCTGCCCGCCAATGAAGTCCTTTTTCTCGAACAGCGTCACGTCGTGGCCGCGCTCGGCCGAGACCCGCGCCGCTTCCATGCCCGCTGGGCCCGCACCGACGATGACCACCTTGCGTTTGGGCCCGGTGGACTTCTCGATGATATGCGGCACACCCATGTATTCACGCGAGGTGGCGGCGTTCTGAATGCACAGCACGTCCAGGCCCTGATACTGGCGGTCGATGCAGTAGTTGGCGCCCACGCATTGCTTGATCTGGTCCACCTGGCCCATCTTGATCTTGGCGATCAGGTGCGGGTCGGCGATGTGCGCGCGGGTCATGCCCACCATGTCCACGTAGCCGCCTTCCAGAATGCGCGTGGCCTGGTTCGGGTCCTTGATGTTCTGCGCATGCAGCACAGGGGCCTTGACCACTTCCTTGATACCGGCCGCCAGGTGCAGGAACGGCTCCGGTGGATAACTCATGTTGGGGATGACGTTGGCCAGGGTGTTGTGGGTGTCGCACCCCGAGCCCACCACGCCGATGAAGTCGATCAGGCCGGTGTCGTCGTAGTACTTGGCGATCTGCTTCATGTCTTCGTGGCTGAGGCCATCGGGGTGGAATTCGTCACCGCAGATACGCAGGCCCACGCAGAAGTCCGGGCCCACTTCCTTGCGTACGGCCTTGATCACTTCCAGGCCGAAACGCATGCGGTTCTCGAAGCTGCCACCCCATTCATCGGTACGCTTGTTGACCCGCGGGCTCCAGAACTGGTCGATCATGTGCTGGTGCACGGCGGACAATTCCACGCCGTCCAGGCCGCCGGCCTTGGCTCGCGCCGCAGCGCTGGCGTAGTTGCCGATCACCCGCCAGATCTCTTCGGGCTCGATGGTCTTGCAGGTAGCCCGGTGCACCGGCTCGCGGATACCCGAGGGCGACATCAGGGTGGGCCAGTGCTCGCCGTCCCAGCGCGAGCGGCGGCCCATGTGGGTAATCTGGATCATGATCTTGGCGCCATGCTTGTGCATGGCGTCGGCCAGGTTCTGGAAGTGCGGGATGATCTTGTCGGTGGCCAGGTTCACCGATTTCCACCAGCCCTGGGGGCTGTCGATGGCCACGCTGGAAGAACCGCCGCAGATCGCCAGGCCAATACCGCCCTTGGCTTTCTCTTCGTAGTATTTGACATAGCGATCGGTGGTCATGCCGCCATCGGTGGCGTAGACCTCGGCGTGCGCGGTGCTGAGCACGCGGTTGCGGATCGTCAACTTGCCGATCTGGATCGGCTGGAACATCGCTTCGAAAGCCATGACGGTTTCCTCGACTTACAACGGCTTGACGGTGAACAGGCCATCTTCGTGGCCTTCTTCCGACCCGCTGTAGACCTGTTCGGCCACGGTGCGGGTCTTGCTGCCTCGGGCGGCCAGGATCTGGTCCATGGCGCCAGCGAACCAGCCGGTGAACATGTAGTCGACCTTGCGCCCGACCTTGCCGTACACGTACACGAAGCACGAATGCTCCAGCTTCACGCTGGCGGTGCCCTTGTCCAGGTCGATGTCCTGGATCTTGAACAGGCCCCAGCCGCGCTGGGACAGGCGCTTCATGTAGTGCTCGAACACCGCCACGCCTTCCAGGCCATGGCATTCGGCTTCTTTCTCGCACCAGTGCCAGGCGGACTTGTAGCCGGCCTTGTAGAGAATGTCGGCATAGGCGTCGGCACCCAGCACTTCCTCGATACCCATGTGGTTGTTGACGAAGAAATGCCGCGGCACGTACAGCATCGGCAGGGCATCGGAGGTCCAGACACCGGTTTCGCTGTCGACTTCGATAGGCAATTGCGGGGCGATCTTGGCCATGGAAACTTAACTCCAGAAAATTGAAATGAGGTGATGAGGCGGGTTAAGGCGTTACTCGCCCCACACATCCTTCAGAACGTTGACCCAGTTTTCGCCCATGATCTTGCGCACCACGCGCTCGCTATGGCCGCGCTTGAGCAGGGTTTCGGTCAGGTTCGGGAACTCGCCCACGGTGCGGATGCCCAGCGGGTTGATGATCTTGCCGAAGTTGGTCAGGCGGCGGGCGTAGCCCTTGTCGTGGGTCAGGTATTCGAAGAACTCCTGGCCATGCCCCTGGGTGAAGTCGGTGCCGATGCCAATGGCGTCTTCGCCGACGATGTTCATGGTGTATTCGATGGCTTCGGCGTAGTCATCGATGGTGGAGTCGATGCCCTTGGCCAGGAACGGCGCGAACATGGTCACGCCAACGAAGCCGCCGTGGTCAGCGATGAACTTCAGCTCTTCATCGGACTTGTTGCGCGGATGCTCCTTCAGGCCCGAGGGCAGGCAGTGGGAGTAGCACACCGGTTTCTTCGATTCGAGAATCACTTCCTCGGAGGTCTTGGAGCCGACATGGGACAGGTCGCACATGACGCCCACGCGGTTCATCTCTGCGACGATTTCGCGGCCGAAACCCGACAGGCCGCCGTCGCGCTCGTAGCAGCCGGTACCCACCAGGTTCTGGGTGTTGTAGCACATCTGCACGATGCCCACGCCCAGTTGCTTGAACACCTCCACGTAGCCGATCTGGTCTTCGTAGGCGTGGGCATTCTGAAAACCGAACAGAATGCCGGTCTTGCCCAGCTCCTTGGCCTTGCGGATGTCAGCGGTGCTGCGCACGGGCATGACCAGGTCACTGTTTTCACGCATCAGTTTCTGGCTTTTGCAGATGCTGTCCACCGTGGCCTGGAACCCTTCCCACACCGACACGGTGCAGTTGGCCATGGTCAGGCCGCCCTTGCGCATGTCCTCGAACAGCTCGCGGTTCCACTTGGCAATGATCAGCCCGTCGATAACGATGCTGTCGGCGTGCAATTCGGCTGGGCTCATCAGGCTGTCCCCTCTTGGTTCAAGACGCGCGCCGAATCGTATGCCGGCGCTTTGGGGCCAGCATATGCCTGCGCGGCGAGGGAGCCGGATGCAAAAACGACAGGGGAATCGCTGAAAGCGTCAACGGCGGGAATTGCGTCGACTGCTTCGCCTCAGAACTCACCGAAAGCCCCAGCGACACGGCCCACGGCGTGGCACTTGCACTTATCCACCCGGTAAAAACTCCCGCGCAGTGATCAGTGCCTTGCTCGACGGCAGTCTTTCACGCTTAGCCCCCTATTCATTAGCCACGCCGTAAGCCAAAATCCCCGTCATTGTTCTGCACATCTTGGCGGGGATCTCGCACATGAAATCTTGGTTACTGGTACTGGCTTTGGCTTCCCTGGGTGCCCATGCGGCCGAAGACGGCCCTACCCCCTGCGACAACGTTGACGACAGCAAGGCCAGCCTGGCCTGCTCGGCGTACAACAAGAAAACCGCCGAAAGCGAGCTCAAGGACGCCTTCAAGGACTTGCTGGACCGGGCCAAGACCAACTTCACCGGCGAACCGGCCAAGCAGGCCAAGATGAAAGACTTGATCACCGCCGCCGAGGCCCAGTGGGAAAAGACCCGCGACGCCGACTGCGCCATCGAGACCTTCGAAGCCAAGCCGGGCACCCCGGAATTCACCACGGCCCAGGATGACTGCATCGCGCAGAAGAGCGACGAACGGTCGGAGTACTTGCAGACCCTGGCGAACCCTGGCGATGAAGGCGACGTACCCGAGCAGTAAAACCCCTTTACCCAAGGCACCTCATGAAAATCTGCGGCATCGACATCAAGGCCAGCGAAGCCATCTTCGCGCTGGCCAGCCAACAGGGCGGCGCGCTGGAGCACCTGGCCCTGCCCCTGAAGAAACTGGCGCTGGAGGATGATGAGGACGCCGCTCAGGTGAAAGCCTTCGCCCGCCAGTTGGCCGAATTCGTCAGCGCCAACGCCATCACCCACCTGGCCATCAAGAAGCGCAGCAAGAAAGGCGAATTCGCTGGCGGCCCCATCACCTTCAAGATCGAAGGCATCCTGCAACTGCTGGACGGCTGCGACGTGCAACTGGTGTCGCCGCAAACCATCAACGCCCAGGCCAAGAAACACGACCTGGCGTTACCCGCCACGCTGAACAAATACCAGCATGACGCCTATAAGGCTGCCTGCGCGTTGCTGCTCAAAGCCGGCAAATAACCTCGTAGCAGCTGCCGCCAGGCGGCGTCCGGCGTGAAGCGCATGGCCTTATGCAAGACGCACCGCACGCTCCTCCCGCGGGCACCGCGCGAACCGGGCCCGGTAGCTGCGCGTGAAGTACGACGCTGAGTCAAACCCGCAGGCTATGCTGACGTCCAGCACACTCATGCCGGTCTGGCGCAGCAGTTGCCGGGCCTTCTCCAAGCGCAAGCGCAGGTAGAAGGCGCTGGGCGTGGTGTTCAGGTGCAGCCTGAACAGGCGCTCCAGTTGGCGGCGGGTAACGCCGATGGCCTCGGCCAGCGCCGAGGTGCTGAGCGGCGGCTCGGTGTGCTGTTCCATTTCGCCAATCACGTGTACCAGCTTCTGGTTGCTGACGCCGTAGCGCGAGGCGATCTGCATGCGCTGGTGGTCCTTGCGCGGGCGGATACGCCCCACCACGAACTGCTCGGACACATCGATGGCCAGGCCGCTGCCGTGGGCCTGGGCGATCAGGTCCAGCATCAGGTCGATGGAGGCGGTACCGCCGGCCGAGGTGATGCGCCGCCGATCGATCTCGAACAGCTCCTGGGTGGCCTGCAACCGCGGATAGGTTTCCTTGAAAGCGTCCAGCGCTTCCCAGTGCAAGGTAACCCGGTGGCCGTCGAGCAGGCCGGCCTGGGCCAGGATGAAGGCGCCGGTGTCGATGCCACCCAAGGTCACGCCGGCGTGGTCCAGGCGCCGCAGCCATTGCTGCAGGGCTGGCGTAACGGCCTTGAGGGGTTCGAAACCGGCGACTACCAGCAAGGTAGCGCCAGGGCCCAAGGCGTGCAACGCCGAATCGGCATTCACCGACATGCCATTGCTCGCCAACACCGGGCCACCGTCCAGGCTCAGCACATGCCAGCGATACAGCTCGCCACGAAAGCGATTGGCCACCCGCAGCGGCTCTACCGCCGAGATGAAGCCGATGGCGGAAAAACCGGGCAGCAATAGGAAATGGAAATCCTGGGGCATGGCTGCTCTCGTACAGGGAAGCCTTGTTAATACGCCGCAGGTCGCCACTGTGCAAGTGCGGGTCGCCGCAGTGCGAATTCGTGGACGCAAGGCAAGCTACTTTGGTGTCCAGGGTGCGCAGACGCCCTCCCCCATAACAACTAGAACCTGCCGCGAGAGGAGCCATCATGAAAAGACTGATCAGCTGCTGTCTGCTGATGCTCACCGGTACCGCGATACTCTCGGCCGCCCACGCCGCCGAACCGCAAAGCTGCAAAAGCGTGCGCCTGGGCGTGGTCAACTGGACCGACGTGATGGCCACCAGCGCCATGACCCAGGTACTGCTCGACGGCCTGGGCTACGAGACCAAACAGACCAGCGCCTCCCAGCAGATCATCTTCGCCGGCATTCGCGACCAGCGGCTGGACTTGTTCCTGGGCTACTGGAACCCGCTGATGACCCAGACCATTACCCCTTTCGTTGAACAGAACCAGGTGAAAGTGCTGGCCGAGCCAAGCCTCAAGGATGCCCGGGCCACCCTTGCCGTGCCCACCTACCTCGCGGACAAAGGCCTGAAAACATTCAGCGACATCGCCAGGTTCAAGAAGGAACTGGGGGGCAAGATCTACGGCATCGAGCCCGGCTCCGGCGCCAACAAGCAGATCAAGGACATGATTGCCAAGAACCAGTTCGGCCTGGGCGGTTTCCAGCTGGTGGAGTCCAGTGAAGCCGGCATGCTCTCAGCCGTCACCCGAGCCACCCAGCGCAATGAAGCCATCGTGTTCTTCGGCTGGGCGCCGCACCCCATGAACGTCAACCTGAAGATGACCTACCTCAGCGGCAGCCAGGACGCCCTGGGCCCCAACGAAGGCATGGCCACCGTGTGGACGGTCACCGCGCCGGACTACGCCAGCCGCTGCCCCAATGTCGACAAGCTGCTGACCAACCTGACCTTCAGCGCCGCAGACGAGAGCCGCATGATGCAGCCACTGCTCGACCACAAGGACGCACTGGAGTCGGCCAAGGCCTGGCTCAAGGCCCACCCCGAAGACCAGAAGCGCTGGCTCAGCGGCGTGACTACGTTTGACGGCAAGCCAGCCGACCAGAACCTGCAACTCACCACCAATCCCTGATGCTCCTGCCTGTAGCCGCAGCCCGCGGCAGCGGCTACAGGCCAGTGCGCCCGCGATAAAGGAGAAAGCATGAACCACGACGTGATCATCACCTGCGCCCTCACCGGCGCCGGCGACACTACGGGCAAAAGCCACTTGGTACCCATTACCCCAAAACAGATCGCCGAGGCCGCCGTCGAGGCGGCCAAGGCGGGCGCCACCGTGGTGCACTGCCACGTGCGCGACCCGCGCACCGGCACGTTCAGCCGCGACGTGGCGCTGTACCGCGAAGTGATGGAGCGCATCCGCGAGTCAGACATCGACATCATCGTCAACCTCACCGCCGGCATGGGCGGCGACCTGGAGATAGGCCCCGGCGAAAGCCCCATGGAATTCGGCCCTGGCACCGACCTGGTGGGCCCACTGACGCGCCTGGCGCACGTGGAGGAACTACTACCGGAAATCTGCACACTGGACTGCGGCACACTGAATTTCGGCGACGGCGACAGCATCTACGTGTCGACCCCGGCGCAACTGCGCGCGGGCGCCAAACGTATCACTGAGCTGGGCGTGAAGGCAGAGCTTGAAATATTCGATACCGGCCACCTGTGGTTTGCCAAGCAGATGATCAAAGAAGGCCTGTTGCACGACCCGCTGTTCCAACTGTGCCTGGGCATCCCGTGGGGTGCACCTGCCGACACCACCACCATGAAAGCCATGGTCGACAACCTGCCTGCAGGCGCCGTGTGGGCCGGTTTCGGCATCGGCCGCATGCAAATGCCCATGGCCGCCCAGGCAGTGCTGCTCGGCGGCAACGTACGGGTGGGCCTGGAGGACAACCTGTGGCTAGAGAAAGGCGTGCTGGCCACCAATGGCCAACTGGTGGAGCGCGCCAGCGAGATTCTCACGCGCCTGGGCGCCCGCGTGCTTACGCCAGCAGAAGGCCGCGCCAAAATGAACCTGACCCGCCGCACCTGAGGAACCGCCATGACCTTCATCACCGAGATCAAGACCTTCGCTACCCTGGGTTGCGGCGTAATCGGCAGCGGCTGGGTAGCGCGCGCCCTGGCCCAGGGCCTGGACGTGGTCGCCTGGGACCCTGCGCCGGGGGCCGAAACCGCCCTGCGCAAACGCGTGGCAAACGCCTGGCCAGCGCTGGTGCAACAAGGCCTGGTGCCCGGCGCGTCGCAGGAACGGCTGCAATTTGTCGCCACCATCGAAGCCTGCGTGCGCAACGCCGACTTCATCCAGGAAAGTGCTCCCGAACGGTTGGACCTCAAGGTTGAGCTGCACGCCAGCATCAGCGCCGCCGCCAAGCCAGACGCGCTGATCGGTTCCAGCACCTCGGGCCTGCTGCCCAGCGAGTTCTACGAAGGCGCTACGCACCCGGAGCGCTGCGTGGTCGGCCACCCCTTCAACCCTGTGTACCTGCTGCCGCTGGTGGAAGTGGTAGGGGGGCGACAGACAGCGCCCGAAGCGGTGCTGGCAGCGATCAAGGTCTACGAATCACTGGGCATGCGCCCTCTGCACGTGCGCAAGGAAGTCCCCGGTTTCATCGCTGATCGGTTGCTGGAAGCGCTCTGGCGTGAAGCCCTGCACCTGGTCAACGACGGTGTGGCCACCACTGGCGAAATCGACGATGCCATTCGCTTTGGCGCCGGCCTGCGCTGGTCGTTCATGGGCACGTTCCTGACCTACACGCTGGCCGGCGGTGACGCCGGCATGCGCCATTTCATGAACCAGTTCGGCCCTGCGCTGAAGTTACCCTGGACCTACCTGCCGGCCCCGGAACTGACCGCCCACCTGATTGATGACGTGGTCCGGGGCACCAGCGAGCAACTGGGCCACCACAGCATCGCGGCACTCGAACGCTACCGCGACGACTGCCTGCTGGCGGTGCTGGAGGCGGTGCGCACTACCAAGGCGAAACATGGCATGGCATTCAGCGAATGATTACCTACCAGACCCCGGTGCTGGAGGAGTGGGTGGATTACAACGGGCATCTGCGCGATGCCTTCTATCTGCTGATTTTCAGCTATGCCACCGATGCGTTCATGTCGCTCGCAGGCATCGACCCGCTGCGTGATCAGCGGTCGCTGTTCACCCTGGAGTGCCATCTGAATTATCTGCAGGAGGTGAAGGCAGGCACGCCAGTGCAAGTGCATACCCGCGTGATAGCCCATGACAGCAAGCGCTTGCAGCTCTATCACTGTCTGAAAGCTGCTGGGCAGGACAACTTGCTGGCCGCAAATGAGCAGATGCTGCTGCATGTTGACTTGCAAGGCCCCCACGCCACCGCCTTCAGCGAGTCCACGGTGCAGTGCCTGGAACACTGGCTGGAAGGTACTCGACACTTGCCCTTGCCAGCGCACAGCGGGCGCGCCATAAGTCTTCACCAGGGGCACTGATAATAGTGCCCCTTGCGCTTCTATGTTCTCTACCCCTCATTCCCCGGCAATAATGATTGTACTTCCATCTCGTTCGCCCCTCGTGCCCAGCTTATTGTAAGTCCCGCGAAAGAACACTTTCGCAATGACGACACTCACGAGGATTACACCATGCTTATTACCAATGAAGACTCCATCACCCGACGTTTGGCCGACTTCCAGGCCATGGCACTTCCTGACCTGCCGGTCTCGGATTTCAATGCCCTTGACCTGATGAGCGATGAAGACGCCCCGGACGAAAGCGAACGGCGTGGAGTCGTGGCAGGCAACAGTATCAACACGTTCGAAGGTGAAATGTCGCTGGCGAACGAACGCGACATCAACAACATGGGACGCTACGCGGCGGCCTATGCCGACCGCAGGGCTGACCTGGAAGCCGATACCCGCAACTGGTACCGCGAATACGCGAAGATGATGAAGACCCTGGGCCTCGGAGTACAAAGCTTCGGCTTTGAGGAACTGGGCACCAGCGACACATCCATCAAAGCTGATGCCGTGGCCCTCAAGCTGCTGGGCGGCGCTGCACTGGGCGCAGGCAAGGCTGGCCAGATCCTGATTGCCACCATGAAGGATGCGCTCGCGGCCATCAAGGATGACGAGAAGGCCCTGGGTGTATTTGAACAGCGCAGCTCTCACAAGACAGGTGCCAACTTCCAGATGATGCCAGCGGCGCAGAAGGTGAACGGCAGTTGCATCGTGCTGCTGTCATGTACTTACTTCAAGACTTCAATCAATAAAGGCAAAGTTTTGTTCGTGTCGTGGAACAAATCCAAGATCGAAATCTATGGCAGCGCACAGCGTACCCTGTTCATCCGCGAAGACTACGATGACGAAGCGCGCCAGGAAGTAAGCCGGTGGTTGAAACAGAACGCTGCCAAAGAATTCGCCAGGATGAAACTGGACGACGACAAGAAAAAATAATCTCGACTTCTGATCACAGGACGGGGGTTCCCATGAACACGTCGCAACTGGAAGCATTCATTTGTTCGCGTACCGCCTGCAACGTGAATGCAACGGTAGGAGAGCAGCGTGACACGCTGATACAGGGTCTGGTTTTCGCACAACTACGAGCCGACCAACAGCAAGAACAAGCGCCTGGCACTCGTTGGGGGCACGCACACTCCAAAGTGCTGCAAAACCTGGAGTGGGCCAAGACACGGGAACAGTCCATCACCGATGAGGCCCCATTGGGCGTGGGGCCGGCGGTGGCGAGCTTTGCCAAGCGGTACTTGCCCGCTGATCAGGCGTCGGCCATCCGCTTGCTCATTGAACAGTTGATGACACAGACCGCGCCACCTGCACTGCTGGGCGCGGCTCCCACGGGTTCGTTGGTTTTGGCAACCGTGGCCTCTGCTGCCAAGGCCAGTGTCATCACGGCCGTGTATCAGGACCCGGCCTTGTTGCAACTGACCTGCAGCCAATACCGCATTTTCCCGGATTTCTGGGACCTGAGCACACAACTGCAAACGTCGGTGGGCGCTTACGTGACCCGCAACCTGCATTGCCTTCAGGCCGTCGCCGAAGATTGACCGCACAGGCACTGATAAAAAAGCCCCGATCCAGCCGTATCCGGATCGGGGCACAGTGCGGCGAACAGCGTGACCAAGGTGACCAGACCCGCACGCTGGAAGCCGATGCCAGTGTGCCCCGGGCCGGCCCCCCTTCATTTAGCCGAAAACGACACCCTCATGCCCACCGCGGCCATCGCGACGATCACCCCTTGCCGCGCCGTGCGGGCGCTTACAGAATCAGCCCAAAGCCCCCTGTACAAGGACTCGCCTCATGATGCACGTGGATCTGATTGACCAGGACGACCTGCTCGGCCATCTTCGGGCCCTGGGTTTCGACATGCCGGCCGGGGCCAGCGCAGATCAAGCCTGCGAGTGCGCGGTGCGCGGCCTGGATGAACCGCGCGCCAAGGCGTTGCGCAAGATGGTCGAGCAACTGCTGACCGGCAGCGCGACCATCCTGCCTGCCGTGCGCCAAGCCATCGACAAGCAACTGCTTCCGGCCTTGGCGCAGTATCAGCAGGCCCGCGCATGACATCCCGGCACTGGCCCGAAAGCACCGGGCCAGACGCTTTCCGTTCAGCACGGCATAAACAGAACACATACCTGCATAACCGTTTCGCGGCAGACGTGGGGTAAATCTGGTCGTACCGTCTCTTTACAGCGCCCTGGCGCCATGAAAATAAAGAGAGTGTATGCCGATGAACCAACGTGCAGCCGTTGACGTGAAGGCGTGGATCGACGCCCGTGCCATCTCCCCATACCAGTGGCTGGTGCTTGCACTGTGCTCACTGATCATCCTGTTCGACGGCTACGATGCCGCGGTGATGGGCTTCATTGCCCCTGCCCTGTCCCAGGACTGGGGGCTGGCCCCGGCACAGATGGGCCTGATACTCGGGGCGGCGATGTTCGGCGTGGCCCTGGGCGCGCTGGTGGCCGGCCCCTACTCTGACCGCCTGGGGCGCAAGCGCGTCCTGCTGGTGTCCATTGCCAGCTTCGGTGTGTTCAGCGTGCTTTGTGTATTTGCTCGCAACCCTTATGAAATGGCGCTGCTGCGCTTCCTGACCGGCCTGGGCCTGGGCGCGGTGATGCCCAACTGCGTGACCCTGGTTTCGGAGTACATGCCCGAACGCCGTCGCGGCTTGCTGATCACCCTGATGTACTGCGGTTTCAACATCGGCTCCGGCGCTGGCGGTTTCATCGCCGCAGGGCTGTTACCACAGGGCGGGTGGAAGGCTGTTTTGCTGGTGGGCGGCCTTGGCCCGCTGCTGGCGCTGCCGTTACTGGTCTGGCTGTTGCCCGAGTCAGCCCTGTACATGGTGGTACGCAACCATGCCCAAGGCAGTATCAGTGCGGTGCTGCGGCGCATGGGCGGCACCTTCGCCCAGGGTACACGCTTTGTACTCAAGACCCCGGCCATCGACAAGAAAGCCCAGGTGCTCAAGCTGTTTTCCAAAGGCTATGCCCAAGGTACTTTGATGCTCTGGCTCACGTATTTCATGGGCCTGTTCGTGATCTACCTGCTCAACGGCTGGCTTCCGACCATCATGCGTACCAGCGGGCTGAGCCTGGAAAAAGCAGCGATCACTGCCGGCCTGTTCCAGTTGGGCGGCACCCTGGGCGGCCTGCTGGTGGGCAGCCTGATGGACCACTTCCAGGCCCGCAAGAAGGTCATCGGCCTGTTCTACCTGCTGGGCATGTGCTGCCTTCTGGCCGAAGGCATCTTCGGCTTCGGCCCGGCGGTATTGGGCATGCTGGTATTTGTCAGCGGCCTGTGCGTGAACGGTGCGCAAACCGGCCTGCAAGCCTTCTCACCGAGTTTCTACCCTACCGAAATGCGCGCCACCGGCGTCAGCTGGATGCATGGCATTGGCCGCAGCGGCGCTATCATCAGCTCGTCGATGGGCGGCCTGCTGTTGGGGGCATTCCCTGGCACAACCAGTATCTTCATCGTGTTGTCGATCCCTGCGCTGTTCGCCGCGCTGGCGATCGTCAACCATCGCAATGCCGTAGTGGCCCCACCGATCAAGCGCGCGGCGCGCCTGCTTGAAGCACCTGCCCGATGAGTGATTCATGAGTGTATTGACCCAACCCAAGATTGATTGCCACCACCACATCTTCGACCCTGCCCGGTTCCCGTACGTAGCCGATACTCAGTACCGCCCCGAGGGCCATGAACTGGGTACCGCAGCGCAGTACAGCGCCGTGATGCAGGCCTACAACATTCGCCACTCGGTGATCGTGGGCCCTACGTCAGGCTACAACACCGACAACCGCTGCCTGCTGGCGGCGCTGGCCGAACGCCCGGGGCGGTCCAAGGGCATCGCGGTGGTGCCGCTGGACATCACCAGCGATGAACTGGCGGCGCTGAAGGCACAGGGCGTGGTCGGCATCGCTTTCAACGTGGCCATGCTCGGCACTGCACCGTTCCTGGACGTGGATGGCCTGATGGGGCGCCTGGCCGAACTGGACCTGTTCGCCCAGGTGCAAGTGATGGACGATCAGTTGCCCGCGTTGATGCCACTGCTCAAGCGCAACCGCACGCCACTGCTTATCGACCACAGCGGCCGCCCGGACGTGCGCGCTGGCGTTGGCCAGCCGGCGTTCCGGGCGCTGTTGTCGCTGGCCGGCCAGGAACGCACCTTCGTGAAGTTGTCGGGGCTGTCGAAGTTTTCCCGCCAGGCCTATCCCTGGGCCGACGGCCACTGCTACCAACGGGCGCTGCTGGAAGCATTCGGGGCCGAGCGCTGCATGTGGGGTTCGGACTGGCCGTTCCTGCGCGCCAACGAGCGCATGGACATCGGCAGCCTGTTGCTGCTGGTAGAGCAGCTGTTCCCCGATGAAACCGTGCGCGAACAGATACTGTGGAGCACGCCCAAGCATCTGTTCGGCTTCGCCGATAGCTTCAGATCCTGACGCTGGCGAACGTCGACTCGTTGCGCGCCTGGCTCAACGCCGACATGGGCCCCGACAGCGGGGCCAGCACCAAGGCCTGCGGAATCGGCATCATCGCCACCTGCTGGGCGGTGTTGGACCCCACGCGCTCGTCACGCGGCGGAATGCCGAAGTATTCGCGGTAGCACTTGGAGAAGTGCGGGGTGGACACGAAACCGCACACCGATGCCACTTCGATGATCGACATGGGCGTCTGCTTGAGCAGTTGCCGGGCGCGGATCAAGCGCAGCTTGAGGTAGTAACGCGACGGTGAGCAGTGCAGGTACTTCTGGAACAGCCGCTCCAACTGCCGGCGTGACACCGCCACATAGACCGCCAGTTCATCCAGGTCGATGGGTTCTTCCAGGTTGGCTTCCATCAGCGCGACGATTTCCTGCAGCTTCGGCTGGTTGGTACCCAGCATGTGCTTGAGAGGCACGCGCTGGTGGTCCTGCTCGTTGCGGATGCGTTCGTAGACGAACATTTCCGAGATGGCCGCCGACAGTTCGCGACCATGGTCGCGGCTGATCAGGTGCAGCATCATGTCCAGCGGCGCGGTGCCGCCCGAACTGGTGAAACGGTTACGGTCCAGCGTGAACAGGCGGGTGCTCATGGCCACCCGAGGGAAAGCTTCCTGCATGGAGGCCAGGCATTCCCAGTGCACACTGCAGTCGAAACCGTCGAGCAAACCGGCGCAGGCCAGTGCCCAACTGCCCGTGCATACCGCGCCCAGGCGCTTGGACTGGCGCGCCTGGCTCTGCAGCCAGGTCACGTGTTCGCGGGTGACCGTGCGCTGAATGCCGATACCGCCGCAGACAATCACCGTGTCCATGGCCGGCGCCTTGTGCATGGCCGCGTCCGGGGTAATCTGCAGGCCGTCGCTGGCCCACACCTGCCCGCCGTCCACGCTCAGGGTGGTCCAGCGATACAGCTCGCGGCCGGACAGCTGGTTGGCCATGCGCAGCGGTTCGACCGCGGAGGCCAGGGAAATCAGCGTGAAATTATCCAGCAGCAGAAAGCCGATGGATTGAGGCGTACGGGTCTGGGGTTGGGCCCCGGAGTTGAACGACGTCATCGCGGTATCTCCTCACTCAAAGCGGGTGATGGCCTCAGGCGGAGGCTCTTCTTATCGCCCTGCTCGCAGAAGGGCTTTGCAATGACAACGCAAATGCCATGCCTGAAATTGAATGCCCATTCAATTAAACCTGAAAACGACGTCGCTCTGCGGCCACTTGCCGCACACGGCAAAATGCCACCCTTGGCTGAGATCAAGGGCTGTGAGCAATTCGGTAGCACTTGTGTGAAGCGACAGGCGGTGGCACCGCCACAGTGTCACCGCAAGCACGGAGAGGCGGCCATCCGGGGCAGGCCGCCGTAGGAACGATCGTACAAGGCTAAACGCGCCAAAACGTCGCGAGCGAAACTCGGTGTGTGCAAAAAAGGTTCAACATTCGATGGCGCTGACCGCAAGACCCCCGCGCGACGTTTCCTTGTACTTGTCGTGCATGTCGGCACCGGTATCGCGCATGGTGCGGATCACCCGGTCCAGGGAAATGAAGTGCTGGCCATCGCCGCGCAGGGCCATCTGCGCAGCGTTGATGGCTTTTACCGCGGCAATGGCGTTGCGCTCGATGCACGGCACCTGCACCAGGCCGCCCACCGGGTCGCAGGTCAGCCCCAAGTTGTGCTCCAGGCCGATTTCCGCAGCATTTTCCAGTTGCGCCGGGGTGGCGCCGAGGATTTCCGCCAGCCCCGCCGCGGCCATGGCGCACGCCGAACCGACCTCACCCTGGCACCCTACCTCAGCGCCGGAGATGGAAGCGTTCTTCTTGCACAGGATGCCAACGGCCGCAGCCGCCAGCAGGTAGTCGACGACGCTGGCTTCGCTGACCTCGTCGCTGAACTTCATGTAGTAATGCAGCACCGCCGGGATGATCCCCGCAGCACCGTTGGTCGGAGCGGTCACCATGCGCCCGCCAGCGGCGTTCTCTTCGTTGACCGCCAAGGCGAACAAGTTCACCCACTCCATGGCACTCAGGGTGGAGCCAATGACATTGGGTTTGTTCAGTTCCTGCAAGCTGCGGTGCAGGCGCGCGGCGCGGCGCCTGACGTTCAAGCCCCCAGGCAAGATGCCCTCGTGCTTGAGGCCTTGCTCCACGCAGTCCTGCATGGCGTGCCAGAGCTTCATGAGCCCGGCGCGGATCTCTTCTTCGCTGCGCCAGACCTTCTCGTTGGCCATCATCAACTGCGACACGCGCAGGTCGTTTTTCTCGCACAGTTCCAGCAGTTCGACCGCGCTATCGAAGTCGTACGGCAGCACGGTGTTGTCGGCATCCAGTACGCCGCTGGCGGCCTGGGCCGAATCGACCACGAAGCCGCCACCTACCGAATAATAGGTGTCGCGGTGCAACTCGCGCCCTTGCGCGGTTTCGGCGATCAGGGTCATGGCGTTGGGGTGGTAAGGCAGGTTTTCGTCCAGCAACAGCATATCGCGCTGCCACACGAAAGGTATCGCACGGGCGCCGGCCAACTGCAGCGTGTCGGTTTCCCGCAAGGTGGCGATGTGCAGGCCGATGGTCGAGGGGTCGACGGCGTCAGGCCACTCGCCCATCAGGCCCATGACCACGGCGTTGTCGCTGCCATGCCCAACCCCGGTGGCTGACAGCGAACCATACAGGCGCACTTCAACGCGTTGTACCTGTTCCAGTTCACCCCGTTCACGCAGGCCCTGCACGAACAGGGCGGCGGCGCGCATGGGGCCGACCGTGTGGGAGCTGGATGGCCCGATGCCGATCTTGAACAGGTCAAACACGCTGATAGCCATTGCCGAGCACCTCCTGAATTGGGCAGACCGGGCCGTCACTGCGGCCGCTGGCGCAACTGCTACGCTTGAGCGGCGTGCGCCGGATTGCCTTCATCATCGGGCTTCCTGCCACGGGTGCGACGTCTGCAACCGACCCGCCCATGCCCACCAGCGCCCACGCCGCCAGGAAGGCGTTTTCAGCGACGCCAACGGTCGAAAACCACGCTTGCAGGGTTCGGAAAATCTGTAAACGACACCACCGGCACTGGAAGCGACCCCCTATGTACTGGTTACGACCCCCCCTGTAGGCGACGGTTTTTCGCTGGTACATGATCAGTCTCGACTCGATTGCAAGGCACCCGGCCAGCGCTGTCTGTTTCAAGCGCTGCCCGCCACCCAACCGCGACCAGAAAGCGGGTCAGCCTGAGCAGGCCGCCCGAGAAAAAACATCCAGGAGCGCAACCCCATGAAAGGTTCACCATCGTTGTTGTTGGCCGCCATGTTGAGTCTGCCGATGCTGGCCCAGGCCGCCGAACCGGCCCAATGCCAGACCGTGAATTTCTCCGACGTCGGCTGGACCGACATTACCGTCACCACCGCGGTCACCAGCGCCGTGTTGCAGTCGCTGGGCTACAAAACCAACACCACCATGATTTCCGTGCCCGTGACCTACAAGTCCCTGGCCGACGGCAAGAACATGGACGTATTCCTCGGCAACTGGATGCCGACCATGGAAAACGATATCAAGCCCTACCGAGACGCGGGCACCGTGGAATCCGTGCGCGCCAACCTGGAAAACGCCAAATACACCCTGGCCGTGCCTCAGGAGCTGTACGACAAGGGCCTGCATGACTTCGCCGACATCGCCAAATTCAAGAAGGAGCTGGACGGCAAGATCTACGGCATCGAACCCGGAAACGACGGCAACCGGCTGATCCAGAGCATGATCGACAAGAACGCCTTTGGCCTGAAGGATGCAGGCTTCAAGGTGGTGGAATCCAGCGAGGCCGGCATGCTCAGCCAGGTGGACCGTGCGCAGCGGCGCAACACTGCCGTGGTGTTCCTGGGCTGGGAACCGCACCCCATGAACACCCGTTTCAAGATCAAGTACCTGACCGGCGGCGACGACTACTTCGGCCCCAACTTCGGCCAGGCCACCATCTACACCAACGTGCGCAAGGGCTACACCCAGGAATGCAGCAACGTGGGCCAACTGCTGAAAAACTTGTCGTTCACCCTGCCGATGGAAAGCGCGCTGATGGGCAACATCCTCGACGACAAGATGAAGCCTGATGTGGCCGCCAAGGCGTGGCTGAAGAAAAACCCGCAGGTATTGGACACCTGGCTGGCGGGCGTGACCACCGTGGACGGTAAACCGGGCCTGGAGGCCGCCAAGGCAAAGCTGACGCAGTAACCGCAGAACTTGCGGCGGGTGCGCCCGCCGCAAGCCGTTCTTTCAACTTGCATGCGGACGTTCACTACCATGCTGACTGATCATAAAATCCCGCTGGGCCAATACATCGCCAGCTTCGTCGACTGGTTGACGAAACATGGCGCCAACACCTTCGACGCCATTTCATCAACTCTCGAAGCCATGATCCATGGCCTGACGTTCGGCCTGACCTGGTTCAATCCGCTGGTGTTGATCGCCCTGGTTGCCGCGCTGGCGCATTTCATTCAGCGCAAGTGGGGGCTGACCGCGTTCGTGGTGCTCTCATTTCTGCTGATCCTGAACCTGGGCTACTGGCAGGAAACCATGGAGACCCTGGCCCAGGTGTTGTTCGCGACCCTGGTGTGCGTGGCCATCGGCGTTCCCCTGGGTATCGTCGCGGCGCACAAGCCGATGTTCTATACCATGATGCGCCCCGTGCTCGACCTGATGCAGACCGTGCCCACTTTCGTTTACCTGATCCCTACCCTGACACTGTTCGGCCTGGGCGTGGTTCCCGGGCTGATTTCCACGGTGGTGTTCGCCATTGCCGCGCCCATCCGCCTGACTTACCTGGGCATCCGCGACGTGCCCCATGAACTGCTGGACGCGGGCAAGGCCTTCGGCTGCTCGCGCCGCCAACTGCTGTCGCGCATTGAACTGCCCCATGCCATGCCGAGCATTGCCGCCGGCATTACCCAGTGCATCATGCTGTCGCTGTCGATGGTGGTCATCGCCGCGCTGGTAGGTGCCGACGGCCTTGGCAAACCCGTGGTCAACGCACTGAACACCGCCGATATCGCCCTGGGCTTCGAAGCTGGCCTGGCGATCGTGCTGCTGGCGATCATGCTCGACCGTATCTGCAAACAACCCGATGCAAAAGTAGGGGGTGACGCATGAGCATAATCCGCTTCGACCAGGTAGACGTCGTCTTCTCCAATAAACCGCGGGAGGCGCTCAGCCTGCTGGACCAAGGCCTCTCGCGGGACCAGATCCTGAAAAAGACCGGCCTGGTGGTGGGCGTCGAGAAAGCCAGCCTGGACATCAACAAAGGCGAGATCTGCGTACTGATGGGCCTGTCGGGCTCAGGCAAGTCCAGCCTGCTGCGCTGCATCAACGGCCTGAACACCGTGAGCCGCGGCAACTTGTACATCGAGCATGAAGGGGCGCAGATCGACATCGCCCACTGTACGCCGGCGGAATTGAAGATGATGCGCACCAAGCGCATCGCCATGGTGTTCCAGAAGTTCGCCCTGATGCCCTGGCTGACGGTGCGCGAGAACATCAGCTTCGGCCTGGAAATGCAGGGCCGCCCCGAAAAGGAACGGCGCAAGCTGGTGGACGAGAAGCTGGAGCTGGTGGGCCTGACCCAATGGCGCAACAAGAAGCCCGATGAGTTGTCCGGCGGCATGCAGCAGCGCGTGGGCCTGGCCCGCGCCCTGGCCATGGACGCCGATATTCTGCTGATGGACGAACCGTTCTCCGCCCTCGACCCACTGATTCGCCAAGGCCTGCAAGATGAACTGCTGGCCCTGCAGAACAAGCTGAGCAAGACCATCGTCTTCGTCAGCCATGACCTGGACGAGGCGCTGAAGCTGGGCACCCGCATCGCCATCATGAAAGACGGCAAGATCATCCAGTACAGCAAGCCTGAAGAAATCGTGCTCAACCCCGCCGACGACTACGTGCGCACGTTCGTCGCCCATACCAACCCGCTCAACGTGCTGTGCGGCCGCAGCCTGATGCGCACCCTGGACAACTGCAAACGCATCAACGGCTCAGTGTGCCTGGACCCCGGTGGTGACTCCTGGATAGACCTGGCCGAAGGCAACACCATCAAGGGTGCCCGCCAGGGCGCCGGGGTACTGGACCTGCAGAACTGGGCACCAGGGCAAGCGGTAGAAGGCCTGGGCCGCCAGCCGACGCTGGTGGGTGCCGACATCGGCATGCGCGATGCCTTGCAGATTCGCTACCAGACGGGCAACAAGCTGGTGCTGCACGACAACAACCGGGTGGTGGGGATATTGGGTGACAGCGAGCTGTATCACGCGCTGTTGGGCAAGAACCTGGGGTGAAGCTGATGGCCTCATCGCGAGCAAGCGTTGCTCGCGAGAGGCCTGAACAGGGGCTACCTCAGCGGCGGATGAACTCGCGCCCACCCAGTGCCAGCAGCTCGGCCTGCATTTGCTCCAAGCGGTCTTCTTCAGCCTTGGCGTCCTGCTTCATGGCCTTGACCAGGCCCCACATGAACAGCAACAGCACCACCGAGAACGGCAGGCCCGCCAGTACCACCATGGTCTGCATGGCTTCGAAGTTGCCTGCGAACAGCAGGCCGATGGTCACCAGGGTGATGATCGCCGACCAGAGGATACGCAGCCAGTGAGGGGCATCTTCATCCACATCGCCGCCTTTGCACGACAGGTTCGCCATCATCACCGCGCCAGAGTCCGCCGGGGTGAGGAACAGCACGAAGCCGACGAAAATGGCTACGCCGATGACGATCTTCGACGCCGGGAAGTGGTCCAGCAACTGGTACATGGCCATGGACGGCTGCTCCAGTGCGGTCTTGCCCAGCTCCGCCACGTTCTGGTTCATCACCAGGTCCAGGGCGGTATTGCCGAACACCGACAGCCACGCCAGGGTGAAACCCAACGGAATCAGCAATACGCCAAACACCAGTTCACGCACCGTGCGGCCACGGGAGATACGCGCGATGAACATACCCACGAATGGCGCCCAGGAAATCCACCAGGCCCAGTAGAACAGGGTCCACAGGCCCAACCAGCGTTCCGACTTGGCGGTGTCGCCGGTGTACACGTACAGGTCGAAGGTTTTCAGCACCACGCCGTTGAGGTAGTCGCCGATGTTCTGAATGAAGCCGTTGAGCAGGTGCAGCGTGTCACCGGCCAGCAGCACGAACAACAGCAGGCCGCTGAACAGGATGATGTTCAGGTTCGACAAGCGGCGAATACCGTTCTCCACCCCCGACACCGCGGCGATGGTCGCCACCGTACTCATCACCAGGATGACGATCAGCAGGTTGGTGTTGTTGTGCTGCATGCCGAACAGGTGTTCCAGCCCCGAGGACACCTGCATGGCACCGATGCCCAGGTTGGTCACCAGGCCCAGCAGGGTCACGAACATCCCGAACCCGTCCACCGCATCACCCGCCAGGCCCTTGACCCAGCGCTGCCCTACCAGCGGGTAAAGCGCCGAGCGCAGCGCCAGCGGCTGATTGTGCCGGTAGGCGAAATACGCCACGGCCAGGCCTACCAGCGCATAGATGGCCCAGCCATGCAGGCCCCAGTGCAGGAAGGTCAGTTGCACGGCCTGACGAGCGGCAGCGCTGCTGGCCGAAACGCCCTCGGGCGGGTTGAAAAAGTGATCCAGCGGCTCCGATGCACCGAAGTACAGCAGGGAAATGCCGATGCCAGAGGAGAACAGCATGCCCGCCCAGGCGCCATAGCTGAAGTCGGGAGTGTCGTCCTTGGTGCCCAGCTTGAGTTTGCCGAACGAAGTGAATGCCAGGCCCACCACGAACACCAGGTAAGCACCAATGACCAGCATGTAATACCAGCCAAAACTTCTCGACAGCCAATCCTGGGCCTGGCCGAGCACATGCCCGGCCTGTTGGGGCGCGGCAATCAGCACCGCGGTGAGCAGCAGTATCAGAATCGTCGACGCATAAAACACGACGGGGTTGAGCCGAACCCTTTCGGTGGGGTTCTTGATCAAGGAGGCAGAACTCATGGCACAGATGCTCCAGGCAGTGCGAGAGAAGGACACACAGGGACTCATTCCTTAGGTGAATGGGGCAATGCCCACACGCCAAGGAGTGATATAAAGCACCTCGATTTTTTTCGGGGTGCCATTTGTGCCATTCGGACGCCCGCAAAGCATGTCAATGGCACAAATTGTCGCAGAGCTTATTCTTTGTTGATTGAACGTTCAATCAAAACAAAATAGACTGGTCTTCGCCGAGACGGGCGGCTTGCTGTCCGTCGCAAGGCCAAAGGAGAAGTTTTCAATGCCCAAGGTCGGTATGCAGCCCATACGCCGCCAGCAGTTGATCGAAGCCACGTTGCTGGCGGTCGACCAGGTCGGCATGGCAGATGCCAGCATTGCGCTGATCGCCCGCCTGGCGGGGGTCTCGAATGGAATCATCAGTCACTACTTTCAGGACAAGAACGGCCTGATCGCAGCGACCATGCGCTACCTGATGAACGCCCTGATCGAAAATGTCCGGGCCCGGCGCCAGGCACTGGGGGACGAAAGCCCCCGCGCCCACCTGCAGGTGATCATCGAAGGCAACTTCGACGCCAGCCAGGTCAACGGCCCGGCGATGAAAACCTGGTTGGCCTTCTGGGCCGCCAGCATGCACCAGCCGTCTTTGCACCGGTTGCAGCGGATCAACGACCACCGCCTGTATTCCAACCTGTGCTGCCAGTTCCGCCGCGTATTGCCGCAGGAACAGGCACGCAGCGCCGCCCGCGGGCTGGCTGCACTGATCGACGGCCTGTGGTTGCGCGGCGCGCTTTCGGGCGACGCGTTTGACACTGAGCAGGCGCAGCAAATCGCCTACGAATACATGGATCAGCAACTGGCGAAGCAGATGAACTAGCGGTGACACGCTCGCATCTGCCCGCTACCCAGACAAGCACTTGCGAGGACACTATGGCCCGTTTCGAACTGCAAAAACTCTACATTGACGGCGGTTACGTGGACGCTTCCAGCGACGCCACCTTCGACGCCATCAACCCGGCCAACGGCGAAGTGCTGGCCCAGGTTCAGCGGGCCACCGAGGCCGATGTGGAGCGCGCCGTGGTCAGCGCCGAAAAGGGCCAGAAAGTCTGGGCCGCCATGACCGCCATGGAGCGTTCGCGCATCCTGCGCCGCGCCGTGGACATTCTGCGCGAGCGCAACGACGAGCTGGCTGCCCTGGAAACCCTGGACACCGGCAAGGCGTACTCGGAAACCCGCTACGTGGACATCGTCACCGGTGCCGACGTACTGGAATACTACGCCGGCCTGGTGCCCGCCATCGAAGGCGAGCAGATCCCGCTGCGCGACACCTCGTTCGTCTACACCCGCCGCGAGCCGCTGGGCGTGACCGTGGGTATCGGTGCCTGGAACTACCCGATCCAGATCGCCCTGTGGAAATCCGCCCCGGCGCTGGCCGCAGGCAACGCGATGATCTTCAAGCCCAGCGAAGTCACCTCGCTGACCACCTTGAAGCTGGCCGAGATCTACACCGAAGCCGGCCTGCCAGCCGGTGTGTTCAACGTGCTGACCGGCAGCGGCCGTGAAGTGGGCAGCTGGCTGACCGAGCACCCGCGCATCGAGAAAATCTCCTTCACCGGCGGCACCGACACCGGCAAGAAGGTCATGGCCAGCGCGTCGAGCAGCTCGCTGAAGGAAGTCACCATGGAGCTGGGCGGCAAGAGCCCGCTGATCATTTTCGACGACGCCGACCTGGACCGCGCCGCGGACATCGCCATGATGGCCAACTTCTACAGCTCGGGCCAGGTGTGCACCAACGGCACCCGCGTGTTCGTGCCCAACGCCCTGAAGGCAGCTTTCGAAGCCAAGATCGTCGAGCGCGTGAAGCGTATCCGCGTCGGCAACCCGGAAAATGAAAACACCAACTTCGGCCCCCTGGTGAGCTTCGCCCACATGGAAAGCGTGCTGGGCTACATCGCCAAGGGCAAGGCAGAAGGCGCCCGCGTACTGTGCGGCGGCGAGCGCCTGACCGAGGGTGAATTCGCCCAGGGCGCCTACGTGGCCCCGACCGTGTTCACCGACTGCCGTGACGACATGACCATCGTGCGCGAAGAGATCTTCGGCCCGGTGATGGCCATCCTCGGCTACGACAGCGAAGACGAAGTGATCCGCCGTGCCAACGACACCGACTTCGGCCTGGCCGCCGGCATCGTCACCCAGAACCTGACCCGCGCCCACCGCGTGATTCACCAACTGGAAGCCGGTATCTGCTGGATCAACGCCTGGGGCGAATCCGACGCCAAGATGCCGGTCGGCGGCTACAAGCAATCGGGCGTGGGCCGCGAGAACGGCATCAGCTCGCTGAACCAGTACACCCGGATCAAATCGATCCAGGTTGAACTGGGCGATTACGCCTCGGTGTTCTAAAGCCGCCCCCCCTGCCCGGCCCGCCATTCCCTGTGGGACCGGGCGAAGCTCGGGAAAAGGCCACCGCCATCCACCGCGGCGCCCCTTCCCGAGCTGACGCCCGGCCCCACATGAGCGGGGGCCGCGCAACCCCACGACGATTTTCCCCCACCCAAAACGAGGGAGCAGAAATGTCCAAAGAATTCGACTACATCATCATTGGGGCCGGCTCGGCCGGTAACACCCTGGCCACCCGCCTGACCGAAGACCAGGGCGTCACCGTCCTGCTGCTGGAAGCTGGCGGCCCCGACTACCGCTTCGACTTCCGTACCCAGATGCCCGCCGCCCTGGCCTTCCCGCTGCAGGGCCGCCGCTACAACTGGGCGTACGAGACCGACCCGGAGCCGCACATGAACAACCGCCGCATGGAATGCGGCCGCGGCAAGGGCCTGGGTGGCTCGTCGCTGATCAACGGCATGTGCTACATCCGCGGCAACGCCATGGACTATGACGGCTGGGCCAAGTTGCCAGGCCTGGAAGACTGGACCTACCTGGACTGCCTGCCGTACTTCCGCAAGGCCGAAACCCGCGACATCGGCCCCAACGACTACCACGGCGGTGAAGGTCCGGTGAGCGTCACCACGCCCAAGGCCGGCAACAACCCGCTGTTCCACGCCATGGTCGAGGCCGGCGTGCAGGCCGGCTACCCGCGCACCGACGACCTGAACGGCTACCAGCAGGAAGGCTTCGGCCCCATGGACCGCACCGTGACGCCCAAGGGCCGTCGCGCCAGCACCGCCCGTGGCTACCTGGATACCGCCAAGCAGCGCGACACGCTGACCATCGTCACCCACGCCCTCACCGACCGTATCCTGTTCGACGGCAAGCGCGCCGTGGGCGTGTCGTACCTGGTGGGCGAGAGCAATACACCGGTCGAAGCCCGTGCCCGCAAGGAAGTACTGCTGTGCAGCGGCGCCATCGCCTCGCCGCAGATTCTGCAGCGTTCCGGCGTCGGCCCGAAAGACTTGCTCAAGAGCCTGGACATTCCGGTTGTGCATGACCTGCCGGGCGTGGGCCAGAACCTGCAGGACCACCTGGAAATGTACCTGCAGTACGCCTGCACCAAGCCGGTGTCGCTCTACCCGTCGCTGTTGTGGTGGAACCAGCCGGCCATCGGTGCCGAGTGGATGTTCAACGGTACTGGCATCGGCGCCAGCAACCAGTTCGAGGCCGGCGGTTTCATCCGCTCGCGTCCGGAATTCGAATGGCCGAACATTCAGTACCACTTCCTGCCGGTAGCGATCAACTACAACGGCAGCAACGGCGTGAAGGAGCACGGTTTCCAGGCCCACGTGGGCTCCATGCGTTCGCCTAGCCGCGGCCGCGTGCAGCTGAAATCGAAGAACCCGCGCGAATATCCGAGCATCCTCTTCAACTACATGGCTACCGAACAGGACTGGCAGGAATTCCGTGACGGCATCCGCCTGACCCGGGAAATCATGCAGCAGCCGGCCCTGGACGAATTCCGTGGCCGTGAGATCAGCCCTGGCATCGACGTGCAGACCGACGAGCAACTGGACAAGTTCGTGCGTGAGCACGCCGAAACCGCGTTCCACCCGTCCTGCTCGTGCAAGATGGGCACCGATGAGATGGCGGTGGTTGACCACCAGGGCCGCGTGCATGGCCTGCAAAGCCTGCGCGTTGTCGACGCGTCGATCATGCCGATCATCACCACCGGCAACCTCAACGCGCCGACGATCATGATCGCCGAGAAAATCGCCGACAAGATCCGTGGCCGCCAGCCTCTGCCCCGCAGCACCGCCGACTACTACGTGGCCGGGGACGCGCCGGTGCGTGGCAAGCCGCTGCGTGAAGTGAGCCGTACCGCCCAGTAACCGCGGCGCCTGCTTCCCGGGCTTCGCCTGGTCCTATAGGGAAACACGATCCCATGCAGGACCCGGCGGAGCTCGGGAAAAAGGGCCACACCGACTACAATCCTTGCGACAAATCACCGCAGCCACCTAAGCTAGACACCCCACCTCACAAAAAAGGGATGTCATGCCCACCGCACTAGACCCCCGCACCGCCAAACTACTGCCCTGGGTAGTCGCCATCGCCTTCTTCATGCAGTCGCTGGACGGCACCATCCTCAACACCGCCCTCCCCGCCATGGCCCGCGACCTGGCCGAAGACCCGCTGCGCATGCAGTCGGTGGTCATCGCCTACATGCTCACCGTGGCGCTGCTGATCCCGGCCTCCGGCTGGATAGCCGACCGCTTCGGCACCAAACGCGTGTTCTTCAGCGCCATCGCCCTGTTCAGCCTCGGCTCGCTGGCCTGTGCCATTTCCGGCAGCCTCACGGTGCTGGTCTGCTCGCGGGTGCTGCAAGGCCTGGGTGGCGCGCTGATGCTGCCGGTGGGAAGGCTGGTGGTACTGCGCGCTTACCCGCGCTCGGAGCTGGTGCGCATACTGGGTTTCGTCACCATCCCAGGCCTGCTCGGGCCGCTGCTGGGCCCGACCCTGGGCGGCTGGATGGTGGAATACCTGAGCTGGCACTGGATTTTCCTGATCAACCTGCCCGTGGGCCTGCTGGGCTGCTGGGCGGTGTGGACCATCGTGCCGGACCTGCGCGGCAGCAGCCGCACGCACTTCGATACCCTAGGCTTCCTGATGTTCGGCGCCGCCATGGTGCTGATCACCATCGCCATGGAAGGCCTGGGCGAACTGCAGCTGCCGCACCTGCGGGTCATGTTGCTGTTGTTCGGCGGCATGGCCTGCCTGGCCGCCTACTGGGTACGCGCCGCCCATGACCCGGAGCCGCTGTTCTCGCCCACGCTGTTCCGTACCCGCACTTTTGCGGTGGGCATTCTGGGCAACCTGTTCGCCCGCCTGGGCAGCGGCGCCCTGCCATTTCTGGTGCCGCTGCTGTTGCAGGTAGCCCTGGGCTATTCGCCCGCCGAGGCCGGCATGAGCATGATCCCCCTGGCGGCTTCGGCGATGCTGGCCAAGTCGGTGGCGCGGCCGTTGATCGAGCGCTTTGGCTATCGCATCGTGCTGACCGCCAACACCCTGGCACTAGGCGTGATGCTCGCCAGCCTGGGCCTGGTGACGCCAGACACGCCTTATGTCGTGCTGCTGGTGCAGCTTGGCATCATGGGCGCGGTGAACTCGTTGCAGTTCACGGCCATGAACACCGTGACCCTGATCGACCTGGACGACGCCAACGCCAGCAGCGGCAACAGCCTGCTCTCGGTGGTGGCGCAGCTGTCCCTGAGCCTGGGCGTGGCCTGCGCCGGCGCGCTGCTGGGCGGTTTCACCACCGAGGCCGACACCAACGTGCTGCAAGCTTTCCACCTGACCTTCCTGACCATCGGCATCATGGCGATGCTGGCCGCGGCAATCTTCGTGCAGCTGTCCAACAGCGACGGCAAAAAGGACAGCAGCAACGCTGTTCGTCCGGAACCGGAGATAGAGGCTTAGGGCCAAAGGCCACAGGGCTGGTACACTGCGCGACATTTTGTTTTGCAGGCCAGTCCCGTGACCACCATCGCCACCGCTTTTAATACGCTGCCATTGTCCGCCGCCATGCTGGCCAACCTCGAATCACTCGGGTATGCCCAGATGACGCCGATCCAGGCGCAGAGCTTGCCGGTGATTCTCAAGGGCATGGACCTGATCGCCCAGGCCAAGACCGGCAGCGGCAAGACCGCGGCCTTCGGCATCGGCCTGCTGAACCCGATCAACCCGCGCTACTTCGGTTGCCAGGCGCTGATCATGTGCCCGACCCGCGAACTGGCCGACCAGGTGGCCAAGGAAATCCGTCGCCTGGCCCGCGCCGAAGACAACATCAAGGTGCTGACCCTGTGCGGCGGCGTGTCCTTCGGCCCGCAGATCGCTTCGCTGGAGCACGGCGCGCACATCATCGTCGGCACCCCGGGGCGTATCCAGCAGCACCTGCGCAAGGGCTCGCTGGTGCTCGACGGCCTGAACACCCTGGTGCTGGACGAAGCCGACCGCATGCTGGACATGGGCTTCTACGACTCGATCGAAGACATCATCGAGCAGACCCCTGCCCGTCGCCAGACGTTGCTGTTCTCCGCGACCTACCCGGTGGGCATCAAGCAATTGGCCTCCAAGTTCATGCGCGACCCGCAGACGGTCAAGGCCGAGTCGCTGCATGCCGACAGCCAGATCGAACAACGTTTCTACGAGATCAGCCCGGAAGACCGCCTGAGCGCCGTGACCAAGGCCCTGGGCCATTTCCGCCCGCAGTCCTGTGTGGCGTTCTGCTACACCAAGCAGCAGTGCCAGGAAGTCGTCGACCACCTGACCGCCAAAGGCATCAGCGCCGTGGCCTTGAACGGCGACCTGGAACAGCGCGATCGCGACCAGGTACTGGCCATGTTCGCCAACCGCAGCACGTCGGTGCTGGTAGCCACCGACGTGGCGGCCCGCGGCCTGGACATCGATTCCCTGGACATGGTGATCAACGTCGAGCTGGCCCGCGACTCGGAAATTCACATTCACCGCGTGGGCCGTACCGGCCGTGCCGGCGAAAACGGCCTGGCGATCAGCTTCGTGGCCCCGGCCGAAGCGCAGCGCGCCCAGGCCATCGAGCAACTGCAGAAGTCGCCGCTCAACTGGCAGCCCCTGGACAGCCTGACCGCCCAGGCAGGCGGCCCGTTGCTGCCGGCCATGGCCACCCTGTGCATCGCTGCCGGGCGCAAGGACAAGGTTCGCCCAGGCGATATCCTGGGCGCGCTGACCGGCGATGCCGGCATCCCGGGCACCCAGGTCGGCAAGATCGCGATCTTCGACTTCCAGGCCTACGTGGCCGTGGACCGCGAAATCGCCAAACAGGCCCTGCAGCGCCTGAACAACGGCAAGATCAAGGGCCGCTCGCTGCGCGTGCGCATCCTGTAACCCCCTGCAACCCCTCTCCTGTGGGAACGAGCTTCGCCCAGCCCCACAGGGTTCCACTCGAATGAAAGGATGATGTTGTGCGCTCTACCGACGTTGTGATCATTGGCGCAGGTGCCGCCGGCCTGATGTGCGCTTTCAGCGCTGCCGCCCGCGGCCGACGGGTACTGCTCATCGATCACGCCAACAAGGCCGGCAAGAAGATCCTGATGTCGGGCGGTGGGCGCTGCAACTTCACCAACATGTACACTGAACCGGCCAATTTCCTGTCGCAGAACCCGCACTTCTGCAAGTCGGCACTGGCTCGCTACACCCAGTGGGACTTCATCGCCATGGTCGCCAGACACGGTGTGCCGTACCACGAGAAGAAACTGGGCCAGCTGTTCTGCGACAACAAGTCCAGCGACATCCTGGAAATGCTCATCAGCGAATGCGAAGGGGTGAAGGTCGACCTGCGCCTGGACACTTCGGTGCAAAGCATCGAGAAGACCGAGGCAGGCTACCTGCTGGACACCAGCCTGGGCCAGGTCACCTGCCAGTCACTGGTGGTGGCCACCGGCGGCCTGTCTATCCCGACCCTGGGCGCTACGGGCTTCGGCTACCAGATCGCCCGCCAGTTCGGCCACAACGTGCTGGCCACCCGCGCCGGCCTGGTGCCTTTCACCATTACCGACCAGCTCAAGGCCCTGTGCACCGAGTTGTCGGGCACTTCGGTGGACTGCCTGGTGAGCTGCAACGACCAGAGCTTTCGCGAGAACCTCCTGTTTACCCACCGCGGCCTCAGCGGCCCGGCGATTTTGCAGATTTCCTCGTTCTGGAACCCCGGCGACACGGTGGAAATCAACCTGCTGCCCGACCACGACGCCCTGGCCTGGCTGCAACAGCAGCAGGCCGAGCGCCCCAACAGCGAACTCAAGACCCTGCTGGGCGAGCTGTTCACCAAGAAGATGGCCAACCTGCTGGCCGAGCAGTGGTTCACCTCCAGGCCGATGAAGCAATACACGCCGGCCGAGCTGCGCGACGTCGCCGACAAGCTGGGCGCCTGGCAACTGGTGCCAGCGGGCACCGAGGGCTACCGCACCGCTGAAGTCACCCTGGGGGGCGTCGATACCCGCGAAGTCTCGTCCAAGACGCTGGAGTCCCTGAAAAGCCCTGGCCTTTACTTCGTGGGCGAGGTGCTGGACGTCAGCGGGCACCTGGGTGGTTTCAACTTCCAGTGGGCATGGGCGTCGGGCTACGCCGCGGCGCAGTTCGTGTAATAACGCGGCAGGCAGTATCCCGGAACAAATTTTGCTGGTAATAAGAGAGCGGCGACAGTGAATCGCCGCACGCACCCGCTTTATTCAGATCAACTGCCCAACAGGTTCGCGTCCCCTCTATGGCATCGACCTCGTTCCGCCAATCCATGCGCCGTTTATGGGCGCTCGACAAGTTCAGTTACAGCGTGCGGGTATTCATCGCCCTCACCGGGTCCATGGCGTTCTGTTGGTACCAAAGGGAAATGCATGCGCTGATCCCGATCTTCCTGGGCATCATCGCCTGCGCCCTGGCCGAGACCGACGATAACTGGCAGGGCCGGATCAAGGCATTGGCGGTGACGCTGGTGTGTTTCAGCTGCTCGGCGCTGTCAGTTGAACTGTTGTTCCCCTACCCCTACCTGTTCATCATCGCCCTGGCTGTGGCGGCCTTTGGCCTGACCATGCTCGGGGCGCTGGGCGAGCGCTACAACGCCGTGGCCTATGCGACGCTGATCGTTGCGGTGTACACCATGATTGGCGTCGACCAGCGTGGCGGCGAAGTCAGCAATTTCTGGGAGGAGCCGCTGCTGCTGGTGACCGGGGCAGCCTGGTACGGACTGCTGTCGGTACTGTGGCAGGCGCTGTTCGCCAACCAGCCCGTGCAGCAAGCACTGGCCCGGCTGTTCCGTGAACTGGGTTATTACCTGAAGCTCAAGGCGAGCCTGTTCGAGCCCATTCGCGGCCTGGACATCGAGGCCCGACGCCTGGAGCTGGCCAAGCAGAATGGCCGGGTGGTGGCGGCGCTCAACGCCACCAAGGAAATCATCCTGCACCGGGTAGGCGGCGGCCGGCCCGGCTCGAAGATCAGCCGGTACCTGAAGCTGTATTTCCTGGCGCAGGATATCCACGAGCGCGCCAGCTCTTCGCACTACCCCTACAACGCCCTGTCCGAAGCCTTTTTCCATAGTGACGTACTGTTCCGCTGCCAGCGCCTGCTGCGCCAGCAAGGCGCTGCGTGCCGGCGCCTGTCGGAGTCTATCCAGCTGCGCCAGCCGTTCGTCTACGACGACAGCTTCGCCGAGGCCCTGGGCGACCTGCATGCGTCGCTGGAGCACCTGCGCATTCAGAGCAACCCGGCCTGGCGCGGGCTGCTGCGCTCCCTGCGCGCGCTGGCGGCCAACCTCGGCACCCTGGACCGCCTGCTCAGCGACGCCAGCAACCCCGACAAGCTCGCCGACGAGAGCGACAGCAGCCTGCTGGACCGTTCACCGCGCAACCTGAAGGACGTATGGGGCCGTATCCGCCAGAACCTGACACCCACCTCGCTGCTGTTCCGCCACGCACTGCGCCTGCCGCTGGCACTGATCGTGTGTTTCGCCATGGTGCATGTGGTGCCCACGACCCAGAGCTACTGGATCATGCTGACCACGGTATTCGTCTGCCAGCCCAGCTACGGCGCCACGCGCCGCAAGCTGGGCCAGCGGATCATCGGTACGGCCATTGGCCTGGTGATCGGCTGGCCGCTGTTCAACCTGTTCCCCAGCCCCCTGGTGCAGTCCATGTTCGCCATCGCCGCTGGCCTGGTGTTCTTCGTCAACCGCACCACGCGCTACACGGTCTCCACCGCGGGCATCACGCTGATGGTGCTGTTCTGCTTCAACCAGGTGGGTGATGGCTATGGCCTGTTCCTGCCGCGCCTTTTCGATACGCTGCTGGGCAGCCTGATCGCCATTGTCGCGGTATTCCTGTTCCTGCCCGACTGGCAGGGCCGCCGGCTGAACAAAGTGCTGGCCAACACCCTGAGCTGCAACAGCATCTACCTGCGCCAGATTCTGGAGCAGTACGCACGCGGCAAGCGCGACGACCTCAGTTACCGCCTGGCCCGGCGCAACGCACACAACGCCGACGCCGCGCTGTCCACTACCCTGGCGAACATGCTGATGGAGCCCGGCCATTTCCGCAAAGAGGCGGACGTGGGCTTCCGCTTCCTGGTGCTGTCGCACACCTTGCTCAGTTACCTGTCGGGCCTGGGCGCGCACCGTGCCACCGAGCTGCCTGAGCCGGTGCGCAGCGAGTTGATCGAAGGCACGGGCCAGACCCTGGCCGCCAGCATCGAAGAAATCGCCACCAGCCTGGCCAACAAGACCCCGGTGGCATTGCACAGCGATGCCGAGGAGGCCCTGGCCAATGCCCTGGAGCAGATGCCCGAAGAGGTCGACGAGGGCCAGCGCCTGGTGCAGACCCAACTGGCGTTGATCTGCCGGCAGTTGGGGCCTTTGCGTACCCTGGCGGCCCACCTGATCAAGGACAAGACGCAGCAGGATTCGCCAGTGGCCGCCTGACTACAGGCCGTACTGCTTGAGCAACCTGCTGTACGTGCCATCGGCCTGCATCTGGCCGATGGCCTTGTCGAACGCCGCCACGATCTTGGCATGGTCCGGGTTTCGCAGGCTGACCAGAATGTGCAAGTGGTTGAGGCTGAGCGGCACCGGCAAAAATTCCACGGCATCGCGCACCCGCGGTATTTCGCGCCCCAGGTAATAGCGCGCCACGAGCTCATCTTCCAGGGTCAGTTGTACCCGGCCGGCGGCCAGCATGCGCACGGCCATGGGAAAATTGTGCACCTGTACTTTCTGCAATTCGCCGTCACTGTCGAACGCGCCGGAGTACGCATAGCCGCGCACGATGGCAATGGGGTACGGGTGCAGTTCGTCCAGGTTGCCGCTGAAGCCGATCGGCGATCCCCTGGCCTTGATGAACAGGATGCGGTTCTGCAGGTAGCTGCCGGAGAACTGGCCGATACGGGTGCGCTCGTCGCTGTACCAGGCATTGACCAGGACGTCGTAGCGGCCTTCATCGATACCCAGCAGCGCCCTGGCCCACGGCACCTGGTCGAACTCGCTGGCATAGCCGGCCCGGGCCAGAGCCGTGGTCACCAGCTCCGTGGCCAGGCCGCCATTGACCATGGTGGCGTCAGTGAACGGTGGCCAGGCGTCAGCCACCAGCCGCAACCTGTCTGCTGACGCCGGCTGGGCGACCAACAGCAATCCAAGCAAATACGAGACTCGAAGCAAATGCAGCATGCTCAAGATCCTGTAGCGGGCTCCTGGCCCGGCGTGTTGGTCAAGCCTTGCGTTCAACATCCCGATTCTAACCTTAGCTCAACATCAACCGTCTCTGTCACTATGATGGCGGTAGGCAACCGGCCTTTATTCTCAGGAGCACACATGTCCCTCGACTGGGTCTGCAAACACCACGCTGATTTAGGTATCGACCAGCTCTACCGGATTCTTCAACTGCGAACCGAAGTTTTCGTGGTCGAGCAGCAATGCCCGTACCAGGAAGTCGACGGGCAGGACCTGGAAGGCGACACCTGCCACCTGATGGGCTGGCAAGGCAACCAGTTGGCCGCCTACCTGCGCCTGCTGGACCCAGCGGCCCACGACGGCGATGTGGTCATCGGCCGCGTGGTGACCGCGCCGTTCGCGCGAGGCAAGGGGTTGGGGAACGCATTGCTGGAGCAGGGACTGTGGCACGCGGACAAACTATGGCCGCAGGTGCCGATCTATCTGTCAGCCCAGTCTCATTTGCAGGGGTATTACGGGCGGTACGGGTTTGTGGCGCAGGGTGAGCAGTACCTGGAAGACGGCATTCCCCATATTGGCATGCGCCGATCGCAACCCGTTACCTGAGCATGCCCGGCCCCACACGAGGGCGCAGTGGCGGAGTCAGGGGTAGCCGAGGGTGGCTTTGATGGTCGAAAGGTTGCGGCCGATCCAGGCCTTGTCGATGGCGCCCCAGTCGCGAATCAGGTACTGGCCGATGTGGTTGCGCTCGCCTTCGCTCTGTTCGAACTCGCAGACGATGTCCAGATCGGCCAGTGCCAGCAAGGTGTCCTGAGCAGTGCGCCGGGGCATGCCGGTCGCTTCGGTGATGGCCGGCACGCTGCTGGCGGTGCCGCTGTCGATCAGCCATGCCACGTACAGGCGGCGGTAGAAACTGGTCTTGGTCTTGCTGACATCCATCGAACTATCCTTGGTCGGTCATTGCGGCAGGTCGCGCCAGGTCAGGTAAATGCGCAGGTCGAATTCCAGTTGATGGTAACCCGGCTGCATATGTTCGCAGAGCTTGTAGAACGCCTTGTTGTGATCGGATTCCTTGAAGTGTGCCAGCTCGTGCACCACGATCATCCGCAGAAATTGCGGCGCGGCCTCCTTGAACAACGAGGCAATGCGTATCTCCTTCTTGGCCTTGAGCTTACCGCCCTGCACCCGTGACACAGCAGTATGCAGCCCCAGAGCCCGATGGGTCAGGTCCAGGCGGTTGTCATAAAGTACCTTGTCCAGGTTCGGCGCATTGCGCAAGTGCTCCTGCTTGAGCTCCAGCGCATAGCTGTACAGCGCCTTGTCGCTCTGCACGGCATGCCGGCCGGGGTAGCGCTGCTGCAGGTAGTCGCCCAGGCGGCCTTCAGCCAGCAACTTGCGCACCTGCTCTTGCAGGTGCGCGGGGTAGGCCTGGAGGTATTTGAGCGGAGTCATGGTGGCGCTGCACAGTGAGATCGGTCACCAGTGTACCCAATTGCGTGGCTACACTGATGCCCAATCGAAGTACCCGGGGAAGCCGGTGGCATCCTCGGACGTCAGTGGCTTGGCAACGATGAAGCCCTGGGCCAGCTCGCAGCCATTGGCTTGCAGCCACTGATATTGCTCGCGGGTTTCGACCCCTTCGGCAATCACGGTGATGTCGAAGTCCTGGCACAGCTCGATGACATTGCGCGCCAGCGCCGCGTCGCGGCTGGACTCAGGCAGGCGTGCCACCAGGTGGCGGTCGAGCTTGAGGGTATCGATGGGCAAGTCGCGCAGCAGCTTGAGCGAACAGTGACCCGTGCCGAAATCGTCCAGTGCCACCCGCACGCCCAGGTTGTGCAGTTCGTGCAACTGGCGCAGCGCCTCCTCCTGGTTGTGCATTAGCGAGGTTTCCACCACTTCCACTTCCAGTTGCTGGGCCTGCAGGCCATTCATGGCAATGGCGCGCTGCAGCTCCGGCACAAGGTTGGGCATGGCAAACTGGGCGTTGCTCAGGCTGATGCTCAGAATAAGCTGGTCGTCGAAGCTGTCCCGCCAGGCGTGGCGCTGGGCGGCGCCCTGCTGGTAGATCCAGCTGGTGAGACGGCTGATCAAGCGGGCTTCTTCCAGCAAGGGAATGAACAGGCCGGGCGGCACGTCGCCAACACTGGGGTGACGCCAGCGCAACAGGGCCTCGAAACCGCGCAGGCGGCCATCGGCGATGGCCACCTGGGGCTGGTAGACCAGGGTGAAGTCTTTCTTTTCGATGGCGCTGCTGACGCTGTCTTCCAGCATCAGGCGCGAACGCGCGCGGCCGTTCATGTCCTGGTCGTAATAACGGTATTGCTGGCGCCCAGCCTGTTTGGCCGCATACATGGCGATGTCGGCGGCGCGCAGCAGGCTGTCCAGATTGGAGCCGCATTCAGGGTAGGTGGCAATGCCGATGCTGACACCCAGGGTCACGTCCAGGCCATCGACCTGTTGGCACATGGAAACCCGATCGATCAGCTTCTCCGCGACCTTGGCCGCCTGCTCCGGGTATTCCAGGGTGTCGAGCAACGCTGTGAATTCATCACCGCCCATGCGCGCCACGATGTCGTAAGAGCGCAGGCAATCCTTGAGCTGCTCGGCTACCCACCGCAACACCCGGTCGCCGGCGTCATGGCCATGGATATCGTTGATGCGCTTGAACCCATCCAGGTCCAGGTAGAGCAACGCCTGGGATTTGTCCGAGCGCTCGTTGCGCACCAGGGCGCTTTCCACGGTCTGGTAGAAACCACGACGGTTGAGCAGGCCGGTCAGCGGGTCGGTCACTGCCTGGTATTCGAGTTGCTGGTGCAGGTTGCGCACCACGGACATGTCCAGCACCGTGACGACCATGGCGTGCTGCTCGCCGGGCAGCGGTGCGCAGGACAGGGCCGCCGGCAGCTGCTGGCCGGATACCGTGCACAGCACGGCATCGTGAACCCGAAAGGTCTCGCGGTTGGTGTAAGCGCGGTAAAACTCCGAATCCTGCCATTGGGCGACGGCGGGCTTGGCGACAAACTTGAGCAGGTCAGCCCCCGTCAGTTCAGCCACCGAAGCGTTGAGCAATCGGGAGATGGCTGGGTTGGCAAAACTGATCCGGCCTTTCTCATCGATGACCAGAATACCTTCGGCTGCGTTTTCCAGCACCGAGGCATTGAAGGCGCGGGCTGTTTCCAGGTCGCGGCTCAGGCGCTGCAGGTCGCGGCGGTTACGCTGCTGCTCCAGCAGGGCCTGGACCTTGGGGCGCAGTATCTGCGGGTCGAAAGGCTTGAACAGGTAGTCGACCGCACCATTGGCGTAGCCCTTGAGCACGGAGGCCTGGTTCTGTTCGTTGGCGGTAAGGAAGATGATCGGGGTCAGACGCGTGCGCTGGCTGCCACGCATCAGGCGCGCCACCTCGAACCCGTCCATGCCTGGCATCTGCACATCGAGCAGGACCAGGTCGACTTCGTGCTCCAGCAACATGCTCAAGGCTTCCACCCCGGATGCCGCCGTCACCACCTTCCAGTCCTGACGCTCGAGCAAAGCCCGCATGCTGATCAGGTTTTCCGGATAATCATCAACGACCAGCAGCGTCGAGCCGCCGTCGTTAGGCTGGGATTGCGCGCATTCCATGCATGCTTCTCATCGAGACGTTTGGCACCGGCGTTCAGGCATAAACCGGATACAGATTGCTCCTTACTCTAGACAAGGATCCAAGAGAGCGGGAGCAGCGGACGTGCCAGTACCTTGCCAATACAGACTTACCCGACTAACGGTAAGTTCCCGCAGCCCCTGTAAATAAAGGGCTGCAGGGAATTCGACGTAAGGTTGGCGCCAAGTTGTCGACTAGCCATCATTAACAAACTATTTTCAAGACTCTATAAAGAGCGCCCTCTCAATCCCGAGCTGAAGCGGCCGGGTTGGTTTCTCGGCAGTCGACCGCCGCGATAAAATGGAAGGCTATTATCATGATCGACCTATCGACCTGGATGCTGAGTGTCCCGGAAGGCACACCGGCCCAGACCATCAGCACCCCAACCCTGGTGTCCGGCTTCAAGGACAAGTATTTCCATTCCGACACCGGCACCCTGTTCTTCTGGGCACCCGTCACCGGCACCGTGACCGAAAGCGCCATCTACCCCCGCTGCGAACTGCGCGAGGCCAATGCCGACGGCTCGGTGCGCAACTGGCTGTACGGCGCCGCCGACAATACCCTGCGCGCAACGCTCAGCGTCGACCAGGTGCCCTCGTCGGGCAAGGTGGTGATTGGCCAGATCCACGTGTACGGCAGCAACCAGCCGCTGCTCAAGGTCGAGTACCAGTACAAGACCAAGACCCAGACCGGCAACATAGTCGCCAAGGTGCGCTACCACCTGGATGACGATGAGCCCACGGTGATTCAGGTGGCCACTGGCGTGCCACTGGGCCAGCAGTTCAACTACCTGATTCACCTGAGCCCGGGTGGCGCGCTCAGCGTCGACTCCGCGGGCTACCAGTGGGTGGACCAGATCAGCGCCACCTGGAAGGCGTCGCAGCTGTACTTCAAGGCAGGGGTGTATACCCAGGACAACACCGGCGATACCAGCGAAGGCGGCACGGTGACCTTTTACAAGCTCGCCATCGCTCATACGTCAGACTGACGGCCCTTCACCCCCGGCGCACCGCGAATAAACCGCCCCCGCTGCGGTTTATTCGCGGCTGGTTCAACTATCAGAGATAAGAAAGGTATTTGGCGCGCAACGAATTGCCATGGATGCAATTGTCGACCAGCCGCTGACGCAGCGACCAGTCAGTATTGATAATGTAGTGGCTCAAGATAGGCTGGCTACCGCTGGAACTGAACCAGCTCATGAGATCACCGGACCGGTCATTGGGTACAAACATGGGCAAGGCGTATTTGGCCGCCTGAACCGATCGTAGCTCCCACGCCCCCTTCTTCTCGTTCCCCACCTTTTTGATGAAGTCACGAAGCTGATTGTTGGTTGGCGTGTTTTTGCCAATCCAGCGTTGATTCACCCCAGCCCAGAACAAGGCGTCGCGACGGCGGTCGTTGTAGGCGATCACGGTATTGGCAGAGGAACTGCTCCAGATCTCGCCAATCGTCTTGGCGGCCATGGAAGTTGGCACAATCCGGTCTTGACCCAGCCTTGACTTGATCAGGTTGGCGAGTTCCACATGGGCCGCGTCGGTGAAGTTCCTGAATTCATGGAAATCCAGAATGACGATTTCCCTGGACGTGTCGTACCCCGGCGTCGCCCTGAACTGGTTGAGAGCGCCCAGAATGTCATTGGCGACGGTCCGCCCGGAGGTGGTGCTATGGAAAATCGAGAACCGGCGCGGGTCCCCAGCCGAATAGCCAGAGAAGAACTGTACCCTCAGGTCCAGAACCCGAATGCCGGCGCGAAGTTGCTTGAGCGGCGATACATCCTGGCAGGTTTCGCTGGACGGCGTGGAAGGCGCCTCCTTGTCGAAGGCCGAATTGTGCGTGCCAGGCAGGATGCAATCCTGAATCCTAAGGGAACGCGCGCCACTGTAGCGCCGCATCCAGTCCTCGCGGACATTGTTGTAGGCCTTGCATATACCGCCTGACCAGCTCCCGTTCGGGCAATAACCCGCCATGATTTCCATGCCACCCCCATCGTCGTCACCACTTTCACAGCCGGGCTCTTCGGGGGTTATCGGCTCTTCGCCGAACAGAGGCGCATCCTCGATCGGAGCAGGCGCACCTGCGTCGATATCAAAACTATCGCAAGCAGGCACATAGGGCAGGATTGTTCCGTCCACCGAAATATCCAGCGGATTGACCGAGGCATCCGCAGTCACATCAATGTTCATGTTGCCGTCCTTTATATCGGGTTGGTTTCTACCGGCGAATATAGGGTGGGCAAATGATCGGGTTAATATTCAAGTTGTTCCCGGCGGACAAGGACTTCCATGCCGCTTGCAAAAAAAAACCGCTCTGCGAAGAGCGGTTTTGTCCGAAGCAGGAAACTCAGTTGACCTTGGCAGCCAACTCGCCCTTGGCGTAACGCTGGAACATCGCTTCCAGGGAGATCGGCTTGATCTTCGAAGCGTTGCCGGCGGTGCCGAAAGCTTCGTAGCGGGCGATACACACGTCACGCATGGCCTTCACGGTTTCACCGAAGAACTTGCGCGGGTCGAACTCGCTCGGGTTGGTGGCCATCAGACGACGCATGGCGCCGGTGGACGCCAGGCGCAGGTCGGTGTCGATGTTGACCTTGCGCACGCCGTGCTTGATGCCCTCGACGATCTCTTCGACCGGCACGCCGTAGGTTTCCTTGATGTCGCCGCCGTACTGGTTGATGATCGCCAGCCACTCTTGCGGTACCGAGGAAGAACCGTGCATCACCAAGTGGGTGTTGGGGATGCGCTTGTGGATTTCCTTGATGCGGTCGATGGCCAGCACGTCGCCGGTAGGCGGCTTGGTGAACTTGTAAGCGCCGTGGCTGGTGCCGATGGCGATGGCCAGGGCGTCGACCTGGGTCAGCTTGACGAAGTCAGCGGCTTCCTCAGGGTCGGTCAGCATCTGGCTGTGGTCCAGTTGGCCTTCGGCACCGATACCGTCTTCTTCGCCGGCCATGCCGGTTTCCAGCGAACCCAGGCAGCCCAGCTCGCCTTCCACCGACACACCACAGGCGTGGGCCATGGCCACGGTCTGCTGGGTCACGCGCACGTTGTAGTCATAGTCGGTCGGGGTCTTGCCGTCGACGCCCAGGGAGCCGTCCATCATCACCGAGCTGAAGCCCAGCTGGATGGAGCGCTGGCACACGTCAGGGCTGGTGCCGTGATCCTGGTGCATGCACACCGGAATGTGCGGAAACTCTTCGATCGCCGCCAGGATCAGGTGGCGCAGGAAAGGTGCGCCAGCGTATTTGCGGGCGCCCGCGGACGCCTGGACGATTACCGGGGAGTCAGTCTTGTCAGCGGCTTCCATGATGGCGCGCATCTGTTCAAGGTTGTTGACGTTGAAGGCTGGAACGCCGTAGCCGAATTCAGCGGCGTGGTCCAGCATCTGGCGCATGCTAATGAGTGCCATTGTGAGTCTCTCTCCCGGTCGAGGGTCGTTAATCGTGCAAGCCTGCCGTAGCGGCGGCTGCCATTCAAGTAGTGTAGGCCGGGCATGGGCCCGGCCCTGCTCATCACTGGGCCTTGCAGGCCCGGCCAATCAAATCGTTGGTCGCGACCCAGTACACCAGGCCTTCGTTACCTTTACTGTGGAACGCGAGCACGCCATCACTGTACAGCTCGCCCGACGCACCTGGTTCAGCCTTCAGGTGATACACCTGCGCACTGCCACCAAGCTTCACTTCCACGCTGTTCTTGCTGGCATCCAGGTAGCGCCAATCGACGGTCGCCTGGCTGTCGCAGGTCCAGTGGGCCCAGTCAGCGGGCGCCGGGGCCTGGTTGAAACTTGCACAACCACCCAGCACTGCAAACGCCATCATGGCCACAAAGCCTTTCATTTTACTTCCTCGATCGCAGCGCAACGGCAGGCCATGGCCTGCCGTTCAATTCCATCGGACTGAAAAGCCCGCCGGTTGTTCCGACCAGCGGTCGACTCAAGGGCAACCCTGCCCCGGAGCCTGGCGCTCGGTGTCGTACTTTTCGAGGCCATCCGGGCCCAGGCGCTTGTTGATGACCGGCGCCGTCTCGGCCTGCCAGTCGGACTGGTAACAACCGCCCTTGCCCGGCACGTGGTCGGGCTGGGCCGGGGCGGTGCCTGCCTTGTGGGCACAGCCCGCCAGCGCGGTGGCCAACAGCAACAACGGCAATGCCTTGGTCATCTGGACGCTTCCTTTCCACCTGTACATGAGGATCAGCCTTTGGCCCGCTGCTCCAGCATCTCGACGGCTGGCAGTACCTTGCCCTCGACGAACTCGAGGAAGGCACCACCACCGGTGGAAATGTAGGAAATATCCTGGCCAACGCCATACTTGTCGATGGCAGCCAGGGTGTCACCGCCGCCGGCGATGGAGAACGCCGGGCTTTCGGCGATGGCCTTGGCCAGCACCTTGGTGCCGTTGCCGAACTGATCGAACTCGAACACGCCAACCGGACCGTTCCACAGAATGGTCTTGGAGGACTTCAGCAACTGGGCGAACTGCTCAGCGGTTTTCGGCCCGATATCGAGGATCATGTCGTCATCGGCCACTTCGCTGATCAACTTGACGGTGGCTTCGGCGGTTTCGGCGAACTGCTTGGCGACCACCACGTCCACCGGCAGCGGCACGCTGACCTTGGCGGCGATTTCACGGGCGGTGTCCAGCAGGTCCGGCTCGTACAGCGACTTGCCGACCGGGTGCCCGGCAGCCGCCAGGAAGGTGTTGGCGATGCCGCCACCGACGATCAGTTGGTCGCAGATCTGGCTGAGGCTGTTGAGCACGTCCAGCTTGGTGGAGACCTTGGAGCCGGCAACGATGGCAGCCATCGGCTTGGCCGGCGCGCCCAGGGCCTTGCCCAGTGCATCCAGCTCGGCGGCCAGCAGCGGGCCCGCCGCGGCGACTTTGGCGAACTTGGCCACGCCATGGGTGGAACCCTCGGCACGGTGGGCGGTGCCGAAGGCGTCCATCACGAACACGTCGCACAAAGCGGCGTACTTGTGTGCCAGCTCATCGGCGTTTTTCTTCTCGCCCTTGTTGAAGCGCACGTTCTCGAACAGCACCAGGTCACCAGCGTTCACCTGGACACCGTCCAGGTAGTCGGCCACCAGCGGCACGTCACGGCCCAGCGCCTTGCTCAAGTAATCAGCAACGGGCTTGAGGCTGTTCTCGGCGGAAAACTCGCCTTCGGTCGGGCGGCCCAGGTGTGAGCAGACCATCACGGCGGCGCCTTTCTCCAGGGCCAGTCTGATGGTCGGCAGCGAGGCCAGGATACGCGCATCGCTGGTGACCACACCGTCCTTCACGGGGACGTTGAGGTCTTCGCGGATCAGCACGCGCTTACCCTGCAGATCGAGGTCGGTCATCTTCAACACAGTCATGTGTTCAGTCCTTCAAGCCTGTTTTGATTGTTGGTTCACGACGTACAGAAAGTGCTCTGCCACGTCGAGCATGCGGTTGGCAAAACCCCACTCGTTGTCGAACCAGGCCAGGATATTGACCAGGCGCGGGCCTGATACACGGGTCTGGCTGGCATCGACGATGGCCGAATGCGGGTCGTGGTTGAAGTCACAGCTGGCGTGCGGCAGTTCCGTGTAGGCCACCAGCCCCTTGAGTGGCCCGCTGAGCGCGGCGTCATGGAGGATACGGTTGACCTCCCGGGCGTCGGTGTCGCGTTTCACTTGCAGGGTGATGTCCAGGCAGGACACGTTCACGGTCGGCACGCGCACTGCTTTGGCCTGGATACGGCCACCGAGTTCCGGCAGCAACCGCTCGATTCCCCGCGCCAGCCCGGTGGACACCGGGATGATCGACTGGAAGGCCGAGCGGGTACGGCGCAGGTCTTCGGCATGGTAGGCATCGATCACCGGTTGGTCATTCATGGCTGAATGGATGGTGGTGATCGAGATGTACTCCAGGCCCAGGGCCTCATCCAGCAACCGCAGCAACGGCACGCTGCAGTTGGTGGTGCAGGAAGCGTTGGACACCAGCGTCTCGGTACCGGTCAATACCTGCTGGTTGATGCCGAACACCACAGTGGCGTCGACATCGGTCTCGCTGGCCATGGGCTGGGAGAACAGCACCCGCGGCGCGCCGGCGTCGATAAAGCGCTGGCCGTCGGCACGGGTATGCCAGGCCCCGGAGCACTCCAATACCAGGTCGATGCCAAGCGCCGCCCAGTCGATGCCCTCGGGGGTAGCGCTGCGCAGTACTTTCACGCAGTCGCCATTGATCATCAGACAATCGCCTTCGCTGCGCACCTGGCCAGGAAAGCGGCCATGGGTGGAGTCAAAGCGTGTCAGGTATTCGAGGCTGGCCATGTCGGCCAGGTCATTGATGGCGACCACCTCGACGCCCGCTTCGGCGCCGCGTTCGTAAAGCGCGCGCATGACGCAGCGGCCAATGCGGCCGTAGCCATTGAGTGCAACTTTATAGGGACGCGGCTGGGGCATGAGGTGCTCACTGAAAACAATGGGTCAAACCTTGCTGCTCAACATGCCCATGCTTGTGTGGGAGCGGGCTTGCCAGCGAGCTTCTGATGCACTCAAAGCTCGCTGGCAAGCCCGCTCCCACACAAACCAGGCATGCGGTGCCTGCCCCGAAGGGCAGGCGGTACATCAGTCTTCCAGCAGTTCCTCAGCCGTACCGACGATGTTGTCGACGGTGAAGCCGAACTCTTCGAACAGCTCGGCCGCAGGGCCCGACTCGCCGAAGGTAGTCATGCCGATGACGCGGCCTTCCAGGCCCACGTACTTGTACCAGTAGTCCGCGTGCGCCGCTTCGATAGCGATGCGCGCACCCACTTCCAGCGGCAGCACGGCCTGCTTGTAGCTGGCGTCCTGGGCTTCGAACACGCTGGTGCACGGCATGGAAACCACGCGCACCTTGCGGCCCTGCTCGGCCAGCTTGGCCTGGGCGTTGATGGCCAGGCCCACTTCGGAACCGGTGGCGATCAGGATCAGTTCCGGCTCACCGTCGCAATCCTTCAGCACGTAGCCACCACGCTCGATGTCGGCCAGTTGCGCGGCATCACGGGGCTGGTGCTGCAGGTTCTGACGGGAGAAGACCAGGGCCGAAGGGCCGTCGTTGCGCTGGATGGCGTGCTTCCAGGCCACGGCGGATTCAACGGCGTCGGCTGGGCGCCAGGTGTCCAGGTTCGGCGTGCAGCGCAGGCTGGCCAGTTGCTCGATCGGCTGGTGAGTCGGGCCGTCTTCGCCCAGGCCGATGGAGTCGTGGGTGAACACGTATACCACGCGCTTCTTCATCAGTGCCGACATGCGCACGGCGTTGCGGGCGTATTCCATGAAGATCAGGAACGTGGCGCCGTAGGGCACGAAACCACCGTGCAGGGCGATACCGTTCATGATGGCGCTCATGCCGAACTCGCGAACGCCGTAGTGCAGGTAGTTGCCACCCGGGGCTTCGGCGCTGATGCTCTGGCTGCCTTTCCAGAAGGTCAGGTTGGAGCTGGCCAGGTCAGCCGAGCCGCCCAGCAGCTCAGGCAGCAGCGGGCCGAAGGCGTTCAGGGCGTTCTGGCTGGCCTTGCGGCTGGCAATGGTTTCACCCTTGGCGACCACTTCGGCGATCCAGGCGTCGGCCTTTTGCGCGAAGTCGGCTGGCAGTTCACCGGCCATGCGGCGGATGAACTCGTTGGCCAGTTCCGGGTGGGCGGCCGAGTAGGCAGCGAAACGCTGGTCCCACTCGGCTTCCAGCGCGCGGCCATTTTCCTTGGCGTCCCATTCGGCGTAAATGTCGGCCGGGATTTCGAAGGCGCCATGGTTCCACTTCAGCGCGGCGCGGGTCAGGGCCACTTCTTCAGCGCCCAGGGCCGAACCGTGGGACTCTTCCTTGCCCTGCTTGTTCGGCGAGCCGAAACCGATGGTGGTCTTGCAGCAGATCAGGGTCGGGCGGTCGCTCTTGCGGGCGGTCTCGATGGCGGTCTTGATCTCGTCGGCGTCATGGCCGTCGACATTGCGGATCACCTGCCAGTGGTACGCTTCGAAACGCTTTGGCGTGTCGTCGGTGAACCAGCCCTCGACTTCGCCGTCGATGGAGATGCCGTTGTCGTCGTAGAAAGCGATCAGCTTGCCCAGGCCCAGGGTACCGGCCAGCGAAGCCGCTTCGTGGGAAATGCCTTCCATCATGCAGCCATCACCCAGGAACACGTAGGTGTGGTGGTCCACAACGTTATGGCCTGGGCGGTTGAACTGGGCCGCCAGGGTCTTTTCGGCGATGGCGAAGCCCACGGCGTTTGCCACGCCCTGGCCCAGCGGGCCGGTGGTGGTCTCGACACCTGGGGTGTAGCCGTATTCCGGGTGGCCTGGGGTGCGGCTGTGCAATTGGCGGAAGTTCTTCAGATCGTCGATCGACAGGTCGTAACCGGTCAGGTGCAGCAGCGAGTAGATCAGCATCGAACCGTGACCGTTGGACATCACGAACCGGTCACGGTTGGCGAACGACGGGTTGGTCGGGTTGTGCTTCAAGAAATCACGCCAAAGCACTTCGGCGATATCCGCCATGCCCATCGGGGCACCGGGATGGCCGCTGTTGGCTTTTTGCACGGCATCCATGCTGAGGGCACGAATGGCGTTGGCACGCTCACGACGGCTGGGCATCGCTTATCTCCTGGGCTTTATAAAAAGTACGGATTTTGAAAAGACCGGCATTTTCCCCCACGTCACGCCTCTGGGCAATGACAGATAGTCAAAGGGCAGCGTTTTTCCTGCCCGTCGGGGAGGTAATTGTCAGTCTGCCTGCAACGTCTTCCTGCAATGGACCACTATTCGCCCCATTCGGCTCCACCCATCGTGCAATATCAAAACTTTTTGATATTGCCCTTGCGGTGCTGGTTTTCGCTGACTAGACTGCCGAACCTATGAACTTGCCCGCACCCGAGATCCGACCTGAGCACCACGACGCCCTTGCCACTCTGTGCAAGGCCGGTGGCGATGCCTTGCGCCTGAACGTATTGCGGGCACTGGCGAGCGACTCTTTCGGCGTGCTGGAGCTGGCGCAGATCTTCGCCATCGGCCAGTCGGGCATGAGCCACCACCTCAAGGTGCTGGCCCAGGCAGGCCTGGTAGCGACCCGGCGCGAGGGCAATGCGATCTTCTACCGGCGCGCCCTGCCCGCCGCCGAGGCCCCTGGTGGACGCCTGCACGCGGCGCTGTTCGATGAAGCCGACGACCTTGCCCTGCCCGTCGACGTGCGCGCTCGCATGGCCCTGGTACAGCGCCAGCGGGCGGCAGCCAGCGAAGATTTTTTCTCGCGCATGGAAGAGAAATTCCGTGCACAGCAGGACCTGATCGCCGGGTTGGCGCAATACCGCGACAGCGTCCTTGCGCTGCTGGACAAGCTCAGCTTCGGCGAGCAGGCCAGCGCCCTGGAGATAGGCCCCGGTGACGGCGCCTTTCTGCCGGATCTGGCCCGGCGCTTTGCCCGGGTCACCGCGCTGGACAACAGCGCCGAAATGCTTGAACTGGCCCGCCAGCTCTGCCAGCGCGACCAACTGGGCAATGTCCAGTTGACCCTGGCCGATGCCTTGGGCGACAGCCATGTACAGGCCCACTGCGTGGTGCTGAACATGGTGCTGCACCACTTCCCCGACCCGGCCATGGCCCTCGAACGGCTGGCCGCCCGGGTGATCCCCGGCGGCAGCCTGCTGGTGACCGAGTTGTGCAGTCACAACCAGAGTTGGGCCAGGGAGGCCTGCGGTGATCTCTGGTTGGGTTTTGAACAGGAAGACCTGGCCCGTTGGGCCACCGCTGCGGGACTCGTTCCCGGGGAAAGCCTGTATGTGGGCTTACGTAATGGTTTCCAGATCCAGGTCCGCCACTTTCAGCGACCGGCTGGCGACACTCACCATCGGTAAATTTAGGAAACCGTCGAGATGAGCGAATACTCCCTTTTCACCTCCGAGTCCGTGTCTGAAGGGCATCCGGACAAAATCGCCGACCAGATCTCTGATGCGGTCCTGGACGCCATCATTGCGCAAGACAAGTTTGCCCGCGTGGCGTGCGAAACCCTGGTGAAAACCGGCGTGGCCATCATCGCCGGCGAAGTGACCACTTCGGCTTGGGTCGACCTGGAAGACATCGTGCGCAAGGTCATCGTCGACATCGGCTACAACAGCTCCGATGTGGGTTTTGACGGCGCCACCTGCGCGGTGATGAACATCATCGGCAAGCAGTCGGTGGACATCGCCCAGGGCGTCGACCGCAGCAAACCTGAAGACCAGGGTGCTGGCGACCAAGGCCTGATGTTCGGCTATGCCAGCAACGAAACCGACGTGCTGATGCCAGCGCCGATCTGCTTCTCGCACCGTCTGGTAGAGCGCCAGGCCGAAGCACGCAAGGCCGGCACACTGCCATGGCTGCGCCCGGACGCCAAGTCGCAGGTCACCTGCCAGTACGAAGGCGGCCGCGTGGTGGGCATCGACGCCATCGTGCTGTCGACCCAGCACAACCCGGACGTTTCCTACGCTGACCTGCGTGAAGGCGTGATGGAAGAAATCGTCAAGAAGGTGATCCCGGCCGAACTGCTGCACAAGGGCACCCAGTTCCACATCAACCCTACCGGCAACTTCATCATCGGTGGCCCGGTGGGCGACTGCGGCCTGACCGGCCGCAAGATCATCGTCGACAGCTACGGCGGCATGGCCCGTCACGGCGGCGGCGCCTTCTCCGGCAAGGACCCGTCCAAGGTTGACCGTTCGGCAGCCTATGCCGGTCGCTACGTGGCCAAGAACATCGTCGCCGCCGGCCTGGCCGACCGTTGCGAGATCCAGGTGTCCTACGCCATCGGCGTGGCCCAACCCACCTCGATCTCGATCAACACCTTCGGCACCGGCAAGATCAGCGACGACAAGATCGTCAAGCTGGTCCGCGAGCACTTCGACCTGCGTCCGTACGCGATCACCACCATGCTCGACCTGCTGCACCCGATGTACCAGCGTACCGCGGCCTACGGCCACTTCGGCCGCACCCCGGAACAAGTGACCGTGGGCGAAGACACCTTCACCACTTTCACGTGGGAGCGCACCGACCGCGCTGACGCACTGCGCGTTGCTGCCGGCCTGTAAAGGGAAGCTGCAAGCAACCACGAACGGCACTCAGTTTTGTAGCTTGCAGCTTACAAAATAAAAAGCCTCGGCCAGGAAACTGGCCGGGGCTTTTTCGTTCCTATGCCCGCCCCTCGCTGAGCGGGTCGCTTTTATTTCCAGACTTTTGAGGTTCCGATGCGCATTTCGCTGTTCGCCCCCGCCGCTGCCCTGCTGGGCCTGTTTGCCATCAATGCCCAGGCCGCCAACATGGCAACCATGGCCAATTCCCCCGACAGTCACGACACTCACAGCCAGCAACAGAAGCACAAGGCACCACAACCGGTGCACAAGAAGGTCGTGGTCAAGAAGGCCCCGCCACACAAGCCGCTGGTTCACTCCACCCGCGCCCAGCACGACACGCCCAACCAGCGCTGAGTTGAGCAACATGCGGTAACCACGCCACCGAGCATCTGCAGCAAGCCTTTCCTAGGCTTGGGGTTCCACTGGGTCGCGCAAGGAAGCCGACAATGAACCCCGCCCTTCTGCTGCTGGGTGCCCTGCTGGTACCGGCCCTGGCAACTGCTGATAGTTGCCCGGACTGGAACCCCGCCCACGCCGCGCTTCAGCTCACTGCACTGCAAGCACAACTCAGCCAGTGGGACACCCAATATCACCGCGACGGCGTCTCCGCCATCGCCGACGAACTCTATGACCAGGCCCGCCTTCGGCTAGACCACTGGCAGCAGTGCTTTTCCGCGGTGGACTCTGGCAGCCCGCACCCGCTGCAGGCTGCCCGTGGCACGATAGCGCACCCCGTTCCCCACACCGGCGTGGGCAAGCATGCCGAGCAGGCCACGGTCGCCGACTGGTTGCGGCACAAGACCGATGTCTGGGTGCAGCCCAAGGTGGATGGCGTAGCGGTAACGGTGATCTACCGGCAAGGCAGGCTGCACCAGGTCATCAGCCGCGGCGACGGCGTGCAGGGGCATGACTGGACCGCCAATGCCCGTGCCATCGCCGCCCTGTCCCGGCCCCTGCCCCAGCCGGTGGACCTGGTCCTGCAGGGCGAGCTTTACTGGCGTTACGAAGGGCATGTCCAGGCCCGCGATGGCAGCGACAACGCCCGGGGCAGGGTCGCTGGGCTCATGGCTCGTACCCAGCTGGACGCCGCCGACGGTGCTCGTATAGGCCTGTTCGCATGGGACTGGCCAGAGGGGCCGCCCACATTGCCCGAACGCCTGGCGGGGCTGGCGGCCCTGGGGTTCGAGCTGGAGGCACGTTACAGCCAGCCCATCACAGACGCCGACCAGGCCAACCAGTGGCGCAACCACTGGTACAACACCCCCCTGCCCTTCGCCAGTGACGGCCTGATACTGCGCCTGAGCCAGCGGCCACCCACCAGCCGCTGGCAGGCCAAGGTGCCGTATTGGATAGCCGCCTGGAAATATCCCTATGCCCAGGCGCTGGCCCATGTGCGCGAGGTGACATTCAGCATCGGCCGCACCGGGCGCATAACACCCGTGCTGGAACTGCTGCCGGTGCGCCTGGACGACCGCACGGTAAGGCGCGTCAGCGTCGGCTCGCTCGACCGTTGGCGCGCCATGGACATCCGGCCCGGGGACCAGGTGGCCGTGCAGCTTGCCGGCCTGACCATCCCGCGGCTGGGTGACGTGGTATGGCGCGCGCCCGAAAGGCAGCCCCTCACGGTTCCCGACCCGGGTGCCTACCACGCGCTCAGTTGCTGGCGCCCCACCGAGGGTTGCCAGGCGCAGTTTCGTGCGCGCCTGGCCTGGCTGAGCGGTAAACAGGGGTTGCACATGCCCCACGTGGGGGCCGGGACGTGGGAGCGCCTGATCCAGGCCGGAAAAGTCGAAGACCTGGCCGGCTGGCTGCTGCTGGACTCGCAGGCCCTGGCCGAGGTACCACAACTGGGTGCACGCAGCAGCGCCCGCCTGCTGGAAAGCTTGCAGGCGGCTCGCCGCCATGGCCTGCAGGGCTGGCTCAAGGCGCTCGGGGCACCTGCCATGGGTACGTCAAGTACAGGACAGACCTGGCAACAACTGGCCAACCGGAGCCTTGAGCAATGGCAAGCGCAGCCTGGCATCGGTGCGACGCGGGCCAGGCATCTGTTCGAATTCTTCCGTCACCCGGATGTGCTCTCCGTCGCCGACACACTCCGTACTGTAGGCATTGAGGGCTTTACTGGTTAAAAACTAAGAAACTTCTTACAGACTTTGGCTTCAATAAGCCGTTCAATAGCGCAGTCTTTACACGGAGTCACCATGAAACCACTACCCCTTCTGACTGTGCTGGCCCTGTGCGGCAGCCTGTGCACCCCGCTGATGGCCGCCCAAGCCCCGCTGGAACTCAAGGGGTGCGCGGCCAGACAACAGGCCATTCGCACCCAGATCGACCAGGCCAAGGCCCACGGCAATACCGACCAGCAGGCGGGCCTGGAGAAAGCCCTGGCCCAGAGCCAGGCCAACTGCACCGATGCCGGCTTGCAGAAGGAACGGGAAAACAAGGTACTGGATGCACGTCGTGAAGTGGCGCAACGCCAGGCCGACCTGGACAAGGCCATGAAGAAAGGCGACTCGGACAAGATCAACAAGCGCAAGGACAAACTCGCCGAGTCGCGCAAGGAATTGCAGCAGGCGCTGGACGAAATCGACCAGTAACCCACACGGTCAGTGGTCGCGGAACTCCCGGTGGCAAGCCTTGCAGGCGTTTTCCACGTTCTGCATGGGCTGGTCCAGATCCAGGTTCTTGAGCGGCCGGGCGCGGCTGGCCACCACCAATGCACCGGTGGCCGCCTCCAGTGACCGCGCCAATTGCTGGAATCGGGCCTGACGCTCCCAGACTTCAGGCTTGGCGCTGGTATGGTCCTGCTCACGCACCTGGGGGAAATGCTGCCAGGGCTGGTGCGCCAGGCCGTCGAGCGTCTCGGCGCTGGCGGCAAACGTCGCGGCATCGAACGTCAGGCGCCCCAGCAGCATGCCGTTCATGTCTTCGCTGGTGTGCAGCATCTGCTTGAAGATGGCCTTGCGCTTACCCAGTGGCGAAGCAGGGTCCACCCCGCCACAGGCGCTCAGCACCAGGCAGGCGAGCATCACCGCGCTCAGACGTTTCAAGCTCATGGCATTCCTATCAGACGGACACGCAGAACAGGCTGACGATCAGCCCCACGCCAACCAGCCACACCAGCGAACGCAGCATAGCCCAATCGGCCAGATAACAGATGATGTACAGCAGCCGGCTGGTGATGAACATCACGGCCAGCACGTCCATGGTCACCTGCTGAGCGTTGTGGCAGATATCGGCGATGATCACCGCCGCGGCGAACGCGGGGAATGCTTCGAAACTGTTCATCTGCGCCGCATGGGCACGCTTGGCGAACCCGTCCAGGTTGTCCAGGAAAGCCCGCGGGTCGTGGTTCTGCCGAGCGCCGAACTGGCCACCGCTGAACTTGGCGATGCCCGTGCACACGAAGGGCAGCAGGATGGCGATCAATACACACCAGAATGCGACGGTCATGCTTGTTCCTTTTCTAAACGAAAGAATGGGAATACATATCACAAGGCCCGCAAACTGTAGCTGATCAATGCGGTCCCGCTGTTGATGCAACGTACCGTGGCCTGTCGGAACTCATCGCCAAACCGGGGCAACGACAACCCCCATGAGTATCCCTGCCGCAGTAACAGCCTGTAACAACTGCGACATTTCAGCTGTGCCCCGGCCCAACGCTGGCCCGTCCCAGACAGTACACAGGCGTTTCACCACGCCCCACCACCACACCACCATGGGAGCCCGGATGCTCGAATTAGTTGCCGCCTTCATCTGCCTTACCACCCTCCTCACCTACGTCAATTTCCGTTTCATCGGCCTGCCGCCCACCATCGGCGTGATGGTCACGGCGCTGATGTTTTCCCTGTTGCTGCAAGGCCTGAGCGTGCTGGGCTACCCCGGCCTGGAAGCACGCGTGCAGAGCCTGATCGGCCAGATCGATTTCGGCGACCTGCTGATGAACTGGATGCTGGCGTTCCTGCTGTTCGCCGGCGCCTTGCACGTCAACCTCAACGACCTGCGCAGCTACCGCTGGCCCATCGGCCTGCTGGCCACTTTCGGTGTATTGATTGCCACGCTGGTGATCGGCACCCTGGCGTTCTATATCTTCGGCATGTTTGGCTGGCACGTGAGCTTCCTCTACTGCCTGCTGTTCGGCGCGCTGATTTCGCCTACCGACCCCATCGCCGTGCTGGGCGTATTGCGCACGGCCAATGCGTCGAAACCACTGAAGACCACCATCGTCGGCGAGTCGCTGTTCAACGACGGTACCGCCGTGGTGGTGTTCACCGTTCTGCTGGGCATCGCCCAACAGGGTGAGACGCCGTCGATCAGCGAAACCGCCATGCTGTTCGTTCACGAAGCCATCGGCGGCGTGCTGTTTGGCGCGCTGATCGGGTACGTGGTGTACCGCATGATCAAGAGCATCGAGCAATATCAGGTCGAGGTCATGCTGACCCTGGCACTGGTGATTGGTGGTTCGGCCATGGCCTACGAGCTGCACGTCTCGGCGCCCATCGCCATGGTCACCGCAGGCCTGATCATCGGCAACCTGGGCCGCAAGCTGGCCATGAACGATATGACCCGTCGCTACATGGACGGTTTCTGGGAACTGCTGGATGACATGCTCAACGCCTTGCTGTTCGCGTTGATCGGCATGGAGCTGTTGCTGCTGCCGTTCTCGTGGATGCACGTGGTGGCGTCCAGCCTGCTGGCGGTAGCGATACTGCTATCGCGGTTGCTGACCGTGGCCCCGGCGATCCTGCTGCTGCGCCGCTGGCGCAGCGTGCCGCGGGGCACCATCCGCATCCTGACCTGGGGCGGCCTGCGCGGCGGCGTATCGGTGGCCTTGGCGCTGGCGCTGCCAGTGGGCCCGGAGCGCGACCTGCTGCTGAGTATCACCTACATCGTGGTGCTGTCGTCGATCCTGCTGCAAGGCCTGAGCATCGGCAAGCTGGTGAAAAGCGTGACCCGCGATGCGCAACAGGCAGAAGCCGCACACTGAAACCTGTGGGACCGGGCGAGGCTCGGTCCCACAAACAGTCGTTACTCGACCGATTCCGCGTCGAACTGATCCTTGATGTACCTGATCTCGGTGCGACCATGGGGCGCCGGCAGACCGTCTTCGCCCAGGTTGACGAACACCATCTTGTCGACCGTGAGAATGCTCTTGCGGGTGATCTTGTTGCGCACTTCGCACGTAAGCGTGATGGAAGTGCGGCCGAACTCGGTGGCCGTGATGCCCAGCTCGATGATGTCGCCCTGACGCGAGGCGCTGACGAAGTTGATCTCCGAGATGTACTTGGTGACCACGCGCTGGTTGCCCAACTGGACAATGGCGTAGATCGCCGCCTCTTCGTCGATCCAGCGCAACAGGCTGCCACCGAACAGCGTGCCGTTGGGGTTGAGGTCTTCGGGTTTTACCCATTTGCGGGTGTGGAAGTTCATGCTCGCTCCTGACCGTCTTGCCTTTGATGCCCCCATCATCGCAGACCTTCGCCACAGCCTCCATTGGACTATCGCTATGGCGTCGATAAACCTTCGAGCGGTTATCAGCAGAAAGCCTTGGGCAGCGCCGCCTTCCTCTATATAATCGCTGCGTTCGATTACAGCGGCCACGTGTTTCCAGGCCGCTCCCGCCACCTGTCCGAGGGGCGCTGCAGCAGGGATACCTGTCAGGCTCGGATGGGGCGTTGCCCGCACGGTTGGTCCGTACGGGCTCTAAACGCACAACGGCGCCCATTCGCACATTACGAATGGAGGCTCTTCATGAGCGCTGTACACACGCCTGCAGGTTTCACCGATTTCAAGGTTGCCGACATCTCCCTGGCCGCCTGGGGCCGTCGCGAGACCATCATCGCCGAGTCGGAAATGCCTGCACTGATGGGCCTGCGCCGCAAATACGCTGGCGAGCAACCGCTCAAGGGCGCGAAGATCCTGGGCTGCATCCACATGACCATTCAGACTGCCGTGCTGATCGAAACCCTGGTTGCCCTGGGTGCCGAAGTACGCTGGTCGTCGTGCAACATCTTCTCCACCCAGGACCAGGCCGCTGCCGCCATCGCCGCCGCCGGCATTCCTGTGTTCGCCTGGAAAGGTGAAACCGAGGAAGAGTACGAGTGGTGCATCGAGCAGACCATCCTCAAGGATGGCCAGCCTTGGGACGCCAACATGATTCTGGACGACGGCGGCGACCTGACCGAAATCCTGCACAAGAAATACCCGGCCATGCTGGAGCGCATCCATGGCGTGACCGAGGAAACCACCACTGGCGTTCACCGCCTGCTGGACATGCTGGCCAAGGGCGAGCTGAAAATCCCGGCCATCAACGTCAACGACTCGGTGACCAAGAGCAAGAACGACAACAAATACGGCTGCCGTCACAGCCTGAACGATGCCATCAAGCGCGGCACCGACCACCTGCTGTCGGGCAAGCAAGCCCTGGTGATCGGCTACGGCGACGTGGGCAAGGGCTCGGCCCAGTCCCTGCGTCAGGAAGGCATGATCGTCAAGGTCACCGAAGTCGACCCGATCTGCGCCATGCAAGCCTGCATGGACGGTTTCGAACTGGTCTCGCCGTTCGTCAACGGTGAAAACGACGGTACCGAAGCCAGCATCGACAAGGCCCTGCTGGGCAAGATCGACCTGATCGTCACCACCACCGGTAACGTCAACGTCTGCGATGCAAACATGCTCAAAGCCCTGAAGAAGCGCGCCGTTGTCTGCAACATCGGCCACTTCGACAACGAAATCGACACCGCTTTCATGCGCAAGAACTGGGCATGGGAAGAGGTGAAGCCACAGGTACACAAGATCCACCGTACCGGCCCGGGCGCCTTCGACGCTCAGAACGACGACTACCTGATCCTGCTGGCCGAAGGCCGCCTGGTTAACCTGGGCAACGCTACCGGCCACCCAAGCCGCATCATGGATGGCTCGTTCGCCAACCAGGTACTGGCACAGATCTTCCTGTTCGAGCAGAAGTACGCCGACCTGTCGCCAGCCCAGAAAGCCGAGCGCCTGACCGTTGAAGTACTGCCGAAGAAGCTCGACGAAGAAGTGGCCCTGGAAATGGTCCGCGGCTTCGGCGGCGTGGTCACCAAACTGACCAAACAGCAGGCCGACTACATCGGCGTGACCGTCGACGGCCCGTTCAAGCCGCACGCTTACCGCTACTAAGCAGCGGCAAGTTGTGAGCTGCAAGCTGCAAGCAGAAGCGCGACCGTGCTGACCTGCTTGCAGCTTTTTGTCTTCGCGAAATTTGCTCCCTGATAGCGCTGAAGCTTCTGCAAAACCTGCAGGCGGACCCGGTCCTCCTTGCAGCTTGCAGCTAAAAGCTTGCAGCTGAGGAACAACCATGTCCCAGGAACGCCGCTTCAGCTTCGAGTTCTTCCCGACCAAGACCGACGCTGGGCATGAAAAACTGCTGAACGTGGCCCGCCAGCTGGCCGGCTACAACCCCGATTTCTTCTCCTGCACCTATGGTGCCGGGGGCTCTACCCGCGACCGCACGCTCAACACCGTGCTGCAGCTGGAAAACGAGGTGAAGGTCCCTGCCGCCCCGCACCTGTCGTGCGTTGGTGACAGCAAGGCCGACCTGCGCGCCCTGCTCGCGCAGTACAAGGATGCCGGCATCAAGCGCATCGTCGCCCTGCGCGGTGACTTGCCTTCTGGCATGGGCATGGCCAGCGGCGAGCTGCGCCATGCCAATGACCTGGTGGAGTTCATTCGCGCCGAGAGCGGCGATCACTTCCATATCGAAGTGGCCGCCTACCCGGAGATGCACCCCCAGGCGCACAACTTCGAAGACGACATCAAGAACTTCGTGCGCAAGGCCAATGCCGGTGCCGATAGCGCCATCACCCAGTACTTCTTCAACGCCGACAGCTACTTCCATTTCGTCGAGCGCGTGCAGAAGGCCGGCGTGGACATCCCGATCGTGCCGGGCATCATGCCGATCACCAACTACAGCAAGCTGGCACGCTTCTCCGACGCCTGTGGCGCCGAGATCCCACGCTGGATCCGCAAGCAGCTTGAAGCCTACGCGGACGATGTCGCCAGCATCCAGCGGTTCGGCGAGCAAGTGATCACGCAGATGTGCGAGCAACTGCTGGAAGGCGGCGCCCCGGGGCTGCACTTCTATACGCTGAACCAGGCCGAGCCAAGCCTGGCGGTATGGAACAACCTGAAATTGCCCCGCTAGTCAAAACTTAAGGGGAAATTCAGCAAGGCCTTGGTAAAGTACCAAGGCCTTTTTTATTTCCACTTTGCTTCAAGGACGACACACGACATGCCTTCTGTAACCGCGGTGCGCCCGCAGTTGGTTTACCTGGTGTTCGGTTCCGACACTTATCACCAGGAAGCCATCTTCAGCATCGCCAGCGCCATTGCTCAACTGGGGCCGGCAGCTGAATTGCCGCTTGATATCCAGGTCTTCACCGACAACCCCGCGCCCTACGCACGGCTGCCGGTACGCGTGCGCCCATTGAGTGCCGAAACCCGTCAGGCCTGGAGTTTGCCCCACGGCTACCACTTCCGCACCAAGCACGTGGCGTTGCGTGAAATTCTCCAGGAATCGGAACTGGCCCTGCTGATCGACACCGATACGTTCTTCCATGTATCGCCCCTGGCGCTGTTCGAGCGTATCCAACCGGGCACACTGCTGTGCAATGCTTTCACCATGCGCTACCAGCAGGCCAATGGTTCACCGCTGTATGACGAACTGGGTGACGAGCTCAAGGCCGCGGGCATGGCCGATGATGACATGTGGTTGCTCAACTCCGGGGTGATCGGCTTGTACCAGAGCGACATCGGCCTGCTGGACCGCTCCATCGAACTGATGGACGACTTTTACCCTCGCACGCCCACCGCCTACACCCTGGAAGAGTTCTGCCTGACGCTGGCTGCCTACAAGCAGTATCAGGTGCGTGAATGCCCCGACCTGATCCACCATTACTGGAGCCGCAAACTGCTGATGCGAGCCAAGGTTCAGGCCTGGTTGCGCAAACACCGCGAACAGCCCCTGGCCCCCCTGGCTCTGGCGGATATACGCCAGGTCAGCAGCCACATTCCAAGGCCACCGGCCTTGCAGCGCCTGCTATACAAGACCGTGACCCTGGCCCTGCCGCGCCAGCAGCGCCAGTTCATGCGCGAAATCCTCTACGGCTGCTACGAGCATGCCAACGAATTCGACCGGGCTTGCGCCCCGGTGTGGTGGGACAAGGCTCGGCAGAACCTGCAGGAACGCCAGGCCGCGCCCATGGAGGCCGGGCAACTGCAGCATTGGCTGGATTCACCGGTAAACCGCCTGATTCTGGGCAAGCGCCGCAAGGCCATCTACCAGCACCTGGTCAGCAACCAGAGCAACTGATGGCGTTGCCAACCCATGGGCGGCGTCGTACTCTGCCGCCATGCCCGCTTTCCTAACGCTGCTGACAGCCATGTTCCTGACTTGCCTGAGCCTGAGCGCCCAGGCCGAGCGGCTACGCATTGTCACCGACCCCTGGGCGCCCTATGCCTACCAGGAGGATGGCCAGGGAAAAGGCATCGACTACGAGGTCGCCACCAAGGTTTTCGAGCGCCTGGGCGTGGAAATAGAATGGCAGTTCCTGCCCTGGAAGCGCTGCCTGGCCATGCTCGACCAGGGCGAAGCCGATGGCGTGCTGGATATCTTCCGCACCCCGGAGCGCGAAGCGAAGCTGCTGTACCCTGACGAACCGCTGTCCGACACTCAGTTCGTGCTGTTCCAGGCCAATTCCAGCCCCCATGCCGTCAACAGCCTGGGCGACCTTGGCGGGCTAACCATCGGAACGTCCGCTGGCTACAACTACGGTGACGCGTTCATGCAAGCCAGCGAATTCAACCGCGAGGCCGCCGCCAGCCAGGAAGCCAATTTTGGCAAGCTGATCCGCAACCGGGTGGACCTGGTCATCACTGACCTGCGCGTGGGGCAATACACCCTCGAGACCATGGGTCTGCAGGGCAAGGTCAGTGCCCTGCCCCTGGTGATCAACCGCCAGCCCCAATACCTGGCGGTACGCCGTGGCGCCGGCATGGACCAGCTGGCGCTGCGCTTTGCCATCGAGCTTCGACGCTTCAAGCGCGAGCCCGCCTACACGGAGCTGACGACTCGCTATGCTACTGTATCTTCGGCGAATAAAACCGTTGAGCAGCATGAAAGCAGCGCGCTGTGATTGCTCTGTTATACTCCGACCTTCCCGCCAGGCTTACGCCCGGACGCCCGGCCTTGCAAAAGGCACCCCGACCCGCTCGACTGCCCGGCTCATGCCCGCTCAGCGAGGTCCGGATGCGCATTGAAGGCCCGGCAGGACCGGACGCGATAGTGCCCTCGTGCACCCGTCGCGCCAGGCAAGATTCCCATTGGGCAAAGCCCTCACTAGAACAGGATTACTCATGTCCTTTGCTTCCCTCGGTCTCTCCGAGGCTTTAGTCCGCGCCATCGAGGCGGCGGGCTATACCCAGCCTACTCCGGTGCAACAGCGGGCTATTCCCGCCGTGTTGCAAGGTCGTGACCTGATGGTCGCGGCACAGACAGGTACAGGTAAAACCGGTGGTTTCGCCCTTCCGATCCTGGAACGGCTGTTTCCCAACGGTCACCCGGACAAATCCCAGCGTCATGGCCCGCGCCAACCGCGCGTGCTGGTGCTGACCCCCACCCGCGAGCTGGCGGCCCAGGTGCATGACAGCTTCAAGATCTATGCTCGCGACCTGAAGTTCGTCAGCACCTGCATCTTCGGCGGCGTCGGCATGAACCCACAGGTGCAGGCCATGGCCCGCGGCGTCGACGTTCTGGTGGCCTGCCCCGGCCGCCTGCTCGACCTGTGCGGCCAGGGCAGCGTCGACCTCTCCCACGTGGAAATCCTCGTGCTGGACGAAGCCGACCGCATGCTCGACATGGGCTTCGTCCATGACGTCAAGAAAGTGCTGGCACGCCTGCCGGCCAAGCGCCAGAACCTGCTGTTCTCGGCCACTTTCTCCAAGGACATCACCGACCTTGCCGGCAAGCTGCTGCACAACCCAGAGCGCATCGAAGTCACGCCGCCCAACACCACGGTGGAGCGCATCGAGCAACGGGTCTACCGCCTGCCTGCCGCCCACAAGCGTTCGCTGCTGGCTCACCTGATCACCCTGGGTGCCTGGGAACAGGTACTGGTGTTCACGCGCACCAAGCATGGCGCCAACCGCCTGGCCGAGTACCTGGAAAAGCACGGCCTGAGCGCCGTTGCCATCCACGGCAACAAGAGCCAGAACGCCCGCACCAAAGCCCTGGCCGACTTCAAGGCCGGTGCCGTGCGCATCATGGTCGCCACCGACATCGCTGCCCGCGGCCTGGACATCGACCAGTTGCCGCACGTGGTGAACTTCGAGCTGCCCAACGTCGATGAAGACTACGTGCACCGTATCGGCCGTACCGGCCGTGCCGGTCGCAGCGGTGAGGCTATCTCGCTGGTCGCCCCGGACGAGGAAAAGCTGCTCAAGAGCATTGAGCGCATGACCAAGCAGAAGATCCCTGACGGCGACCTGATGGGCTTCGACATCAATGCCGTGGAGGCCGAGAAGCCCGAGGTGCGCGAGCGCCCGCAGGCCAACGCCCCGCGCAACGCCCGTGGCCCGCGTGGTGACGGTGCCAACGCCAGCAACGGTGCTGGCCGCAAGGACAAAGGCAAGGACAAGGGCCGCGAGAAGGCCAGGGAACAAGGTAAGGAGCAAGGCAAGGAAAAGCCCGCCGGGGCGCGTTCTGAACGCCAACCCCGTGACCAGAAGCCGCGTCAGGCCCAGTCCACTCCAAAGCCGCCGGTAGCTCCTGCCGACCGCGCGCCGGACGAGTTCCTGGATGACGAAGTGGACAACTTTGGTAACCGCGCCGACTACGTCAGCCCTTACCAGAACAAGAACCAGGGCCGTAACCGCCGCCCAGGTGCCCCGGCACCAGCAGGCGGCGCGGCTCCGGCTTCGGCGCCGCGCCCGCCCCGCCAGGGCACGCCGCGCAGCAACACGCCAGCCGCTGGCAAACCGGCCGGTGACAAGCGTAACGGCCCACGCAGCAATGGTGGTGGCACCCGTGACGGCCAGCCACGCCGCGACAACAATGGCGGCGGCCGCAACCGTCGACCGGCCCGTGACGAGCAACCTCGTCAGGAACCGGCCGTGAGCAACTCGCGCGCACCGCAGAACCAGCCGCGCATCGTGCACAAGGAATCGAAGATCGATCGCTTCCCGACCGCCGAACAGCTAGAACAGCTGGAGTCGCTGCCGAGCCGTCGCAACGGTGAAAAGCCAGCGCTGCTGACCCGTAACCGCGAAGGTTGAGCCGAAAAAAAACCGCAGCCATTGGCTGCGGTTTTTTTGTGCCTGAAGAAATTACTTCTTCTGCACGCCCTCGAAGGTGATGTCCAGGGTCAGGGTGTCGGACTGCGGGCCCAGGTCCATCATCTTGCCGAAATCAGAGCGCTTGATGGTGGTGGTGCCTTCAAAGCCGGCGCGGTAGCCGCCCCATGGGTCCTTGCCTTCACCCAGGAACACGGTCTTGACCACGACTGGCTTGGTCACACCGTGCAGGGTCAGGTCACCGGTCACGTCGGCGGTCAGCTTGCCATCAGCATTCTTGCCGGTTGGCTTGACGCTGGTGGAGACGAACGTAGCCGTCGGGTACTTGTCGGTTTCCAGGAAGTCCTTGCTCTGGATGTGCTTGTCACGCTCAGCGTGGTTGGTGTCCACGCTCTTGGTGTTCAGGGTGATGCTGATCTTGCTGTCTTCAGGCTTGGCGGCGTCGAAGCTGAAGGTACCGGTCCAGTCCTTGAACGTACCGTAGATAAAGCTGTAGCCCAGGTGGCTGATCTTGAAATTGATGAAGGCATGGTTGCCTTCCTTGTCGATGGTGTAGTCAGCAGCCATGGCCTGGCCGGCCGTCAGCAGTGCGGTACCCAGAGCCAGAGCGGCCAGTGTCTTCTTCAACATGTGCAATATTCCTTGGGATTGAGTTGAGGTTCAGGCTTTGCGTCCCAGCATGCGTACCAGGGTCGCGTCACGGTCGATAAAGTGGTGCTTGAGCGCAGCCAGGCCATGGAGTACAGCAAAGATCACCAGGATCCAGGCCAGGTAAAGGTGCACGTCGCCTGCGGTTTCCGCCTGGTTGGGCAGGCCGCTGACCAGCGCGGGTACTTCGAACAGGCCGAACACCGGAATTCCCACGCCATCAGCCGTGGAGATCAGGTAACCGGCCGCCATCACCAGGAACAGGTCCAGGTAAAGGAAGGCATGACCCAGTTTTGCAGCGATACGCGTCAACCGGCCCTGGGTAGGTGGAGGCGGCGGCGGTGGGCTGATGAAGCGCCAGACCACGCGCAACACCATGAACAGGAACAGCGTCAGGCCGATGCTTTTGTGCAGGTCGGGGCCAGCCTTGCGCCATGGGTCGTAGTACCCCAGGTCAACCATCCACAGGCCCAGGGCGAACAAACCGAATACCGCCAGCGCCACACCCCAGTGCAGGAACATGCTGACCCAGCCGTAGCGGGAAGTTGAGTTGCGTAACTGCATCACGGTCATCCTGTAGGTTCTGATACAAAGACTAGCTTTTTATCTATCGAATTAAAGCGGAAAATTTCGCTTTGAAATATCGAAATACACGATGCAATACCTTAGACGTAAAGCGTTAAGCGATCGTTAACACGGCGACGGGGCCGATCATCAAGGTTTCAGGGTTGGCGGTTGCCCCGAAGGCAGCCATTGCATAGGCTTGCGCGATTGTTTGTCGAGCATGGCGACCACGCCGCTGCCAGGAGAGAGAAAATGGGCCTCAACAACCAGTGGATGCAGCGCGACCTCAAGGTCCTGTGGCACCCCTGCACCCAAATGAAAGACCACGAGCAGCTGCCGCTGATCCCGATCAAACGCGGTGAAGGCGTCTGGCTGGAAGACTTCGAAGGCAAGCGCTACCTGGATGCCGTCAGCTCATGGTGGGTAAACGTGTTCGGCCACGCCAACCCGCGCATCAACCAGCGCATCAAGGACCAGGTCGACCAGTTGGAGCACGTGATCCTCGCTGGCTTCAGCCACCAGCCGGTTATCGAGCTGTCCGAGCGCCTGGTCAAGATGACCCCCGAGGGCCTGAACCGGGTGTTCTACGCCGATAACGGTTCGTCCTGCATCGAAGTGGCGCTGAAGATGAGCTTCCACTACTGGGTCAACCGCGGCCAGCCGAACAAGAAGCGCTTTGTCACCCTGACCAACAGCTACCACGGCGAGACCATCGCCGCCATGGCTGTGGGCGATGTACCGCTGTTCACCGAGACCTACAAGGCACTGCTGCTGGACACCCTCAAGGTGCCGAGCCCCGACTGCTACCTGCGCCCCGAGGGCATGAGCTGGGAAGAACATTCGCGGCACATGTTCCAGGCCATGGAGCAGACCCTGGCGGAGAACCATGACAGTGTCGCCGCCGTCATCGTCGAGCCGCTGATCCAGGGGGCCGGTGGCATGCGCATGTACCACCCGGTGTACCTCAAGCTGCTGCGCGAAGCCTGCGACCGCTACAACGTGCACCTGATCCATGACGAGATCGCCGTGGGCTTCGGCCGCACCGGCACCATGTTCGCCTGCGAGCAGGCCGGCATCCGCCCGGACTTCCTGTGCTTGTCCAAGGCCCTCACCGGCGGCTATCTGCCCCTGGCCGCGTGCCTGACCACCGATGACGTGTACAGCGCTTTCTACGACGAGTACCCCACCCTGCGCGCCTTCCTGCACTCGCACAGCTACACCGGCAACCCGCTGGCATGCGCGGCGGCCCTGGCCACGCTGGATATCTTCGAGCAGGACAACGTCATCGAGAACAACAAGGCCCTCGCTGCGCGCATGGCCAGCGCCACCGCGCACCTGGCCGACCACGACCACGTCTCGGAGATTCGCCAGACCGGCATGGTACTGGCCATCGAGATGGTCCAGGACAAGGCCAGCAAGGCCGCCTACCCCTGGCAGGAACGCCGCGGCCTGCAGGTGTTCAACCACGCCCTGACCCGCGGTGCCCTGCTGCGCCCCTTGGGCAGCGTGGTGTATTTCCTGCCGCCTTACATCATTACCCCGGAGCAGATCGACTTCCTCGCCGAAGTGGCCAGTGAAGGCATCGACATCGCCACCCGCACCAGCGTCAGCGTGGCCGTGCCGAGCGACTTCCACCCCGACTTCCGCGACCCGGGCTAGTAGCCCGCTACCCGGCCCCACCATCAGATTCGAGACACTCCATGAGACTTTCCCGCTTTTACATTGATGCGCCCCTGAGCCTGGGCGAGCACGAGCTGCCCGAGGCCCAGGCCCACTACATCGGCCGCGTGCTGCGCATGGCCGAGGGCGACGCCGTGCAGTTGTTCGACGGTTCAGGCCAGGAGTACCGCGGCGCGCTGCTGGAAGTCGGCAAGAAGCGCGTGCGCGTGCAACTGGACGAGGCCTTCGCCGGCCAGCCCCAGTCCAGCCTGAAGATTCACCTGGGCCAGGGCCTTTCCCGTGGCGAACGCATGGACTGGGCCATCCAGAAGGCTACTGAGCTGGGCGTCAGCGAGATCACCCCGATCATCAGCGAGCGCTGCGAAGTGCGCCTCAAGGACGAGCGCGCGGAAAAGCGTCAGGCCCACTGGCAGCAGATCGCCGTCAGTGCTTGCGAACAGTGCGGGCGCTCCACGGTGCCGGTCATTCACCCGCCACTGCTGCTCAGCGAATGGCTCAAAGCCTGCGACGCGGAACTGAAACTGGTGCTGCACCCGGTGGCCGAACCTTTGGTGAGCCATGCCAGGCCAGCCACCCTGGCGTTCCTGATCGGGCCTGAAGGCGGCCTGGCAGATGCCGAGGTCAGCCAGGCTCAGACGGCAGGCTTCCATTCGGCGCGCCTCGGCCCGCGGGTGCTGCGTACCGAAACGGCGCCGGTGGTGGCGTTGGCGGTCGCCCAGCAGTTATGGGGCGATTTCTAAAGCACGTAGAAAAACACCGCCACGAAATGCAAAAGGCTGCCAGCGATCACGAACAGGTGCCAGATGCCGTGCCAGTGGCGGAAGCGCGTGTCATAGGCGAAGAAGATGATGCCCACGGTGTACAACACCCCACCGGTGGCCAGCCAGGTGAACCCGGCAGTGCCCAGGGTGGCCAGCAGTGGCTTGACCGCCACCAGCACGATCCAGCCCATTACGGCGTAGATGATGATGGACAATACCCGCGCTTCCGAGCGCGGTTTTATTTCCTGGAGCATGCCGATCACCGCCAGCCCCCAGACCACTCCGAACAGCGTCCAGCCCCAGGGCCCGCGCAGCGTCACTAGGCAGAAAGGTGTGTAGCTGCCGGCAATCAGCAGGTAGATCGAAAAATGATCAACCTTTTGCATGATCACTTTCGCGCGCCCTCGCACGCTGTGATAAACCGTGGAAGCGCTGTAGAGCGTCACCAGGGTTACCCCGTAGATCGCCATGCTGACGATCTTCCATGCATCCCCCTGAAGACTGGCCAGCACCAGCATCCATACTGCGCCAATTGAAGCCAGCACGGCACCGACCAGGTGTGTCCAGGCGTTGAACCGTTCGCCGTGATACATGCAGTCGTTTCTCCTTGGTTTCCATTGGGTCGACAATGCCGTCTCAGGCACAATCCTCTCCTACCCTACCAGAGCTCGTGCCATGTTGATCGACGAAGAGTTGACCTTGAAGAAGCTGGAAATATTCCTGGCCTTCATGCGCACCGGCAACCTGGGCCGTGCGGCGGCGGAGCTTTGCACCAGCAATGTCAGCGTGCACCGGGCCATTCACTCATTGGAAAGTGCCCTGCGCTGCCCGCTGTTCAAGCATGAGGGGCGCAACCTGACGCCGCTGGAGAGTGCCTATGTGCTGGAGGAGCACGCGCAGAAGCTGGTGCAGGATGTGCTTGGCGCGGTTCGGCTGACGCGCGAGGCGGCCGGCTTCTCCGCCGAGCGTTTTCGGCTGGGGTCGCTTTATTCTCTGACGGTGAAGACCGTGCCCCAGTTGATCATGGGCCTCAAGCTGCGGCGCAGCGAACTGAATATCGACCTGATCCTGGGCTCCAACATCGACCTGTTGTACAAGCTAAAGAACATGGAGGTGGATGCCATCCTGGTGTCACTGGACGAAAGCATCAGCGACCCGGACTGCGAGCAATTGCCGCTGTTCTCGGACGATATTTTCCTCGCTACCCCAGCTGATTCGCCGTTTGCCGGGCGAAGTGAAGTGGACCTGGCCGACCTGCGCGAAGACACCTTCATCACCCTGACCCAGGGCTTCGCTACCCACCAGGACGGGGTGCGCGTGTTTCAGCAGGCCGGTTTCGAGCCCAAGGTGGCGATGCAGGTCAACGATATCTTCACGCTGCTGAGCATGGTCAGTTCGGGGGTGGGTTACGCGTTGCTGCCGGGGCGAGTGGCGGCGGTGTATGAAAACCGTGTGCGGCTGGTGCCATTGCAGGCGCGTTACCACCTGCAGCAGCACATCGGTGTGGTGTTCCTCAAGGCCAAGGAGCGTGACCCTAACCTGCTGGCGCTGCTCGCCGAATGCCGCATGTACGCCAACCGATTGGGTTGAGTGGCAGCTCCCGTGGGGGTAGGCCAGCAGCTACGCTCCTACCAGCGCCCTCACGGCCAGGTACAGCACCGAAGGCCCCAGCAGGCAGCCGAGCCCGGTGTGGAAAGTCGCCGTCAATGCGCCATAGGGCACCAACCGCCGATCCGTCGCCGCCAGCCCCGCGGTCACGCCGCTGACCGTTCCCGCCAACCCACCGAACACCATCGCCGAGCGCGGGTTGTCCAACCCCATCCAGCGTGCCGCCATGGGCGTGCCCACCATTACCAGGATCGCCTTGATCAGCCCGGTGGCGATCGACAGCGCGACAACATCCGAACTGGCACCGATCGCGGCGCCGGTCACCGGCCCGACGATATAGGTCACTGCCCCCGCGCCGATGGTGGTCATGCTCACGGCATCGCGATAGCCGAACACCCAGGCCACGCAGCAGCCGAACACGAATGGCAACAGGGTGCCCAGCAGTAGCGAAAAGGCACCAATGAAGCCCGCCTTGCGCGCTTCGGTGGCCTGCACTTCAAACGCCGTGGCGACAATGGCGAAGTCGCGCAGCATCGCCCCGCCCATCAAGCCGATACCGGAAAACAACGAAAGATCAGCCAGGCCCTTCTGCCCGCCCGTGAGCGTGCCGCCCACCCAGGCCAGCACCAGGCCGATGACAATGGCGAAGGCAGAGCCATGGACACGGCCGAACGTGAGACGCCTGGACAGCTGTACCGACACCCACATCACGATGCCGACGAAGGCAAAAGCGGTGACCAGGCCGTTGGCTTCCAATGCATGTTCGATGAGGTTCCACATATCAGCGCGCCCCCAGCGGTTGAGCCGCTACCGGCTCTTCGGGCGGCAAGGGTTCGCCCTTGTGGGTTCGGCTGATCAGGGCAATGGTGGCGCCGCAGATCAGCACTGAGCCAATCGCCGCTATCACCGCCACCGGGCCACCGTGCAGCGCGGTGACCACGTTCTGCTGGGCGGCCATGGCCACCACCACCGGAATGTACAGCGCGCCCCAGAAGCCCACGCCCATCTCGCAGTCCTTGCTCAGGCCGCCTTGCCTGCCCATGTACAACCGGGCGCAGATCAGCAGGATCATGGCGATCCCGACGCCGCCCACATTGGATTTCACCCCTAGCAGCACTCCGAGCATGTCGCCCGTGATGACCCCGGCCAGGGTGCAGATAGCCAGCAATGCCACACCGTAAATAATCATTATTGTTGTCCTCGGTTTGCACAGTCGAAGTTGTTGTTCTTGTCTTCGAAAACGTTGCGGGTCTATTGGGGTCGGCGGGCCTCCTCCTGCATCAGGGCTAGCAGGGTATCCAGGCGTGCGCCCTGGAAAGCGATGAGGGTGCCTTCGGCAAACGCTCGGCGTCCCAGCCCGGTGAGCACGCTGCCAGGCGGCATTTCGATCTGCAGGCGCACGCCGCGCTCAAAGGCGGTTCGCGCCAGCGCGCGCCAGTCGACGACGCGGCACATGTTGAAGGCCAGGTCGTCGCGCAGCTTGCCCGGCTGGGCGATGGGCCGCGCAGTGGTGCCACTGAGGTAGCGCAGCTTCGATGTCTGCAGCGGCACAGCGGCAAAGGCTTCGGCCAGGCGTGCGGCAGGCTCAGCCAGCAACGCGCAATGGGACGGCACGCTGACCGCCAGCGGCTTGGCAAAGGCGGCGCCCTCGGCCCGGGCGCGCTTGGCTACCGCGGCCATGGTATCGTCGCGGCCGGCGATCACCACCTGGTTGTCGGCATTGATATTGGCCAGGTACACCGGCCCTTCGGTCTCGGCGAGCAGCTGTTCAACGCGGCTCAGGTCCAGCCCGACAATAGCGGTCATGCCATAGCCCTGCGGGTAGGCGGCCTGCATGAGCTCACCGCGCAGCGCCACCAACCGCACCGCGTCGGCAAAAGCCAGGGCGCCGCTGACCACGGCCGCAGGGTAAGCGCCGATGGAGAGCCCGGCGACGTAGTCTGGCGCCGGCCCATCGGCCAGTAGCAGGCGCGCACTGGCGACCCCCGCTACCAGCAGGCACAGTTGCACCGCACGGGTCGATGCCAGGGCGCTGGCACTGTCCAGCTCCAGCACCGACTGGCCCAGGGCGTCGCTCGCCTCGGCCAGGCACTCCCGCACCCGCCCATGGTCTGGCAGGCCATGGAGCATGCCAGGTTGCTGGGCACCCTGGCCGGGGAATGCCAGTAGTGTGCTCATGCCGGCAGGCTCCAGGGGTCGCTGACCAGGCGCGCGCCATCGGCGGCCTTGAGCAGCACCTTGGCGCTATTGCCTGCCCATTCGCGCAGGGCCACCGCACCAGCGGGGGTCTGCAATTGCATGTCTACCCTATCCTCCAGCAAGGCCAGAACCCGCCGTGCGTCGTCACGGGGCACGGGCTGCGGGGTACGCATGATCAGGTCCAGGTCGCTGTCGGCATGCAGCGCGCCGAAGCCACTGGCCAATTCGAAACCGGCACTGCCGCTCACACCCCACACCCACCCCAGCTCGTCCAGGCACGGGCGCAAGCGGTACAAGGCCTGCAGGGCCGGCCAGTTCGCCTGCCCGGTAAGGTGGCACAAGGCTTCCGGGCTGACTTGCCGGCTGATGGTGGCCACGGGCATGTGCGTGGCATAGCGCTGTTCGCGCCGGCTGCCGCGCACACCGACCGCCACCTGCCCCGGTGCCGCAGCATCGCGGCGCACCACCACGGGCTGGCCATCGGCCAAGGCAGCCGCTACCCAGGCCGGCGCATCGGCCGGCAGGTGCCGGGGCGTCAGGCCCCAGAGCAGGTCATGGGGGCGTATCACTGCCATTGCTCGCGCAGCAGTTGCCGTACCCGTGCGGAAGCCGCCCGGTTGGGCGCGCCAAGGCGCCCGGAAAGATCACGGCCACCCTGGGCGATGTCGGCCAGGGCCTGCCCCAGGCACGCCTGCACTCGGGCCAGGTCGTCGCCGCCGGGTTGCTCGATCTGCGCCACCGACAAGGTTTCCCACAGCAGGCCAAGGCTGGCATAGCTATCGATGTCGTAAGCCATGGGCGGGACGCTGGCGGCCAAGGCTTCCAGTGCCTCCACGCTGCGCTGGGTCACCCGCGCCGCCGAAGCCTTGCCCATGGCGTGTACCTGCACACCCGGGTCGCGCAGGGCGATCAAGCGGTTGGCCTGGTAGCCGTGGGCCAGGAACGCGCCGGACATGGCCTTGCCCACCAGCAGCGCGATCACCGGGTGGCCGGCCAGGCGTGCACGGGCGTAGGCATCGGCGGCGCCAGCCAGGGCCTGGTGGATGCCCAGGGCTTCCTCCCGGCGGCCGTAGGCCTGGCTGGGCACGTCAACGATCGCGACCAGAACGCGCTTTTCGGACGCCTCCCGGTCGGCTTCGATGGCTTCGTCGACGGCCTTGGCCAGGCCCCAGCCTTCCAGCAGGCCAACCTCGCCCTGGCGTGCGCGAGGAAAGGGGTTGGCGGGGTCGGGGATGATGGCCAGGTAGCGGGTCGGGTGGTGGTTGAGGTGGCCGTCGGCGACGAGGACCGAGGCTGGCAGGCCAGCGGCTTGAGTAGCGGTGCCAGCCAGCGCCTGGAACCAGGTTGCGCCACGACTGTGCCCTGCGTTCTGTGGGACCGGGCGAAGCTCGGAAAGGTTGCGACGTGGCAGGTCTGAAGCATTGGAGGCGCGCGCGGCGGTATAGAGATCGCGTACGGCCTGGGCAGTGATCTGAACCTCGGTGTCGACCGCTGCCAGGCGCGCCAGATACTCTTCATGCTGCTGGCTGCGCACCCGCTTCGGCGCGCCCTGCTCCAGGCATTCGCGCACCCGCTGGCCAATCTCGACGGCATCATCAACGACATAGTCATCGGCCAGGCCACTGGCAAACCGCTGCTCACCACCGGTCAGGCTCCAGATGAACGGCCGGTCACGGGAGTCGTATTCGGCAATGCCCGCTTCCTGCTCGATCACCTGTGGGCCATTGAGCCCCAAGCGCGCTTCGCGGGTGACGATCAGGTGGCTGCACAACCCAGCGGCGATGGACATGCCGCCGAAGCAACCGACGCTGCCAGCCACCACACCGATCACTGGCTGGTATTGGCGCAAGTCGACGATGGCCGCGTGAATATCGGCGATGGCGGCCAGGCCCAGGTTGGCTTCCTGCAGGCGCACACCACCGGTTTCCAGCAACAGGATCGCGGCGGTGGGGATGCCATTGCGGTTGTCTTCAGCCGCCAGCTCCAGCGCACCGGCTATCTTGGCGCCACTGACCTCGCCCAGGCTGCCGCCCTGAAAGGCACCTTCGATTGCCGCCAGCACCACCGGGCGGCCGCCCACGGTTCCTTTGGCGATGACCGCGCCATCGTCGGCCTGCGGTACCACGCCCTGACGTTCCAGCCACGGCGACATGACCCGCTGGAACGGGTCGACCAGCTCACGGAAGCTGCCTGGGTCAAGCAAGGCCTTGGCCCGCTGACGGGCACCCAGTTCGATGAAGCTGTGTTGGTGCAACAGGCGCGCGGTGTCAGTCATGGCCGATCTCCTCCAGGGCCTGTTCCAGGCGCAGGCGAACCACCCCCGGGGTGGCGCCGAAATCATTGATGTCGATGCGCAGGGCCGGCAGCGCCTGGCCACTGAACATGCGGGTGAAGAGGTGTTCCCAACGCTGGGACGCGCCGTTGACCGAGGTCACCACCTGGATCGCCAAGGTGCCGGCCTGGCCGGGTTCGAGCAGCACTTCCAGGTCGCCCGAGCCAACACAGCCCACCAGGGCGCGGCCGCGGGCCGGTTGCCCGGCGGGAAATTCGAAGGTCAGGGTTTCCATCAGGCAAGGCTCCGTGAATGCTCGCCACGTTCCAGGCGATCGATGAACAGGCAGGCGGCCAGCAGGTCGGCGGCGCCCCCCGGGGAGGCATTGAGCGCCAGCAGGCGCTGGTCGAGTTGGTGCAGGCGACGCCGGCCTGCCAGGCTGGCGCTGCCACCGGCGGCCAGTACTGCCTGGGCGCCCGCCTGCATGGCGGCCAGACCTTCGGGCCCGGCGCGGTACAGCACGCAGGTATCGGCCAGGCTGGCCATGATCGCCAGCAAGGCATCCAGGCGGGCATTCTGCTCGCCATGGCCGGCGAGGCGGCTGGCACGCAGTTGTGGCAGGCCGTGCTCCAGCACTGCCGGGAAGCCGGCCTGGGCCTCGGCGCGGGCGCCACCGGCACCATAGCGCTGCTCCACGACTCGGCCGTGGCTCAGGGATTGCGGCGCCGAGCGATCTGGCAGGCACGCCAGCGCTGCCGCCCTGGCCGCCAGTGCGGCGGCCCCCGTGTCGTGCGGCGCCAAGCCCGCTGCTGCCACCAGCAGGCCCAGGGCCCAGATGGCCCCGCGATGGGTGTTCACCCCGCCCGTGGTGCGCAGCATATCGGCCTCGCCCTCACGGCCCAATTCGCCGAGGGCTTCGCGCAATGGCAGGTCGACATGCCCGTGGTGCTCGGCCGCGTCAGCCATGCCCTGAAACGCAGGCCACAGGCTTAGCGCCGAAGCATGCATCAAGCCCAGGTGCAGGTCGGTATGGGCGCCATTGCCACGGCGGTCGACCAGCGCCGGCTTGGGCGACAGGTCAGCTTCATCGATCAGTGCTTCCACGGCCAGGTCTGCCAAGGGGCAGGCGTTGGGTATCGGGTTGAGTGCGTGCATCACCAGCTCCTGAATTTGGCCGGAGGGTTGTAAAGGCCGCCCGACCATTCCACCAGGTCGGCGATGCTCTTGGCCGCCAGCCATTCGCGGGTGGCGTCGGTGCGGCGGATGCCCAGGTCTTCAGGCAAGGCGATCAGGCCTTCGCGGCGCATGCGCTCGGTGTCCTTGGGGTTGTGGCGCAAGCCTATGGCAGTGACCCCGGCCACGGCGGCGATCATCGCCTGGCGCTCTTGCAGGCTGCGCGCCTTGTACAGGTAGGCAATGCCCTCTTCGGTGAGCAGGTGGGTAACGTCGTCGCCGTAAATCATGATGGGCGCCAGGGGCATGCCGGTTTTCTTCGCCACATCCACCGCGTCCAGGGTTTCGACAAAGGTGGGCTTGCCGCCCTCCTGAAAGGTCTCGACCATCTGCACCACCAGTTTCTGCCCGCGCTCGAGCAAGGTGCTGGTGTCATCGCTACCGGGGCGGCGCATGTCAAGCCACGCCGGTGTCCCATGGCGGCGGCCGCGTGGGTCGTGGCCCATGTTCGGGGCGCCGCCGAACCCGGCCAGGCGCCCACGGGTGACCGTGGAGGAATGGCCGTCGGCGTCCACTTGCAGCGTCGCACCAATGAACAGATCGACGGCGTACTGCCCCGCCAGTTGGCAGAACATGCGGTTGGAGCGCATCGAGCCATCGCGGCCGGTGAAGAACACATCGGGCCGGGCGGCGATGTAGTTCTCCATGCCCAGTTCGGTACCGAAGCAGTGCACGCTCTGCACCCAGCCACTTTCAATGGCGGGAATCAGCGTGGGGTGCGGGTTGAGGGTCCAGTTGCGGCAGATCTTGCCTTTGAGGCCCAGAGACTCACCGTAGGTAGGCAGGATCAGCTCGATGGCCGCGGTGTTGAAGCCAATGCCGTGGTTCAACGACTGCACGTTGTGCTTCTCGTAGATGCCGCGAATAGCCATCATCGCCATTAGCACATGCACCGGCTTGATATGCCGGGGGTCGCGGGTGAACAACGGTTCGATGTAGAAAGGCCGGTCGGCCACCACCACGAAATCGACCCAGGAGGCGGGAATATCCACCCGCGGCAAGTCGCTGACGTCGTCCACCAGTTGGTTCACCTGGACGATGACAATGCCATCGCTGAACGCAGCCGGCTCGATCAGCGCCGGGCTGTCCTCGGTGCTGGCCCCGGTGTAGATGTTGCCTTGGCGGTCGGCCATGAAGCCGGCGGAAAGCACCACGTTGGGGATCAGGTCCACCACCAGGCGTGCGTAGAGTTCGATGTAGGTGTGGATGGCGCCGATTTCCAGCAGCCCGTCTTCCAGCAGTTGGCTGATTCGCAGGCTTTGGGTACCTGCGAAGGAGAAGTCGAGTTTACGGGCGATGCCTTTCTCGAACAGGTCCAGGTGCTCGGGGCGGCCGACGCTGGGCATGATCATGTGCAGGTCGTGGAGCTTGCCGGGGTCGGCCTGGGCCAGGGAGCGCGACAGGAAATCGGCCTGCTTCTGGTTATTGCCTTCCAGCACCACCCGGTCGCCAGGCATCAGCAGCGCTTCAAGGGCGGCGACAATGCCCTCGGTGGGCAGCACCACGCCATCGGCCATGGTGCGAACCTGCTCCAGGCGCCGCTGCTTCTCGCTGCGCCGCCGCGTCCACTGTGGCTCGGGGGTGATTGTCGTTGTCATGGGGCCTCCACGGCGGGAATGTCGTGGGTAGACCATAGGCGCGTGGTGGCGTGGCATCAATCAAGCAGCCGGTGGAACCGTTACCCTGAGGTTAACGTTAAAAGCTGGCGGACCTATGAGGGTCCAAGTAGATTTCGGTAGGCACACGGGTTAATGCGATGGCGGGGTTGTCTCTGTGGGACCGGGCGAAGCTCGGGAAGCCGACACCGCAATGCCACCGCCTGGGTTATCAGAGCGCGGCTTCATCCAGCAGCCGTTCCAGGCCCTCAAGGTCGGGCACCCGCGCGACCTGTTCGCCCACCTGCACGGCGGCAATCTCCAACGGCGCCAGCGGCACGTCGATGTAACTCAGCTGGCTGTCCAGCCGGCACGACCGCGGCACACCTTGAATCAGCAAGCCGATAAAGCGCAGCGGGCTTTCACCCACGGCGTTGAGCACGACGATGCGCGCCTGCTCGTTGACCACCGCCTGGGCACCGCAGGCGGCCTCGAAGCTGACCAGCGGCAGCAACTGGTTGCGCCAGGTGATGTGGCCCAGGTGCCAGGCCGGCCGGTCTGGCGCTGGCTGCCCATACTGGTAACCAATCAACTCGGCCACGGCAACGTTGGGCAGCACCAGGGTGCGGTCCGCCAGTGGCAGCAACAGCGCGGTCAGGGTGGTGCGCCGGCCAATGGTGCGCTCAAGCATGGCTGCGGCTCCATTGGGCGATACTGTCGAGCAACACCGACTCCTGATACGGCTTGCCCAGGTAATCGTTGACGCCGATGGCCATGGCCCGCTCGCGGTGCTTCTGGCCAGTGCGCGAGGTGATCATGATGATGGGCAGGTCCTTGAGCCGCGGGTCGCGACGAATCTCGGTGGCTACTTCGAAACCGTCCATGCGCGGCATCTCGATGTCCAGCAACAGCACGTCGGGAACGTGCTCCTGCAACAAGGCCATGGCGTCGACCCCGTCGTTGGCGGTCAGCACGTTCATGCCGTGGCGTTCCAGCAAGCGGCTGGTGACCTTGCGCACGGTCACCGAGTCGTCCACCACCATCACCAGGCGTGCCCGGCCTGAGTCCGAGTCCATCGGCGGCAACGGCGCCTGTGCTGGCGGCGCCTGCAACTGGCGGACATTGGCGGCACGGATCTGCGCCGGCAGGTCGAGGATCATCACCACCCTGCCGTCGCCCAGGATGGTCGCCCCGGCCAAGCCCTGCACCGCGGAAAACTGCGGGCCCAGGCTCTTGACCACGATTTCCCGCGAACCGGCCAGGGCGTCAACCTGCACGGCCATCTGCTGTTCATGCCCGTGTATCAGCAACACCGGCAACGGCTGGCTCTGGCCCAGCAGTTTCGGCCTAGGGGTGTTGTATAGCAGGTCGCCGAGGTAACGCAGCTCGTAGGTCTGGCCGCCATAGTGGTAACGCGGCGGGTCATTCTGGTAATAGGCTTCCAGTTCAGCCGGCATCACCCGCACGATCCCTTCCAGGCCATTGAGCGGCAGCGCGTAGACGTCATCGCCGCATTGCACCATCAGGGCGCGGTTTACCGACACGCTGAACGGCAGGCGAATCTGGAAGCGGGCACCCTGGCCCGGCTTGGAGTCGATGATCATCGACCCGCCGAGTTGCTTGACCTCTTCGTGCACCACATCCATGCCCAGCCCGCGCCCGGATATCTGGGTCACCTTGGCGGCCGTGGAAAAGCCGGGCTCAAGGATGAACTGCAGCACATCGTGGTCACTGATTTCACTGCCAGCGTCGATCAGCCCGCGCTTGATGGCCTTGGCCCGCACGGCCTCCAGCGGCACCCCGGCGCCGTCGTCGCTGAGTTCGATGACGATGTCACCGCCCTGGTGCAGCAGGTTCAGGGTAATGCGCCCGGCCTCCGGCTTACCCTTGGCCAGGCGCACGTCGGTCGGTTCCAGGCCGTGATCCACTGCATTGCGCAACATGTGCTCCAGGGGTGCCAGCATGCGCTCCAGCACGCTGCGGTCCATCTCCCCTTCAGCGTTGCCCACTTCGAATTCCACCTGCTTGCCCAGCTCGCCGGCTACCTGTCGCACCAGGCGCTGCAAGCGCGGCACCATGCGCTCGAAGGGCACCATGCGCGTGCGCATCAGGCCTTCCTGCAGTTCGGTGTTCACCCGCGCCTGCAATTGCAGCAGGGCCTGGGCCTTGTGGTTACGCGAGGCCAGGGTCTGGTGCAGGTCGAGCAGGTCGGAGGCCGACTCGAACAGCGCCCGGGACAATTGCTGCAATTGCGAGTGTCGATCCATTTCCAGCGGGTCGAAATCTTCGTAGCCCTGGCGTTCGTTGTCAGCATGCTCGCGGCTGAGGATGCGGCCCTGAGTTTCGGTATCCAGGCGCCGCAGTTGCTCACGCATGCGCTCGATCGTGGTTTCCATTTCCCCCAGGGCGATCTGGGTGTCATTGACCTGCTGTTCGATGCGGCCACGAAAGATCGAGGTTTCACCGGCCAGGTTGCCCAGGTCCTCCAGCAGCTCGGCGGTGACCTTGACCATGTCACCGGGCGCGCGCTCGGGTGCCGACACCGGTTGTTCAGGCAGTAACACCGCGCGCTCGGGCTGGGGGGTGGCCGGCACCGGGCTGACAAAACCACGAATCGCGGCGATCAGCGTGGGGTCCGGTTGCACCGGCTGGTTCTGGCGCAGGGTATCGAGCATGTGCGCCAGCCGGTCGTGGCCATTCTGCAGAAGGCTGAACAAGGGCGGGCTGGGGGCCAGCACCCCTGCGGACAGGTTCTCGTAGAGAAACTCCATTTCATGGGCCAGGTCACCGATGGGTGCGACCTCGACCATGCGCGCGCCACCCTTGAGGGTGTGCAGATCACGCAGCAGGTTCTCCACTTCCAGGCCGTTACGCGGGTCGGCCTGCCAGCGTTGCAAGGCCGCGCCCGAGCTTTCGACGATATCCAGGCCTTCTTCGAGGAACACCGCCAGCAACTCCTTATCGCCGGCCGGCGCCGTGTCGGGTGCTGGCTCGACGGTGGCCGGCACCCCGCCCTGGCGCTCGTCGACCAGCGCCTGGATAAGGTCCGGCGCATCGCTGGCGCGTTGTCCCCGCTGAAGCTGTTCGAGCATGGTCGCCAGTTGCTCATGGCAGTCGAGCAACAACGTTGCCAGGCCCTCGCTGAAGCCCAGGCGACGCTTGCCCAGGGCTTCATAGGTGAGTTCCAGCTCCTGGGCCAGATCATCGACGGCGGCAATATCAGCCATCCGCGCGCCGCCCTTCAGCGTGTGCAGGTCGCCCTGCAGCGCGGCCAGCGATGCCTGGCTATCGGGCTCCAGCAGCCAGCGTTGCAAGGCCAGGTCGGCGCTTTCGAGAATGTCGGCGGCCTCGTCCAGGAAGAATGCCGTGATGCCGTCGTCCGCTGCACCCACCCCAGGAGCCTGTTGCTGCAATTGCCCGGTCAGGGTAGCCAGGTCGGTGATACCGTTCTGGCCCACGTGCCCCATGGCATCGGGCGCCAGCCCCTCGTCGAGCAACGCGTGAAGAGCGCGGATACGGCCCGGCTGCGGTACCACCGCCTGGCCGGCGGCTACCTGGTCGAGCATGTCGATCAGGGCGTCGTGAGCCTGCTCGGCCTCCTCGAAGAACCGCTCACTGACACTGAGGCTGCTTTCTTCCACCGCGCCATACAGGTCCAGCAGGGCCTCGCACAGCTCGTCCACCTCGGGCACGTCGGCCAACTGCGCGCCCTCGCCCAGGCGCGTCAGCTCATCGAGCAGGCGCTCCAGTTCATTACGGCTGGCGGGCTGCTGGCGCCAGCGCCGCAGTAGCGATTCGCTGTCAAACAGAATGTCCATGGCCTGGCCCAGGAAGGCCTGGGTTACCCGGGGGTCACGCTTGGCGGCCACAGGGCGCTCGCCAGGACACCCCAGACGCTCTGGCAGGCGCGTGCGCAGTTGCTCGATGAGCACGCTGGCGCCGGCCAGCGGTGCCAGCGGCGTGGTCGCCAATTGCCCCAGGCCCTGATGCCAGCAACCCACGGCCTGGCGCAGCAAGGCCAGGTCGGTGGTGTCCATGGGTAACTGATGGGCCTTGTATTCCCGAGTCAAGGCATCCAGCGGGCTGGCCAGTTCAGCCATGGGTACCACACCCGCCATGTAGGCGCTGCCCTTGAGGGTGTGCAGTGCCCGTTGCAGGGCATCATCCACTGGCGCCTCATGGGCATCGGCTGCCGACAGAAATGCCTCCACGGTGGCCAGGTGGCCCTGGGCCTCGCTGCGGAAGATCTCCAGCAATTGCGGGTCCAGGCCGTGGTTATCGGGGGCGGCACTGGCCAGCAGGTGCGCCCGCGCTGCCAACTGGTCGACATCGTCGCGCTGGCGTTGCTGGTGGCTGGCAAAGTCCTCGATGATCAAAGGCAGGGTCTGCAGCACGTGTTCCAGCAGTTCGCGTACCTGCTGCCCCACTTCGACACTGCCCTCCAGCACCCGGTTGAGCAGGTTTTCGCACGCCCAGGCCAATTCACTCAGGACCAGGGCACGCACCATGCGCCCGCTGCCCTTGAGCGTATGGAAGCCGCGCCGCACTTCACCCAGGGCGCGTGCGTCGTCACGGGGCAAGTACTCACGCAGCACTTGCAGCACCTCATCGGCCTCTTCCATGAACACTTCACGCAGTTCATCGTCCACCGCGGCTTCTTCAGCAGGGGGTGGCAACAGGCTGGCGGGGGCGGACTGGGCCGGCGGGTTGAAACCTGGCACCGGGTTGGCCAGCACCTGGGCCAGAGACTGCGTGATGCCGAGGCTGTCCAACGGCTGCGACTCACGCATCACCAGGGCCTCGGTGGGGCTGAGAACGTCTTGCAACACGGGCACTTGCGCGGCCAGGGGCAGGTAGCCCAGCGCCGCCAAGCGCTCCTGCGCCACGTCCAGAATGCGCTCGCCCGGGGCCTGAGGGTCTTCGCTGAGGCGTTCAAGGTAATATTCGATGGCACTGATGGCGTCTGCCAAGGCATCCAGTTGCGGTGCCTCGGGCGGCTGGGGGTCGGCCAGCAGATGCGCCTGGATGTATTCGTTGCAGGTTTCCAGCAGGCCCGCAGCCCGCGCCAGCGGTATCATCGCCAATGCGCCGCGCACCTGGGTCAGCAAGGCGGGCAGCGGCTGCAGGCGCTCATGGTCGCCACCGGACTCCAGGTAGTCGCTGATCAGGTCCTTGGCCTGCTGCAAGCCGAAACGGGCTTCCTTGATCACCAATTGATGAATGTGCACCAGCTCGGTGCCGGGCAGCTGGCTGTCGTCGGCGCGTGCAGGCTCATCGGGACCGACCATGCCTACCAGGGTCGACTCAACGTAAAGCAAGGCCCCGGCCACGTCCATCAGCACCGAGTCATTGGCTTCACGCACGCCCTGGGCAAGGCCGAGCACCACCGCCATCTGGTCGAGGATGACCTTGCGCGGCTGGCCAAAGCCCAATACCGCCAGGGTGTCGGTCACCTGCCGCAACGGTGGCACCAGGGCGTGCAGTTCAGCCACGTGCTGGCGATCGCCCCGGACGAAATGGTCCAACTGCTCCTTGACCCTCACCAACTCTTCGCACAGGGCGCTGACCACCGAACGCAGGGCGTCGGGGTCCGGTACCACCAGGTGGGCTTGCTCCTGCGCCAGGCTGCGCCCGGGGGCCGGCGAGTCATCCAGTTCATAGGCAGCGCGCAGGGCTTGCAGGCGCGGCGACTGGCCAGTGGCGGTGGCTACGTGGAACAACAGGCCTTTGAGCAATTGCGCCGGGGCGGGCTGGTTGACCCCCACCGCCCCTTGTTCCAGCAGGCGCTTGAGTTCGCGATCGCAGTCCTTGAGCAGGCTGCGCAGCGCCGGGGTGTTATGCACCGCGCCGCCCTGAAGGCCTTCGACCAACCCCGCCGCCACCTGCCACAAGGGCTTGAGCGGCGCACCAGCGCACAGGGTTTCCAGGCGTTCGAACACCCGGGCCATCTGCCCCAGGTGGCTGGCGACTTCCTGTTCACGCATCAGGCCCACCAGTGCCTGTTGCAGGCTCTGATGCCATTTGCGCAGCGAGTCGAGCAGTGGCGGCTCGTCGAGCCTGGCGAGCTCGCTGGCGTCCAGCGGCTCCGGGGTAGGCAGTTCGACAGCGAAGAGGCTGGTTTCAGCCAGCGGCGGCGCACCGCGTGCGCTGCGTAAATCATTGATCAAAGGTAATACCACCAAGGGCAGATCGCGGCGGGCCAGGTGCACCTGGTCCAGGTAGAGCGGCAGTTGGGTAAACGCCTGAAGCAACCATTTCACTGCCTCGGCCTGTTGGTTGACGCGGCCATGGGCCAATGCCCGGCCCAGGTGTTCTATTTCCTCGGCCAGCAAGGCGGCGCCGTAGAACTCAACCATCTGCAGGCTGCCATGCACCTGGTGCAGGTAGCCCAGGCAACGGCCCATGGCCTCGCCTGCGTGAGGTTCGGCGCCAAAGGCTTCGAGGGCCGCGCGAGCCTGCCCGAGGGTCTCGACGATTTCGCCCTTGACCCACTCCAGCGCTACATAGTCGTGGCGGTCAGCCATGTCGCTTCCCCTGAAGATACGTCAACTCAGCCGGGCTCCCGGGCCTTGGGCAAGGTGAAGCCGGACACCGAGCGGCGCATTTCACTGGCCATCTGCGCCAGGTTGCCGATGCTTTCGGCGGTGGTGGTGGTGCCGGACGAGGTCTGTTCGGTGATCTGCTGAATAACAGACATGGTATGGGATATCTGCCCCGCCGAGCTGGTCTGCTGCTGCGCGGCAGCGGAGATGGTCTGGATCAGCGCGGCGAGGTCTTCGGACACACCTTCGATCTCCTCCAGCGCCACGCCGGCGTCATGGGCCAGGCGCGCGCCACGCACCACCTCGAAGGTAGTCTGCTCCATGGAGATGACCGCTTCGTTGGTGTCGGCTTGAATCGCCCGCACCAGCATCTCGATCTGCCGGGTGGCCGAAGACGAACGCTCGGCCAGCCGCTGCACTTCGTCGGCGACCACGGCGAAGCCACGGCCCGCTTCACCGGCCATGGATGCCTGGATAGCGGCGTTCAGGGCCAGGATGTTGGTCTGGTCGGCAATGTCGTCGATCAGGCTGACGATATCGCCGATTTCCTGGGAAGACTCGCCCAGGCGCTTGATCCGCTTGGAGGTGTCCTGGATCTGTTCGCGGATGTTGTCCATGCCGCGAATGGTGTTGTGCACCACTTCACTGCCCTTGCTGGCGATGGTCACCGAGCGCTCGGCCACCTTGGCCGACTCCCAGGCATTGGTGCTGACACGGTCGATGGACTCGGCCATGTCACTGATGGCCATCGACGCTTCGCTGATCTGCTGGGCCTGCATTTCCGAGGCGCGGGCCAGCTGCCGGGCGCTGGCCTGGGTGTCCTGCACCGCGGCGGCCACTTCCTCGGCGGTGAGGTTGATGGTGGCCACCAGGTCGCGCAGCTGGTCGATGGAATAATTGATGGAGTCGGCGATGGTGCCGGTGAACTCCTCGGTGACGGAAGCGGTGACGGTCAGGTCGCCGTCGGCCAGGTCTTCGATCTCATCCAGCAGCCGCATGATGGCGGCCTGGTTGCGTTCGTTGCGCTGCGACGTTTCCCGCAACTGACGGTTGGTTTCACGCACCATCACCAGGCCGATCAGAATGATCGAGCCCAGCGCCAGCAGGCCCAGCACGTAGCCACCCACGGTATCCAGGGTGCGGCTGCCGGCCAGGTTCTCGAAGCTGTTGGCCAGGTGCGATGCTTCGTCCAGCAAGGTCTGCGACAGGCCGAAGATGGTGGTGGAGGCCTCTCGCACCTGGAACAACTGCGGCGAGGTCTCCAGTATCTCGTCGACGGAGCCCGAGACGAATTCGAACAGTTCGGCGATTTCCTTGAGCCGCGCCCGGGCATCCCGGTCCTGTACCTGGCTGATCTGGATGCTCGGGTCGCCATCGAGCATGCCTTTGAGCACCTGGCCGAAACGGTTGGCATCGCGGCCAAAAGAGGCGGCCGCGGCAGCAGCCGACTCGTCACCGGAGAGCACGGTGTTGACCGACCCCAGAATTCGTTCAGCCAGCAGTGACTGGCGCTGCGCCACCGCCACCTGGCTGGCCGGGGCACCGCGCAGCAGCAATATCTCCACCACCTTCTCGTATTCCACCTGCAACTGCGGCACGGTCTCGCCCAGGGTGGCAGCCACCTGGTGCAGGGACAGCACGGTCTGCTCGCTGGCCAGAATGGCGTCGGTATTCTTGCGCAGGCTTTCCCAGTCACGCTGCACCAGGCGCATTTCCTGGTGCACCGAGGCCGGGGCCGGCGGCAGGCCTGTACCCGTGTCGCCGGACTTGAGCAACGCCCAGCGGCGGTCGAAATCGTTGCGCGCCTCAGCCAGCAACTTGAACGCCTGGGGCTTGCCGGAGGCGGCTTCGGTAGCATTCTTGGCAATGTTCTGCGACAGCACCCGCAGCTCGCCGGCGTTGCCGATGTACTGTTTGTCGTAGTTGGACTGCGTGTTGAGGTAGGCGAAGTTGGCGAACAACAGCATGATCGAGACAATCAGGACGACGAACAGCCCCGCGATCTGCGCACTGCTGCGCGAACGTTGTACCGTGTTTCCGGTTGCTGCCTTGTTCATTGCTCAGGTCCCCGCCTGCACTGCCGTGCGTTGTTCATTCCACTGCCGGCGCGCCGCTGACGAGTAGGGAGTTTCAAAGTGCCACATTCATGAAACCAGGGGTCTGCACCAATGCATTGGGGCTGAAGACGTTCCATAGCTGGTCACGCTGGAAGTGCCCCTGGACGAAGGCGGACATGCCCTGGGGCAGGCCGGCGGTCACCGCGGGGTCCAGGCTGTGCAGCGGGAAATGCTGCAGGCCACCGACCTCGTCCACCAGCAGGCCGGCAAACAGCTCGTCACGGTCTATCACCAGTACCCGTCGATGCTTGTGCGGCTGCAACAGCTCATGACCGAGCAGCCCGCACAGGTCCATCACCGGCAACAGCCGCCCGCGCACATTGGCAACGCCCAGCAGCCACGGCTTGACCCCGGGCACCTGGCTCAGACGTGGCTCGTGCAGTACCTCGGCCACCTCGCCCATGGGCGCCACGTACCAGTGCTCGCCCAGGCGAAAGCCGATGCCGCTCCAGGTCTGCAGGCGGTTTTCCTGCGACGGCAACTGCGCCGCTCGTTGCCGACAGCGCTGGTCGATGTCCAGCAGCAGTTCAAAGGCTGTCTGCGCCATGGCCGGGGGTCAGCCCGCCAACACGGCGTTCAGTGTCCGGATCAGGGTTTCTTCATCCACAGGTTTGGTCAGGTAGTCCTTGGCGCCCTGGCGGGTACCCCAGATCCTGTCGGTTTCCTGGTCCTTGGTGGTGATCATGATCACCTTGATGTGGGCGGTCTCCTCCTCCTTGTGCAACTGGCGGGTCGCCTGGAAGCCGTTGAGGCCGGGCATGACGATGTCCATCAGCACTGCATCGGGCTTCTCCTGGCGTGCCAGGGCCACGCCATCAGCGCCGTTCTCGGCCTTGAGCACTTCATGACCGTGCTTTTCGAGCATGCCGGTCAGTTTGTACATTTCGGTCGGCGAGTCATCGACGATCAGAATACGAGCCATGCTGTTCCCCATCTTCATTAGTTAGTGCGCGGCGGCGAAACCCGGTACATGAGCCCTGATGGCCCCCACCAGTTCTTCCTGGCTGAAAGGCTTGGTCAGAAACTGATCGGAACCCACGATGCGCCCACGAGCCTTGTCGAACAGGCCGTCGCGGGACGACAGCATGATCACCGGGGTGGCCTTGAAGGCGCTGTTGTTCTTGATCAGCGCACAGGTCTGGTAACCGTCCAGGCGCGGCATCATGATATCCACAAAGATGATACGCGGATGATTGTCGGCGATCTTGGCCAATGCGTCGAAACCGTCGGTGGCGGTGATCACCTCGCAGCCGACGTTTTCCAGGAGCATCTGGGCGGTGCGGCGAATCGTCTTCGAGTCGTCGATCACCATCACCTTGAGCGCTACGGGGTGCTGTTTCATAGGGATCTGCTTTGGGCGCTGACAAACGAGCTGACCATACCGATGCGGCAGCGGGGGCGCAGCGGCGCTTCACCATCCGCATGTTCTCTGTACGACAGCGTAGCCCTCGCGGCTGCGGGGTTCTTCCACAATAACAAGCCTTTTTAGCACACTCAGGCGGCGGGTTCCATTCACGCCCCCCTTGACCCCGGGCCTTGGCAGCGCCACCCTGACGCCACTTTTGCACACCTATTTCCGGCGGCCCCAGCCGTCCCAAGGAGCTTCCCATGAGCGTACGCCTCGGCATTGTCATGGACCCCATCGCCGAAATTTCCTATAAAAAGGACAGTTCGCTGGCCATGCTGCTGGCTGCCCAGGAACGCGGCTGGACCCTGTTCCACATGGAAATCCAGGACCTGTACCAGGCCGGTGGCAAGGCCCGCGCGCGCATGCGCCCGCTGAAAGTCTTCGCCAACCCCGAACACTGGTTCGAATTCGAGTCCGAAGTCGATGCCCCCCTGGCCGACCTGGACGTGATCCTGATGCGCAAGGACCCGCCCTTCGACCTGGAGTTCGTGTACAGCACCTACCTGCTCGAACAGGCGGAAAACGACGGCGTACTGGTGGTGAACAAGCCGCAATCGCTGCGTGACTGCAACGAGAAAATGTTCGCCACGCTGTTCCCGCACCTGACACCGACCACCATGGTCAGCCGCCGGGCCGATATCCTGCGCCAGTTCGCCACCGAACACGGCGACGTAATCCTCAAGCCGCTCGACGGCATGGGCGGTACCTCGATTTTCCGGCACCGCCCGGGCGACCCCAACCTGTCGGTGATCCTGGAAACCCTGACCGCCAACGGCACCCAGCAGATCATGGCGCAGACCTACCTGCCGGCCATCAAGGACGGCGACAAGCGCATTCTGATGATCGACGGCGAGCCGGTACCCTATTGCCTGGCGCGCATTCCCGCCGCAGGCGAGACCCGCGGCAACCTGGCCGCCGGCGGCCGTGGCGAAGCCCGCCCGCTGACCGACAAGGACCGCTGGATCGCCGAACAGGTCGGCCCCACCCTGCGCGCCAAGGGCCTGCTGTTCGTGGGCCTGGACGTGATCGGCGAGCACCTGACCGAGATCAACGTCACCAGCCCCACCTGCATCCGCGAGATCGACGCTGCCTTCGGCACCAATATCGGCGGCCAGCTGATGGACGCCATCGATCGCAAGCTCAAGGCCCGCTGAGCGACAAGGCAGGGGTTTTTCCGCGCGGTGAGTTATGATGCACGCCCATTTTTTGCTGTTGGGCGTGCGCTGCCGGAACACCCCCGCGCCGCACGACTGCCGGATAACCGATGACTGCCGCAACCGACATCCCTGCCAAGTTTTCCCGTGCTGCCGTGCGCCCGGCGGACAGGCTCGGCTTTACCCTGTTCGTGGCCGCCCTGGTGCACGTGGTGGTGATCCTGGGCGTGAGTTTCACCGTCACCAAGCCTGAGGAAATTCGCCAGACCCTGGAGATCACCCTGTCTACCTTCAAGGACGCCAAGGCGCCGAAGAAGGCCGACTACCTGGCCCAGGACAACCAGCAGGGCAGCGGCACCCTGGAGCAGAAGGCACTGCCCAAGACTACCCAGGTGGCGCCTTTCCAGGACAACGTGATCAACAAGGTCACCCCGCCCCCCGCGGTGAAACCCGAGGTCAAGCCCGAGGTGGCACCCGTGAAGAAGGCGGTGACCACCGTGGCGCCCAAGCCGCAGAAGGTCGACACGCGCCGCGAAGCAGTCAAGCAGGAGGCCCAGCCCAAACCCGCGACGCCAGATTTCGACAGCACCAAGCTGTCCAGCGAGATCTCCAGCCTGGAGGCCGAACTGGCCCACGAACAACAGCTGTACGCCAAGCGCCCACGCATCCACCGCCTGACGGCCGCCTCGACCATGCACGACAAGGGGGCCTGGTACAAAGACGACTGGCGCAAGAAGGTCGAGCGCATTGGCAACCTCAACTACCCCGAGGAAGCACGGCGCCAGCAGATCTACGGCAGCCTGCGGCTGATGGTGTCGATCAACAGTGACGGTTCCTTGTATGACGTGATGGTGCTGGAGTCGTCCGGGCAGCCCTTGCTGGACCAGGCCGCCCAGCGCATCGTGCGCCTGGCCGCGCCATTCGCGCCTTTTACCGGCGACCTGTCGGACGTCGACCGCCTGGAAATCATCCGCACCTGGCGTTTCGCCAAGGGTGATCGCCTTTCCAGTAACTGATAGCGACGAAACAGTCTTTAACGGCGGCTTGTCAGCCCGGCTGCTCGACGCCACACTACAGGTATGAAGAACGTCGACCCGAGTTACCTCAAGCATCAATTCCTGATCGCCATGCCCCACATGGCGGACCCGAACTTTGCACAGACCTTGACCTATATCGTCGAGCACACGGCCAGTGGCGCCATGGGTCTGGTGGTCAACCGGCCCCAGGAACTGAACCTGGCCGATATCCTTGAACAGCTGCGCCCGGACATCGAACCGCCGGCCAGTTGCCAGCTCATCCCTATCTATGGCGGCGGGCCGGTGCAGACCGACCGCGGCTTCGTGCTGCACCCCAGTGGCCCGACCTATCAGGCCACGGTGGAGCTGGGTGGCATTTCGCTGTCCACGTCCCAGGACGTGCTGTTCGCCATCGCCGACGGGCTGGGCCCCAAGCAAAGCCTGATCACCCTGGGCTATGCCGGCTGGGAAGCCGGGCAACTGGAAGCCGAGCTTGCCGACAACGCCTGGCTGACCTGCCCGTTCGACGCCGACATTCTGTTCGGCATGGACAGCGAGCAACGCCTGGGCGCCGCCGCGGCCCTGCTGGGGGTCAACCTCAGCCTGCTCACCAACCAGGCGGGGCACGCCTGATGGCCGCCATACGCCTGCTGCTGGGCTTCGACTACGGCACCAAACAGATCGGCGTCGCGGTTGGCCAGGTCATCACTGGCCAGGCCCGCGAGCTGTGCACACTCAAGGCCCAGAACGGCGTGCCCGACTGGAACCAGGTGGAAGCCCTGATCAAGGAGTGGAAACCCGACGCCATCGTGGTGGGCCTGCCCCTGAACATGGACGGCACCCCCAGCGAGATGTGCGAGCGCGCGGAAAAATTCGCCCGCCGCCTCAACGGTCGCTTCAACCTGCCGGTGCACACCCACGACGAACGCCTGACCACCTTCGAAGCCAAGGGCCAGCGCATGGCCCGTGGCGGCCAGAAGGGCAGCTACCGTGACAACCCGGTGGACGCCATTGCCGCCGCGCTGCTGCTGCAGGGCTGGCTTGAGGAAAACGCCGGCACCTTCCAATCCTGACCCCCCGTTTCAAAAGCCGGGCGCTGGCCGCCCGGCCTTTCAAGGAGCAAGTGATGAGCCTTCCAAACCCCGCCCAACTGATCAGCCAGATGGCGGTCGACCTCAAGGCCCACCTGGCCCGCCGCACCATCACCGAGCCACGCTTCATCGGCATTCGCACCGGTGGCGTGTGGGTGGCCCAGGCCTTGCTCGAAGCACTGGGCAGCGATTCGCCGCTGGGTACCCTGGACGTGTCCTTCTACCGTGACGACTTCAGCCAGAATGGCCTGCACCCGCAAGTGCGTCCTTCGCAGCTGCCGTTCGAGATCGAGGGCCAGCACCTGATCCTGGTGGACGACGTGCTGATGAGCGGCCGTACCATCCGTGCCGCCCTCAACGAACTGTTCGATTATGGCCGCCCTGCCAGCGTCACCCTGGTCAGCCTGCTGGACCTGGACGCCAGCGAATTGCCGATCCGCCCCAATGTTGTTGGCGCAACCCTGTCATTGGCACCCCATGAACGGGTAAAATTGACCGGGCCCGCACCGCTCGCCCTCGAGCGCCAGGACCTCGCCTCCGCTTCCGCCTTTTAAGAGTCCCCCGCGATGACGCCTATCGACGCCAAGCGCCCGCTGCAGCTCAATGACCAGGGCCAGCTGCGCCATTTTCTTTCGCTCGACGGTTTGCCCCGTGAGCTGCTGACCGAAATCCTCGACACCGCCGACTCGTTCCTCGAAGTCGGCGCCCGGGCGGTCAAGAAAGTCCCGCTGCTGCGCGGCAAGACCGTGTGCAACGTGTTCTTCGAGAACTCCACGCGCACCCGTACCACCTTCGAGCTGGCAGCCCAGCGGCTGTCGGCCGACGTGATCACCCTGAACGTGTCCACTTCCTCCACCAGCAAGGGCGAGACCCTGTTCGACACCCTGCGCAACCTGGAGGCCATGGCCGCCGACATGTTCGTGGTACGCCACGCCGACTCCGGCGCCGCACACTTCATCGCCGAACATGTGTGCCCCGACGTGGCCATCATCAACGGCGGTGACGGTCGTCACGCGCACCCCACCCAGGGCATGCTCGACATGCTGACCATCCGCCGGCACAAGGGCGGTTTCGAGAACCTTTCGGTGGCGATCGTCGGCGATATCCTGCATTCGCGTGTGGCCCGCTCGAACATGATCGCCCTCAAGGCACTGGGTTGCCCCGACATCCGCGTGGTGGCCCCCAAGACCCTGCTGCCGATCGGCGTGGAACAGTACGGCGTGAAGGTCTTCACCGACCTGGAACAAGGCCTGAAAGACGTCGACGTGGTGATCATGCTGCGCTTGCAGCGTGAGCGCATGACCGGCGGCCTGCTGCCCAGCGAAGGCGAGTTCTACCGTCTGTTCGGCCTGACCACCGCGCGCCTGGCCGGGGCCAAGCCTGACTGCATCGTGATGCACCCGGGGCCGATCAACCGCGGCGTGGAGATCGAATCGGCCGTGGCCGATGGCGCCCACTCGGTCATCCTCAACCAGGTCACGTACGGTATCGCCGTGCGCATGGCCGTCTTGTCCATGGCCATGAGCGGCCAGAACGCCCAGCGTCAATTCGAGCAGGAGAACGCCCAGTGAGCCTCAGTATCCTAGGCGCTCGCGTCATCGACCCGGCCACCGGCCTGGACCAGGTCACCGACCTGCACATCAGCGAAGGCAAGCTCGTGGCCATGGGCGCCGCGCCCGCAGGCTTCAGCCCAAACCATACCCTGGAAGCCAATGGCCTGATCGCCGCCCCTGGCCTGGTGGACCTGAGCGTTGCCCTGCGCGAACCCGGTTACAGCCGCAAGGGCACCATCGCCAGCGAAACCCGCGCCGCCGCCGCTGGTGGCGTCACCAGCCTGTGCTGCCCGCCGCGCACCAAACCGGTACTGGATACCTCGGCCGTAGCCGAGCTGATCCTCGACCGCGCCCGCGAAGCCGGCCATGCCAAGGTGTTCCCCATCGGCGCCTTGAGCAAGGGCCTGGAAGGCGAGCAACTGGCCGAACTGGTAGCCCTGCGTGACGCCGGTTGCGTGGCCTTCGGCAATGGCCTGACCAGCTTCCAGAACACCCGCACCCTGTGCCGCGCCCTGGAATATGCTGCTACCTTCGACCTGACAGTGATTTTCCACTCCCAGGACCGCGACCTGGCCCAGGGTGGCTTGGCCCACGAAGGCCCGACGGCCAGCTTCCTCGGCCTGCCGGGCATCCCCGAAACCGCCGAGACCGTGGCCCTGGCCCGTGACCTGCTGTTGGTGGAACAAAGCGGTGTGCGTGCGCACTTCAGCCAGCTGACCACCGCCCGTGGTGTCGAGCTGATTGCCCAGGCCCAGGCCCGCGGGCTGCCGGTGACCGCTGACGTGGCGCTGTACCAGCTGATTCTGACGGATGAGGCGCTGATCGACTTCTCCAGCCTGTACCACGTGCAGCCACCGCTGCGCACCCGCGCCGACCGCGATGCCTTGCGTGAAGGGGTCAGGTCGGGGGTGATCCAGGCCATTTCCAGCCACCACCAGCCCCACGAGCGTGATGCCAAGCTGGCGCCTTTTGGCGCCACCGAGCCAGGCATCAGCAGCGTGGAGCTGTTGTTGCCCCTGGCACTGACCCTGGTGGAAGACGGCCTGCTGGACCTGCCGACCCTGCTGGCCCGCCTGAGCAGCGGCCCAGCCGCGGCGCTGCGCTTGCCAGTGGGGCAACTGAGCGTGGGCAGCCCGGCCGACCTGGTGTTGTTCACCCAGAACGTCACCACCGTGGCGGGCGAACGCTGGTTGTCCAAGGGCGAGAACTGCCCGTTCCTGGGCCACAGCCTGCCAGGCGCGGTGCGTTACACCCTGGTGGATGGCCACATCGCTCATACCGACTGATACCTGCCCGGGCAGCCGGACGCGGTCCTGTGGGACCGGGCGCAAGCCCGGGAAACAGGCACCGCGGTTGCTCGGGCCGGCCCCTCCCGAGCATCAACCAGCCCGACAGAAAGCCGGTGCACCCGGTCCCGGGACTTATCGGGTGCTTTGCGCGTTTTTCAGGGAAATCTGGTCGTTCAAGGTCCAGAAGTCATACAGCACCCCCAGCCCGCACACACCCAGTGTCAGGAAGTAGATGATCCCGCTGATCCATTTGCCCTGGTACATCCGGTGCACCCCGAATGCCCCCAGGAAGGTCAGCAGGATCCACCCCGCGTTGTAGTCCAATGGTCCCGCGAAAAAACGCAGGTCCGCCTCCCGGTCCATGGCCGGGATCAGGAACAAGTCGATCAACCAGCCAATGCCTAGCAAACCGAAGGTAAAGAACCAGATCGTTCCGGTGATCGGCTTGCCGTAATAGAAGCGATGCGCCCCGGTAAAACCAAAAATCCACAGCAGGTAACCCAGCAATTTGCTGTGGGTGTCCTGGTAGCGGCTGTCGTTCTGATAGCTGTTCATGAGCGCTCTGATACCCTCTGATAATTAAATTTTCTAAACGTTTATGTGACTTTTTTGTCTCTTGCCGACGTGTGGTCGCGTGACCGACAAGTCGAGCAAACCCTTGCCCCGCCTGACTTCCACAGAATTTTTGTGGGAATTTGCCGTAGATTGATCATTTTTCACTCAGGATCACTACCGACCAACGGGTTAAAAACTGATCAAAAAGCTGTTATAAAGTTGCGCGCTTACCCATACGAGCCTGCCTAATGCGTCCATTTTTGAAGACATGGCTGACCATCTGCCTATTATTGCCATTGGCTGCCCACGCCACCAATCGTGAGCAAAGACTTCCCGCCGGCTTCACCGGTCACGCCGCCAAGACCGGTGCCGCGGAACACACCCAGACCCCGGTGGAAACCACCGAACTGGCCACCAACACCACCAGCCGCGGCAAACGCCAGTCGGCGCGCAACCGCCACACCGGCCGCAAGACCATCGCTGTCGGCGGCCCGGCCGTCGCGCAGATGTCGCCCAAGCAAAGCAGCGAAGTGCTGTCGCGCGCGGTGAATGCGCTGGGCACCCCTTATCGTTGGGGCGGTAGCAGCCCAACCAAAGGGTTCGATTGCAGTGGTTTCGTGAAATATGCATTCAACGACGTCAAGGCAGTCGACCTGCCACGCACGTCGAACGCCATGGCTGCGGGCCACGGCCAGAAGGTCGACCAGAAGGACCTGAAGCCCGGCGACCTGCTGTTCTTCAACATCAAGAGCCGCCGGGTCAACCATGTTGCCATCTATCTGGGCAATGACCGCTTCATCCACGCGCCACGGCGCGGCAAGGCGGTGAGCATCGATACACTGAACAAGCCTTACTGGCAGGAACACTACGTTGTTGCCAAGCGCGTCCTGCCCAAGGACCAGACCCTGCGTCTGACACAGCGCTGATTTCACCGTGAACCTGGCGTCGGCCCCTTGTCCGGTGCCAGGTGCATCCCCTCCCGGGCCTCTGTGCCCGTGCTCGACTCCAGCTTGATCATCAACCGCAGGTCGTTCGCCGAATCGGCATAGGCCAGCGCGTCCTGATAACTGATCGCCTTTTCCCGATAGAGTTCATATAGCGCCTGGTCCAGGGTACGCATGCCCTGGTCATTGGTGCGGCTCATCAGCGTCTTCAGGCCAGGCACTTCGCCCCGGCGAATGCGCTCGGCCATCAGTGGCGTGTTCACCAGTATCTCCACCACGGCGCGGCGGCCGGCGCCGTCAGCCGAGGGAATCAGTTGCTGGGCAATGATCGCCCGCAGGTTCAACGACAGCTCCATCCACACCTGCACGTGGCGGTCCATGGGGAAGAAGTTGATGACCCGCTCCAGCGCCTGGTCGGCGTTGGAGGCGTGCAAGGTGGCCACGCACAGGTGGCCGGTTTCCGCGAACGCCAAGGCCTGCCCCATGGTCTCGCGGCTGCGCACCTCGCCGATCATGATCACATCCGGGGCCTGACGCAGGGTGTTGCGCAGGGCTACCTCGAACGACTCGGTATCGATGCCCACCTCGCGCTGGGTGACGATGCAGCTCTGGTGCTCGTGCAGGAACTCGATGGGGTCTTCGATGGTGATGATGTGGCCGGTACTGTGCTTGCTGCGGTGGTCGATCATCGCCGCCAGGGTCGAGGACTTGCCGGTGCCGGTAGCGCCCACCACCAATATCAGGCCCCGCTTGAGCATCGACAGGCCGCGCAGGGTGTCGGGCAGCTTGAGATCGTCGAAGGTTGGAATGCGGCTCTCGATGCGCCGCAGCACCATGGCCGGCAAGCTACGCTGGAAGAACGCGCTGACGCGGAAGCGGCCGATATCCCGGGCATGAATGGCGAAGTTGCATTCCCGGCGCTCGGTGAACTCCACGCGCTGGGCTTCGCTCATCAGCCCCAGCACCGCCTCGCGTACCTGTTCGGGGCTCATGGCGGTACGGGTGACGGGCATGATCCTGCCGTGCACCTTGAGCGAGGGCGGCAGGCCAGGGGTGATGAACAGGTCGGAGCCGGATTTGTCGACCATCAAGCGCAACAGCTTCTCGAACTCCATGCCCCGCCCTCGCGTCCTGGAAAAACCGCTCCCCCGTCAGCCTAGTCGCGGCTGGCCGGGGTGCCCAGGCAGCCGGTCAGAAGTTGTCCGGCGCCTTGGCCTTCTCGCGGGCGGCGTCACGGCCAATCAGGCCCCGGCTGACCAAGTCCTTCAGGCACATGTCCAGGGTTTGCATGCCCAGGGCCCCACCGGTCTGGATGGAGGAATACATCTGCGCCACCTTGTCCTCGCGGATGAGATTACGGATAGCCGGGGTACCGATCATGATCTCGTGGGCCGCCACCCGGCCGCCGCCGATCTTCTTCAGCAGGGTCTGGGAGATCACCGCCTGCAGCGACTCGGAGAGCATGGAGCGAACCATGGACTTCTCCTCGGCGGGGAACACGTCCACCACACGGTCGATGGTCTTGGCCGCCGAGGTGGTATGCAGGGTGCCGAACACCAGGTGGCCGGTCTCGGCGGCGGTCAAGGCCAGGCGAATGGTTTCCAGGTCGCGCATTTCACCCACCAGGATCACGTCCGGGTCTTCGCGCAGGGCCGAACGCAGGGCGTTGGAGAAGCTCTGGGTGTCGCGGTGCACTTCACGCTGGTTGACCAGGCACTTCTTCGATTCATGGACGAATTCGATCGGGTCCTCGATGGTGAGGATGTGGTGGTGCTTGTTGTTGTTCAGGTAGTCGATCATCGCCGCCAGGGTGGTGGACTTGCCTGAACCGGTGGGGCCGGTGACCAGTACCAGGCCCCGCGGCACGTCGGTAATCTTTCGAAACACATCCCCCATGCCCAGGTCATCCATGGTCAGCACCTTGGAGGGAATGGTACGAAACACCGCGCCGGCGCCGCGGTTCTGGTTGAAGGCGTTGACCCGGAAGCGTGCCACCCCCGGTACTTCGAAGGAGAAGTCGGTTTCCAGGTATTCCTCGAAGTCCTTGCGCTGCTTGTCGTTCATGATGTCGTAGATCAACTCGTGAACGGCCTTGTGGTCCAGCGCGGGCAGGTTGATGCGGCGCACATCACCGTCCACGCGGATCATCGGTGGCAGGCCGGCCGACAGGTGCAGGTCCGATGCGCCTTGCTTGGCGCTGAAAGCCAGCAACTCAGTAATGTCCATGAGACTCCCCAAATACAGACAAGCAGGTAGAATGCCCCGGACCCCAAGACCCGCTGGCGCAAATTAATGTCCACGATAGCAGACAACGTTTTACGGGTAAGCGCCCGAATTCACGACGCCGCACGGGCCGTGCAGCGCGACCCGGCCAGCATCGGCCTGCTGGCGGTGAGCAAGACCAAGCCAGCCGAGGCTGTTCGCGAGGCGTTCGCCGCCGGAATCGAAGAATTCGGCGAAAATTACCTGCAGGAGGCGTTGGGCAAACAGGCCCAATTGACCGATCTGCCCTTGACTTGGCATTTCATCGGCCCCATTCAGTCAAACAAGACTCGCGCCATTGCCGAGCATTTTGCCTGGGTGCATTCCGTGGACCGCCTGAAAATTGCCCAACGCCTGTCGGAGCAACGCCCGGCCGACCTGCCGCCGCTCAACATCTGCATTCAGATCAACGTCAGCGGCGAAGCCAGCAAGTCCGGCTGCACCCCAGCCGACCTGCCGGCCCTGGCCACGGCGATTGCCGCGCTGCCACGCCTGAAGCTGCGCGGGCTGATGGCAATTCCAGAACCCACTGAGGACCGCGCGGCACAAGACGCGGCCTTTGCCACCGTTCGCACCTTGCAAGAAAGCCTCAACCTGCCACTGGACACTTTATCCATGGGCATGAGCCACGACCTGGAGGCCGCTGTCGCACAAGGCGCCACCTGGGTTCGTATCGGCACTGCCCTGTTCGGCGCCCGCGACTATGGCCAACAGCCGTAGCGCGGGTTCCACCGCAACCTCTCAAGGACCTGTCATGAGCAAAACTCGTATTGCCTTTATCGGCGCCGGAAACATGGCCGCCAGCCTGATCGGCGGCCTGCGTGCCCAGGGCCTGGACGCGGCGCTGATCCGTGCCAGCGACCCGGGTGCCGATACCCGTGCGAAAATCAGCGCCGAGCACGGCATCGAAACCTTCGCCGACAACGCCCAGGCCGTGGAAGGCGCCGACGTCGTGGTGCTGGCGGTCAAGCCCCAAGCCATGAAGGCCGTGTGCGAGGCCCTGCGCCCTGCCCTCACCCAGTCCCAGGTGGTTGTCTCCATCGCCGCCGGTATCACCTGCGCGAGCATGGCCGCCTGGCTGGGCGAGCGCCCTATCGTGCGCTGCATGCCCAACACCCCCGCACTGTTGCGCCAAGGCACCAGCGGCCTGTACGCCAACGCCCTGGTCAATGAAGAACAGCGCGGCCAGGCCGAGCAACTACTGTCGGCCGTGGGCCTGGCACTGTGGCTGGACGAAGAGCAGCAACTGGATGCCGTCACCGCCGTGTCCGGCAGCGGCCCGGCCTATTTCTTCCTGATGATGGAAGCCATGACCGCCGCCGGCGAGAAGCTGGGCCTGCCCCGTGAAACCGCGGAAAAGCTGACCCTGCAGACCGCCCTGGGCGCTGCGCACATGGCCGTCGCCAGCGATGTCGATGCCGCTGAACTGCGCCGCCGCGTCACCTCACCGGCCGGCACCACCGAGGCCGCCATCAAGTCGTTCCAGGCCAACGGTTTCGAAGCCCTGGTTGAAAAGGCGCTGGGCGCCGCGGCACATCGCTCGGCTGAACTTGCCGAACAACTGGGCAAATAAGGAGCACTGCATGAATGCGATTTCCGGCGCCACGATCTTCGTGGTGCAAACCCTGGTCAGTTTCTACCTGGCCATCGTGCTGTTGCGCTTCGTGCTGCAACTGGTCAAGGCCAACTTCTACAATCCGTTGAGCCAGTTCGCGGTCAAGGCTACCCAGCCCCTGCTCAAGCCGTTGCGCCAGGTGGTGCCGAGCATCGCCGGCCTGGACACTTCGTCCCTGCTGCTGGCCATCGTCATTCAGGCGCTGCTGATGGCCTTCGTGATGATGCTCACCTACGGCACCATCCTTGACCTGCCACACCTGTTGATCTGGGCGCTGCTGGGGGTTTTCTCGCTGTTCCTGAAGATTTTCTGGGTAGCGATGATCGTCATGGTGATCGTCTCCTGGATCGCCCCCGGCACCCACAACCCGGCCGCCGAACTGGCCTACCAGATCGCCGAGCCGATCCTGGCGCCGTTTCGCCGCATGCTGCCGAACCTGGGCGGCCTGGATATCTCGCCGATCTTTGCCTTCCTGGCCATCCAGGTCATGCAGAGCTTCTTCATGCCCAAGCTGGCTGAAATGGCGCAGATGCCCGATGTGCTCTGGCGTTTGATCTGACGTCGGTGTAGCGCCGTCGCCGAGCTTCGCCCGTTCCCGCAAGAGGTGTTGATCGCCCCCTGCGGGAACGGGCGACGCTCGGGAAAAAGGCGACAGCATTCCATCGCTTGCCGCTAGCCCCCCCGCTCTTTAGACTTACGCCTCATTTATGCGAGAGCAGGGTCGATGTCCACTGTCTTCCCCGAAGATTCCGTCGGTTTAGTCACACCGCAAGTTGCCCATTTCAGCGAGGCCCTGGCCCTGGCCTGCGGCCGGTCGCTCAATGCCTATGACCTGGTCTACGAAACCTACGGCCAGCTCAATGCAACCGCCAGCAACGCGGTGCTGATCTGCCACGCCCTGTCGGGCCACCACCATGCCGCCGGCTACCACTCGGTCGACGACCGCAAACCGGGCTGGTGGGATAGCTGCATCGGCCCCGGCAAGCCAATCGACACCAACCGTTTCTTCGTGGTCAGCCTCAACAACCTCGGCGGCTGCAACGGTTCTACCGGCCCCAGCAGCCTCAACCCGGAAACCGGCAAACCGTTCGGCGCCGACTTCCCGGTGCTCACCGTGGAGGACTGGGTGCACAGCCAGGCCCGCCTGGCCGATTACCTGGGCATCACCCAGTGGGCGGCCGTGGTCGGTGGCAGCCTGGGGGGCATGCAGGCCCAGCAGTGGACCATCACCTACCCGGACCGCGTTCGCCACTGCCTGGCCATTGCCTCGGCACCCAAGCTGTCGGCGCAGAACATCGCTTTCAACGAAGTGGCACGCCAGGCCATCCTCACCGACCCCGAGTTCCATGGCGGTTCGTTCCAGGAAATGGGCGTGATCCCCAAGCGCGGCCTGATGCTGGCGCGCATGGTGGGCCACATCACCTACCTGTCGGACGACTCCATGGGCGAGAAATTCGGCCGGGGCCTCAAGAGCGAGAAGCTCAACTACGACTTCCACAGCGTGGAATTCCAGGTGGAGAGCTACCTGCGCTATCAGGGCGAGGAGTTTTCCGGGCGCTTTGACGCCAACACCTACCTGCTGATGACCAAGGCACTGGACTACTTCGACCCGGCCGCCAACCATGGCGACGACCTGGCCAGGACTTTCGCGGGCGCCAAGGCCGATTTCTGCGTGATGTCCTTCACCACCGACTGGCGCTTCTCCCCGGCCCGCTCGCGGGAAATCGTCGATGCGCTGATGGCTGCACGCAAAAACGTCTGCTACCTGGAAATCGATGCACCGCAGGGCCACGACGCCTTCCTGATCCCGATCCCACGGTACCTGAAGGCGTTCAGCAGCTACATGAACCGAATTGCGATCTGAGGAAGCCATGAGAGCCGATCTTGAAATCATCCAGGACTGGATCCCGGCCGGCAGCCGCGTGCTCGACCTCGGTTGCGGTAACGGCGAATTGCTGGCCTGGCTGCGCGACCACAAGCAGGTGACCGGCTACGGCCTGGAAATCGACGCTGACAACATCAACGAGTGCGTGCGCAAGGGCGTCAACGTGGTGGAGCAGGACCTGGACAAGGGCCTGGGCAACTTCGCCAGCAACAGCTTCGACGTGGTGGTCATGACCCAGGCCCTGCAGGCCGTGGAATACCCGGACCGCATCCTCGATGAGATGCTGCGCGTGGGCCGCCAGTGCATCATCACGTTCCCCAACTTCGGCCACTGGCGTTGCCGCTGGTACCTGGCGCGCAACGGCCGCATGCCGGTGTCGGAATTCCTGCCGTATACCTGGTACAACACGCCGAACATCCACTTCTGCACCTTCAAGGACTTTGAAGAGCTGTGCCAGGAGCGTCAGGCCCAGGTACTCGACCGTCTGGCGGTCGACCACCAGCACAGGCATGGCTGGGCCAGCAAACTGTGGCCTAATCTGTTGGGTGAGATCGGCATTTACCGGGTCAACAGCCCGGGCCTGCAGGAGCACCGTCTGGCGGTGTGAACCTGCCTACCCACGGAGAACGACCATGCGCCAGTTCGCTGCCTTCCTGTTCGCCCTGTGCCTCGCCCTTCCCGCCGTGGGGGCCGAGGCCGCCAAGGGCAACCGCCAGGAGCAGCTGGGCGAGCTGACCGTGCATTACAATGCGATCACGTCGAGCATCCTGCAGCCAGGCATCGCCAAGGCCGCGGGGCTTCTGCGCAGCAAGAACCTGGGTGTGCTGAACGTGGCGGTGGAAAAGGCCGGCAAGTCCTTTCCTGCTGCCATCAGCGGCACCGTGACCGGGCCTGAGGGCAAGAAGGAAGACCTGACCTTCACCCAGGTGACCGAGCAGGGCGCCGTTTCCTACGTTACACAGTTCCAGATTCCGCAGGACGCGACCTATACCTTTGACCTCAGCATCAAGGCGGCCGGTGACACCAACCGCCTGAGCTTCGACCAAGAACTCTTTCCGGGCGACTCATGAACTTCACGCAACTCGTGCTGGCCAGCCATAACGCCGGCAAACTCAAGGAACTCCAGGCCATGCTGGGCGGCAGCGTACAGCTGCGCTCGGTGGGCGAATTCAGCCAGGTAGAGCCGGAAGAGACCGGCCTGTCGTTCGTCGAAAATGCCATCCTCAAGGCCCGCAACGCGTCCCGCCTGTCCGGCTTGCCGGCACTGGCCGACGACTCGGGGCTGTCGGTGGACTTTCTCGGCGGCGCCCCAGGCATCTATTCGGCACGCTATGCCGACGGCCAGGGCGACGCAGCCAACAACGCCAAGCTGCTCGATGCGCTGAAGGACGTGCCCGAAGCCGAACGCGGTGCCCAGTTCGTCTGCGTGCTGGCCCTGGTGCGCCACGCCGATGACCCGTTGCCGATTCTGTGCGAAGGCCTGTGGCACGGCCGTATCCTGACCGCCGCCAGTGGCGAACACGGTTTCGGTTATGACCCCCTTTTCTGGGTGCCCGAGCGTGACTGCTCCAGCGCCGAGCTGAGCCCTGTGGAAAAGAACCAGCTCAGCCATCGTGCTCGCGCCATGGCCATTCTGCGTCAACGTCTGGGCCTGGCATGACCACCACCACGCTGTTCGCGGGCGAGGATGGTTTCTCCTCGGTCGCGCCGCGGGCGCCATTGCCCGTGCTGCCACCCCTGGCGCTGTACATCCATATTCCCTGGTGCGTGCGCAAATGCCCGTACTGCGACTTCAACTCCCACGCCGCCAGCCCTGTTCTGCCGGAAGAGGAGTACGTAGACGCCCTGCTGGCCGACCTGGACAATGACCTGCCGGCCACTTACGGTCGCCCGCTGAGCTCTATCTTCTTCGGCGGGGGTACCCCCAGCCTGTTCAGCGCGAAAGCCCTGGGGCGGTTGCTGGAAGGCGTGGAACAGCGCATCCCATTCGCTGCGGACATCGAGATCACCCTGGAGGCCAACCCGGGTACCTTCGAGCAGGAAAAATTCAGCGCCTACCGCAAGCTGGGCATCAACCGCCTGTCCATCGGTATCCAGAGTTTCCAGGAAGCCAAGCTCGAAGCCCTGGGCCGTATTCATACCGGCAGCGAAGCGGTACGTGCTGCCGACATGGCCCGCCAGGCAGGGTTCGACAACTTCAACCTGGACCTGATGCACGGCCTGCCCGACCAGTCCCTGGACGAAGCACTGGACGACCTGCGCCAGGCCATCGCCCTCCAGCCCACGCACCTGTCCTGGTACCAGCTGACGCTGGAGCCCAATACGGTGTTCTGGAACCAGCCGCCCGTGCTGCCCGAGGACGATACCCTGTGGGACATCCAGGAAGCCGGCCAGGCCTTGCTGGCCGAGCACGGTTACGCCCAGTATGAAGTGTCTGCGTATGCGCAGCCCGGCAAGGCGGCGCGGCATAACCTCAATTACTGGAGCTTCGGCGATTTCATCGGTATCGGCGCGGGTGCCCACGGCAAGCTCAGCCACCCGGACGGGCGCATCGTGCGCACCTGGAAAACCCGGCTGCCCAAGGACTACCTGAACCCGGCCAAGCCTTTCCAGGCAGGCGAGAAGCTGCTGGCGCTGGACGAACTGCCCTTCGAGTTCCTGATGAACGCCCTGCGCCTGACCCAGGGTGTGGAAGCACGACTTTACCCACAGCGCACCGGGTTGACCCTGGAAAGCCTGGGTGAAGGCCGCCGCCAAGCCGAACAAAAGGGCCTTTTGCAGGTCGAACCGTCGCGCCTGGTTGCCACGCCTCAGGGCCAGTTGTTTCTCAACGACCTGCTGCAGTATTTCTTGATTTAAGGATTGGCCATGGAATTAGTGTTGAACCTGCTTGCTACCGCATCGCGCTGGAGCCGCGGGAACCTCTCGGAAATTGCCCTGGCGCTGGTGGGTTGCCTGCTGGTGCTGTTTGGAGCCGACATCAAGGCCTGGCTGGATCAGCGTGTGGGCGGCATGGCGGGGGCGTTGCGGGTGCCAGTGATGGCGCTGGTGTGCTGCATTGGCAGCGGCGCGGCGTTGATCTATGCCACGCCGTGGGTGGTGCGCGGGCTGAGCCAGTTCAACAACTACAGCCTGGCGCCGGTATTGCTGGTGGTGCTGGTGCTGATCGGCGTGGTCGCCGACCGCAAATAATCCGCCGCCCCCTGTGGGACCGAGCGAGGCTCGGTCCCACAGCAAGCGTGCGAGACGCAGGTCATCAATCGACCTTTTCGAACTTCAGGTCCCACACGCCATGGCCCAGGCGCTCGCCGCGGCGTTCGAACTTGGTGATCGGGCGTTCGGCGGGGCGCGGCACGCACTTGCCGTCTTCGGCCTGGTTGCGGTAACCCGGCGCCACGTTCATCACCTCCAGCATGTACTCGGCATAGGGCTCCCAATCGGTAGCCATGTGCAGCACACCACCCACTTTCAGCTTGCTGCGTACCAGTTCGGCGAACGCCGGCTGGACGATGCGACGCTTGTGGTGGCGGCTCTTGTGCCACGGGTCCGGGAAGAACAGCATCAGGCGGTCGAGGCTGTTGTCCGCGATGCAGCGCTTGAGCACTTCGATGGCGTCGGTGTCGTAGACCCGCAGGTTCTTCAGGCCCTGGGTCAGCACGCCATTGAGCAGTGCACCCACACCCGGGCGGTGAACCTCGATGCCGATGAAGTCGTGCTCCGGTGCGGCCGCGGCCATTTCCAGCAGCGAATGGCCCATGCCGAAGCCGATTTCCACGGTGCGCGGGGCGCTGCGACCAAACACCTGGTCATAGTCCACCGGTGCGTCGGCCAGCGGCAGCACGAACAGGGGCGCGCCCTGGTCCAGGCCGCGCTGCTGGCCTTCGGTCATGCGCCCGGCGCGCATCACGAAGCTCTTGATAGCGCGGTGCTGGCGCTGTTCGCCCTCACCCTGCACGTCGTCGTTTTCAGGGGTCGGGGTATCTTGCGGTTCAGTCATGGTGGCTCTTACTTGATCAGACCATCCAGCGGCGATGAGGCGCTGGCATAGAGTTTTTTCGGCATGCGCCCGGCCAGGTAGGCCATGCGGCCGGCGACAATGGCGTGCTTCATGGCCTGGGCCATCAGCACCGGGTTCTGTGCGTGGGCGATGGCCGAGTTCATCAGCACCGCTTCGCAGCCCAGTTCCATGGCAATGGTAGCGTCCGACGCGGTACCCACGCCGGCATCCACCAGCACCGGTACCTTGGCTTCTTCCAGAATGATCTGCAGGTTGTAGGGGTTGCAGATACCCAGGCCGGTGCCAATCAGGCCGGCCAGCGGCATCACCGCGATGCAGCCGATTTCGGCCAGCTGGCGGGCGATGATCGGGTCGTCGCTGGTGTACACCATCACGTCGAAACCGTCCTTGACCAGCACTTCGGCAGCCTTGAGGGTCTCGATGACGTTGGGGAACAGGGTTTTCTGGTCGGCCAGCACTTCCAGCTTCACCAGGTTGTGGCCGTCCAGCAGTTCACGCGCCAGGCGGCAGGTGCGCACGGCTTCCACCGCGTCGTAGCAGCCGGCGGTGTTGGGCAGAATGGTGTAGCGGTCCGGCGGGAGCACGTCGAGCAGGTTGGGCTCGCCAGGGTTCTGGCCGATGTTGGTGCGGCGCACGGCCACGGTGACGATCTCGGCCCCCGAGGCTTCGATGGCCAGGCGGGTTTCTTCCAGGTCGCGGTACTTGCCGGTACCGACCAGCAGGCGCGATTCGAAGGTACGGCCGGCCAGGATAAACGGCTTGTCGCTAGGCAGATTGCTCATCGTCATTCCTCTCGAGGGTTGAAGGGGTACAGCAGGCGGTGCGCCGCAGGCTAGCCGCCGCCAATGGCATGGACCACTTCAACCTGGTCGCCTTCGCGCAGGGCAGTGGCTTCGTGCTGGCTGCGCGGCACGATGTCCAGGTTCAGTTCTACCGCGACCCGGCGGCCGGTCAGCTCGAGGCGGGTCAGCAGCGCCGCGACGGTTTCGCCGTCGGGCAATTCAAAGGGTTCGCCGTTCAACTGAATGTGCATGCAGGCAGCAGCCATCATTTCAAAGGGGGCCAGCATTCTAGCCCGTTCGCCGCCCGCCACCAACACAAACCCGGCCCATTCGTCTCAGGCCTTGCCCAGGTTCCATGCCGCCATGCCCAGGCAGGCCCAACCCACCAGGAACGCCAGGCCGCCAAACGGAGTAATCACACCGAACAGGCGCACGCCGCTGAGGGTGAGGGCGTAGAGGCTGCCGGAAAACAGCACGATACCGATGCAGAACATCACCCCTGCGGCATTCACCAGCCGACCCGGCATCTGCACGCTCAAGACCGCCAGCGCTAGCAAGGCCAGGGCGTGAATCAGCTGATAGTTCACACCGGTATGGAACACTGCCAGGTAATCGCTGCTCAAACGGTCCTTGAGGCCATGGGCGGCGAACGCGCCAAGCCCTACCCCGGTAAACCCGAAAAAGGCAGCCAGCATGAGAAATTGTCGCAGCATTGACGAACTCCGGTTCGATAGCACAGGGTCTGTATAATGGCCCGCTCACTGCATCCGGCCAAGTCATCCATGCTGAGTTCGATTTTCACCCTGCTGCGCAAAGTGGCACTCTGGTTCATCGTCGGCAGCATCCTGCTGGTGGTGCTGTTTCGCTTCGTGCCGCCGCCCGGGTCGATGCTGATGGTGGAGCGCAAGATCGAGTCCTGGGTGGACGGCGAGCCCATCGACCTGCAACGCAGTTGGCGGCCTTACGGGGAAATCTCCGATTCGCTGAAGATCGCCGTCATTGCCGGCGAAGACCAGCGCTTTGCCCAGCATTGGGGTTTTGATTTCGACGCCATGCAGGCGGCGTTCCTGCACAACGAACGCGGCGGTTCCATTCGCGGCGCCAGCACCCTCAGCCAGCAAGTGTCCAAGAACCTGTTCCTGTGGTCCGGCCGCAGCTATTTTCGCAAAGCGCTGGAAGCCTGGTTCACCGCCCTGATCGAGACCTTCTGGTCCAAGCAGCGGATTCTGGAGGTGTACCTCAACAGTGTGGAATGGGACGACGGCGTGTTTGGCGCCGAAGCGGCGGCGCGCCACCACTTCGGTACAAGCGCTGGCGCCCTGTCGGCACAGCAGGCCAGCCTGCTGGCCGCCGTGCTGCCCAACCCCCGGGTATGGAGCGCCAGCCACCCAAGCAACTACGTGGCCCGCCGGGCCGGGTGGATTCGCAAGCAGATGGGGCAGTTGGGCGGTGATGCGTACCTGACCGACCTCAACCACTCGCGCAGTGCAACGCCCTGGGCTATGTGACTGCATTCCCTATCAATCGCGCCTGCGGGGGTGCCTGATACTGCGCGGCGAGTGGGACGCGGCCGGGTCCGCTGCTACACGTTAGTCGGCGCGACTTCAGGCGTGCCGTGAATGTAAAAAGCCCCGGCACTTGGCCAGGGCTTTTCGTTTCAGCGGGCTGATCAGGCGGCGATGGACACCTTCAGCTTGTTCATCGCGCTTTTTTCCAGCTGGCGGATACGCTCGGCCGACACGTTGTACTTCTCGGCCAGCTCATGCAGCGTGGCTTTTTCCTCGGCCAGCCAGCGCTGGTAGAGAATGTCACGGCTGCGGTCGTCCAGTACTTCCAGGGCCTGGTGCAGGTTGCTGTTGGAGCTGTCGCTCCAATCGGCGTCCTCCAGCTGACGCGCCGGGTCGTAACGGTGGTCCTCCAGGTAGTTGGCTGGCGATTGGAAGGCACTGTCGTCGTCCGCTTCCGCGGCCGGGTCGAAGGCCATGTCCTGACCGGTCAGGCGGCTTTCCATCTCGCGCACTTCACGCGGCTCCACGCCCAGGCTTTCGGCCACACGGTGGACTTCCTCGTTGTTCAGCCAGGCCAGGCGCTTCTTCTGGCTGCGCAGGTTGAAGAACAACTTGCGCTGGGCCTTGGTGGTCGCGACCTTGACGATGCGCCAGTTGCGCAGGATGAACTCGTGGATTTCCGCCTTTATCCAGTGCACCGCAAAGGACACCAGGCGTACGCCCATTTCCGGGTTGAAACGCTTCACGGCCTTCATCAGGCCGACGTTGCCTTCCTGGATGAGGTCGGCCTGTGCCAGGCCATACCCCGAATAGCTGCGTGCGATATGCACGACGAAACGCAGGTGGGCGAGCACCATCTGCCGAGCCGCCCCAAGATCCTGCTCATAGTAGAGACTCTCGGCCAGTTCACGCTCCTGCTCCGGCGTCAGCAGTGGAATGCTGTTCACCGTGTGCACATAGGCTTCCAGGTTCTGACCCGGGACCAAGGCATACGCAGGTTGCAAAGAAGTGGTCATACGAAAAAACCTCCGACTCACGAATTTGTGCATTAAAGCACAGACGCATAGACCGGGAACCGCGAAACAAGTTCCCTAAAGTTAATTTCACCAAAGGTCAATGCTGGCAAAAAAATATTACCAAAAATTACCGCGGAGCCAGCTCGCGCAAATGGCGCGCCACTGCGATCCACGCACCGATATACCCCAACAACAGGGCCCCAAGCAAGAGGGACAGACCATCGGATGATGGCACCCCGGCCAGGGCAAAGTCACTGCCATACAGCCCGGAGAGCCCTACCACGGCGTCGTTCAGCCAGTTCAGGCCGAATGCCAGCACGCCCCAGGCGAAAACCCCACCGCCCAAACCGTAAATCGCCCCCATGTACAGAAACGGCCTACGCACGTAGGCGTCAGTGCCGCCCACTAACTTGATGACCTCGATTTCCGTGCGGCGGTTCTCGATGTGCAGACGAATGGTATTGCCCACCACCAGCAGCAACGCCGATACCAACAGCACGGTCAGGCCGAACACGAAGCGGTCACCCAGCTTGAGGATGGCCGCCAGGCGCTCCACCCACATCAGGTCCAACTGCGCCTGCTGCACCTTGGGCAGCTCGGCCAATTGCCCGCGCAGGGCTTCCAGCGCGGCCTTGTCGATCTCCAGCGGGGTCACCACCACCACGCCCGGCAGCGGGTTGTCGGGCAGCTCCTTGAGCGCCTCGCCCAGGCCGGACTGCTGCTGGAACTCGGTGAGGGCCTTGTCCTTGTTGATGAACTCGGCATCGGCGACGCCGCTCAGGCCTTTGATCTGGGTCACCAGGGCCTCGCCGTCGCGGTCACTGGCATTCATGTCCAGGTACAGGGAAATCTGTGCCGCGCGCTGCCATGAACCGCCCAAGCGCTCGACGTTCTTGAGCAACAGCGACAGGCCCATGGGCAGGCTCAGGGCGACGGCCATCACCAGGCAGGTGAAGAAACTGCCGATGGGCTGCTTGCCCAGGCGTCGCAGGCTGTCCAGCAGGCTGGCACGGTGGCTTTCCAGCCAGGCCTTGAACAGCGTGGCGAAGTCCGGACCGTCGTCTTCCTCGTGGGGTTTCTTCTTCGGCGGCAACGGGTCGGCGTTCTTCGGGGCGACGCGGTCGGCCACCTTGGGGCTGCGGGTACCAGTCATTGCGCGGCCTCCCCGTCACCGATCAGGCGGCCACGCTGCAAGGTCAGCATGCGATGGCGCATGCGCGCGATCAGGGCCAGGTCGTGGCTGGCGATCAGCACACTGGTGCCCAGCCGGTTGATGTCTTCGAATACACCCATGATCTCCGCAGCCAGGCGTGGGTCGAGGTTACCGGTAGGCTCATCCGCCAGCAGCAAGGCTGGCCGGTGGACGATGGCCCGGGCGATACCGACCCGCTGCTGCTGGCCGGTGGACAGGTCACCAGGGAACAGCTCGGCCTTGTCGGACAGGGCCACGCGTTCCAGCGCCGAATCCACGCGCTTGGCGATCTCGGGCTTGGACAGCCCGAGTATCTGCAGCGGCAGGGCGACGTTGTTGAACACCGTACGGTCGAACAGCAACTGGTGGTTCTGGAACACCACGCCGATCTGGCGGCGCAGGAACGGGATCTGCGCATTGCTGATCTGGCCCAGGTCCTGGCCGGCCAGCAGCAGCTTGCCGGAGGTGGGACGTTCCATGGCCAGCAGCAGGCGCAGCAGGGTACTTTTACCGGCACCGGAGTGGCCGGTGACAAACAGAAACTCGCCACGACGTACTCGAAAGCTCAGCTCATGCAAGCCGACGTGTCCGTTCGGATAGCGCTTACCGACCTGTTCGAAACGAATCATGAACGCTCCCGCTCGGCAAACAATGCCTGGACAAAGGGTTCTGCTTCAAAGGTACGCAAATCGTCGATGCCTTCGCCCACGCCGATATAGCGAATAGGCAGGCCGAACTGCTTGGCCAGGGCGAAGATCACCCCACCCTTGGCGGTGCCGTCCAGCTTGGTCAGCGCCAGGCCGGTCAGGGCCACGGTCTGGTTGAACTGCTTGGCCTGGTTGATGGCGTTCTGGCCGGTACCGGCGTCGAGCACCAGCAGCACTTCGTGAGGCGCGTCGGCGTCGAGCTTGCCGATCACCCGGCGAACCTTTTTCAGTTCTTCCATCAGGTTGTCTTTGGTGTGCAGGCGGCCAGCGGTGTCGGCGATCAACACATCGATGTTACGGGCCTTGGCAGCCTGCACGGCGTCGAAGATCACCGAGGCCGAGTCGGCGCCGGTGTGCTGGGCGATGACCGGAATCTTGTTGCGCTCGCCCCACACCTGCAGTTGTTCCACGGCGGCGGCGCGGAAGGTGTCACCGGCGGCCAGCATGACTTTCTTGCCTTCCAGCTGCAGCTTCTTGGCCAGCTTGCCGATGGTGGTGGTCTTGCCGGCACCGTTGACGCCTACCACCAGGATCACGAACGGCTTGTTCTGCGAGGCGATCTTCAATGGCTGCTCGACCGGGCGCAGCAGGTCGGTGAGCTCGCCCTGCAGCGACTTGTACAGCGCGTCGGCATCGGCCAGCTGCTTGCGGGCAACCTTCTGGGTCAGGTTCTGCACGATCAGCGAGGTCGCTTCAACGCCGACGTCTGCGGTCAACAGGCGGGTCTCGATCTCTTCGAGCAGGTCGTCATCGATATTCTTCTTGCCCAGGAACAGGAACGACATGCCCTCGCCCAGGCTGGCGCTGGTCTTGGCCAGGCCTTGCTTGAGGCGGGCAAAGAAGCCGACCTTGTTGCCGGCGTCAGCCTGGCCAGCGGCTTCTGGCTGGTGCTCAGGCTCGGGGGCTGGCTGCGGCGCGGGCACCGCCACTGGGGCTGGGGCAGCGGCCACTGGCGCCGGGGCAGGCTCTGGAATGGGCTGCGGCAGCACTTCGGCAACGGGCGCATGAACTGGCGCCGGCTCGGGCTCGGCGACGACAGGCGCAGGGACCGTTTCAGGGACCACAACGGGCGCGACCACCGGCTCGGCCCGTTCGAGAACGGGCTCGATGACCGGCTCGACGACAGGGGCCACCACTTCCGCTACCGGCGCGATCGGCGGGGGTGCGTGGGGTTCCAGGTCTGGCACCAGGGCCACCGGCTCTTCCGGCACTGGCAGCACCAGGCCGGCCGGCGCGGGTGCGGCAGTTGGCTCGGGCTCGGCCACTGCCTGAGGCGCAGGCGCCAGCGCTGGCTCGGGTGCTACCTCGACGGGGAGCTCGGGAGCCACGGTTTCAGGGGCTTTGGGCTGCTCGACCGCTTCTTGCTGCGGCTTTTTGCGCAGCCAGCCGAACAGGCCTTTCTTCTCGGGGGACTTTTTGTCGTCGTTGGAACCAAACATGGAGGACGGCTATCTCAAGGTAGCGACGCGCCAATGCGGCGCCTCAGGAAATTCTAATAACGCAGAACAGACTGTATTTTTCCCGGCTCGTTCATGCGCAACATTTTGTAGAGAGCCCGCAGGCCATTCTCTGCAACCAGGCATGGTCGCCAGGTAACCGGATCAGTATCCTAGCACCTCCTCGCCCGTGGACGCTAAGACCAAGCGGGCAGTCCGACAGGTTAAAAAACGAATGAATGCTCTAGCCCGCCGTGCCGCCGGCCTGCTGCTCAGCTCGGTTTGTCTGCCTTTTGCAGCCCTCGCCGCCGATCCCCAACCCACCACCGAGTTCACCCTGGACAACGGCCTGAAGGTCGTGGTGCGCGAAGACCACCGGGCGCCGGTGGTGGTTTCGCAGATCTGGTACAAGGTCGGTTCCAGTTACGAAACCCCTGGCCAGACCGGCCTGTCCCACGCCCTGGAACACATGATGTTCAAGGGCAGCGAGAAACTCGGCCCGGGCGAAGCCTCGCGGGTGCTGCGCGACCTGGGCGCCGAGGAAAACGCCTTCACCAGCGACGACTACACCGCCTTCTACCAGGTGCTGGCCAAAGACCGCCTGCCTGTGGCCATGGAGCTGGAAGCCGACCGCATGGCCACCCTGAAACTGCCGGCCGACGAATTCAGCCGCGAGATCGAGGTGATCAAGGAAGAGCGGCGCATGCGCACCGACGACAAGCCAAATGCCAAGGCCTTCGAGCTGTTCAAGGCCATGGCCTACCCGGCCAGCGGCTACCACACGCCGACCATCGGCTGGATGGCTGACCTGGACCGCATGAAGATCGAAGAACTGCGCGACTGGTACAAGGCCTGGTACGTGCCCAACAACGCCACGCTGGTCGTGGTGGGCGACGTCACCCCCGACCAGGTCAAGGCGCTAGCCCAGCGTTTCTTCGCCGGTATCGCCCGGCGTGCCACGCCGCCGAGCAAGATCCCGCTGGAACTGGCAGAGCCGGGCGAGCGGCAGATCACTGTGCACGTGAAAACCGAACTGCCCAGCGTGGTCTACGGCTTCAACGTGCCAGGCCTGGCCACCGCCACCAACCCCCGCGACGCCCAGGCCCTGCGCCTGATCTCGGCGCTGCTGGACGGCGGTTACAGCGCGCGCCTGTCCACGCAGCTGGAACGCGGTGAAGAACTGGTCACCGGCGCTTCGGCCAGCTACAACCCGTTCACCCGCGGCGACAGCCTGTTCATGCTATCGGGTACGCCCAATACCCAGAAGAAAAAGACCCTGGCCGACGTCGAGAAAGGCTTCTGGCGCCTGCTGGACGAACTCAAGACCAAGCCGCCGACCGCTGACGAACTCGAACGCGTGCGCGCCCAGGTCATTGCCGGCCTGGTCTACGAGCGCGACTCCATCAGCAGCCAGGCTACCACCATCGGCCAACTGGAAACCGTGGGCCTGTCGTGGAAGCTGATGGACACCGAACTGGATGACATCAAGAGCGTCACCCCCCAGGACATCCAGAACGCTGCCCGCACCTATTTCACCCGGTCACGCCTGAGCGTCGCCCACGTATTGCCAGAGGAATCGGCGCATGAATAAGCGCATTCAACCCCGCCGTGCCCTGCTGGGCGCCGCGCTGATGGCGGCGCTGATGGCCGGCCAGGCCATGGCCGACACCGCCAGCGCGCCTGCCCAGCCGCTGGACAAGCTGCAGACACTGAAGGAAATGGACACCAAGGCGCCCAGCCACCGGATGATGGACATCCAGACCTGGCAGACCGCCGCCGGCTCCAAGGTGATGTTCGTCGAGGCCCGGCAGTTGCCCATGTTCGACCTGCGCCTGACCTTCGCAGCGGGCAGCAGCCAGGACCAGAAGAGCCCCGGCATCGCCCTGCTCACCAACGCCATGCTCAACGAAGGCGTGGCCGGCAAGAACGTCGAGGCCATCGCTCAGGGCTTCGAAGGCCTGGGCGCCGACTTCGGCAATGGTGCCTACCGCGACATGGCCGTGGCCTCGCTGCGCAGCCTGAGCGCCAGCGACAAGCGCGAACCGGCGCTCAAGCTGTTCGCCGAGGTGGTGGGCAAGCCGACCTTCCCCGCCGACTCCATGGCACGCATCAAGAACCAGTTGCTGGCCAGCTTCCAGTACCAGAAGCAGAACCCTGGCAAACTGGCGGGTAATGAGCTGTTCAGCCGCCTCTACGGCGACCACCCGTACGCGCACCCCAGCGACGGCGACGCCAAGTCCATCGCCGCCATTAACGCTCAACAGCTCCGGGCCTTCCACAACCGCGCCTACGCGGCGGGCAACGCGGTGATCGCCATCGTCGGCGACCTGTCCCGGGACGAGGCGGCGAAAATCGCCGAACAAGTGTCTTCGGCGCTGCCCAAAGGCCCGGCGCTGCCCCACATGCCCGATCCTCAGGCCCCCAAGGCTGGCCTGACGCATATCGAATTCCCTTCCAAGCAAACCACCATGCTGCTGGCCGAACTGGGCATCCAGCGTGACGATCCGGACTACGCCGCCTTGTCGCTGGGCAACCAGATCCTCGGTGGCGGCACCTTCGGTACACGCCTGATGAGCGAAGTGCGCGAGAAGCGCGGCCTGACCTACGGCATCTACTCGGGCTTCACCCCGATGCAGGCCCGCGGCCCCTTCTCCATCAGCCTGCAAACCCGCGCCGAACTCAGCGAGGGCACCCTGGGGCTGGTGCAGGACATCCTGCGCGACTACCTGAAAAACGGCCCGACGCAGCAGGAACTGGACGACGCCAAGCGCGAGCTGGCCGGCAGTTTCCCGCTCTCCACCGCCAGCAACGCGAGCATCGTTGGGCAATTGGGGGCCATTGGCTTCTATAATCTGCCCCTGAGCTTTCTGGAAGACTTCATGCAGCAGTCGCAGGGCCTGACGGTCGAACAGGTCAAGGCGGCGCTCAACCGCCACCTGGACGCCGACAAGCTGGTGATCGTCACCGCCGGCCCCACCGTGCCCCAGAAGCCATTGCCACCCCCTACAGACAAACCCCAGGAACAACCCATGGGCGTTCCGGAGCATTAATGGCCAATCCTTCTGCAAAACCTGTGAAACACAACGGCCAGGGCCAACTGCGCATCATCGGCGGCCAATGGCGCAGCCGCAAGCTGAGCTTCCCCGACGGCCCGGGCCTGCGCCCGACACCAGACCGGGTGCGTGAAACCCTGTTCAACTGGCTGGCCCCCCACGTCGAAGGCGCCAAGGTGCTGGACCCGTTCTGCGGCAGCGGCGCCCTGTACCTGGAAGCCCTGTCGCGCGGCGCCAGCATGGGCCTGGCCCTGGACAGCAACGCCCAGGCCATCGCCAGCTTGCGCAGCAACCTCGACCTGCTCAAGTGCGGTACTGGCCAGTTGCTGCAAAGCGATGCACTGCGCTACCTGGAAACCCAGGCGGCCAACGCCTTCAACCTGGTCTTCCTCGACCCACCGTTCCACCAGAACCTGCTGGCGCCAGCGTGCGAATTGCTGGAAAGCCGTGGCTGGTTGAGCGAAGGGGCTTGGGTGTACACCGAGAGCGAAACGCCGCCTTCGGCATCGGGGCTGCCGCAGAACTGGCGGTTGCATCGGGAGAAGAAGGCTGGCCAGGTGTACTACGCGCTCTGGCAGCGTGGCTGAAACGCAGTCAGCGCTGCCCGCAAAATCCCCGACACACCTTCCTCCAATCATGGCACCCTACGCCAGTAATTGGAGGAAGAAACACCCGTGGACACGTCTACCGCGCAACCCGTTGCGCCTTTCCGCCCCGCCCGGGGCTTCGGAAACCCGCACCTGCAGACGCTCTGGGGCCCCACACTGCGCCGCCAGCCTGCACTGGCGCGCGAACGTCAACGCCTGTGGTTGGCCGACGGCGACTTCATGGACCTGGACTGGCATGGCCCCCACAGCCCCGATAGCCCGCTGGTACTGGTACTGCATGGCCTGACCGGCTCTTCCAACTCTCACTACGTGGTGGGCCTGCAACGTGCACTGGCCGCGCAAGGTTGGGCGAGCGTGGCGGTCAACTGGCGTGGCTGCTCGGGCGAGCCCAACCTGCTGGCGCGCAGTTACCACTCCGGCAGTAGCGAAGACCTGGCCGAAGTGATCGACCACCTGCACCGCCATCGCCCCATGGCGCCGCTGTTCGCAGTCGGCTATTCCCTGGGCGGCAACATTCTGCTCAAGCATCTGGGCGAAGCGGGCGGCGCCAGCCAGCTGCAAGGCGCCGTGGCGGTGTCAGTACCTTTCCGCCTGGACCAGTGCGCGGACCGTATCGGGCTGGGTTTTTCCAAGGTCTACCAGGCGCATTTCATGCGCGAGATGCTCGCCTATGTGAAAGACAAGCAGCGGCGCTTCCAGCATGACGGCAAGCAGGACGGTCTGGCCACGCTGAGCAACCTGGGCCCGCTGAAGAATTTGCGTACCTTCTGGGACTTCGACGGCAAGGTGACCGCGCCGCTCAACGGCTTCACTGATGCCCACGACTACTACCGTCGTTCTTCCAGCGGTTACTACCTGGCGCAAAACCAGACGCCAACGCTGATCATCCAAGCCGAAGACGATCCCTTCGTGTTCCGTCACAGCCTGCCGCAGCCGGGCGAGTTGTCCGCCAGCACCACCTTCGAGCTGCATGAGCACGGCGGGCATGTGGGCTTTGTCGACGGGCGCCTGGGCAAGCCGGGTTACTACCTGGAACGGCGTATCCCGCAGTGGCTGATGGGGCTGGCGTGATGACCGGCAAGGCAGGTGAATCCATCCACTTCTGGCAGGCACCCCCCTTGGCGGGTGTGGAGTTGCTGTCGGCACGCTACATCGAACAACGCTTCGTGCCCCATGTGCATGACGGCTTCGTGATCGGCATGATCGTCGACGGCGCCCAGCGCTATCGCTATCGCGGCGCCGACCACCTTGCACCACGGGGTACTCTGGTGCTGATCAACCCGGATGAGGTGCACACCGGCAGTAAGGGCCACGACCAAGGCTGGCTGTACCGGGCTTTCTACCCGCATAACACCCGGCTCGACAGCCTGATGCAAGAGCTGGACATCAGCACCTGCGCTACCCACGCGTTCAGTGAAACCCTGTACCGCGACCCCGACCTGGTCGCCGGTTTCCACCACCTGCACCGGCTGCTGGAAAACGGAAGCGAAGCGCTGGAACAGCAGACCTTGTGGCGGGAAATGATGCTGGCGCTGTTCGCCCGTCACGCCAAGCTGCGCCTGCCCGGCGAAGCAGGCCGCGAGCCCAGGGCGATCGCCCGGGCAAAGGAGCTGCTGCTGACGCATCTGGCCGAGCCACCTTCACTTGAAGCACTGGCCGAGGCCGTGCACCTGTCACCGTTCCACTTCGCCCGCTGTTTTCGCAAGGCCACTGGCCTGCCGCCCCACGCCTGGCTGATGCAACAGCGCATAGCCCGCGCCCGCGCCTTGCTGCGCGACGGCTGCCTGCCGGTGCAGGTGGCCGTGCAACTGGGGTTCGCCGACCAGAGCCACCTGAGCCGGCAATTCAAGAAAGTCTACGGGGTGGGCCCCCGAGCCTACCGTGACGCCGGGGGTCAGTCGCCGGTAGCCAGTGGGCGCTGAGGGTCGGTGATCCACTCGCTCCAGGAACCGGCGTACAGCGGCGCCAGCGGGTAGCCCGCCAGGCACAGGGCGAACAGGTTATGACAGGCCGTCACCCCGGAGCCACAATAGGCCACCAGCGATTCCACCGGCCGCCCGGCCAATCTGCTTGCGAAGCGCTGCTTGAGCTCGTCCACGGGCAGAAAGCACCCATCGGCCCCCAGGTTGTCGGTAAATGCCGCGCACTGGGCGCCCGGAATGTGCCCGGCTACCGGGTCGATGGGTTCCACTTCACCCCGGAAACGCGGCAATGCCCGAGCATCGAGCAACGTCAGGTCAGCCTGGCCCAGGCGCTCCTGCAACTGCCTGGCGGTTACCAGCAGGCTGGGGTCCGGCTTGCCATGCAGGTGGCCCGCGGTGTTACCCGGGGCATCCAGGCTCAAGGGCAAGCCAGCCGCATGCCAGGCCTTCAGGCCACCATCGAGAATCGCGACACCGCTGCGCTTGCCCAGCCATGCCAGCAACCACCAGGCGCGGGCCGCGAAAGCACCGGGGCCGTCGTCGTACAGCACCACGTTACTGTCGGCGTTGATGCCCCAATGCTGGAAGCGCTCCAGCAGGCGGCCAGGCTCGGGCAGAGGGTGGCGCCCGGTCACCCCTTTCACCACTCGGCCACTGAGGTCACGCTCCAGGTCGGCGAAATGCGCGCCGGCAATGTGCCCTTCGGCATAGCTGCGCTGACCGTAGTCGGGGTCTTCAAGGGCAAAACGACAATCCAGTACCACCAGCGAGGGCTGTTCACGCTGAGCAGCCAGTTGCTGGGGGGTGATCAATTGCGCGATGGGCATGGCAGCCTCCCTGGAATCATGAACGAAAAGACGTGTGGGCTGGCAGCTTAGTCCGGCTGTTCCAGCGCCTGGTTCAGTGATACATGAAACTCGCCGCACAAGGCATCCACGGCCGCCTGGTAAGGCGGTGCCACGTACCCGAGTTCCAGCACCAGTACTTGATAGACACCACGACGCACGGCTTCTTCGCTCAAATGCGTGGCGTTTTCCCGCGTGGTACACAGGAAACGCACCCACGAGCTGAGAATGATCCAGGCGTTGAGGGTAACCGCTTCGATCTGGGCATCGTTCATGCGCAAGATGCCGGCCTCGACGAAACCCTTGTAGATGAGCTGCCCCTGCACCATGCAGCGCTGGGAAAAACGCCGATAGCGTTCCGCCAGCTCCGGGTCGCTGTCCAGCAAGTGCTCCAGGTCACGGTGCAGGAAGCGGTAGTTCCACATGGCCGCCAGCACGGCCCGCAGGTAGCGGCCCTTGTCTCCCACCGTAGCCGTGCGCCCTGCCGGCGGCCGCAGGAAGCCGTCCACCAGCGTCTGGTACTGGTCGAAGAGTACGCTGATGATTTCCTGCTTGTTGGCGAAATGGTAGTAGAGGTTGCCGGGCGAAATTTCCATATGCGCAGCAATATGGTTGGTACTGACACTGCGCTCGCCTTGCTGGTTGAACAACTCCAGACTGTGCTGAACGATGCGCTCGCGGGTCTTGGGGCGTGCAGCCATGTGCAGTTCCTGGCCATGGTCTTGAATGATGCCACCAGTGTAACAGTTCAATAATCTAGAGTATAAACTCTAGAATCAGAACAGAAATGGAGCCTTCCATGTCGGCCCGACTGCACGAACAGCCCGATGCCTTCGCCTTGCTGGAGCCCTTGTTCCTGGACCAGCGCCAGGCCTTCGCCAGCAACCCGATGCCCCCTGCCGCCCAACGTCGCCAATGGCTGAAAAGCCTGCGCGAACTGTTGGTCAGCGAGCAGCAGGCGTTGATCGAGGCCCTGCGCAGCGATTTCGGCAACCGCAGCGCCGACGAGACGCTTCTGGCCGAATTGCTGCCCAGCCTGCAAGGCATCCAGTACGCCAGCCGCCACCTCAAAGGCTGGATGAAAGCCTCGCGGCGCAAGGTGGGCCCGGCATTCCAGCCGGCCTCGGCCAAGGTGGTGTATCAGCCACTGGGCGTGGTGGGCGTGATCGTACCGTGGAACTACCCACTGTTTCTGGCGATGGGCCCATTGGTTGGCGCGCTGTCGGCCGGCAACCGGGTGATGCTCAAGCTCAGTGAAGCCACGCCCGCCACCGGCCTGTTGCTCAAGCGTTTGCTGGAGCGCGTGTTTCCCACCGATCTGGTGTGCGTGGTGCTGGGTGAGGCTGACACAGGCATGGCCTTCTCGCGCCTGCCGTTCGACCATTTGCTGTTCACGGGTGCCACCAGCATCGGCCGGCAGGTCATGCGGGCTGCCGCCGACAATCTGACCCCGGTGACCCTGGAGCTGGGCGGCAAGTCCCCCGCCATCGTCAGCCACGAGGTACCGCTCAAGGATGCCGCCGAACGCATCGCCTTCGGCAAGACCCTGAACGCGGGGCAGACCTGCGTGGCGCCCGACTATGTGCTGGTACCCCGCGAGCGGGTGAACGCGTTCGTGGAGGCCTATCGCCAGGCAGTATTGAGTTTTTACCCACAGGTACAGGGCAACCCCGACTACACCTCGATCATCAACGACCGACAGCTGGCTCGCCTCAACCGTTATCTGGATGACGCCCGCGACAAGGGCGCCCAGGTCGTTGACCTGTACCCAGCGCAGCAGCATCCCGGGCGTTGCCTGGCACCCCTGGTGCTGCTGGATGTGAACGAAGAGATGACGGTGATGCAGGACGAGATTTTCGGCCCCTTGTTGCCCATCGTTCCCTATCAGCACCTCGACGAGGCCCTGGCTTACGTCAACGCCCGCCCGCGCCCCCTGGCGCTTTACTACTTCGGCTATGACAAGGGCGAGCAGCAGCGGGTGCTCGAACATACCCATTCCGGCGGGGTCTGCCTGAACGACACGCTGCTGCACGTGGCCCAGGATGATCTGCCCTTCGGCGGCGTGGGGCCATCGGGCATGGGGCACTATCATGGTCATGAAGGTTTTCTGACCTTCAGCAAGGCCAAGGGCGTGCTGGCAAAGCAGCGGTTCAATGCCGCCAAGGTCATTTACCCACCCTATGGGAAAGCACTGCAGAAACTGGTTTACCGGTTGTTTATCCGGTAGGCCCAAGGGTTTTGCCGGGCCTTGGGAAAAGCTCGCCGGCAAGCCAGCGCCTGCGAGCAAGAGCTAGCAATCAGGTTGGCGCAAAGGTGTCTATAGTCCCTTATACCCTGAACACCGACTTGGCCGACCGGGATTGCTGCGATACCATCCCAGTCCCCAACGGATTCCCGCCAGGACGACGCGATGAACCGAGTGTTGTACCCAGGTACCTTCGACCCCATCACCAAGGGTCACGGCGATCTGGTCGAACGCGCCTCGCGCCTGTTCGACCACGTGGTCATTGCGGTGGCCGCCAGCCCCAAGAAAAACCCGCTGTTCCCGCTGGAACAACGAGTTGAACTGGCGCGCGAGGTCACCAAGCATCTGCCCAACGTCGAGGTGGTCGGCTTTTCCACACTGCTGGCGCACTTCGCCAAGGAGCAGGGAGCCAATGTATTGCTGCGTGGCCTGCGCGCCGTGTCGGACTTCGAATATGAATTCCAGCTGGCCAACATGAACCGCCAGCTGGCCCCGGACGTGGAAAGCCTGTTCCTTACCCCGTCGGAGCGTTATTCGTTCATTTCCTCGACCCTGGTCCGGGAAATAGCGGCATTGGGCGGTGATATCACCAAGTTCGTGCACCCTGCGGTGGCCGAGGCCTTGACCCAGCGCTTCAAGAAGTAAACTCCGGCCGCCCCCATAAGCGTGCACTGCGCGCGCTTATGCGGCACAATTGCGCACATTAGTGTTCATATGCCCGGGCCAAGGCCCCGGCCGGAGTACCCATGTCCCTGATCATCACCGACGATTGCATCAATTGCGACGTCTGCGAACCCGAGTGCCCGAACGCCGCCATTTCCCAGGGCGAGGAGATCTACGTGATCGACCCGAACCTGTGCACCCAATGTGTCGGCCATTACGATGAGCCCCAGTGCCAGCAAGTGTGCCCGGTCGACTGCATCCCGCTGGATGAAGCGCACCCGGAAACCGAAGAGCAACTGATGGCCAAGTACCGCCAGATCACCGGCAAGGCCTGATTCTCGGATTGGGGCAAGGCCCCGATCCCACAGGGTTGACGCAGGCCGGTAACCGCGGACTTTTCAGACAAGGCAGGAAGCGATGTCGAAACCCTATTCATTACTGTTCAGCGCCCTGCTGCTGTGCTGCGCCACCCTGGCCGACGCACAACCGCTGCCGACCGCCGCGGCCATCGCCAGCCCGCACCCCCAGGCCACCGCCGCCGGTCAGAAGGTACTCTCCGAAGGTGGCAATGCCTTCGACGCCGCCATCGCCATCAGTGCTGCCCTGGCCGTTGTAGAGCCCTATGCCTCGGGCCTGGGCGGCGGCGGTTATTTCCTGCTGCGCCAGGCCGGTACGCCTGTCAGCTACCGTTTCATCGATGCCCGCGAAAAGGCCCCCCTGGCCGCCAGGGGCGACATGTACCTGCGCGACGGCAAGGAAGTGCCCGGATTGTCGACCACGGGCGCCCTGGCCAGCGGCATCCCCGGGCTGCCGGCCGCGCTGGTAGAGCTGGCGGCCCATTACGGCGCCCTGCCGCTGAAGGACTCCCTGGCCCCAGCCATCCGCCTGGCCAACAAAGGTTTTGCCGTCGACCGCGTGTACCGCGCCTGGGCCACGGCCCGCCTGGCGGCCATGCGCGACGACCCGGAAACCGCCCGCCTGTTCTTGCGCAACGGCGAGGTACCGGCCATCGGCGAAGTGCTGCACCAACCAGAACTGGCGCAAACCCTGACTCTGATTGCGCAAAAAGGCCATGACGGTTACTACACCGGCGCCACGGCCCAGGCGCTGGTCAAGGCCGTGCGGGCCAGTGGCGGTATCTGGACCCTGAAGGACCTGGCCGACTATCAGGTTGCCACCCGCGCACCGTTGCGCTTCGCGCTGGCCGGCCAGCATGAGCTGATCACCACGCCACCGCCCTCTGCCGGCGGCGTTGCCCTGGCGCAATCGCTGGCCATGTTGCAACAATTGCCATGGCAACAGGCTGAACCCGTGCAACGGGTGCATTACGTGGTGGAGGTGCTGCGTCGCGCCTACCGCGACCGTAGCCAGCTAGGCGACCCGGACTTCGTCAACAACCCGATCAACGCACTGCTGGCACCGGACTACCTGAAAAGCCTGGGCGCCAGTATCGACCCTCGGCAGGCCACGCCGAGTTCCGCGCTGCCACCAGCGCCGGCCTCCCACGAAGGCGAGCACACCACTCACTTCACCGTCCTCGACAACCAGGGTAACGCCGTGGCGGCCACGCTATCGGTGAACCTGCCATTTGGTTCCGCCTTCACCGCCGCCGGCACCGGGGTGGTGCTGAATGATGAAATGGACGATTTCGCGGCCGACCCCCATGGCAGCAACGCTTATGGGCTGGCCGGCAGCCAGGCCAACGCCGTGGCGCCCGGCAAGCGGCCGCTGTCGAGCATGAGCCCCAGCTTCATCGAAAGCCCTACGCAATTCGCATCATTTGGCACGCCCGGTGGCAGCCGCATTCCCAGCATGGTGCTGTTGTCGATGCTGCAATACCTGGATGGCCAGCCTGTGCCCACCTGGCCCGCAGTTCCGCGCTACCACCACCAGTACCTGCCCGACGTGGTGGAGTACGAACCCGGCGCGTTCACTGCACCGCAGTTGGCCGAACTCAAGGCCCGCGGTTACAGCGTGAAGGAAACCGGGCGGGCCTACGGCAACCAGCAAGTGCTGCTATGGCACAAGGACGACGGTCAGGTGGAAGCTGCCAGCGACCCCCGCGGCGTAGGGGTCTCGGAAGTGATGCCGCGCCAGTAGGGCGTTACTCGCGCTTGCCGTAGCCGTCACCGGTGCAACCCAGGCAGCGCACGAACGCCGCCTTGCCTGGGTCCACCACCAGTGCCTTGCCGGCATCCTTGACGTTACCGCCCAGCGCGGTGAAGGGCAGGGACACCACGAATACCACGGCGCCCACGGCAGTGGCCGCTATCAGAAACGGCCGGGCGATCACCAGGTCGGCGATCATCGAATACGCCGGCGGGCTCTGCACCTGGTACACGGGGTCACCGCTGCCACTGGCGATCTGCTCGTCATCCGCCAGGCTGGGCATGGCCTGCAAGCCCAGGCAAAGCGTCAGGAACAGAGCGAGGGAGCGGAAGCAATTCATGGCGCAAGTCCTTTCACGGGCTGTTGATGGGTGCTGTGGCGAACACCTGTCTTTGGCGGCGCACCCCGGTTGACTATTAACTATATCAGGCGGCGCGCCCTTGTCAGGCCTGAGCCGTAACGACTTACTTCTGGCAACGCGGGCAATACACGCTGGCCCGCTGGCCCAGCTTCACCTCGCGCAGGGTGCTGCCGCACACCTTGCACATCTCGCCCCCACGCCCGTACACGAAGAGCTCCTGCTGGAAGTACCCCGGCTGGCCGTCACCGCCGATGAAATCACGCAGTGTAGTGCCGCCACGCTCAATGGCCATGGCCAGGATGCGCTTGATCTCGATCGCCAGCTTCAGGTAACGCGCACGGGAAATACCCCCTGCCTCGCGACGCGGGTCAATGCCCGCGGCGAATAGCGCTTCGGTAGCGTAGATATTGCCCACCCCTACCACCACGGCGTTGTCCATGATGAACGGCTTCACCGCCATGCTCTTGCCTCGCGACAGCTGAAACAGCCGCTCACCGTCGAACAGCGCCGTCAGGGGTTCCGGGCCCAGGCGCACCAGTAGCTCATGGTTGAGCGGGTCCAGGCTCCAGAGCATGGCGCCGAACCGCCTGGGGTCGGTGTAGCGCAAGGCCAGGCCCGATTCCAGCTCGATGTCCACGTGCTCGTGCTTGAGCGCCGGAAGGCCCACTTCCACCAGGCGCAGGTTGCCAGACATGCCCAGGTGGCTGATCAGCGTGCCCACTTCGGCATTGATCAGCAGGTATTTGGCCCGCCGCTCCACCCCGGTGATCAACTGACCCGACAGGCGCGTGTCCAGGTCCTCGGGGATCGGCCAGCGCAGCCGCCGGTCACGCACGATCACACGGCTGACCCGCTGCCCTTCCAGGTGCGGCGCAATACCTCGGCGGGTCGTTTCGACTTCAGGCAATTCAGGCATGGATGACTCGACGCTGGGAAATGGACGACCTCAGCGGGCGCCCAGTTCGCGGATGGATTCCTTCAGGTTCTCGAAGTCGTAGTCCGACAGGCCCACATAATCGAGCACCAGATGGCTGATGGTATTCCACTCGTGGTCTTCGTTCTGGTTGCCCAGCACGCGGTAGGACGAGCAGATATGTTCGGCCATCTTCAGGATCGCCAGCAGATTTTTCAACTGGCTGTTGCGGTTGGAGTCGTCGCTGAAGATCGCCAAGGCATTGTGGTGGTTGGCGATGGCGTTGCCCAGGTGCTCGGGCAGGCGCCAGGATTTGGCGGTGTAATACCCCACCACCGAGTGGTTGGTGTTGTACACCTGGTTCTCGGTGTCGACGATGCGCGACTCGGGCCCTGCGTTGGCGTACGCCTGTTCCAGGGTGCTCATGTAGTCGGGGAAACGCTTGAGCATCAGCGGAATGCCGCAGTCATGGAACAGGCCAAGGGCGTAGGCTTCGTCCACGGCCTGGGAGCCGATGCGCTTGGCCAGCGTCAGGCAGGTCATGGCCACGTCCTGGGCGGTGTCCCAGAAGCGGTTGAGGGTGACGATGGTCTCGTCGCTCATCTCGCCCTTGATCGACTGCGCGTTGATCAGGTTGATGACCGAACGGCTGCCCAACAGGTTCACGGCGCGCTGGATGGAAGCGATCTTGTTCGTCAGCCCGTAGTAAGGCGAGTTGACGATCTTCAACAATGCGCCAGACAAGCCTGGGTCCTGCGCTATCAGGCGAGCGATCACTTCCAGGTCCGGGTCGGGCATGTACTGCTCCATCTGCAGGTCGACCATGATCTGCGGTTGGGGCGGCACGCTGATCCCTTGCAAGGCTTGCTGGATCTGCTCTTCGGATAACTCTTGGGACATAAGTACTTACTCTGGGCTGAGGCGCGATTTTAACCCTTCCGAGGCGCAGCGCACACAACCGCTAGCTATTTCTTCATGATCCGCGCCTCTGTGCCTGTGAGACCGGGATTGCCAGCGCCTGCAAAAGCAGGACCGCCGATCCTCACCCGGGCCATCGGGCAGCGTTCCACGCTATACTCCCGCTCTTTTTTCCCCGGAGCGACTTCATGTCCCTGCCCAGCCTTCGCCTCAAAGCCAATGCCGACCGCCGCCTGCGCGCCGGTCACCTGTGGGTCTACAGCAACGAGATCGACGTAGCCGCCACGCCACTGCATGGTTTCAAGGCCGGCGACCAGGCCGTGCTGGAAGCCGCCGGTGGCAAGCCGCTGGGCATCGTCGCCATGAGCCCCAACAACCTGATCTGCGCCCGCCTGCTGTCGCGCGACGCCAAGCTGCCACTGGACAAGTCGCTGCTGGTACACCGCCTCAACGTCTGCCTGTCCCTGCGCGAGCGTCTGTTCGACAAGCCGTTCTACCGCCTGGTCTACGGCGATTCCGACCTGCTGCCAGGCCTGGTGGTCGACCGTTTCGGCGATATCCTGGTCGTGCAACTGGCTTCGGCCACCATGGAACAGCACAAGGCCGACGTCATGGCCGCGCTGATCCAGGTCATCAAGCCCAGCGGCATCCTGTTCAAGAACGACTCGGCCGCCCGTGATGCCGAAGGCCTGGAACGCTACGTGGAAACCGCCTTCGGCGTGGTCCCGGAGTGGGTCGACCTGGAAGAGAATGGCGTGAAATTCCAGGCCCCGGTCATGGAAGGCCAGAAAACCGGCTGGTTCTACGACCACCGCATGAACCGCGCCCGCCTGGCCCCTTACGTCAAGGGCAAGCGCGTGCTGGACCTGTTCAGCTACATCGGTGGCTGGGGCGTGCAGGCCGGCGCATTCGGCGCCAGCGAAGTGTTCTGCGTCGACGCGTCGGGCTTCGCCCTGGACGGTGTCGAGCGCAACGCCGCCCTGAACGGTTTCGCCGAGAAAGTCACCTGCGTCGAGGGCGACGTGTTCGAAGCCCTGAAGCAACTGAAGGCCTCGGAAGAGCGCTTCGACGTGATCGTCGCCGACCCGCCCGCCTTCATCAAGCGCAAGAAAGACCTGAAAAACGGCGAAGGCGCCTACCGCCGCCTGAACGAGCAAGCCATGCGCCTGCTCAGCAAGGACGGCATCCTGGTCAGCGCCTCGTGCTCCATGCACCTGCCCGAAGACGACCTGCAGAACATCCTGCTGACCAGCGCCCGCCACCTGGACCGCAACATCCAGCTGCTGGAACGCGGCGGCCAGGGCCCGGACCACCCGGTGCACCCAGCTATCCCGGAGACGCGCTACATCAAGAGCATTACGTGCCGGTTGTTGCCGAATAGCTAAGGTAAGTCCAGACCTGCAGCCGCTGCCGCCGTGTTTTGCTGGCCCCATGCCTCGCTGGAGATATCCAGTGTGCAGACGGGCCTGCATAGCCTGCGGTAGCGGCTACGATAACTCCTACAAAAATTTAGGAAATTTCGCTAACTGGCCGCTATCGCCTCCAATCGCGCAACACCGTAGCCTTGTTCCAAAAAGGCTCATCTCATGTCCGCCCTACCGAAACGTTCCATACTCACCCTGCTCCTGGCCATGGTGCTGCTCGGCGTCTTTCCCCTCGACGTCATCCTTCCCTCCTTTCCCGCCCTGTCAGAGCATTTCGCCACACCTTCAAGCGAAATAGCCCTCTCCATCAGCCTGTTCGCACTGGGCGTTGCCATCTCGCAGTTCTTCCTGGGCCCCCTTTCCGACCGAATCGGCCGCAAGGGCCTGCTGGTGATGGGACTGGCTGTTTCCATCCTCGGCGCTATCGGCTGCGCCAATGCCACGCAGTTCATGACCTTCATGCTCTTCCGCACCCTGCAAGCCATCGGCTGCGGCTGCTTCGTGCTGCTCAACGCCCTGGTCCAAGATCTGTTCGCCGGCACCGAACGGGACCGTACCCGCATCTTGGTCACCAGCGCCAGCGGCGTATTCATCTCCACCTCACCGCTGGTTGGTGCCCTGCTGCAGCACCTGGCCGGCTGGCAGGCAAGCTTCTACCTATTCTCCCTGATCGCGCTGATGGTACTGATTCAAGCCATCCGCATCCTACCGCCTACCTGCGGCGCCAATCGCCAGGCCAAAGGCTTGATCAGTGCCTACCTTGAACTGCTGCTCAATCCTGCCTTCATGGGTTTCTCGCTGATCGTGGCCATCGCCTTCACCTGCCACTTCGCCTTTATCGCCATCTCGCCGCTGATCTTCCTCGACCACTTCCAGCTCAGCCAACTGCAATTCGGGCTGACCCTGCTCAGTTACGGCGCCGCCTACGTACTGGGCGGCCTGATCGCCAGCCGCATGAGCCGCAGCGTCAGCTACCGTCAGCAACTATGCGCAGGCCTTGCGCTCATTGGGCTGGCCGGCGTGACGATGCTGGCATTGACTTTGCTCACCGAGCGCAGTGTGACGACCGTCTTGCTGCCCATGATGATTTGCACCGCAGGCACCACCATCACCCGCCCCGCCGCCACTTCCCGAGCGATGGAGTGTGTGCCAGGGAGCGCCGGTGCCTCGGCTTCAGTGCTGAATACGCTGGTGCTGGTGGCGGGCGGGGTGGGGAGTGCGGCGATCAGTGTGGTGGCGGAGGATTTCGAGCGAGTGTTGGGGACGGCTTTTATGCTGTTGAGCATGGCAGGGCTGGCAGGGACTGCCCGGTTCTGTAAAGCAGCGTAACCGTTCGCCCTGCTGAAAATCGCCGACGACCAGAAGCATCTCATGGGTCGTGGCTCGGGAATAATTCGAGAGCCGCTGCCGCAGGCTGCGCCTACAGTCGGGACCAATACCTAGGTCACAACTGCAAAACCACCGAAGCAATCCCGAAATACACCAACACCCCCGCCGCATCGGCAATCGAGGTAATCAACGGCCCGCTGGCCACGGCCGGGTCCATGTTCAGGCGGCTGAACAGGAAAGGCAGGCTCATGCCGATGACGCTGCCCACCAGCACGATCACCAGCATGCTGCTGGCAACCACGAAAGAAATGTCCCAGCCGCCACGCACTGCGCCCAGCAAGGCAACGGCCACCGCCATGGTCACCCCCAGGGCCAGGGCCACGGAGCATTCGCGCCAGAGCAGGCGCAGCCAGTCTTTCATGACCACTTCACCCGTGGCCAGGGCGCGCACCATCAGGGTCGCCGATTGGGCGCCGGCGTTACCGCCGCTGTCCACCAGCAGGGGCAGGAAAAACACCAGTACGATGTTGGCGGCGATCACGTCTTCAAAGGCAGCGATGCCGGCGCCGGAGAACAGGTTGCCGAACACCAGCAATACCAGCCACAGCACGCGCTTGCGGTACAGCAGGCCGATAGTGGCGGTGCTGAGGTTGCCCAGGGGCGTGGATATCAGCGCGCCTTTGTGGAAGTCCTCGGTGGCTTCCACCGCGGCCTCCGTTTCGAGGCGGCTGAGGACGTCGGCGCGCTTGTCTTCGGGCAGCGCCTGCAGGTGGGCCGCGATGTCGGCGGCGGGCAGGTGGGCCAGGGATGCATCGTGTTGCGCAAGGTCGAAGGTAGTCATTGAGTCTCTCCAGGCGGCGCAGGGCTGCCTGGCGAGCGGACGCGTCAGCTCACAGGCAGGCCCGCCGCCGCTGCGGTCGGTGCCAGGATCGGGTTCTCGAAGGAACTTGAACTGGGGTGGTCCATTGGGTGATTTCTCGTCGGCCGCACATGCGGCGCAGGGATAGTAGCCAGCGTGCAGCGGCAAAAATAGCCACTGACGCAAATTCAGAAATGTCCTACAAGCCCGCCCCTGATCGGTCTCGGCATTCCATCCCGCCGCCAGCGGTGTAGAATCGGCCTATTCATCGCCAATCATCCCCCGGCGGGTTTATGAGCTCCGGTCGAGCGCGCAGCGATCCTGTGGCGTCACCGACCTCATCCGCAACGGCAGCTACCTGTCGCCGCTGCAAAGGACAAGAGAAGCTCACTCCCTTACTGATACCTGATTAGCCGCCCGGAGTGTTCCATGCCTGACTATCGTTCGAAAACATCCACCCACGGCCGCAACATGGCCGGCGCTCGCGCCCTGTGGCGCGCCACGGGGATGAAGGATGCCGACTTCAAGAAGCCGATCATCGCCATCGCCAACTCGTTCACCCAGTTCGTCCCGGGGCACGTGCACCTGAAGGACCTGGGCCAGCTGGTTGCCCGCGAGATCGAACGCGCCGGTGGTGTGGCGAAGGAATTCAACACCATCGCGGTCGATGACGGCATCGCCATGGGCCACGACGGCATGCTGTACTCCCTGCCGAGCCGCGAGATCATCGCCGACTCCGTGGAATACATGGTCAATGCCCACTGCGCCGACGCCATCGTGTGCATCTCCAACTGCGACAAGATCACCCCCGGCATGCTGATGGCCGCCCTGCGCCTGAACATCCCGGTGATCTTCGTGTCCGGCGGTCCGATGGAAGCCGGCAAGACCAAACTGGCCAGCCACGGCCTGGACCTGGTAGACGCCATGGTCATCGCCGCCGACTCCAGCGCTTCTGACGAGAAGGTCGCCGAGTACGAGCGCAGCGCCTGCCCGACCTGTGGTTCGTGCTCCGGCATGTTCACCGCCAATTCCATGAACTGCCTGACCGAGGCCCTGGGCCTGGCCCTGCCGGGCAACGGTTCCACCCTGGCCACCCACAGCGACCGCGAGCAGCTGTTCCTGCAGGCCGGCCGCACTATCGTCGAGCTGTGCCAGCGTTATTACGGCGAGAACGACGAGTCGGTACTGCCGCGAAATATCGCCAACTTCAAGGCGTTCGAAAACGCCATGATGCTGGACATCGCCATGGGCGGCTCCACCAACACCATCCTGCACTTGCTGGCCGCCGCCCAGGAAGCCGAGATCGACTTCGACCTGCGTGACATCGACCGCTTGTCCCGCAGCGTGCCGCAGCTGTGCAAGGTGGCGCCGAACATCCAGAAGTACCACATGGAAGACGTGCACCGTGCCGGTGGCATCTTCAGCATCCTCGGTTCGCTGGCCCGTGGTGGCCTGCTGCACACCGACCTGCCAACCGTGCACAGCCGCAGCATGGAAGAAGCCATCGCCAAGTGGGACATCACCCAGACCAGCGATGAAGCGGTGCACCACTTCTTCAAGGCAGGCCCGGCCGGTATCCCGACCCAGACCGCCTTCAGCCAGTCGACCCGCTGGGAGACCCTGGACGACGACCGCGAAAACGGTTGCATCCGCAGTTTCGAGCACGCTTATTCGAAGGAAGGCGGCCTGGCCGTGCTGTACGGCAACATCGCTCTGGACGGCTGCGTGGTGAAAACCGCTGGCGTGGATGAGTCGATCCATGTGTTCGAAGGCAACGCCAAGATCTTCGAAAGCCAGGACAGCGCCGTGCGCGGCATTCTGGCCGACGAGGTGAAAGCCGGTGACATCGTCATCATCCGTTACGAAGGCCCGAAAGGCGGCCCGGGCATGCAGGAAATGCTGTACCCCACTTCGTACCTGAAGTCCAAGGGCCTGGGCAAAGCCTGTGCCCTGCTAACCGACGGCCGTTTCTCGGGTGGTACCTCGGGCCTCTCCATCGGCCACGCCTCGCCGGAAGCCGCCGCGGGCGGTGCCATCGGCCTGGTGCAGGATGGCGACAAGGTGCTGATCGACATTCCGAACCGCTCGATCAACCTGTTGGTCAGCGACGAAGAACTGGCGGCCCGCCGCGTCGAGCAGGACAAGAAAGGCTGGAAGCCTGTTGAAGTGCGCCCACGCAAGGTGACCACCGCGCTGAAGGCCTACGCCCTGCTGGCAACCAGTGCCGACAAGGGTGCGGTGCGCAACAAGGCAATGCTCGACGGGCTGTAAGCGTTAGCCATCCCCCTGTGGGACCGGGCGAAACTCGGGAAGCAGATACCGCGTAATACCAGCCTGCCCGAGCTTCACCCGGTCCCGCGAGGGATCGCGTGGAGCGAGGGTTACTGGATTTCCTCAGGCTTTACGATCACCCAGTTCTTGTCCGCCGTCACCGGCAACCCTTCCTTGGCCTGCGCTGCCGCGTTCTGGCTGATCATGCCATTGAGCTGGTCCATGTACTTGGCCTTGCGGTTCACCCACAGGTGCACACCGCCCTTGGCCACGTCCACGCTGTGGAACAGCATGTAGCCGTCGCTCGACGGAGTGTCGCCCCCCACCAGCACCGGCTTTTTCCACTGGTCGATATAGGTCAGGATCGCTGCCTGCTTGCCCGCCATCCAGGTGGCCGGGGTCCACAGGTACGGCGTCACTTCCAGGCTCATGTTCGCCTTGGGGTCATACTTGCCCGCTGCGATCTGCTTGCGCGCGGTGGTCAACTCGCCGGTCTTGGGGTCTTTGAGCAAAGTGGTCACGCCAATCACGTTCTGCGGCTTTACGTTATAGCCGTACTTGGGGTCGGCAGCGATCATGCGCACCAGCTCCTCGGAAGCAGCCGTCACCACGTACACGTCGATGCCGTTTTCCATCAGCTTGTTGTACAGCTCGGCCTGACCGGTGAAGACTTTGGGCGGCTCGACATCCATCTTCTTGACCACGTCACCATCGAAATACGTGGTCGGAATGGGTTTGCCTGACGCCATCATGTCATCCACGTAGCCCTTGAGCTGCTGCAGGGTGAAACCGGAAAACACTTGGGCCACCCAGGGGTAGCAGACCATGTCGTCGACTTCACACAGGCGGTAGTAGTAGCTGAACAGGCTTTCCTTGTGCTCGGCGGTGTCCTTGAAGGGAATCAGCTTCAGCGATGGGTCGAGCTTCTCGCGGGTCAGAATCCCCTTGTTCTCCAGGTAAGGGAGCAGGGATTCTTCCACATCGTAGCGGTAGCTGGTGTTGTCCATGTCGAACACCGCGTAATTGCCCTTGTTCGCATTGGCGGCAATCATTGCGTCGAGCTGTTTGGCCTGTGCCGCGGGCCAGTGCTTGAGGTCGGTGGCGAAGACAGGGCTGGCCAGCGCCAGGCCAAGGGTGACGGCAAGCAGGTTGCGCAGTGGCTTCATCGGTGGTGCTCCCCAGTGAGATCCGGTGGACCGTAGCAAATACTCATGACAGATCTCGCCTGCAGGCGACCGCCAGGCACTGAATCGCGCCATGGGCTTACCCATGAACGACCCTGGCTTATTCCAGAAACGACTATGCACATGCGAACTTGGTATAAATGACAGAAAATTCAGGGTGTTAGAGTTTCGGGTTGGCCAGCGCCCACCAGAGGCGTACTCGCCTGGAAACCTTTCACCTGGAGCTTCAATGAATCTGCCCTTGCTTCTCAACCTGCTGGTGTTCCTGGCCCTGCTGCTGGGCCTGGCGCAAACCGCTCGTACCTCGTTCAGCCTGGCCAAAAAAGTGTTGATCGGCCTGGTGCTGGGCGTGCTGTTCGGCAGCGCCCTGCACGCCATCTACGGCCAGGGCAACCCACTGCTCAAGACCACCATCACCTGGCTCGACCTGGTGGGCAACGGCTACGTGCAATTGCTGCAGATGATCGTCATGCCGCTGATCTTCGCCTCGATCCTCAGCGCCGTGGCGCGGCTGCACAACGCCTCTTCCCTGGGCAAGATCAGCTTCCTGACCATTGGCGTGCTGCTGTTCACCACCCTGATCGCCGCGCTGATCGGCGTGGGCCTGACCAACCTGTTCGGCCTGACCGCCGACGGCCTGGTCGCAGGCACCCAGGAAGCCGCGCGCATGCAGGCGATCCAGAACGACTACGTGGGCAAGGTCAGCGACCTCAGCATCCCGCAGTTGCTGTTGTCGTTCGTGCCGCAGAACCCGGTGGCCGACCTGGCGCGGGCCAAGCCCACCTCGATCATCAGCGTCGTGATCTTCGCCGCGTTCCTGGGCGTCGCCGCGCTGCAATTGCTCAAGGATGACGCCGACAAAGGCGCTCGCGTGGTCACGGCCATCGAAACCCTGCAAGCCTGGGTCACCCGCCTGGTGCGCCTGGTGATGAAGCTGACGCCCTATGGCGTGCTGGCGCTGATGGCCAAGGTGGTTGCCAGCTCCAACCTGCAGGACATCATCAAGCTGGGCAGCTTTGTGCTGGTGTCGTATATCGGCCTGACGCTGATGTTCATGGTTCACGGTCTGCTGCTGAGCATCGCCGGGGTCAACCCGCTGCGCTTCTTCCGCAAAGTGTGGCCGGTGCTGACGTTCGCGTTCACCAGCCGCTCCAGCGCTGCTTCGATCCCGTTGAGCATCGAAGCGCAGACCTTGCGCCTGGGCATCCCGCAATCGATCGCCAGCTTTGCTGCATCGTTTGGCGCTACCATCGGCCAGAACGGTTGCGCGGGCCTGTACCCGGCGATGCTGGCGGTGATGGTCGCGCCCACCGTGGGCATCAACCCGTTGGACCCGCTGTGGATCGCTACCCTGGTCGCCATCGTGACCCTGAGCTCGGCCGGCGTGGCCGGCGTGGGCGGCGGCGCGACCTTCGCCGCGCTGATCGTGCTGCCGGCCATGGGCTTGCCGGTATCACTGGTGGCGTTGCTGATTTCGGTAGAGCCGCTGATCGACATGGGCCGCACGGCGTTGAACGTCAGTGGCTCGATGACCGCTGGCACCATTGCCAGCCAGGTGCTCAAGCAGACCGACCGTGCCGTGCTGGACACCGACGAACACGCCGAGCTCGCTCACCGCTGAACAACTGGCCGCGCCACGAACGCCGACGCGGCCAGGTCCGCTGCCACGAGGTGTGTGGCTTGCAACGCGTCAGGGGCTCAGCGGCGGTCCCAGACTTCGAAGGCGTAGGCCGGGGCGTCGCCCACGGCAGGGTTTTCGGTGTTGGACGCCAGCAGCCACTGGCTCTGGTCATATTCAGGGAAGAACGCATCGCCTTCGGGGCGCGCGGCCACGCGGGTCAGGTACAGGCGGTCGGCCTGTTCAAGGCCCAGGGCATACAACTGCGCCCCCCCGATCAACATCAGTTCCTGCGCACCGTTAGCCTGGGCCCACGCCTCGGCGCGCTCGATGGCGGCCTCCAGCGACGGGTACACCTCGGCGCCTTCCAGCACCAGCCCGGCCTGGCGGCTGACCACGATGTTCAGGCGCCCCGGCAGTGGCCGGCCGAGAGAATCCCAGGTCTTGCGGCCCATGATGATCGGCTTGCCCAGGGTGGTGGCCTTGAAGTATTTGAAATCACCCGGCAGGTGCCAGGGCATGGTGTTGTCTATGCCGATGACGCGGTTCTCGGCGAGCGCCGCGATCAGGCTGAGGGGGAGTGTGTTTTTCATGCCGCGAGGATAGCAGAGCCCAGGGCCTGGCTGGGTTATGCTCTTGGCTGGTTCGATCAATGGATGGTGGCGTGACAGCACTGGACAAACTCTGGCTCACCGAAGCCATACGCCTGCGCGAAGAGCAGGCCGGCCCCCTGGACGACCAGGAGGCCAACCGCCGCGCCCGTCAGCAAGGTGGCGAGCTTGCGGCGCGGGTAGAACATCGAGCGCTGTGGCTGGCCGAGCGCGACGGCCTGCTGACGGCCCTGAAGCATTGGAAGCAGGGTGCGCGGCTGAGTGTCATGCTGCTGGCCGTGCTGGTCGTGGTCAGCGGCGCAGGGCTGGCGTTCGCCGCCCTGGGCAGCGGCCCGGTCAATGTGTTCTGGGCGCTGGGCAGCCTGCTGGGCCTGAACTGGCTACTGCTGTTGGGCTGGGCCAGCGGGTTGCTGCTGGCGGGCGAGCACAGCGCCAGCCTTGGCCGCTTGTGGATGTGGCTCAGTTCCCGCCTGGCCCGTGATGCCAACGCTGTACACCTGGGCCCGGCACTCATTCTGCTGCTGCAACGCCGGCGCCTCAACCGCTGGGTGCTGGGTGCCCTGGTCAACGGCCTGTGGTTGCTGGCCCTGAGCAGTGCCCTGGTGGTGCTGCTGCTGATGCTGGCCACGCGGCGCTACGGCTTCGTCTGGGAAACCACTATCCTCAGCCCCGACACTTTCGTGGCCTTGACCCGTGGCTTGGGCACCCTGCCCGCCCTGCTCGGCTTCAACGTGCCGGACGTCGCCACCATTCGCGCCAGCGGCGACAGTGCGCTGGCCATCGACAGCGCCCGCCAGGCCTGGGCAGGCTGGCTGGTAGGGGTATTGCTGGTGTTCGGCATTGCACCGCGACTGCTGCTGGCTGTGGCGTGCTGGGCGCGATGGCGGCTGGGCCGCGCGCACCTGGATCTGGACCTGACCCTGCCTGGCTACAGTGACCTGCGCGAACAACTGATGCCCAGCAGCGAGCGCCTGGGCGTCAACGATCAAGCCCCGGAACAGTTGCACCAGGTCACCGCCGCCCACACCGGGGAACATACCGATGGCGCGCTGCTGGTCGGCCTGGAGTTGGATGACCAGCAACCCTGGCCGCCCGCCCTGCCGGCCACTGTCGGTAATGCCGGTATCCTCGACAGCCGCGAATCCCGACGCCGCCTGCTGGACCAGCTTGCCCGCTACCCGGCCGCGCGCCTGGCGATTGCCTGCGACCCGCGTCGCTCCCCTGACCGTGGCAGCCTGGGCCTGATTGCCGAACTGGCACGCAGCGCCGGGCGCACCCGGGTCTGGCTGTTGCCTGCGCCACCTGGGCAGCAACTGGACGCCCACCGCCTGGCCGACTGGCATCACGCGCTGGATGCCCTGGGCCTGCCGGTGGTGGAGCACGCGCCCCTGAACTGGTTGGAGACTGGCCATGACCAAGCCTCTTAAGCTGGCCGTGGTCGGCCACACCAATGTCGGCAAGACTTCGCTGCTGCGCACCCTGACCCGCGACGCGGGCTTCGGCGAGGTGTCGCACCGCCCCAGCACCACCCGCCATGTGGAAGGTGCGCGGCTGTCGGTGGACGGCGAACCGCTGCTGGAACTCTACGACACCCCAGGCCTGGAAGACGCCATCGCCCTGCTCGATTACCTGGAACGCCTGGACCGCCCCGGTGAACGGCTGGACGGCCCGGCGCGCACCGAGCGTTTTCTGCAGGGCAGCGAAGCGCGCCAGCGTTTCGAACAGGAGGCCAAGGTGCTGCGCCAGTTGCTGGCCAGCGACGCCGGCCTGTATGTGATCGACGCCCGTGAACCGGTACTGGCCAAGTACCGCGATGAACTGGAGGTGCTCAACGGTTGCGGCAAACCGTTGCTGCCGGTGCTCAACTTCGTCAGCAGTCCCGGCCATCGCGAAGCCCAGTGGCGCGAGGCACTGGCACGCCTGGGGCTGCATGCACTGGTACGTTTCGATAGCGTGGCGCCGCCGCAGGATGGCGAACAGCGCCTGTATGAAAGCCTGGCGCTGTTGCTGGAACACGCCCGGCCGGCCCTGCAACGCCTGATCGAAGACCAGCACAAACAGCGCCTCGCGCGTCAGCAGGCGGCCCTGCGCCTGATCGCCGAACTGCTGATCGACTGCGCCGCGTGCCGGCGCAGCGTAGCCGGTGAGCCACACGACGCCATTCAACAGCTGCGCGAAGCCGTGCGCCAGCGGGAGCAGAAGTGCGTGCAGGCGCTGCTCAAGCGCTATGCGTTCCGCCAGGAGGACGCCACGGCCAGCGACCTCCCGCTACTGGACGGACGCTGGGGCGATGACCTGTTCAACCCGGAAACCCTCAAGCAACTGGGGGTAAAGGTGGGTGGCGGCATAGCGGCCGGCGCGGCCGCCGGGGCCGGGGTGGACTTGCTGGCGGGCGGTATCACCCTGGGCCTGGCCGCCTTGGCGGGTGCCATCGCCGGTGGCTTGCTGCAGACCAGCCGTGGTTATGGCGGGCGGCTGCTGGGCAAACTCAAAGGCCAGCGCGAGCTGACCGTGGACGATAATGTGCTGCGCCTGCTGGCCCTGCGTCAACGCCAGTTGCTGCAGGCTCTGGAGGACCGCGGCCACGCCGCCATGGGCAGCATCGAAGTGGCCACGCCCCAGGACCAGACCTGGCGCGAGGGCAAGCTGCCCGAGGCACTGGGCAAGGCCCGCGCTCATCCGCAGTGGTCGTCTCTGAACCCCCACCCACGCCTGAACCAGGCAGAGCGCCAGGAACAGCTCGAACGCCTGGCCGCGCAGCTGTAGCAGCGGTCCGGGCCATTCCGGGCCGTGTCGGCGGTACAGAGGTAGGCCTGATGCTGCGCGGCGTTCGTGATGCGGCCAGGTCCGCTACGGGCCATTGAGCAGGGTGGTGGCCTTGGCCTTCAGCAGCTCCAGATCCAGCACCGGTACATCGGGGCGCTTGGCCGCTTCGTCCCAGTGTCGCAAGCGCAGGCTGGCCTGGCACAGCGGGTCGCGTTCGAACGCGTCGGCCTCTTCAGCGCTCATCACACCGCCCTGATACTCCAGGGTACGCCGGCTGGCTTCGCTCAGGCGCTGGTAATAGCCCGATTCACGCAGGGTCAGGTAACGCTTGGCCTGGACGTGGTACTCCACCAGCTTCGCCAGGCGCTCACTGAAGCCTTGGCGGCGCAGATAATCAGCGCCCAGGCGCTCGTGGCTGACCACGCCGTAACCGCCCATGCTCTCCACCTGATCGGCGCAGATATGCCCGATATCGTGAAAAAAAGCCGCCAGCACCACTTCATCATCGAAGCCTTCGGCCATGGCCAGCTGCGCCGCCTGGGACATGTGTTCGAGCTGCGACACCGGTTCGCCAATGTAGTCGCTGTCACCATGGCGCTCATACAGTGCGAACACGTCCCGTACTCGCTGTTCGGCACGGGTCATTCCAGTACCTGCAGGCCATGGGACGCTTCGCCCAGCAGGTCGGCGACGTTACGCTCGGCCAGCGCCGGGCCAACGCTCATGCCCACGCCGGTGTGCATCAGGGCCGAACTCAGGCCCGGCGCTACCCGCAGCAGCGAAAACGGTCGGCGGCCCTTGGCGCCGTACACGCCCTGCCAACGCTCGACCACCTTGAGTCTGCCGCCCAGGGTCTGTTCGGCCAGTTCAATCATCCAGTCGTCTACCTGTTCGGCGTTGAAGGGCGAGGCGTCACGGCCATAGTGGTGCGAGTCGCCGATGATCAATTCGCGGTATGGCGTGGGGCTGACCAACAGGTGGATACCTTGCTCGACCAGGTGAGGCGTGTCCCTGCGGACCTGCGCCCGCAGCGCTTCGGTCTCCGGCAGGCCGTCGAAAGCGCCGTAATGCAGGCAGCTCAGGCCGGTGAGCACGGACTGTTGCAGGTCCAGCTCGAACTGCGGGCGTACGCGCAGCATCTGCAGGCGGCACACCTGGGGTTCAAGGGCGGCCATGGCGTCACTGAGCAGGGTCTGGTAGTCGTGCCCCGAACACACCACGATGTGCGTACCGGTGAAGGTGCCGGCGGTACTGCGCAGACGCCCCGGCTCCACATCGCGCACCAGGGTGGAAAAGTGAAACTCCACGCCCTGCCCGCGCAGGAACTCCACCAGTGCCGGGATGGCTTCGCGCGAATACAGCTGCTGGTCGTCCAGCCCTAGCAGCGCCGCGTGGTGGTGGCGGAACTGCCCGCCGTACAGCTTGTTCAGCGCCTCACCTTGCAGCAGCTCGACCCTGTAACCGTGCTGCTCGGCACGTTCGGCGCAGAAGCTTTCCAGCAGTTGGTGTTCGAGCGTGTTGCGGGCAAACAGCAGCGAGCCGTGGCGCTTCAAGGCAAACCCGGCCTGTTCGGCCCAGTGCGCCCACAGGCCACGGCTGGCCTTGGCCAACTGGTGCATCTGGCCCACGGGTTGGCCGGTGACCAGGGCCTGGCCGAAGTTGCGCACCGAAGCGCCCAGGGGCGTCGAACTGCGCTCGAATACCCGTACCTTCAGGCCGCGCCTGGCGGCGGCGTAGGCATGGGACAGGCCCAGGATGCCGGCACCGACGATGAGCATGTCGCTGTGTTGAGTCATGTCCTTTCCTTGCATGAAGACGTACCGCATGTGCGGCACACAGGCATCACCTGTGTGCCGGCCCACAAGGCGAGTTATTGGGTGGCAACCTTCTCGGACTTGCCGTCGTAGCGCTTGCGCCATTCGGTAAGGATGCTGTCGCGGTTTTTCGAAGCCCAGCCAAAGTCGTTCTTGATCAGGCGTTGCTCATAGTCGGCAGGCAATTCGGTCTGCGGCTTGGCGATGCCCGGCTGGGCCAGCACGGCGAAATTTTCCTTGTACAGCGCCATGGCCGCGGGGCTGGCGGAGAAGTCGGCCAGCTTCTTCGCCGCCTCTTCATGCGGCGTACCCTTGATCACCGCCGTGGCTTCGATCTCCCACCCCAGGCCTTCCTTGGGCAGGATGATGTCCAGCGGCGCGCCCTGACGCTTGAGCTGCACCGCGGGGTATTCGAACGAGATGCCAATCGGGAACTCACCCGAAGCCGCCAGCTTGCAAGGCTTGGAGCCGGAATGAACGTACTGGCCGATGTTCTGGTGCAGCCCATCCATGTAAGCCCAGCCCTGCTGCTCGCCGTAGGTCTGCAACCAGGCGCTCACATCCAGGAAACCAGTGCCCGAGGACGCCGGGTTGGGCATCACGATCTTGCCCTTGTACTCGGGTTTGGTCAGGTCCTGCCAGCTCACCGGCCTGGTCAGGCCCTGCTTCTCGGCTTCCACGGTGTTGAAGCAGATGGTCGCCGCCCACACATCCATGCCCACCCACTTCGGCGGGTTGGCGGCATCGCGGTAGTTCGCGCCGATCTTGCCCAGGTCCCGGGGCGAATAAGCCTGGAGCATGCCCTGCTGGTCGAGAATCGCCAGGCTGGAAGCCGCCAGGCCCCACACGGCATCAGCCTGCGGCCGGTCCTTTTCAGCCAGCAGTTTGGCAGTGACGATGCCGGTGGAATCACGCACCCACTTGATCTCGATGTCCGGGTTGGCCTTCTCGAACGCCTCTTTGTAGGTGGTCAGTTGCTCTGGCTCCAGGGCCGTGTATACGGTCAGTTGGGTATTGGCTGCGCTGGCCTGCAGGCTGAAAGCGGCAACAACGGCAGCGACAAGAGCAAGTGGCTTGAACATGGTGCGTTTCCTGAGTCAGTGGAGGTCAGTGTGGTTTGCAGCAATCGATCAGTGGCCAGGTGCGCCCTGGCGCCAGGCCTGGGAGCGGCGCAACAGGCCGCGCGAGGCCCAGGCCAGCAGCACGGACACCGCCGCCGAGGTCAGCAGGATCAAAGTGGACATGGCCGCCGCGCCGCCGACATTGCCGGCGTCGTCCATGTTCAGTACCGCCACCGCTGCCAGGATGGTGTCGGGGCTGTAGAGGAAGATGGCCGCCGACACCGTGGTCATCGCCGACACGAACAGGTAGCGGATGATGTCCAGCAGCGCCGGCAGGCAGATCGGCACCGTCACCCGCAGGTAGTGCCGGTACAGCGGCGCCTTGAGCGACAGCGCCGCCGCTTCGAATTCGCCGTCCAGCTGGCGCAGGGCAGTGGTGGCGGTCATCTGCGCGGTGGTCATGTAATGGGCGATGGTGCACACCACCAGCAGGGTCATGGTCCCGTAGAACACGTGCAGCGGGTTGCCGCCCAGGTTGAAGAAGAAGACGTAGCCCAGCCCCAGTACCAGGCCCGGCACGGCCATCGGCACGAAACTGAGCAGGCGCAGCAGCAGGTTCAGGCGGCGCAGGCCCTGGGTTTTTTCCATCAGGTAGGCGCCGGTGAAGATCACCGCGCTGCCGATCAAGGCTGTGCCAAGGGCCATCTTCACGCTGTTGCTGTAGGCCAGCCAGCCACCGCCGGCGGTGGTATCGAACCGGTAATGCACCAGCGACAGCGACAGGTTGTAGGGCCAGAACTTCACCAGCGACGAGTACACCGCCATGCCCACCACCAGCAGCAAGGCAGCGCAGACCAGCAACACCAAGGCCAGGTAGCAGCCGTCGCGCAGCCGCGATGGCGCCGGGCGAAACACCTGGGCGCGGCCGCTCATGGCCTCGCCATGGCGGCGGCGCAGCCAGGCGTCAACCGCAAAGCTCAACAGCGCGGGCAACAGCAGGACCATACCGATCAGCGCACCGCGGCCGAACTGCTGCTGCCCGACCACGGCCTTGTAGGCCTCCAGTGCCAGCACCTGGTAGTCGCCCCCCACCACTACCGGCACACCAAAGTCAGTGATGGTCAGGGTAAACACCAGGCAGAACGCTGCGAACACTGCCTGGCGGGTGGCCGGCCAGGTAATGCTGCGGTAGGCACGCCACGGGCTGGCCCCCATGCTGGAAGCGGCATCGAACAGCCGGGCATCGGCCAGTGACAGCGCCGACAGCAGGATCATCAGCGCATGGGGAAAGGTGTAGATCGCCTCCCCCAGCACAATCCCCCAGAACCCGTAGATGTTGTCGGCTACCAGCCCGCGCAGCCAGCCCTGGTTGCCGAACAGGTAGACCAGCGCGATGCCCGGGAGCATCGATGGGGCCAGCAGCGGCAGTAGGGAGATGCCGCGCCATACGGCCTTGCCGGGGATCAATGTGCGCTGCAGGGCGTAGGCGAACAGGTAGGCGACCGGCACCACAATGCCAGCCACACTGAAAGAAACCTTGAGGCTGTTGCCCAATAACCAGTGGAAATTATCACTGGCCAGCAGTTCCTTCGCCGCCATCCATCCGCCGCCAGCGACCGGCGTAAACCCACGCCAGAAAATGGCCAGCAACGGCATCAGAACCGCGACGCAGAGGAAGGCCAGCAACAGCAACTTGCCGCCGACCACGAACAACCGGTCACCCAGCGCGCCCGAGGACGACTGCGCCGGCACCTTGGCATTGGCCACTGGCAGGCTCATTGGCGCGGCCATCTCAGGCAAACACCTGAAGGCTGCGCGGTGGCAAGGCTACCCAGATGTCGGGGCTACCCAGGCGCGGCATTGATTCGGGCGCCACTTCGGCCAGCAGCGCATGGCCGGGGAACTGGTTGAACTCAAAGCTCATGCGGCAGCGGTTGCCCAGGAAAGTGATTTCCCGCACGCGGGCCGGGAACAGGTTTTCCTCGTGCACGGTGGGGTTCACGCTGATGGCTTCCGGGCGACAGAACAGCCGGCCGCTATGGGCGCGGCTGGCATCGGGGGCCAGGCGCATGTCCATGCCGCCGACACGTGCATGGCTGTCGCTGCTGCGCTGGAATGGCAGCCAGTTGCCCTGCCCGACGAACTCGGCGACGAACGGGGTGGCGGGTTTGTCGTAGATTTCCTGGGCGCTGGCGTATTGCTCGACCTGACCATTGTTCATCACGGCAATGCGGTCGGCCATCAGCATGGCCTCGTCCTGATTGTGGGTAACCATCAGCGTGGTGATACCCAACTGGCGCTGCAACTGGCGTAGCTCGGTGCACAGGTGCTCGCGGACTCGAGCGTCCAGCGCCGACATCGGTTCATCCAGCAGCAGCAACGATGGTGCCGGCGCCAAGGCGCGAGCCAGCGCCACGCGCTGTTGCTGGCCGCCGGACAACTGGCCGGGGAATTTCCTTTCGCTGCCCAGCAGGCCCACCAGTTCCAGCATATCGCCCACGCGCTTGCGGGTTTCCTCACGGCTCAGCCCCGCCAGGCCATAGGCGATGTTGGCTTCCACGCTGAGATTGGGAAACAGTGCGTAGGACTGGAACAGAATGCCGTAGTCCCGGGCCTGGGGCGGCAACAGGGAGACGTCGCGGTCGCCGATGAACAACTGGCCTCGGTCCTGGCGCTCCAGGCCGGCGATACAGCGCAGCAGCGTGGTCTTGCCACAACCCGAGGGCCCCAGCAGGCACACCAGCTCACCGGCGGTGACGTCCAGGGACACGTCGTTGAGCGCCGTGAAAGCCCCGAAACGCTTGTGGATGCCGCGCACGGCCATGCGGGCGCCGGGGGTGTTGATAGTGTTCATGGACGGACCTCATCAAGCAGATGGGCTCATCCTAGGCAGCGATTGCTAACCTGCTGTGGCAGTAAGGCAAAAGCTGCCGATAGTGGTATTGGCGGATTTGGGTTGTAACCGTGACCGGGCGCTGTCCCCCGCGAGTGAAGCAGCTGCGTGCGGATCAGAGCGCCGATACTTCCTGCGCCAAACCCAGAAAGGCCGCAGGCAAGCGCGCCTGACGGCGTTCCTTCAGGCAGTACAGGTACTCGTGCATCACCGGCGCATTGTCGATGGTCAACACCTTGAGGTCGGGGTTGTGCGGCACTTCGTGGCGGGCAATCAGGCTGATGCCGATGTTGCGCAGCACCGCTTCACGAATGGACTCGCGGCTACCGATCTCCAGCAAGGTGCCGTAGTTGACCTGTTCGTTTTTCAACCACGCCTCGGTCAGGCTCCGGGTGGTCGAGCCGCGCTCGCGCACCAGCAGGCACTGCCCGGCCAGGGCGCTCAGGGGCACCTGGCCGTGCACGGCCAGCGGGTGGCTGCGGTGCACGGCCAGCACCAGCGGGTCGGTGCCGAGCACCCGGCGCACCAGGCGGGTGTCTTCCAGCAATTGGGACGAGGCGGCGATATCGACCCGGTAGTCTTCCAGCATCTCCAGCACCTGCTGGGAGTTGCCGATTTCCATGGACACCTCCACCTGCGGCAGGCGCTGACGGAATATCTTCACCAGGTCGAGGATGTAGTACGGCGCCGTGGCAGCGATGCGTAGCGCGCCTTCGGCCTGACCACTGTTGCGCAGGAAGAACTCGATGTCGGCTTCCTGCTGCAACAGTGTCTTGACCATCGGCAACAGCCGGACGCCGTCGTCGCTGAGGGTCAGGCGCCTGCCACCGCGGTAGAACAGCTCTACCGCGTACTGGCTCTCCAGATGGCGGATCTGGGTGGTCACCGTCGGCTGGCTGAGCCCCAGCTTCTTCGCCGCCAGGGTAATGCTGCCCAGCCGGGCCACCATGTAGAACGCCTTCAGCTCGGCACTGAGCATCACCACCCTCTTACTTGCGCAACAGCCTCAAACCGTTGAAAACCACCAGCAGACTGACGCCCATGTCGGCGAACACCGCCATCCACATCGTCGCCAGACCCGCGAAGGTCATGCCCAGGAACACGGCTTTGATCACCAGGGCGAGCACGATATTCTGCATCAGTATCGCCCGAGTCTGGCGCGAGAGCCTGACGAACGCGGGTATTTTTCGCAAGTCGTCGTCCATCAGCGCCACGTCGGCGGTCTCGATGGCGGTGTCGGTGCCCGCCGCGGCCATGGCAAAGCCCAGTTCGGCACGGGCCAGGGCCGGCGCGTCATTGATGCCATCGCCAACCATGCCCACGCGGTGGCCCTGGGCATACAGGGCTTCGATGGCCTGCAGCTTGTCGGCCGGCAACAGGTTGCCCCGGGCTTCGTCGATGCCCACCTGGGCGGCGATTGCCTCGGCCGTGTGCGGGTTGTCCCCGGTCAGCATCACCGTCTTGATGCCCAGGGCATGCAGCTGGGCTATGGCCTCACGGCTGGTGTCGCGCACGGTATCGGCCACGGCGAAGAAGGCCAGTGGGCCGCTGGCGTCCAGCAGCACCACCACGCTCTTGCCCTGACGCTCCAGGCTGTCGAGCTGCGTTTCCAGTGCCGGCGAGCAAAGGCCCAACTCTTCCACCAGGCGATGGTTGCCCAGGTGGTAGACCTGGCCCTCGATGCTGCCCCGCACGCCGCGGCCAGTCAGGGCCTGCAAGTCGGCCACTTCCAGCAACGCGTCACCCGCCTCCAGCGCCGGCCGGGCTATGGCCTGGGACACCGGATGGTCGGAGCGCGCGGCCAGGCTGGCGGCGATCTGCTCGGCATGTGTGGCGAATGCAGCCTTCAGGGGTACGAAATCGGTCTGCACGGGTTTGCCATGGGTCAAGGTGCCAGTCTTGTCCAGCGCCAGGTAGTCCAGACGGTGCCCCCCTTCCAGGTGCACCCCCCCTTTGATCAGGATGCCCTTGCGCGCCGCCGCGGCCAGGCCGCTGACGATGGTCACCGGCGTCGAGATGACCAGGGCGCACGGGCACGCGACCACCAGCAGCACCAGCGCGCGGTAGATCCAGTCGAACCAGGTACCGGCCATGAGCAACGGTGGCAGCACCGCCACGGCCAACGCCAGGGCGAATACCGCGGGCGTGTAGTAGCGGGAGAAGTTATCCACAAAGCGCTGGGTCGGCGCCCGGGCACCCTGGGCCTGTTCCACGGCGTGAATGATGCGCGCCAGGGTCGAATTATCCGCCAACGCGGTTACCCGGTACTCCAGGGCGCCCGCCTGGTTGATGGTACCGGCGAACACCTTGTCGCCCACGGTTTTCTCCACCGGCAGACTTTCACCGGTGATGGCGGCCTGATCGACACTGGATTGCCCCGTCACCACCTCGCCATCCAGGGCGATGCGCTCGCCGGGGCGGACCCGCACCACGGCGTCCAGCGCGATATCCTTGGCTTGCTGTTCGGCCCATTGACCGTCCGCCTGGCGCACCGTGGCCCGCTCGGGGGTCAGTTGCAGCAGGCTGCCGATGGCGTTGCGCGCCCGGCTCAGGGAGCGAGCTTCGATCAATTCGGCCACGGTGAACAGGAACATCACCATGGCCGCCTCGGGCCACTGGCCGATCAGCAATGCACCCGTCACGGCGATGCTCATCAGGGCGTTGATGTTCAGGTTGCGGTTCTTCAGGGCAATCCAGCCCTTCTTGTAGGTACCCAGGCCACCGCTGACGATGGCCAGCAAGGCCAGCCCGGCGATCCCCCATTGCGGCACCATGCCGCTGAAATGGGCAGCCTCGGCCGCAACCGCCGCCACCCCGGACAAGGCCAGCGGCCACCAGGGCTTGCGAACGGGGATGCTGGCAGCGCCGGCCCTTTCGCCGTCCAATGGTTCGGCCTGCATGCCCAGGTCGGCGATAGCCGCGACGATCGCTTTGTCATCGGCCAGGGCATGGCGCACACCCAGCACCCGGTTGATCAGGTTGAACTGCAGTTCCTCGACCCCGGCCAGCTTGCCCAGGCGGTTCTGGATCAGTGTCTGCTCGGTAGGGCAGTCCATCTGCTCGATGCGGAACCGGCTGAGCCGCGCATCGGCGCTGGCCTTGGCGCCCAGGCGCACAGTGGCCGGCGCCTCGCTGGCGCAACAGCCACCATGGTCATGGCTGGCGTGACTGCTCACGGCAGCAGGGGTGTGTTCATGCTCATGCTCATGCTTGTGGTCGTGCTTGTGGTCGTGCTTGTGACTGTGTGTGGGCTGGCTCATTGGTCAGGTCCGTAGAAGTGCCTGTTGCCAAGTGAACACCCTGTAGCCACTATAGGGTCAAGCACCTTTGGAGGGCGCAGCATGAAAATCGGGGAACTGGCCAAGGCCACCGACTGCCAGGTCGAGACTATCCGTTACTACGAGCGTGAGCAGTTATTGCCGCCACCGGCCCGCACCGACAGTAATTACCGGCTGTACACGCAGGCCCACGTGGAGCGCCTGACGTTCATCCGCAACTGCCGTACCCTGGACATGACCCTGGACGAAATCCGCAGCCTGCTGACCCTGCGCGACAGTCCGCGCGACCAGTGTGAAAGCGTCAATGCCCTGATCGACGAGCATATCCACCACGTGCGTGCGCGCATCGACGGCCTGGTAGCGTTGCAGGCACAACTGCTGGAGCTGCGCCAGCGCTGCGGCACGGCGGGCAGCAACGACCAGTGCGGCATCCTTCAGCGCCTTGAGGTCAATGGCGCGGTCACGGCCCCGGAAGCTGAACACTCCCACGTGGGCCGCAGCCACGGTCACTGAGGTGGCGTGGCCGCCGTCGAGAGGGAATCAACGGATGAGCATGGCCGCCGCCGCCGCGACCATGATCGTGGCGGCGCCACGGAACAGGCGCTGCTGGGCACGCAAGCTGGACAACAGGTGGCGGATACGGACGGCGCCCAGGATATACACCGCCCCTACGGCCAACAGCACCAGTGCTGTCAGGGGCACCAGCATCAAGCCCCAGGTCTGCAGCGAGACCGACTCCAGGTTGATCACCAACGGCAGTAGCGCCAGGTAGAACGCAATGGTCTTCGGGTTACCCAGGGTAATGGTCAGGCCTGAAACCGCCGCTGACAGCAGTTCCTTGCGCTGTACAGACCTACCGGTTTCGAAGGCTTGAGGCTTCGCAAACCAGAACAGCCAGGCCAGGTAGCACAGGTAGACCGCCGCCGCCCAGCGCACCAGCTGAAACAGCCCATTGAAGTGCTCTGCCACCATCGCCAGGCCGAACACGGCGAACGACAGATACGTCAGGTCGCCAAGAATTATCCCGAACAGCAGGCAAAAGCCCGACAGCGCACCACCACCGACACTGCGAGCCACCAATGCGGCCATGCCCGGCCCAGGGATGGCGGCGGCGACGGCCAATGCTGCGCTGTAGGTCAGTATTTGAGAGGTATCGAGCATGTGAAAGCATCCATGGCAGCGGGTTGAGTCGGAAAATGCTACTCCGCGCACCCGGAAAAATTTCTTCTATGTTTGCCGTCCAAGCGGTTATTTTGGGCAGAAGCTGCCTTTATGAAGCACAAGGAAGAAATGAATGACCAGCGAGCTATTGAGCAACATGGATGTGAAGCTGCTTACCGCCCTGCAACAGGACGGCCGCATGACCAACCAGAACCTGGCCGACGCCCTCGGCATGTCGGCGTCGCCCTGCTGGCGGCGGGTTCGCCACCTGGAAGAGCATCGCTTTATCCAGGGCTACCGCGCCGTGCTGGACCGCCGCAAGATCGGCCTTGGGGTGATGGTGTTCATCCGCATCAGCATCGACAGCCACAGCGAAGCGCAAGCGCGCAAGTTCGAGCAGGAAGTGATGCAGCTGGAAGACGTGGTGGCCTGCTACAGCATCGGTGGCGATGCCGATTTCCTGTTGCAGGTGGTGGCGCGGGACCTGGACTCGTTTGCCGAGTTCGCCATGTCGGTAGTGCGGCGGCTGCCGGGCATCAAGGAGATGCAGAGCATGTTCGTGCTCAAGGAGATCAAGCCGTTCATGTCGTTTCCAGTCAAACGGCCTGAAGCCTCCTGACAAGACCTGTGCCGCGCCCTTGCAGGGTCGAGCGCGGCACGGCCCTGACAGACTGTCAGATGGCGACCGGCGCCTTGATGCCCGGATGCGGGTCGTAACCGACGATTTCGAAGTCTTCGAACTTGTAGTCGTAGATCGACGCTGGCTTGCGCTTGATGTTCAGCGTTGGCAGTGCGCGCGGCTCGCGGGCCAGCTGGGTCTGGATCTGTTCCATGTGGTTGGCGTACGCATGGGTGTCGCCCGTGGTGACGATGATCTCATGGGGAATCAGGTCGCACTGCTGAGCCAGCATATGGGTCAGCAAGGCCAGGGCCGCAGTGTTGTAGGGCAGGCCCAGGAACACATCGGAGCTGCGGATGTACAACTGCATCGACAGGTGCCCTTCATGCACGAAGGCCTGGTACAGCAGGTGGCACGGAGGCAAGGCCTGGCGACCTTCCAGCGCATTCTGCTGCGGGCTCTTGGACTCGTCGGGCAGGTATTCCACGTTCCAGCCGTGGAACAGGATGCGGCGGCTGTTGGGGTTGTTCTTCAGCGTCTCGACCATGTAGTCGATCTGGTTGATGGTCTGGCCGTCCTTGGTCGGCCACGCCGTCCACTGCTCACCGTACACCGGGCCCAGGTCGCCGCTTTCGGTTGCCCACTCGTCCCAGATGGTCACGCCATTCTCGTTCAGCCACTTCACGTTGGTGTTGCCACTGAGCATCCAGATCAGCTCGTTGGCGATGCTCTTGAAGTGCAGCTTCTTGGTGGTCAACAACGGAAAACCGTTGGCCAGGTTGTGGCGGAACTGGCGGGCGAAGACGGCCTTGGTGCCGGTGCCAGTGCGATCGCCCTTGCCCACGCCGTTGGTGATCACATCGGTCAGGAGATCCAGGTACGCTTTCATTGGGGCCTCAAGTCGGTCGCCAGCAGACGCGACCGTTTACAGAAAAAGAAAAAGGCGGGGCCTGCGCCCCGCCCGTCAATCACACCGCGGCGCTTTTCGGCGCGGCGGGCCGGTTGTAGGCCCACCAGATCAAGCCTAGCCCACCGAGGATCATCGGGATGCAGAGGATCTGGCCCATGGTGACCCAACCGAAGGCCAGGTAGCCCAGCTGGGCATCCGGCACGCGGACGAACTCGACGATGAAACGGAAAATACCGTAGAACAGCGCGAACATGCCGGAAACGGCCATGGTCGGGCGCGGTTTGCGCGAGAACAGCCAAAGGATGATGAACAGCGCCACGCCTTCCAGGGCGAACTGGTACAGCTGCGACGGGTGGCGCGGCAACTGGGCCGGGTCGCTCAGCGGCGGGAAGATCATCGCCCACGGCACGTCGGTAGGCTTGCCCCACAACTCGCCGTTGATGAAGTTGCCGATGCGCCCGGCGCCCAGGCCAATGGGTACCAGCGGAGCAATGAAGTCCATCAGTTCGAAGAACGACTTGCCATTCTTGCGGCCGAACCACCAGGTGGCCAGCATCACGCCGATCAGACCGCCATGGAACGCCATGCCGCCTTTCCACACTTCGAAGATAAGCGTGGGGTTGTCGATATACACCTTCAGGTCATAGAACAGCACGTAACCCAGGCGCCCCCCGACGATCACGCCCATGGCACACCAGAACACCAGGTCGGAGAGCTTCTCCTTGGTCCAGGTGGGGTCGAAGCGGTTCAGGCGGCTGGAGGCCAGCAGCCAGGCACTGCCGATGCCGATCAGGTACATCAGGCCGTACCAGTGGATTTGAAGCGGTCCGATGGCGACGGCCACCGGGTCGATCTGCGGGTAAGGCAGCATTGCAACTCCTTGACTTGAACAGGCGGCAGGATCGCCCCTGGCGTTCCCGAATGGCCACGGCGGCCAGGAAAACCAGAGACTATGCCCCGCCCGCCTGCCCGCTGCCATGAAACTTGTGTCAGCGAAAACTGGAGCGCATGGTAACGGATGGGGGCATTTGCCTCTACTGTGACGGGATGGAGTGCAACCGTGAACACAAGGCCAACCTCATGTGCTTGATCGTATTCGCCTGGCGCCCCGGGCACCCTGTGCCGCTGGTGCTGGCGGCCAACCGCGACGAATTCTACGCCCGCCCCAGCCAGCCGCTGGGCCAATGGCCCGATGCCGAAGGCGTCTGGGCCGGGCGCGACCTGGAGGCTGGGGGCACCTGGCTGGGATTGGGAAGTGACGGCAGGTTCGCGGCGCTGACCAACATTCGCGACCCCGGGCAACCAGCAGGAAGGCGCTCGCGCGGTGACCTGGTAGCGCGTTTTCTGACCAGTAGCGTCGGCATCGACGACTACCTGGATGACGTGGGCAGCCGGGCCGCGGAGTATTCAGGGTTCAACCTGTTGCTGGGGGCTGCAGAAAGGCTGTGCTACTTCAATCAGCGCGAGCGGCGGGCGGTGGATTTATCCACAGGGGTGTATGGGCTGTCCAATGCGGGCTTGGATACCCCTTGGCCGAAGCTGTTGAAGGCTCGCGCAGCACTGGCCGAGCGGCTGAATGACCCGCAGCCCGAGCAGTTGCTGGAGATCTTGAAAGACAGCGCCCGCGCCGCGGACGCCGAGCTACCGGATACCGGCGTGGGCCTGGCCACGGAATCGTTGCTGTCCAGCGTGTTTATCGCCAGCCCCACCTATGGCACCCGCGCCAGCACGGCGTTGATCGTGCGGGCCGATGGGTCACGGCGCATCGTGGAGCGCAGCTTCGGGCCGTATGGCGGCGCGCTCGGCGAGGTGGACCTGGCCTTGTGAACCATCCCCAATCCCTTGTGGGACCGGGCGCAGCCGATTAAAGCGTCTTGGGCGCGGCGGGGTTGATCATGCGCGCCAGCCCCAGGTTTTTCAGGGCCAGTTGCAGCGAGCTGTGGATAACCTGCGGGTTGTCGATTTTCATCAACTGCGCCAGCAGTTCCTTGGACTTGGCCAGGCTGACCTGGCGCAGCATCCATTTGACCTTGGGTAAGTTGGTGGCGTTCATCGACAGGCTGTCAAAGCCCATGGCCATCAACAACACCGCGGCCGCCGGGTCGCCGGCCATCTCGCCGCAGATGCTCACCGGCTTGCCTTCGGCATGGGCTTCGGTGACCACGTGCTGAAGGGCTTGCAGCACCGCGGGGTGCAGGTAGTCGTACAGGTCGGCCACCCGAGGGTTGTTTCGGTCCACGGCCAACAAGTATTGGGTCAGGTCGTTGGAGCCCACCGACAGGAAGTCGACCTGACGCGCCAGCTCGCGGGTCAGGTACACCGCCGCAGGAATTTCCACCATCACGCCCACCGGCGGCATCGGCACGTCAGTGCCTTCGTCGCGCACTTCGCCCCAGGCCCGGTGGATCAGGTGCAAGGCTTCTTCGGTTTCATGGGTACCAGAAATCATCGGCAGCAGAATGCGCAGGTTGTTCAGGCCCTCGCTGGCCTTGAGCATCGCGCGAGTTTGCACCAGGAAAATTTCCGGGTGGTCGAGGGTGACGCGAATGCCGCGCCAGCCCAGGAATGGGTTGTCTTCCTTGATGGGGAAGTACGAGAGCGACTTGTCACCGCCAATGTCCAGGCTGCGCATGGTCACCGGCAGCGGGTGGAAGGCAGCCAGTTGCTCGCGGTAAATGGCCAGCTGTTCCTTCTCGCTGGGGAAACGCTGGTTGATCATGAACGGCACTTCGGTGCGGTACAGGCCGACGCCTTCGGCGCCGCGCTGCTGGGCACGGGCGACGTCGGCCAGCAGGCCGGTGTTCACCCACAACGGCATGCGATGGCCGTCCAGGGTCACGCAAGGCAGTTCACGCAGGGCATCGAGGCCCTGGGCCAGTTGGCGCTCTTCCTCGACGACATCAGCGTACTGCTTGGCCAGCACTTCGCTGGGGTTGGTGTAGACCTCGCCCTTGTAGCCATCGACGATCATCTGAATGCCGTCGACCTTGGAATACGGCAGGTCCACCAGGCCCATCACCGTCGGGATACCCATGGCCCGAGCCAGGATCGCGACGTGGGAGTTACCCGAACCCAGCACCGAGATCAGCCCCACCAGCTTGCCTTCAGGCACTTCACCGAGCATGGCCGGGGACAGTTCTTCGCTGATCAGGATGGTATTGTCCGGGTACACCAGGGTCTGTTGCCGGGCTTCCTGCAGGTAGGCCAGCAGGCGGCGGCCCAGGTCCTTGACGTCCGAGGCCCGCTCGCGCAGGTAGGCATCGTCCATCAATTCGAAACGGTTGACGTGCTCGGTGACGACCTGGCGCAACGCGCCCTGGGCCCACTGGCCGGTCTTGATGACATTGGTCACCTCGCTACCTAGGGAAGCGTCGTCGAGCATCATCAGGTAGACGTCGAACAGTGCACGCTCTTCCGGACGCAATTGGGTGGCCAATTTCGCCGAAAGTGTGCGCATGTCATGGCGAACCCCTTCCAGGGCGGTCTGGAACAGCTGCAGCTCGGCGGTGATGTCGGTGACAGTCTTGTCCGGCACCACTTCCAGGTCAGCTGGCGGCAGCATGACCACCGCAGTACCCACCGCCGCGCCTGGCGACCCAGGTACGCCAACGAATTTGGCTTCCTGAATGCCCTTGCCCTGGCGGCCCAGGCCCCGGATCGAACCGGTGGCCTCAGCATGGGCGATAACGCCGGCCAATTGCGCGCTCATGGTGACCAGGAAGGCTTCTTCGCCCTCGTCGAACTGACGGCGCTCCTTTTGCTGGATGACCAACACCCCTACCACGCGACGGTGGTGAATGATCGGCGCGCCCAGGAAGGAGGCGAAGCGCTCCTCGCCAGTCTCGGCGAAGTAGCGGTAACGGGGGTGGTCGGCGGCGTTTTCCAGGTTCAGCGGTTCTTCGCGCGTGCCCACCAGGCCCACCAGGCCCTCGTTGGGCGCCATGCTGACCTTGCCGATGGAGCGCTTGTTCAAGCCTTCGGTGGCCATCAGCACGAAGCGGTTCGTTTCCGGGTCGAGCAGGTAGACCGAGCAGACCTGACTGCCCATGGCCTCTTTGACACGCAGCACAATGATCCCCAACGCCGTCTTGAGATCCTTGGCGGAGTTGACTTCCTGGACGATCTTGCGCAGCGTATTGAGCATGGCTCGGGGTCGAACTCCGTCGTCAGTCGCGCGCCAGCAGGCGCGGGGCAAGCTCTTTGAGAGCGCGGCGATACACCTCGCGCTTGAATGTCACCACCTGGCCCAGCGGGTACCAATAGCTGACCCAACGCCAGCCATCGAACTCCGGTTTACCGGTCAAATCCATTCTCACGCGCTGCTCGTTGGACACCAGGCGCAAGAGAAACCACTTCTGCTTCTGCCCGATGCACAGCGGTTGGCTGTGGGTACGCACCAGGCGTTGAGGTAAACGATAACGCAACCAGCCGCGGGTGCAGGCAAGAATTTCAACATCTTGTCGCTCCAGCCCCACTTCTTCATTCAACTCGCGGTACAAGGCCTCTTCCGGCGTCTCCTGAGGGTTGATGCCCCCCTGGGGAAACTGCCAGGCATCCTGATTGATACGACGAGCCCATAGCACCTGTCCGGCATCATTGGTCAGAATAATGCCGACATTGGGACGGAAACCATCGGGGTCGATCACGGCAGCAACCTCGCAAACGCATGTCTTGGCATTGTTCCACAAAGATCGTCAAGGCAGCAACGCACCCGCATACCTTATGTGCACTGTTGTGAAAAGTCCGTATTCTGTGGGCCTTTTCCAGTTTTTAGACGAGTAACTTCCATGCGCCTGGCTTTATTCGACCTCGACAATACCCTGCTTGGTGGCGACAGTGACCATGCCTGGGGCGATTACCTGTGCGAGCGCGGCATCCTCGACCCGGTGGAATACAAGAACCGCAACGATGGGTTCTACCAGGACTACCTGGCCGGCAAGCTGAACCTGACCGACTACCTGAACTTCAGCCTGGAGATTCTGGCCGCCACCGAGATGGCGAAACTGGCCGAGTGGCATGCCGACTTCATGCGCGACTGCATCGAACCGATCATTCTGCCCAAGGCCCTGGCGCTGCTGCAGCAGCACCGTGATGCCGGCGACAAGCTGCTGATCATCACGGCGACCAACCGCTTCGTGACTGGCCCCATCGCCGAACGCCTGGGTGTGGACACGCTGTTGGCCACCGAGTGCGAGATGGTCGATGGCCGCTATACCGGGCGCAGCACCGACGTGCCGTGTTTCCGCGAAGGCAAGGTGGCGCGGCTCAACCGCTGGATGGAAGAGAACGGGTTCGACCTGCAGGGCAGCTATTTCTATAGCGACTCGATGAACGACTTGCCCCTGCTGGAGAAAGTCGCGAACCCGGTGGTTGTGGATGCTGACCCGAACTTGCTGGCCGAGGCTGAGCGTCGCGGCTGGAAGATCATGTCCCTGCGTTGAGATCGGCGGTGCCTGCGTCCCGAGCCTCGCCCGCTCCTGCACGGATTGCCATGACGTCTGCAGGACCGGGCGAAGCTCGGGAACAGGACACCACCGCTTTAGACAGGTTTGGCCAGCATCAACACCAGAATGGCCACCAGCACCACCAGCGACACGCCGGCGAACACCGTCGCCAGTTTGCGCTGACGCACCACCTGTACCTGGTTATAGGCCGCCGCGGCCTGGCGCCAGCGGATGGTGCGGCGCAGCAACAGCAGAAAACCGAACACCCCCACCACGTACAGCACCGAGCCGCCCAGCAGCCAGGCCTGGCCCAGCGGCCAGCCCACGGTGTGCATCATCCACCAGCCGGTGAACGGAAAGCTCGCCACGCTCAGCCCCATCAGCACCCAGGCATACAGCCATGGGCGTTGCAGGGTCTGGGCGAAGGCCGACTTGTTGCCGGCGCGCCAACCGCGCCAGGTCTGGAACAGCACCGCCGCCACGCTGCCCAGCAGCAGAGCGGTAGCGATGCCATGGAGCATTTTCAGCAGGCTCAGGGTTTCCATGGGGCAGCTCCTGTGCGTGTGGCGATGCTGTACAGCCTAGCAGTCAGCCGAGGAACAGCCGATACGCCGGGTTGTCGGTTTCGTCCCAGAACGGGTAGCCGATTTCCTCCAGGGCCGCGGCCACCTGGCCACGCTCGTGGGCCGGTACCTGCAAGCCTGCTACCACGCGCCCATCAGCGGCACCGTGGTTGCGGTAATGGAACATGGAGATGTTCCAGCGCCCGCCCAGCTTGTTGAGGAAGTTGAACAGGGCACCCGGGCGCTCCGGGAACTCGAAACGCATGACCATCTCGTCGCTGACCTGCACCGCGTGGCCGCCCACCATGTGGCGGATATGCAGCTTGGCCAGCTCGTTGTCGGTCAGGTCCAGCACCGGGAAGCCCTGTTCGGCAAGGCTGGCCACCAGCGCCGAGCGCGGGTCGGTGTCGGGGTGGGTCTGCACGCCAACGAAGATATGCGCTTCACGGCCGGTGTGGTAGCGGTAGTTGAATTCGGTGATCTGGCGCTTGCCAATGGCCTCGCAGAAGGCCTTGAAGCTACCCGGGCGCTCGGGGATGGTCACCGCGATGATGGCTTCGCGGCCTTCACCCAGCTCGGCACGCTCGGCCACGTGGCGCAGGCGATCGAAGTTGACGTTGGCACCCGAATCGATGGCCACCAGGGTCTGGCCGCTGACGCCGTGCAGCTCCACGTATTTCTTGATACCGGCCACGCCCAGGGCGCCAGCGGGCTCGGTGATGGAGCGGGTGTCGTCGTAGATGTCCTTGATGGCCGCGCAGATCTCGTCGGTGCTGACGGTGATCACGTCGTCCACATGGTCCTTGCAGATGTCGAAGGTGTGCTGGCCGATCTGGGCCACGGCCACGCCGTCGGCGAAGATGCCGACGGACGGCAACACCACCCGCTCGCCCGCCGCCATGGCCGCTTGCAGGCAGTTGGAGTCGTCGGGTTCCACGCCGATGATCTTGATCTCCGGGCGCAGGTACTTCACGTAGGCCGCGATGCCGGCGATCAAGCCACCGCCACCCACCGGCACGAAGATGGCATCCAGCTTGCCCGGGTGCTGGCGCAGGATCTCCATGGCCACGGTGCCCTGGCCGGCAATGGTGTGCGGGTCGTCATAAGGGTGGATATAGACGTAGCCCTTTTCGTCTACCAGCTTCAGCGAATAGGCCAGCGCCTCGGGGAAGGAGTCGCCATGCAACACGACCTTGCCGCCGCGCGAGCGCACGCCCTCGACCTTGATCTCGGGGGTGGTCTTGGGCATCACGATGGTGGCTTTCACCCCCATTTCCCGGGCCGCCAGGGCCAGGCCCTGGGCGTGGTTGCCAGCCGAGGCGGTGACCACGCCACGGGCACGTTCTTCGTCGCTCAACTGCGCCAGCTTGTTGTAGGCGCCGCGAATCTTGAAGGAAAACACCGGCTGCAGGTCTTCACGCTTGAGCAGGATCTGGTTGCCAAGGCGTTTGGACAGCTGGCCGGCGGCCTGCAGGGGGGTTTCCACGGCGACGTCGTAGACGCGCGAGGTGAGGATCTTCTTAACGTACTGTTCGAGCATCGGAAGCATCACTGGCGGTTGAGCAAGACCTGCGAGTCTACCCCAGCGTTCCAGCCAAGGACCACAGCAAAGGGGTATAATGCCGCCCTTCCCCCGCTACTTTGTGCCCGCTCCGGAGCCCGCATGACCCAGGACCAACTCAAACAGGCCGTCGCCCAGGCTGCTGTCGACTTCATTCTGCCCAAGCTGGACGACAAGAGCATCGTCGGCGTCGGCACCGGTTCGACCGCCAACTGCTTCATCGATGCCCTGGCCCAGCACAAGGGTGCCTTCGACGGCGCCGTTGCCAGCTCCGAAGCCACCGCTGCGCGCCTCAAGGGCCATGGCATTCCGGTTTATGAACTGAACACCGTCAGCGACCTGGAGTTCTACATCGACGGCGCCGACGAGAGCGATGAACACCTGAACCTGATCAAGGGCGGCGGCGCGGCCCTGACCCGCGAGAAGATCGTCGCGGCCGTGGCCAAGACGTTCATCTGCATCGCCGATGGCAGCAAGCTGGTGCCGGTGCTGGGCGCTTTCCCGCTGCCGGTGGAAGTCATTCCCATGGCCCGCAGCCATGTGGCGCGCCAGCTGGTGAAGCTGGGCGGCGACCCGGTGTACCGTGAAGGGGTTGTGACCGACAACGGCAACATCATCCTGGACGTGCACAACATGCACATCACCGACCCGGTAGCCCTGGAAGTGCAGATCAACGCCATCGTCGGCGTGGTCACCAATGGCCTGTTCGCCTCGCGGCCGGCCGACCTGCTGTTGCTGGGTACCCCGGAAGGCGTGAAAACCCTCACCCAGTAATGCCGCCACCTCACGCCTGTGGGACCGGGCGAAGCTCGGGAAGAAGCCACAGCGCAACACCAGATGCGCCGTGCCACCTTTTTCCCGAGCTTCGCCCGGCCCCACAGAGGTTCAGGCGATACTCAGAACTTGCGGAACACGTAGAACAGGTTCGGTTCGCTGACCATGTAGATAGTGCCGCTTTCATCCATGGCCACGCCTTCTGCGCGCGGTATGGTGTCTTTCAGGCCGTTCAGGCCGCCCAGCAACGTCATGTAGCTGACCTGCCGCCCCGTTGGGTCCAGCTCCAGCAGCATGTGCGAATCCGCCGACAACACCAGGGTATTACCCGTACGCGGGTCGATGCCCAGGGAAGACAGGTTGCGCAGGTTCAACGTGCTGAACGGCAACTTGACCTTGTCGCCCTGCCATTGCCCATTGGCATCGACTTTCAGACTGTACATGGCTGCCGGGCGCTCTTCGCCCAGCAGCAACTGCCCGCGGCGCGGGTCCCAGGCAATGCCTTCATAACCTTTGTTCTGATTCGCCGATGGGCCCAGGTCGAATTGCGGCCAATCGGCCAAGGTCAATGCCTGAGTGTCCGCGGTCACCTTGACCACTGTCATCAGGTGCTGGCGCTCATCGGTAATGGCCATGCGGCCCCCGCCGATGTACGCCACCCCTTCAGGGTTCGACCAGCCCTTGAGCGGCATCTTGCGCAGCACGTCGCCTTCCAGGTTCAACTCCACCAGGAAGGCGTTCTTGCCCATCACCGAGAACAGCGTCCTGGTGTCGGGGTTGTACGTCAGGTCAGAGGCTTCGTCCTTCTCCATGCCGGGCAGCGCCTTGCCGTCGATGAAGGCGCGATAGCCGGGCAACCATACGGCCGCATCGCGCTGGGCCTGCGGGGTCATGCGCTCCACCACCCAGAGTTTGACCCGGGTGTCCCAGTGCATGACCGCAGCGACGGCGTAGGCAGCGACGACCAACAGCAGCCAGACATACCAGCGCGTCATGAGGCGCGGCTTGCGCTCGTGCGCAGCCGGGGAAAGAGAGGGGGGTACGGCCATGTCGATATCTTCCTGAGAATACGGCAACCCTGGGCGCGAAGGCGCGCAGGGTGATTAAGCCGTATTATCCGGATGACGTGTGAAAAAAAAGCAAAAGCCTGACCGTCAGCCCACAACGGTCTCGAAACGACTGGCTCCCGGCAGCTCCAGCACCAGCTCATCGCCTGGGTTCAGTGCCCCCACCCCGGCCGGCGTGCCGGTCAGAATCACGTCGCCGGCCAGCAGCGAGAAATTGGCCGCCATGTACTGGATCATCGGCACGATGGGGTTGAGCATCAGGTTGCTGTTGCCGTCCTGGCGCACTTCACCGTTGATGGTCAGGCGGATCGGGATGTCGGTCACATCCGGGAAAGTACTGCCCACCACGAACGGGGCCAGCACACAGGCGCCGTCGAACGCCTTGGCCAGCTCCCATGGCAGGCCTTTTTCCTTGAGCTTGCTCTGCACGTCACGCAGAGTCAGGTCCAGGGCCGGAGCGAAACCGGAAATGGCATCCAGCACTTCTTCTTCCGTGGGCCTGGTGGACAGGGGCTTGCCCAGCAGCACGGCGATTTCCGCTTCGTAATGCACCGCCCCCCGGTCGGTGGGGATCTTGAACCCGCCTTCGGTCGGCACCACGCAACTGCCCGGCTTGATGAACAGCAGCGGTTCGGTGGGCACGGGGTTGTTGAGTTCCTTGGCGTGCTCGGCGTAGTTGCGCCCGATGCACACCACTTTGCCCACCGGAAAATGAATATGGGTACCGTCGAGGTATTGGTGTTGATAGCTCATTGCCCGACTCCTTGATGGGAAAACTGCGAATCAAACAGCGAAGATCTTGCCCGGGTTCATGATGCCGTTGGGGTCGAACACCGCCTTCAGGGCTTTCATGTACTGGATTTCCGCTTCGCTGCGGCTGTAGTTCAGGTAGTCACGCTTGACCAGGCCCACACCGTGCTCGGCCGAGATCGAGCCGTTGTACTTCTGCACGGTCTCGAATACCGCCTTGTTGACGCTCACGCACTTGGCGAAGAACGCTTCCTTGTCCAGGTCTTCAGGCTTGAGGATATTGAGGTGCAGGTTGCCGTCACCGATGTGGCCGTACCAGACCACTTCGAAGTCCGGGTAGCTTTCGCTGACGATCGCGTCAATTTCCTTTAGAAACGCCGGTACCTGCGCGACGGTGACCGAGATGTCGTTTTTGTAGGGGGTGCGGTGCGAGATGGTTTCGGAGATGTACTCGCGCAGTTTCCACAGGTTCGCCAGTTGTTGCTCGCTCTGGCTCATCACCCCGTCGATGACCCAGCCCTGCTCGACGCAGTGTTCGAACGTGGCCAACGCTTCGTTGGAGACGTGCTCGGTGGTGGCCTCGAACTCCAGCAGCGCATAGAACGGGCAGTCGGTGCTGAACGGTGGCGGCACATCACCGCGGGCCATGACTTTGGCCAATGCCTTGTCCGAGAAAAATTCGAAGGCAGTCAGGTCCAGTTTGCCGCGAAACGCATGCAGCACCGGCATGATCGAATCAAAGTCCGGTGTGCCCAGCACCATGGCGGTCAGGTTCTTCGGGGCCCGGTCCAGGCGCATGGTGGCTTCGACCACGAAGCCCAGGGTGCCTTCGGCCCCTATGAACAGCTGGCGCATATCGTAGCCGGTAGCGTTCTTGATCAGGTCCTTGTTCAATTCCAGCAGGTCACCCTTGCCGGTCACCACTTTCAGGCCAGCCACCCAGTTACGGGTCATGCCGTAGCGAATCACCTTGATCCCGCCGGCATTGGTGCCGATATTGCCGCCAATCTGGCTGGAACCAGAAGAGGCGAAGTCCACCGGGTAGTAGAGGTCGTGATCCTTGGCCAGGTTCTGCAATTGCTTCGTGATGACCCCGGGCTGGCACACCACTGTCCGATCAACGGTGTCCACGGCACCGATTCTGTTCATATAGTCGAACGACACTACCACCTCGCCGTTGGTGGCGACCGCCGCCGCGGACAGGCCGGTACGCCCGCCGGAGGGCACCAGCGCGACCTTGTGGGCGTTGGCCCAGCGCACGATGGCCTGAACCTGTTCGGTGGTCTTGGGAAACACGATGGCGCTGGGGGCCGGGGCGAATTGTTTCGTCCAGTCCTTGCCGTAAGCCTCGAGAGAATCGGCGTCGGTGAGTACCTTGCCGGGGTCGACCAGGGTGTGAAGCTCTTCAAGAAACGCAGAATGGGTCATTGCTGAACTCTCGAACTGTTCATAGTCACCCTGAGAACACTTCACGTCCCAGGGATGGGCTTACCAAGGGGGGGATATGCTAGCATACGCCCCCCCGCTAATCGTGCTTCCGGCCGATCCGCGACAGCTTCACTTCCTGCCATTTTTCTCCGGGACACAGGTTTACGCAGATGAGCAAGACTTCTCTCGATAAGAGCAAGATCAAGTTCCTTCTTCTCGAAGGCGTCCACCAATCCGCCGTCGACGTCCTCAAGGCCGCCGGGTATTCGAATATCGAATACCACACAAAGTCGCTGCCCGAGGCCGAGCTGAAGGAAAAGATCGCCGATGCTCACTTCATCGGTATCCGCTCCCGTACCCAGCTGACCGAAGAGCTCTTCGATTGTGCGAAAAAACTGGTCGCTGTCGGCTGCTTCTGCATCGGCACCAACCAGGTTGACCTGGACGCGGCCCGCGAGCGCGGTATCGCCGTGTTCAACGCGCCATACTCCAATACCCGTTCGGTAGCCGAACTGGTGCTGGCCGAGGCCATCCTGCTGCTGCGCGGCATCCCCGAGAAGAACGCTTCCTGCCACCGTGGTGGCTGGATCAAGAGCGCGGCCAACTCCTTCGAGATCCGTGGCAAGAAGCTGGGCATCGTCGGCTACGGCTCCATCGGTACCCAACTGTCGGTACTGGCTGAAGGCCTGGGCATGCAGGTGTTCTTCTATGACACCATCACCAAGCTGCCGCTGGGCAACGCTACCCAGGTAGCCAGCCTGACCGAACTGCTGGGCATGTCCGACATCGTCTCGCTGCACGTACCTGAAACCGCCGCCACCCAGTGGATGATCGGCGAGAAGGAAATCCGCGCCATCAAGAAAGGCGGCATCCTGATCAACGCTGCCCGTGGCACCGTGGTCGAGCTGGACCACCTGGCAGCCGCCATCAAGGACCAGCACCTGATCGGCGCGGCCATCGACGTGTTCCCGGTGGAGCCACGCTCCAACGACGACATTTTCGAAAGCCCGCTGCGCGGCCTGGACAACGTGATCCTGACCCCGCACATCGGTGGCTCCACCGCCGAGGCCCAGGCCAACATCGGCCTGGAAGTGGCCGAGAAGCTGGTCAAGTACAGCGACAACGGTACCTCGGTGTCATCGGTCAACTTCCCGGAAGTGGCCCTGCCGGCTCACCCGGGCAAGCACCGCCTGCTGCACATCCACGAAAACATCCCGGGCGTGCTCAGCGAGATCAACAAGGTGTTCGCCGAGAACGGCATCAACATCTCCGGTCAGTTCCTGCAGACCAACGAGAAAGTCGGTTACGTGGTCATCGACGTCGACGCCGAATACTCGGACCTGGCCCAAGCCAAGCTGCAACAGATCAACGGCACCATCCGTAGCCGCGTGCTGTTCTAAGCGCACCTGCGTCATGAGAAAGGGAGGCCCTCGGGCCTCCCTTTCTGCTTTCATGCCGTGTCGCCTGGTCCTGCAGCGAACCAGGAAGCATGCTATTTGACCGTAACGGTGATTTTCTTCGATTCCACCGCTGGCTTGAACGGCACATGGAAGCGGTCCGCCAGCAGCAATTGCAGGGTGTGCTTGCCAGGGGTCAGGGTCAGCGTGGTTTCGGTCTGCGCCTTGCCGAAGTGCAGGATATGGTCCGTCACCGGCAGCGGCTGGTCGGCCGGTGGCTGCTGGTCGACGTCCACCAGCAGGTGGTGGTGGCCGGTGTTCGGGGTCGGGTCACCGGCCGGGGCCAGTTTCATGCCTTCGATGCCGAATTTCACGGTGAAGGTCTTGTCGACGGTAGCGCCATCGGCGGGGGAAACAATGAACACCTTGGCACCTGCCGGGGCTTCGACGCTTTTCAGGTCGTCGGCACTGGCCAGCAACGAGGCGCCCATCAGCAATCCAGCAACGGCAGCACGGCAAAAAAGAGATTTCATCGGGGGCTCCAGGATATGTTTCCGGTTTGGTATGGAAACACCTTAGCCCATTTTGTCAGGGTGCGGCGCGCTGTAAGGCCTGTGCCAGAGCAGGTTTCATCTAGTTTTCCAAGGCTGCCAGCGCCTGGGCCGCTTCAGCCAGTTGCAACTCACTGAACACCTGCACACCTTCGCGTCGCAACAGTGCCGCGGTAACCCCCTCCCCCTGCACCTTGGTGGCGGTGAACGTCCCGTCGTAGGTCAGCACATTTCCGCACGACGGGCTGTTGGCCTTCAGTACCGCGATGCGGATGCCATGCCGGCGCACTGCTTGCAGCGCCAGTTGGGCACCGCGCACGAAGGCAGCGGTGAAGTCCTCGCCCGCCTCTGTCAGCACCAGCGCCTGCCCTTCAAGCACCTGCACACCCTGGCCACCTGGAATCTCGGCGGCAGGGCGCGGGGTCGGCAAGCCGCCGGCCACCTCCGGACACAGGCCAATCACCCGGTCTTCAGCCAGCCACAGGTCCAATTGGTCGAAGGGGCCGCTGGCTCCGCCGTCGTAACGAACCCGGTGGCCCAGCAGGCAGCGGCTGACAAGAATCTTGTGCATATCAGAATGGCTCGTTGCCACGGCGGCGGAACCAGCCCGTCAACGACAGACGGTCACGCGTGGTCGGCAGTACTTCGTGGGGTACCTCCCCCGACAGGAACACCACCAGGCAACCGCCGGTCGGCGCAACGTCGTGCTCGCGCTCCTGGTCAAGGTACATACGCAGTTGGCCCCCGTGCTCCGGGGCCCAGGCCTCGTTGAGGTAGACGACGGCCGACACCATGCGCCGGTCATCATCGCGGAAGCGGTCTAGATGCTTGCGGTAAAAGGCACCCGGTGGGTAGAGGGCGAAGTGGCACTCGAAATCCTCAAGCCCCAGGAACAGCCCACGGTTGAGGGCCTCGCGCAGGGCGCCCATGAGTTCCAGGTATTGGTCGCAGGCAGACGACTCGCCCGGTTCCAGCCACTGGATTCGGTCGCCACGAATACCCTCGCGAATTTCCTGCGCAGGGCCACGGCCGACGGCGGCAGGCGCCAGTTCGCCCTGGGCAGAGCGCTGCCGGCATTCGGCCGCCAGCGCTGCGGTCAGGTCGTGGGGCAGGAACAAATCCTGTTGCGACCAACCGCGCTCGGCCAGGTCGTCGACGATAGAGAGCAGCAGCGGATGATCAGAGGATATTTGCATGCCGCGCATAGTATCCATGTGCCTGCGAAACGGACAGAGCCACTTGGCCCCCGACGCGCAGCACGTCGATTATGTTGCAACGCTTGACACGAATTCTCGACAAAGCCCTGCCCGGCCACGGACAATGGCGGCCTGCCGACAGGAGTCCCTGATGCGCCGTTTGTTTTTCCTTTTGATCATGTGCTGCACCCTGCCTGCGTGGGCAGACAGTCACGACCAGTTGTACAAGGTCGCTGGCTGGCCAGAGCAGCGGGCGCATTTCACCGACGCCCTGAAAGCAGCCCAGCAGCGCTACCAGAACAGTTTGCCCCCTGCGGTATTCCAGGCGTTGGTCAATAACAGCGACCAGCGTTTCGCCCCCCAGGCCATGGACCAGCGCGCCGAGGCCCGGCTGCGCCAGACCCTCGCCGACCCGAGCCCGGCCCTGGCCTTTTTCCAGTCGCCGCTAGGGCGCAAAGTGGTGGCCGCCGAATTGCTGGCCACCCGCCGCGACCAACTGGCCAAGAACGCCCAGGGCCTGCCCCATATGCAGGTCAGTGATACCCGCGCACTGATCATTGGCCACTTGTCCCGCGCCCTGCCCGCCCGCGAAGCCGGCGCCGAAGTGAGCCTGGCCATCGCCGGCGTCGCCGCCGACAGCCTCAGCCAGATGATCCCCGGCCTGCTGGGCAGCGACCAGGCCCAGGGCATGCTCGACGGCCAGCGCCAGCGCCTGATGGGGCAGATCGGTACCGAACTGGATAACACCCTGTTGTATGTGTACCGCGACCTGTCGGACCCGGAGCTGGAAGAATTCGCCAACTTCGCCGAATCGCCCGAAGGGCAGGCCTATTACAAGGCGGCGTTGGCGGCAGTGCGGGCCAGTCTGGCGGTGGGGCAGAGTACGTCGAGTCTCACTCCGCCAAAGCCTGGAACGTGAGACCACTCAGGAGCGGAGCCAAATGATTGGGTCAGCGCCCCAGCCACTCATCCACGAATGAAAAATATCGCTCCCTGATCGGCACCACTTCATTGGCCAAATGATGCCGTGCCCCCGGCAGCATCAATACCTGGGGGCTGCGAAACTTGGCCTGCAGCACACCAAGGTTGTGCTCCCAATCCACCGTCATGTCTGCATCGCCCTGCACAATCAGCGGCGAGCGCGTGCTGACGGGCGCGGCTTCTATCCGCGGCACCCAGTTGACCAGCGCGCCTACCCAGGCAGTTGGCAGGCGAATGGGCTGCAGCGGGTCAGCCTGCAGGAAGGGCATGAATTCAGGGTCGTTGGTGTTTTCACTGAAGCGCCGGGCAATGCCGCTGACGAAGGGGCTGAGCAGCCGGTAGCTGACCTGGGACCAGCGCCAGCCACGCGGGCGCACCAGCGGCGCCAGCAGAATCGCCTGGCCCTGGGCCGGGCTGTCCAGGCCGTGGTACAGCAAATGGTCGAGAACAATGGCGCCCCCGGTGCTCTGCCCCAGCAGGTGCCAGGGCTGTGGCAGGCCGATGCTGGCGGCTTCCGCGAACAGGCCATGCAGCGCGGCCTGATAGTCGTCGAAGTCATCGATACGCGCGCGCTCGCCGCTGGACAGCCCGTGGCCGGGCAGGTCGCCGGAGATCACCGCGAAACCATGGTCCAGCGCCCAGCGGATCACATGCCGGTACAGGCCCATGTGGTCGTAGAAGCCATGCAGCAACACCAATGTCGCGACCGGTGATGGCGGTAGCCATACCTGGCTTACCAGCTCATAACCGGCCGCCTCGAAACGGCCGAGCCAGGTCTGGCACGGCAGGTCGATACCATAGAACCGCTGGTACGCCCTGGCCTCCTCGGACAGTGGCACACGGGCGGCCAGGGGCTTGAGACCAGCGCGGAGCGCGTCTGGCCGAAACGTGGCAGGCATAAGGTCTCGCAGCGGTAAGCGAATAAACACACCTCCGATATTCTTCTGTATGGCCGGGCATGGCAAGCTGGGTGTCCTGTTCCGGGTCGAGCCTTTATGTCTGCCTCGCGCCGCAAAACCCTGCTCCTCACCTTGCTGGCCCTGATCTGCGTGGCCACCCTGTGGCTGGCCTATGAGTGGTTCGAGTCCCGCTACATCCGAGCGTTCAGCGAACACGCCACACTTTTCGAGGGCGACCGCCTGCAACTGCCCCCGGCGCTGGCCGGCCCAGGCCCGGTTCGCCTGGTGCATTTCTGGGACCCCGCCTGCCCGTGCAATGTGGCCAACCAGCAGCACCTGAGCGAACTTCAGGCTCACTTTGGCCCCCAGGGCGTGAGCTTCTACAGCGTGCAGAAAGCCGGCAGCCATGGCCAGCTACCGGCCGATCTGGACAGTTTCAAGGCGCTTGCGGCCATCCATGGCAGCGAAGGCGTGCCGGCCAGCCCCGCCGTGGCAATCTGGGACCAGAAAGGCCAGCTCGCCTACTTCGGCCCCTACAGCGAAGGCGCGACCTGCGATTCAAGCAACAGTTTCATCGAGCCCATTCTCAAGGCGCTGACCGAAGGGCGCACGGTGAATGCCACTCACACCCTGGCCCAAGGCTGTTACTGCGCGTGGGATAGCGCCGGGCCCTGACGCGGCATCAAAAGGATTTCCAATGAAACGCAGCCTCACCGTCCTCGCTGTCCTGATCACGGCCGCAACCGCCGGCACTGGCTGGTACATCCACGGCAAACAGCCAAAGCGCAGCGGCGAAATGGCCCTGCAGCACCTGCAGGCGGCCGTCAGCGTGCGCTATGACGCGCGCGGCGTGCCGCATATACAGGCGCAGAACCAGGCGGACATGTATCGCGCCCTGGGCTACGTGCAGGCTCAGGACCGGCTGTTCCAGATGGAAATGATGCGCCGCCTGGCCCGCGGCGAATTGGCCGAAGTTCTGGGGCCCAAGCTGGTGCCCACCGATACCCTGTTCCGCAGCCTGCGCATTCGCGACCAGGCCGAGGTCGCCCTGGCCCGTGAGGACCGCAACTCCCCCAGCTGGCTGGCGATCGAGGCCTACCTGGACGGCATCAACCAGTACCAGGCCAGCCACCCCCGGCCGGTGGAGTTCGATGTGCTGGGCATCACGCCGCGGCCGTTCACTGCCCAGGACATCTTCAGCGTCACCGGCTACATGGCCTACAGCTTCGCCGCCGCCTTTCGCACCGAGCCGATGCTGACGTTCGTGCGTGACCAACTGGGCGCCGATTACCTGAAGGTCTTCGACATCGACTGGCACCCGCAGGGCGCGCTGCCGCTGGCCGCCGATGACTGGAAAAGCCTGAATAGCGTGGCCCGGGTCAGTCAGCAAGTACTGGAAGAAGCCGGCCTGCCACAGTTCGAAGGCAGCAACGCGTGGGCCATTGCCGGCACGCGCACCGCCAGCGGCAAACCGCTGCTGGCGGGCGACCCGCACATCCGCTTTTCGGTACCGTCGGTATGGTACGAGGCACACCTGTCGGCGCCGGGCTTCGACCTGTATGGCTACCATCAGGCCCTCGGGGCCTTCGCCACCCTGGGGCAGAACAAGGACTTCGGCTGGAGCCTGACCATGTTCCAGAATGATGACCTGGACCTGGTGGCCGAAAAGGTCAACCCGGCCAACCCCAACCAGGTCTGGTACCACGACCAGTGGGTGGACCTGCAGACCACCCGCGAACAGATAGCGGTCAAGGGCCAGGAACCGGTCAGCATCACCCTGCGTCGTTCGCCCCACGGGCCAATCGTCAACGACGCGCTGGGCAAAGTCGCGCCCACCACGCCAATCGCCATGTGGTGGTCCTTCCTGGAGTCGGAGAACCCCATTCTGGAAGGTTTCTACGAAATCAACCGCGCCGACACGCTGGCCAAGATGCGCGCCGCGGCGGTCAAGGTGCAGGCGCCAGGCCTGAATTTCATCTGGGCCAATGCCAAGGGCGATATCGGCTGGTGGGCGGCGGCGCAATTGCCCATCCGCCCGGCCGGGGTACAGCCGATGTTCATTCTCGATGGCAGCGGCCACGATGCCGACAAGCTGGGCTTCTACCCCTTCACGGCAAACCCCCAGGAAGAAAACCCGGCCCGGGGCTTCATCGTTTCCGCCAACTTCCAGCCGGTGTCGCCGCAGGGCATCGAGATTCCCGGTTATTACAACCTGGCCGATCGTGGCCAGCAGTTGTCCAGCCAGTTGAGCGACAACAGCGTGAAATGGGATAGCGCCCACGCCCAGGCCCTGCAACTGGGCACCCGCACAGGTTACGCCCAGCGCGTGCTGACGCCATTGCTGCCCGTGCTGCGCCAGGTGGTGACCGACCCCGGGGAAAAGGTGCTGGTGGAGCAACTGGGGCGCTGGCAGGGCGACTACCCGCTGGACTCGGTCCCGGCCACGGTCTTCAGCGAATTTCTGTACGACCTCACCTATGCCGCCATGCATGATGAACTTGGCGATGCGATGTTCGATACCCTGCTGTCAACCCGCGAACTGGACACGGCCCTGCCACGCCTGGCAGCGGATGCCAATTCACCCTGGTGGACTGACCGCGCCTCGGCGGCCCACGCGACCCGCGCCGATATCGTCAAACTGGCCTGGGACAATGCCCTTCGCCAACTCAAGGCCACCCTGGGCGACGATCCTGGCCAATGGCAATGGGGCAAGACTCATACCCTGACCCATGAACACCCGCTTGGCAGCCAGAAACCGCTGGACCGCTTGTTCAACATCGGCCCGTTCGCGGCGCCGGGCAGCCACGAGGTACCGAACAACCTTTCCGGGCGGTTGGGACCTGCGCCGTGGCACGTCAGCTATGGGCCTTCGACCCGTCGTGTCATCGACTTCGCCGACCCGGCCCATGCCACCACCATCAACCCGGTGGGGCAAAGCGGGGTGCTGTTCGATGCGCATTACAACGATCAGGCCCAGGACTACATCGATGGCAAATACCATCAGGTGCTGATTGACCCGGCGGATGTGGCCAACGGAACGGTCAGTACCCTGAACCTGGTACCGGCGAGATAGAACGCTATCCACGACCTGCCGGTTCCACAGGAAATGGCAATGCCTTGTAACGAACAAGGCCCCGAAGGGCCTTGTGTCATGCGGCTGCCGGCGCTTGCGCGCGGCGCGGGTCGGGCTGTTTCCAGCCGTCGGCCGCGGCTTCTTCGATGGCCGCCTGAATCGCGCGCTTGCGGCGCTCTTCGGCTCGGCGGGTGAAGAACCAGACCAGGAAGGTGAAGATCGACACCGTCAGCAGGATCAGACTGGCCACGGCGTTGATCTCCGGCTTCACGCCCAGGCGCACGGCCGAGAACACTTCCATGGGCAGGGTAGTGGAGCCCGGGCCCGATACGAAGCTTGCCAGCACCAGGTCGTCCAGCGACAGGGCAAACGACATCATGCCACCCGCCGCCAGTGAAGGCGCGATCATGGGGATGGTGATCAGCATGAACACTTTCCAGGGGCGCGCCCCCAGGTCCATGGCCGCTTCCTCGATGGACAGGTCCAGCTCGCGCAGGCGCGCCGACACCACCACCGCCACATAGGCGGCGCAGAACGTGGTGTGGGCGATCCAGATAGTGGCGATGCCGCGCTCCTGCGGCCAGCCGATGGCCTGGGCCATGGCCACGAACAGCAGCAACAGCGACAGACCGGTGATTACCTCGGGCATCACCAGCGGCGCGGTCACCAGGCCGCCAAACAGCGTGCGGCCCTTGAAGTGCGCCACGCGGGTCAGCACAAACGCCGCCAGGGTACCCAGAATGACCGCGGCAATCGCCGTGTAGCAGGCGATTTCCAGCGACCGGGCCACCGAGCCCATCAATTGGGTGTTGTCCACCAGCCCCACGTACCACTTCACTGACCAGCCGCCCCATACCGTCACCAGCTTGGAGGCGTTGAACGAGTAGATGACCAGGATGACCATGGGCGCATAGATGAACACCAGGCCCAGCACCAGCATCAGGCTGGAAAAACTGAAACGCTTCATACCTTGCCCTCCATCTCTTTGGCCTGACTACGGTTGAAGAGCAGGATGGGCACGATCAGTATCGCCAGCATCACTACCGCCAGGGCAGACGCCACCGGCCAATCACGGTTGTTGAAGAATTCCTGCCACAGCACGCGCCCGATCATAAGGGTTTCCGGGCCGCCCAGCAGTTCGGGGATCACGAACTCGCCCACTACGGGGATGAACACCAGCATGCACCCGGCGATGATGCCGTTCCTGGACAGCGGCACGGTGATCTTCCAGAAGCTGTTGAAGGTGCTCGAACCCAGGTCGGATGCGGCTTCCAGCAAGCTTTCGTCGTGCTTCACCAGGTTGGCGAACAACGGCAGGATCATGAACGGCAGGTACGAATAGACCACGCCGATGTACACCGCGAGGTTGGTGTTCAGGATCTGCAGCGGTTGGTCGATCAGCCCCAGCCACATCAGGAAGGCGTTGAGCAGGCCGTTGTTGCTCAGGATACCCATCCAGGCATACACGCGAATCAGGATGGCCGTCCAGGTCGGCATCATGATCAACAGCAGCAGCACCGTCTGTGCTTCCTTGCGGGCACGGGCGATGGCGTAGGCCATGGGGTAGCCGATCACCAGGCACAACAGCGTGCTGAAGAAGGCCATTTTCAGCGAACCCAGGTACGCCGAGATGTACAGGTCGTCATCACCCAGCATCGCGTAGTTGGCCAGGTTCAGCAGCAACTGAATCTTCTGGTCGACGTAGGTGTAGATCTCGGTGTACGGCGGGATCGCCACGTCCGCTTCAGCGAAGCTGATCTTCAACACGATGAAGAACGGCAGCATGAAGAACAGGAACAGCCACAGGAACGGCACGCCGATCACCAGTTGGCGGCCACCGGGCGTTATTCGATGCAAGATGCGTTTGATGTTTTTTGTATTCATGAGCGCAGTACCACGCCGCTGTCGTCTTCCCACCACACGTATACCTGGTCATCCCAGGTTGGCCGCGCGCCGCGGCGCTCGGCGTTGGCCACGAACGACTGCACCAGCTTGCCGCACGGCAGCTCCACGTAGAACACCGAGTGGCCGCCCAGGTAGGCGATGTCGTGCACTTTGCCGCGCGACCAGTTGTACTCGCCAGCAGGCGGCTCGACGGTGACCAGCAGTTTTTCCGGGCGAATGGCGTAGGTGATGTGCTTGTCCTGCACCGAGGTGCTGATGCCGTGGCCCACGTAGATGTTGCGCTCCAGCTCCGGGCTGTGGATCAACGCGTGGCCTTCGGCATCGTCCACCACTTCGCCTTCGAACAGGTTGACGTTGCCGATGAACTCGCACACCAGGCGGCTGGTAGGCGTTTCATAGATATCGATGGGGCTGCCGATCTGGGCAATCCAGCCCAGGTGCATGATGGCGATGCGCTGGGCCATGGTCATGGCCTCTTCCTGGTCGTGGGTCACCATCACGCAGGTAACGCCCACGCGCTCGATGATCTCTACCAGCTCAAGCTGCATCTGCGAACGCAGTTTCTTGTCCAGCGCGCCCATGGGCTCGTCGAGCAGCAGCAGTTTCGGGCGTTTGGCCAGCGAGCGCGCCAGGGCCACGCGCTGGCGCTGGCCCCCAGACAACTGGTGTGGCTTGCGCTTGGCGTACTGGGTCATCTGTACCAGCTTGAGCATCTCGGCCACGCGGGCGTCGATCTCGGCCGCCGGGATCCGGTCCTGCTTCAGGCCGAAGGCGATGTTCTGCGCCACGGTCATGTGCGGGAACAGCGCGTAGGACTGGAACATCATGTTGATCGGCCGCTCATAGGGCGGCATGTCGGTGATGTCCACGCCATCGAGGTAGATACGCCCCTCGGTCGGCCGTTCGAAACCGGCCAGCATGCGCAGCAAGGTGGATTTACCCGAGCCGGAGCCGCCGAGCAGGGCAAAGATTTCACCCTTGTTGATTTGCAGCGACACGTCGTCGACCGCAACCGTCTCGTCGAACTTCTTGGTGACCCGGTCGATTTTGACCAGCACCTGTTTAGGTTGCTGATCGCCCTCGAGGGCTTTCTTATAGGCACCGGAGGCAACTGCCATTAACGAAACTCCCAACAAAATTTTACAGCCCGCCCCGGATAGGCAGACCTTGGATTCTTGCAGCCTGTTCCTTCAGGTCGTATGAAACGGCCAACGACGTCGGCTCCATTACAAATGTGCACGATAGGCCTCTGGCGAGGCCCGGCGGGCACGGCCTTGCAAAATAAAATGCAACAAGTGACTACATTCATGCCTGCCCATGGCAGGCGGCATCGTGCCAACCGTTTGAAAAAACCGGCGCGCAACTTACCCTTGATAACGCTGAGTCGCAAAAACTATTTCAAATTCAGAGGCCTGCGGTACTGCGCCGGATAACTCGGCGCAGTACCCAGGGCATCACAGCCGGCTTACTTGCCCGACTTGATGGTGGTCCAGGTGCGCGTCAGGATGCGCTGGGTGGCGGCCGGCAGGTCGGCGATGGCGTACAGTTTTGCCTGTACGTCAGCCGGCGGGTAAATGCCCGGGTCGCTGGAAATTTCCTTCGCCACCAGCGGCGTGGCCGCGGCATTGCCGTTGGGGTAGCCCACGGCGTCGCTGATTTCAGCCATCACTTTCGGTTGCAGGATGAAGTTCATGAACTTGTAGGCGCCTTCGACGTTCTCGGCATCCTTGGGGATGGCGACCATGTCGTAGAAGCTGCCTGCGCCTTCCTTCGGAATGCTGTAGTTCACGTGCACCTTGTCACCGGCTTCCTTGGCACGGGAGGCCGCCTGCTTGATATCACCCGAGTAGCCGATGGCCACGCAGATGTTGCCATTGGCCAGGTCCGAGATGTACTTGGAGGAGTGGAAGTAGGCGATCGATGGGCGAATCTTGAGGAACAGGTCCTCGGCTTTCTTGATCTCGTCCTTGTTCTGGGTGTCGGTCTTGAAGCCCAGGTAGTGCAGCGCGGCCGGGATCATTTCGGTCGGCGAGTCGAGGAAGCTGATGCCACAGCCTTTGAGCTTGGCAGCGTTCTCCGGCTTGAACACCAGGTCCCAGGAGTTGACCGGGGCGTCGGCGCCCAGGGCGGCCTTGACCTTCTCCGGGTTGTAGCCGATGCCGATGGTGCCCCACATGTACGGGAAGGCGTGGGCGTTGTTCGGGTCACTGACGGAAACTGCCTTGAGCAGGTCCTTGTTCAGGTTGCCATAATTGCTCAGCTTGGACTTGTCCAGCTCCTGGTAGACGCCCGCCTTGATCTGTTTGGCCAGGAAGTTGTTCGAAGGCACGACGATGTCATACCCCGACTTGCCAGCCAGCAGCTTGGCTTCCAGGGTCTCGTTGCTGTCGAATACGTCGTAGACGACCTTGATCCCCGACTCCTTCTCGAAGTCCGCGATGGTGTTCGGCGCGATGTAGTCGGACCAGTTGTACACGTGCAGAACCTTGTCATCGGCGTGCGCAGCACCAGCCATCACACCCATCAGGGACATGGCGAGGAGGGTCTTGCCAAATATCTTCATGCGTCAGCTCCAGTATTTTTTTAATTCCGTCTGTCCAGTAGCCGGGGCAACTGCAACAGCTGCTAGTCTGGCAAGGTCCAAGGCGCCCTTTCAATTAAAAGAGCAACCTTCTTCAGCCCCCCGAACCAGGCAAAGACTAGCACTCAGCTATTCAAAGCCTGCAAGGTCAGATCCAGGCACTTGCGCGCCTTGGTCACCAGCTCGTCGATTTCCTCGCGAGTGATCACCAGCGACGGTGCAATGATCATGGTGTCGCCCACGGCGCGCATGATCAGGCCATTGTCGAAGCAGAAGTTGCGGCAAATCATGCCCACACCCATCCCCTCGTAACGTTGGCGCGTGGCTTTGTTCTTGACCAGCTCAATGGCCCCCAGCAGCCCCAGCCCGCGAACTTCGCCCACCAGCGGGTGGTCATTCAGCTCACGCAGACGTTTCTGCAAATACGGTGCCGTTTCTTCGCGAACCCGCTCGATAATTTTTTCGTCGCGCAGGATCCGGATGTTTTCCAGGCCCACCGCAGCCGCCACGGGGTGGCCGGAATAGGTGAAGCCGTGGTTGAAATCGCCCCCTTCGGAGAGAGTCCTGGCCACTTCGTCGCGCACGATTACCCCGCCCATGGGTATATAGCCGGAGGTCAGGCCCTTGGCGATGGTCATCAGGTCGGGCTTGAGGTCGTAGTAATCGCTACCGAACCACTCACCGGTGCGGCCGAAACCGCAGATCACCTCGTCGGCGACGAACAGGATGTCGTACTTTGCCAGGATCTCCTTGATCTTCGGCCAGTAGGTCTCTGGCGGAATGATCACGCCGCCCGCCCCCTGGATCGGCTCGGCGATGAAGGCGCCGACGGTGTCCACGCCCAGCTCCAGAATCTTCTTCTCCAACTGTTCGGCGGCCCAGGTGCCGAACTCCGCCTCGGACATGTCGCCGCCTTCGCCGAACCAGTAGGGCTGGGCGATGTGGACGATGCCCGGAATGGGCAGGTCGCCCTGTTCGTGCATGCCCACCATGCCACCCAGGCTGGCGCCGGCGACGGTGGAGCCGTGGTAGCCGTTGATGCGGCTGATGATGACCTTCTTCTCTGGCTTGCCCTTCAGCGCCCAGTAGTGGCGGACCATGCGCAGCACGGTGTCGTTGCCTTCGGAGCCGGAGCCGGTGAAGAACACATGGCTCATGCCCGCTGGCGCGACTTCGGAAACGGCCTTGGCCAGTTCCAGCGCCGGCGGGTGGGCGGTCTGGAAGAACAAGTTGTAGTACGGCAGTTCGCGCATCTGTTTTGCCGCGACCTCGGCCAGCTCATCGCGGCCATAGCCCACGGCCACGCACCACAGGCCCGCCATGCCGTCGAGGATCTTGTTGCCTTCGCTGTCCCACAGGTGCACGCCCTTGGCCCTGGTGATGATGCGCGGGCCTTTTTCCTTGAGCTGCTTGTAGTCGCTGAACGGCGCCAGGTGGTGCTCGCCGCTCAGGGCCTGCCACGCTTGGGTTTGCGAATTCTTGTTGCTCATTGCCTTCTCCTCAACGGGGCACGCCCCGTGTTGATCACACCGCGAACAGCAGGAATTCACGTTCCCATGAGCTGATGACGCGCTTGAAGTTCTCGTGTTCGGCGCGCTTGACCGCGACGTAACCGATGATGAATTTGTTGCCCAGGTACTTCTCTACCGTCTTGCAGTTTTCCATGCGCTCCAGGGCGTCCTCGATGGTCAGCGGCAGGCGCAGGTTGCGCCGCTCGTAACCACGGCCCTGCACTGGCGCGCTGGGCTCGATGCCTTCGACCATGCCGATATAGCCGCACAGAAGGCTGGCCGCGATGGCCAGGTACGGGTTGGCGTCGGCGCCCGGCAGGCGGTTCTCCACGCGGCGGTTCTGTGGGGTGGCATCGGGCACCCGCAGGCCCACGGTACGGTTTTCCTCACCCCACTCCACGTTCACCGGCGCCGAGGTGTCGGGCAGGAAACGGCGGAAGGAATTCACGTTGGGGGCGAATAAAGGCAGCAATTCGGGGATGAACTTCTGCAGGCCGCCCACATGGTGCAGAAATAACTGGCTCATGCTGCCGTCATCGTTGGAAAAGATGTTCTTGCCGGTCTCGATGTCGACGATGCTCTGGTGCAGGTGCATGGCACTGCCGGGCTCGCCGGTCATGGGCTTGGCCATGAACGTGGCGGCCACGTTGTGCTTGAGCGCTGCCTCGCGCATGGTGCGCTTGAACACCAGGATCTGGTCGGCCAGGTGCAGGGCGTTGCCGTGACGGAAGTTGATCTCCATCTGCGCCGTGCCGTCTTCATGGATCAGGGTGTCCAGGTCCAGGTGCTGCAGCTCGCACCAGTCATAGACATCCTCGAACAGCGGGTCGAACTCGTTCGCCGCTTCAATGGAGAAAGACTGGCGGCCGGTTTCCGGGCGCCCCGAGCGGCCCACGGGCGGTTGCAGCGGGAAGTCCGGGTCTTCGCAGCGGCGGGTCAGGTAAAACTCCATCTCTGGCGCCACGATGGGCAGCCAGCCCTTGTCGCTGTAAAGCTTCAGGACTTTCTTGAGCACGTTGCGCGGCGAAAGCTCGATGGGGTTGCCCTGCTTGTCGTAGGTGTCGTGGATCACCTGGGCGGTCGGTTCGATGGCCCAGGGCACTACGAACACGGCGTTTTCGTCGGGGCGGCAGATCATGTCGATGTCGGCTGGGTCCAGCAGGTCGTAGTAGATGTCATCCTCTACGTAGTCGCCGGTAACGGTTTGCAACAAAACACTTTCCGGCAAGCGCATGCCTTTCTCGGCGATGAACTTGTTGGTGGGTGAAATCTTGCCACGCGTGATGCCTGTCAGGTCGGCGATCAGGCATTCGACTTCCGTGATCTTGTGCTCTTTCAACCAATCGGTGAGCTGGTCGAGGCTGGTACGCATAAATACCTCAGGGGCTAGATAGCAGTCCTGGACGCGGCTGCGTCGCGTTGGGTCGCACGCTGTCTGCAGGCCTGGCCAAAGGCCTGGAAAATGGCCAGGTAGTGCGGGTTATCCAGCACCTGCCATTCGGGATGCCACTGCAAGCCTAGTGCAAAACCCTTGGCCCCTTCGGCCGAAACCGCCTCGACCAGGCCATCGGGCGCCACGGCCTCGACACGCAAACCCGGGGCCACGCGGTCGATACCCTGGCCGTGGATGGAGTTGACCTGCAACTGCGCGGGCAAGCCAATGGCCTGTAAAACACCGCCGGGCTGGACAGCTACCGCATGGCGCAGGGCATACTGGACCTCGACCGGCTGGTCCTTGGGCTCACGATGGTCCATGAAGGTTCCGGTTTCGTGAACCTTCTGGTGCAGTGAGCCGCCCAGGGCCACGTTCAGTTCCTGGAAACCTCGGCAAATGCCCAGTACCGGCACGCCAGCGGCCACGGCCGCGCGAATCAGCGGTAGAGTGGTAGCATCGCGTTCAGGGTCGTGCAGCGTGCCGGGCGCGCTGTCGGCACCGGCGTAATGGCGCGGCTCCACGTTGGAAGGAGAGCCGGTAAAGAGAATGCCATCCAACCCGTCAAGTATTTGGGTCGGTTTGAACAGTTCGCCGAGCGCGGGAATGATCATCGGCAAGCCTTCGGCGGCCACGGCGACCGCGCGGACATATTTGTCACCACAGGTATGGCTGGCGTGCAGCCCGACTGGCTTGATGCAGGCGGTGACGCCGATTGTCGGCAGGCGTGCCATGAAGTCCCCCGGTATTATTGGCGTTATGGGTTGCAAACGAGCTTAGCGTTGTTCATTTTTTTTCACAACACCCCCGTAAAAAATACAACACGGGCTGTTGAATAATTCATTTGAGGGCGTTCACGGACGTAAAAAACGCCCCAATAAGCGGCAAAAATGGCTTTCAGGCGCCATTTCAGGGCAAACCGAGGCTCGCTTGACTTCATGATGGCTTTCGGATTGACTGAAACAGCAAAAGCCCAATGATTGATATTTTTAACAACAAAGGTGTTGCATCATGTCGGTACCCCCGCGTGCCGTTCAGCTCAACGAAGCGAACGCATTCCTTAAGGAACATCCTGAGGTTCTGTACGTCGACCTTCTGATTGCAGATATGAATGGTGTGGTGCGTGGCAAGCGCATCGAACGCACCAGCCTCCACAAGGTTTACGAGAAAGGCATCAACCTGCCCGCCTCGCTTTTCGCCCTGGACATCAACGGCTCTACGGTGGAAAGCACCGGGCTGGGCCTGGACATCGGCGACGCAGACCGTATCTGCTTTCCGATTCCCGACACCCTCTCCAACGAGCCCTGGCAGAAACGCCCTACCGCGCAGCTGCTGATGACCATGCACGAACTGGAAGGCGAACCCTTCTTTGCCGACCCGCGCGAAGTGCTGCGCCAAGTGGTCGCGAAGTTCGACGAGCTGGGCCTGACCATCTGTGCCGCTTTCGAGCTTGAGTTCTACCTGATCGACCAGGAGAACGTGAACGGCCGCCCGCAACCGCCGCGCTCACCTATTTCCGGTAAACGCCCGCACTCGACCCAGGTGTACCTGATCGACGACCTGGACGAGTACGTGGACTGCCTGCAGGACATCCTGGAAGGCGCCAAGGAACAAGGCATCCCGGCAGACGCCATCGTCAAGGAAAGTGCTCCGGCGCAGTTCGAAGTGAACCTGCACCACGTGGCCGACCCGATGAAGGCCTGCGACTACGCCGTGCTGCTCAAGCGCCTGATCAAGAACATCGCCTACGACCATGAGATGGACACCACCTTCATGGCCAAGCCCTACCCGGGCCAGGCGGGCAATGGCCTGCACGTGCATATCTCGATCCTGGACAAGGACGGCAAGAATATCTTCACCAGTGAGGATCCCGAGCAGAACGCCGCGCTGCGTCACGCGATCGGCGGTGTGCTCGAGACCCTGCCAGCGTCGATGGCGTTCCTGTGCCCGAACGTCAACTCGTACCGCCGTTTCGGCGCCCAGTTCTACGTGCCGAACTCGCCCTGCTGGGGCCTGGACAACCGCACCGTGGCCCTGCGCGTGCCTACCGGCACCCCGGACGCCGTACGCATCGAACACCGTGTGGCCGGTGCCGACGCCAACCCGTACCTGCTGATGGCCGCCGTGCTGGCGGGCGTGCACCACGGCCTGACCAACAAGGTCGAGCCCAACGAGCCGGTGGAAGGCAATTCGTACGAGCAGAACGAGCAGAGCCTGCCCAACAACCTGCGCGACGCCCTGCGCGAGCTGGACGACAGCGAGATCCTGGCGCGGTATATCGATCCGAAGTACATCGATATCTTCGTGGCGTGCAAGGAAAGCGAGCTGGAGGAGTTCGAGCACTCCATCTCCGACCTTGAGTACAACTGGTATCTGCATACGGTGTAAGCCGGTGCAAAAAAACGCCGCAGGCCAAGGCCTGCGGTTTTTTTTTGCCTCGGGATTGGCTGTTGCCACAGAGCACATGCCCTTGTGGGGCCGGGCGAAGCTCGGGAAGCAGACGACGCCGGTTCAAAACCCTACAATGCGTGGCCGAAATGGAGAACCTCATGACCCGCACCGCCACGCCCCGCAAACCCCGCGCCCGCAGCCAGGCACGGATCGACTCGATTCTCGAGGCGGCGCGCGCCCTGCTGGCCAGTGAGGGGGTGGGCAGCCTGTCGATCTACAGCGTCGCGGAGCGCGCGGAGATCCCGCCGTCATCGGTGTACCACTTCTTCGCCAGCGTCCCGGCGCTGCTGGAAGCGCTGACGGCAGATGTTCATGCCGCTTTCCGCGCCTGCCTGCTGGAGCCCGTAAATCACGAGCAACTGCGTGAATGGCGCGACCTGTCGCGGTTGGTGGAAGAGCGCATGCTGGTCATCTACAGCCAGGACGCCGCGGCCCGCCAGTTGATTCTGGCCCAGCATGGGCTGGCCGAGGTCACCCAGGCTGACCGCCAGCATGACCTGGAACTGGGGGTGCTCATGCACCAGGTATTCGACCGGCATTTCCAGCTGCCGAGCTTGCCGCAAGACGTGGATGTGTTTGCCCTGGCCATGGAGCTGGGCGACCGGGTATACGCGCGGTCGGTGCAGCTGCATGGGCAGATTACCCCACGCATGGCGGAGGAAGGGATGCGGGTGTTCGATGCTTACCTGGGGCTGTACCTGCCGCCGTTCCTGCCTAAAAGATCGGCGTAGCGCCGTTGCCGGGCTTCAGTCCAGGATCAAATGCGGGAGGAACCGGCTGGTATCCTTGGTGATCAGGCTGTCATCTTCGCGAATACCGATTCCCGCGGCGCGGTCGCCAATCACCCATGAACCTACCAGCGTGTAGCTGTCACCGAACTTGGGCAGTGGTGCTAATCGCTGCAAGATATAGGGCGCATCGTCGTACGGGCCATCCACCACGTGCAACTGGTCATCAGGCGTGCGCAGCTCGATGTTCGCCCCTTCCCTGGAGAAGTACGGCTTGCGTACCCAGCCCTTGGGCACCGGTGAACGCGGGTTGGTATCCAGGTGGCTTTCCAGCAGGTTCGGGTGGCCTTTGTGAGCTTCCCACAGCATCGGCAGGATGCCCTTGTTGGAGAGAATCGCCTTCCAGGCAGGCTCCATGAACTGGGTGTCGCACTGGGCGATAGCCGCGCCGAAAGGCTCGTGGAAGATGAACTCCCAGGCGTGCAGCTTGAACAGGTGGGGGATCCAGCGGTCCTGCAGGTCGACGAAGCGGCCGTCGAGCAGGCCGATGTCTTCCAGGTCGATGTGCCGCGACTCGATACCCACTTTCTCGGCCACCAACCGCAGGTAGTCGGTGGTGGCCTTGTCCTCCACCGAGCCCTTGATCGACGCGAAATAGAACGGCCGCTGGATGTTCAGCGCGGCGAAGGCCTCGTGCAGGCGCGTGTCGATGCTGTTGAACTGGTCCACCGAAGCCGGCAGCATGCCGCGCTCGATGCACTGTTCCAGCCAGCCCCACTGGAAAGCCGCTGCCTCGTACAGGCTGGTGGGGGTGTCGTAGTTCAGCTCCAGCAACTTGGCCGGGCCGGTACCGTCGTAGGAGAAGTCCATGCGCCCGTAAAGGTGCGGGTGGCCTTCGCGCCAGGAGGTGCGCACCAGGTCATGGAACGCCGGGGGGATGCTCAGGCGCTCCAGTTTTTCCTCGCTGTTCACCACCTCGCTGACCAGGTCCATGCACAGTTCATGAAGGGCCTGGGTCGGGTCTTCCAGGTCGTCCTCGATCTGCTTGAGGGTGAACTGGTAGTAGGCGCTTTCATCCCAATAGGGCTCGCCATCGATGGTATGGAACATGAAGCCCAGGCGTTCGGCGGTCTGTTTCCAGTCGGGGCGTTCGGCGATGGCTATTTTCTTCATGCTGCCCTCAACCGCCGAAACTGCTGCGCGACGACGAACCGCTCCAGCCACTGCGGGCCGTGGCCGAACTGCCGAAACCACCGCGGGTGGTGGCCTGGCGGACCGACACCGGGTTGGCGTTGATACGCCCGAAGCTACCGCCACCACTGCTATAGCCGTTGCCAGACTCGCTCTGACGGGAGCGCGAGAACGTGGCGCCGCTGTTGATGCGCGACCCCAGGGTGGAGCTGGCGTAATTGCCACGGTCGTCACGGTACTGGTACACCGGCGCCGACCTGAAATTTCCGGTGCTGCTGCTCAGCATGTGGCCGATGAGCAGACCTGTCAGCAGGCCGCTGCCATTGAAGCCGCCCCCACTGCTGTCACCGCCGCTGCGGGCCACCTCGGCCTTGGCCGAATCCAGCTGCGACTGGGTAACGGTGCCGTCGGCATCCACCTCGAAACCGCCCAGCTGGGGCATGTACTTGCCGGCCGAGTCGACCTGGCAATAGTCCGGCACGAAATCGGCTTCGCAGTCCGCCTTGTTGTCGTACACCGGGGCAATCTTGCGGTGCTGGCTGAGCGCGGCGATATAGGCATCCGAGCACACGTCCACGGGAAACTTCTGCGCCGTGCATTCGGCCACCGTCTTGAAGTCGAAGGTTTTCTTCACCTGGTAAGTCTTCTCCGGCGCGCCACAGCCGGCCACCGCCAGCGCCACCGAGGCAGCCAGTGAGAGTTGTACGTACTTGCTTCGTTTCATCCCTGGCTCCGCGATCAGTTGGTGTTGGGCGTCATGCAGGCGGCATTGAGCATGCCGACGCTGATCGCAACGGCCGCCACGTAGATACCGGTGGCCACCTCACCGCGCTGGATGCGCGCCGATACGCCCTTGAGCACCAGGCTGGCGGCGAAGAATGCCAACAGCTGCACCACACCGGCGATCAGTGCCCAGACCACGAAGTCCAGCAGGCTGATGGAGTAGGCAATGACGTTGCTGGCCGGAATCGCGAAGCCGATGATGGCGCCGCCCAAGGCGATGGCAGCGGCGACGTTGCCCTCGCGAATCAGCTCGAACTCCTTGTGCGGGGTCATGCGCGTGTAGATGAACTGGAACAGCACGAGGAAGATCCCCGCCCCCACCACGTACAACAGGAACCCCAGCACGGCGGTGGGGTTCAGCGAAATCGAAAGTGCTTCTAGCATGGCATGTCCCTATGGATGTCAGAGGATGTTCAAGTCGGTGGGGTACAGCGAAATGCCCAGCGAGGCGCTGAGGCTGACGGTGCCCTCCTCGTCCTGTTCCACCGAGAACAGCAGGAATTCGCGGCGGTCGGTCAGCCCGGTGTCACGGGCGTACAGCATGGCGCGGTGCTCGACCACGTAGGACTCGTTGGGGTTGACGACCCGTTCACGCAGGTCGGTCAGTTCGGTTTGCCCAACCTCGGTGCCCCACTCGCGGGTGTATTGCACGCCGTCGAGGTTATAGGTGGGCAGGCCGATGTCACTGTTGGGGCCCGCCAACCGCTGCAGCTCGTCGTTGCTGCTGATGGTGGCGTAGCGCAGGTAGTTGAACAGGATCACCGATTCGACCTGGCCATCGCGGTCACCCGTGGTATGCACCTGCAGCCAGTAGTCCTCGTCGTCCATGTAATAGCGGTTCAACCACTGGGACTGGCCCAGGTCCACCGTGCCCACGCTGAAGATCTGCTGGGTGGGCGGAATGATCACCTTGCTGGCACCGTCGAGCAGCAGCTTGAGGGTGCCGTCGAAGCTCACCGAGCGGCCCTGGGCCAGGCCCAGGGCGCCCTCCACCGCAGCCTGCGGCTTGCCGGCGGGTGCTTCCAGGCCCATGAACTGTTTGAACCAACCCATCTTCAGACTCCTTCTTCTTTGCGCAAAAGCACCCGTGCCGCCACGAACCCCGCCACCGCACCGGCGATATGGGATTCGAACGAAACGCCATAGCGTGGCAGAAAGCCGTAGACCAACCCACCGTACAGCAGCAGGGCCGCCGCGGCACACAAGAGATTGGCCCAGCTGTGGTGGAACCAGGCACGCGCCACGACGTATACCCACAGGCCAAACACCCAGCCGCTGGCCCCTACATGGTAATAGCCACGGCCGAACAGCCATACCAGCAGGCCACCGACCACGATGATCAGGCCGCTGGCGGCGAGAAACCGGCCGACACCATCCTTGGCCACCAGCGTACCCAGGACGATGAACGGCACCAGGTTGCCCAGCAGGTGCCACAGCGAGCCATGCAGAAACGGTGCGCTGATGATACCCAGCAGGCCCTGGGCCGAACGCGGCAACAGACCGTAGGTGTTCAGGCTGTAGCCGGAGAGCAGGTTGAGCACCTGCACCACACACATCACCCCGGCGAGCCAGAGTACCGGCTGGAAATCCTTGGCAGTGATCACTGCGCTCTCCCTGTGATGCCAAACCCCGCAAGACCGGGCGAGGCTCGGGAAGAAGGCACCGCGCTGTATCAGCGATCATGCGGGGCTCTTTTCCCGAGCTTCGCCCGGTCCTGCAGAAGGAAGTTACTGGCCGGCCTGCTGCTTGCGCAGACGTTCCAGGATGGCGTCGGCGCTGCCGGTGTCCGGGACGATGCCGGCTTCCTTGAGCTTGCGCTCCAGGTCATTGCCGGTGGAAGCCTCGGCCAGTTGGTCCTGGGCCTCCAGTTCGGCGGCGCGCTGCTCCTGCTTGGCCTGCAGGCGGTTCAGGGTGCCCACGGCGGTTTCCAGCTTGCCGTTGGCGCCGCCACTGGCGATGGAAGCGCTGACCTGGGCCTTTTGCACGCTTTCGCGGGCCTTGGCCACGTCTACCTGCTGGCGCAGGCTCTTGATACGGGCCTCGGCCTTGGTGATGTCCTTGCGCATCTTCTCGACGTAACCGCCGAACTCCACGGCCTGCTTGTGCTCGGCCTCACGCTCGTTGACCTGCACGGCGATGGCTTCGGCCACTTCGTGGGCCAGGTCGTTGCGCTCGGCTTTCATCGCAGCCAGCGCCTTGCTTTCCAGGTCGCCGATACGGGCGTCGTACTGGGCGACGCGGTCGGTGGCCAGCTTGTGCTTGGCCATGATGGTCACCAGTTCGCGCTTGGCATTGGCCAGGGCAGTGTCGGCGTCACGGATTTCCTGGTCCAGGATACGCAGAGCCTGCTGGTCGACGATGGACTCGCCCACCTCGCTGGCACCACCGCGCAGCGCCGTGAACAACTTGCTCCAGATGGATTGATTACTCATGTCGTTACTCCTTGGCGTTACTTGAAGAAGCCTTCGAAGGCTTCGGCGGCGCGTTGTACGTTGTCGACCAGGGTGAACACTTCGGTCACCACGTTGGTCAGGCTCGAATTGGCACTCAAGGCGCCGAACATGTTGTAGACGGTCTGCCCGTTGGGCATCACTTCCAGGCCGATGGACGACAGCGGGAACAGCTCGCGGCTGCGCAGCACAGCGTCGTTGAAACGGGCCACGTCCTTGATGGAATCGACATCCACCAGCACCGTGTCGACGATGATCTGCTCGCCCACCACGGCAATGTGAATCGGCAGGCCGCCGTACTCGTTCATTTCCAGCTTCAGGCTTTGTTCGGCCCCTTGCACCAGGGTCAGGGTGATTTCCTTCGACGCCACTTCATCCAGGGCCTGGAAGGCCTGGTGAAGGCGGTCGAGGGTCCATTTCTCCGCTGTGGTCATGTGTTCCTCCAACTTGAAAGTGCCGGCCATCACAGGCTGGCGGAGCTGTTTTTCAACCTGCTTGAGCACCCCGCGGTTCTCCGGGAGCACCCAGGCTTCATGTTTCACATACCCGGCATCGGCCAGCCCGGCCCGCATTTTCTTCATGTAGAAGCTGGAGGTTTTCTTCTCCGCGGGGGCCTTCTTTACCGTTGCCTTGTCGTTGCCAGCCTTGCTTGCCATCGGGTCGATTCCGTATCACATGTGATAAACATACACCGTCTGCAGAAACCTGCAACACATCACGCGTGAGAAAATGTTTCCTGAAAATGGAAATGAAAAAACCCCGCAGGGCGCAAGCCCGGCGGGGTTGAACATGACGCAGCCGCGGTTACAGCTTGGCGATCGACACTTCAGTGGATTTGACGAAGGCAATCACTTCACTGCCGATCACCAGTTCCAGTTCACGGACCGAACGGGTGGTGATCACCGAAGTGACGATACCTGAAGCCGTCTGCACGTCGATTTCCGACAGCACCGGGCCTTCGATGATTTCCTTGACGGTGCCCTTGAACTGGTTACGCACGTTGATCGCTTTGATAGTCATGAGGTTCTTCCTGTTCAAACGAGGGGTGTGATTCAGAGTGCCCAGCGCAATTGCGTGGGCAACGGGGCCGTGGGTTCCGGCTCGGGCGGTGTGCCCGGCAGCGACAACACACGGTTGAGTACTTCGGTTTCCAGCGCCGCCAGGCGGTGCGAGCCGCGGGTACGTGGGCGTGGCAAGTCGACAGTGAGGTCCAGGCCGATCTCGCCGTCTTCGATCAGAATGACCCTGTCGGCGACCGCAACCGCCTCGGCCACGTCATGGGTCACCAACAGCACCGTGAAGCCATGCTGCTTCCACAGGCGTTCGATCAGTTGCTGCATTTCGATACGCGTCAGGGCATCCAGCGCGCCCAGCGGCTCATCGAGCAACAGCAAGCGTGGTTTGTGGATCAGGGCGCGGGCCAGGGCCACACGTTGTTTCTGGCCGCCCGACAGAGCTGCCGGCCACTCGTTGGCGCGCTCGGCCAGGCCCACGGCTTCCAGCGCCTCCAGGGCCTTGGGCCGCCAGTTACCCTTGAGGCCGAGGCCCACGTTATCGATGACCTTTTTCCAAGGCAGCAGGCGCGCTTCCTGGAACATCAGGCGGGTGTCGTCACGGGCTTCGCTCAACGGCGCGGAGCCTGCCAGCAGCTTGCCGGCGCTGGGCTTGTCGAGCCCAGCCAGCAAGCGCAGCAAGGTGCTCTTGCCGCAGCCGCTGCGGCCGACCACGGCCACGAATTGCCCAGCCGGAATGTGCAGGTCGATGTCCTTGAGCACCTGGCGGCTGCCAAAGCTCTTCTGCAAACGGTCCAGTGCCAGCGGAATGCCTTGCAGCAGGCGCGGCGGTTGTTGCTTCAGCGCGTTCATGCCGCACCTCCCTTGGCAACCTGGTAAGCCGGGTGCCAGCGCAGCCACACACGCTCCAGGCCACGGGCGGCCAAATCGGCAAGCTTGCCCAGCACGGCATAGAGAACGATGGCCAGCACTACCACGTCGGTCTGCAGGAACTCACGAGCGTTCATGGCCAGGTAGCCGATGCCGGAACTGGCGGAAATGGTTTCGGCGACGATCAGGGTCAGCCACATGAAACCCAAGGCAAAGCGCACACCTACCAGAATGGAAGGCAGTGCCCCCGGCAGGATCACCTGGCGGAACAGCGCGAAGCCGCTCAAACCATAGCTGCGTGCCATTTCCACCAATGCCGGGTCGACGTTGCGGATGCCATGGTAGGTATTCAGGTAAATGGGGAATAGCGTGCCCAGGGCAACCAGGAAAATCTTCGCCGACTCGTCGATCCCGAACCACAGGATCACCAACGGGATCAACGCCAGGTGCGGCACGTTGCGGATCATCTGCATGGAGCTGTCGAGCAGGCGCTCGCCCCATTTCGACAGGCCTACGACGAAGCCCAGTACCAGCCCCAGCGAGCCGCCGATGACAAAGCCCACGCCCGCGCGCCAGCCGCTGATGGCCAGGTGGGTCCAGATTTCACCGCTGCGCACCAATTCGACACCGGCCGCCACGACCGCACTGGGCGCCGGCAGAATGCGCGTGGATAGCCAGCCGGCACTCACCGACAACTGCCAAACCGCCAGCAACAATACCGGCAGCGCCCAGGGCGCCAGCCTGTGGATAATTTTGTTCATGACCAGCCCTCAGCTGTGGGACGCGGCTTTGGGCAGAATGTCGTTAGCGACCATCTCACCGAAAGGGCTCACGTAGTTGGCGCCTTGCGGCTGTTCAGGGCGTTGCACGTCCAGGTGCGGGAACAGCAGCTCGGCGACGCGGTAAGACTCTTCCAGGTGCGGGTAGCCTGAAAAGATGAACGTATCGATACCCAGGTCGGCGTACTCCTTGACCCGCGCGGCCACGGTCGGACCATCGCCCACCAGCGCCGTGCCGGCACCGCCGCGCACCAGGCCCACGCCCGCCCACAGGTTAGGGCTGACTTCCAGGTTGTCGCGGTTGCCACCGTGCAAGGCCGCCATGCGTTGCTGGCCCACCGAGTCAAAGCGTGCCAGCGAAGCCTGGGCGCGGGCGATGGTGTCATCGTCCAGGTGCGAGATCAGGCGGTCGGCCGCGGCCCAGGCCTCGGCATTGGTTTCGCGCACGATCACGTGCAGGCGGATGCCGAAGCGCACGGTACGGCCCAGCTTGGCGGCCTTCTCCCGCACTTCGGCGATTTTCTCGGCCACGGCGGCCGGTGGCTCGCCCCAGGTCAGGTACAACTCCACCTGCTCGGCAGCCAGGTCTTGGGCAGCCTCGGAGGAGCCGCCGAAATACAACGGTGGGCGCGGCTGCTGAACCGGTGGGTAGAGCAGCTTGGCGCCTTTGACCTTGATGTGTTCGCCGTCGTAGTCGACGGTCTCGCCTTCCAGCACGCGGCGCCAGATGCGGGTGAATTCGACCGAGGCTTGATAGCGCTCCTCGTGGCTGAGGAACAGGCCGTCGCCAGACAGCTCGTCAGGGTCGCCCCCCGTGACCAGATTGAACAGCGCACGCCCCCCGGACAGGCGGTCCAGGGTCGCGGCCTGACGGGCCGCCACGGTCGGGGAAATGATGCCAGGGCGCAGGGCCACCAGGAATTTGAGCCGCTGGGTCACCGGAATCAACGACGCTGCCACCAGCCAGGAATCCTCACAGGACCGGCCCGTTGGGATCAGCACGCCACCGAAGCCCAGGCGGTCGGCAGCCTGGGCAATCTGTTGCAGGTAGCCATGGTCCACAGCGCGAGCGCCTTCGGCGGTGCCAAGGTAATGACCGTCGCCGTGGGTGGGAAGAAACCAGAAAATGTTAAGGCTCATTGGAGTTGTCTCCTAAGGGTGGCTAGGGCCGGCGCGGCGCACCGGCCCGCAGTACGAATCACGGGGCGGTGGCGACCTTGGCCGGTGGCGTCCAGATCACATCCTTGATGCTCAGCGGCTTGGGAATCAGCTTGAGTTGGTAGAAGGCGTCGGCGATCTTCTGTTGGGCAGCGACCACGTCAGGCGTGATGAACTCGGCGCCGAAGCCTTGGCGCTTGACCGAGGTCAGGGTGATGTCAGCCGGCAAGCCCAGCAGCGGCGCCACTTCTTTGGTCACCTGTTCGGGGTTGGATTTGGACCACTCGCCCACCGAGCGCACTTCGTCCACCAGGGTAGCGATCACTTGCGGGTGTTGCTGTGCGTATGGCTTGGTGGCCAGGTAGAACTGGTTGTTGTCGACCAGGCCTTTGCCATCACGCAGGGTGCGCGCCTGCAACTGCTGTTCGGCGGCCGCCTGGTAGGGGTCCCAGATGACCCAGGCGTCGACGCTGCCACGCTCGAACGCGGCGCGGGCGTCGGCCGGGGGCAGGTAAACGGTCTGGATGTCGGTGTATTTGAGGCCCGCGTCTTCCAGGGCGCGCACCAGCAGGTAGTGAACGTTGGAGCCCTTGTTGAGCACCACTTTCTTGCCTTTCAGATCGGCCACCGACTTGATCGGCGAATCCTTGGGCACCAGGATCGCTTCGCTGGTGGGGGCCGGTGGCTCGTGGGCCACGTAGAGCAGGTCGGCGCCTGCGGCCTGGGCGAACACCGGTGGGGTTTCGCCGGTCACGCCGAAATCGATGGAGCCAACGTTGAGGCCCTCCAGCAACTGTGGGCCGCCGGGAAATTCGGTCCATTGGACCTGCACGCCTTGGGCGGCCAAGCGCTTTTCCAGCGAACCGCGGGCCTTGAGCAGCACCAGGGTGCCGTATTTCTGGTAGCCGATGCGCAGGGTGTCAGCCTGGGCCTGGGTAATGGCGCCGTACGACACAGCCGCAGCAAACAGAGCGACCAGCCCGCGACGCAAAAAGACTGTGCGCATAGCGCCGCTCCTTTGCTATTGGGTGTATGGCTGCACCTGCTTGCCCGTTGGCGGGCGAGTAAGGCCAGTGAATTGAATGTGTTACCTGTGGGAGCCGGCAAGCCAGCTCGCACTTAAATGCTCCAGCGCGCGCTCAGCAATCGTTCGTTCAGCAGGTTCGGGTCCAGCGGCTGTGGCCGACGGCTCAGTGCGTAGTGAAATTCCTGCAGCGCATTTTCCAGGCGCTGCCCCAGCGCTGGCGCCAGTTGGGCGGCGGCGCTGCCTTCGCCGTAGGCGATCTGGCTGTCGTCAGCAAAGATCCCCTGCAGCATTTCCTGCGCCTTGAGCGCGGCCAATACCGGCTTCAGGGCGTAATCCACCGCCAGCATGTGGGCGATGCTGCCGCCCGTGGCGATTGGCAATACCACCTTGTTGGCCAGGGCCCGTTCAGGCAAAAGGTCCAACAGGGTCTTCAGCGCGCCCGAAAACGACGCTTTGTATACCGGGGTGGCGACGATGAGGCCATCGGCTTTCTGCACCAGTTCCAGGAAGTCCAGTACCTTGGGGCTGTCGAAGCGGGCGTGCAGCAGGTCTTCGGCGGCAAAATCGCGAACCTGGAAAGTCACCACTTCAACGCCGTGGCGTTGCAGCCACTGGCGGGTCTGTTCAAGCAATACGCCAGAACGCGAGCGCACACTGGGACTGCCACCAAGAGATACAACCAGCATGGGTTACGCTTCCTTTAACCGTCCAAAAGGCCTCGCGGTCGGCGAGATGGGAGTGACCATAACAGGCCTTTTATATATCTATAAATCATATTTTTTCATTTGGTTATTCGCTAAATGAATATGATTTTTCAGGCAAAAAAAGAGCCGTCATCAACGGCTCGAAACCCTGTCGTGGGAGGATGAATCAGCGATTGGGCTGCGGGGTCAGTCGCAGGTAAGGCTTCACGGCGCGGTAGCCCTTGGGAAAGCGTTGCTTGATCTCTTCCTCGTCCTTGAGCGACGGCACGATCACCACCTCGTCACCGTCCTGCCAGTTGGCCGGGGTGGCCACCTTGTGGCTGTCGGTGAGTTGCAGGGAATCGATTACCCGCAGGATTTCGTGGAAGTTGCGGCCGGTGCTGGCCGGGTAGGTAATGGTCAGGCGCACTTTCTTGTTCGGGTCGATCACGAACAGCGAGCGCACCGTCAGGGTGTCGTTGGCGTTGGGGTGGATCAGGTCGTAGAGGTCGGCAACCTTGCGGTCAGCATCGGCCAGGATCGGGAAGTTGACGATGGTGTTCTGGGTTTCGTTGATGTCCTCGATCCACTTGTGGTGCGAGTCCACCGGGTCTACCGACAGGGCAATGGCCTTGACATTGCGCTTGGCGAATTCGTCCTTGAGCTTGGCGGTAAAGCCCAGTTCGGTGGTGCACACCGGGGTGAAGTCGGCCGGGTGGGAAAACAGCACGCCCCAGCTGTTGCCCAGCCACTCGTGAAAGCGGATCTTGCCGGCGCTGGAATCCTGTTCGAAGTCGGGGGCGATATCGCCGAGGCGGATGCTCATGTGTACTTGCTCCTTCAAGGGTGCGTTTATGGGTTCCACTGTGCACTCAGCGTAGACCAAATAAAAAGAATAAATATCGATTTATTAAGCACTGAAAGGAATATGAAATTTTGCGCAAAACAAAGCCCGCCAAAGGGCGGGCTTCGCTTTCAAGCCAGGCTTACAACAGCGGGATCGAGTAGCTGACGATCACGCGGTTCTCGTCCTGGTCGCGCTGACCAGGAATGTCGTTGCGCCAGATGGCGTTTTTCCACATCAGGCCCAGGCCCTTGAAGGTACCTTGCGGTACGACGTAGGCCAGGGTCAGGTCGCGTTCCCACTCGGAACGGCCGCTGCCGCTGACGGCACGGTTGGTGCCGACGGTGTCGATATTGTCGCCACGCAGGTAGACCAGGCCGGCGGTTGCGCCAGGGAAGCCGATGGCCGAGAAGTCATACGAGTAGCGTGCCTGCCAGGTACGCTCGCCGGAACGGCCGAACTTCTGGATCTGCATGTCGGTGATGGTACCGTTGGACGAACCATCGCCCTGGTTCAGCCACGGGAAGTCGGAGTTGCCGTTGCTGACCTGGTAGCCGCCGCCGAAGGTGTGACCGGCAACGGTGTACAGGAACAGGCCGCTGTAGAGGTTGTTGTCGACCGGGCCTTTGCCCGACACGTTGCCCACGTAGCGGCCGGACGAGTAGAACAGCGGGTCGTTGGCGTTGTTGCCATCGTCGGTGCTGTGGAACGCACGCAGGTCAGACTTCAGCACGCCCGGGCCGATGGCCCAGTTGTGGGTCAGGCCCACGAAGTGCTGCTTGTAGAAATCGGTCAGTTGACCGTAGTAGTACTGGAACAGCAGGTCTTTGGTGATCTTGTAGTCACCACCGGCGTAGTAGAACTTGTTGCTGCTGGCGGTGCGTGGCGAAGCGCCATTGATCGCCAGGTTTTCGTCGTTGCTTGAGTTACGGCCCTTCACAGCCTCGACCTGGCCACCGATCAAGGTCAGATCCTTGATGTCGTTGGAGGTGATCTGCTCGCCCTGGAATGTCTGTGGCACCAGACGACCGTCGTTGTACTGGATGACCGGCAGCTTGGGCAGCAAGGTGCCGACCTTCAGCTCGGTCTTGGAGATCTTGGCCTTGGCGGTCAGGCCCAGGCTGGTGAAATCATCCACTGCATCGCCATCCGACTTGCTCGGGAATACCGTGCCGCCGTAGGAAGTCGAGGTAGCACCGTTGTGGCCACCGCCCGAATCCAGGCGCACGCCCAGCAGCGCCAGCGCATCGATACCAAAGCCGACGGTACCCGCGGTATAGCCCGACTGGTACTCCAGCTGGAACGCCTGGCCCCACTCAGAGTTCTTGCTCTGTACGCCGGCCGCGGTTTTCGCCGCCGCGTCGCGGTTGTCGGTGTTGATGTAGTAGTTGCGCAGCTTCAACGTGGCCTTGCTGTCTTCGAGAAAGCCTTCAGCGTTGGCTTGAGACGCCAACACGCCGACAGCCACGGCCAGAGCCAGGGAGGACTTGTACATGGGTTGCTCCTGTAATGATTCTAATTCTTGTGTTGCCCCAGTCATGGATCTGCTGCCCATTGCGCTGGAGTTGTGGCGATTAGCGCCAGGTTGTGAACACCGCGTCAATCGCTCTAGGTCGCTTTACGACGATGGTCTATGTCCATTTTGTGACGCCCAAGGGTAAATAATATTTCATAAGTCCAAAATGAATTGTTTCATCTTTTATCAGACCATTTTGGAATAACACCATGGCTTTACCCAAACCTACGGTCTCGATGCTGTATCGACCTCTAAGCTAATGACTAAACAGTCTTTGCAAAATATTTTTTAGATCGTTTAGCTTTCAAAACACCGGACCACCGGACATTCCGTCACCCTCCCCACCTGCACTGCCAGTGCGCTTCGAGGTGCCCATGTCCGGCCAGCGTCCATATATGAAAAATCTTTTAATCGCCGCCCTCAGCCTGTTCATCCTGGCCCCCTCGGCACAGGCGGTGGAAACGCTGCGTATTGGTTACCAGAAGTCCTCGACCCTGATCACCTTGCTCAAGCAGCAAGGCACGCTGGAGAAAGATCTGGCCCGGCAAGGCATCGAGGTCAGCTGGCATGAATTTCCCAGCGGGTTGCCACTGCTGGAGTCGCTGAACGTGGGCAACGTCGACATCAGCGCCGACGTCGCCGACACCGTGCCGGTATTCGCCCAGGCCGCTGGTGCCACCCTCACCTACTTCGCCCAGGAGACGGCGTCGCCCCAGGCCCAGGCCATCGTGGTGCGCCAGGACAGCCCCGTGCAGTCGCTGGCCGACCTGAAGGGCAAGAAAGTAGCGGTGACCAAGGCTGCTGGCACCCACTACCTACTGATCGCCGCCCTGAACAAGGCAGGCCTGAAGTTCAGTGACATCCAGCCGGCGTACCTGACCCCCGCCGATGGCCGTGCAGCGTTTGAAAACAACAAGGTCGACGCCTGGGTTACCTGGGAACCCTTCCTCACCAGCGTGCAGCGCCAGTTGCCTACCCGCACCCTGGCCGATGGCACCGGCCTGGCCCAATACAAGCGTTACTACCTGACCGGCACTGCCTATGCCAAGGCCCACCCCGAAGTGCTCAAACTCGTGTTCGCCGAGTTGCAGAAGGCTGGCGAATGGACCAAGGCCAACCCTGACAAGGCCGCCACCATTCTCGGGCCTCTGTGGGGCAACCTCGACAGCGCCACGGTGGAGGCTGCCAACCTGCACCGCACCTACCAGGTACAAGCGGTGCAGCCCGACCAACTGGGCGAACAACAGAAAATCGCCGACGCGTTCTTTGCCGCCGGGCTGTTGCCCAAAGCGGTCGATACCCGCGCCGTAGGTATCTGGCACCCCTGAAAACGGGTCCTTCACGGAATCCCAGGAAAGCTGATGGTGCCTACAAAGATCTGTAGTGAACAAACAAGGCGGACCAGGTGATCTCACAGGCATAACTGGTCCGAAACAAATGTGGGACCAGGCTTGCCTGGGAAGCGCCGCGCGGGCGGCGCTCGATCTCAACAGCGACACTACAACATCGCCTGGCGCCTTGAAGCCTTGGCGTAATCCCCAGCCGAGAGCTCCGATGAACAACCCTATCGGCCCGTCTTGCAATCGCATCAAGGCCACCAGATGCATGTCTTGGTTTTTCCTGCGCCCTTGAAACCGAGCGCCGCCCGCGCGGCGCTTCCCAGGCAAGCCTGGTCCCACATCCGTTTCGGGCCAGTTCTGCCTGGGACATCACCTGATCCGCTCTGTTTGCTCACCGCAGATCCGTGGTGGTGCCACCAAATTTCCAGGGGTACCGCAAGAAGAACCAAACATAAGCTAATGCTAAAACGTTATTTATTTGGCGATTCTTAGATCATTTAGTCTTCCTCATCACCCTAGCCGTCCGGCCGCCTGATGAGGAGCTACACCATGTCTGTGCTCAACCCCCTTCGCCTGCTGGCGGCCCTCTCCCTGGCAGGCGCCGCGTTCATGGCTCAGGCAACGGACTTCACCGTCGCCTACCAGACCACCGTCGACCCGGCCAAAGTGGCCCAAGCCGATGGTGCCTATGAAAAGGCCACGCAGTCGAAGATCAACTGGCGCAAATTCGACGGCGGCTCGCAGGTCATCACCGCAGTTGCCTCGGGCGACGTGCAGATCGGCTATGTAGGCTCCAGCCCGCTGGCGGCCGCCGCTACCCGCCAACTGCCGGTTGAAACCTTTCTTATCGCCACCCAGATCGGTGCCGCCGAGGCCCTGGTAGCCCGTAACGGTTCGGGCATCAACAGCCCGCAGGATCTGGTCGGCAAGAAAATCGCCGTGCCGTTCGTGTCCACCGGCCACTACAGCCTGCTGGCCGCGCTGAAGCAGTGGAAGATCGACCCGTCGAAAGTCACCATTCTCAACCTTGATCCACCGGCCATCATTGCCGCCTGGAAGCGTGGCGACATCGACGCCACCTACGTCTGGGACCCGGCCCTGGGTGTGGCCAAGGAGAGCGGCAAGGTGCTGATTACCTCGGGTGAGCTGGCCAAGGTCGGCGCACCGACCTTCGACGCCTGGATCGTGCGCAAGGACTTCGCCGCCAAGCACCCCGAGATCGTCAAGGCCTTCGCCAAGGTGACCCTGGACGCCTACGCCGACTACCGCCAAGACCCGAAAGCCTGGCTGGCCAACCAGGGCAACGTCGCCAAGCTGGTGAAGCTGTCCGGTGCCAAGGCCGCTGATATTCCGCTGCTGTTGCAGGGCAACGTCTACCCGCTGGCGGCTGACCAGGTCACCGCCCTGGGCGCGCCGACCACCCAGGCCATCACCGACACCGCCACCTTTCTCAAGGAACAAGGCAAGGTCGACGCCGTGCTGCCCGACTACGCCCCGTACGTAAGCGCGCAGTTCGTTCAATAATCCGGCCGCTTGCCTGAAATGCCACTGGCCAAAAGGAGTCCATATCGATGGCCCTGCTGCAACTCGAGCGCATCAGCGCACAGTACCCCGGCGCCAGCACGCCGGTGCTGGCCGACATCAACCTGGCCCTCGGCCCGCAGCAACTGCTGGTGGCCCTGGGCCCGTCGGGCAGCGGCAAGACCTCGCTGCTGAACCTGATCGCCGGTTTCGTGGAGCCCAGCGCCGGGCGCATTACCCTCGACAGTGTACCGGTCAAGGGCCCCAGCGCCGAACGCGGCGTGGTGTTCCAGGACGATGCCCTGCTGCCCTGGCAGGACGTCCTCGCCAACGTTGCCTTCGGCCTGGAGCTGGCCGGCGTGCCCCGCGAGAAACGTGAACAGCGGGCACGGGAAATGCTCGCCCTGGTGGACCTGGCCGACTTCGGTAGCCGGCGGGTCTGGCAGCTTTCGGGCGGCCAGAAACAGCGCGTGGGCCTGGCCCGCGCCCTGGCCGCAGACCCACGCGTGCTGCTGATGGACGAACCCTTCGGCGCCCTTGACGCCTTCACCCGCGAGCAGATGCAAGAGCTGCTGCTGCAAGTGTGGAAGCGCACCGCCAAGCCAGTGTTCCTGATTACCCACGACATCGAAGAAGCGGTGTTCCTGGCCACCGACCTGATCCTCCTGGCGCCCAACCCGGGCCAGGTGGTAGAACGCCTGCACCTGGATTTCGGCCAACGCTACGGCGCCGGTGAATCGGCGCGGTCGATCAAGTCCGACCCGCGCTTCATCGAAACCCGCGAACACGTGTTGTCCCGCGTGTTTTCCCAGCGTACCAAACTGCAACAGGAGCCGGCATGAGCAGCTACGACATCCCCGCCACCGCTCAGCCCGCAGTAACGAGGCCGGTGAAAACGCGGCGCCAACTGAGTACTCGTGCCATCAGTACCTTGACCCTGCTGACCCTGGTGGCCCTGTGGTGGGCGGTCACGGCCACCGGCCTGATCGAGCCACTGTTCCTGCCCTCGCCCATCGCCGTGCTGCAGAAAGGCTGGCTGCTGGCAACCGAAGGCTACATGGACGCCACCCTGTGGCAGCACTTGGGCGCGAGCCTTGGCCGTATCGGCCTGGCCCTGGGTTTCGCCATCCTCACCGCGATTCCCATCGGCATCGCCATCGGCACCAACCGCATCGCCCGCGGCATCTTCGACCCACTGATCGAGTTCTACCGCCCGATTCCGCCACTGGCTTACCTGCCGCTGATCGTGATCTGGTGCGGCATTGGCGAGTTGTCGAAGGTACTGCTGATCTACCTGGCCATCTTCGCCCCCATCGCCATCGCCACCGCCACCGGCGTGCGCACCGTGGACCCGGCCAAGCTGCGTGCCGCGCAGTCGCTGGGCGCCACCCGTGCGCAATTGATCCGCCACGTGATCCTGCCCAGCGCCCTGCCCGACATCCTCACCGGGGTGCGCATCGGCCTGGGCGTGGGCTGGTCGACCCTGGTCGCCGCCGAACTGATCGCCGCCACCAGCGGCCTGGGTTTCATGGTGCAGTCGGCGGCGCAGTTCCTGGTCACCGACGTGGTGATCCTGGGCATCCTGGTGATCGCCGTCATCGCCTTCGCCCTGGAAATGGGCCTGCGCGCGCTGCAACGCAAACTGGTGCCCTGGCACGGCCAAAGTCATTGATCGATCGCCGCTTACCTTGAATAACGAGATAGCCATGAGCCTGACCATCACCCCTATCAGCCCTGCCATTGGCGCCGTCATCAGCGGCATCGACATCGCCCAGCCGATCACGGCCGAGCACCGCGATGCCATCGAGCAGGCGCTGCTCAAGCACCACGTGATCTTCTTCCGCGACCAGCCGATCACCCCCCAACAGCAAGCGCATTTCGCCGCCCAGTTCGGCGACCTGCACATTCACCCCATCTACCCCAACGTGCCGGAACAGCCCGAAGTGCTGATCCTGGACACCGCCGTGACAGACGTACGCGACAACGCCATCTGGCACACCGATGTGACCTTCCTGCCCACCCCGGCCATGGGCGCGGTACTGAGTGCCAAACTGATTCCGCCGTATGGTGGCGATACCCTGTGGGCCAGCGGGATCGCAGCCTACGAGGCGCTTTCCGAGCCTTTGAAGCGGCTATTGGACGGCCTGACCGCCACCCATGACTTCACCAAATCCTTCCCGCTGGAGCGCTTCGGCAGCACCCCGCAAGACCTGGCGCGCTGGGAAGAAGCCCGCCGCAAGAACCCGCCGATCAGCCACCCCGTGATTCGTACCCACCCGGTCAGCGGGCGCAAGTCCTTGTTCGTCAGCGATGGCTTCACCACCCGCATCAACGAGCTGGAGCCGGCGGAAAGCGACGCCATCCTGAAGTTGCTATTCGCCCACGCCACCCGCCCGGAGTTCTTCGTCCGCTGGCGCTGGCAGGAGAACGACGTGGCGTTCTGGGACAACCGCAGCACACAGCATTACGCGGTGGACGATTACCGCCCGGCGCGGCGGGTGATGCAGCGGGCGACGATTCTGGGTGATGCGCCGTTCTGAAACACCTCAGGCGATTCGCCCTCCCGGTATGCGAGGAAAAATCCTCACGATCATGAGGATTACTCTCCCACGATCAGTCAGAGCCGGCGTGCGGCTACCGTTCAACCCCAATCAAGCCATGCATACGCTCCAGTACGTCGCACCCTTCCTGGAGCAGGTGACAGGCCACGTCGGCAACCACATTCAGGTCCTTGCCCTCGATCGAGCATGAATTCATGCAGGAAAGGCATTCCATGAGATTGCGCACGGCCTGGAAGCGGCGGGTGGCGAATTCAAAGAGGTCTAGGTCGGGGCAGTCGGGGTTGATCAGGAAGATCGGGGGTGAGGCGTCTTGGTTGGTCATGGCTAAGTCCCTAAAGCTGATGAACCGCCACCATCGTTTGCACGCGATTTCAGGGTGGCGGCTGTGCGCAGGTGTGCAAAACCGGGCTTTAGATCCGGCAGACCCGAAGGTCTCCCACGCACAGCCACCATAAAGCCGAACAGCAGACATGAATATGCCTGCTGTGCAGATTGATGGCTACAGCGTCTAAAGCACGGGTTTGCACGCCCGGTCGCTGATGCTCAGCAACGCAGAGGACTATAGGGCGATGCTCTGAGCATCACTACCCGGCCACTTCCGATAACACCGTGGGAAAAATCCCAACATTTGTGGCGCCTGCTTCCCGAGCTTTGCCCGGTCCCACATGAGCGCGCGCCCCCATCTTGAACTGACCCCAAAAAGTTGGATGTGGGTGTCCAACTTTTGGGGGTCAGTTCAATCCTGTGGGACCGGGCGAAGCTCGGGAAGGGAACGACGCGGTCCTATTTCAAAACAGCGCTGCTGACATCCACATGCTTGGGCAACAACCGGTTCTGATAAAACAGATCCGCCGTCACCTGCTGCGCCGCCATGATCGTGTCGTCGATCGGCGAGATCGGCGATGGCGGGCGGTTGTCGATGTACTGCGCCACTACCGGCTTGGGCAGGCTCATGTTGCCGGCTAGCACGTTAATGCTCTCGTCACGCTGGCTGCGGGTGAGTGCTTCGGCCTGGCTGAGTTCGTCGAGCAGGCTGTGAATGAAGGGGCCATTCTGCTCGGCGTACTGGCGCCGTGCGGTGTACAGCGGGCCGGACAGGCCCAGGCCGGTGCCGTCGGCCAGCTTGCGGGTGTGGCCTTCGCTCAGCGCCAGCGAGGAGTACGGGTCCCAGATCACCCAGGCGTCGACGCTGCCTTGCTCGAACGCGGCGCGGGCGTCGGCGGGGCTGAGGTAGATGGGCTGGATGTCCTTGTAGGTCAGGCCGGCCTTGTTCAGCGCGCGCAGGATCAGGTTGTGGGAGCTGGAGCCTTTCTGGAAAGCGACTTTCTTGCCCTTCAGCTCGGCCACGCTGTGCAACGGGCTATCGTTTTTCACCAGGATGACTTCGGCGGCAGGCTTGGAAGGTTCCGCGCCGATGTACACCAGGTCCGCACCGGCCGCCTGGGCGAACAGCGGCGGGATGTCGCCGGTGGAGCCTACGTCCAGGGCGCCCACGTTGAGCGCTTCCAGCATCTGCGGGCCAGCGGGGAATTCGATCCACTGCACGTTGGTTTGCGGGAACTGCTTTTCCAGCAGGCCGTGTTCCTTGGCCAGCACCAGGGCGATAGAGCCCTTCTGGTAGCCGATGCGCAGCGCGGCCGGGTCGGCCAGGGCGTTGAAGGTCAGGGCGAGCAGGGACAGGCCGGCCGCCAGGCGTGCTAGTGGTTTCATCTGGAATCTCGCAATGCAGGGCCGGGGAACGAAAAATTCCCCGGCTTGGAAAGGTCACTCAGCCAGCGATGGCTTCTCCCACAGGTTGATGCCGCCTTCGACGGCGAAGCGGTCGATGGCCGCCAGTTCTTCCTGGGTGAACGACAGGTTTTTCAGGGCACCGACGTTTTCGATGATCTGCTCGGGGCGGCTGGCACCGATCAGGGCCGAAGTCACACGCGGGTCGCGCAGGGTCCACGCCAACGCCAGTTGCGCCAGGCTCTGGCCGCGCTGCTGGGCAATTTCGTTGAGCGAGCGGATGTGCGCCAGGTTGCTTTCCGAAAGGTGCGATTGCAGCAGCGAACCACCGCCGGGCTTGTTCACCCGGGCGTCTTTCGGCACGCCGTTGAGGTATTTGTCGGTCAGCAAGCCTTGGGCCAGCGGAGTGAAGGCGATGACACCGGCGCCCAGGTCTTCGGTGACGTCCAGCAGGTCCTTCTCCACCCAGCGGTTGAGCAGGTTGTAGGCCGGCTGGTGGATCAGCAGTGGCACTTTCCATTCCTGCAACAGCTTGGCGATTTCGCGGGTCTTGACCCCGGAATACGAGGAAATGCCGATGTACAGCGCCTTGCCCTGTTGCACGGCAGTGGCCAGCGCGCCCGCGGTTTCTTCCAGCGGGGTGTCGGGGTCGAAGCGGTGCGAGTAGAAGATATCCACATAGTCGACGCCCAGGCGCTGCAGGCTCTGGTCGAGGCTGGCCAGGATGTATTTGCGCGAGCCGCCGCCCTGCCCGTATGGGCCTGGCCACATGTCCCAGCCGGCTTTGCTGGAGATGATCAGTTCGTCGCGGTACTGCTTGAAGTCTTCACGCAGCAGGCGGCCGAAGTTGATCTCGGCGCTGCCGTAGGGCGGGCCGTAGTTGTTGGCCAGGTCGAAGTGGTTGATGCCCAGGTCGAACGCGGTGCGCAGCAGCGCGCGCTGGGTGTCGATGGGGGTGCTGTCGCCGAAGTTGTGCCACAGGCCCAGGGACAGGGCCGGCAGCACCAGGCCGCTGCGGCCGACGCGGCGGTAGGGAATGGACTCGTAGCGGTCCTGGGCAGCAAGGTAAGTCATCGATTCCTCTCTTTTTCGATAAGGCGCTTGTGGGGCCGGTGCAACGCTCACACAAACTGGTTGGCAGGTTTTTCCAGGCCAAGGTTCTCGCGCAACGTGGTGCCTTCGTATTCGGTTCTGAACAGCCCGCGGCGTTGCAGCTCGGGCACTACATGATCGGCAAAATCCTCCAGCCCGCCCGGCAAATGCGGCACCAGCACGTTGAAACCATCTGCCGCGCCTTGTTCGAACCACTCCTGCAGCTGATCGGCGATCTGCACCGGCGTTCCGATCAGGCTGTAATGCCCGCGACCACCGGCGATCTTGCGGCCCAGCTCGGCCAGGCTCAGGTTCTCGCGGCCGGCCAGCTCGGTCAGCAGTTTCTGCCGGCTTTGCTGGCCACTGTCGGTCAGCGGCAATTCGGGCAACGGGCCGTCAAGCGGGTAGCCAGACAGGTCGAAGTTACCGAGCATACGCCCTAACAACGCCACGCCGACTTCGGGTTCGACCAAAGCCTGAAACGCTTCGAATTTCTCCCGCGCCAAGGCTTCGGTTTCACCGACGACCACGAATACGCCTGGCATGATTTTCAACGAGTCAGGCGTGCGGCCGAACTTGGCCAACCGCCCCTTGAGGTCGCTGTAGAAGGCTTGGGCATTGGCCAGCGAAGTCTGGGCAGTAAAGACCACTTCGGCGGTTTGCGCCGCCAGCTCGCGACCGGTTTCCGAAGAGCCGGCCTGCACGATCACTGGCCGCCCTTGCGGGGAACGGGCGACGTTGAGCGGCCCCTTGACCTTGAAATGTTCGCCGCTGTGGTTGAGCACGTGCAACTTGGCCGGGTCGTAGTATTGGCCGCTGGCCTTGTCGCGGGTGAAAGCGTCATCAGCCCAGCTGTCCCACAGGCCAGTGACCACCCGGTGGAATTCCCGCGCACGGCTGTATCGCTCGGCATGGCCGATGTGTTCGTCACGGCCGAAATTCTGCGCCTCGGCGGCGGCATCGGAAGTCACCAGGTTCCAACCCGCTCGCCCGCCCGACAGGTGGTCCAGCGAAGCGAACTTGCGCGCCACGTGGTAGGGCTCGTTGTAGCTGGTGGTCACCGTGCTGATCAGGCCGATGTGCTCGGTCACCGCGCTCAGTGCCGACAGCAGGGTCAGCGGCTCGAAGTGATCGGAGCGGGCCATGCGGCTGGCGATGTCGCCGGTGGCCGCCGCCACGCTGTCGGCCACGAACAGGGTGTCGAACCGTGCCCGCTCCGCCACCTGGGCCAAGTGCTTGTAGTGCTTGAAATCAAGGCCCGCATTGGCCGGTACGTCAGGATGCCGCCAGGCCGCCACGTGGTGCCCGGTGGCCATCAGGAACGCGCCCAGTTTCAGTTGTCGTGGTGCCTGGCTCATGCTTTAGAAGTCCTTGCGTACTTGAATGCCGAAGTAACGTTGGTCATCGCGCGGTACAGCGCGGTAGACGTAACCCGTGCCGCTGGCCAGCAGCGGCGAGTACGACTTGTCGAGCAGGTTCTTGCCCTCCAGCGATACGCGCCAGCCGCTGTTGTAGTCGGCCAGGGCGACGCTGGCGTTCCAGATGCCATAGGCGCCCTGCTTGGTGTCGGGGTTCTGGCTGATGTCGTATTGCACTTCGCTCTGCCAGTTGTAGTCGGTGCCCAGCTCGATATCCATGCCGTTGTCCAGCGGGATGTCGTAATCGGCGCGCACGTAGGTCTTCCAGTCCGGGCTGAACGGCAGGGTCTTGCCGTTGACGTCGCAGGATGCGGCGGCGCCGGCCGGGCAGCTGAACTGGTCGATGCGTGCATGGGTGTAGGCGAAGGCACCGGACAGTTTCAGGTTGCGCGTGGCTTGCAAGGCCCAGTCGCCCTCCACACCTTCGGTGCTGACGGTACCGGCGTTGATCAAACGGGTCACCACCTGGCCGGCCACGGTGTCGTAGAAGTTGGCCTGGTAGTTGTCATAGTCGCTGTGGAACACGGCCAGGTTGGTGGTCAGGCGGTTGTTCCAGCTGGTGGCCTTCAGGCCCACTTCCCAGGTGTTGGAGGTCTCCGGCTTGAGCGCCTGGGTGTCACGCGGCTGCATGTTGAAGAATACGTTGTAGGCCGGGCCCTTGTAGCCGCGCGAATAGGTGACGTAGCTGGTCACGTTGTCGCTCAGGTCATACTGAAAGCCCAGGCGGCCCGACCAGCCTTCGGCGTTGGTGTCGCCGGAGCTGCTGGTGCTGGGGTTGATACCGTTCACGGCCACTGCCGAGGAGGACACGCGGTCGTGATCGTATTTCAGTTCGTCGTGGGTCCAGCGCAAGCCGGCGATGCCGCGGAACGACGGGGTGAAGTTGAAGGTGTTCTCACCGAAGATCGCATAGCTGTCGCTGGTGGTGCTGTAGTTGGCCAGGCCGTTGTTGGTGGCGGTCGGCGTGATCAGGGTACGCCCGTAGGTTTCCTTGTCCTTGGCGTGCATGTAGTACAGGCCGCCCACATATTCCATGAACTCGCCCTTGGGCGAAGCCAGGCGGATTTCCTGGCTGTACTGGTCGTAGTCCAGGGTGCCCTTGTCTTCGATGCCCGGGAACGCGGTGCTGACGGTGGACAGGCGGTCGGCATCCTGCCACTGGTCGTTGTTCCAGCCGCGCCAGGCGGTGATGGAGGTCAGGGTGTAGTCGCCCAGGTTCCAGTCCAGTTGCGCCGACAGGCCCTTGTTGATGTCATCGACATGGGTGCGGTAATCGCTATTGATGTCACGGTTGTGCGAGGTGGCGTTGACCGGCGACAGGGCATTGGCGAAGGCGGTGCTGCTGGTGCTGCTGACCACGCCGTTGGGCGCATCGCTGCCCGAGTTCATGTAGTCGGCCGACAGGGTCAGCTTGACGTCGTCATTGGGGGTGAACTCCAGCTTGCCGCGCACGCCCTTGCGGTTATAGCCGTTCACTTCCTGGCCGTTGGCCTTGTTGTCGACGTTACCGTCGTAGCTGCTGACCAGGGTGGTGAGGTTGCCCTTGAGCGTGCCGGGGATCAGCGTGCCGCCGATGCCGAAGCGGGTCCGGCTTTCGTTGCCCTGGTAGTAGGACTGCTCCACATAGCCGTGGGTCTCGTCGGTAGGCGCCTTGGTGGTGATGTTGAGCACGCCTGCCGAGGCATTCTTGCCGAACAGGGTGCCCTGGGGGCCCCGCAGCACTTCGATGCGTTCCAGGTCCAGCAGGTCGAGGGTGGCCATGCCGGGGCGGCCGTAGACCACGCCATCGACCACGGTGGCCACGGTGGGTTCGACGCCCGGCGACGTGGAAATGGTGCCCACGCCACGAATGAACAGCGAGGTGTCCTTGTTCGAGGCGCCGGTGCGAAAGTTCACCGTGGGGATCTGCTGGACGATGCTTTCAATATTGGTACGGTTCTCGCGGCCCAGCTGTTCGCCGTCCAACACGGTCACAGCCACGGGCACTTTCTGCAACGACTCTTCGCGGCGGGTGGCGGTCACGGTGACCGACTTGAGCACCGGCTCGGCGCTGCTGTCAGCCGTGGTGGTGGCATCCGCTGCCTGTACCGCGCCCAGTGGCATGGCCGCGCAGGCGGCCAGGGTCCAGCCAAAGGCCTGAACCAGCGCGGTGGTCTTGAAACGATCCCCAAATCGGTTGTACATGTCGGATGCCCTGCTCGAAGGTTGTGCCCTGGCCGTGGCTCTACGGCCACTGCGTCTGTCGTTGTTCGCAGAAAAGGTGTCTTGGGCATTCGCTCGAGCGAGTAGCAGACAAAGCACTTTGTTAGCGCTAACATCGTCAGTATCAGCAATGGGTGAATAGACCGTCCAATACTGAAAAATTACTTTTATATTCTTTTAGGTTTTATGAGCTGCCCATGACCGATGACAAGCGCAAACGCCGTGGCGCCGGCCGCGTTACCCTGGATACCGTGGCCCGCCACGCCGGGGTCTCGGCCATCACCGTGTCGCGCTACTTCAACCAGCCGGAGCAGGTGTCGCCCGAGCGCCGCGAACGCATTGCCGCGGCGGTGGCGGAACTGGGTTATGTGCCCAACCTGGTGGCGGGAGGGCTGGCGTCGGCGCGGGGCAAGATCGTGGGCATGGTGATACCCAACATCTCAGGGCCGATCTTCGCCAACACCATCCAGGGCTTCAGCGATACCCTCAGCCGCCATGGCTACCAGGTACTGTTGGCATCGAGCTATTTTTCCGAGGAACAGGAAGAGAGCGCAGTGCGCGCCTTCCTTGGCTGGGCACCGGCGGCACTGGTGCTCACCAGCCATTTCCACAGTGCGGCGACGGAAAAGATGATTGCCGAAGCGGACATCCCGTTGATCGAGACCTGGGACTACCGGCCTGAGCGCAGCCCGGTGCAGATTGGTTTCTCTCACCACCAGGTAGGCGTCACGGCTACCCGCTACCTGCATGGCAAGGGCTACCAGCGCATCGCCTTCGTGCAGAACAGCGCGGCCGGGGACTTCAGCGCCCTGGAACGGCGTGACGGCTATGCCGCGACCATGAACGAACTGGGGCTCGAACCCCAGGTGTTCGCCCCGCAGGCAGACCTGGCGCCCTTTGAGGCCGGCAAGCAGGCCATGCAGGCGCTGATGGCCAGCGACAAGCGGCCCCAGGCGATCATCTTCGCCAACGACAACCTGGCGGCCGGTGGCCTGCTGGCGGGCCAGCGCGCGGGGCTCAGGATTCCCCAGGACTGCGCGGTGGTAGGTTTCGGCGACTACCCCTTTGCCGAAATGCTCATGCCCAGCCTCACCACCATCAAACCGCCCGCGCTGGAAATCGGTGTGCTGGCGGCCACCCGGGTGCTGGAGAGCCTGGGGGAAGAGCCAGTGGAGCGTCTGAACCTGCTGCAATGCCGGTTGATCGAGCGAGAAAGCGCCTGACTCCGGCGCCTGGTGCATGGTGCCTGGGGCGCGGCCAGATTCGCTGCAATTGCCGGCCGCGCGCGCCCAGGTCAATCGATTCCCGACCTCAACGAACCATGTGCAGGAACTGCATGTGCCGCTCGTACTGGTCCAGGATGTCGTTGATCACCTGTTCCTTGCTGTACCCCACCAGGTCGTAGTCCTGGCTGCCTTCGGCCAGGTGCACCTCGGCGCGGTAGTAGCGGCGGTTCTTCAGCTCCTTCGTGCCCATGCCACCGCGGGCGAACGAGGGGGTGAAGTAGCCGCGCATCAGCACCTGGTAGATGAACGGGCGTTCTTCGCCATGGCCGATTTCCAGGCTGACCTGGTCGTGGCTGAGGTCTTCCTGCGTCACCACCTTCAGGCCTTTCTCGGTGAACACCGCCGACACTTCTTCGATGGCCGGGCGCACGAGGGTGTCCATGAAGCGGTACACCTCGTCGCGCGACGGAAAGTGCACGGCCTGGCTCAGGCGCTGGCGCCAGCCGCCGCGGCCGCGACGGGCGTTGGTGGCGACCGGGGCCAGGGAGTACATCTGCGCGATCTTGCGCTGGGACTCCAGGTAAAACGCCTTGTGCAGGCCCCACATCATCGCCAGCAGGATCAGCGAGAACGGCAGGGAGGTCAGCACCACTGCCGATTTCAGCGAGTCGATGCTGCCGGCGAACAACAGGCCGCTGGTGACCAGCGCGGTCATCACGCCCCAGAACACCCGGAGCCATTTCGGCCCGTCTTCGTCGGCGTTGCCGCCACGGGCAGACAGCGTCGACAGCACCACAGTGCCGGAGTCGGCCGAGGTGACGAAGAACACGAAGCTGATGAACACCGTGACGGCGATCACCGTGCGGCTCCAGGGGTAGGTTTCCAGTAACAGGTACAGCGTCTTCGCGGGGTCGGCCAGGGCCGACTGGCCCAGTTCCGTCATGCCGTGGTGCAGCACCATGTCGATGGCGCTGTTGCCGAAGATCGACATCCACGCCAGGGTGAAACCCAGCGGAATCAGCAGTACACCGAAGACGAATTCGCGGATGGTACGCCCACGGGAGATGCGGGCGATGAACAAGCCCACGAACGGTGCCCAGGCAATCCACCAGGCCCAGTAGAACACCGTCCAATTACCCAGCCAGTCACTGGGTTTGTCGTAGGCGTATACGTCGAAACTCTTGGACGGCAGTGCGCCCAGGTAGTCGCCGACGTTCTGGATCAGCGTGGTGAGCAGGTGCTGGGTAGGCCCGGCGAACAGCACGAACAACAGCAGGGCACAGGCCAGCAGCATGTTGATATCGGACATTACCCGCACGCCCTTGTCCACACCCGAGACTGCGACGATGATCGCCGCGCCCATCATCAGGGTGATGAGGATCACCTGAACCCACTGGCTGTGGGCAACGCCGAACAGGTAGTCCAGGCCGGCATTGAGATGCAGCACGCCGAAACCCATGTCGGCACCAAGGCCGAATACCGTGGCGATGATGCCGAAGCCGTCCACCGCGTAGCCGATGGGGCCGTTGATGCGTTTGCCGATCAGCGGGTACAGGGCCGAACGCAAGGCCAGCGGCAAGTTATGGCGATAGGCGAAATACGCCAGCGCCATGCCGACGAAGGCGAACACGCCCCAACCGTGCAGGCCCCAATGCAGGAACAGCAACTGCATGGCCTGGCGCGCGGCCGCCTCGGTGCCGCCCTGGCCTTGCGGCGGGGTAAGCATGTGGGTGAGGGGTTCAGAGACGCAGAAGAAAAACAGGGTGATGCTGATGCCGGCGGCGAACAGCATGCCGGCCCATGACAGGTAACTGAACTCGGGCTCGTCGTGGTCGGCACCGAGCTTGATCTTGCCGTAGCCAGACAAGGCGGTGACCACCACGAAGACCAGATACAGGGTCATGGCCAGCATGTAGTACCAGCCAACGGTGTTGGCGGCCCAGGCTTGCGCGGCGGTAAGCCAGGCCCCGGCTTGTTGCGGGAAAGCGATGACGACGATGCCGAACAGCAGGATGAAGCTGGCGGCGAAGTAGAACACCGGTGGGTTCATGCGGACATTGCCGCTGGCGGGAGAAGACGAGGCACTCATTTGCAGTGCACCTCGATGGACGGGGAATGGGCTGAATAGAGCGTTTTCAGCAAGGGTTGACCTCCTGTAGAACGCGAATCGCGAACATCTTTTAAATTGAACAGCCGTTCAATTTAACCACACAACCGTTCCCCTACCAAATCAGCGCCCCGGTTGCGGCGCTACTTCTGGGTGCCGTCATCGTGCTGCAGGTTGGCCTGGGTCACGTTGCTGCCCGCGGGTACGTTGCGGGTCAGCCAGACGTTGCCGCCGATGGTCGACCCCTTGCCGATGGTGATGCGCCCCAGAATGGTAGCCCCTGCGTAGATCACCACGTCGTCCTCGACGATCGGGTGGCGCGGGTGGCCTTTCTGCAGGTTGCCCGACTCATCCGCGGGAAAGCGCTTGGCGCCCAGGGTCACAGCCTGGTAGATGCGCACGCGCTCGCCGATGATCGCCGTTTCGCCGATCACCACGCCGGTACCATGGTCGATGAAGAAGCTGGGGCCTATCTGCGCGCCCGGGTGAATGTCGATACCCGTGGCCGAATGCGCCAGCTCCGAGCTGATGCGCGCCAGCAACGGCAGGCCGGCGCGGTACAGGTGGTGCGCCAGCCGGTGGTGGATGATCGCCAGAATACCGGGGTAGCACAGCAGCACCTCGTCGACGCTGCGCGCCGCCGGGTCGCCGTGGTAGGCGGCCAGCACATCGGTATCGAGCAGGCTGCGCAACTGTGGCAGCGCCGCGGCAAACCCCTGGATCAGTTGCAGGGCGTGGGCATCCACGTCTTCCTGGCGTTGCTGGTGGCGGGCGGCGTAGCGCAGTTCCAGGCGCGCTTGCACCAGCAGCGCATTGAGCGCGGCATCCAGGGTATGGCCAACGTAGAAGTCCTCGCTCTCCTCGCGCAGGTCCACCGGGCCGAGGCGCATGGGAAACAGCGCACCACACAGGTGTTCGAGAATGCCGCGTACCGCTTCGCGCGAAGGCAGCTGCCGCCCGCCCTGCTCACCACTGCTGCGCCCGTTCGCACTGCGCCACTGCTCTCGCGCGCCGCGCAACTGGCCGACGATGGACTGCAATTGCCAATGGCCGTTGGCCCCTTGGGGTTTGTCGCTCACGTTGGGTTCTCCTGATATGGCCGCCTGATCGGCGCCCACTCTACGGTAGATTGTCGCACCGCAAAAAGAACGGATTCTGCGCGGCGGTGAACATCTGAACATATGCGCAGGGCTGCGTTCCACGCAGCCCACCGTGCCAGGCTTGCCGCAGGCACGGCGCCTGCCTATAGTCCCCTTTCCCACCACTGCCGGAATCCCCATGATCACGCAATCGCTCGCCCGTTTTCCCCGCCTCGAACTGCTCGGCGCCCCTACCGCGCTGGAAAAGCTCGAGCGACTGTCCCAATGGGTAGGCCGCGATATCTACGTCAAGCGTGACGACCTGACCCCCCTGGCCATGGGTGGCAACAAGCTGCGCAAGCTCGAATACCTGGCCGCCGACGCCCTGGCCCAAGGCGCCGACACCCTGATCACCGCTGGCGCCATCCAGTCCAACCACGTGCGACAGACGGCAGCCATCGCGGCCAAACTGGGCCTGGGCTGCGTCGCCTTGCTGGAGAACCCCATCGCCACTGACGACAGCAGCTACCTGGGCAACGGCAACCGCCTGCTGCTGGACCTGTTCGACGCCAAGGTCGAACAGGTGGAGAACCTCGACAATGCCGATGAACAACTGCAAGCCCTGGCCCAGCGCCTGATCGCCAGCGGCCGCAAGCCGTACCTGGTGCCCATCGGGGGCTCCAATGCCCTGGGCGCCCTGGGTTACGTGCGCGCGGGCCTGGAGCTGGCCGAGCAGATCAAGGCCAGCGGGCTGGACTTCGCCGCCGTGGTGCTGGCCTCCGGGAGCGCTGGCACCCACAGCGGCCTGGCCCTTGGGCTCAGCGAGTCGCTGCCCGACCTTCCGGTGATCGGCGTCACCGTGTCGCGCACCGATGAAGCCCAGCGCCCCAAGGTACAAGGCCTGGCCGAGCGCACCGCGCAGTTGCTCAACGTGCCGCTGCCGGACAGTTTCAAGGTGCAGTTGTGGGATGAGTTCTTCGGCCCGCGCTATGGTGAACCCAACGCCGGTACGCTCGCGGCCATCAAGTTGGTGGCCAATCAGGAGGGCCTGCTGCTGGACCCAGTCTATACAGGCAAGGCCATGGCCGGTTTGCTCGATGGCATCGGCCGCCAGCGCCTGGACGACGGCCCAGTGATTTTCCTGCACACGGGCGGTGCCCCGGCGTTGTTCGCTTACCCAAGCGTATGGAACAATTGATATAGCAAAAAGTAATACTTGTGATTTTTTTAGTATTTTCAGCCATAAAGAGACGCGGCGATAATCTCGCCGCAGCAATCGCCAGGACGCTTTTGCCTTCCCGCCAAAACAACATATGGGGCATCAAATGACTTTCTCTTCATTGCGTCGCAACCTCCTCATCGCCAGCATGGGCCTGGTCATGGGCTCGGCACTGATCGGCCAGGCCGTGGCCGGCGATGAACTCGATACCATCAAGAAGAACGGCGAGATTCGCGTCGGCCTTGAAGGCACCTACCCACCCTTCAGCTTCGTCGACGAAAGCGGCAAGCTGAGCGGTTTCGAGGTCGAGTTCGCCCAGGCGCTGGCCAAGGAGCTGGGTGTGAAGGCCAAACTGGAGCCGACCAAGTGGGACGGTATCCTCGCGGCCGTCGACTCCAAGCGCCTGGACGTGGCCATCAACCAGGTGACCATCTCCGAAGAGCGCAAGAAGAAGTATGACTTCTCCGAACCCTACACCGTGTCCGGCATCCAGGCCCTGACCCAGAAGAAAGACGCCGGCAAGATTGCTTCTGCCAACGACCTGACCGGCAAGAAAGTCGGCGTGGGCCTGGGCACCAACTACGAGCAGTGGTTGAAGGAAAACGTACCCGGCGCCGTCATCAAGACCTACGACGATGACCCTACCAAGTACCAGGACCTGCGCGTGGGCCGTATCGACGCCATTCTGGTCGACCGCCTGGCCGCCTTCGAGCTGATCAGCAAGACCAACGACACCCTGGCCGTGTCGGGCCCGGCGTTCTCCCGCCAGGAAGCCGGCGTGACCCTGCGCAAGGGTGAGCCGGAACTGCTGGCCGCCATCAACAAGGCCATCGACAAACTGCGCGCCGACGGCACCCTGGCCAAGCTGTCGCAGAAGTACTTCAACGCTGATGTCACCAAATGATTGAAGACAGTCTGAAACTGGCGCTGGATTCAGCGCCTTTTTTGCTCAAGGGCGCGTACTTCACCGTCGCCCTGAGCCTGGGTGGCATGTTCTTCGGTTTGCTGCTGGGCTTCGGCCTGGCGCTGATGCGCTTGTCGCGGTTCATGCTGCTGCGGGGAATTTCCCGGGTATATGTGTCGTTCTTCCGCGGCACGCCGTTGCTGGTGCAACTGTTCGTGATCTACTACGGCCTGCCGCAGATCGGTGTGGAACTGGACCCGCTGCCGGCCGCCCTGATCGGTTTCTCGCTGAACATGGCCGCTTACGTCTGTGAAATCCTGCGCGCAGCCATCAGCTCGGTGGACCGTGGCCAATGGGAGGCGGCCGCCAGCATCGGCATGACCCGCGGCCAGACCTTGCGCCGGGCAATCCTGCCCCAGGCCGCCCGTACCGCGTTGCCGCCACTGGGCAACAGTTTCATTTCCCTGGTCAAGGACACCGCGCTCGCGGCCACCATCCAGGTGCCGGAACTGTTCCGCCAGGCTCAGCTGATTACTGCCCGCACCTTCGAAGTGTTCACCATGTACTTGGCCGCTGCCTTGATCTACTGGGTGCTGGCCAGCGCCTTGTCGATCCTGCAGAACCGCCTCGAAGAACGCGTAAACCGCCATGACCAGGAGTCCTGACGCCATGATCGTGGTGGAACAACTGACCAAGCAATTCAACGGCACCACGGTGCTCAAGGGTATCGACCTGCGGGTGGAGGCCGGCGAAGTCGTCGCCATCATCGGCCCAAGCGGCTCGGGCAAGACCACCTTCCTGCGCTGCCTGAACCTGCTGGAAACGCCGGACAGCGGCCGTATCCGCATGGGCGACATCGAGATCGACGGCAGCAAGGTCGCCCAGCAGCAGGGCCTGATCCGCCGCCTGCGCCAGCAGGTAGGTTTCGTGTTCCAGAACTTCAACCTGTTCCCGCACCGCACCGCACTGGAGAACGTCATTGAAGGCCCTGTGGTGGTCAAGAAGACCCCCCGCGCCCAAGCCGAGGCCCTGGGCCGCAAGCTGCTGGCCAAGGTCGGGCTGGCGGGCAAGGAAGGCGCTTACCCGCGCAAGCTGTCCGGTGGCCAGCAGCAACGGGTGGCCATCGCCCGCGCCCTGGCCATGGAGCCCCAAGTGATTCTGTTCGACGAACCGACCTCGGCGCTGGACCCGGAGCTGGTGGGCGAAGTGCTGGCGACCATCCGCGGCCTGGCCGAGGAGAAGCGCACCATGATCATCGTCACCCACGAAATGGCCTTTGCCCGGGACGTCGCCAACCGGGTGGTGTTCTTCGACAAGGGCGTGATCGTCGAACAGGGTGACGCCAAGGCGTTGTTCGCCAACCCCAGGGAGGAGCGTACCCGGCAGTTCCTCAGCAAGTTCCTGGCGGGCTGACGCAATCGCGCAACAGGACTCCCTGCAGGACCGGGCGCAGCTCGGGAACCCGCGGCCTCGGTGTACCCGAGCCGGTGCGGTGGCCGTTCCCGAGCGTTGCCCGTTCCTACAGGCGACTCTCAAGCTCCCCCGGCAGCATCCCGTCGTTGCTGTAGGACGCGTCTGAGTTCGAGCGACGGCAGCGTTCCCACCTTGAACCCTCGCCAGCAACCCCCTATCAAGGACCGCGGCCCATTTGCCGCCATGCCTTGAAGGAGATTTGCCATGCGCCTGTTCAACGGATCTGAACTCTCGCCGCCCACCCTGCCCCAGTGCCCCCACGGCATAGGCGTGCACACCGCCGGGCACCTGAGCGCCACCATCGCCCCCTACCCCGCCATGAACGACGGCGACCTGGTCGAACTGTTCTGCAACGATGCCTTTGTCTGCGCCCGCTCGGCCATGGCCGGGCAGGTACTGCGCCTGCCGCTGCCACCCAGCTTCATCGAGGACGGTGAAGCGCACCTGCATTACCGCGTGCTGCGGGTGGGCCACCGCGCGCAGAAGTCACCCAGCCTGTGCGTGCCCGTGAAACTGCTGTGCCCCGGCGCACCATTGGCGCACGACCCGGTGAACCAGTTCCTCGCCCCCCTGCACCTGCCCGAGCGAGTACTGCACGAAGGCCTGTGCCTGAACCGGATCAAGCGCGGCATGGCATTCACCATCGAACCCTGGCTGAACATGGCCGCCGAGGACCGCGTGACCCTGCGCTGGGGCGACTTGCGCCTGGACCTGCCAGCCCTGCTGCCGGGCCAGGTCGGCCTGCCCGTGAATGGTCGAATTCCCAAGGCGCTGATCCGCGAAGCAGGGCTGGATGATTACCAGGAAGCCACCTATTGCGTCCTCGATCGGGTCGGCAACCCGTCTGGCTGGGCCCCCGCCAGGCAGGTACGCGTGCACCGCGACTCAGCTTCTATTGATATTCCCAAACGTTAGTATATTTAAAATTTATACACGATTAGGGTATATGAACCGGACCACCGGACCAGCGCATTTTCCGCCGCGACAACGCGGCGCTCTTCATGACGTGAGGACGGTATGGTCAGCAACAACGATATCCAGTCGGATCTGGACACCCCTCCACCGCTGCTGCCCGCCCACGTGCTGGGCAGCGACGCCGAGGCCCTGGCGGCCGCCCATGAACTGGCCGCCCTTGCCCGAACCGGCGCCGCCACCCGCGACCGTGAGCGGCAGCTGCCTTGGGCCGAGCTCGAACAATTCAGCCGCAGCGGCCTGGGCAGTATTTCCATTCCCCGCCGCTTCGGTGGGCCACAACTTTCATTCGTCACCATCGCCGACGTGTTCCGCATCATCTCCGCTGCCGACCCGGCGCTGGGGCAAATTCCGCAGAACCAGTTCGGCCTGCTGCACACGCTGGCCGGCGTAGCCACCGAAGCTCAGCAACAGCAGCTGTTCGGTTCGGTGCTGCAAGGGGCACGCATCGGCAACGCGGGCCCGGAAAAAGGCACGCGCAACACCCTGGAAATCAAGGCGCGCATTACCCGCCAGGGCGACGGCTATGTCATCAACGGCCAGAAATTCTATTCCACCGGCGCCCTGTTCGCCCATTGGGTGGCGGTGAAAGCCTTGGACGACGACGGCCGCCAAGTGCTGGCGTTCGTGCCGCGTGGCACCGCTGGGTTGCGCATCGTCGACGATTGGTCTGGTTTCGGCCAGCGCACTACCGCCAGTGGCACGGTGTTGCTGAACAACGTGCCAGTAGCCGCGGAACTGGTTGTGCAAAGCTGGCGCGCCGCTGACACCCCGACCCTGCAGGGCGCCGTGTCGCAATTGATCCAGGCCGCCATCGACGCAGGCATTGCCGAAGGCGCCATCGACGATGCCATCGCCTTCGTCCGCGAGCGCGCGCGCCCCTGGGTCGACGCTAACGTGGAACGTGCCAGCGACGACCTGTACGTGATCGCCGACATCGGCCGCCTTAAGCTCGAACTGCACGCCGCCCAGGCCCTGCTGCGCAAAGCCGGGCAGGTGCTGGACCGGATCAGCACTGGGGTCATCGACGCCGACGCTGCCGCCGTTGCCTCCATTGCCGTGGCCGAGGCCAAGGTGCTGACCACCGAAATCGCCCTGCTGGCCAGCGAGAAGCTGCTGGAACTGGCCGGCAGCCGCGCCACCCTTGCCGAATTCAACCTCGACCGCCATTGGCGTAACGCCCGGGTGCACACCCTGCACGACCCGGTGCGCTGGAAATACCACGCGGTGGGCGCCTACCACCTGAACGGCAGCCGCCCTGCACGCCATTCCTGGATTTGACCAGACCACTGGAGAACGCAATGAACGCATTCACCCCCAACCTGGGGCCGGTGGCCCTTATCCAGTCCGATGACCAGGCCCTGGACGTGGCCCGCGCGCTGGCCGAAACGTTGCGCCAGGACAGCATTGCGCGCGACCGCGAGCGGCGCCTGCCCCACGACGAACTGGCGCTGTTCAGCCGCTCGGGGCTATGGGGCATCAGCGTGCCGAAAGCCTTTGGCGGCGCTGGGGTGTCCAACGTCACCCTGGCCCAGGTCGTAGCCCTGATTGCTCAGGCCGATGCCTCGCTGGGGCAGATCCCGCAAAATCACTATTACGCCCTGGAAGTGCTGCGGGCCAACGGCAGCCCTGAACAGCAGCAGCGCCTGTACGCCGAGGTGCTGGCCGGGCAGCGTTTCGGCAATGCCCTGGCGGAACTGGGCACCAGGACTGCCCACGACCGCACCACCCGCCTGAGCCGTGACGGCGATGGCTACCGCATCAACGGCCGCAAGTTCTACGCCACCGGCGCCCTGTATGCCCAGCGCATCCCCACCTCGGTGGTGGACGAGCAAGGTGTGCAGCAGTTGGCCTTCGTGCCCCGGGCCAGCGCGGGCCTGGAAGTGATCGACGACTGGAGTGGCTTCGGCCAGCGCACCACGGGCAGCGGTTCAGTGGTGTTCGACAATGTCTACGTGGAGGCCCGCGACGTGGTTCCCTTCCAGACCGCCTTCGAACGCCCGACCCCGGTAGGCCCGCTGGCGCAGATACTCCATGCCGCCATCGACACCGGCATCGCCCGGGCGGCCTACGAGGACGCCTTGCACTTCGTGCGCACCCGCACCCGGCCGTGGATCGACTCCGGCATCGAGAAAGCCGTGGACGATCCGTTGAGCCTGAAGACCATCGGCCACCTGGCCATCCGCCTGCACGCCGCTGAAGCCCTGCTGGAGCGTGCCGGCGAGTACCTGGACCGCGCCCAGGCCCAGAGCACCGCCGACAGCGTGGCGGCCGCCTCCATCGCCGTGGCCGAGGCCCGCGCCATCAGCACCGAGATTTCGCTGGCCGCCGGTTCCACCTTGTTCGAGCTGGCCGGCAGCCAGGCCACCCTCGCCGAACATGGCCTGGACCGCCACTGGCGCAATGCCCGGGTGCACACCCTGCACGACCCGGTGCGCTGGAAGTACCACGCCATCGGCAACTACTACCTCAACGACGAGAAGCCGCCGCTGCGGGGGACCATCTGATGACCGCGAAGAAAATCCTGCTCAATGCCTTCAACATGAACTGCGTCGGGCACATCAACCACGGCCTCTGGACCCACCCGCGGGACACCTCCACCCAGTACAAGACCCTCGAGTACTGGACCGAGCTGGCCCAGACCCTGGAACGGGGCCTGTTCGACGGCCTGTTCATCGCCGATATCGTCGGTGTGTACGACGTCTACCAGAACAGCATCGACGTGCCGTTGCGCGAGTCCATTCAGTTGCCGGTCAACGACCCGCTGCTGCTGGTCTCGGCCATGGCCGCGGTGACAAGGAACCTGGGGTTCGGCCTGACCGCCAACCTCACCTATGAACCGCCCTATCTGTTTGCCCGACGCATGTCGACCCTGGACCACCTGAGCCGCGGCCGGGTGGGCTGGAATATCGTTACCGGCTACCTGGACAGCGCCGCCAAGGCCATGGGCCTGAGCGAGCAGGTGGAGCACGACCGCCGCTACGACCAGGCCGACGAGTACCTGCAAGTGCTGTACAAGCTGTGGGAAGGCAGTTGGGCCGACGATGCGGTGGCCAACGACCCGGCTCGGCGGGTGTACGCAGAGCCGGGCAAGGTGCACAAGGTTCGCCACCAGGGCGAGTTCTACCAGGTGGAGGGGTACCACCTGTGCGAGCCTTCGCCACAGCGCACACCCGTGCTGTTCCAGGCCGGTGCGTCGGACCGCGGCCTGCTGTTCGCCGGGCGCCATGCCGAGTGCGTGTTCATCAGTGGCCAGAACAAGGCCAGCACTCGCGCCCAGGTCGACAAGGTACGCGCCAGTGCCGTGGCCGCCGGGCGCCAGGCCGACGACGTGAAGGTGTTCATGGGCCTGACGGTGATCGTCGCGGCCACCGAAGAAGCGGCTCGCGCCAAGCATGCCGAGTACCTCGAATACGCCAGTGCCGAAGCCGGTGTCGCGCATTTCGCCAGTTCCACAGCCATCGACTTCGCCCAATACGAGCTGGACGAGCCCATTCAGTACGTGAAGAGCAACGCCATTCAGTCAGCCACCAAGCACTTGCAGAACAACGACTGGACCCGCCGCAAGCTGCTCGACCAGCACGCTCTGGGCGGGCGCTACATCACTCTGGTGGGCTCGCCGCAACAGGTGGCGGACGAACTGATCGCCTGGCTCGACGAGACCGGCCTGGACGGCTTCAACCTGGCGCGCACCGTGACCCCGGAAAGCTATGTGGACTTCATCGACCTGGTGGTGCCGGAGCTGCAACGCCGTGGGCGCTACAAGACCGAGTACGCCGAAGGGCCGCTGCGCCAGAAGCTGTTCGAGCAAGGCGCACGGCTACCCCAGCGCCACATCGCCAACGAATTCAGACACCTGACCGCCTGATCCGGGCGCAGGAACGCAACGCCGCGGTATGCCGGGTATCGCGCACTGCCTGGCCCCACACGGAACCAGGCCAAACCGTATCGGATTGGAACGAACAGCATGAAAAAGATCGCCACCTTACTGCTCACCCTGGGCCTGGCCACCGGCCTGGCCCAGGCCGCCGACGCGCCGCTGAAAGTCGGCACCACCGCCGCCTTCGCCATTCCCCTGGAAGCCGCGGTGTCCGAAGCCGACAAACAGGGCCTGAAAGTCCAGTTGGTGGAGTTCACCGACTGGATCGCCCCCAACGTCAGCCTCGCCGCCGGCGACATCGACGTGAACTACTTCCAGCACATTCCCTTCCTGGAAAACGCCAAGGCGGCCGCCGGTTTCGACCTGGTGCCCTACGCCCCGGGCATCATCAACAACGTGGGCCTCTACTCGAAAAAGTACAAAAGCTTCGCCGAGCTGCCTGACGGTGCCACCGTGGCCATCGCCAACGACCCCATCAACAGCGGCCGTGGCCTGCAATTGCTGGCCAAGGCCGGGCTGATCACCCTCAAGCCAGGGGTAGGCTACAAGGCCACCGAAGACGATATCACCGCCAACCCCAAGCACCTGAAACTGCTGCAGGTGGAAGCCGTGCAACTGGTGCGTGCCTACGATGACGCCGACCTGGTGCAGGGCTACCCCGCCTACATCCGCCTGGCCAAGACCTTCGACGCCGAGTCGGCGTTGCTGTTCGACGGCGTCGACCACCCCGAATACGTCATCCAGTTCGTGATTCAGCCCAAGAGCAAGAATGACCCGCGCCTGGCCAGGTTCATTGATATCTACCAGCACTCGCCCGTGGTGCGTGCGGCCCTGGACAAGACCTACGGCAAGCTCTACCAGACCGGCTGGGGGAGTTGACCATGAGCCAAGCCCAGCGCCTGCCTGACAGTACGCCCAAGCGCCCGGCCAGCGCCGAGCGCACCGAGCTTCACCCGGAACTGGCCAACGCCCACGTACGCTTCATTGGCGTGGGCAAGACCTACCAGGGCCAGGAGGGGCCCGTGCAGGCCCTGCACGGCATTGACCTGAGCGTCCAGCGGGGCGAGATTTTCGGCATCATCGGCCGCAGCGGTGCTGGCAAGTCTTCGCTGATCCGCACCATCAACCGCCTGGAGCAACCCAGCAGCGGCCGAGTGCTGATCGACCAGGTGGACATCGGCGAATTCGACGAAGACCGCCTGGTGCAACTGCGCCGACGCATCGGCATGATCTTCCAGCATTTCAACCTGATGTCAGCCAAGACCGTGTGGCAGAACGTCGAACTGCCGTTGAGGGTAGCCGGCGTGGAACAGGGCGCCCGGCACCGCAAGGTCACCGAATTGCTCGACCTGGTGGGCCTGGCCGACAAGCACCATGTCTACCCGGCGCAGTTGTCCGGCGGGCAGAAACAGCGGGTGGGCATTGCCCGGGCACTGGTGCACGACCCGCAGATTCTGCTGTGCGACGAGGCGACTTCCGCACTGGACCCGGAAACCACCGAGTCGATCCTGGCGCTGTTGCGCGACATCAACCGGCGCCTGGGCCTGACCGTCATTCTCATCACCCACGAAATGGCGGTGATCCGCGATATCTGTGACCGCGTGGTTGTGCTGGAGCAAGGCCAGGTGGTCGAACAGGGCCCGGTATGGCAGGTGTTCGGCGACCCACGACATGAGGTCAGCAAGACCCTGCTGGCCCCGCTGCAGCACGGGGTGCCGGCCGAGCTGCAAGCGCGCCTGCACCCACAGCAAGCATCCCCTACGGAGGCGCTGGTACTGAGCTTGCGCTTGAACGGTACCGATGGCGAAGAACCTGACCTGTCCGCCCTGTTCCACAGCCTGGGTGGCCGGGTAAGCCTGCTGCAGGGTGGCGTGGAGCGCATTCAGGGCAGGGCCTTGGGGCAACTGGTGATTGCCGTGGCGCACTCGCCCCTGGGGCGTGAACAATTGGTGGAACGCGCGGCCTTGTGGGCCGACCGTGTGGAGGTGCTGGGCTATGTGGGCTGAACGACTCTTGCAAGGCACCCTGGACACCCTGCTGATGGTGGGCGTGTCATCGCTGATCGCGCTGCTGCTGGGCATTCCCCTGGCGGTTGTCCTGGTGACCAGCGGCAAGGGCGGCATCTACCAGGCACCCACGCTGAACCGGCTGCTGGGCGGCTTCGTCAACCTGTTCCGCTCGGTTCCGTTTCTGATTCTGATGGTGGCGCTGATTCCCTTCACCCGCCTGATCGTCGGTACCACCTATGGGGTGTGGGCTGCCGTGGTGCCCCTGACCATCGCGGCCACGCCATTCTTCGCACGCATCGCCGAGGTCAGCCTGCGCGAGGTCGACCACGGCCTGATCGAAGCGGCCCAGGCCATGGGCTGCCGACGCTGGCACATCATCTGGCACGTGCTGCTGCCGGAAGCGCGGCCTGGCATCGTCGGCGGTTTCACCATCACCCTGGTGACCATGATCAACTCCTCGGCAATGGCCGGTGCCATAGGGGCGGGCGGGCTGGGCGATATTGCCTACCGTTACGGCTACCAGCGTTTCGACAGCCAGATCATGCTCACCGTGATCGTGCTGCTGGTGGTGCTGGTGGCGTTCATTCAGTTTGGCGGTGATCGGCTGGCCAAGGTGTTGAACAAGCGCTGAGGTATCATCGCGGCAAGACCATCAGTTGGCGAACCGCGATGACCCTCGACCCCAAGGCCCTGCAGCAGATCACCGAGACTACGCTGGGCAACTACAACCAGACCGCCGAGCGCTTCCGCGAAGGCACACGCGACCACGATGTGAGCCAGAACATCGAGGCCTTGCTGCGGCATATCCAGGTGCCGGCACCCGCGCGGATACTCGATTTCGGCTGTGCGCCGGGCCGCGACCTGCGCACGTTCACCGCCCTTGGCCACACGGCCACGGGGCTGGATGGCAGCGAACGCTTTGCCGAAATGGCGCGGGCCGACAGTGGGTGCGAGGTGTGGCAGCAGAATTTCCTGGCGCTGGACCTGCCCGCCGGCCAGTTCGACGGTATTTTCGCCAACGCCGTGCTGTTTCACATTCCGACCCAGGAACTTCCCCGGGTACTGCGCCAACTGCATGCCACGCTCAAGCCTGGCGGCGTGTTGTTCAGCTCCAACCCCCGGGGCGAGAACCAGGAAGGCTGGAACGGCCCCCGTTACGGTGCCTACCACGACCTGGAGAACTGGCGGCGGGTACTGGCAGAGGCGGGCTTCACGGAGCTTGAGCACTACTACCGCCCGGCAGGGCTGCCGCGTGAACAGCAGCCTTGGTTGGCGAGCGTCTGGCGCAAGGCGTAAGCCTGCGCCTCGCCGCGTAATCAGGTCTTGCGCGGTTCCTTGATCTTGTACCAGGCCACATAAAGCGCCGGCAGAAACAGCAGGGTCAGCAGCGTGGCGCTGATGATGCCGCCGATCATGGCGTAGGCCATGGGACCCCAGAACACTTCACGGGCGATGGGGATCATGCCCAGGCTGGCGGCCGCGGCCGTCAGCAGGATTGGCCTGCGACGGTGCTGGGTGGCTTCCACCACGGCGTCCCATGGCTCATACCCGTCCCGCTCGAAGGCGTCGATCTGGGTCACCAGGATCACCGAGTTGCGGATGATGATGCCGATCAGCGCCAATATCCCCAGTATCGCCACAAAGCCCATGGGCGTGCCCGTCGGCACCAGCGCCACCACTACGCCGATCAACCCCAGCGGCGCGACGCTGGCCACCAGGAACATCTTTTGCACACTGTGCAGCTGGATCATCAGGAAGGTCGCCATCAAGAACACCATCAACGGCACCACCCGCGCGATGGGGCCCTGGGCCTTGCCACTTTCTTCCACGGTACCACCGGTGGCCACCTTGAAACCGGTGGGCAGGCTGCTGGCGAACTTCTCGATGGTCGGCTTGAGCTGGGTAACCAGGTCGGTGGGCTGGATCTGGTCGCGCACCGCGGCTTTGATGGTGATGGTGGGCAGGCGATCACGCCGCCACACCAGCGGCTGTTCCAGCTCGTAACGCACCGTGGCGAAGGCCAGCAGTGGAATGGAGACCCCACTGGGGGTAACGATCTGCAGGTTCTGCAGGGTTTCCGGCGAGTCGCGCTCGACGTTCTCCGCCCGGCCCACCACGTTGATCAGGTAGATATCATCATTCACCTGGGTCACCGCCGTACCACTGACGATGCTGTTCATCAGCTTGGCCACGTCTTCGGATGACAGCCCCAACTGCCGGGCCTTGTCCTGGGCGATGTCGATACGCAGCACCTTGCCCGGCTCGTTCCAGTCATAAATGATTTCGCCGATATGCGGGTTCTGGTCCAGCAGGGTGGCCAGGTCGATGGCGTGCTTGCGCACCTGGTCGATGTCCTTGCCGCTGACCCGGTACTGGATCGGCCGCCCCACTGGCGGGCCCATTTCCAGGGTTTGCACGTAGCTGCCGATGCCGACGAAATCTTCGCGCAGACGCTTGCGCAGCCGGTCCATCAATGCGGCGCGCTGCTCCAGGCTCTTGCTGACGATCACCAACTGGGCGTAGTAAGGGTTTTCCAGTTGCTGGTCCAGGGGCAGGTAGAAACGGATGGCGCCCTGGCCGATGTAAGTACTCCAGCGCGCGATGTCCGGGTCGTCCTTGAGCGTGGCTTCCAGCTTGTCGACGGCCTTGCGGGTTTCGTTGATCGAAGCGTTCTGCGGCAGGTTGAGTTCCAGCAGCACTTCGGGCCGGTCGGAAGACGGAAAGAACTGGTTCTGCACAAAGCGCATGCAGAACACCGCCAGCAGGAACAGCCCCACGGTGATCAGGATCGTCAGCCAGCGATGGCGCATGGCCCACAGCAGCCCGCCGTTGAAGGCCCGGCCGATGCGCCCGGGCTCATCGGCGTGCGGCTTCACGTTGGTGCTGAGGATATGCACACCCAGCACTGGCGCGAACAGCACCGCCACGCCCCAGGACACCAGCATGGCCACGGCAATCACGGCGAACAGGGTAAAGGTGTACTCACCCGCGGAGCTTGCATTGAGGCCGATGGGCACGAAACCGGCTACGGTCACCAGGGTACCGGTGAGCATCGGGAACGCAGTGGAGGTATAGGCGAAGGTGGCGGCCTGCTCCTTGGTCTCGCCTTTCTCAAGGCGCGTGACCATCATCTCCACGGTGATCATGGCATCGTCCACCAGCAAGCCCAGGGCGATGATCAGGGCACCCAGGGAGATCCGTTGCATGGTGATGCCGCTGTACTCCATGAACACGAAGACCATGGCCAGCACCAGCGGAATGGAACACGCCACCACCAGCCCGGCACGCACGCCCAGGCTGATGAAGCTCACCACCAGCACGATGATAACGGCCTCGAACAACGCGCTGGTGAAGCCGCCCACGGCCTCTTCCACCACCTGAGCCTGGTCGGAGACATTGTGGATGCCGACACCCACCGGCAGGTCGGCGGTGATCTCGGTGATGCGCTGGTGCAGCGCCTTGCCGAAGGTCTGGATGTTGCCGCCGTCACGCATGGCGATGGCAAGGCCAATGGCCGGCTGGCCGTTGTAGCGGAACATGGGCGTGGGCGGGTCGCTGTAGCCGCGCTGAATATCAGCCACATCGGCCAGACGATAGAACCGGTCATTGAGCCGCAGGTTCACCGCCGCCAGGTCTTTCTCGGAAGCGAACTGGCCGCTGGTGCGCACCGAAATGCGCTCGGGCCCGGCTTCGATGACCCCGGCGGGGGTCACGGCGTTCTGGCTCTGCAAGGCCTCTACCACTTGGCGCTGGTCGATACCCAGGGCGGCCAGCTTGCGGGTCGAGAAATTGAGGTAGAGCACCTCGTCCTGCTGGCCGATCAATTGGATCTTGCCCAGCCCCGGCACCTGGCGGATCTCGGCCCGGGCCTGCTCCACGTAGTCGCGCAGCTGGCGCATGCTCAGGCCATCGGCGGTAAAGGCGTAGATGGAACCGAACACGTCACCGAATTCATCGTTGAACGCCGGCCCCTGGATACCCTGGGGAAAGCTGCTGCGAATGTCGTCGATCTTCTTGCGTACCTGGTACCAGATCTGCGGAATGGCCTTGCCGTTGGTGGTGTCGCGCAGGTACACGAACACGGTCGACTCACCGGGCCGGGTGTAACTCTTCACGTAATCCAGCGAATCCAGCTCTTCGAGCTTCTTCTCGATGCGGTCGGTGACCTGCAGCAGGGTTTCGTCCTGGGTTGCGCCCGGCCAGCGGGTCTGGATGACCATGGTCTTGATGGTGAAACTGGGGTCTTCCTCGCGGCCCAGGTTGAGGTAGGAAAATACCCCCATCAGCAACGCCACGAACATCAGGTACCAGACGAAGGACTGGTGCTTGAGCGCCCAGTCGGACAGGTTGAAGCTTCCTTTCATCGCGTACTGCCCTCGTCCACTTTGACCTTCTGCCCCGGCTTGAGGCTGTTGACGCCGGCGCTGACCACCCGCTCGCCGGCCTTGACCCCGGCGCTGATCACTACACGGCCCTCGGCGCGGCTCAACACCTGCACGTCACGGGGGGCGACGGTCTGATTCTGCAGGTCGATCACCCAGATACGAGATTTGCCTTCGACTTCCTGAATAGCGCTGAGGGGCAATTCCACCCTGGGTTCGATGGCCGTGCTCAGGGTAACGCTGATGGCGGTGCCCAAGCGCAAGGCCGCCGGGGTTTCAGCCAGGGTCAGGCGCGCACGGCGGGTGCGGGTGGCGCTGTCGGCCTGGGGTTCGAGTTCGCGCACGGTGGCCGTGGTATTGATGCTCGGCTCCAGTTGGTCAGCCACTTTGAAACGAACGTCGCGGGGCAGGTTTTCCGCCAGCGATGAAGGCAGATCGATGACCGCCTCCTTGATGTCCGGGCGCGCCAGGGTCACCACTTCCTGACCGGCGCTGACCACCTGGCCAGCTTCGACGTTCCAGTGGGTGACCACGGCGTCGTGGTCCACGCGCAGTTCGCTGTAGTTGAGCTGGTCCTTGGCCTGGCTGACCGAGGCCTTGGCCTGGTCCAGCGAGGCGCGGGTGGTCTTGAGGTTGGTCTGGGCCACGTCCAGTTGCGCCTGGGCGCCGACGCCGCGGTCGAACAGCTCCTGCTGGCGGCGAGCATCGGCCTGGGCATTGATCCACTGGGCCTGAATCCGCGCCAGGTCACCCTGGCTGGAGCGCACCTGGTTCTGCAGGTCGGTAGGGTCCAGGGTAGCCAGCAGGTCACCAGCTTTTACTTCGCTGCCCACGTCCACGGCCCGACGGGCAATGCGGCCCGATACCCGGAAGCCAAGGGTGCTTTCATAGCGGGCCTGGATGGTACCGGCGAAGCGGCCCAGTTGCGCTACGTCCAGTGGGCTGACCTGAACCGACAATACCGGGCGCACCGGTTCTGGCGGCGCCTCCTCCCTGGAGCAGCCCACCAGCAGGACACCCAGGCAGGCCAGTGCGGTCACGTGCTTCATGGCTTGTCCTCGGCATGTTCCTGCTCGGCGATTTCCACCTGCATGTCCGGGTGCAGCAATTGGCCGCCCGCCACCACTACTTTCTCGCCGTCGTGCAAGCCGTCGGCGACCACCACCTTGCCGGTCAGGTAGCGGCTGACGCTGACCTTGTGCAGGTTAGCCTTGCCCTGGTCATCCACCACCCACACGGCAGGGTCGCTACCGTCCTTGGTCAGCGCTGACCAGGGCAGCTCGACACTGGGGCGCGCCGGCCCGGTCAGGGTGCCGCTGACCACGGAGCCCAGGGTCATGCCAATGGGCAGGCTATCCAGGGCTACCTTGACCTGCAAGGTACCGGTCTGCGCCGACACGGCCGGGGTGACTTCACGGACCTTGCCGCGGGTTTGCACACGTGGGTCTTCCACCAGGCTCACGGGCACCGGCTGTTCGGTAGGCGGCTGCACGAACAGTGATTCATAGACGTTGAACACCGCGTCACGCTCGCCGTCGCGGGCCAGGCTGAAGATCGGCACAGTGGCCTGCACCACCTGCCCTACTTCGGCCTGGCGGGCGGTGATGATGCCTGGCGCATCCGCCACCAGGTCGGTATAGCTCAATTGCTCGCGGGCACTGGCCAATTGCGCGTTGGCGGCGGCCAGGGCGCTTTGGCTGCTGCGCAGCGCGGCCTGGGCGGAGTCGTATTCACTCTGGCTGGTGTAGCCCTTGGGTAGCAGCTTTTGCTGGCGCACGAAGGCGGCCTGGGTCTGGGTGACCCGCGCCTGCTCGGCGAACACGGCGGCCTTGGCGGAGTCGACATTGGTCTGCAGGTCTTTGGGGTCCAGCTGGGCCAGCACCTGGCGGGCGCTGACACGGTCACCCACATCGACCATGCGCTTGATGATCTTGCCGCCCACGCGGAACGACAACTGGGTTTGCACCCGCGCCTGGATATCCCCGGTGAGGCTTACCGGCGGCGCGAAATCCAGCGCCTGCACAGCCTGCACCCGCACCCGCGGGCGCTCGGGTTCAGGTTGTTTATCCTGACCACAACCGGCCAGCGCTACCGCCAGGCACAGCCCCCCCACGAACCTCAACCGAACAACCGCCATGCAGGCTCCTTTGCGTGCGTATCCCAGCCCAGAATTGATGCGACTGTGATCGTAGCTCAGGGTTCATCGAATATACAGAGATGATCGGAGATTTTGGCGGCACGATTGCGGCCTGGGGTAGCTGCTTCCGGGCAGGGCACCCCGCCCGAACGCCAACATCTGTTTTGCAGGCAGGATGGATCTTTTCTGCACGTTCGTACTCGAAACCCCCAACCTGCCTACCGCCAAGGAAGCCCCATGATGACCAACAAAACGTCGACCCCGCCTGCCCCTCAGGATTTCATCAAGCTGCTGGCCGCGTTGCGCCGCGCCGTAGCAGCCCCGCGCTGATCAGCAGGCAATAAAAAACGCCGACGCTGTGCAAGCCGTCGGCGTTTTTGTTTCAGCCTGAATCAGAACGCAGGCAACACCGCGCCGTTGTACTTCTTGGCGATGAATTCCTTCACTTCCGGGCTGGTCAGGGCAGCGGCCAGTTTCTTGATGGCGTCGCTGTCCTTGTTGTCCGGGCGGGCAACCAGGTAGTTCACGTATGGCGAATCGGCGCCTTCGATCACCAGAGCATCCTTGGCCGGGTTCAGGCCGGCGTCCAGGGCGTAGTTGGTGTTGATCATGTCCAGGTCAACCTGGTCCAGGGCGCGTGGCAGCATGGCCGATTCCAGCTCCTTGAACTTCAGATGCTTGGGGTTCTCGGCGATGTCTTTCGGGGTAGCCAGGGCGTTCTTCGGATCTTTCAGGGTGATCAGGCCGGCTTTCTGCAGCAGGATCAGTGCACGGCCGCTGTTGCTGCCTTCGTTCGGAATGGCAACGGTGGCGCCGTCCTTCAGCTCAGACAGCGACTTGATCTTTTTCGAGTAGCCACCGAAGGGTTCAACATGCACGCCGACCACGGTCACCAGGTGGGTACCCTTGCCGTCGTTGAAGTTTTGCAGGTATGGCAGGGTCTGGAAGTAGTTGGCGTCCAGACGCTTCTGGTCAACCTGCACGTTGGGCTGCACGTAGTCGGTGAATACCTTGATCTCCAGGTCCACGCCTTCCTTGGCCAGGGTTGGCTTGACCAGCTCCAGGATCTCGGCATGCGGTACCGGGGTGGCAGCGACCACCAGTTTCTCGTTGGCGTTGGCAACACCCATGGTCAGGGCGGCGGCCAGGGCAGTGAACAGCAGAGCCTTTTTCATGCAATGTCCTTGATCAATAAGGTGCCAGCGGCTTGATTGGCTGGCTTGGAGGCGGACGATACCGATATTCTTTATGCCAAGACAATATCTTTTATTTCGCTGCTTATGCCCTTTTCAACATTTTCCGGCCAATGGCCATGTCCGCGCCTCATGCATGCCTCAGCCCTTGTGTTGCGCCAGGCGCAACGCCGTCCGTTCCACAAGCGCCTTCAACCCCTGAAGGCTTGAGCCAGAGCCTTCGCCAAGCAGCAGCTGGATCTGGTGTTCAATATCCGCCAGGGGGTCGACGATAGCCGGCAGGTTCAAGTGTTCCGGCAGGATCTCATCACCACTGCTGACCAGCAGCGCGAAATGGATGACATTTTCAAGCTCCCGGGTATTGCCCTGCCAGACATGACGCTCCAGAACCAGCTGCGCACTTTCGCTGATCAGCGGAACGGGCAGGTTCAGGCGTACGCTGTAGATGCCGACGAAATATTCGGCCAACGACAGGATATCGCCCGGCCGTTCACGCAACGCAGGCAGCTCCAGCTGGCCCTCGCTGAGGTAATGAAACAGGCGCTCGTTGAACTTGCCCGCCGCTACCGCCTGGGCCAGGTCGATGCTGGTCGCGGCCACCAGGCGCACATCCACGGGGCTGGGCTGCTGCGCGCCCACACGGGTCACTTCATGGTTTTCCAGCGCCGCCAGCAATTTGGTCTGGATGGGTAACGGCAGGTCACCTATTTCATCCAGGTAAAGGGTGCCACCGTTGGCCGAACCGAACCAGCCGGCCCGGCTGCTGACCGAACCACTGTAGGCGCCCGCCGTGTGGCCGAACAGCTCGGCATCAGCGTAGGTAGGGCTGATGGCCCCGCAATTGACCGACACGAACAGGCCGCCGCGGTCGCTGGCACGGTGAATGTGCCGCGCCAGCAACTCCTTGCCGGTGCCGGTCTCGCCGCGTATCAGTACCGGCAAGGCACGGCTGGCCAACCGCTCCATGTCCTCGCGCAATTGGCGGGAACGCGGGTCGACGAATACCAGCGCCTTGGCACGGATGCTCAGCGGGCTCTTGTCGGCTTCGGGAAAGGTCAGCAACGGCGGACCGAATTGTTCAGACTGGCTCATGAAAAAAACCTTATGCGCGACGCAAGGCGTGCTGCTCGATACGACCCTGCAAGCGGTACAGATAAGCGAAACCCTGCTCCCAGCGCTGGTGGCCGGACTTGACGTTGATATGCCCGGCGCCGGTGATGAGGCCGGCCTCGCTACCCCAGTCGCGGGCCATTTCCAGAGCACGCGGGGCACTGACGGCCGGGTCATTGTCGGAACTGACGATCTGGCTGGGAAAAGGCAACAGGTGACGCGGGACAGGTGCGAAATTGCGCAATGCGGGCGAGCAGGCCGGCCGCTCGACATCGGCAGGGGCAACCAGCAGCGCTCCACGCACCTTGCGTAGCGATGCCAGTGGCGCGTGCTCAGCCCAGTGGGCCACGGTCACACAGCCCAGGCTATGGGCGATCAGGATGGCGGGCGTGTCATCAGCGTTGACCGCTTGTTCCAGCGCACCGACCCAGGCCTCGCGCTGAGGGGCGAACCAGTCCAGTTGCTCGACCCGCGCACTGTTGGGCAGGCTGTTCTGCCAATGTGTTTGCCAATGGTCCTCGGGCGAGCCCTGCCAGCCTGGGACTATCAGATAGCGGATCGATTCACTGCGCATGGAATACGCCTCCTGCATCATTTTGCGTGGGGTTCAGTATAAGGGTCGGTCATATATCCGTTAAGGAATAAGAAGCTATTTGTTAATAACTTATAACCATATAACTGGGCCGCTTAAGGCCGGATTCCCGACAATCTAAATTATAATCATTCTCATGTATAGGTTTGACGGCGCCTTGCCCTGTGCCTTCAGGCTGCCGCTTCGCAGACCAGGTGTTGCTTGGACGCGGCCAGCGACCGCTGCCACGGGGAGAGATACCTGCTGAATAGGTGTGGGTCGGATCCGACATCATCGGGCTGTCCACTTCGGACAATCACCCTTACAAGGAACGTTTAATCATGACCAATGATCAAGTAATCGCTGCAATCGCTCACCTGGTCGGTACTCAGTATGAGCCCGGCGTAAAAGCCCAGATCACCCAACTGACCGAGCGTGCTCGTGTCGTCGGCCCAAACGAAATGTCGACCAGGGAATATGACCTGAACCGCGTCCATATCGTCGCCAACGCCACCGGCACCATCGAGGCGTTCACGTTCGGCTGACCCAACGCTGAGCAAAAAAAAGGCCCGTATCGTGAGATACGGGCCTTTTTTTGTCGGGCGAAAATCAATTACTTGATTTTGCCTTCCTTGTAGATCACGTGCTTGCGAACAACCGGATCATATTTCTTGATCTCGATTTTGTCCGGGGTGGTGCGCTTGTTCTTGTCGGTAGTGTAGAAGTGACCAGTACCGGCACTCGAAATCAAACGAATCAATTCACGCATGATTTTGCTCCCTTAGACCTTGGCGCCAGCAGCGCGGATTTCGGCCAGCACGACATCAATGCCACGCTTGTCGATGATACGCATGCCTTTGGCGGATACGCGCAGACGCACGAAACGCTTCTCGGACTCGACCCAGAAGCGGTGATGCTGCAGGTTCGGCAGGAAACGACGACGGGTTTTGTTGTTTGCGTGGGAAATGTTATTCCCGGTTACCGGACCCTTACCGGTAACTTGACAGACTCTCGACATGCCTCAGCCCTCTAAAACCACATGCCCAACCCGGCATGGGTTGGCCGCTTATCTCTCAGTCTTGGCGCCAGGCGCCGCGTTTCTTCAGGGGTCTTACCAGCCTCGCTCGCAGGCGAAGGATCCGGGCCCCTAGAAAAGAGCGCTGCTTTATACCAGAAAGACCTGCGGGCAACAACCATGACCTCACTTTCAATTTTCATCCGCCGCCGTTCCGCAGGCCCAAAGGCCGCCGTTACGGGGTGCGCTGACGGGCGACCGCTCGTCGTGCCATCGGCGAAAATTTGGATAGTCAATTGCCCCGCGGATCTCTAGGGTAGGAACTTTATCCAGACTGCACTGGCAGATGGGCCATCAATCAGCCAAGGAACTCACCCATGCGTCTAGCGACTTTGCCGCTGCTGCTCGCTCCTCTCTTCACCCCGTTGCTGGCCCAGGCGGCACCGTTGACCGTGTGCACCGAAGCCAGCCCCGAAGGTTTCGACGTGGTGCAATACAATTCGCTGACCACCACCAACGCTTCCGCCGATGTGCTGATGAACACCCTGGTGGACTACGATACCGCCAAGGCCAAGGTGGTGCCGAGCCTGGCCGACAGCTGGACGTTGTCAGCCGACGGCCTGACCTACGAGTTCAAGCTGCACCCCGGGGTGAAATTCCACAAGACCGAATACTTCAACCCCAGCCGCGACCTGACGGCCGACGATGTGGTGTTCAGCTTCCGACGCATGCTGGATGAGGACAACCCCTGGCACAAGATTGCCCAGAGCGGCTTTCCCCACGCCCAGTCCATGCAACTGCCCAGCCTGATCAAGAAAGTCGAGGCCGTGGACCCACTGACCGTGCGCTTCACCCTGGCCCATGCCGACTCCACCTTTCTGGCCACCCTGACCATGGGCTTCGCCTCGATCTACTCCGCCGAATACGCTGACCAGTTGCTGCGCGCCAACACCCAGGACAAGCTCAACAGCCAACCCATCGGCACCGGCCCCTTCGTCTTCGGCCGTTTCCAGAAAGACGCCGTGGTGCGCTACCGCGCCAACCCCACCTACTTCCGCGGCAAGCCTGCGGTGGACCCATTGCTGTTCGCCATCACCGGCGACACCACCGTGCGCTTGCAGAAACTCAAGCGCAACGAGTGCCAGATAGCCCTGTCTCCCAAGCCGCTGGATGTGGATGAAGCCAGCAAGGACAGTTCGCTGCAGGTGATCAAGACGCCGGCGTTCATGACCGCCTTCGTGGCCATCAACAGCCAGCACCCGCCGCTGGACAAGCCTCAGGTGCGCCAAGCCATCAACCTGGCGTTCGACAAGGCCAGCTACCTCAAGGCAGTGTTCGAAGGCACCGCGGTGGCCGCCAACGGCCCCTACCCGCCCAACACCTGGAGCTACGCCAAGGACCTGCCTGGCTACAACTACGACCCGGCCAAGGCGCGCGAACTGTTGGCCAAGGCAGGCCTGAAAGACGGTTTCAGCACCACTATCTGGACCCGCCCGTCCGGCAGCCTGCTCAACCCCAACCCCAGCCTGGGTGCACAGATGCTCCAGGCGGACCTGGGCAAGGTGGGCATCAAGGCCGAGATCCGCGTGATCGAGTGGGGCGAGCTGATTCGTCGCGCCAAGGCCGGTGAGCACGATCTGCTGTTCATGGGCTGGGCTGGCGACAACGGCGACCCGGACAACTTCCTGACCGCGCAATTTTCCTGCGCGGCCGTGCAGTCAGGCACCAACTTCGCCCGCTACTGCGACCCGGCGCTGGACAAGCTGATCACTGCCGGCAAGACCACTGGCGACCAAGGGGTACGCAGCAGGCTATACCTGCAGGCCCAGCAGCAAATTCAGGAGCAGGCCCTGTGGGTGCCGCTGGCGCACCCTACCGCCGCCGTGCTCGCCCGTGACAACGTCAAGGGCTACCAGGTGAGCCCATTCGGGCGGCAGGACTTCTCGAAGGTCACAGTGGGCCAATAACCGCCTTGCAACTGCACCAAGTCAGGGCCGCATCGCGGCCCTGCACGTTTCAGGGGCGAAAAAACCGCTACGATCGTCCATAAACGCCGTCGAAATACCCGTGAACGTCATGGCAGGCAAATTGCTACTACTGACTCATCCTTTGTAGCCAAAGTAAGGAATGGCCAATGCCCCTGCGTAGCGACTCGATGCAGCTCTCCCCCGCCGAACGCCGCTGGCTGCCCTGGTTCGGCAAGACCGGCAAGCTGGCCATGCGCTGGGCCTGCCACTGGAACCGGCATGCCGCGCCTACCCTGGAGAAGACTTTCGAGGCCATCGCCGATACCCGGGTCAAGCTGCTGCATGCCTGGGCCAATGAGCAATGGCAGCACCTGGCGGAACTGGCGGCCATCCTGGCGCGTGAAGCCGGTGGCCTGGATGCCGGGCTGCTGGCTGACAAGCTGCGCCAGGCTCCCTGCTTTTCCGAGTTGTTCGTGGTCGACCCGCAAGGCCAGTTGCTGGCCAGCACCTTCAACGGCGCCGCGCAGGGCCGCCAAGTGAATCCGGCGGCACTCAAGGAAGGTCTGAAAGCCCCTTTCCTGCACGGCCCGTACGTTGACCCGCTGACGCTGCAGATCGGCCCTTCCACGTCGCGCTTCCACGATGAAGTGACGCTGATGTTCTACCAGCCGCTCACGCATGATGGCAAACCCCACGGCTGCCTGTGCGGTCGTGTACCCAATGACGTGCTGGGCGACCTGATTCAGCGCGAAGCCGGGCACATCTTCCCGGAATCGGGGGACAACTACCTGTTCATGGCTCAATCGCGGTTCGACGCCGCGGTGGCCCCTGGCACCGCCCTTTCGCGCTCACGCTTCGAGGACAACGCCTTCACCCACGGCGACAACCTCAAGGGCGGGGTCAACACCGCCTTCGGTGTGGTCCGCGTGCAGCGCCATACCGAACTCGAGCTGCGCTTCACCGACCCGGCCACCGGGCAACTGCACCCTGGCATCCGCGAAACCATGCGTGCGGGCAGCAACCTGTTCGTCACCTACCCCGGCTACTCCGATTACCGCCACATTCCGGTGGTCGGCAAGGGCGTGACCTTTCAATTACCGGGCTCCCCGGACCGCTGGGGCATGATGTGCGAGGCCGACCTGGAAGAGGTCTACCGCCGCCGCTCCCTGACCCACGGGTTGATGAAGCCCTACCTGGTGACCATGGCCGGGCTGTTCGCCTGCAACTTCGGCGTGCAGCATTACAGCGGCCTGGACCAGACCTTCATCGACCTCATCCAGGTGTTCAGCATCCTCATCGCCGGCCTGCTGTTCAGCGCCCTGGGGCCCAAGCGCCTGGCCGCCCGACTGGAAGCCATGACCGACGTGATCCGCACCATCGCCGAGGGCGAAGGCAACCTGCGCCAGCGCCTGGACACCGCGACCATGGCCAATGATGAAACCGGGGACATGAGCCGCTGGATCAACAGCTTCATTGACAACCTCGACGCGGTGGTCGGCCAGGTCATCGCCGCCTCCCACTCGGTGGGGCAGACCAACGAAATGATGCTGGGCAAAAGCCGCATCGCTGGCCAGACCTCCAACGATGTGGCGCAGGCCATCCACCGCATGATGATCATCGTCGAGGGCCAGCTTGGCGAGATCCAGCAAGCCTCCCTGACCGCCGAGCAAATGAAGCAAGCCATGGACGAAGTCGTCCTGCGCGCCCAGGAACAATTTGCCTCGGTGCAGGCCGGCACCCAGTCAATCCGCGACGTGGTGCAGCGCTCGGCCACCAGCGTGCAGGAACTGGACAAGCGCATGAGCGAGATTGGCACCTTCACCGGGCTGATCACCGACATCACCAACCAGACCAACCTGCTGGCCCTGAATGCCGCCATCGAAGCCGCCCGCGCCGGGGAGAACGGCCGCGGCTTCGCCGTGGTCGCCGACGAAGTCCGCACCCTGGCCAGCCGCACTGCCCAGGCCGCCGCGCAGATCCGCACCATGGTCGAAGGCCTGCAAAGCGAGACCCGCAACGCCGTGGCCTTCATGGAGGGCGGCGTGCAGAACGTCGACGAAAGCCTGCGCCTGGCCGAAAGCGCCTCCTCGGAGAATGTGCAGTTGCATGAAGCGGTAGACAACCTGTTCGGCATCATCCAGCAGCTGAACGAAAAGAGCCTGGACTGCGGGCAGACCATCAAACAGGTCGACCAGGCCAGCGGCGACATGCGCCAGACCGTGGTGGTGTTGCAGAACAGCGCCGAGCGGGTGAAACACAATGCGAGCAAGTTGCAGCAGTTGGTGGGGCAGTTCGAGGTGACGGCAGGTGCTGCTTGAGATGAGTTCAATGCCTTTTTCTGAAATGGCCAGCAACGGTTGACACCCTGGACATCAATGCCTACTGTCTATATTGTACACAACGTATACGCAATGATCTGGAGTGCTACCATGGCCTCACCTGTCCTGTCCTTCCGAGTGGAATCCGAGCTGATCAGCCAGCTCGATCAATTAGCCGAGGCGACCGACCGGGACCGCCAATACCACCTGAAACGTGCATTGGCGCGTTATATCGAGGCAGAGTCCTGGCATTTTCGCGCAGTGGCTGAAGGTATCGCCGATGCTGAAGCAGGTAACCTAATCGAATTGGATGCCGTGAAGGCTAAGTGGGAAGCGCGTGCCAAAAATCGCATTGACCAGCAAAGCGGAAAGTGACCTCGACGGAATTTTCGAGCATTACGCTCGCTTGATTGGCAATGAAAGAGCGGAAGCAGTCGCTTTCAGCGTACTGGAGGCACTCAGCACCCTGGACGCCTTCCCGCAGCTTGGCAGGCCTTCTGATACTCCCGATTGCAGGGAGTTGATCTTTTCGAAATACCCTTACCGTGCGGTTTACACGGTCAAAGGCAATAAGTTGCTGATCTATCGAATCCTGCATCAGCACGCTGAACGCCCGGAAGACTGGTAATCACCCGCCGCAGCGCAGCTTTGCGACTGCGGCAGGTGCCGTGCCTATCGCGGCATGACGACCCGACTTGAATCAGGTCAGAGCCATCCATATTCCACCATCGACAATGGCTCCCCCTCCCCCACGATAAAGTGATCCAGCACGCGCACCTCAACGTATTCCAGCGACTCCTTGAGCCGCTTGGTGAGTACCCGGTCCGCCTGGCTGGGATGCGGGTTTCCGGAAGGGTGGTTATGGGCAAGAATCAACGCCGCCGCGTTGCGAGCCAATGCGCGCTTGATTACTTCTCTGGGATAGACGCTCGCGCTGTCGATCGAGCCTTGAAAAAGAATCTCGAATCCCAGCGGACGATGCTTGGTGTCCAGAAACAAGCACCCAAACACCTCACGAGCCTCATGACGCAGGACCGCCTTGAGATAATCACGCACGGCGCCTGGACTCTCCAGGGAAGGCTCCTTGTACAACTGCTCCGCCAGGTGACGACGCCCCATCTCCATCACCGCCTGCAATTGAGCGAATTTTGCCGGACCTAACCCCGCCTGCTCACTGAAAGCGGCTTGGTCCGCCGCAACCAGCTCGCGCAAACTACCAAAGCGGCTGATCAGTTCGCGCGCCAGATCCACGGCCGACTTGCCAGGAACCCCCGTGCGCAGAAAAATGGCCAGCAACTCCGCATCCGAAAGGCTTGCCGCACCTTGCCTCAACAGCTTTTCCCGAGGCCGTTCGGCTACCGGCCAATTTTGAATACTCATAGCGGCTCCCTGCCAGTGTGCTCGCTGCTCCCCAATGAGCGCTGTGCTATCTTAGCCCATCTTTTTTGCACGGTGAGCCGGCCCGGGGAGGTGCCATCACCGAGCGTCATCACTGGATCTGAAGGCAGGCCTATGCAGCGGCTGTATCGAAAACGCATCGTTCTGGGCGTCGGCGGCGGCATCGCCGCCTACAAGAGCGCCGAGCTGGTTCGCAGGCTTCTGGACCAGGGCGCCGAAGTGCGCGTGGTCATGACCCGCGGCGGCGCTGAATTCATCACCCCGCTGACCATGCAGGCTCTGTCGGGCCACCCTGTGCACCTGGACCTGCTGGACCCGGCCGCCGAAGCCGCCATGGGCCATATCGAGCTGGCCAAGTGGGCCGACCTGGTGCTGATCGCCCCGGCTACCGCCGACCTGATCGCGCGCCTGGCCCAGGGCTTGGCCAACGACCTGCTGACCACCCTGGTGCTGGCCACGGATGCCACCGTGGCGCTGGCCCCGGCCATGAACCAGGCCATGTGGCGCGACCCGGCCACCCAGGCCAACCTGCACCTGCTGCAAAGCCGCGACATGAAGGTGTTCGGCCCCGCAGCCGGCAGCCAGGCCTGCGGTGACATCGGCCTGGGCCGCATGCTGGAGGCCACCGAGCTGGCCCAATGCGCCGCCGACTGCTTCCAGCGTCAGTCGCTGACCGGCAAGCACGTGGTGATCACCGCCGGCCCGACCCAGGAAAACATCGACCCGGTGCGCTACATCACCAACCACAGCTCCGGGAAAATGGGCTTTGCCCTGGCGGAAGCCGCGGTGGAAGCCGGCGCCCGCGTGACCCTGATCAGTGGCCCGGTGCATCTGCCCACGCCAGACCGCGTGCAGCGCATCGATGTGGTCAGTGCCCGCGACATGCTGGCCGCCTGCGAGGCCGCGACCCCCTGTGACGTGTTCATTGCTTCGGCCGCCGTGGCCGACTACCGTCCGGAAGTCGTCGCCCCACAGAAACTGAAGAAAGACCCTACAAACGGCGACGGCCTTCTCCTGCAAATGGTGCGCAACCCGGACATCCTGGCCACTATCGCCACGCGTCCCGACCGCCCGTTCAGCGTCGGCTTCGCCGCCGAGACCGAGCACCTGCTCGATTACGCGGCACGCAAACTCAAGGACAAGAACCTCGACCTGATTGTCGCCAATGACGTGGCCAACCCCAGCATCGGCTTCAACAGCGAGGAAAATGCGGTCAGCCTGATTGACCGCGGGCTCAACACCACGGTGTTCACCCAGACCAGCAAGGGCAAGATCGCCCGCCAGATCGTTTCCTTTATCGCCCAACGGCTAGACCAGGTTTAACCATGCACGCTTTGCAAGCCAAGATCCTCGACCCCCGCATCGGCAGCGAATTCCCCCTGCCCCAGTACGCCACCCCAGGCTCCGCCGGCCTGGACCTGCGTGCCATGCTCAAGGAAGACACCGTCCTGGAGCCGGGCCAGACCATCCTCATTCCCACCGGCCTGTCCATCTACGTCGGCGACCCGGGCCTGGCTGCGCTGATCCTGCCGCGCTCCGGCCTGGGCCACAAACACGGCATCGTGCTGGGCAACCTGGTGGGCCTGATCGACTCGGACTACCAGGGCGAACTGATGGTGTCGTGCTGGAACCGCGGCCAGACGGCCTTCAACATCGCCATCGGCGAACGCATCGCGCAACTGGTGTTGGTACCTGTGGTTCAAGCGCACTTCGAACTGGTCGATACATTCGACGAAACCCAGCGCGGTGCTGGGGGGTTCGGCCACTCGGGCAGCCATTGACTACGCTGGAATGACAGCCAAGGGGCGGCGCCGGTAGCCGACCGTCAAAGGGAGATGCGCGGTGAACGACTTCACAGCAAGCGGCCATGTCGGCGCTACCGAGACAAGCACGCCCCAGGTTCGTGCCGCCCTCTGGGTCGCCGGCATGGCCTTGGCCGTGGCGACCGTGCTCGTCGGCCTGGGGCTGCCCAGCCCCTCCCCCGACGCCGTCTACCGCTCGGTGGCCCAGGCTTCGGCCAACAGCGAGGGCCAAGTGCTGCACAAGCACATCGCCGTGCTGGCCGCCGAGACCGACAGCGCAGCCCACCAGCAGCAGGTGCTGCAAGTGGTGCAGAACCCGGCCCACGCCACGAACCTGGTGGTGGCCTTGGGTTACCTGCCTGGCCTGGTCGACGCCTACGCCGTGGGCAAAGGCCAGGCCGCACTGGACAGTGACCGCCCTTCACCGATCAATTTTGTCACCCTGGATCTCATCCGCCAGGCTGAATCAGGTAATACCCCGCCCCTGCAGGCACAGAAGGTCGGTGACCGTTGGCTGGTCTACAGCCTTGCGCCCGTGCGTGACGCCACCGACTCCAGCATTCTGGGCACCCTGCTGCTAAGCTTCGACCTCGGGCGCGTGACCTCGGAATTCAGCGCCCTGCCGGCCGACGCCGGTGAATGGGTACTGGAGCAGCAATTCGACCAGGGCCCTGCCCAGACGCTGTTCAAGACCGGCGTGGGTGTACTGGACCAGCATTACCCGGTGCATGCGGGAAACTGGACGCTGACCCTCACCCCGGGCACCCTGTTCAAACCCCCGTTGCAGTGGCGCAGCCTGCTCTGCTGGGTGCTGGCACTACTGGTGGCCATTGGTGGCGCATGGCTGGCGCTTTCCATGCTGGCACGTCGCCTGCGCACACAGTTGGCGGCCGATGCCCGACAATTGTCCCAACTGATACAAGAACTCTCGGGCGGAAAAGCCGTCAAAGCCTTCAGTTTGAGCCTGCCGGAGCTCAATATCGTGGCCGCGAGCCTTGCCAGGCTGTCGTTGCAGGGCAACCGGCATGACAGCCCGGCTGTCGCGGCACAGAGCCTTGGCCGTGTAGCACCCCTGGCCGGGAAAGCGGTGTTCGGCCCGGCAGGATCGTTGCATCAAGATACCGACACACTCGATATCGCTATCCCCGACGACGATCAGGACCCCCTGAGAATGGAGCACCTCAACGCTATGAACAGCCAAGCGCACGTCGCACCCCAGTTTCCCGATAGCATCTTTCGCGCCTACGACATCCGTGGGGTTTTCGGCGACACCTTGACCGCCGAGACCGCCTATTGGATCGGCCGTGCCATTGGCTCGCAAAGCCTCGCCCAGGGCGAGCCGCATGTTGCCGTTGGCCGTGACGGCCGCCTGTCCGGCCCAGTGCTGGTGCAGCAACTGATCCAGGGCATCGCCGATTGCGGCTGCCATGTCAGCGATGTCGGCCTGGTGCCGACACCCGCGCTGTACTACGCCGCCAACGTGCTGGCCGGGAAGTCGGGTGTGATGCTGACCGGCAGCCACAACCCCCGGGACTACAACGGCTTCAAGATCGTCATCGCTGGCGACACGCTGGCCAACGAGCAAATCCAGGCCCTGCACGACCGCCTGAAGAACAACGACTTGGCGAGTGGCAAGGGCACCATCGAGAAAGTCGAGATCCTGGATCGCTACTTCAAGCAGATCAAGGACGACATCGTCCTGGCCAAGAAACTGAAAGTCGTGGTGGACTGTGGCAACGGCGCGGCTGGCGTGATCGCCCCGCAGCTGATCGAAGCCCTGGGTTGCGAAGTGATTCCGCTGTTCTGCGACGTCGACGGCAACTTCCCCAACCACCACCCGGACCCGGGCAAGCTGGAAAACCTTGAAGACCTGATCGCCAAGGTCAAGGAAACCAACGCGGACCTGGGCCTGGCCTTCGATGGCGACGGTGACCGCGTGGGCGTGGTGACCAACAAGGGCAACGTGGTATTCCCCGACCGCCTGCTGATGCTGTTCGCCAAGGACGTGGTGTCGCGCAACCCTGGCGCCGACATTATTTTCGACGTCAAATGCACGCGCCGCCTGACCCCTCTGATCACCGGCTACGGTGGCCGCCCGGTCATGTGGAAAACGGGGCACTCGCTGATCAAGAAACAGATGAAGATCAGCGGCGCGCTGCTGGCTGGCGAGATGAGCGGGCACATCTTCTTCAAGGAACGCTGGTTCGGTTTTGACGACGGCATTTACAGCGCCGCGCGCCTGCTGGAGATCCTCAGCCAGGAAAAAGACAGCGCCGAAGACCTGTTCGCTGCCTTCCCGAACGATATTTCTACCCCCGAAATCAATATACATGTGACCGACGAGGGTAAATTCAGCATCATTGATGCTCTGCAACGCGACGCACAATGGGGCGAAGCCAGCCTGACCACCATCGACGGTGTGCGGGTGGACTATCCCAAGGGCTGGGGGCTCGTACGCGCCTCCAATACCACGCCTGTGCTGGTGCTGCGTTTCGAGGCCGACGACCAGGCGGAACTCGAGCGCATCCAGAACGTTTTCCGCGCAGAACTGAAGAAAATCGCCCCTGATCTCCAACTACCGTTCTGATTCGTTTCACTGGAGCCCTGCATGACCCTCGAACGTGATGCCGCTACTAACGTCGCCAAGGTACTGTCCGAAGCGTTGCCTTACATCCGCCGCTTTGTCGGCAAGACGCTGGTGATCAAGTACGGCGGCAACGCCATGGAGAGCGAAGAGCTCAAGACCGGCTTTGCCCGTGACATCGTGCTGATGAAGGCGGTGGGCATCAACCCGGTGGTCGTGCACGGCGGTGGCCCGCAGATCGGTGACTTGCTCAATCGCCTGTCGATCAAGAGCGAGTTCATCGACGGCATGCGCGTCACCGATGCCCAGACCATGGACGTGGTGGAAATGGTGCTGGGGGGCCAGGTGAACAAGGATATCGTCAACCTGATCAACCGCCATGGCGGCAGCGCCATTGGCCTGACCGGCAAGGACGCGGAGCTGATTCGCGCCAAGAAACTGCAGGTCAGCCGCCAGACGCCGGAAATGACCAAGCCGGAAATCATCGACATTGGCCATGTGGGCGAAGTGGTGGGTGTGAACACCGACCTGCTGAACATGCTGGTCAGGGGTGATTTCATTCCGGTGATCGCGCCGATTGGCGTGGGCCCGGACGGTGAGTCCTACAACATCAACGCCGACCTGGTGGCGGGCAAGGTTGCCGAGGCCCTGAAGGCCGAGAAACTGATGCTGCTGACCAACATCGCCGGCCTGATGGACAAGGAAGGCAACGTGCTGACCGGCCTGAACACCGAGCAGGTCAACGCCCTGATCGCCGACGGCACTATCTACGGCGGCATGCTGCCCAAGATCCGCTGTGCGCTGGAAGCGGTGCAAGGTGGCGTGACCAGCTCGCACATCATCGACGGCCGCGTGCCGAACGCCGTGCTGCTGGAGATCTTCACCGACATCGGCATGGGTACCATGATCAGCAACCGCAAGCGTCACTGACCTGCCCAGGGCTCATTGGCCCCTGCAGGGGCCAATGAACCCGGTGCTTCAGTCGCCCAGCAGCGTCTGCACCCTCGCCCGGTCCTGGGCAAATTGCTGGTCCACCTGCTGACGAATAGCCTGATAGTTGACTATTCGCGCCTTCACATCGGCCTGCTGGGCCTGCATCCCCTTGATCTGATCCAGCAATTGCTGAGGCACCGCATGCCCGTTGCGCTGCAGTTCGGCCGCCTGTGCCTGAAAGGTGTTCTGCTGGCCCTGCAAGGTCTGCAGGTTGCCATTGGCAAGTGCCACCAGGCCGTCGACTTCCGCCAGCCGGTGGCTACGGGCACGGTCAAGCTCATCCAGGGAAGGATAAAGGTGCAGCAACTGAGCATCGGCAGCCGCGCGGGCGCTGGCTGCCTGCTGCTGGCGAATCTCGTCGGCGCTGGGCGCTGGCGGCACGGTCTGTACCACCCTGCCTTGGGCATTGAGCACTTCATAGCCCTTGCCCACGTACTCCGGCGGTACGCCCTGGCGGTCCAGGACGGTCACCCCATGGCTGTCGACGTAGCGGTAGAACACCAGCGGCGGCGGGGCATCCGCCGCACTCGCCAACGGGCACGACAGCACCGCGAGCAGGCAGAGCGCGGCGCAGGCCCGCACGCCAGTCACCCAGTCAGATACCGTACTGGGCGCGGTAGGCCTGAACGGCCGGCAGGTGCTGCTTGAGCTCGGCGTCGTCGGCCAGGAACTCCAGTACCTGGTCCAGGGAAACAATGCTGACCACCGGAATACCGAAGTCACGCTCCACTTCCTGAATGGCCGACAGCTCGCCATTGCCACGTTCCTGACGGTTCAGGGCGATCAACACGCCCGCTGCCTTGGCTTTCTGGGCAGTGATGATCTGCATGACTTCGCGAATAGCGGTGCCGGCGGTGATCACGTCGTCGATGATCAGGATATCGCCTTCCAGCGGCGAGCCCACCAGGCTGCCACCTTCGCCGTGGTCCTTGGCTTCCTTGCGGTTGAAGCACCACGGAATATCGATGCCGTGATGCTCGGCCAGTTGCACCGCGGTGGCGGCTGCCAGCGGGATACCCTTGTAGGCCGGGCCGAACAGCACGTCGAAGGCGATGCCGCTTTCAACCACGGCCGCGGCATAGTATTTACCCAGCTGGGCCAGGGCGGTGCCGGTGTTGAACAGGCCGGCATTGAAGAAATAAGGACTGGTGCGCCCGGATTTCAGGGTGAACTCACCGAAACGCAGTACCCCGCGATCGATGGCAAAACGAATGAAGTCGCGTTGATAGGCGTGCATGAAAAAAGTCCCGAATACCACGGCTTTAGCTAAATGAGTGGAGCTCGGGTATCATACACGCACGAGATTTTTGGGGCCATTTATGCGGATCATCAGTGTGAACGTTAATGGTATTCATGCGGCAGTCGAGCGCGGTTTGCTCAGTTGGCTGCAAGCACAGAATGCTGACGTCATCTGCCTGCAGGATACTCGTGCCTCCGCCTTTGAACTGGACGACCCAGCCTTCCAACTGGATGGCTACTTCCTTTATGCCTGCGATGCCGAAGTGCCCACCCAAGGTGGCGTGGCACTTTACTCGCGGTTGCAACCCAAGGCGGTAATCAGCGGCCTCGGCTTCGAGACAGCCGACCGCTACGGGCGCTACCTGCAAGCAGACTTCGACAAATTGAGCATCGCCACCCTGCTGTTGCCTTCGGGCCAGAATGGCGATGAAGACTTGAACCAGAAATTCAAGTTGATGGACGACTTCGGCAAGTACCTGGACAAGCAGCGCCGCAAGCGCCGCGAGTACATCTACTGCGGCTCGCTGTATGTGGCGCAGCAGAAGCTGGACATCAAGAATTGGCGCGACAGCCAGCAATCCCCCGGTTTCCTGGCGCCCGAGCGGGCCTGGATGGACGAGATTGTCGGCAACATGGGTTATGTCGATGCCCTGCGCGAAGTCAGCCGAGAAGGCGACCAGTACAGCTGGTGGCCGGACAACGAACAGGCCGAAATGCTCAACCTGGGCTGGCGGTTCGACTACCAGCTGCTGACCCCAGGCCTGCGGCGCTTCGTGCGCAGCGCACGCCTGCCACGCCAGCCGCGCTTCTCCCAGCATGCCCCGTTCATCGTGGACTATGACTGGACCTTGACCATCTAAACGGCCGAGGTACAAAAAAGCCGACCCTTCGAGGTCGGCTTTTTTACGTGTGCCTGATACGGCGCGGTGCGGGGGACGACGCCCCAACAGCCTCGTTAGTCAGCCAGGGCAGCTTTTTGCAGCTCGAACAGGTCAACCATGCCTTTCTGCGCCAGCGCCAGCATGGCATTGAGCTCTTCAGGCTGGAACGGCGCGCCTTCGGCCGTGCCCTGCACTTCGATGAAACCACCGGTGCTGGTCATCACCACGTTCAGGTCGGTCTCGGCAGCCGAGTCTTCCAGGTAGTCCAGGTCCAGGACCGGCTCGCCCTGGTACATGCCTACCGACACGGCGGAGATCATGTGCTTGAGCGGGTCGCCGCCTTTCAGGCCGCCACGCTTCTTGACTACTTTCAGCGCGTCGACCAGGGCCACCATGGCGCCGGTGATGGACGCGGTACGGGTGCCACCGTCAGCCTGGATCACGTCGCAGTCGACGTACAGGGTAATGTCGCCCAGCTTGGACATGTCCAGGGCGGCACGCAGCGAACGGCCGATCAGGCGCTGGATTTCCAGGGTACGGCCGCCCTGCTTGCCTTTGCTCGCTTCACGCTGGTTACGCTCGCCGGTGGCGCGCGGCAGCATGCCGTATTCGGCGGTCAGCCAGCCTTGGCCCTGGCCCTTGAGGAAGCGCGGCACGCCATTTTCGACGCTGACGGTGCAGATCACCTTGGTGTCACCGAACTCGACCAGTACAGACCCTTCGGCGTGCTTGGTGTAGTTGCGGGTGATGCGGATCGAGCGGAGCTGATCGGCAGCGCGACCACTTGGACGTTTCATCTGGGATACCTGTACTGAGGAACGAAAACTGCCGAGCAGTATAAGACCTGTGATCATTTAATGCCCGAGTTGCGTGCATGCTGCGGCCGGCCCGAGCCGGAGAGGCGGCCCTGGGGAAACAATTTTCAGCCCAACGGTCGACATGCTGTAACAGCAATGGTTTGGGCGCCGGCCTGCCGGTGCGCTACAATCCTGCGCCTTTGCAGCCATCCGGCTCTTATCCCACTCTGCGAGGTACTCCCATGGTGCACAGCATGACCGCCTTCGCCCGCGTCGAAAGGGCGGGCACCCAGGGGACCCTCAGTTGGGAGCTGCGCTCGGTCAACCATCGCTACCTGGAACCGCACCTGCGTCTGCCGGAGGCTTTCCGCGACCTTGAAATCGCCGTGCGCGAAGCGCTGCGCCAGGGTATTTCCCGTGGCAAGGTGGAATGCACCCTGCGCTTTTGCGAAGTCACCAGCGGCAAGCCGCTGCAGGTTGACCGCGAGCGCGCCGCGCAACTGGTGGCCGCCGCCGAGACCGTCGCCAGCCTGATCAAGCAGCCCGCCGCGCTCAACCCTCTGGAAGTGCTGGCCTGGCCCGGCGTGCTGGTGGCTGACGCCGCCGACCCGCAGGCCCTGAACCAGGAAGCCATCGAGCTGTTCAACGAGGCCCTGAAAGAGCTGAAGGCCGGTCGCGACCGCGAAGGCGCCGAACTGGCCCGGCTGATCAACGACCGCCTCGACGCCATGAGCGAAGAAGTCAAGACGCTGCGTGCCCAGGTGCCGCACATGCTCGGCGTGCAACGCCAGAAGATCCTCGACCGCTTTGCCGACATGCAGGCTGAACTGGACCCCCAGCGCCTGGAGCAGGAAATGGTGCTGCTGGCCCAGAAGAGCGACGTGGCCGAGGAACTCGACCGTCTGAGCACCCACGTCACCGAGGTGCGCCGGGTACTGAAAACCGGCGGCGCGGCGGGCCGGCGCCTGGACTTCCTGATGCAGGAACTCAACCGCGAAGCGAATACACTGGGCTCCAAGGCCTTCGACCCGCGCAGCACCCAGGCTGCGGTCAACCTCAAGGTGTTGATCGAGCAGATGCGTGAACAAGTGCAGAATATTGAGTAAGGCAAACCGCAGAATGAACCACAGCACCGGCACCCTTTATATCGTTTCCGCCCCTTCGGGCGCAGGCAAGACCAGCCTGGTCAAGGCCTTGATGGATACTCAGTCCGAAACGCAACCGAGCATCCGCCTTTCGATATCCCACACCACCCGCGCCATGCGCCCCGGTGAAGCGGATGGCGTGAATTACCACTTCGTCGACCGCGCCGAGTTCGTGCGCATGATCGAACATGGTGATTTCCTGGAGCAGGCCGAAGTGTTCGGCAACCTCTATGGCACCTCCCGGAGCGCCCTGCAGCGCACGCTGGACGAAGGTCACGACCTGATCCTGGAGATCGATTGGCAAGGCGCCCAGCAGGTGCGCAAGCTGATGCCGGCCGCCCGCTCCATCTTCATTCTGCCGCCGACCCAGCAGGCCCTGCGCCAGCGCCTGACCAACCGCGGCCAGGACAGCGACGAGATCATCGACGGGCGCATGCGCGAAGCCGTCAGCGAAATGAGCCACTACAACGAATACGACTTCGTGGTGATCAACGACGACTTCGCCACCGCGCTTGAAGACCTGAAGGCGATTTTCCGCGCCAACAAGCTGCAACTCGACCAGCAGCAAGGTCGGTTCACCGAACTATTGAGCCAATTACTGGCTTAAATGAAGCTTTCCGCGCTGCGATAGGTTACCGTTGAGGTGTCTGCGCAGCGGCTGGACAGCCTGTTTGAAAATCAGCGCTTCCCTAAACGCTGGTGATTTTTTAAACTATCGAGTCCGCTCGCCCATCCGGGCTGCGCGCATACTGCATTTGCTACGAGGAAGACCATGGCCCGCGTAACCGTTGAAGACTGCCTAGAACACGTGGATAACCGTTTTGAGCTGGTCATGCTCTCTACCAAGCGTGCCCGTCAACTGGCAACCGGCGGCAAAGAGCCGAAAGTGGCGTGGGAAAATGACAAGCCCACCGTCGTAGCCCTGCGCGAGATCGCCGAAGGCCTGATCGACTATGCCGCTATCGCAGAAGCTGAAATCGTTGAAGACGAACCGCTGTTCGCAGCGTTCGAGGACGAGTCCAACGAGGCCGTCTAAGCCTATGCCTGGTCGACGTAGTACGGCGCGGGAATACAGCCTTCGGCAGGAGTCATCATGCCGAGCATAGACGCCCTCGCCGATCGCTTGTCGACCTACCTCGGCGCCGACCAGGTCAACCTGGTTCGCCGGGCGTACTTCTACGCCGAACAAGCCCACGACGGCCAGCGCCGCCGTAGCGGCGAGCCGTACGTCACGCATCCGCTGGCGGTGGCCAATATCCTCGCCGACATGCACATGGACCATCAGAGCCTGATGGCGGCCATGCTTCATGACGTGATCGAAGACACGGGCATTGCCAAGGAAGCGCTCTGTTCGCAGTTTGGCGAAACCGTGGCCGAACTGGTCGACGGGGTCAGCAAGCTGACCCAGATGAACTTCGAGACCAAGGCCGAGGCCCAGGCCGAGAACTTCCAGAAGATGGCCATGGCCATGGCACGCGACATCCGCGTGATCCTGGTCAAGCTCGCCGACCGCCTGCACAACATGCGCACCCTGGAAGTACTGTCCGGTGAGAAACGCCGGCGCATCGCCAAGGAAACCCTGGAAATCTACGCGCCCATCGCCAACCGGCTGGGCATGCACAACGTGCGCGTGGAATTCGAGGACCTGGGCTTCAAGGCCATGTACCCGATGCGCTCGGCGCGCATCTTCCAGGCGGTCAAGCGCGCCCGTGGCAACCGCAAGGAAATCGTCCAGAAGATCGAGCAGTCCCTGGCCCATTGCCTGGCCGTGGACGGTATCGAAGGCGATGTCAGCGGCCGCCAGAAACACATCTACGGCATCTACAAGAAGATGCGCGGCAAGCGCCGTGCCTTCAACGAGATCATGGACGTGTATGCCTTCCGCATCGTGGTGGACAAGGTCGATACCTGCTACCGGGTGCTGGGCGCCGTGCACAATCTGTACAAGCCACTGCCGGGCCGCTTCAAGGACTACATCGCGATTCCCAAGGCCAACGGCTACCAGTCGCTGCATACCACGCTGTTCGGCATGCACGGCGTGCCTATCGAAATCCAGATCCGCACCCGCGAAATGGAAGAGATGGCCAACAACGGTATCGCCGCTCACTGGCTGTACAAGTCCAGTGACGACGAACAGCCCAAGGGCACCCATGCCCGGGCCCGCCAGTGGGTCAAGGGCGTGCTGGAAATGCAGCAACGCGCCGGCAACTCCCTGGAATTCATCGAAAGCGTGAAGATCGACCTGTTCCCGGACGAGGTCTACGTGTTCACGCCCAAGGGCCGCATCATGGAGCTGCCAAAGGGCTCCACGGCGGTCGACTTCGCCTATGCGGTGCACACCGACGTGGGCAACAGCTGTATTGCCTGCCGCATCAACCGCCGCTTGGCACCGCTGTCCGAACCGCTGCAGAGCGGCTCCACGGTGGAAATCGTCAGCGCTCCCGGTGCCCGACCGAACCCGGCCTGGCTCAACTTCGTGGTCACCGGCAAGGCGCGCACTCACATCCGCCATGCGCTCAAGCTGCAGCGCCGTTCCGAGTCGATCAGCCTGGGCGAACGCCTGCTGAACAAGGTGCTCAACGGCTTCGACAGCGCGCTTGAACGCATTCCCGCCGAGCGCGTGCAGGCCATGCTCACCGAGTACCGGCTGGAGCAGATCGAAGACCTGCTCGAGGACATCGGCCTGGGCAACCGCATGGCCTACGTGGTGGCGCGGCGCCTGCTGGCCACTGAAGGCGAGCAACTACCGAGCCCCGAAGGCCCGCTGGCCATTCGCGGTACCGAGGGCCTGGTGCTCAGCTACGCCAAGTGCTGCACGCCGATTCCGGGCGACCCGATCGTGGGACACTTGTCCGCCGGCAAAGGCATGGTGGTGCACCTGGAAAACTGCCGCAACATCAGTGAAATCCGCCACAACCCGGAAAAATGTATCCAGCTTTCCTGGGCCAAGGATGTCACGGGCGAATTCAATGTCGAGCTGCGCGTGGAGCTCGAACATCAGCGCGGGCTCATCGCTCTGCTGGCCAGCAGCGTCAACGCCGCCGATGGCAACATCGAGAAGATCAGCATGGACGAGCGCGACGGCCGCATCAGCGTGGTTCAACTGGTCGTCAGCGTTCATGACCGCGTGCACCTGGCTCGCGTGATCAAGAAACTGCGGGCACTGACCGGCGTCATCCGCATTACCCGGATGCGCGCGTAGGGTCACTGCCTTCACCTCTCTGCCAAGGAGTCATCAATGACCAAGACTGTTATCACCAGCGACAAGGCCCCGGCGGCCATCGGCACCTACTCCCAGGCCATCAAGGCGGGCAACACCGTCTACATGTCTGGCCAGATTCCGCTGGACCCCAAGACCATGGAACTGGTGGAAGGCTTCGAAGCCCAGACCGTGCAGGTGTTCGAAAACCTGAAAGCCGTGGCCGAAGCTGCTGGCGGTTCGTTCAAGGACATCGTCAAGCTGAACATCTTCCTGACTGACCTGAGCCACTTCGCCAAGGTCAACGAAGTCATGGGCCGTTATTTCGAACAGCCTTACCCAGCTCGCGCCGCCATCGGCGTGGCCGCACTGCCACGCGGTGCACAGGTTGAAATGGACGCCATCCTGGTCGTCGAGTAAACCTTCACGGCGAGGCGCGCCCGCGCCTCGCCGGTCCCCTGCCCTATTTCCGGAAGGATTCCCCATGCGCCACGCGCTTGTCCTGCCGTTGCTGGCCGCGCTGCTCAGCGGCTGCGCCAGTCACAGCAATGTCGACCCCAGCGGGGTCTGGATCAACCAGCAAGTCATCGACGCCGCCGCCAAAGGCATCAGCCTGCGCCAGGCCATGCCGAAGAACGACCAACCGCTGGAATGGCAACTCAACAGCAAGGCCAACCAGGCCAGCTTCAGCAACGGCTTCGAAGTGGGCCAGGGCAACCTGCAACCGCTGGGCAAAGGCAAATGGACCGTCACCCTGTCGGGCTCGCTGACCGAAGACATGACCACCGTCAGCGATGACGAGCTGGAAGTGGAGGCCAACAAAGCTGGCCCCAAGCAGGTCTTCAACAGGCTGAAAACCACTGCCGAGCCTAACGCTCCCGTGGGCAGCAGCTTCGAACGCGCGTTATACGGCGCCTACATGGGCGGTGAATGGACGATCGTCGAAGGCCCGGGCCAAGGCAGCAATGTACGCTTCCTGGCGGATGGCCAACTGGCGGGCTTCCCCGGTGCCGACCGCTACGCCCTGTGCCTGGCCGGCGACTGCGCCACCATGACCGGTGGCCAGGACAGTATGTGGATCGAACGTAACAAGCAGGGCGCGCCATTCATCTTCAAGCGTGATGGCAAGCAACTGGAGATCTTCCAGGTCGTGAACCAGGCCCAGGCCGATGAAATGCCGCAGTTCAAGGCCGGCGAGCGTCGCTGGTTGCTGAAGAAGCAATAACCACGCCCCCCAGCGCCTTGTGGGACCGCGCTTCAGCCGGTTCCACAAGGAACGCTGCAAGGTTCAGCCGTTGAGAATAGCTTCATACCCCTCGCGATAACTGGGGTAGCGCGGCACCCAGCCCAAAGCCCTGGCCTGGGCGTTGCTGCAACGCTTGTTGCCATTGCGCCGCAGCGTCGATTCTTCCCCCAACTCCCGCACCGCCAGCCGCGCCCGCAACCAGTCCACCACCTCGGCCAAGGGCGCAGGCTTATCGTCGACGCCCAGATAACAGCCCGCCACCGGCATGCCCTGGGCATCCTTCATCAACAGGAAGGCAAGCAGCCCTGCGGCATCGTCACTGTGAATACGGTTACCGAACAAGGCCGGCTCATGAGGCACCCGGTACCCCTGGCGTACCTGCTGCAGCAGGCGCTCGCGCCCCGGCCCGTAAATGCCGGTCAAGCGCACCACAGTGGCCGGCCCGCTTTCCCTGGCCACTTGCTCGGCCTCCAGCATCAGGCGCCCGGAAAAGGCGACTGGCTCCGTGGGTGAATATTCATCGATCCACTCCCCCGCCGCCTGTGCATAGACACTGCTGCTGGAGACGAAAAGCAGTCGGCGGGGCATCTGCCGGTTGTGCCTCAGCCAGCCAAGGACGCGCTTGAGCCCCTCAACGTAAGCGGCACGATACCCCGGCTCGTCATGCTGCTGGGCGGCGACGCAATACACCACATAGTCGATGGCACCCTGGGGCCAACTCGCCGGGCAGCCTGGCTCGGCCAGATCGCCGGCTACAGGAACAACCCCTTCGGGCAACCGCGCGACATCGCGTCGCAAGCCGAATACTTGCCATTGCTGCGCGAGCATCTGCCGGGCGAGGCGCCCGCCGACATCACCGCAGCCGACAATCAAAACATTTGGGGCAGACATGGAAGTTCTCCCGAATCAAGACTTTAGGCTCATCCCGGTGGCCAAAATGCCACTAAACCCGGAAAAAGTTCACCGTATCGCTTTTGTTAACAAGAATTACTTGCAATAATAATCGCCCATTTTGTTCTCGGCCTGTTCTCGAGGCCTCGAAGGACATCAACTCAATTTCCTCTCAGGTCCGGCCAGCATGACTCAGAATCAACCTTCCGCTTCGCCAACCCGCACTCACCCATGGCGTGGTATTGCCGCGCTGGTCATCGGCCTTGCGCTGACCCCGGCCGCTTTCGCGGATGAGCCAGCTGCCCAGGCCCACCAACCGGCTGCCGCCACTGCCGCTGCACCCGCTGTGCAGGACGCTGCGGTGCAACCGGTGGACGCCGCGGCTGCAACCCCGGTAGCGGATGAGCCTGCAGGTGAACCCGCCGTGGAAACCGGCTTCACGCTGGGCCATGACCTGTCGCCGTGGGGCATGTTCCAGAATGCCGACATTATCGTCAAAATCGTGATGATCGGCCTGGCTATCGCCTCCATCATCACCTGGACTATCTGGATCGCCAAAGGTTTCGAGCTGCTCGGCGCCAAGCGCCGGCTGCGTGGCGAGATCGCCCAGCTGAAAAAGGCCACTACCCTGGCGGCCGCGAGCGAATCGGCCAGCAAGCCGGGTACCCTGGCGCACTTGCTGGTGCATGACGCGCTTGAAGAAATGCACCTGTCCACCAACGCTCGCGAGAAGGAAGGCATCAAGGAACGCGTCAGCTTCCGCCTGGAGCGCCTGGTAGCGGCCTGCGGTCGCAACATGAGCAACGGCACCGGCGTACTGGCCACCATTGGTTCCACCGCGCCGTTCGTCGGCCTGTTCGGTACCGTGTGGGGCATCATGAACAGCTTCATCGGCATCGCCAAAACCCAGACCACCAACCTCGCGGTAGTAGCCCCCGGCATCGCCGAAGCGCTGCTGGCCACGGCACTGGGCCTGGTCGCCGCTATCCCGGCGGTAGTGATCTACAACGTCTTCGCCCGCTCCATCGCCGGCTACAAGGCTCAGGTTTCCGATGCGTCCGCCCAGGTACTGCTGCTGGTCAGCCGTGACCTGGACCACCAGCCAGGCGAGCGCAGCGCTCAGCCACACATGGTGAAGGTGGGTTAATCCATGGGTCTGCACCTCAACGAAGGTGGCGACGACCTCGCCGAGAACCACGAAATCAACGTCACGCCGTTCATCGACGTGATGCTGGTGCTGCTGATCATCTTCATGGTCGCAGCACCGCTGGCTACCGTGGACATCAAGGTCGACCTGCCCGCCTCCACCGCCAAGCCCGCGCCCAGGCCGGAGAAGCCGCTGTTCCTCAGCGTGAAGGCCGACCAGAGCCTGTACCTGGGCGATGACAAGGTTGACCGCACCCAGCTGGGCCCGGTACTGGACGCCAAGACCAAGGGCAAGAAAGACACCACCATCTTCTTCCAGGCTGACAAGAGCGTCGATTATGGCGACCTGATGGAAGTGATGAACGCGCTGCGTGCCGCTGGCTACCTGAAAGTCGGCCTGGTGGGCCTTGAGACGGTAGGGAAGAAATGATCACAGCGCGCCAAAAGCTGACGCGTTATGGCGGTAGTCTGGCGGTGGTGCTGGGGATTCATGCCCTGGCCATCGCCCTGGCGCTCAACTGGCATTCGCCACCACCACCGCAAATGCCTCCACAGGCGATGATGGTGGAACTGGCGCCGGTGCCGGAAGCAGCACCGCCACCACCGCCGAAGGTGATCACGCCACCGACGCCGCCCACCCCGGTTGAAGAACTGCCGCTGCCAAAACTGGCCGAGGCGCCAAAACCGACCATCGCGATTCCCAAGCAGGAAAAGCCCAAACCCAAGCCCAAGCCACAGCCGCCCAAGCCTGAGAAGAAGCCGGAACCGCCCCAGGAAACGCCACCGTCGGAAAAAGTCGTCGACACCGCACCCGCGAAGGAATCGGCACCCAAGGCACCCGTCGCGCAGCCTCAGCTGCCGTCCAACAGCAATGCCCTGCCAAACTGGCAAGGCGACCTGCTGCGCCACCTGGCCAAGTTCAAGCGCTACCCCGAGGACGCGCGTCGCCGTGGCCTGCAGGGTGTGAACCGCCTGCGCTTCGTGGTGGATGGCGAAGGCAAGGTGCTGTCGTTCGAACTGGCCGGTGGTTCGGGCAGTGCGGCGCTGGACCGCGCCACCCTGGAGATGATCCGTCGGGCACAGCCGCTGCCGCCGCCGCCCAAGGAACTGCTGAACAACGGCAGCCTGGAAGTGGTTGCGCCGTTCGTCTACTCGCTGGACAAAAGATGAATATCTGTTTCTGACATACAGATGCAACCTTGATAACGTGCGTCTATCGATTGCAGCCGCTATGCTGGGCTCGCAACTTCATGGACGCACGTTATGACTCTCACAGAATTGCGCTACATCGTCACCCTCGCCCAGGAGCAGCATTTCGGCCATGCCGCCGAGCGCTGCCACGTCAGCCAACCGACCTTGTCGGTGGGGGTCAAGAAACTCGAAGATGAACTGGGCGTGCTGATTTTCGAGCGCAGCAAGAGTGCCGTGCGCCTGACCCCGGTCGGCGAAGGTATCGTTGCCCAGGCGCAGAAGGTCCTGGAACAAGCCCAGGGCATCCGCGAACTGGCCCAGGCCGGCAAGAACCAGCTGACTGCGCCCCTGAAGGTCGGTGCCATCTACACCGTCGGCCCGTATCTGTTCCCGCACCTCATTCCGCAACTGCACCGTGTCGCACCACAGATGCCGTTGTACATCGAGGAAAACTTCACTCACATCCTGCGCGACAAGCTGCGCAATGGCGAACTGGACGCAGTGATCATCGCCCTGCCGTTCAACGAGGCCGATGTACTGACGTTGCCGCTGTACGACGAGCCGTTCTACGTGCTGATGCCCGCAGGGCACCCCTGGACGCACAAGGAAACCATCGACGCCTCGCTGCTCAACGACAAGAGCCTGTTGCTGCTGGGCGAAGGCCATTGTTTCCGCGACCAGGTGCTCGAAGCCTGCCCGACGCTGGTCAAGGGTACCGAAGGCGCCAAGCACACCACCGTGGAGTCGAGCTCCCTGGAAACCATCCGCCACATGGTCGCTTCGGGCCTGGGCGTGTCTATCCTGCCGTTGTCAGCAGTGCACAGCCATCATTACGCCCCCGGCGTGATCGACGTGCGGCCCCTGACGCCACCCTCCCCGTTCCGCACCGTGGCCATCGCCTGGCGCGCCAGCTTCCCGCGGCCCAAAGCCATCGAGATCCTGGCCGACTCCATCCGCCTGTGCTCCGTGGCCAAGCCAACCCCGTTGAGTAAAGTGGCGACATGACCGAGCTGTCCCAGGTATCGGTTACCGCCCTCAAGGGCATCGGCGAGGCCATGGCCGAGAAATTGACCAAGGTGGGCCTGGAGAACCTTCAGGACGTGCTGTTCCACCTGCCGCTGCGCTATCAGGACCGCACCCGCGTGGTGCCCATTGGCGCCCTGCGCCCCGGCCAGGATGCGGTGATCGAGGGTGTGGTCAGCGGCGCCGACGTGGCCATGGGCAAGCGCCGCAGCCTGCTGGTGCGCCTGGGCGACGGGACGGGTTCGTTGAGCCTGCGCTTCTACCATTTCAGCAATGCCCAGAAAGAAGCCCTCAAGCGCGGTACCCACCTGCGCTGCTATGGCGAAGCGCGCCCTGGCGCCTCGGGCCTGGAAATCTACCACCCCGAATACCGCGCCCTGACCGGCGACGAACCGGTGCCCGTGGAACAGAACCTCACGCCCATCTACCCCACTACCGAAGGCCTGACCCAGGCACGCCTGCGGCAGCTGTCGCAACAGGCCCTGGCCATGCTGGGCCCGCGGAGTCTGCCAGACTGGCTGCCGCCGGAACTGGCCCGTGAACACCAGCTGGCGCCGCTGGACCAGGCCATCCGTTACTTGCACCATCCGCCGCCAGACGCCGACCTGGAAGAGCTCGCCGTGGGCCATCACTGGGCCCAGCACCGCCTGGCGTTCGAGGAACTGTTGACCCACCAGCTGTCCCAGCAACGCCTGCGCGAAAGCCTGCGGGCCTTGCGCGCGCCGGCCCTGCCGAAGGCCAAGCGCCTGCCGGCACAATACCTGGCCAACCTGGGTTTCAAGCCAACGGGCGCGCAGCAGCGGGTGGGCAAGGAAATTGCCTACGACCTCAGCCAACGCGAACCCATGCTGCGCCTGGTGCAAGGTGACGTCGGCGCCGGCAAGACAGTGGTCGCGGCGCTAGCGGCTTTGCAGGCGCTTGAGGCCGGCTATCAGGTGGCCCTGATGGCCCCTACCGAAATTCTCGCCGAACAGCATTTCATTACCTTCAAGCGCTGGCTCGAACCCCTGGGCATAGAAGTGGCCTGGCTCGCCGGCAAGCTCAAGGGCAAGGCCCGGGTTGCCGCCCTTGAGCAGATCGCCGGCGGCGCCCCCATGGTGGTCGGTACCCATGCGCTGTTTCAGGAAGAGGTGAAATTCGCCAAGCTGGCCCTGGTGATCATCGACGAACAGCACCGCTTCGGCGTGCAGCAGCGCCTGGCGCTGCGCCAGAAAGGCGTGGGAGGACGCATGTGCCCGCACCAGTTGATCATGACCGCCACACCTATCCCGCGCACGCTGGCCATGAGTGCCTACGCAGACCTGGACACTTCGGTCCTGGACGAACTGCCCCCCGGCCGCACCCCGGTCAATACCGTGCTGGTGGCCGACAACCGGCGCGTCGAGGTGGTCGAACGGGTGCGCGCCGCCTGCGCCGAGGGCCGCCAGGCCTATTGGGTATGCACCCTGATCGAAGAATCGGAGGAGCTGACCTGCCAGGCCGCCGAAACCACCTTCGAGGAGCTGACCAGCGCCTTGGGCGAACTGCGCGTCGGCCTGATTCATGGGCGCATGAAGCCCGCCGAGAAAGCCGAGATCATGGCCCTGTTCAAGGCCGGCGAATTGCAACTGCTGGTGGCAACCACCGTGATCGAGGTGGGGGTCGACGTGCCCAATGCCAGCCTGATGATCATCGAGAACCCCGAACGGCTTGGCCTGGCGCAACTGCACCAGTTGCGTGGCCGCGTCGGCCGTGGCAGCGCCGCGAGTCACTGCGTGCTGCTGTACCACCCGCCCCTGTCGCAGATCGGCCGCGAGCGCCTGGGTATCATGCGTGAAACCAATGACGGCTTCGTGATCGCAGAAAAAGACCTGCAGTTGCGCGGCCCCGGCGAGATGCTCGGTACCCGCCAGACAGGTTTGCTACAGTTCAAGGTAGCCGACCTGATGCGCGACGCCGATCTGCTTCCAGCCGTACGAGAAGCGGCCCAGACCCTGCTCTCGCAATGGCCGGCACACGTCGACCCGTTATTGGAACGCTGGCTCCGGCATGGCCAACAATATGGACAGGTTTGAAAAAAGACTTGGCACGACCGAACCAGCTTGCAGCGCAAGCTGGGTATACTGTCGGCCATGTAGGAATATGGATACAGACCATGACTGAAGTTGCCCTGGACACCGCGACCCCCCACACCCCGTCTGTCATTCAGGATATGCTGGGGAAGCTGGGAATCAGTTATCGCGAGGTGCTCGACCACCCGCACTTGAACCCTGCGCGCAAGGTCCAGGCGGTGCTGCTCAACGACGCCGTTGGCGCACTGATGGTGCTGTTTCCGCAGAATCAGCTGCTGGATCTCGACCGCTTGGCCGAACTCACCGGCCGCAAGCTGACCGCAGTGCCGCTGGACCGCATGACGCGAATGCTGGCCAAGCACGACCTCAAGCAATTGCCCGGCCTGCCAACGCTCACCAGCTCGCCGTGCCTGTACGACGAAAGGCTGGTGGAAGAGAGCGACCTGCTGGTGAACTCGGGGGAACCCGGCCTCTGGCTGGAGATCGGCCGCGACGACTTCAGGAAGGTACTGAACAAGGCCAGCGCCGGCAACTTCGGCGTGCTGCTGACCAGCATACGCCCCAACCTCAACCGCCCCGACGATGACCGCAAGGAAATCACCCAGGCCGTTCAGGTGTTCACCGCACGGCGTATCCAGCAACGGCTGGAGGCCACCATCGAGATTCCGCCCCTGGCGGAAACCGCGCAGAAAATCATCAAATTACGGGTGGACCCCAACGCCACCATCGACGATATCACGGGTGTGGTCGAAACAGACCCGGCGCTGGCGGCACAGGTGGTCAGTTGGGCGGCCTCCCCCTACTACGCGTCGCCCGGCAAGATTCGTTCGGTTGAAGACGCCATCGTCCGCGTGCTGGGGTTTGACCTGGTCATCAACCTGGCCCTGGGCCTGGCGCTGGGCAAGACCCTGAGCCTGCCCAAGGACCAGCCGCAGCACGCCACGCCCTACTGGCAGCAGTCGATCTATACCGCCGCCGTCATCGAAGGCCTGACCCGCGCCATTCCTCGGGCACAGCGGCCCGAAACCGGGCTGACCTACCTGGCCGGCCTGCTGCACAATTTTGGCTACCTGCTGCTGGCCCATGTGTTCCCGCCGCACTTCTCGCTGATCTGCCGCCACCTGGAGGTCAACCCGCACCTGTGCCACAGCTACGTGGAACAGCACCTGCTCGGCATCACCCGCGAGCAGATCGGCGCCTGGTTGATGCGGTTCTGGGACATGCCCGACGAGCTGGCCAACGCCCTGCGCTTCCAGCACGACCCTGGCTACGATGGCGACTACGCCCAGTACCCCAACCTGGTATGCCTGGCGGTGCGCCTGTTGCGTAGCCGCGGTATCGGCTCGGGTGCCGACGAGGGCATTCCCGATGAACTGCTGGAGCGTCTGGGGCTCAGCCGTGAAAAGGCCGAGGATGTGGTCACCAAGGTGCTGGACGCCGAGGTGATGCTGCGCGAACTGGCGGCGCAGTTCAACCAGCACTGACGCCTGTCAATGCTGCGGGAGCTGGCCTGTCAGCTCCCGGAAACACAGCTGCGGCGACAGGTCGTTGGGCAGAACCCGCTTCACTTCTTCGGTTTCAGGTATTTCATGATGCCCTGGAACCAGATCACCAGAGCCGGGTTGCCCTTGATCTGGATGGTCTTGTCCTGAATACCCTGCATGAAGGCCAGTTGCTTGTTCTTGGCCTGCAACGTTTCATAACCGAATGCCGCGTCCTTGAACGCGATCGCGAAGGCCGGTGCGTCCACCTTGCCGCCTTTGCTGGTGATGCGCATATCCTTGACGATGAAGTGCCTGGCCACCTTGCCATCCAGCGTCTGCAACTGAAATACCAGGTCGCGGTCCTTGAGTTGCTGAGCGAACGCCGGGTTCCTGCGACTGGCCCGCGCCATCAACAGCCCCATGGCCCAAAGCAAAAAGCGAAACTTCATGTACACGCCTCGAAAAAGAAGTGGATGACGATCGCGGCAGTTTACCGAGATCCTGCACAATCACCATATAAAACCCACCAGCCTGTGGACATCGCTGATTTTCCTCGATTTTAGCGGGTCATATCGTCACATCGCCGGCTGTCTAAGCCCGCAACAAACTGCGCCCGCCCCCACCTTCCATTGTCCCGGCAACTCCGTCACGATAAGCACGCGAACTCTGGTCGCACCCTTCCCTCGTGAGCACCACGCAGGGATGACCTCACGGGTTTGACAGGCATTAGTGGGACCACTAGCCTTTTTTCGGATCCCACACATATTTTGTGACAATTATGATCAGGTAAGCCAATCGTGACAGCCAAAAAGCCGTTGAGCTCCATTCTGGTCAGCGAGCAGGTGCCCGCCCATCTTGCTCGCTCGGTCATCGAGGAAAAATTGCGAAGTGCAATCGTGGACGGCCGACTGCCGGCGGGCACCGCGGTACGACAACAGGAACTGGCAACGCTGTTCGGCGTCAGCCGAATGCCAGTGCGCGAAGCACTGCGTCAGCTCGAAGCCCAGGGACTGCTCAAGGTTGTCATGCACAAAGGCGCCGTGGTGGCGCCGCTGGTCGACGAGGACGCCGCTGAAACCTACGACTTGCGCCTGCTGCTGGAAACCGAGGCCCTGCGCCAGTCGGTTCCCAACCTGACCGAGGCGCACCTTGCCGAGGCGAGGTACTGCATCGACCAACTCGATACCGAGACCAACCCGGCCGAACTCGGCCGGCTGAACCGCCTTTTTCACATGGCACTGTATGCCGGCGCGAACAACAGCAAGCTGCTGCGAATGATCGAGCAGGAGCTCAACCAGGAAGAGCGCTTCCTGCGTTTTCACCTGTCTTCCATGGGCCTTGGCAAACCTACCCAGGATGATCACATAGCTCTGGTGGACGCGGTCCAGGAGCGCAACGTGGAGCTGGCCGTGAGCATATTGCAACAGCATCTGGCCAATGCTTCGCATACTATTCGCCACTACCTCGAAACCCGCGCCTCGGCATAACTGTGCCGGGTGAGGCTGCCCGTCAAGGGCAACCCATGCTGATGTTCGCGGCCTGCTCCCCAGGCCACGGACCCACGGCGTCCCGGCTGCCCGGCGCTTCATGAACCGCACTCATTTATCACGCTCTTTTCCCAGGAATGCGCCCATTCCCGGGTGAGTGCCGTCGCCCGCATCCTCGCCCTCCTCCTCGACTTCATGTCCTGATACCGCGCGCCGATGGAAAATCGGCTTTTTAGCGCACACTCTTGCACTGGCCAATGGCCGTGAATGGTTCTTTTCAAGTAACGGATCATCACATCGTCACCCACGCAGGAGCGTAAACCACGGGCACCGCCCTGAATCAATAAGACAGCAGCCACCCACCTACTTGAGTGCTCTGAGTGAGGCATTCACTCATTTTTATTTATTTTGACTATAAAACGTCGAAAGGGGAGCACTTGCGCCTCTAAAACTTGCTGCGCTTGTTTTAGCGAACCCCTATTTCTATTAAAAACATAACTTATTGTTTTTTAACGATTTTATTTGAAATACAGATAAAACCTGGTCTAACTTGATTAGCACTGGCGGGGCAGTTCCCCGGCAGCCAACGCTGCAACGGGCATAAGTTTATATCCGACCAGCCACGGTACGGAATTGTTCAAGCAGCACGCAAAGCGATAGCCAGAAGTTTCAACTCATCGTTAATAACTTTAAGGAAGCGCCATGACCTTTCAAATTGATGTGCTCGTACAAAAGAAAAACCAACTGAGTGCCCACCCGATATTTGGCGAAATCAATTCATTGCCCGTATTGCAGCGTTTCATGGAAACCCATGTGTTCGCGGTATGGGACTTCATGTCGTTGACCAAGCGCCTGCAGCGGGAGCTCACTTGTGTGAACCTGCCGTGGCTGCCCCCGACCGATGCCAAGGCGGCACGGTTGATCAACGAAATCGTACTGGGCGAAGAATCGGATGAGCGCCTGAACAATGGGCACTACAGCCATTTCGAACTCTATCTCGATGCAATGCGCGAGATAGGCGCGGATACCGGCCCCGTCCAGCAATTCGTGGCCCTGCAGGCCGAGGGCGTGCACTACCGGACCGCCCTGCAGAGCGTTAATACCGACCCTGCGGCTATCCATTTCGTGACTGACACGCTGGAAACCGCCCTGCATGCCCCCGCCCATGCCGTGGCCGCGGCCTTCCTGCACGGCCGTGAAAGCGTGATCCCCCAGATGTTTCAGCGCCTGCTGGATGACTGGGGTATTACCGAACACCAGGCCCCCACCCTTTGCTATTACCTGCAGCGCCACATTGAAGTCGACTCCGATGACCACGGCCCCGCAGCCCAGTCACTGCTGGACCGCCTGACCGGCGATGACCCTCAGCGCCTGGCCGAAGCGCACGAAGCCGCCATCGCTGCCATCGACAGCCGCATGGCCCTGTGGGACAGGCTGCGCGTCAGCATGAAAGCCGGGGCCGAGGTGAATGCATGAACGCCGCCGACTACCGCTCATTCGCCGACGCGTGGGAAGACCGCGCCACCATTCGCACCCGTCCGCGACGGCGTGTGGAAGACGACGAGCGCCTGATCTACCCCCTCAGCCGCCAGCCGTTGGTGCTGGGTGCCACATTTCTGCGGGAGTGCCCGCACCAGCGCGATTTCGCCCTGGTGCAAAGCCTCTACAAATTCATTCATGACGTGGTGATTTTCGAGACTGAAATCGTCAACCGCACGGCCAGCAGCATCGCCCGCGGGCGCTTTCCCCTCGACTACCCCTTTGCCTGCCGCTACGACGCGATGACCGTGGTCGTGGACGAGGACTACCACGCACTGGTGGCCATGGACTTCATGCAGCAGACCATCGAACTGACCGGCATCGAGCCCATTGCCCTGCCCGCCGAGATCGAGCTTAGCAGGGCGATACCGGCGGCGCTGGCGCAGGTACCAGCGGCACTGCGGCCGGCGGCGGAACTGATCTGCGTGGCAATCGCCGAGAACACCCTGACCAACGATGTGGCTGCGTTCGCTCGCGACGACACGGTCAAGGACTCGGTCAAGGGCCTGATGGCCGACCACCTGCTGGATGAAGGCCGCCACTCGACCTTCTGGACGAGGCTGGTGCGCATCTACTGGCAAGGCGCCTGCGCCAGCGACCGGGCAGCGCTGGCCAGCATGCTGCCAGTGTTTATCGAACGTTATTTGACCAATGACATCCAGAAAGCCTTCGACCTGGCCTTGATCGAGCACCTGCACCCCGACCCGACCGTGCGCCGGGCCCTGGGCGAAGAAGCCCAGAGCCTGGCATTTCCGATCAACGCTCAACACCCGCTGCTGGGCAACATCCTGCGCTTTTTCAAAGGCAGTTCGATGCTCGACAGCCCTTGCGTAAGCGATGCCCTGGCCGCCTACCTGGCTTGACTCAAGGAGAAGACAATGAAACGTCTGCAGATCATCCTGTATGGTTCCAGCCGTGCCTTGCACGCACTCGGCACGGTACTGCAAGAGTATGGGCACCAAGTAAGCCCGACCTGTGAACAGCCCGATGTGCTCATCGAGGACGGCAGTGGCCAGGCCCTTCCGGCTACCCCGCCTCGCTGCCTGCACCTGGGTTTGCGCCTGTGCCTGGAGCCGGGCAGCGGCAACCTTCCCCGGGTGCAATGGCAATGCTGGGCCGGCACGGCCCAGGCCCAGCGCCTGGTCATCTGCCAGGCGCTGGCAGCATCGGCAGCGGGCAATGGCGAAGCACTGCGTGCCAGCGTCGAGCAAAGCCTGCTGGAGCGCATGAGCCTGGAGATCACCCGCTTTTCCCGCGATCCGCAGCACTTCGCCCAGCGGGCCGTGTGCGACGCAGCAGGGCTGGGCCGGCAACAAGGCCTCGATGCAATCGAACCGCTGGCGTTCGAACATCGCCTGAGCCAGAACAACGTGCCACACCTGCTGGATGAACAACTGCCGTCGCTGCTGGAGCAGTTGCACGCCAGCCTGCGCCTGAATGCCGGGCGCACGGCGCTGCAACTGGCCGACAGCGCGTTGAGTTATGCCCAGTTGCAGCAGCAGGCGGCAGCGATCCGTGCCGCCCTGCCGGCAGGCGGAGGGGTGATCGGTGTGTGCCTGGAAAAGTCGGTCGAACTCTACGCCAGCCTGCTGGCGGTGCTCGGCAGCGGTGCCGTGTACCTGCCGATGGACCCCAGTCATCCCTCGCAGCGCCTGCGCGCCATAGCTGAAAATGCGCAGGCCAGCCTGTTGCTGCATAGCGGGCCGGCGCCGTTCAGCCTCGACGGCATGCAGGCGCTGCGGGTGGACGATATCAAACCTGCCGCTCCCGGCAGCCACTGGTTCGACCAGCCCGTACAAGGGCAGTCACCCGCGGTGGCCATCTACACCTCCGGCACCAGCGGGCAGCCCAAGGGCGTGCTGCTCAGCCATGCCAACCTCAACCACTTCCAGGCCTGGTACCGGGGGCACGTGGAACTCACCCACAACAGCCGTGTGCTGCAATTCTCCACCATTGGTTTCGATGCCTCGCTGCTCGACATCCTGCCCACCTTCGCCGCGGGAGCGACACTGGTAGTGCCCACCCCGGACCAGCGCCGCGACCCCGCGCAATTGATCGAACTGCTCAATGCCCAGGAAGTCAGCCACGCGTTCCTGCCCCCCGCCCTGCTGAGTATTCTGCCGCCCACAGCGCCACTGGCCTTGCGCCACCTGATCACGGGGGGTGACGTGTGCGAGCCAGCGGTGCTGGCGAACTTCGCCGGCCGCTGCCAGTTCCACAACATCTATGGCCCGACCGAAACCACGGTGCTTGCCACTACCCGGCGCATGCACCCTGGCGACAACCCGCGGCAGATCGGTGGGCCGATCGCCAATACCCAGCTGCTGATCCTCGATGACCAGGGCTGGCCCGTCGCTGACCACACACCGGGCGAGCTCTACATAACCGGTGCCGGTGTGGGCCTGGGTTACCTCAACAACCCGCAACTGAGCGCCGAGCGCTTCGTCACCCTGACACTTCCCGATGGGCGTAGCGTGGCGGCCTACCGCACCGGCGACATCGGCCAATGGGCTGAACAGGGCATCGTCCTGAGCGGGCGGCGTGACAACCAGGTGAAGATCCGCGGCTTTCGGGTCGAACCGGAAGAAGTGGAACACTGCCTGCGTGCCAGTGGCCAGTTCGCCCAGGTAGCCGTGGCCGTCGACCCACAACACCGGCTACTGGCCTTCGTCGCCCAGCCCCGGGCAGGTGACGGGCAGGCGCTGGCCAACCTGCAGGCCCATGCCCAGGCCCACCTGGCCGACTACATGCGGCCACTGCACTACACCGAACTGACCGTGCTGCCCGCCACCGCCAATGGCAAGGTCGACCGCCGAGCCCTGCTCACCCTGCCTCAAGCCCACGCCCAAGCCCACGAAAGGCCGGCCAATGCCACCGAAACCCAACTGCTGGCCCTGTGGAGCGAACTGCTGGAATTGCCTGCCGAGGCCATCGGCACTGATCACAGCTTCTTCAACCTGGGCGGCCACTCCATTTTGTTGTCGCAGATGCTGGTACAGATCCGTGAGCGTTTCGGCACGGGCATTCCGATCAACCGCTTTATCGAGCACCCCACCCTCAAGCGTCTTGCCGAACTAGTCGATGGCGTCGAGGACCAGGTGCGCCAGGTCAGCCCACGGGCACTGGCCGATGCATTCCGCGAACTGAACCTCACACCCTTGCCCGTCGAACACATGGGCGACGTGCACAAGGTCATCGTGACCGGAGCGAACAGCTTTCTGGGCGTGCACATCGTCCAGGCCCTGTTGGCGTGGGGGGCCAGCGAGGTCGCCTGCCTGGTCAGGGCCCAACCGGGGCTCAGCGCCAGCGAGCGTTTCCAACAGGCGCTGGTGGAGAACCGGCTGGAACACCTTGACCTCAGCAGGGTGCGGGTACACGCCGCCGACATCACCCAACCGCGACTGGGGCTGAGCGACGCGTTGTACGAAGAAATCGACGCCCACTACGGCGCGCTGATCCACAACGCAGCGCAGGTCAACCACGTGCTGGATTACGACGCACTGGCCGCCACCAACGTCGAGCCGGTATTCCATTGCCTGCGCCTGTGCGAAGGGCGGCGCAAGAAGATCTTCAACTTCGTCTCCACCCTATCGGCCTCCAGCGTTGTCGACGCCAACGGTAACGTGCTGGAAGAACCGCCGGCCGATACCCCGCCCATCTACATTCGCAATGGCTACAACCTGTCGAAATGGGTAGCCGAGCGAATTATTCAGCGCGCTCGGGAGGCCGGGGTGTGGGCCAACCTCTACCGGCCCGGAAACATCACCTTCAACAGCCGCACCGGGGTCTGCCAGCCCCACAAGAACCGCCTGATGCTGATGCTCAAGGGCTCGCTGCAACTGGGCCAGGTGCCAGCGCTGGACCTCAACTTCGACCTGATGCCGGTGGATTTCCTCGCGCGCTTCCTGGCCTTCCACGCCAGCCGCTACCAACCGGCGCGGGCGGTGTTCAACCTGCACAACCCTGAACCGCTGAGCTGGGCCAGTTATGTGGATGCCTTTCGCGAAGCGGGCCGGGACTTCGAGCTCGTCAGCGTGGCCCAGTGGCAACGGCAACTGGGCCGCGTGGACGCCGACAACGCCCTGTTCGGGGTGCTGGGCTTCTATCTGGATGGCTTCGAGGAAGACATCGGCGACATCTCGCGCATCGACCATGGCAATGCCCGCAGCGGCGTGCAACGCATGGGCGAGCGCTACCCCAGCAAGACTCCGGCGCTACTGCGCAAGGGTTGCGCGTACCTGAAAGAAATCCAGTTCATCTGAACCACCCTACCCAAGGAGAAACACCATGAACGCACTGACCCCCGATACCCTTGTACGCAACCCTCAGGGCTGCACCGTCACCGCCGTGGTCAACATCGCCGCGCCTGCCGACAGCGTCTGGAAAGTAGTGGGCAACTTCGCCGGCTTCGATAAATTCATACCGGCCCTGGAACGCATCGAAATGACCGGCAGCGGCGTGCGCTCGGTTCGCAAGAAGTTCTTTCGCGACGGCGAGAACATCGTCATCGAGCAACTCAACAGCCACGATGACCAGGCCCGCCGCATGACCTGGAGCCTGATCTACACCACCCTGAACATCGGCAACCTGTGGGCAGCCATGGAGGTCACGGCCAAACCTGACAACACCAGCGAAGCAAAATGGACCATCCAGGGCGAGCCCTGGGAGGGCGGCGCCCAGGCCCTGCCGGCTTTCGAGGCGTTCCTGCAAGGCTTCGCCGATGACGCCATGAACAATGTGCGCAACCTGTTCAGCTAACCCGAAGCGCTAACCCTGTGGGACCAGTTGGCCACCCAACCGGTCCCACACCCCAGCCTGTGTGTAGCCAGTGTTGCAAAATGTACAAGGCTTCATGAAAATAAGACTAATTATCATTCATGCAGTCTTGCGCGGCGCATCCTATGTCCTCCCAAGAATTTGCCGTGGGTTCGCTTTACCGCGCCCATCACGGCTGGCTCAACACCTGGCTGCGCAGCCACCTGGGCAACGCGGCCGATGCCGCGGACCTGGCCCAGGACACCTTCCTGCGCCTGCTGCAACGCACTGAACGCCTTGAACTGAGCGCCCCCCGTGCATTCCTGCGCACTATCGCCCGGGGCTTGGTGATCGACCATTGGCGCCGCGAAGAACTGCACCGCGCCTACCTGGAAACCATCGCTCACCTGCCCGCCGCCGAAGCTCCGAGCCTGGAAACCCGCGCCTTGCTACTGGAGTTGCTGGAACATATCGCGCGCCTGCTGGACGGGCTCAAGCCCAAGGTGCGCAAGGCCTTCCTGCTATCCCAGTGCGAAGGCATGCCCCATAAGGATATCGCCGCGCAATTGGGCGTGTCCCTGCGCACGGTGGAGCGCTATGTGGCTGATGCCCTGTTCCATTGCTACCTGCTGCGCTATGAACAGTGACCCTGGCGGCCCTGCGCCAGACCCGCAGATGGTGCGCCAGGCCATTCACTGGATGCTGCGCCTGAACAATGACGGCGGTAGCGCCCGGGTACAGCGCCAATGCGCCACGTGGCGCGCGGCAGACCAGCGTCATGAGCTGGCCTGGCAGCGCATTCAGTCGCTGACCCAGGAAGTGGCCGGCCACTACCGCGCCGTACCCGGTGCCGGCCTGGCCCTGGAAAACAGTGCCCAGCGCCTTGGCCGGCGCCAAGCCTTGAAATTGCTGGGGGTGGTTTCCCTGGTGGGCGGTGCCGGGTGGTTGGGCAAAGACCTGGAACAATGGCAGCAGTGGGCATCGGATTACGCGACCGGCGTCGGCGAACGCCGCACATTTACCCTGCCGGACGGCTCGCAACTGCAGCTCAATACCCGCAGCGCCGTTGATCTGCGCTTCAGCGCGCAACAACGCCTGCTCAGCCTCAAGCACGGTGAAATACTGCTGACCTGCCAGCCAGACCCGCAAGGCCGGCCGCTGCGGGTCCACAACCGTGATGGCCTGTTCGAAGCCTCCCAGGGGCGCTTCGCCCTTCGCCAACAGGACGGCTGCACCCGCATGAGCGTCGCCCGCGGTCAGGTGGCGATCTACCCGGCCTCAGGCGGCGCGCTGGCCTGGGCGCAAGCAGGCCAGAGCTGGCAAGTCGACAGCGCCGGCGCTCGGCAGGTCGCTGCGCCCGAGATGGACATGGGCGCCTGGGCCGACGGTCTGATCGTGACCCGCGACATGCGCTTGCAAGCCTTCCTCGAAGAAGTGGGCCGCTACCGCCATGGCTACCTCAGTTGCGCCGCAGACATCGCCGAGCTGCGGCTGTCGGGTGTGTTTCGTCTGGACGACACCGACAAGCTCCTGGCCCTGCTGCCCCAGACCCTGCCCGTGCGGCTGCATAGCCGCACCCGCTATTGGGTGCGCCTGGAAAGGTCGGTGTAGCCTCCCCAAGCCCCATGCCAGCCAATGTCTTCATGGCAGCTCGGTGCTGAAGGGGGCTATGGCCCCCAACTTTTTTGGCGGGTTTCGCCGGCCCGTTCGGCTTGGACAGTAATTAACCCGTTCAAGCCCCTTTCCACGCTCGGAACCGCATCATGACCGGCAAGACCTCATCGCTTCCGCTTTCCCTGCCCAGCGCCGTGCGCGCCGCATTGCTGTCTACCGCCCTTGGCCTGGGTGCCCTGCCCCTGGCAGCCCAGGCAGCCGCGGCCCAGGACGCACAGGCCGCCACCCGCGCCTACGACGTTGCTGCCGGGCCGCTGGGCGAAGCCCTCAATCAGTTTGCTCGCCAGGCCGGCATCACCTTGGCCGCCACCCCCGCGCAAACTCAGGGCAAACAGAGCCAGGGCCTGCACGGCACGTTCAGCGTCGGTCAGGGCTTGAGCGCCCTGCTGGCCGGCAGCGGCCTGCAGGCCAGCAGCAGCGACGGCGCCAGCTTCGTGGTCCAGGACACCCAGGACCAAGCCATGGCGCTGCCTTCCACCGACGTACGCGGCTTTGCACTGGGTAACGCACTGGGCAGCATGGACGGCTACAACGCCACCCATAGCCAGATCGCCACCAAGACCAGTACTGCCTTGCTGGAAACGTCGCAAAGCGTATCGGTAGTCACCCGCCAGCAAATGGACGACCAGGGCTCGCAGACCGTCGCCCAGACCATGCGCTACACCCCTGGCGTGCTGACCAACCCCTATGGCGCTACGCATCGCTATGACTACGTGGCCATGCGCGGCTTCAACGACGGCTCGGTGGACAACATCTACATCGATGGCCTCAAGTCCATGGGCGACAGCGGCACTTACAGCACTATGCAGATCGACCCCTACTTCCTGGAGCGGGTCGATATTCTCAAAGGCCCCTCATCGGTGCTCTACGGGCGCAGTTCCCCCGGTGGCCTGGTGGCATTGACCAGCAAAAAGCCGCTGTACGAGGCCTACCACGAGATACAGGCCACCGTCGGCACCCAGGGCCAGCATGGCGTGGGCTTCGACTTCAGCGGCCCGGTGGATGACGACAAGCGCATTGCCTACCGCGTGACTGGCCTGACTCACGAGTCCGACACGCAGTTCGACCACAATGAAGAAAAACGCTACGCCATCGCGCCCACGCTGAGCATTGATTTCGATGAGGATACTTCGCTGACCCTGCAGGCCTACCTGCAACACGACCCGGAAGGCGGCTACCACGGCGGACTGCCCGCCGACGGCCTGTTGCACCAGCGCAACGGCCAGCGCATCTCCGAGCATTACTTCGAGGGCGAGCCGGGCGTCGACCATTACAGCCGTGACCAGCAGTCATTCGGCTACCAGTTCGAGCACCGCTTCAACGACGTATTCACCGCGCGGCAGAACTTCCGTTACCTGGACTCCAAGGTCGACCTGGACCAGGTCTACGGCTACGGCTACACCAGCGCCACCAGCAACGAGCTGAACCGCTACTACTCCGGCGCCAGCGAACGCCTGCATTCGTTCATCATCGACAACATGCTGCAGGCCGAGTACTTCACCGGCGCCGCCAGGCACACCACCCTGCTGGGCGTGGATTACCAGCGGCGCAAGACGGTGGTGGACTGGACCAGTGGCTCACTGGCACCCATCGATGCCTTCAACCCGGTGTACGGCAATTCGGCCATCAGCTATTACAGCCCCACCAGCTACCTTCGCCGCCTGCAGCAGACCGGCGTATACCTGCAAGACCTGATCGAGCTGGACAAGTGGCGCTTCTCCCTGGGCGTGCGCCAGGACTGGGTGAAGACCTCGGACGAGAACCGCATCGCCGAATACAACCGCCCCCTCGGCACTACCATCAGCGACCAGCGCAGCAAGCTGACCAGCCGCGCGGGCGTGCTGTACCTGTTCGACAACGGCCTGGCGCCCTACATCAGCTACTCGGAGTCGTTCAACCCCAACTCCTACTCCGATGCCAGCGGCAATCCCTTGCCGCCTACTGATGGCAAGCAATGGGAAGCGGGCCTGAAGTACCAGCCACCAGGCTCGGAGAACCTCTACACGGCTTCGGTGTTCCGCATCGACCAGGAGAACCTGGCCACCAAGTTGCCGCAGGAAAACTTCTACCGTGCCGTCGGCGCGGTGCGTTCCCAGGGTGTGGAGCTGGAGGCCCACCTGCAAGTCACCGACAACCTGAAACTGCTGGGCAGCTACACCTTCACCGACCTGAAATACTCGAAGTCGATGGTCAGTACCCTGAGTACCGCCAACAACATCATCGAGAACAAAGGCAACTCACCCACCCAGGCGCCACGCCAGATGGCCTCCATGTGGGCGGACTACAAATTCAGCAGCGGTGCGCTTGACGGCCTGCGCCTAGGCGCGGGCGTGCGCTACGTGGGTTACAGCTGGGCGGATGCCGAGAATACCGAGAAAGTGCCGGCCTATACCCTGTACGACGCGTCGGTGGGCTACGACCTGGGCAAGCTGGGCCTCAAGGGCCTGGACCTGCGCATCAATGCCAACAACGTGACCAACGAACACTACGTGGCCACCTGTGCCAGCTTGAACTTCTGCTACGTGGGCGAAGAGCGCAACGTCGCCGCTACCTTGAGCTACCAGTTCTGACGGGGAGTTGTGACGCGGTCAGGTCCGCTATAAAGCAGCGGACCTGACCGCGCCAGGGCCAACGCCGATGTTCAGACGTTGTACTCGGTCTCCAGCGCATCCAGTTGGTGGTCAAAGGCTCGCAAGCGGGTCGACCAGGTGTACACCAGCACTTCCATCTCCCGGTCGACCCCTGCGCTGGCCTTGATGCTGGTGCGCGGGTCGCAGAAGTCCAGCAGGTAGCGCTGGCGTGCCAGGGCCGTGGCCACGCTGGAGAGCTCGCGGGCATCGTCCAGCCAGTGCCATTGGCTGTCGTGAATCTCGTCATCCAGTACCTGGCATTGCAGCTTCAATGCCTCAAGGGATTTCTCCAGGGGCGTGCCCGCCAGGTCGCCCATCACCTCCTGGAAGGTACGCCCCGGTTGCCAGTAATTGCCCCAGAAATAGCGGTCGAACACGGTTTCGACCTTGCGCAGGGCAACCTTGGTATCCCAGATGCGGACCAGGGTATGGCCCTGGGTTTGCCGTCGCCGTTTCAATAGCGCGTTTTCATGGGCGGACCAGGCCAGCACGGCGAGCGCCAGCACGCCGATCAACCACAGTGCGCTATTGAAGAAGACCAGGGCACGTTCGATCTGATGGGCCTCGATGACCCCATAGAAGTAGGTGGCAGTGATCAAGCCGAGCGCCGAGGTGGCGCACCAGAAGCCAGGAGCATAGGAATCTTTCATAGTTATTATCATCCCATTGACCCGGGGCCAGTGATGACTGAAAGAATCCGCGTGAATGCCGCCGCGCGGTCTTGGGCAGACCACATGAACCCCATGAATCAGAGCATAGGACAGGCTGCGGCAATTGCTGGCAACGCCATTGAAATCGGGGGGGCAACGGATAAGCGGCAGGGTCAGCCCACCTTGTGCAGCAGCTCGTTGAGCTGGTCGATCACTACAGCCCAATCGGCGTCCTCAAGAATCTCATCACGCAGGAAAGCCGCCTGGCTGGGTGTCCAGAAGAAAGCTTCGTCCAGTTTGAGGCCAGGCTTGAGGGGCGAATGGCTGGTGACGAATTTTTCGATCCCCACCGGGTCGGACGCCAGGCCCAACTGTTGGAACAGCGCCGGCAGGCTGTGGTTTGGCGATTCCATGTGGGTACCCTCGTCGTCAACTAAACTTTCAGTAAAGGAAACTTTGGCACATACGTCGAGGGCAATCCCCCGGAGGTGAAAGTGGGCACAGTGATCGTGCTGACCGTGAACCAGGCTGCTGTCGGCCTGATCCTGTTCGGCCTGGTGATGCTGGCCATCGAAGCGCTGCTGCCCTCATACGGCGTGCTGGGCGTGGTGGGGCTGATCGTGCTGTTGCTGGGCGTGGTGACCCTGGTCGATGCCCAAGGCCCGAACATCATGGTGTCCGGCTCGCTGTTGCTGGCGGTCGCGGCGGTGGCCGGGGTGCTGATCGTCACCATGGTGGCCATGGCCATCAGCGCGGCGCGGCGACGGCCGGTGGGCGGTGACGGCGAACTGGTGGGCAAGGTCACCGCGGTGTCTGCGTTGCAGTCGGACAACCCCTGCGCCGGCTGGGTGCAGTTGCAGGGGGAGCAATGGCAGGTGCGCTGCGATGCACCGCTGCAGGAAGGCGAACAGGTCAAAGTCGTGGCACGCCGGGGCGTGCAATTGGAAGTCGCTGCGGCGCAACCGCCGTCAGGAGCCTGAACCATGTTCATCGAAGTCGGTTACACCGCGGCAGTCGTGGTGCTGGTACTGGTCGCCCTGTCGACGTTTCGCATCCTGCGTGAATACGAACGTGGCGTGGTGTTTCAGTTGGGCCGCTTCTGGCAGGTCAAAGGGCCTGGGCTGATCATCCTGATTCCCGTGGTACAGCAAATGGTGCGGGTAGACCTGCGCACCATTGTCCTCGATGTCCCCCCACAGGACGTGATCACCCGCGATAACGTCTCGGTCAAGGTCAACGCCGTGCTCTACTTTCGCGTGCTTGACCCGCAGAAAGCGATCATTCAGGTTGAAGACTTCCTCATGGCCACCAGCCAGCTGGCGCAGACCACCCTGCGGGCAGTGCTGGGCAAGCATGAGCTGGACGAGCTGCTGGCCGAGCGCGAGCGCCTGAACATGGACATCCAGCAAGTGCTGGATGCCCAGACCGATGTATGGGGTATCAAGGTGGCCAACGTGGAGATCAAGCATGTGGACCTGAACGAGTCCATGGTGCGGGCCATCGCCAAACAGGCCGAGGCCGAGCGTGAACGGCGGGCCAAGGTGATTCACGCCGAGGGCGAGTTGCAGGCTTCGGAAAAACTCACCCAGGCAGCTGAAATTCTGGGCCGCCAGCCAGGGGCGATGCAGCTGCGCTACATGCAGACGCTTTCCAGCATCGCCGGGGACAAGAGTTCGACCATTGTCTTTCCGCTGCCCATCGAGTTGCTCAAGGGTATGGCAGACCTTTCCACCAAGCCTTGAGCCACCATCAAGGCGTGCGCCCGCTCTCCCAACCACCGCCCAACGCCAGGAACACATTGATCTGCTGCATGGCCACCTGGGTGTTGGCCGCCGACAGTTGGGCAGTCACGTCGGTGTAGGTCTTGGTCGCTTGCAGGTCAGCCAGGAAGGATTCGCGCCCCGCCAGGTAGAACCGGTGGGTCTGGTCGGCTGCCTGGCGGGCCGACTCTTCGGCTTCGGCCAGGGCATCACGGCGCTCCAGTAGCGCGGTGTACTGGGCAAGGCCAGTCTGGGCTTCGCGCACGGCATTGAGCACCACGCCATCGAAGTGCGCCAAGGCTGCCTGGGTGGACACTTCGGCTTCACGGACCCGCGCACGCGCCTGGTTACCCGGTATGGTCCAACTGATCATCGGGCCAAAGCCCCAGCGGTTGGCGGTGTCTTCACCCAGGTCTTTGAGGAAGCCCACCGAACCCACGGTGGCGCCAATACTGATGTTCGGGTATAGCTGGCCGGTGGCGACGCCGATTTCAGCGGTGGCGGCCGCCAGCTTGCGTTCGGCCTGGCGCACGTCGGGACGGCGCTTGAGCAAGGCCGCGCCGTCACCCACCGGCATCACCTGAGCGATTTTCGGCAGTTCAGCACAGTCGCTGGTACCGGCCGGCAACTGGTTCACCGGCTTGGCCAGCAGCATGGCGAGCTTGTACAGCCCGGCCTGGCGTTCAGCTTCGAATTTGGGGAGGTCGGCGCGCAACGACTTGAACTGCGTCTGAGTGCGCGTCACTTGAGTTTCATCACCCCGGCCTGCGTCACGCAAACGCTGGGTCAGCTTTACACCCTGCATTTGCAGGTCCAGCGACTTCTCGGCGATGTGGCGCTCTTCGTTGGCGGCGCAGATTTGCGTATACGAGCGCACCACCTCGGCCACCAGGGTGATGCGCGCCGTGTCGGCAGCAGCCTGGGCGGCGTCGGCATTGGCCTGAGACGCCTCGACACCGCGCTGCAACGTGCCCCACAGGTCAAATTGATACGAAGTAGTCAACGACAGGTTGCCGACGTTGGCCACCGGGATCTTCTCGCCTTGCAAGTAGGACTCCGCCGATTCCTGCAGGCGCTGCGCGCCCGCCTCGGCCTTGGTGGTGAAACCACCGGCGTGCTCGGCTTCCTCGATCTGCACACGGGCGCGGTTGAGGTTCGCCGCTGCCACCCGCAGGTCGGTACTGGACACCAGGGCCTGGCTCACCAGCTGGTCCAGGCGCGGGTCGTTGTACAGTTTCCACCAGTCCTGTGGCACTGGCGCGGACACCACGTTGCTGTCGCCAGTGGCCAGGCTGCCTTGCAGGTCCGGGCGGTTGGCCGCACCGTCCTTGGGCCGGTGGTAGTCCGGCCCGACCATCTGGCAAGCCGACAGCAACAGCCCCAGGGCTATGGCCGAAAGACGTACACAGTGGTTCATCGAGCGGTCTCCACAGGCTTGCCGGTCTCATCGATGATCGACACGGTGGCCGTGCGCCCGGCGATCATGCGGAAGTGCTCAGGGACGTCGTCGAAGGCAATGCGCACCGGAATCCGCTGAGCCAGGCGCACCCAGCTGAAGGCCGGGTTGATGTTGGGCAACAGGTTGGAGCCGCTGCTGCGGTCGCGGTCTTCGATGCCCGCGACGATGCTCTGTACATGCCCGGTCAGGCGGGCGTTGTCACCCATCACACGGATGTCCACTTTCTGGCCAATTTCGATCATCGGCAGCTTGGTTTCCTCGAAGTAGCCATCGACGTGGAACGAGGTGCTGTCCACCACCGACAGCACTGGGTGGCCGGCGGCCACGAACTCATGGGCACGCGGCGCCCGGTCGTTGAGGTAGCCATCCACCGGGCTCTTGATCACCGAGCGGTCCAGGTTCAGCTGGGCGGTGTCCACGGCCACCTGGGCCTCGGCCAGGGCGGCCTGGGCGCGGGCCAGTTTGGAGTCGCTTTCTTCCAACTGCTCCTTGGCCACCAGGTTACCCAGGCCACGGTTACGCTTGGCCTCGCGCTGGGCCTGGGCCATGGTTTCCTGCCGGTCGGCCAGCGCCGCCTTGGCCTGGCGCAGGGCCAGGCTGAAACGGTCCTGGTCGATGGTGAACAGCACCTGGCCACGCTTGACCACTTCGTTGTCACGCACGGCCACGTCCTGGATCAGCCCGGAAACGTCCGGCGACACCTGGATCACGTCGGCACGGATGTGGCCGTCGCGAGTCCAGGGGGCGAACATGTAGTACATCACCATGCGGTAGACCACGACGCTGGCCAGCGCCACCACCAGCAAGGTCAGAACAAGGCGGCCAAAGGTCAACAAAGGTTTTTTCATGTCATCAGGTTTCGGCAGAGTGCGTCCACCGCGCCCAGCAGCAGCGCGTACAGACCGACGTTGAACAAGGCCCGGTGCCAGACCAGGCGGTAGAAATGCAGGCGGTTGAGTACGCCGTGCAGCAATAGAAACAGCACGTAGGTGATGGCCATCATCACCAGCAATGTCGGCAGGAAGATCCCGCTTACATCGATTTCACCGATCATAGGGGGGCTCCGTCCAGACCGTGGCTTGGCAGCTCGGGGGCATCACTGGGCTCTATCACCACTTCGACCCCAGGCAACAAGGCCAGGCGCAGGCCGCTGAGCGAGTGCAGCATCTGCACCCGTGCTTCGGCCTCTGCGCCCACGTTCTGCTGGGCGAGGGCGCGGCGAGCGCGGTCCATGGTCATGAGGATAGTCATGGGCGCCGGCAACCGTTCATTGGCTTTCAGGCACGCCTTGAAGTAAGCACCCACCTCGTCCACCACCTGGCGCACCTGGGCACGAGGGCCCACCGGGATACGCGGCATGTAGGCCAGCAGGTCGAGCATGTTCAGCGCCACCCGCAGGTCGCGCAGGGCCGAACCGGTGTCCTGGCCGGTCTGCAGCAAACGCGGCAGGTGCTGCATCAGGCGGTCGAGCATCTGCACGCCCATGGCCCGGTGCTCGGCCAGGGTGGCGCGCTCGCTGAGGCTGACGATGTCGCGCCAGCTGAAGCGGGTCAGGCGCTTGGCCGCAAGGTCAGTGCCGAAGGGGCGCATGATCAGCGTCCAGCAGAACGCGAACAGCAAGCCCATGGGCCCGGCGATGTTGGAGTTCAGGAAGGCCAGGAAATTAGCGTCGTAGGCAGTGTCCAGGCTGATGAAGGTAGCACCGTTGACCAGGGTCAGCATCATGCCCAAGTTGAACCGCGGCTGCAGGGTCAGGGTGGCCGCCGTGATGAACGGCACCGCGAACGCCAGCACCAGCATAGGGAAATCATGCAGGTTGGGCAGGATCAGGAACAGGTACAGGCTGGACATCACCACGGCGATCAGGGTCCAGAAGAAGAACCGGTAGATCTGCGGCGCGGGGTCGTCCATGGCGGCGAAGAAGCTGCACGCCACAGCCGCGAGGATCACGCCGCCGCCGCCATCGGCCCAGCCGGTGAAGATCCAGATCAGCGACGCCACGACGATCGCCGAAATGGTCGAAAACGCCGAGTACATCATCATGCCGCGGTCGAAGAACGGCGACAGTCGGCCCAGGCGCCAGTGGCGGTACACCGCGCGCCACTGGGACTGGTCTTCGGTCTCGATGGCCAGTTGCAGGGTACGCATGTCTTGCCACAGGTCTATCCACTCGCCCAGGCGGTACAGGGCGTTGGAGAGCAACAACTGGCGGCGGTCATCCAGTGCTTCCGGGGCGGGTTGCAGCTTTTCCAGGCAGCCGTGCAGTTCGGTCCACAACTCGGTGGGCGCGCCGGCGGCGGTTTCCCTCAACCACTGGCGGGTCTGCTCCAGGATGGGGGCCATTACCGGCACCAGGTCGGTACGCCGTTCCAGGGCAATCAAGGCATCGTCCAGCGCATCGATGGTCGGCAGCAGGTGGATCATGCGCCCACGCAACTCCTTGATGTTACGAACGGTCTGAGGCAACGCGCCCTCGTGGGGGATCTGCCCGATCATCAGCTCCAGGGAGTTGAACGTGGTCACCATGGAGGCGCGCAGGTTGCCCACTTCCGTGGCGGTGATTTCCCGCGACAAGAAGCGGTCGCAATAGGTGGTGGCCTCCACGAACCATTTGCGCGTGGCATCGCCCAGTACCGGGGCCAGGCGGCGGGGCCAGAAGATGGCACCGATCACGGCGGCGCTGATCAGGCCCAGGCAAATCTCCTGGAAACGCGCCGAGGCGATATCAAAGACGTTCAGAGGGCTGTCCACCACCGGCAGGGCAATCAGCGGCATGGTGTAGCCGGCCAGCATCAGTGCGTAGCTGTTGGCGGTGCGCAGGTGCAGCGACAGGAACAACAGCGTGCCTGTCCAGGCCGCGACAATGATCACCAGCAACGCGGGGGTCTGCACGAACATGGGCACGAACAGCACCGCCGCCGCGGCGCCGACGAAGGTACCAATGCCGCGGTACAGGGCCTTGGAGGTGGTAGGGCCAACGAACGGGCTGGAGACGATATAGACGGTGGCCATGGCCCAGTAAGGGCGTGGCATTTCCAGTTTCATCGCCACATACAGCGCCACCATCGAGGCGATGAAGGTGCGCAGGCCATAGAACCAGTCCCGCAGCGGCGGGACATCACTGAAAAAGGCTTTCAAGACGGCAGCACCGCCGTGCCCTGCCCTGCCTCTTCGAAGGCCCGCACCACACGCAGGGCAGCCTCCAGATCGGCGGGGGCGATATCGTGCAGCACTTCACGACGCAGGCGCACCAGTTCACCTTCGATGGCTTCGGCCAGTTCGCGGCCAGTGGGTGTCAGGCTCAAGGCCTTGGCACGGCGGTCGGTGGGGTCTTCGGTGCGAATGACAAAGCCCGAGGAACACAGCTGGTCCAGCAGGCGCACCAGCGACGGGCTCTCCAGGCCGGCGGCGTGGGCCACGGTGACCTGCCGCACGCCATCACCCAGGCGCACGATGATCAGCAACGGCACGGCGCACGCTTCGGAAATACCGTAGTTGGCCAGCGTCGTCTGGCAAATGCGCCGCCAGTGACGGGCAGCGGTCACCATGCCGGTGCTGATATTGAGGTGGAGCTTGTCGAGGTTCATTGAACAGGAACGCACCGATATTCATAGTTTGCTAACTATCTATATTCCGGCAACGCATCACCTGCCGTCAATAGTGGCTGCGAGACATTTCACCCAGGAATGCAAACGGCCGTGGCCAGTTTGTTATAGACGCAAAGAACCGGGCCTGCGCAGCGCCCGGTTCTTGCCTGAACAGAAAAAGTCAGCGCAGCGTATGTTCTCGATCCGCGCAGGCGCTGGCGGGTCAGTTGTAGAACGCGGGGCGCGCAGGCAGTTCAATAGGCTCGATGCGCCCACTGACCTGGGCCAGGTTGCAAGCGTCGGCAGCGACGGCGGCGGCATAGCCGTTCCAGGCGGAGGGCCCGGAGAGCTGGCCGTCGGTGACGCCCTTGATGAAGGCCTGCAACTCCACGTCGTAGGCATCGATGAAGCGGTCTTTCCAGTCCATGAGGATGCCGGTGGACAGCTTGGCGGCACTGCGCAACTGCACGCTGGAAGGCTCGGGCAAACGGGCGATGCCCTCCTCGCCCACGACTTCGCACTGGATGTCGTAGCCATATTTGCAGTTGACGAACACTTCGACGTCGATGCGCACGCCCTTGGCGGTCTCCAGCAGCACGATCTGCGGGTCGCGCAACTGCGCGTGGGTGTGGCGGGTGGCGCGGGGGAACACGACCTGCGCCGAGACGTAATCGTCATCGATCAACCAGCGCAGCACGTCCAGCTCATGGATCAGGGTATCGGTAATGGCCATGCCGGTGCCGTAGGCGTCGGACACATGAGGGTTGCGGTGAGCACAGTGCAGCATGAGCGGCGTCCCTATTTCGCCGCTGTCGATCACCGCTTTCAGCGCTCGGTAACCCTGGTCGAACGGGCGCATGAAACCGACCTGAACCAGGCGCTTGCCAGCGGCGATTTCCGCGTCGACGATGCGACGGCAGCCTTCGGCGGTGACGGCCAGGGGCTTTTCACAGAACACCGGCTTGCCGGCGGCGATGGCCGCCAGCACGAATTCCTCGTGGCTGGGGCCCCAGGAGGTGACCAGCACCGCATGGACATTGCCGGCATTGATCAATGCCTGACCACTGGCATAGACCTCCGCTTCGATCCCCAATTGCGTGACCACATCGCGCGCCTGTTCGGCATTGATGTCGTTGACCGCCACCACCCGCGCGCCTGATAGCGCGAAGCTGAGGCGACGGATGTGATCCCGACCGATGGCGCCGGTCCCGATGACACCGATGTTCAAAGTCATGATGGCTCCTGATTTGTTGTTGTAGGCCTTGGAATCTCAGGCTAGAACGGCATCAGGCGTAAATCAATTATTTTTCCATTAAATTTATTTTGGAATTTTTATTTTATTCAACGCATGTCCGCGTAAGGGCTGATCGGCTCTACCGGCAACGGCAGGTTGCCTTGCCACGGGTCGAAGGTATAACGCAGGTACAACAGCGCGCGGCTCGGGGCATAGCCTTCGCTGTGCTGCCAGGTCACCCCGCCGCCCAACACCAGGTTATCGGACAAGCGGCGCTCCAGCAGGCCCTGCACCCGAAAGTTGATACCGTTGCTGCTACTGCCGCTCTTGGTCAGCGTCGGGTCCGTCACCAGGGTATGGCCTGACTGCGCCAGCAAGTTCTCCAGGTCGCTGGCGCTGCTGTCCTTGGGGTAAAGGTCGCTGGCACTGGTCTTGGCAAACGACCAGCCTGCCGAGCTTTCCAGAAAGGCCGACCAATTGGCGTTGCGCCAGGCAAAATTGACCGGGATGCTGACCGAATAGTACTGCTGCGGGCTGTAGTAGCCACCCTGCCCCAGGGTCGACTCGCTGAGGTCCTTGTCGTAACCCATGTACATCAGCGTCAGGCCGGTGCGCACGCGCTCATCGGCGCGCTCCACCAGGCGGTAGTAGTAGCCGCCCATGGCACTGCGGCGCTGGTTGTTCTCGACGTTCTGGCCCACCAGCCAATGGCTGCTCAGGCTGGCCCAGACACCGTCCTTGCCGCCTTCGTCGTGGCTCAGGCCCAGGGTGAAACCGTTGGCGGTGACACCACCGAACCGAGTGCCGGTGACCGGATCGACCGCGCCCGCGTAGGACACCAGCGAGTTGGTCAGCGGCCGGCGCGAGGCTGTCAGGCGGTAACCGATGTCGTCCCAATCGCCACTGTAAGTGACCCCACCCACCCAGTTGGAAACCGTGAATTCCTGAGGCGTATGGCCTACGTCAAACGCCCACTTGTCATCGTGCCAGCCCATGCCGAGCAGGGTGCCGCTGACGCTTTGCGCGCCACTGGCACAGCCGCCCTGCACCACGGCGCACAACCCGAACTGGTCGTTGCTGGCAAAGCTGCTGACATCCAGCTGCACGTCTTCGGCCTGCACAAAGGCCTGGCCTTGGGCCAACGGCGTGTCGATGCGCAAGATGGTGGTCTGGGTGGTCAAGTCCGAGACGCCCGAGGCGCTGTTATCGGTGCGCCAGGCGAAGTCGTGGTACAGGTTAACCGTCGGGTTCTGCTTCTGGTACAGCGTGTCCACATCGCTGCGAATGCTGCGGGCCAGCCAGTCATCACTGTCTGCGGCACGGCTGGCCTGCGTGACGGCGCGGTCGTCACGCGGGGTGGCCTGCCCCGGGGAAATCAGCTTCGCCGCTGCCATGGCATGCGCATAGTCATCCAGCGCGTGCCGTGGCTGTTCGGTGGAAAGCAAACGTGCTTCATCGCGGTACGCAACGGGATCCTGGCGTGGGGTGCTGAGCAATTCGGCGAACAGTGCCTTGGCGCGTGCCTTGTCTCCCACCGCCGCCCAGGCATTGGCCAGGCGCCGCTGGAAGCTGACGTCCAGCGGTACCGGGGGCGTGATGGCCGACAGGCCGGCCTTGGCAGGTTGCAACTGATGGCTGGCGATCAAAACTTCGCTCAGGCCCAGTTGCGCTTCGGGATTATGCGGTTCGCTGGCCAGTACCTTGCGGTAACGGTTCTGGGCGGCAGCCAGGTCCCCACGCTGCTGCGCCCAGTCGGCCAGCGTCAGGTAGTCATCGGTGGCCGGCGCACGCAGCAGCAGCGCTTCGGCCTGGTCTTCATGGTGACCGGCGCGCAAGGCCTCGGCCTTGGCCAGCATCTGCCGGCGCTGCAGGCGGGCCCACAACTGGTTCATGTTGTCGCTCCAGCCAGCACGCGGAATCTGCTGCAGGCTGCCCATGGCGTCGGTGTCACGCTCGCCGTCGGCCAGGAAAAGACCATGGGCGTAACGTGCCTCGGGGTTCTGGCCCTGGCGTTGCAGCAGCAGGCTGAAGCTGTGGTCGGCGTCAGCGGCGCGGCCCAACTGCCGTTGGGCGTTGGCCAACCGGTAGACCAGCCAGGGGTTGTCCGGGTCCAGCTCACGGGCCTTGCTCAGGTGTTGCACCACCTGGCCCCAATCACTGCGCCGGGTGGCGTCATCGGCCTGGGCATTCAGGCGGTCCAGAGCCAGGCCCAGGCGCACGCTCTTGAACTCGACCTGCTGGGCAGGCGTCAGGCTGTCCAGGTACTGCTCGGCCTTGTCGGCCGACTGCGCCTGGTACAGGCGCACCATGGCCCGCACCACGCTGGCATTGCCGGGCTCCAGCTTGCGCGCCTGCAGCAGCAGGGCCTCGGCGGCGATATCGTCTGACTCGCCCCGGGCCACGTAGGACAGGCCAATCAGGGCACTGGCATCCTTGGGCTGGGCTATGCGCGCCTGCTGGTAAAAGCGTTTGGCCTGTGGGTAATCCTTGCGCTCCAGCGCCTGGTCACCCTTTTGCAGCAGCATCCACTGGTAGTTGGCGACCTTGAGGTCTTGCCACTTGGTCATCCAGTAGGTGTCCTGCTCGATGGCCGAGGCCTTGACGAACGTGTTGTAGGCGTCCTCATGCTTGTTCTGGCGCATCAAGGCAACACCCAGCGCACCCAGCAGGCTGGAATCCTTGGGGTAAGCCTTGAGTGCCCGGCGCAGCTGCGCTTCGGCGCCGACGCTGTCGCCCGCGTCCAGCAGTGCCTTGCCCCTGACCCCGGCTTGCCAGCTGGGGTCGGCCAGCAGGTGCTCTTGCGCCTGCAGTTGCAAGGTGGCGTCGGCCCGATACGGGGTAGACGGGTACACCTTGAGGAACGTCTGCCAGGCCTGGGCGGTTTCCCGGCCCACGGGCTGCTTGAGCAAGTAGTTGTACTCGCGTTCGGCAGCGTTGGCCGCGGCGTTGGCGTCACCCGCCAACTGGTGCAGTACCGCCAGTGCCTCGGCATCGCGTTGTTCGGCGAACAGCAGGCCCACCAGGGTCTGGCGCAAGCCGGCGTTACCTGGGTACTGGCTGTCCAGCGCCCGCAACTGGTCGATGACTTGCGCACGCTGCTCCTTGATACCACTGCGCACGGTCAGGTATTCCAGGGCGATGGCGAAGTCCGGCATATCGTCGCCGAACATCTGCCGGTAAGCCTGCAAGGCATCGTCGTAACGGCCGGCGGTGGCCAGCAGGCGAGCCTCCTGCAGGTCTTTCTGGCCCGCACTGCTATGCAGTTTCAGCAAGCTCTGGGCCTGGCGGGACTCGGCACTGCCCGGAGCCTGACGGCCTAGCTCGGCCGCCAGCCGCTCGGCCTCCGGGGCGTTGTTCTGCAACAACGCCTGGCGGACTTCGGCGACTTTCACCTGGGGGTTATCGGGTGCGATCAATTCCAGGCGTGCCAGCGAATCGTGCACCAGGTCTTCGCGGTAAAGCGCCTGGCCTACGCGAATCTGTTCGAGCAACCATTGCTGTTGCTCGGGCGCGCTCAGGGGTTGAGCGAGGGCTACCCCGCAGACGCTGCTCAACAGCAGCCCCAAACCGGTCAATCTTTGCATGCGGCAGTCCAGTTCGGCACGAGGCGTCCGTCTTTATCAAAGCGGTAGCGTTGCTGGTCCCAGCCTTGGCCGAACAGCACCAGGGACTGGTTGTAATAGGCGTCGGCCAGGGGCGGTTGCTGTTTCAGGCGCTCGCGCTGCGCCGCCAGCGCCGCGGCGTTGCCTGACAGCAGCGGCAACAGTGCCGCGCTGAAACCCACGGGCCCGGTACCGGTATCAACGGCAGTGGCAGCGTCGACTTTTTCCGGGACAAAGCCCCGCTCGGCCACCCGCTGCACCATGGGCTGCAGATGCTCGACCAGTGCCGAACGCCCCGGGGCGTCCTTGGCAAGCATGCCAGCCCACAGGTAGACACGAATGGCGTCATAGCTGCCTACAGCGCCTTTCTGGCTGTCCACAGCCCAGCCTTGACCGGTTTTCCAGACTTGCCAGTCGGGCACCAGGCCCTTGGGCGAGCCCTCGGTCAGCAAGCGTTGGGTATTGCTGGCCAGTTCCGCCCATATGGGTGCCTCTGCGGCAAAGCGGGCCAGCAATTGCGGCGGCAGGTAACTGGCATTCAGGCGCCAGCCTTCGGCATTTTCGAAGCCGACATCCCCTGGCAGCAGCATCAGGCCCATGCCCGGCAGCTTGCGCAAGCTCTGGGCGGCGGTACGCCATAGCAGGTTGCGCCCCAGCGACTGGTAATCGGCGCGGTGCCACAGCCGCCCGGCTTCGAGCAGGCTGTAGGCTATCCACAAGTCGGCGTCGGAAGCATTGTTGCTGTCCAGTACCTGCCACTGCCCTTGCTTGTCCTGGCCCCACTGCCACGCTGGCAATTGGCGGTTGAGGTCGCCAGCCGCCAGGTTGTCCTGGGTCCAGCGCAGCAGCTTGGCGAAGCTGTCGCGGTCATTGCCCAGCAGTGCGAAGAACAAGCCATAGGCCTGCCCTTCGGACGTGGTGGTCATGCCGGGCGTGGACCGGTCGATCACCCGCCCGTCCGCGCTGACCAGCGCCTGGCGATAATGCGCCCACGCCGGCCAGGCACACTCGCCGGCTTCGGCCAGGCCCGGTACCGCGAAAACACCGGCCAGTACCAGGGCCGCGACGGTTTTCATCGGCTTACTCCTGGCCAACCAGACGGCGCCGCGCCATCCAGCGCAGGCCACGCCACAGCAGGAAGGCTGTGAGCAAAACACTGATGGTGGCCAGCGCCGCCAGCAGCACCGGGTGCTCGGACAACTGGTACCAGAGCAACAGCCACCATGGCAGGTGCCCGACAAAGTACTGCTGCCCTACCCAACTGCTGCTGACACCGCTATCGCGGATCAGCGCGACGGAGCCGGCCACGGCTTCCAGCTTGCCGCTGTCGGCCAGGGTGTCGCGCAGCAATTGATAGTCAGCGTCATCGGAGGCCAGCAGGGCGACGATGCTGCGCTGCTCATGGTACGGCGACTGCAAGCCGACGATAGCCGCGATGGGCGCCTGGGCACTGACGGCCACACGGTTGGCGCCCAGGTCGCGGGCATCGTTGAACTGCCCTGCACGGGCCGATTTGCCGCTGTCTTCGTTGGCGGGCGTGAGCAGCCAGTCGCGGGTCTTGGCCAGCACCAGGTTGGCATCGTCGCCCTTGCCCACCGAAGCGGCCAGGTTGCCAAACACCAACAGGTCGTTATCCGCCTTGGCGTCATTCCAGTCGTTCGACAGGCGCAGGCCGAAGGCCGGCAGGCCCGAACGCGCGGAAATGGCGCCCAGGGTTTCGAACAAAGTGCTCAACTGCGCCGGCGTGCTCTGGGCCGGCACCATGACCAGGGTCTGCGACAGGTCGGCCATTCGGCTGAACGGGAAACCACCACGGGCAAAGGCACGCAGGTCCGGCATGGCCAGGTAGTGGTAGTAACCCGACAGGTCCACGGTCGACTCTTCGTCGATCACCGCCTGGTTGTTCACCGGCAGGGTGGTCTGGCAGTGGTCGCGCTGGGCGCTGCCGTAGGTGCTGGCGAAATTGAAGTCAAAGCGCAGGGTGTTGCGGTCGCCAATCTTCAACGCCGGCACCAGCAGCTTGTCGGTGACGTTGGCGGTTTCATCGGACATGACCGCCAGGCGCATCTGCTCCAGCTGGCTGTTGGTCTTGCTGTGCAACGGCAGGCTGGTGATGAACTGGTTGTTCAGGCTGATGGTCAGGCTCGACGCATCATCAGCGGCCGGCTGGGTGTAGCGGAACTTGGTCTGCAGTGGGATGCCCTGGTTGCGCCAGACGAACAAGTCCGGCGGCAGGTTCACGTCCAGGGTGATGGAGCGCGGCAGCAGGCCGTTGGCCTGAAGTTGTTCGGGGTACTTGATCAATTCGGCGAAACGCACCGGGCGGTCGGTGCGCATCCAGTTCGGGGCGTCGTAGGGTTCACGCGGCTTGAGTTGCTGCACACCCTCCACGCTCACCCGTGGCCCACGGAACAGGTCACTGCCCAGCGCCAGTGCCTGGGCGGCAACCGCCAGGTCATCGTCGTTGCGGCCCAGCACCAGCAGCACCTTGCTGTAGGGGTCCTGCGGGTTGTCGATCATCTGCACCACAGGTGCGTCGACCGCCGGGAACTGGTTCTTGTCGGCCAGGAACGCAGGACGGTGGTCGTTGGTGGCGAATACGATGGCAGGCTTGGCGCGGTGCTGGTCATCAAGGGCCGGCAACTGGTCGAACTGCACCGGGAACCGCGCGCCTCGCCAACCGGCCTTGCTGCCGAAGTAGGAGGCCAGGATACCCGCGGCACGCTGTTCGCCCAGGGTCGGCGCATTGGCGAACACCAGGTCGATGGAAGGCTTGTCCTGCCCACGCGCATCGAAGAAAGGCATGGGGAAATAGGCCAGGTCGTTCTTCATCGCCAGTGCCTGTTCCTGCAACTGGATCTGGCTGTCGCGGCCAACGCTCAGCCACAAGGCGCTGTTGGCGGGGTCTTCGCACACGTCGGCGTAGTGGCCGACAAACTCCATGCGCACGCGGTTGAAGTCGGCGATCAGGTGCGGGTCCAGCGCCACGGACTGCGTGACACGCTTGCCCAACTGGTCCTTCTCGATCGGTACCACGCTCATCAACACATCATTGAGGTAGATGCGGATATGCGAAACCTGGGGCAGCAGCGACGGCGAAGGGGTGTATTGCAATTGCAGCCGGGCATCACTGGCGATGCGGTCACGGCGCAGGCTGAACTCGATCTGGTCGCTGGTATGAATGCCCAGCAACAGGCTGTCGGCCGGGCGCCCCAGCTGTTCGAAGCTGTGGGTGCTGCTCCAGGCAGGCACCGGCGCCGACGCTGGCGCCGCAGGAGTAGTGACGGCAGCCTGGGCGCAGCCGACGGCCAGCAGCGCCAGGCTGGCAACCAGGGTTTTGTTGAAAAAGCGGCTCATCGTGCGCTCACTGATCGGGAAGTGGAAATAGGGGTGGCCACGGGTCTGCGCGGCAGGAAACTGCACAGCCAGCGCAGCAGGTGCAAGGGTGGGCCGGCGATGTAGCGCACCCAGGCAGGCAGGTATTGGTACAGGCGGTAGTAGCCGACGGCGCCCAGGCGCAGGATGTCCATGAAGCTGTGCAGGGGGCGGTCGGGGGCGAAGTTGTCACCCCAGTTCAGCCACGCATCGGCACGGGCGAACGTGCACTGCACGAAGTCGATCTTCTGCTGGCCCTTCAGTTCGCCCAGGTTGATGCCCACGAATGTCCTGTGGCTGCGGGTCACGTAGCCGGGGAACAGGAATTCACGGTCGCCGCGCTGCAGCATCAGCGAGATACGCCCGCCCACCGGCAACGACAGCGAGGTGTCGAGCTCGATGCCCGCGCCACCGTCGGAATAGTCCTGCAGCATGCCTGGATAGCAGTGGCCATTCTCCAGGCGAACGGCGGCGGGCATCTTCACCTGTACACGGTGGGTCTGGCGTACCTGGCGGACTTCCGCCGCCACCGCTACTGCCGCGCCGACGATCAGCAGGTTGTAAACCACCCAGAGGCTGCTGACCAACACCGTGATGATCTCGGTAGTGGGACCACACACCAGCCGCCAGGCGGCAAAGCCCAGGCCTGCAAGGTTGATCAGGGCCAGCAGCAGGTAGGGTTGGGCGATCTTCCAGTCGAACTGGTTGTCCTCCATCAGGCCGCCCTTGGCCGTGACGTTGAACTTGCCTTTCTTGGGGTTGAACAGCGCCACGGTGGTCGGCCGCGCGATGTACCAGGCCAGCACCGTTTCATACACCTCGCCCCAGAACGTCTGGCGGTAGGCGCCCTGCATACGGGAGTTGGTCAGGCTGGCGTGAATCATGTGGGGCAGCACGTACAACAGAATCATCATTGCCGGGGCGTAGATGATGTAGGCGTGCAGCACCAGGAAGGCCAGCGGCGCGGTGAGGAACACCAGGCGCGGCAGGCCCGCCAGGAAGTGGATCATGGCATTGGCGTAACAGATGCGCTGGAACAGTGTCAGGCCGCGGCCCAGCAACGGGTTGTCGGTACGGAAGATCTGCGCCATGCCCCGGGCCCAGCGAATACGCTGGCCGATGTGGGCCGACAGGCTTTCGGTGGCCAGGCCGGCAGCCTGGGGGACCTTGATGTAAGCCGAATTCCAGCCACTGCGGTGCAGGCGCAAGGCCGTATGGGCGTCTTCCGTCACTGTTTCCACGGCGAAGCCGCCGATGGCATCGATGGCCGTGCGCCGCAATACGGCGCAGGAGCCGCAGAAGAATGCCGCGTTCCACATGTCGTTGCCGTCCTGGACCAGGCCATAGAACAACTCGCCCTCGTTGGGACGTTCGCGGAACACATTGAGGTTGCGCTCGAACGGGTCGGGCGACAGGAAATGGTGCGGGGTCTGCACCAGCGCCAGCTTCGGGTCGCTGAGGAAACCACCCGTTGTCAGTTGCAGGAAAGAGCGAACGGGCACGTGGTCGCAGTCAAAGATAGCGACCAGTTCGCTATCGATCAGCGTCAGTGCGTGGTTCAGGTTACCCGCTTTGGCATGGCGGTTATCGGTGCGGGCGATGTAGCCCACACCCACTTCAGCGGCGAACTGGCGGAAGCTTTCACGCTTGCCGTCGTCAAGGATGTAGATGTTCAGTTTCTCGGCGGGCCAGTCCAGCCCCATCGCCGCGTAGACCGTACCGCGCACGATGGACAGATCTTCGTTGTAGGTGGGAATCAGCAGGTCGACGCTGGGCCACAGGCTGAGGTCGCGCGGCAGCGGCTTGGGTTTGCGCCCCAGCGGCCAGCAGGTCTGGATGTAACCCAGAATCAGCACCACCCAGGAATAGGTCTCGGCCACCAGCAGGATCGAGCCGCAGGCCAGGTCCAGCGGCTGGTTCCAGTTCAGCGTGGCGGTGTAGCGCCACCACAGGTAACGGCACGAGACGATGACCGACAACACCACCATCAGCAAGGTCGGGAAGCGCCCGGGCACTCGGCGCACCAGCATGGCCAGGCCCCACAAAAGCAGTACGAAGACCAACTGCGCGACATAGCTGAACGGTTCGGTGATGCACAACAGGGTCAACAGGAAGGCCACGGTGCCGATACTGATGTTAACCAGGCGCTGGCTGCGACGGTCCAGGCCTTTCCACCAGTGGCTGCTCTTGCGGATCTGCGAGCTGGTTTCGGCGCGCTGCGGCAACTCTTCCAGTTCCGCTCCTACCCGTTCCCATGCGCGCAGGTACAGCGCCCCCAGGGCCTTGAGCCAGCGGGGCGCGCGCAACGACCAGGTGCGTGTCGGGGCCGGCTTGACCGCCAGCAACCACAGGCTCTGCACCACATAGCGCAGCGGGTCGCCCAGGCGCGGCGGCTTGTCGGCCAATTGCGGGTACCAGCGGTGCGGGTGCTGCAGCAGGTTGCGCCACTGCGTCGACTCCAGCCGCAGGCACACCCAGGCCAGGGCACAGAGGCTGGCCAGCAGCAAGGCCAGCGGCGGCGTGCAACCGTGGCGCTGGCGCAGGCGGGTGTAGGGGAAGACCTTGGCGATCATAGGGTCTCCAGGCGCCGAGTCAGGCACCAGGTGGTCAGGCTCTGGATGTCCTGAGCCGCCAGGCTGGCCTGGGCGTAGGCGCCCACCGGCTTCTTGAAGGCCAGGGCTTCACGCATGGCCTCGTCCTGGTGGATATTGAGCGGCAACAGGCGCTCGCCGTACTGCTTGCGCCAGATCAGCAGCAGGTCGCGCTGCAACTGGCTGGCCGGGTCAAACCGGTTGATCAGCAAATGCTCGCTACTATCCTCTTGCTGCTGCAACAGCACATGGCAGGCGGCATCCGCTTCCACCACCTGCAAGCGCAAGGCACAGGGGCCCACACGGGCATGGCCAGGCAGGCGCAGCGGCACGTCGAATAGAATCCAGTCGAAGTGCGCCGCCAGGCTGGCCTGGCGCCGCCGCCATAGCTCGGGCTCGTTGCGCAGCCGCTGCTCGATCTGGTCCTGCTCTGCCCATTTCAGGCGGCCATACGGCAGCAGGCTCAAGCCTGGGTCCACACTCCATGCCTGAGCATTCCAGTCGAGCCCATCGACCATGGCCCGCGCCCAACCACCGCGCTCGCCAACCTCCACGTTGAAATGCAGGCGCAGCAGGTTTTCCGGGCACATGTCGACCAGCAGCACGCGCTCGCCCAAGTCATGCAAGGCGTGCCCGGTGGCCACCAGCAGCGAACTGGTCCCCACACCACCGCGCAGGCCGCGAAGGCTGAGTGCTGTCACGACAGCAACTCCAGCTCCGAGGGACGCGCCGGGGCCAGCACCTTGGGTTGCAGGCGCTCCATTTCGGCCAGCAGGGGCCAGCGGTGCAGGGCTTTCTGCAGCTCCAACTGCGCGGAAATATCCACGTAGTCCAGCTCAGGCAGCGCCAGTTCCTGTTTCAGGCGGGCGATGTCGTCGGCACGGTCGGCCCGCGACTGCACCTTGGCCTTCACTTGAACCGCTGTGGGTACGGGAGCCATTGGCCTTTCTCCTTGATGCGCACATAAGGTTTACCGGCGTAGTCGACGACCACCGTGCCAGCGTTTTCGGAGACCGCCGCGGTCTGTGGCAGGTCGCTCAACAGCGTCTGCCAGCTGGGCGCCAGGCCCTCACCCTGAGGCTGGGCGGTGTACAGCCGGCTGATGATTTCCGACAGGGCCAGGAAGCTGCTTGGCGCGGTAACGTGCAGCGGCTCGGTACTGGGGTTGCTGCCCATGTTCACCAGCTTGATGCCCACCGGCACATGGGTGATCGACGGGCTCGGGATCTCGCGCATGCCGGAAATCTGCATGCGGTCGCCGTGCAGTGCCGCCCCATGCTCGGGAACGATGACCACCACCACGCGCCGGCCACTGGCCTGCAACTGCTTGATGAAACCGGTCAGGTCGTCGATCAGGGCCTGCGCACGGGGCTTGTAGTCGGCGCTCTTGGTGCCGCCATCGGCGGTGAGCGCGCGGTTGCCGTCGTGCAGGGTGGTGGTGTTGTAGAACAGCGCCACCCGGTCGTTCTGCTCGTCGACGCGGTGTTTCCACCAACTGGCCAGTACCTGACCGTCACGCAGAATCGGCGTGCCGTCGAAGCCCACCAGGGCCCGTGGCAGGTTGCTGGTGCTGATGGCCGGCGGTGGCAGCGCGCCTTGGGAGCGCACTTCGTCCAGGAAGCCTTCGAACTGCCCGGTATGGTTGAGCATCACCTCATCGGCGAAGCCCAGCTTCTTCAGGTCGTCCATCAGCAGGCACTGCTCGGGGGCTGTGCCGTAGAGTTTGCTGTGGGGGCTCTGGCCGCAACTGGCGCGCAGCAGGCGAATGGCTGCGGGGCCGCTGTAGGAGGTGGCCGAGTTGAAATTGTCGAACACCACGTCCATCTGCTGGAACAGCGCGTTGTCGCGCAGGCCTACGGTCTCCAGGTCATCCCAGGCCATGGAGCAGATATTGATCAGCAGCAGGTCGAATGGCTGCGCAGCCGAGGTCGACGGCTTGAATTCAACCTGGCGACCTGCTTCGGTGGTGTAGAACTTCTGCAGGTACGCTTCAAGAGTGGCGTTGTCCGGCTCGCCGGCGCTGGCCGCCGCCACCGCTGTGCTACCAGCGGCAACAGCAGGTGTGCTGCTGGGGTGCAAGGCCAGCACATTGGCGCTGGCCAGCCAGGCCAGGCCCAGCACGCTGACGGTGGTCAGGCGCAGCCAATGGCGAGCGAAGGCATAGATCACCACCAGCACCGCCAATAGCGCGCACAGGTTCCAGTCAATGAAGCGGCCCATCAATTCGAGCAGGTAAGCGCCGGTGAAGTCCAGCACCCCTGGCTGTGCCAGCAGGCGGCTGAAGGGGGGCAGCCATGTATCCTGATACAGCAGCGCCACCCCCACCGGAACGGCGATGACGGTGCGCAGCACGCGCAGGTAGCGATGGGGCAACGGCACCAGCAATGCCGCCGCGAATACCACGTTGGGCAACACCTGCACATTCAGGTAGCCGGCCCACAGCAAGGCGAACTTGAGAATGAAATACAGGTTCCACAGCCCCAGGCCCGGCCACTCGCGTACACGCGTCGGCTGGATGACTTCAAACTGACTCATGGGGCTTCACTCTTGGCGGGGGCGCGTCGGCGCACGCCCTTGGGCTTCAGGTAACGTGGGGGCAGCAGGGCTTGCACCACCGCCAGCAGGTGACGGCCAAAGCGCGTCAGCGCAACGATCAGGGCAAGGGTCAGCAGGGCGCTGAGGCCAATGACCTGGATCAGTTCGGCAAAATTCATGGGCAAACGTCCGAGATAGGCAGGGTGAAACGCGCAGGGGCATAGGCGCCACGTTCGGCCACCTGGGCGGAACTGCCGGCAGTACGCTCTTCGGCCAGGTGGAAGCTGGGCGGCAACTCGGCCGCGTTCAGGAAAATGTCCCGGGGCAAGGCATCGACACCCGGCAGAATCTGGAATGCGCTGAACAGGTCTCGCCAGGCCAGCCGGCAGATATTGCCCAACGCAGGCTCAAGGCCATCGGCGCGGCAAGCAAACAGGAACAGGTAGAAGTCGCCGTTTACCACGCAGGCAATGTCGCCAAAACGGCGCAGGCTGATCTGGTTCAGGTACTGCTCGATATCCAGCGCGCCGCGCGGGGTAAGCTTGAGCAACTGGTGGCTGATTTCGCCTGAGGCACCGCCGTAGATACGCGTGACGGTGCTGAGGAATTCGGCGGGCATCATCAGGCCGCGTTCGGCAGGTGGCCGCAGGCGCTCGAACAGCGACTGGAAGTCGGTCTGGCGGCTGTGGCGCCAGGTTTGCCCCTGTACGCTATCGATGATGCTGAAGAAATACGCAAGGGTGGTGCCGTAGGGGACGGTGATGTTGGCGCCGCAGGAGACCAGCAAACGCTCGTCGCGGTAGCGAAGGCACGGCTCGACTTCCCGCACGATGATTTTCAGGCCGCTGCCGCAGCGCTCGCGCAACTCATGCAGCTGACGCGCCAGCCCTTCTACCTGCTGGTTGCTGTCGATGGCAACGATCACGCTGGCGGCCCGCGCGTGGCGCGCCTGAAGCAGCAGGTCATCACGGTCTTCGAACAGGCGCCACTGATCAGACAGTGCCGGCGAGCCTTCAAGTACCGAGCGCTGGGTCAGGTAGATGCGCTGGTCGTCAGTGTGGGTCAGTTGCGGGTTGGCTTGCTCGGTGGCGGACAAGATGAAGCCCTGCTCACCCAGTTCCAACTCCAGCTCCTGACCACTGCACACCCCCAGTTCGCTGTGCCAGTAGTGCAACTGGTAACGAATACCCCCGTCGCGACGATACAACTGCGCCAGGCCCGACAGTGTTTCGTTCAGGCGCAGCAGGCGTTCGTGCAACTGGGGCGCCTGGCCGTGGCAGATGATCAGCAAGGTGGACTGGCGCCGCGCCAGCCAGCCACTCAGCGTCTGGCACCATTGGCGCAGCGCGGGGGCGGCCTCGCTCTGCCAGGCGCTGGCCGGCAGCATCAGCACAATCACGTTGCCCGGCGCCGCCACGGCGCGGGTCAGTTCGCCTACCATGGCCTTGAGCGCCAGGCCCATGGCAGGTTCCGCGATATCAAAGAGTGTCAGCTCGCCCGGGCCTTGGTCGGCCGGCAGCGCCTGGGCCAGCGCCTGGCTTGAATGGCCGCAGCACAGCAGTGTCGCCTTGGCCTGCGCAGGCATGGAAGCCAGGCATTGACTCGCCAGTGCCGCTGCGTCGCCAGCCAGGTCCGCCGCTACCCAATAAAGACCGCCCTGGCGCAAATACATCTGCTCGTCACGTAAATGACCAATGGCTAAGCTGACCTGACTCACTGCATACCCCCGCCGGAACCACGGCGTGCCTGATCAGGCAAACCCTGATACGTCTCAAAAAGGAGTCATTAGTCTGGCGGCGATAGCCGTCGCTCGGCCAAGGCCGAGGCGGGTAAGCGACAGAGCAAACAGGTTGGCGCACAACGATACGAAAGCCGAAGCTTCGCGACGGAAGACTGCCGAAAGCAGCATGAAGCGCTCTAGATCAAGGGTTTTAACCCTACAGGCCGTCGGACTCTCTGTTTACCTCGACAGCGCGGCGGCCATTATTCTGATACTGCCCCTGGGGCGTCAATTAATTATTGTATCGAGAGTCAATTAGGTGCCAAACGGCGCATGCTCGATAACTGGCGGTCTTTTCTGACGCCTGTTTATGATCGCGTGGCCTATGCTGCTTGTTGAAGTTCTGGCCAATCCCAAGGAGGCCCTCGATGTACTACGTGCAACGCAATGCACTCGGACACGTCATCCGCGCCGACAAGACATCCTACCCGGAGGCGGAGGATTTTCTGGTTGAAGACCACCCTGACATCCTCGCATGGCTGGCGCGCGGCACCATCGAGGGGCGCCTGCAGCAGCTGCGCCAGAGCGACATGGAAATGGTCCGCGTACTCGATGACCTTATTCAGGTGTTGACCAGCAAAGGGCTGATTCGCATCACTGACCTGCCCGAGGCGGCGCTGGCCAAGCTCAAGACCCGCGATGCGGTACGGGGCGAGTTGGGCGGCCTGGATCATCTGGTGGACGACCAGGATGACCGGTTGATCTGATGGCCACTGATCGCACTGCTGCCAGAAAACAAGAAAGGGCCGCTCAGGGCCCTTTCTGTTTGCGCCACCGCTTATGGGTTGACGCTGTCTTTCAGGAACTTGCCAGGCTTGAATGATACGGTGTTACTGGCCTTGATCTTCACGGGCTCGCCGGTCTGCGGGTTTTTGCCGGTGCGGGCACCACGGTGGCGTTGCAGGAAGGTGCCGAAGCCCACCAGGGTCACGCTGTCCTTGCGGTGCAAGGCGTTGGTGATTTCTTCCAGCACAGCGTTGAGCACGCGGTTGGCTTGCTCCTTGGTCAGATCAGCTTTTTCGGCAATAGCAGCGGCCAGTTCTGGTTTGCGCATAGTGAAGCCCCTTTTGACGGATTTTTGTTTTTATGCCAGTGCCGCACATTCAGAACGGGGCACCAGGCGCCGCAGGCTCTACGCTGCGGCAGACGGAGTGAGAATGGCACGGCGCACGAGGCTGCGCCAGTCTCCACCCCGGCTTTGTTGGGGCAAAAACCGGGTTATTCCGACAGAAAGACCGTTATTTACGCCAGTAACGCCGGCAACTGCTTATTGAGTGCCAGCTTGTCCGCCACGGCCGCCCCCGTGAGGGCATATCCCAACAGGTTGCCGCCCTCATCACGGCACAGCGCCTTGACGTCCGCCCCCTGCCCTTCCACCTGCCACTGCCCCTCAAGGCCGCGGGGAACGGGGGACACCACCAGCGGGCAAACCGGGGTCTTGACCGTGATCGGCATAGGGCCGTAGCTCACTGACGTCAGGTTGCCTGCCAGGGTCTGCGCCAGGGCGCGGGCACAGCTCATCAGCGGCATCACGTACAGCAGGTTGAGCCCGTCGACCTCGGCGCAATCGCCCAGGGCGTAGATATTGGCATGGGACGTCTTGAGGGTGCGGTCCACCACCACGCCACGGTTGGTCTCAAGCCCCGCGGCGGCGGCAAGGTCCACGCGTGGGCGCAGGCCGATGGCTGAAACCACCAGGTCGCAGGCCAGTACCGTGCCGTCGGACAGGTGAGCGTCAAGGCCCTCGCCCACCCGCTCCAGGCGGTTGAGCACCGGCCCCAGATGGAAACGCGCACCCAGGCCTTCCAGGCCGGCCTGCACCGCCGCGGCTGCGGCCGGGTGCAGCAAGGTTGGCATCACCTGCTCACAGGGCGCCACCAACTGTACTTCATACCCGCCCATGATCAGGTCATTGGCGAACTCGCAGCCGATCAGGCCTGCGCCCAGCAACAGCACGCGTTTCTTGCCTTGCGCGGCGGCTCGAAAGCGGGCGTAGTCTTCCAGGTCGTTGATGGGGAATACCGCATCACCACCGTCACCCTGCACGGGCACGGTTACGGTCTGGGCGCCCCAGGCCAGGACCAGGTCGCGGTAGGGCACCGCCTCCTCGCCTATCCACAGCTGCTTGTGGCCAGGGTCGATACCCGTCACCCGGGTATGGGTACGAATTTCGGCCTTGAGCTGGTCAGCCATGGCGCCTGGCTCTGCCATGCTCAGGCCGTCGGCATCCTTGTTCTTGCCAAAGCCGGTGGACAGCATCGGCTTGGAATAGGAACGGCCATCATCGGCGGTGATCAGCAACAACGGCGTGTCGCCGTCCAGCTTGCGAAACTCTCGGGCCAGGTTGTAACCGGCCAGGCCGGTGCCTACGATCACCACGGGTGCTGTCATGTGTCCGTTCCTTGAGTTGAAAATTCGATCAGGCGATTTCGATCATTTCGAAGTCCATCTTGCCCACACCGCAGTCAGGGCACAGCCAGTCTTCCGGCACGTCTTGCCAAAGGGTACCCGGCGCGATGCCGTCGTCCGGCCAGCCATCGGCTTCGTTGTAGATCAGACCGCATACCACGCATTGCCACTTTTTCATTTAACGGTGTCCTCGATGCTCAGGCTGTTGGCTCGGGCGATCATTGATTGATGCGTTGTCGACCGGCTCGACAGGTTTTGTACTGGGGGTTGTGCACAGATGCAAGCCTGAATGCATGCTAAGCTCGCCGGCCAACCTGCTTGCCGAACGTTGCCGACCGTGACCCACGCCTCTTCCTCTGCCACAGCGCCCGCCTGGCTGGCGCTGGCGCCCACCGATGCCGATGCCTTTACCTGCGACTGGTTGTTCGACCAGGGGTCCCTGACCCGACGCCTCACCCGCCTGGCCGACGGGCACTTCAGCGTCACGCCTCTGCTCGAACAATGGCAGGTGCTGCGCGAGGATGAATGCGCCTCGCTAGGCCTGGCGCCGGGCAGCAGCGGCTGGGTACGCGAAGTCTACCTGCGTGGGCACGGCACACCCTGGGTGTACGCCCGCAGCGTGGCCGGGCGCCAGGCGCTGGAGGCCGATGGCCTGGCGCTGGCGGCACTGGGCAGCCGGTCGCTGGGTGAGTTGCTGTTCACTACTCCAGCGTTCGTGCGCCAGCCCATCGAAGTGTGCCGGTACCCGGCCACTTGGCTGCCTGCCGACCACGCCCACGATGGCCTGTGGGCCCGACGTTCGCGCTTCGACCGTGGCGCCTTGCGCATTCTGGTCGCGGAAGTCTTCCTGCCGGGCCTGTGGCCCGCCGCTCAACTCGCTGCGGAGAACCCTTGATGTACCAGAGCCTGCTCAAATCCATGAACCGGCTGCACCCGCGCGCCTGGGACTTTGTTCAACTGACCCGCATGGAAAAGCCCATCGGCATCTACCTGCTGCTGTGGCCCACCCTGTGGGCGCTGTGGGTAGCCGGTGAGGGCCGACCGTCGCTGGCCAACGTGTTCATCTTCGTGCTGGGCGTGGTGTTGATGCGCGGTGCCGGTTGCGTTATCAACGACTTCGCCGACCGCAAGGTCGATGGCCACGTCAAGCGTACCGAACAGCGACCGCTGGTCAGCGGGCGCATCAGCTCACGCGAGGCGCTGGTGTTTTTCGCGGTGCTGATCGCCATCAGCTTCGCCCTGGTGCTGTGCACCAACGCCACCACCATCTGGTTGTCGTTCGGCGGCCTCGCGCTCGCCGCCACCTACCCGTTCATGAAACGCTACACCTATTACCCGCAGGTGGTACTGGGTGCCGCGTTTTCCTGGGGCATGCCCATGGCCTTCACCGCGCAAACGGGGCACCTGCCGGCCGCCGCGTGGCTGTTGTACATCGCCAACCTGCTGTGGACCGTGGGCTATGACACCTATTACGCCATGACCGACCGCGATGACGACCTGCGCATCGGGGTCAAGTCCACCGCCATTCTGTTTGGCGAGGCCGACCGGGTGATCATCGTCACACTGCAGGGGCTGGCGCTGGTGTGCCTGTGGCTGGCGGGCATGAACTTCGGCCTGGGTGGGTGGTTCCACCTCGGGCTGCTGGGGGCCGCGGCGTGCTTTGCCTGGCAATGGCACAGCACCCGCGACCGGGAACGCATGAAATGTTTCAAGGCGTTCCTGCACAACCACTGGGCGGGGTTGATCATTTTCGTCGGTATCGTCGCGGACTACGCCTTTCGCTGATACCTCAGTCGGCATCCGCGTCGGTGGGTATCACGTGCCAGACATCCATCTTGCCGTCGCCCATCTTGTCACCGGCTTTCTTGTCACCTTTGAAGGTGTAAACAGGCTTGGTCTCGTAGGCCCACTGCTTCTTGCCGTCATCGCGGGTCACCACTGACCAGTCGCCATCGTCCTTGGCCATGCTGTCGGCCATCAACGGCGGCCAGTTCTCGGCGCACTTGTCGTTGCAATTGGACTTGCCATCACCGTCCTTGTCGTAGGTGTACAAGGTCATGCCGTGGTGGTCCACCAGCATGCCATCTTTGGCCATGGCAGGGTCCGCGGCCTGGGAAACCGCCGGGGCGGCAAGGGCGAAAACCCCCACCAGGGCCATCCAGTTCAGCGTATGTCGTGTCATTGGATCTACCTCTTGGTTATTCTTGGCAACGAAATTACAGCTTAGCCCACCGCCCGTAAGTTGATAGGCTGGCAACGACCTGTCACACGACTGCAATAATTCCGTTATCTAATGCGCCCCAAGACACTTCAATGACAAGAGGTTTGAGCATGGTTGGCAGGAACATTCTGATCGTTGACGACGAAGCGCCCATTCGCGAGATGATCGCCGTCGCGTTGGAAATGGCTGGCTATGACTGCCTCGAGGCAGAAAACTCCCAGCAAGCCCACGCCATCATTGTCGACCGCAAGCCTGACCTCATTCTGCTGGACTGGATGCTGCCCGGCACCTCGGGTATCGAACTGGCCCGGCGCCTCAAGCGCGACGAGCTGACCGGTGACATCCCGATCATCATGCTCACCGCCAAGGGCGAGGAAGACAACAAGATCCAGGGCCTTGAAGTGGGCGCCGACGATTACATCACCAAGCCGTTCTCCCCCCGCGAGCTGGTGGCGCGGCTCAAGGCCGTGCTGCGTCGCGCTGGCCCGACCGACGGCGAAGCGCCGATAGAAGTGGGCGGCCTGTTGCTGGACCCTATCAGCCACCGCGTGACCATCGATGGCCGCCCGGCGGAAATGGGCCCCACCGAATACCGCCTGCTGCAATTCTTCATGACCCACCAGGAGCGCGCCTACACCCGTGGCCAATTGCTGGACCAGGTGTGGGGCGGCAACGTCTATGTCGAGGAGCGTACTGTCGATGTGCACATTCGGCGCCTGCGCAAGGCGCTCGGCATTGCCTACGAGAATCTGGTACAAACCGTGCGCGGCACCGGCTACCGCTTTTCCACCAAGAGCTGAAGCCCGCCCGCCACGGCATGACTCGAAAGGACGCGACGTTAATTGAACCAGAACTGGCACAGCATCCTGATCAGGCACATGCTGATATTGGTCACGCTTTGCCTCCTGGCAGGGCTGGTCAGCGGCTATTACGGCTGGTGCCTGGCCGTGGGCCTGGGCCTGTACCTGGGCTGGACCCTGAAGCAGTTGCTGCGCCTGCACCACTGGCTCAACAAGCACCAGGCCGATGAAGCACCGCCCGATGGCTACGGGCTGTGGGGCGACGTGTTCGATAGCATCTACCACCTGCAGCGGCGCGATCAGCGCGTGCGGGGGCGGCTGCAGGCAGTGATCGACCGGGTGCAGGAGTCCACCGCGGCTCTGCGCGATGCGGTCATCATGCTCGACAGCGACGGCAACCTGGAATGGTGGAACCGCGCCGCCGAAACCCTGCTGGGCCTCAAGACACCCCAGGACAGCGGCCAACCGGTGACCAACCTGGTGCGCCACCCGCGCTTCAAGGAGTATTTCGAAGCCGAAAATTACGCCGAACCGCTGGAAATTCCCTCGCCGATCAACGACCGCCTGCGCGTGCAGATGCTCATCACCCGCTATGGCAACAACGAACACCTGATGCTGGTGCGCGACGTGACCCGCATCCACCAGCTGGAACAGATGCGCAAGGACTTCATCGCCAACGTCTCCCACGAGCTGCGCACACCGCTCACGGTGATCACCGGGTACCTGGAAACCCTGCTGGACAACGTCGAGGAAGTGAACCCGCGCTGGGCTCGCGCCCTGCAGCAAATGCAGCAACAGGGCGGGCGCATGCAGACGCTGCTCAACGACCTGCTGTTGCTGGCCAAGCTGGAGGCCACCGATTACCCCTCCGACAACCAGCCGGTGGCGGTGTACGCCCTGTTGCAATCGATCAAGAGCGATGCCCAGGCCCTGTCCGGCTCGCGCAACCAGCGCATCACCCTGGAGGCCGACGACAGCATTAGCCTCAAGGGCAGCGAATCGGAGCTGCGCAGTGCCTTCTCGAACCTAGTGTTCAACGCGGTGAAATACACCCCGGCCGAGGGCAATATCCACATCCGCTGGTGGGGCGACGGCAAGATGGCCTACATGAGCGTGCAGGACTCGGGCATCGGCATTGATGCCAAGCACCTCCCCCGCCTGACCGAACGCTTTTACCGGGTGGACTCCAGCCGCGCTTCGGCGACCGGCGGCACGGGCCTGGGGCTGGCAATCGCCAAGCACGTGCTGCTGCGCCACCGCGGGCACCTTGAGGTGAGCAGCGTCCCGGGCCATGGCAGCACCTTCACCTGTATCTTTGCCCACCAGCAACTGGTCATGGAACCGCCCAGCGGCAGGTCACTGCGCTCCAACCCCTAGGCAAGCGCACCGTCACCCGCTACATTGATAGTCTTGTGCCTGCATTTCAGGCGCCTCAGTTCTCCTCACCTTCTGAAGACGGAACCCGTAAAACTCCATCATGGACCCTTCCCCTGGCTTTACCCTCGCTTCACTCTTCGCCGATTTCGGCATGATCCTTTTCGCTGTGCTACTGGTGTTTCTCAACGGCTTCTTCGTGGCCGCCGAGTTCGCCATGGTCAAGCTGCGCTCCACCCGCGTGGAGTCCATCGCCGAGAAAAACGGCTGGCGCGGCCAGATCCTGCGCACGGTGCACAGCCAGCTCGATGCTTACCTCTCCGCCTGCCAACTGGGTATCACCCTCGCCTCCCTGGGCCTTGGCTGGGTGGGTGAACCGGCCTTCGCGCACCTGCTGGAGCCGCTGCTGGAAGCCGTGGGCGTTCAATCGCCGGAAGTGGCCAAGGGCATTTCATTCTTCAGCGCCTTCTTCGTTATTTCCTACCTGCACATCGTGGTCGGCGAGCTGGCACCCAAGTCCTGGGCCATCCGCAAGCCCGAGCTGCTGTCCATGTGGACGGCGGTGCCGCTGTACCTGTTCTATTGGGCCATGTACCCGGCCATCTACCTGCTCAACGCCAGCGCCAACGCCATTCTGCGCATCGCCGGGCAAGGCGAGCCTGGGCCGCACCATGAACACCACTACAGCCGCGATGAACTGAAGCTGATCCTGCACTCCAGCCGGGGCCAGGACCCCAGCGACCAGGGCATGCGCGTGCTGGCTTCGGCGGTGGAAATGGGCGAACTGGAGGTGGTCGACTGGGCCAACTCCCGCGAAGACCTGGTGAGCCTGGACTTCAAGGCGCCGCTGAAGGAAATCCTGGCGATGTTTCGCCGGCACAAATTCAGCCGTTACCCGGTGTACGACGCCGAACGCAACGAATTCGTCGGTTTGCTGCACATCAAGGACCTGCTGCTGGAGCTGGCCGACCTGGACCACATTCCCGAGTCGTTCAACCTCGCCGAGCTGACCCGCCCGCTGGAGCGCGTGTCCCGACACATGCCGCTGTCGCGGTTGCTGGAGCAGTTCCGCAAGGGTGGCGCGCACTTCGCGCTGGTGGAGGAAGCCGACGGCAAGGTCATTGGCTACCTGACCATGGAAGACGTGCTGGAAGTGCTGGTGGGCGACATTCAGGACGAACACCGCAAGGCCGAGCGCGGCATCCTCGCTTACCAGCCCGGCAAACTGCTGGTGCGCGGTGACACGCCATTGTTCAAGGTCGAGCGGCTGCTGGGCGTGGACCTGGACCACATCGAGGCCGAAACCCTGGCCGGCCTGATCTACGACACGCTCAAGCGCGTGCCGGAAGATGAGGAAGTGCTGGAAGTCGAAGGCCTGCGCATCATCATCAAGAAGATGAAAGGCCCCAAGATCATTCTGGCCAAGGTGCTGCGCCTGGAATAACCCCCTGTAGCAACTGCTGTGATCTGCAGGGGCTGGCTTGCCAGCTCCCGCAACAGCCCGTTGCGGCGACACGGGTAGGGTTGGCGCAGTGACTATTTATTGCCCAACGCAAAGTTGGGCAGGCTGCCCACCGGTTGGTTGAACTGGAACGGGATCGACTCAAGCCCCAGCCCCGCGTTGCGTTGCACCACGAAATGCAGGTGGGGGCCGGTGCTGTTGCCCGTGTTCCCCGAGCGTGCCAGTGGCGTGCCCACCGCCACATGCTGACCTTCGCGGACGCTGACCGAGCCCTGCATCAGGTGCAGGTAGACGCCCATGGTGCCGTCGTCATGCAGAATGCGCACAAAATTACCTGACGGGCTGGCCCCACCACTGCCCTGCTCATTCTCCACCTTGACCACCGTGCCGCCACGAGCGGCGATGATCGGCGTACCCACCGGCATGGCGATGTCCATGGCGTAGCGGCTTCGGGGGCCGAAATGGCTGAATGTGCCGTTGGGGCCCTGGGTCAGGCGAAAGGGCCCGCCTACCCAGGGCAGCGGGTACTGGTAGCCCATTAGGGGCGCGGTTGAAGGGTTGCCGAGCGAATAGCGAAACTTCTGGGAAAACCGCAGGTTTTGCCCGGGCCTCTGCGCCACCAGAGTGGCCAGGGTCAGCGTCGAGCGCGCCGGCAATACCCGCCGCACCAGCGACGGCGCCCCCGGGCGCACGTTACCCAGGTTGGCCAGGCGCAGCTCCACCTCGACCGGCGCATACAGCTCGTTGCGAGCAGAAAAGGTGGTGATCCCGGCCTGCCTGTTCACATCCAGGTGCACTTGCTGGTCCAGGCGCTCGTTCATGCGGTCGGCGAACACCAGCACCTTGGCACCGCGGGTGGGCCTGTCGGTGTATGACGTTACCCCGTACGCATCCGTGTATTTGTAGATAGTGGCGGCGCTGGCCTGGCCAATGCCCAAGGCCATGGCGCAGGCACACAAAAGGGGTCGAAGCTGCATGATGGCATTCTGGAATAGTGGACTGGCCAAAGATTAGCAGGTGCGTGCGGGCCTTGCGCACGCCGCATGGCGGATCACCGGGTAAGGTGGCTCGCAGGGCACCAGGCGGTAGGTACCCGGCTCCAGACGCACCAGCTCATAGCGCATGCTGGCGTCCGGGTCGATGCGCTGCAGTGCTACCCAGGGTTGGCCCCAGGCGTCGAAATGGTCGATGCGCCAGGCCAGCCGGGCATCGCGCAGCAGGCGGTAGCACTTGAGATCCAGGGCCCTGAGGCCGGCTGGAAGCTCGGTGACCCACACGGTATGGTCAAGCCATACCAGTTCGTCGCCGGAATTGAGGGGTTCGTGCAGCGGCAGGCAGAATTCGCAGGGCATCGTGGCGCGGGCCTCCAGTGGGGAGCCCAGATCATGCGCGCAACAGCGCGGGACCGGCAGAGTAACGATTCCCAAAGTTGTGTAGGAAGCGATACCCCTATGGAAATGCAATGCCACGCACACAAGGCTGACAACGCGGTGGGCCAGGCCATGGCATGAGGCACCGGCGTTGTCAGCCCTGTGTTTTATCGTGCCCGGTTTTCAGGCGCCAGGGATGAAATGCTTCTGCGCGGTGCCGCGGGCGATCAGCCGCGAAATGTAGTCGAGCTTCTGGGCGTCCTGGTCGACGAAACGGAAGGTCAGTTGCAACCAGTCGCTGTCCGGCTTGGGTTCATGGGCGACGATGGCGTGCAGGTAACCATTGAGGCGGGCCACTTCGGCGCTGTCGCCCTGCTCCAGGTCGAGTACGGCGTTTTCCAGTACCTGGGGCAGGACTTCGCCACGGCGCACCACCAGCAGCGCCTCCTTGAGGCTCAGGGCCTTGATCACGCACTGCTGGTTGCCGCTGGACAGGCGCAGCTGGCCCTGGCCACGACTGCCCGTGGTGGGCGCGCCGGAAGCCGCCGCCGGGCGCGGGGCATTGTTCAGCAAGCCGGCTCGGGCCGCAGGGGCCGGTGCAGGAGCGGCGGCCGGGCGCACGGCTTCCGCCTTGCCGCCGGTCAGGGCATTGAGCGAGTCGTTGGCAAAAGCCGACGTAGCGCGGGTCGGCGCGCTAGCCATCAGCGCGTCCAGCTTGCCGACCTTGGTCAGCGCCTTTTTTACCTTGGTCAGCAACTGCTCGTTGGTGAAGGGCTTGCCGACAAAGTCGGAAACGCCGGCCTGAATGGCCTGCACCACGTTTTCCTTGTCGCCACGGCTGGTCACCATGATGAAGGGCATGGCCTTGAGGGCTTCCTGCTCGCGGCACCAGGTCAACAGCTCCAGGCCGGACATCTCCGGCATCTCCCAGTCGCACAGTACCAGGTCGAAGCTGTCTTTCATCAGCATCGCCTGGGCCTTGCGGCCGTTCACGGCGTCTTCAGTGACGATACCCGGAAAGTAGTTGCGCAAGCATTTCTTCACCAGGTCACGAATGAACGGAGCGTCATCCACAACCAGCACACTGACCTTACTCATTGACCACTCCTAAGATTACCCGGCAAGCATAGCGCTGACTGATGGCCATTTGCCAAAACTTATTAGTCACGCCGGGACTCTTCGTTCACGGGTGCCTTGAAATTGGTGCACCGCAAACGAAAATGCCCAGCGCTAGGCCGGGCATTTGTAGTCGGGCAGTCTTACTTATCGTCAGCGGCGCCCGGAACATTAGCCCGATCGGCGGCCCGGCCCTGGACTTCCTCGCGCATGCGCGCCAGGCCCAGGTGCCGTACGTCGGTGCCGCGCACCAGGTAGATCACCAGTTCGGAGATATTGCGCGCGTGGTCGCCGATGCGTTCCAGCGAGCGCAGGGCCCAGATCACGTTCAGTACTCGCGAAATCGACCGCGGGTCTTCCATCATGTAGGTCACCAGCTCGCGCAGCGCGGTCTTGTATTCGCGGTCGATGGTCTTGTCGTACTGGGCCACCGACAGCGCCAGGTCGGCGTCGAAGCGGGCAAAGGCATCCAGCGCATCACGCACCATGCTGCGCACCTGGTCACCGATGTGGCGCACTTCCACGTAGCCACGCGGTGATTCGCCTTCTTCACACAGCTGGATGGCACGGCGGGCGATCTTGGTGGACTCGTCACCAATACGCTCCAGGTCGATCACCGACTTGGAAATGCTGATGATCAGGCGCAGGTCCGAAGCCGCGGGCTGGCGCCGGGCAAGGATGCGCACGCATTCCTCGTCGATGTTGCGCTCCATCTGGTTGATCTGCACGTCCACGTCCCGCACCTGCTGGGCCAGGCCCGAGTCGGCCTCGATCAGCGCGGTAACCGCGTCGTTGACCTGCTTCTCCACCAGGCCACCCATGGCCAGCAAGTGGCTGCGGACTTCTTCCAGCTCGGCGTTGAACTGCTGGGAGATGTGGTGCGTAAGGCTATCTTTATCAATCATGGTATCGCTCCGCGACAGCTACAAGCGTCAAGCTGAAAGCTGCAAGTGGTTAAGTGGTGATCCAGAACTGCGCGCCGCATCCGCTTGCAGCTTGTGGCCGCAAGCGTGCAGCTTTAACTAGCCATAGCGACCGGTGATGTAGTCCTCGGTCTGCCGTTTCGCGGGGTTGGTAAACAGGGTATCGGTGTCCCCGAACTCCACCAGCTTGCCCATGTGCATGAACGCCGTGTAATCGGATACCCGCGCAGCCTGCTGCATGTTGTGGGTCACGATCACAATGGTGTATTTGGATTTCAGTTCGTAGATCAGCTCCTCGACTTTCAACGTGGAAATGGGGTCCAGTGCCGAACATGGTTCGTCGAGCAGCAAGACCTCGGGTTCCACTGCCACGGTACGCGCAATGACCAGGCGCTGCTGCTGGCCACCGGAGAGGCCCAGGGCCGACTCGTGCAGGCGGTCCTTGACCTCATCCCACAGGGCCGAGGCCTTCAGCGCCCATTCCACGGCCTCGTCGAGCACCCGTTTCTTGTTGATGCCCTGAATGCGCAGGCCATACACCACGTTTTCATAGATGGTCTTGGGAAACGGGTTGGGCTTCTGGAACACCATGCCCACCCGGCGGCGCAGCTCGGCCACGTCCTCGCCCTTGCTGTAGATGTTGTGGCCTTCCAGGTTGATCTCGCCGTCCACCCGGCAGCCATCCACCAGGTCATTCATGCGGTTGAAGGTACGCAACAGGGTCGACTTGCCGCAGCCCGAGGGGCCGATGAACGCCGTGACGCGCTGCTTGGGGATGTCCAACTTGACGTCGAACAGCGCCTGCTTGTCGCCATAGAACAGATTAAGGCCTGGTACCTGGATGGCCAGCTTCTCGTTGGCCATGTTCAGGCCCTGGCGCATGCGGCCGATGGCCGAAAGGCTGATACCGGCGGGTTTGTTCGGGTCTTGCATGTAGTGCTCCCTACCCTATCAGTTGTCCAGCGCCTTGTATTTCTCGCGCAGGTGGTTACGAATGGCGACGGCCGACAGGTTCAGCGCGGCGATCACCAGCACCAGCAGCAGCGCCGTGGCATACACCACCGGGCGCGCGGCCTCGACGTTGGGGCTCTGGAAGCCGACGTCATAGATGTGAAAGCCCAGGTGCATGATTTTCTGGTCCAGGTGCAGGTAGGGGTAGTTGCCGTCCACCGGCAGGGCTGGGGCCATCTTTACCACGCCCACCAGCATCAGCGGCGCCACCTCGCCAGCAGCCCGGGCCACGGCCAGGATCATGCCGGTGATCATCGCCGGGCTGGCCATGGGCAGCACTACCTTCCACAAGGTCTCGGCCTTTGTAGCCCCCAGCGCCAGCGAACCCTCTCGCAGGCTCAGGGGAATACGCGCCAAGCCTTCCTCGGTGGCCACGATCACCACTGGAACCGCCAGCAAGGCCAGGGTCAACGACGCCCACATCAGCCCTGGCGTGCCGAACGTAGGCGCCGGCAAGGCTTCAGGGAAGAACAGGCGGTCGATGGAGCCACCCAGCACGTAGACGAAAAAGCCCAGGCCGAACACCCCATAGACGATGGCCGGCACACCGGCCAGGTTGTTCACGGCGATACGGATGAGCCGGGTCATGGGGCCCTGACGGGCGTATTCACGCAGGTAAACCGCCGCCAGCACGCCGAATGGAGTCACGATCATCGCCATGATCAACGTCATCATGACGGTGCCGAAGATGGCCGGAAATACGCCCCCCTCGGTGTTGGCCTCACGGGGGTCGTCGCTGAGAAATTCCCAGACCTTGCCAAAGTAGAACCCGGTTTTCTTCAACACGCCCATGGCGTTGGGCTGATAGGCATGGACGATCTTGCCCATGCTGATCTCGATTTCCTGGCCGTTGACGTCCCGCACGGTGAGACTGTCGCGGTCGATGGCCTGGTGCAGGTCGCCGAGCTGTGCTTCGATGCTCTCGTACTGGCCCTTCAGCGCCGCGCGTTCGGTGTCCATGTCCGCCTGGGCCGCGGCGTCGAGCTGATGGTTGAGCTCCAGCTTGCGGGCGTGCAGGCGGATGCGTTCCAGGCGCGCATTGATCGAGCCAATCTCGGTTTTTTCCAGGCGGTTGAGCTGGCGCGCCAGGTCTTTCACCCGGTCAATGCGCGGGTACAGCTGGCTGAATACCGCATCGCCCTCACCCACCACCTGACCATTTTCCTTGATGTTGACCAGGTAGCCGTAGAAATTGCCCCACTCGCGGCGCTCCACCGTCACCAGTTCCTCGGGCTGGTGCTGGTCCTGCAGCCATTCGCCCACCACCCAGACGAAATCGGGGTGGCCCAGGTCGCGGTTACCCACCTTGATCAGCTCCCGCGTCATGAATTCCGGGCCAGTGGCGGGTACCGGCAGGCCAGCGCCAGCCAGCTGGGCACGGGGCACCTGGTCTTTTTCGACGATTTCACCGATCAGTTGCTGCGCAGGCTGGCCCGGCACGTTGTAGCTGGCACGCACCAGGTCGGCGGGCCAGAAATGGCCCAGGCCGCGCACGGCCAGCACCGCCAGCAGGCCGATGGTCATGATCACGGCGACGGACACAGCGCCGCCACTGAGCCAGACACCCGGCGAACCACTGCGGAACCAGCCTTTGAATGAAGCGTTTTTCACGGATCGCTACCTTTGCACTAAAGCGACGAGTATTTTTTGCGAAGACGCTGGCGGATCACTTCGGCCAGGGTATTCATCACGAAGGTGAACAGCAGCAGTACCAGCGCGGCCAGGAACAGCACGCGGTAGTGGCTGCCACCCACCTCCGACTCGGGCATTTCCACCGCCACGTTGGCGGCCAGGGTGCGCATCCCCTCGAACAGGTTCATTTCCATCACCGGCGTATTGCCGGTGGCCATCAGCACAATCATGGTCTCACCCACGGCGCGGCCCAGGCCGATCATCAGCGCCGAGAAGATACCCGGGCTGGCAGTCAGCAGCACCACGCGGGTCAGGGTCTGCCAAGGCGTGGCGCCCAGCGCCAGGGAGCCCAGGGTCAGGCTGCGCGGCACGCTGAACACTGCGTCTTCGGCGATGGAATAAATGTTGGGGATGACGGCGAAGCCCATGGCCAGGCCTACCACCAGCGCGTTGCGCTGGTCATAAGTGATGCCCAGGTCGTTGGTTATCCACAGGCGCATGTCACCGCCGAAGAACCAGTTTTCCAGGTGCGGGCTCATGGCCAGGGCGAACCAGCCCACCAGCAGGATCACCGGGATCAGGATGATGCTCTCCCACCCCTCCGGTACCCGCAGGCGAATGGCCTCGGGCAGGCGGCTCCAACCGAAGCCGGCCACCAGGATACCAATGGGGGTCAATAGCAGCAGGCTGAAGATCCCCGGCAGGTGGCCTTCCAGGTAAGGGGCCAGGAACAGGCCGGCGAAGAAGCCCAGGATCACCGTGGGCATGGCCTCCATCAGCTCGATCACCGGCTTGACCTTGCGGCGCAGCCCGGGTGCCATGAAGTAAGCGGTGTAGATGGCGGCGGCAACAGCCAGTGGCGCGGCCAGGAACATGGCGTAGAACGCTGCTTTCAGGGTGCCGAAGGTCAGGGGCGACAGGCTCAGCTTGGGCTCGAAGTCCGACGTGGCGGCCGTCGACTGCCAGACATACTTGGGCTCATCGTAGTTTTCATACCAGACCTTGTCCCACAACGCGCTCCACGACACTTCCGGGTGCGGGTTGACCAACGTCATGGGTAGCAGCCGGCCACCCTGCTCCATCACGATGCGGTTCGCCCGGGGTGACAGGGCCAACACGCCTGGGCCCTGGGCCACTTGCTGAACCAGCAGGGTACGGTGAGCGGTACTGTGGAAAATACCCATCTGCCCCGCGGCATTGACGGCAAGGAAGCCCTTGCGACGCTGCTCGGCGGTAATGTCGACAATGGGCGTGCTACCCATCTGGAAATCGCGGATATGCCGAAGGCGCTGTTCGCCATCGGTATCGCGGGCCATGAACCACTGGGACAGGCCACCCTTGGAGGTACCCACGATCAGCGAAATCCCCCCTACCAACTGGGTAGTAGCGGTTACTTCGGCGCTGGCATCCTCAAGCAGCTTGTAGCGACCGTTCAGGCTCTTGTCCCGCAGGCTGAAAACGTCGGCCTGAGCCCGGCCATTGATCACGTACAACCATTGCTGGCGCGGGTCCACGAAGATGGCCTTGACCTGCTCCGTCATCTGCGGCAATTCGATGGCCACCTGAGAGGTGTCGGTCGCGCCGGTCAGCAGGTTCTCTTCCCTGGTGATCGAGAGCACATGCAACTGCGGGCCGGTGGAGCCTGCCACGATCAGTGCATCATCCGTGGCGCTGAGGTTAACGTGCTCCAGCGCCCGCCCCTCTTCGTCCAGGGTCAGCGGCGCCTCGCCATAGGGAAATTCCAGGGCGGTATTGATGGTCTTGTGACCGTCCGGGTAAGTCACTTTGTAGGTGTGGCGGAAAATCATCGCCTGGCCGTTGGACAGGCCCAGCATCACCAGTGAGCTGCCGGGCTGCTCCTCACCAATGGAAACCACTTTGGCCCCGGCCGGTAGCGGCAGGTCGATGCGCTTGAGCTCACGGCCGTCCCTGGTGCTGAAGAACAGCGCCTGGCCAGCATCGGAGACCCGCAGGCCTACCTGGTTCTGCTCTTCCAGCGAAAGCATCAGCGGTTTGCCGGCGTCCTGCAGCCAGGCGGGGGTCAACGGTGCCTTGACGGTGAGCTCCGCGCCCTTGAACAGCGGCAACACCACATACAGCAGGTAAAAGAAAATCAGGGTAATGGCAGCCAGCACGGCAAGCCCGCCCACCAGTACATACCAGCGGGTCAGGCGGTCCTTGAGCGCACGCAGCTTGCGCCTGCGTACCAGTTCCGGCGTGTTGAAGTCGATGCGCGCGGGTGGTTTGCGGGGAATGTTTGCAGAGTTGGCCAGATCATTCATGGGCACACCCTAGCGACCTCGTATGACAGAAACGTGACAGTGAGTTGACGCAACGAGGTCTGCCGCCTGGGAAGACCGGGCAGCAAACCTGGGTGCAGCTATAAGCAAGCCCTCTGGAACGGCCCTGCCAGCCATTGTACTTACTTTGAGCCTTCACTCAGCCCCAGGTCGGCAAGGGCTTTGGCTGCCACTTTCGCCGGGAGGGGGATGTAACCATCTTTTACCACGATCTGCTGACCGGATTGTGACAGCACCAGTTTCACGAACTCGGCTTCAAGCGGTGCGAGCGGCTTGTTCGGGGCCTTGTTCACATACAGGTAGAGGAACCGCGACAGTGGGTATTTCCCGTTCAGGGTGTTCTCTTCGGTCTCTTCGACAAAGGTAGTGCTGCCTTTTTTCGCCAGTGCCACGGTTTTCACACTGGCGGTCTTGTAACCGATACCCGAATACCCGATGCCATTGAGCGAGCTGCTGATCGACTGCACGACCGAGGCGGAGCCGGGCTGCTCGTTGACGTTGGGCTTGTAGTCACCTTTGCACAACGCCGCTTCCTTGAAGTAACCATAGGTACCGGACACCGAGTTGCGACCAAACAACTGTACCGGCTTGTTGGCCAGGTCGCCGGTCACGCCCAGGTTGCCCCAGGTCTTGACCTCGGCCTTGGCCCCGCACAGGCGGGTCGCAGAGAAAATCGCGTCCACCTGCTCCATCGTCAGGTGCTGGATGGGGTTGTCCTTGTGCACGAACACTGCCAGGGCGTCCACGGCCACAGGCACGGCCGTGGGCCGGTAGCCATACTTCTGCTCGAAGGCCTGCAGCTCAACGTCCTTCATCTTGCGGCTCATGGGCCCCAGGTTGGCGGTGCCTTCGGTCAGCGCGGGTGGCGCGGTGGACGACCCGGCGGCCTGTACCTGGATATTGACGTTGGGGTATTCCTTTTTATACGCCTCGGCCCACAGGGTCATGAGGTTGGCGAGGGTATCGGAGCCGACGCTGGACAGGTTGCCCGACACGCCCGTGGTCTTCACATAGCCGGGGATGGTGGGGTCTACAGCGGCGGTGGCGTGAACACTGGCAATACCCGCGACGGCCACGCTGATCGCGGCCATCAAACGCTTGAAATTCATGCCTGACTCCAGGAATAGGGGTTGTTCGGATGGGTCGGGCGCCAGTATTGATAGCCCATGTGAACATTCTATGTATGGATTGTGACAGAAGGATGAATGGCCATTACGGGATATTGCCGCCACTATGGGGTGGGCGTGAGGCCGCGTCGGACATCGTATGGTGCGTGCACGTCCAACGCGGCCTACCGGATGTTCAATGCGCGCTCAACGCTTCTTCGCCAGCAGATACAGCCCCACCGCCAGGCCGATCATGCAAATCCCTGCAACATAATAAGCTGGCCCCATCGGGTCGGATTTGAGCAGCAGGGTCACGATCATCGGCGTCAGCCCGCCGAAGATGGCGTACGCCAGGTTGTAGGAGAACGACAAGCCGGTGAAACGCACCACCGCAGGGAAAGCCTTGACCATCACGTACGGTACAGCGCCGATGGTGCCCACGAACAGACCGGTCAGCGCGTACAGCGGGAACAGCCAGTCGGGGTGGGCATGCAGGCTGTGGTAGAACACCCACGAGCTGACCAGCAGGGCCAGGCTGCCCCCTACGAAGACTCGCCCCGCGCCGAGACGGTCGGCCAGCGCGCCAGCGCATACACAACCAATACTGAGAAAGACGATGGCCAGGCTGTTGGCCTGCAAGGCCACCGAGGGGCTGAAGCCGTAGACGGTCTGCAGCACCGTGGGGGTCATGAGGATAACCACGACGATACCCGCCGACAGCAACCATGTGAGCAGCATCGACACAGCGATGGCGCCGCGGTGGTCACGCAGCACGGCGCGCAGAGGGATCTCGTCCGCCAGCGCCTTGCGCTGCTGCAACTCGGCGAACACCGGGGTTTCATGCAGCCAGCGGCGCAGGTACACCGACATCAGGCCGAACACCCCGCCCAGCAGGAAAGGAATGCGCCAGGCGTAGTCGGACACCTCGGTAGCGCTGTAAATACTGTTCACCAACGTCGCGACCAGGGAACCGAGCAGGATCCCCGCCGTCAAACCCGACGTCAGCGTGCCGCAGGCATAGCCTACATGGCGCGCCGGCACGTGTTCGGACACGAATACCCAGGCTCCGGGTACCTCGCCACCAATGGCGGCGCCCTGAATCACCCGCATCAACAGCAACAACAAGGGCGCCCACAGGCCGATCTGCGCGTAGGTTGGCAACAGCCCCATGATCAGGGTCGGCACAGCCATCATGAAGATGCTCAGGGTGAACATTTTCTTTCGCCCCAGCAGGTCACCGAAATGCGCCATGACGATGCCGCCCAGGGGACGCGCCAAGTAGCCGGCGGCGAAAATTCCGAAGGTCTGCATCAGCCGTAGCCACTCGGGCATGTCGGCCGGGAAGAACAATTTTCCGACCACGGTGGCGAAGAACACGAAAATGATGAAATCGTAGAACTCCAGCGCTCCACCCAGGGCGGAAAGCGACAGGGTCTTGTAGTCATTGCGGGTCAGAGGCCGCGCCGGTTGCGCGTGACTCGAGGGGACGGACGTCATGGTGTGATTTCTCTTATAGGCAAAACGGCAACCCTCACCAGGGCTGCTTGCGGCTTGGCAGGTGGGGCACGATAGCAAATTGCTTGAAAAAGCACATGGATTGTGATTTTCAGCCGATTAATTGCGTGCCCGACCGTCGTCGCACCCGTTATCGCCCTATATACTGCGCGTCTGTAGGAATTTTCTGGTTGGATACAGGGTGTTTGTGCGAAAGCGTCGCTATAAGCGCTAGCCGATTTCGCAGAGTTACCCTTGGAGCGTCTCTAGCGGCGAAAGCAGCGTAGTATGAAGCTGAATCGTTTTATATGAGGCGTCATTACCCGTTCCGCCAACCCTATCTGAGAGTTTTGGGTCAGAGGCACCCCGAGCATGATTGAACTCGAACAAGAAGATCCTATTCCCCAAGGCGACCTGGCCTTGCAGATCACCGCGCTACCGCGCGAAACCAACGGCTTCGGCGATATCTTCGGCGGCTGGCTGGTGGCGCAGATGGACCTGGCCGGCACGGCCATGGCCAGCAAGGTGGCGGGCGGGCGCGTGGCTACCGTGGCCATCGACCGCATGGCGTTCCTGGTGCCGGTTGCCGTGGGCGCACAGCTGTCTTTCTATACCCAGACCCTGGAAATCGGGCGCAGCTCGATCCAGATGATGGTTGAAGTATGGAGCGACGACCCGCTGTCCAGTGAATGGCGCAAGGTTACCGAAGCTGTATTCGTATTTGTTGCCATCGACGGCAGCGGTCGCACCCGTTCCGTACCGCCACGGCGCTGATTTGCCGGCAAACTTGGCGGCGGTTTGCGGGTCAAACTGCAATATATCTATTGGATTGGAAGCGAGAACTGCGCATGTCTACCCCCCAGGTCGAGTCGGTCAAACTGGATGAACTGAACTGCTGGCGCATCAGCCACGGCGGTGCCGAGCTGCTGGTGGCCCAACAGGGCGCCCAGATTCTCAGCTACCAGCGCGAAGGCGAGCAGCCACTGATCTGGCTCAATGACCAGGCGGTGTTCAAACACGGCACCCCAGTGCGCGCAGGCGTACCGGTCTGCTGGCCGTGGTTTGGTGTGTTTGCCCGCAACCCGGAGCCTGTGCAAGCCATGCTCGCTTCCCCCGCGGGGGCCGGCAGCCACGGCCTGGTGCGGGCCATGGACTGGCAACTGCAGGCCATCGACAGCTCCACCGATGACAACCTGCGTATCGACTTCACCCTGCCGGAAGCCGAAGGCAAGCTGCCCGGCTGGCCGCACAAAGTCGCGTTGAAGCTGAGCATCATCCTCGGCGACCACCTGAGCGTAAGCCTCACCACTACCAACCTGGGTGATGACGACGTTGCCCTCAGCCAGGCGCTGCACAGTTACTTTGCAGTAAGTGATGTACGCGATGTGCATGTAGAAGGCGTGGCCGGGCTGAAGTACATCGAGACCCTGGATGACTGGAAAGTGGTTGAGCAAGCCAACGAACTGCGCTTCGCCGGCGAAACCGACCGAATCTACAAGGGCGTCCCGGCGCAGCTGACCATCGTGGACCCGGTGTGGAAACGTCGTGTACGCCTGACCAGCAGTGGCGCCAATGCCGCGGTGATCTGGAACCCGTGGATCGACCGCGCCGCGCAACTCAGCGACATGGCCGACGATGGCTGGCAGCGCATGCTGTGCATCGAGACGGCCAACGTGATGGATGACATCGTGGTGCTGCTGCCGGGTGCCGAGCACACCCTGGGCGTGACCATCGTCAGCGAGCCGCTCTGACGCCGACAGCGATTCACCTGTGTGGGGCCGAGCTTCGGTCGGTCCCACCACGCAAAGCCGCAGCAGGGTTACAAGTCAGACTCGACCACTACCCGCACCTTCGAGGCATCCATGGCATAGGCGGCATCCGCCATGTCATTGCTGACCTTCTCGATCTTCAGCGTGCCAATCGCCCACAGCGGCGTATAGATATCGTCCAGCTTCAACCCCTTGGGGTAGCGAATCAGGATCATCTGGTTCGGCGGCGGTGGCGGCACGTGGATGCACGCACCCGGGTACGGCACCAGGAAGAACGCTGTGGCGCGCCCCTTGGCATCGGTCTCCAGCGGCACCGGGTAACCACCAATACGGATATCCTTGCCATCGAGTTCCGGCACGGTCTTGGTCGAATACATCACTGCCGGCAAGCCCTTGCTCTGTTTCAAGCCACCCTTGTGGGTAAAGTTACCGTCACCCTCGGGGGTGTTGTGGGTGATTTCCGGCATGGCTTCCAGCGCCTTCTGGTCCGACTTGGGCATCAAGGACAGCCAGTCGGTTTCCGGGAGCTTTTCAGCGGCATGAACGAGGCCGCTGCAGATTAGCAAGGTGGCAAAAAGAATACGGCGCATGAAGGGCCTCGACACAAAATGAGTCGGGCATTCTAGCCCTCTCTGCACGCCAGCAGAGAGGGCCGTTGGGCGAATGTCAGTCTTTTTTGATCATGCCGTAAAGCACCAGCAGCACGATGGCGCCTACCAATGCACCGAGGAAACCGGCGGTTTGCCCAGCCTGGTAGATGCCCAGCGCCTGGCCACCGTAGGTCGCGGCCAGCGAGCCGCCGATACCCAGCAGGATAGTCATGATCCAGCCCATGCTGTCGTCGCCAGGTTTGAGGAAACGTGCCAGCAAGCCAACGATCAGGCCGATGAAGATGGTACCGATAATACCCATGTGAAACCCTCTGATTGACTGCATAAGCCAAAGCCTAGTCGTGCTTTGGCATCCTGCCATCAGAGGGCCTCACCGCCTGGATGGTTCCCTGTCAGGCGCCGATCAGGGCTTCCACGGCCTTGATCTGCTGTTTCAGCGTGGCCATGTCGGCGCTGCGCAGCGTGGCATGACCCACCTTGCGGCCCACCTTGAACGCCTTGCCATAGTGATGCAGGTGGCAATCGGCGACGGAGACTACCTTGTCCACCGGCGGTACTTCGCCAATGAAGTTGAGCATGGCGCTTTCGCCCACCTTGGCGGTGGAACCCAGCGGCAAGCCGGCTACGGCGCGCAAGTGATTTTCGAACTGGCTGCACTCGGCGCCTTCGATGGTCCAGTGCCCGGAGTTATGCACCCGCGGGGCGATCTCGTTGGCCTTGAGGCCACCGTCCACTTCAAAGAACTCGAATGCCAGCACGCCCACGTAGTCCAGGTGCTTGAGCACACGCGAGGCGTAGTCTTCGGCCAGGCCTTGCAGCGGGTGGTCGGTGCTGGCCACGGACAAGCGCAGAATGCCGGTTTCGTGGGTGTTGTGCACCAGCGGGTAGAAGCGCGTCTCGCCGTCACGAGTACGCACGGCGATCAGCGACACTTCGCCGGTGAACGGCACGAAGCCTTCCAGCAGGCATGGCACGCTACCCAGCTCGGCGAAGGTACCTTCGACATCAGCCTGGGTGCGCAGCACTTTCTGACCCTTGCCGTCGTAACCCAGGGTACGGGTCTTGAGCACGGCCGGCAGGCCGATGCTGGCGACGGCCGCGTCCAGGTCGGCCTGCGACTGGATGTCGGCGAACGTCGGGGTAGGCACGCCCAGGTCCTTGAACATGCTTTTCTCGAACCAGCGGTCCCGGGCAATGCGCAGGGCATTGGCGCTCGGGTACACCGGTACGAACTGCGACAGGAACGCCACGGTCTCGGCCGGCACGCTTTCGAACTCGAACGTCACCAGGTCGACTTCGTCGGCCAACTGGCGCAGGTGGTCCTGGTCACTGTAGTCCGCGCGCAGGTGCTCGCCCAATGGCGCGGCACAGGCGTCGGGCGCCGGGTCCAGGAATGCGAAGTTCATACCCAGCGGGGTGCCCGCCAGGGCCAACATGCGGCCCAGCTGGCCGCCACCGATAACACCGATCTTCATGAAAGAGCCTCAGGCCTGACGCGGGTCTGGATTATCCAGCACGCTGTCTGTCTGTTCAGTGCGGAATTGCTTGAGCACGGCATGGAACTGCGGGTGCTTGGCGCCCAGGATACTGGCCGACAGCAGCGCTGCGTTGATCGCACCGGCCTTGCCGATGGCCAGGGTAGCCACCGGCACGCCGGCCGGCATCTGCACGATCGACAGCAACGAATCGACACCCGAGAGCATGGAGGACTGCACCGGCACGCCCAGCACCGGCAGGTGGGTCTTGGCCGCGCACATGCCTGGCAGGTGGGCAGCGCCACCGGCGCCGGCGATGATCACTTCGATTCCGCGGCTTTCCGCTTCCTCGGCGTACTGGAACAGCAGGTCGGGAGTACGGTGAGCGGATACCACTTTCACTTCGTACGGAATACCGAGCTTTTCCAGCATATCGGCGGTGTGGCTAAGGGTGGACCAATCGGACTTGGAGCCCATGATCACGCCAACCAGTGCACTCATCGTCGAGCCTCTTCTCTTGGGCGCCCGCAGGCGCGTCAAAAAACAACAAGCCACGCAGGAAAACCGGCGTGGCTTGTTATACGAATTATGGCCGGTAAAACCGACCGAAGGCCGCGCAGTATACCGCAAAGATCGTGGATAAATAGACCTTCTATCTGGGCTGAAAAGGGCGTTTTTACTGACTTTCAAGTCAACCGCGACAGCATCCCCAGCCTGCGGTGGGCGCTGGCCCGCCAGCGAGCTTTTCAGCGCTGCACAAGTTCGCTGGCAACCCACTGCATACCCATGGAATCTTGCGCACAGCGGGGTCAGGGACGCTTCAACTGGCGGCGCAACCTGAAATTATCGACAGCCAACCCCACCAGCACCACAAGGTTGATCACGGCAAAGCCGTCCGTTCCAAGGAAATGCCAGAAGGTCCAGGCGACCACGGCGATCACCGCGCCGGCAAGCAGCAACAGGCTGGAGTCTTTCATGCGACCACCATCGCTTGGCGATAGTGGTGCTTGCCGAGTACTTCACGCTTATAGATGCCGGGAAACTTGATCAAGCAAGCGCTGAGCCACTGGCGGTCGAGATTGTTGGCACGAGCCATGGACAATACATCGGCAATCGAGGTACCGCCGGACAGTGCGCGCCCAGTGGCGACCGCGATACTGCCAATAACCGCACCCACGTAGAACGCGGCCGAACACGCAGCAATGACACCGAGCTTTTCCAGTCGGGTACCGGCAGTGGCCAGCTCGCCCACCGTGACGGTTTTCCCGAACTTGTCGATCTGAGTCAACAAGGTACTCGCAGTGGCAGTAGCGGCTGACAGGCTGCCAAACAGCGACTCAGGGGCCGGAAGCCCGAGGGCGTCCATGTTTTCCTTGAAATATTCATAGAATTTAGACATTCACTCATTCCCTTGAACACTGGCAAGCCATCTAGCCCGCCAGCCTAAGGGATGAACAAAAAAAGCTCAAATCACAGCACCGGTCCGCCGCTTTGTGCCGCGCCACCTTCAAGCTTGCGCCACAGCAAGCGCACATTGGCCTTCCTCACCAACGCACAGCGATACAGGCGTATTTCCAACGGCACATGCCACTGCGGCCCGCCGCACACCACCAGCTCGCCGCGCTTGAGTTCGGCGATGGCCGACAGGTGCGGTACCCAGGCAATGCCCAGGCCCTGCAGCGCCATGCTTTTGAGGCTGTCCGCCATGGCGGTCTCGTACACCGTGGTGTAACGCAGATTGCGCTGGCGCAGCAGCAGGTTCACCGAGCGGCCCAGGAACGCACCGGCGCTGTAGGCCAGCAACGGGAAACTGATGTCGTGCTCCAGGTCGAACAATGGCTTGCCGTCAGCCCCCACGGCACATACCGGGATCATTTCGGTCTGGCCCAGGTGCAGGGAGGGGAAGATCTCGGCGTCCATCTGCAACGCCGCGTCCGGGTCATAGAACGCCAGCATCAGGTCGCAGCCGCCCTCGCGCAACAAATGCACGGCATCGCCCACGTTGGTGGCCACCAGGCGCGTGGCTATGTTCAAGCCTTCATTGCGCAACTGCGCGATCCAGCTCGGAAAGAACCCCAGCGCCAGCGAGTGGGCAGCGGCCACTTGCATGACCTCGCCCTGCCCGCCTTCCAAGTGATGCAAATGACGCAACACTTCGCCCAGTTGCTCCACCACCGTGCGGGCAGTAACCAGAAACAATTGCCCTGCGGCGGTCAACTCGATGGGCGTGCGCGAGCGGTTGACCAGTTGCAGGCCCAATGCAGCCTCGAGGCTGCGGATCCTGCGGCTGAAAGCCGGCTGGGTGACAAACCGGCGCTCGGCGGCCTGGGAGAAGCTGCGGGTGGCGGCCAGGGCGCTGAAATCCTCCAGCCATTTACTCTCAAGATTCATCAGCGACCTCCGGGGCGCCATACGTTTCGGACGACTCATGCGTCACATGACCCATTATGCCGTTTCTGCATAGGGCAGTGTGCAACAGCATTGGCCGACGATCGGTCACAAGCCTAGCATTGGCAGCGTTCCGGCACATGCCGGGTCCACATTGAGATTATCTCTATCATGTCCTCCGCTGCATCACCGCGCATCGAAAAAGACCTGCTTGGCGTTCTCGAAGTCCCCGCTGAAGCGTACTACGGCATCCAGACCCTGCGAGCGGTAACCAACTTCCGCCTCTCGGGCGTCCCGATCTCGCATTACCCCAAGCTGGTAGTGGGCCTGGCGATGGTCAAACAGGCCGCAGCCGACGCCAACCGCGAGCTGGGCCACCTCAGCGATGCCAAGCACGCCGCTATCAGCGAAGCCTGTGCCCGGTTGATCCGCGGTGACTTCCACGAGCAGTTCGTGGTGGACATGATTCAAGGCGGCGCTGGCACTTCAACCAACATGAATGCCAACGAAGTCATCGCCAACATCGCGCTGGAGGCCATGGGCCACAGCAAGGGCGAATACAAATACCTGCATCCCAACAACGACGTGAACATGGCGCAGTCGACCAACGACGCCTACCCCACCGCGATCCGCCTGGGTCTGCTGTTGGGCCATGACGCCCTGTTGGCTAGCCTCGACAGCCTGATTCAAGCGTTCGCGGCCAAGGGCCAGGAGTTCGCCCACGTACTGAAGATGGGCCGTACCCAGCTGCAGGACGCGGTACCGATGACCCTGGGCCAGGAATTCCACGCTTTCGCCACCACGCTGACCGAAGACCTCAACCGTCTGCGCAGCCTGGCGCCAGAACTGCTGACCGAAGTGAACCTGGGCGGTACCGCCATTGGTACCGGCATCAATGCCGACCCGCGCTACCAGGCCCTGGCCGTGCAGCGCCTGGCCACCATCAGCGGCCAGCCGCTGGTGCCTGCCGCCGACCTGATCGAAGCCACCTCCGACATGGGCGCCTTCGTGCTGTTCTCCGGCATGCTCAAGCGTACCGCGGTCAAGCTGTCGAAGATCTGCAACGACCTGCGCCTGCTGTCCAGCGGCCCACGCACCGGCATCAACGAGATCAACCTGCCGGCTCGCCAGCCAGGCAGCTCGATCATGCCAGGCAAGGTCAACCCGGTGATCCCGGAGGCAGTGAACATGTGCGCCTTCGAAATCATGGGCAACGACCTGGCGCTGACCATCGCCGCCGAAGGTGGCCAACTGCAGCTGAACGTGATGGAGCCGCTGATCGCCTACAAGATCTTCGACTCGATCCGCCTGCTGCAACGCGCCATGGACATGCTGCGCGAACACTGCATCGTCGGCATCACCGCCAACGAACAACGCTGCCGCGAGCTGGTCGAACATTCCATCGGCCTGGTCACCGCGCTGAACCCGTACATCGGTTACGAGAACGCCACCCGTATCGCCCGCGTAGCCCTGGAAACCGGCCGTGGCGTACTGGAACTGGTACGTGAGGAAGGCCTGCTGGATGAAGCCAGCCTGGAAGACATCCTGCGCCCCGAGAACATGATTGCTCCACGCCTGGTGCCCCTGAAGGCCTGACCTTCGGCACCACGCCAGCTACACCGCTCACCAGGTCGAGGGACTAGACACCTCTCACCTTTTGAGGGCCCCGGGCTTAGCCCCGCGGGCCCTTTTTTTTGCCTGGAATTTATGTCGGCTGCTCCCGAGCTTCGACCGGCAAACGGTCAACTTATATATAGCCGACGCCTGTTTCACCCTTAAAACAAACTGGCAAATAGCCGGTATTCCCGCCGTTACTGCAAAAAGCCCTCTTTTCTCGCAGTTACACAATGTGCGCACAGTGAATGTGCATATCCGTGCCACATAAGAAACTGTGTTTCACCTATAAAACGCTCAACAATTAATCACATATTTATAACACTTTGATAATTAAGAAGATTATAAATTAATTAGCGGAAGTTTCTTGATGGCATTGTTCATGCACTAAACAGCGTATCACCTATAAAACAGACCAGAGACCTTCCCCAATGGCTGTGAAAGAGATGTACGCAATCGCCCCCCAGTGGCCACAACCCGCGCCCCGGGAAGAACTGGAGCCGACCGAGATCGAGTTTCGCCAGGTCGGCAAAAGCTTCCCGGCCAAGGGCAAGGCAGACGCGCCGTTCGCCATCCGCCACGTCAATTTCAAGATCCGCCGTGGCGAGGTGGTGTCCATCATCGGCCCGTCCGGTTGCGGCAAGAGCACCATCCTCAACATGGGGTCGGGCCTGTACCGCCCCAGCGAAGGCGAAGTGTTCGTCGGCGGTGAAGCGGTAACCGGCCCGGTGCGCAGGGTAGCGTTCATGTTGCAGAAGGACCTGCTGATGCCCTGGCGCAGCATCCGCCGCAATGTGGAGCTGGGCCTGGAAATTCAGGGCATGCCCGCCGCTCAGCGCAAGGTCATCGCCGAAGATCTGCTTAACCGCTGCCACCTGCAAGGTTTTGCCGACCACTACCCCTTCCAGTTGTCTGGCGGCATGCGCCAGCGCGCGGCGCTGGCACGCACCCTGGCCATCGACCCGCAGGTGCTGTTCCTCGATGAGCCATTCTCGGCCCTCGACGCGCAAACCAAGATGATCCTGCAGCAGGACCTGGCGCAGATGCTTTACCAGGAGAAGAAAACCGCGCTGTTCATCACTCACGACCTGGTGGAAGCCATCGCCATGTCCGACCGCCTGCTGGTGATGAGCGCTCGCCCCGGCACCATCGTCGAGGAAATCGTGGTTGACCTGCCCTTTCGCGAGAACCCGCTGGAGCGCCGCAAGCTGCCCGAGATCGGCCCACTGGCTGGGCGGCTGATGGAACTGCTGAAAGTTGGCGAAGACACCGAACTGCATTGATCACCGCCATACGGCCATCAACCGATTCAGGAGCACGCATGTTCAAGTCCCTGTTCAACACCTCGATCCTCAGCCTGGGCCTTAGCCTGGCGGCGCTGGCCCAAGCGCAGACCGACGTCACCTACCTGCTGCCGGCGCCCCCCAATTCGCCTGCTTTCGCACCCTGGGTCATTGCCAAGGAAAAAGGCTATTACAGCAACAAGGACCTGAACGTTCAGTTCATCGCCGCCAAGGGCGGGGTCGACGTGGCCAAACAGATCGGCGCCGGCAACGCCCTGGTGGGGGGTGCCATCGGCGACACCCCCATCGTCGTGCGGGCCAACGGTATCCCCGTGCGGGCCGTGGCAGTGCTGGGCGCTGGCGGGGTAACCATGATCGCCACCAACGCCGACGCCAATATCCACTCTATCCAGGACCTGAAGGGCAAGACCCTGACCGTGATGTCCTACTCCGACACCACGTACTACGCCCTGTTGGCATCGCTGCGAAAAGCTGGCCTTGGCAAGGACGATGTCAACGTGCAAGCGGCCGGCCCCGCAGGTGTCTGGCAGTTGTTCTCGGCGAAAAAAGCCGAAGCCATGGCCGGCGTGCCGGACTGGGTGGTAGACGCCGAAGATGCTGGCGTGAACGTGAAAATGATTCCCCAGGACCAGGTGTTCGAGAGCATGGCCCAGGCCATCCTGGCCTCCGACGATGCCATCAAGAACCACCCTGACGTAGTGCGCGGTGTCGTGCAGGCCACGCTGCAAGGCATGCGCGACATCATCCAGGACCCGCACGCCGCCGCAGCCACCTTCGCCAAGGCAGTGCCCGCCTATGCCGGCAAGGAAGCGGAGCTGGAACGCACCTTCAAGCTTTACGTCGACAACGTCTACGCCCACCAGGCCGTGCTGGGCCAGATCGACGCCGGGCGCCTGGACAAGGTCCGCCAGTTCTACGTCAGCGAGGGCATCGTCAGCAAGGAGCCCAAGCTCGACGACCTCTACACCAACCAGTTCATCGACACCACGACGGCCGCCAAGTAAGCCGCGCGATAGCTAAAGGTATTGAACCGATGAGAAGCCTGAACCCCTCCATGCTCGGCAGCGTTGCCCTGCTGATCCTGTTCCTGCTGGCCTGGCAATTCGGCCCTGGCCTGTTGGGGATGCCCGAGTTCGTCATGCCCAAACTGAGCCGCGTGGCTCAGGAAACCGTGTCCATGTGGGGCACCAGCGGGTTGCTGAAACATACCTTGATAACCGCCTTTGAAATCATTGTGGGCTTCGGCCTTGGCGCCCTTCTGGGCGTCATGATCGGTGTGTCGCTGGGCCTTTCACCCTCGGCCGAAGCGATGTTGTCGCCGTACATCCTGGCCCTGCAGATCGCCCCCAAGGTCGCCTTCGCGCCGCTGTTCGTGATGTGGCTGGGCTACACCATCTACCCCAAGATCCTGATCGCCATCCTGATCGTGTTCTTCCCGGTGATGATCAACGTGCTGTCGGCGATCCGCACCGTGGACCCGGACATGATCAACCTGGTGCGCACCATGAATGCCAGCCGCTGGCAGATCTTCCGCCTGGTGGAGTTCCCCTCGGCCATGGCTGCCTTGTTCTCCGGCCTGCGCATCGCCTCCACCCTGGCCGTGATCGGCGTCACCGTGGGCGAGCTGGTGGGCGGCAACCAGGGGCTTGGCTTCCTGCTGGTAGACGCCGAAGGCCAGGGCAACACCAGTGGCGTGTTCGTGGCCATCGTCATGCTCACCCTGATCGGTGTGCTCGCCTACGGCGCCGTGGTCTGGGCCGAGAAACGCGTTCTGCACTACCTGCCCAAAGCCATGCTGAGTACCCAATGATGAAGCCCTCCATTCGACTGCTCGAAGGCCGCCGCGTACTCGTCACCGGTGGCGCCCGTGGCCTGGGCTTCGCCTTTGCCGAATCCATCGCCAGGGCCGGCGCCCGAGTGGTGATCGCCGACATCCTCGCCGACCGCGTGCAACAGGCCGCCGCCGAACTGGTGGCCATGGACCTGGATGTGACGGGCCTGGTGGTCGACCTCGCCGACCCCGAGTCCATCGACGCCTGCGTCACCGCTGCCTGCCAATGCCTGGGTGGCCTCGATGGCCTGGTCAATAACGCTTCAGTGACCAACTCTGGCGGCAAGACCTGCGAAGAACTGGACATCGACACCTGGGATACGGTGATGAAAGTCAACGTGCGCGGGACGTGGCTGATGACCAGGGCATGCCTGCCCGCCCTTCGCCAGAGCGGTACCGGCGCGGTTATCAACCTGGCTTCCGACACCCCGCTGTGGGGCGCCACCAACCTGCTTGCCTACGTCGCCAGCAAGGGCGCCGTCATTGCCATGACTCGCAGCCTCGCCCGCGAACTGGGCAAGGACAACATCACCGTCAATGCCATCGCCCCAGGCCTGGTGCTGGTGGAAGCCACCGCCTATGTGCCCGAAGCCCGCCACCGCCTTTACACCGAGCAGCGCGCCATCCAGCGCGCGCAGTTGCCCGAGGATGTCAGCGGCGCAGTGATCTTCGCCCTTTCCGACCTTGCCCGCTTCATTACTGGACAAACCCTGCCGGTCAACGGCGGGTTCGTCATGCCCTGAAAAGGAGATAGCCGTGACTGATCTAGCCGCACAACAACAAGCCCCGAAAAGCTGGGAACGCCCCGAGGGTACCAGCCTTGAAGCCTGGATGCAGACCCGCATCGCACGCTACGAGACCCGTAAATACGACTGGAACGCGCTGAAATTCCAGGCCGACTACGACCCCAAGTATCGCCGTGCGCAAATGCGTTATATCGGCACCGGTGGCACCGGTGTCAGCACCGACATGAACACCATTCCCTCAGAGAACTTCACGTTCTCCACCATGGTGATCCCGGCCGGCCACGAAGGCCCGTCGCACCTGCATACCGACGTGGAAGAAGTGTTCTTCGTGCTGCGCGGCAAGCTCAAGGTGGTGATCGAGAAAGACGGCGAGCGCTACGAAACCATTCTCACCGACCGCGACGTGATCTCGGTGCCGCCAGGCGTTTATCGCGAGGAGATCAACATCGGCGACGAAGATGCGTTGATGTGCGTGATGCTCGGCGCCAAGAAGCCGGTCACCCCGACCTATCCGCCAGAACACCCTCTGGCTTCGATCAAGCGCGGGTAAACCGACATGCACGCCACTGAAAGCCTCGACCCCTGTACCGAACTGCAAACCCTGTTGGCCAACCGCTTCGCCCAGCGCCTGCTGGACGTGGTTGGTGATCAGCAAGCCATTCGCGAAGCCGGCAGCGGCGCCGCCATCGTGCTGTTGCATGGCATCGGTTCGGGCGCCGGCTCGTGGCTGGAAGTGGCGCTGCAACTTGGCCAGCACGCTCGGGTAGTTGCGTGGGATGCCCCGGGGTACGGCGCTTCGACGCCGCTGAGGCCAGCGGCACCCCGTGCCGAGGACTACGCCGAACGCCTGCTCCACACCCTGGATGCATTGAACATCGAACGTTGCGTGCTGGTCGGCCATTCGCTGGGGGCGATCACTGCCGCCGCGTTCAGCCGCCTGCACCCGCAACGCGTCAGCCGCCTGGTATTGCTGAGCCCCGCCCGCGGCTACGGCGACCCTGCCCGCGAGGTCCAGCGCCAGCAGGTCCGCAGCAAGCGCCTGACAACGCTGGAACAACTGGGCATTGCCCAAATGGCTGCCCAACGCAGCAGCGCCATGCTCTCGGCGCGGCCCACCGCCAAGGCGTTGGCCTGGGTGCACTGGAACATGGCGCGGCTGAACCAACAGGGCTACCGCCAGGCCATCGAACTGCTGTGCGGCGATGACCTGCTTCGCCATGCCCCGCTGCCCGTGCCATGCGAAGTGCACTGCGGCGAAGCCGATGCCATCACCGCGCCGGAGACCTGCCTGACCTTGGCCAAGGCACTGGGCGCCAGCTTCAACCTGATCGCCGATGCAGGGCATGCCAGCCCCATCGAACAACCGCATGTCGTGGCCGGCCGCCTGGCCCATGCCCTCAAGGAATCCCTGACAGGTAGTGCACAATGACCGACACCGATCTGACTAAAGATGCACAGGACAAATACATCGTTCCGGGCCTGGAGCGCGGCTTGTTGCTGCTGTGCGAATTCAGCCGCCAGAACCGCACGCTCACTGCCCCGGAACTGGCCCGCCGCCTGGAACTGCCACGCTCGACCATCTTTCGCCTGCTGACCACCCTGGAAACCATGGGCTTCGTGACCCGCAGCGGCAACGAATACCGCCTGGGCATGTCGGTACTGCGCCTGGGCTTCGAGTACCTGGCTTCGCTGGAGCTGACCGAACTGGGCCAACCGCTGTTGGCGCGCTTGTGCGACAAGCTCAATTACCCCAGCAACCTGGTGGTGCGCGACGGCCGCTCGATTGTCTACGTGGCCAAGGTTTCGCCGCCGTCGGTGTTCTCCAGCGCCGTCAATGTCGGCACACGCCTGCCCGCCCATGCCACGGTGCTGGGGCGCATTCTGCTGGAAGACTTGTCTTTGGCCGAGCTGCGCGAGTTGTACCCTGAGGAGCACCTTGAACAGCACTCCCTGTGCACACCCAAGACCGTGCTGGAACTGTTCGACCTGGTGCAGGGCGACCGCCAGCGCGGCTATGTCAGCGGCGAGGGGTTCTTTGAATCGGCGATCTCCACCGTTGCCGCCCCGGTACGCGACCACAGCGGCCGGATCGTCGCGGCGCTGGGTGTGACCATTCCGACCACCCAGATAGGTCACGTCAACTTCGAGGAAACCCTGGCCCAGGTCCGTCGCAATGCCGACGAACTCTCGCGCTTGCTCAACTACACGCCCAGCCATGGCAGCCGTGTCACCGCGCTGATGAGGGACTGACATGAGCCTCTATCAAATCCAGGGTCGCACGGCGGTCGTCACCGGCGGCTCGTCCGGCATTGGCCTGGCCTGCGTGGAACTACTGCTGGAAGCCGGCGCCAACGTTGCCTTCTGCGGCCGCGACGAAGACCGTCTGCGCAGCGCCGAGGCCGACTTGCGTACGCGCTTTCCAGAAGCGGGTTTGCTGGCCCAGGTCTGCGATGTGCTCGACGCAGCCTCGGTCCAGGCGTTTGCCGCCGCCACCGACACGGCGTTCGGCCCGGCCCAGATGCTGATCAACAATGCCGGCCAAGGTCGCGTCTCAACGTTCGCAGACACCACTGATGCGGCCTGGACCGAAGAGTTGAACCTGAAATTCTTCTCCGTGATCAACCCGGTACGTGCCTTCATGGCCCAACTGCAACGTCAGGCCGGCGCCTCCATCGTCTGCGTCAACTCACTGCTGGCCAGCCAGCCAGAGCCACACATGGTCGCCACCTCCGCTGCCCGCGCGGGGCTGAAAAACCTGGTGCGTTCCATGGCCACCGAATTTGCTGAACAGGGCATTCGGGTCAACGGCATTCTCATCGGCCTGGTGGAGTCCGGCCAATGGCGGCGCCGCTTCGAGGCCCGCGAAGAACGCCACCTGGACTGGTCCCAGTGGACCGCGCAACTGGCGCAGCGCAAACACATTCCCTTGGGCCGCCTGGGCCTGCCCGTAGAGGCAGCCCGCGCGATCCTGTTCCTGGCTTCGCCCTTGTCGGCTTACACCACAGGCAGCCATATCGATGTTTCTGGAGGCCTGTCCCGTCATGCGTAACGACAACCAAGTCACCGTAGGTGCCGCTATCACCGCCTTCCTCGAGCAGTGCGACGTCAAGGCAGCGTTCGGCGTGATCTCCATCCACAATATGCCTATCCTCGATGCCTTCGCGGTACGCGGTAACATCCGTTTCGTCATGGCCCGCGGTGAAGCCGGCGCCACCAACATGGCCGATGCCTATGCCCGCACCACGGGCGGGCTGGGCGTGTGCCTGACCTCCACGGGAACCGCTGCCGGCAATGCTGCCGGTGCCATGGTGGAAGCACAGACCGCAGGCACACCGCTGCTGCATATCACCGGGCAGATCGAGACCCAATACCTGGACCAGGAGTTTGCCTACATCCATGAGGCGCGCGACCAACTGACCATGCTCAAGGCAGTGTCGAAAGCCGCCTTTCGGGTACGCAGCGTCGAGACTGCACTGAGCACCATGAAGCTTGCCGTGCAAACCGCACTCACCGCGCCTACAGGGCCGGTCAGTGTCGAGATCCCGATCGACATTCAATCGACCTTCATCACCATGCCAACCGACCTGGCGCCACTGCCTGTGCCGGTGGCCGTGCCGGCACCAGAAGCCCTGGATGCCCTGGCCGAGCGCATGGCTGGCGCCAAACGACCGATGCTGTGGCTGGGTGGCGGTGCGCGTCATGCGGGCAAACAAGTGAAGCGTTTGCTGGAAATGGGCGTCGGTGTCATTACCTCTACCCAAGGGCGCGGCGTCGTCAACGAAGACGATGAACGCTGCCTGGGCGCTTTCTCCCAGAACCGCGCCGTGGAACAGTTCATGCAATCCTGCGACGTACTGCTGGTAGCCGGTTCGCGTCTGCGCTCCAACGAAACCTTCAAGTACGCACTGAAACTGCCGCAGACCACCCTGCGTATCGACGCCAACCCAGCGATTGAAGGCCGCAGCTACAGCAGCGACCAGTTCGTGTGCGGCGATACCGCCCTGGCTTTGGACGGTTTGGCAGACCGGCTGGAAGGTCGGCTGAATATAGACCCAATGTTCCACGTGGAACTATTGCAGGTGCGCGCCAAGTCGCGCGCGCAGCTGAATACGGATCTGGGCCCCTACAGCGCCCTCGTGGAACAACTGCAAGCCGTCACCGGTCGCCACTTTTCCTGGGTCCGCGACGTGACACTGTCCAACAGCATCTGGGGCAACCGCCTTATCAACCTGTTCCATCCACGCGCAGGCGTGCACGCCTTGGGCGGTGGTATTGGCCAAGCGCTGGCCATGGGTATTGGCGCGGCAGTTGCTGCCGCTGAGACTGCGCCGGAGCGCAAAGTGTTCGCCCTGGCTGGCGACGGTGGCTTCATTCTGAACCTGGGTGAGCTCGCGACCTTGGTGCAGGAAAAGGCCAACGTGGTGATCCTGCTGATGAACGATCAGCGCTACGGTGTGATTCGCAACATCCAGGATGCCATCTACGGCGCCCGGCACGCCTACGTGGAACTGCACACGCCGGACTACACCCAATTGGCCGCGTCCATGGGCCTGCGCCACGCGCTGGTCAGCGACCTGAAAAATTTCAGCGGCGTGATCGAAGGCGCCTTGGCCGAACCAGGTCCGTTTCTGCTGGAAGTGGACATGCTGGCGGTCGGTGGGTTTGCCACCCAGTTCGCCGGCCCGCCCAACAGCGAAACCAAGGCTCAAAAGGCCACCGCCTGAGGACTGCGCCATGCTGCATATCACCATGATCGGCTGCGGCGCCATTGGCGTCGGCGTTCTGGAACTGCTGGAAAAGGACCCGACCCTGTGCGTTGACCATGTCATCGCTTCGGCCGGGTCCGAAGACCTGGTGCGCCAGCGCCTTGCCAGCTTCGCGAGGCCACCGCAGGTACTCACCACCCTGCCCGCCGACGCGCGCCCCGACCTGTTGGTCGAATGCGCCGGCCACCGCGCCATCGAAGAGCATGTGTTGCCTGCGCTGGAACGTGGCATCGCCTGCCTGATTGTCTCGGTGGGCGCACTTTCAGAGGTCGGCCTGGTGGAACGCCTGGAGGCAGCGGCCGAGCGCGGCCAGACCCGTATCGAACTGTTGCCTGGTGCCATCGGCGGTATCGATGCGTTGTCTGCCGCCAAGGTCGGCGGCCTGGACGCCGTGAACTACGTTGGCCGAAAACCGGCACGGGCCTGGAAGAACACCCCAGGCGAGCACGCTTGCGATCTGGATGCCATCACCGAAGCAACGGTGATCTTCCAGGGCAGTGCCCGCTTGGCCGCGCAGCTCTACCCCAAAAACGCCAACGTGGCGGCCACCCTGTCGCTGGCTGGCATCGGCCTGGACCGCACCCACGTGACGTTGATCGCCGACCCGCACAGCGACGAAAACGTACACCAGTTCGAAGCCCGTGGCGCCTTTGGTGGCTTCGAGCTGAGCCTGCGCGGCAAGCCGTTGCAAGCGAACCCGAAAACCTCCGCCCTTACCGTCTACAGCGTGGTGCGTGCCCTGGGCAACCACGCCCATGCGATTTCCATCTAGGGGATGAACATGACCTTGGAACAGACTCTACCCATTTGCATCGCCGGCCACTGGCGCCTGGGCCACGGCGAGCGCTATGCCAGCCGCTACCCCGCCACTGGCGAACCCGTGGCCTGGCTCAACGCCGCCAACCTGAACGACGTAGAAGAAGCCGTGCAAGGCGCCCATCAGGCTTTCCTGCATAGCGGCTGGGCCCAGCGCAAACCCCATGAACGCGCCAGCGTGCTGTACCGCATCGCTGCGCTGATTCGAGAGCGCAGTGAAGAACTGGCCCAATTGCAACGCCAGGACAACGGCAAACCCATCGGTGAAACGCGTGCCTTGGTGGCCAGCGCTGCAGGTACGTTTCAGTTCTTCGCCGCCGCCTGTGAAACACTGGAAGAAACCATCACGCCGTCGCGCGGCGACTTCGTGACCATGAGCGTCTATGAACCCATGGGGGTGGTCGCGGCCATCACCCCCTGGAACTCGCCCATTGCCAGCGAAGCGCAGAAGGTAGCCCCGGCGCTGGCCGCCGGTAATGCGGTGGTGATCAAGCCGGCGGAAATCACCCCGCTGCTGGCCCTGCAATTGGCGCGCATCTGCGAAGACGCCGGCCTGCCCAAAGGCTTGGTCAGCGTACTGCCCGGCAAGGGCTCGGTGCTGGGCGACGCCCTTACGCAGCACCCGCTGATCAAGCGTGTGTCGTTCACTGGCGGCACTCGAACCGGCAAGCATATCGCGCACATCGCCGCCGAGAAGATGATGCCGGTGTCGCTGGAGCTGGGCGGCAAGTCGCCAACCATTGTCCTTGACGATGCTGATCTCGACCACGCCGTTGCCGGTGTGCTGTACGGTATTTTCAGCTCCTCGGGCGAAGCGTGCATCGCAGGTTCGCGGCTATTCGTAGCGCGCTCGCTGTATGAACCCTTCATGGAGCGCCTGGTGGCCGGCGCGGCAACATTGCGTCTGGGCGACCCAGCCGACGAAACCACGCAGATGGGGCCATTGATCAGCGCCAGCCATCGCGAATCGGTAGAACGCTATGTGGCCCTGGGGCTGGCCGAAGGGGGCACCGTGCGCCTGGGTGGGCAGCGCCCCGTGGGCGGTATCTACGACAACGGCTATTTCTTCCCCCCCACCATCATCGAAGGGCTGACCAACAGCCAGCAAACCTGCCAGGAGGAAATCTTCGGCCCGGTGCTGGTAGCCATGCCATTCGATGACGAAGCCGAACTGATCGAACAGGCAAACGACAGCCTGTATGCACTGGCAGCCGGCATCTGGACCGGTGACTACAAACGCGCCTGGGCGCTGGGCCGCAAGATCCAGGCCGGTACGGTGTGGATCAACACCTACAAGCAGTTCTCTATCTCCACGCCTTTCGGCGGCTGGCGCGACAGCGGCCTGGGCCGGGAAAAAGGCCGCCTGGGCATTGTGCAGTACATGGAACAGAAGAGCCTCTACTGGGGCATGAACGAACAGCCTCTGGCCTGGGCCAGCGGGCACCAAGGGGTAGCGTCATGAGCGTTTCAGGTATTGATGAAGTCACCTACGGCGTCGAAGACCTCGACACCTGCGCGCGCTTCTTTGCCGACTGGGGCCTGAACAAGGTCAGCGAGCAGGCTGACGAAGTCGTCTTCGAAACCCTGAACGGCTGCCGCGTGGTGCTGGCTGCCATCGACAAGCCGGGCCTGCCGCCGGCCATCGAAAGCGGCTCGACCGTGCGCGAAGTGGTCTGGGGCGTGGCCAGCGAAGCCGACCTGGCGCTATACAGCGAACGCATCGCCAACGACCCGGGCTTCGTTGAAGGCAACGGCCGCATCGGCTGCACAGACCCCAACGGCCTGGCCATTCGCCTGCAAGTGACCCGCAAGCGCGAACTGGATATCGAATGCAGCGGCCACAACACCTGGCAAACCAAGGGCCGCATCAATAAACCCGCACCGATCTATGAGCGCGCGACGCCCATAGAAGTGGGCCATGTGGTGTTCTTCGTCACCGACGTGAATGCCTGCGAAGCCTTCTACCACGACCGTTTCGGCTTCCAGGCCTCGGACCGCTACCCCAACCGCGGCGCCTTCCTGCGCACCGCCGAGGAAGGCGGCCACCATGACCTGTTCATGCTGCAACTGCCTGCCCCGCGCGCCGGCCTGAACCATGTGGCCTTCACCGTTCGCGACGTGCACGAAGTGTTTGGCGGTGGCATGCATATATCGCGCAGCGGCTGGGCCACTGAAATCGGCCCGGGCCGCCACCCGGTGTCGTCAGCGTTCTTCTGGTACTTCAAGAACCCCGCTGGCGCGCTGATCGAGTACTACGCCGACGAAGACCAACTGACCGGCGAATGGCAACCACGGGAATTCGAGCCCGGCCCTACCGTGTTCGCCGAATGGGCCATTGCAGGCGGCATCGACGGTCACACCCGCCGTCAGCAACACGTTGAAGCGCCCCAGGGAAAATTCCTCACCGACAAGCCGAAAGAAGGCGGCCAGCGATGAGCGAGCACCTGCTGCTGACCGTGCTGCTCAAGCATGACCAGTCCAAGAACCTGGAAGACATCCAAGGCCACATGAAAAAGGTGGGCTGGTGGGAAAGCTTCCCGCCAGAAGGCGTGGAAGTGGTGTCGTGGACCGTGGCCATGGGCCTGGGCCAGATCGTCACCCTGCGCCTGCCTCCGAGCTTGCTGGGCAAGGTCAACGTTGAACTGGAGCGCGCCGCCTGGGGCGTATTCCGTACCGAATGCTACGCCACTTATGACTTTGTACCCGTGCGCGAAATGATCCGCGAACGGGTGCGCAATGGAGGCCAATGACATGAGCATTACCGAACCCTACGTGCAGCCCCATCAGGCACGCAAACGCCCCAACACCCCATTCGAAGAACTGTTGGGTGATTCCATCGAACGTGCCTACGGCAGTGGTATCGCCGACCTGCCCGCACTGTTGGCACACCTGAACCATGCCGGCCCGCCCTGCCCCCTGACCTCTGGCGAGTGGACCGAACAATCCTACAAGACCCTGATGGCCCGGCTAGGCGCGTAAGACGCCGAGGTAAAAGAACATGAATATGCACGTGACCGCTGACCCTGTTGAGAACCTCTTGGCCAACGGCCTGAAAGACCTGTGGTTCCCGGTAATCCCTTCCGAGTTGCTGGGTGACAAACCGCTTTCTGTTCGGCGCCTCGGCTACAAGATCGCTGTGTGGCGCGATAACGATGGCCGGGTGCATGCGTTGGAAGACCACTGCCCTCACCGCGGTGCGCCGCTATCCCAGGGCCCGGTACTGGGCGACCGCCTGCAATGTCCTTACCACGGCGTCGAAGTACGCTGCGACGGCACTGTCACCAAGGTGCCCGGCAGCCCGGGTTGCAAATTGGAAGGCGCGCGTCCCACGCGCATGTTTCATACCCGCGAGGCGGCGGGCGCCATCTTCCTGTTCAATGCCACCGACCCCCATCTGGACACGCCGCCGGAATTGGTGCTGCCCGAGCAACTGACCTCCCCCGAGTGGAGCAGCTTCCTGTGCTACACCGAATGGAAAGGCGATTACCGCTACGTGCTCGATAACGTCATGGACCCGATGCACGGCACCTATCTGCACAAGATGTCTCATTCCATGAGCGAGGGCGAAGCCACCGCCAAGTTCGTCACCCGCGACACAGACCAGGGGTTCTTCTTCGAGAAAGAAGGCCAGCGCGGCGTCAACTTCGACTGGACCGAATTCCTCGATAACGGCTGCCACTGGCTGCGGCTGGAAATCCCCTACCCGAAAACGGGCGGCCCCGGTGGCAATTTCACCATTATCGGCAGCTATACCCCCAGCAGCCGTTCCCTGGCGGCGGTGTTCCACTGGCGCGCCCGCCCGCTCACCGGCTGGCAGCGCGATACCTGGCGTTTCCTCTACAAAAACCGCCTGGAAGCCCGCCACTGGGCCGTGCTGGAGCAAGACCGGGTATTGCTGGAGTTCATGGAGCCGGACGCCAACCAGCGCGAAAACCTCTACCAGCACGATCTCGGCGTAGTGCGCCTGCGCCGCTACCTGAAGAGCCAGGCCAAGGCCCAGCTTGAACTGATCGAAGCGAAGCAACTGCCATGAGCGCCCCTGTTCAGCGCATTCAGGCGTCGAGCCTGCCCGAACTGGCCACGGCCAGTTGGTGCAATGCCCTGCTGATCGGCAATGAGGTGGTGATGTCCGGCATGACCGGGCATCCCGCCACACGTACTGCCGCACTGGCCGGCGCACCGCTGGGCGTCTATGAGCAAACCCTGCTGGTGCTGAACAAGGCTCGCGCTCTGGTCGAAGCAGCTGGCGGCCATATCGGCAATATCTACCGGCTCACGGTGTACCTGACGGCCATCGCCGACAAGGACGAAGTGGGCCGCGCACGCCGTGAATTCTTTCACGGCTTTGCCCATTTCCCTACCTCCACCCTGGTTGAAGTGAGTGCTTTGGTATTCCCTGAGCTGGTGGTGGAAATCGAAGCCAGTGCCCGGCTCGACATTGATCTACGTGCGGCGCAAGAGAGCTGACCCATGTCCAATTCCAACACCCTCACCGCGCGGGTTCGCACCCTGCGCCATGAAGCAGAAGGCATCATCAGCGTTGAGCTGACCCCTTTCGGCGATACCGTGTTCCCCCCTTTCGAGGCCGGCTCGCACATTGACCTGCACCTGCCTAACGGCCTGGTGCGCAGCTATTCCCTGCTCAACTCGCCAACCGACCAGGGTCGTTATGTAGTGGGTATCCTGCGTGATCGCATCGGCCGCGGTGGTTCCGAGTATGTGCACACTCAAGTACGGGTGGGCATGCAACTGACGATTTCCAGGCCCCGCAACAATTTTTTCCTCGACCTGACCGCCAGGCACAGCGTGCTGGTAGCGGGTGGCATCGGGATCACGCCGGTCTACTGCATGTTTCGCCAACTGCTGGCCTTGGGAAAATCGGCGCAACTGATCTACTGCGCCCGGTCGCGACAGGAGGCAGCGCTGGTGGAGGAGCTCACCGGCCTCGACGCTAACGTGGTTTACCACTTCAACGACGAAAAAGGTGCACTGCCCGACTTGTCCCATTACCTGGCCGAGCAGCCCGGCGACGCCCATTTCTACTGCTGTGGCCCGACGCCGATGCTGGATGCCTTCGAGAGCACTTGCGAGCGTCTGGGTTATCCACACGCCCATATCGAGCGCTTCGCCGCCGAACAGGCGCCGCCGAGTGATGAGGCGCAAGCGAGTTACAGCGTGGAACTGGCCAGGTCGGGGAAAACACTGAAGGTAGAACCCGGTTTGAACTTGCTCGATGTATTACTGGAAGCCGGCTGTGATATTGATTACAGCTGCAGAGAAGGCGTGTGCGGCTCGTGTGAAACCAAAGTACTGGAAGGCGACGTCGACCACCGTGATGGTGTATTGACCAAGGCAGAACGAGCGGCCAACAAGTCCATGATGGTGTGTGTTTCCGGGTGCAAGAGTCAGCGACTTGTACTGAATATATGATCCAATAACGCAGCGTTCAGCCGGCCTTCAAGCCGGCTTTTTTATGCCCTGTTTGTGGCCCTTGTGCACTAAAGAAGCACGCGATGGTTACCGCGTCCGGCAGACGTTCCAAGGACGATACATACGGTACCGTTTCACATGTAAAGCATTGAAAGACAAGAAGTTAAATTAAATGATCATTGATATTTGGCGCTGGCATAGTTCCTGCTAAATCATTACCGAGTTCACACGCAAGACGGTGATCCACCGATAAAACAGTGAACCCCTTGTTATTGACGAGTGTGGCGCGACCTTGGTGCGTTATCCGCGCCGCAGCGTCCTGTTGCCTGTTGCTTTGTAACCGAAATGATTTGGCAGGGTTGGGGAACGTAATGAAAAAGACTGTGATTTGCTTGGGCCTGATATTCAACAGCTTCGCCGCACTAGCGGCCGAACCCGGGCCTGCGGCGCCCGATGTGCCCAGTGACGTGAAAAAACCATTTCCACATATTTCCTGGCGAAGCGACGATGGCGATAGCAGCCTCGATATAGGTGGAGCATTACGCACCAATTATCGTGATGAACATTGGAAGACCACAGAAAACAATGGTCGATTTCTCTTTGATACCTTCCGCCTTGATATAAAAGCCACTTATAAACAGGCCTATGGCGACATCGGTTATTGGTTTCAGGATGATGGCAAACACTCAGTGGACCACGGCTACGTCGGGTACCGCTTTGACAGCGCTTCGAACTTGCAACTGGGCGCACCCTTCAAGCCTTTTGGCCTGGAACCTTACCCACAGTTCGGCTGGAGTTACCATATTCCCTTTTTCATGGGCTATGGAGTGAGTGCCGGTACTGGTCTCAAATACAGTTACAAGGACAAGAACTGGGACTTGCAACTGGGTTATTTCCCACGCATGTTGCCTTCCGACCTGCGCTACTCGCCTGAAATCGGCCGCTACGCCGACCTCGACAACAATGCCGTGGCCATCACTCAGTCGCGCCAGGACAATGAAAAGCGCAACCAGATCAATGCCCGCGTTGCGCGTACCTTCCGTGGCAGCGACTGGAGCACTGAAATCGGCGCATCGCTGGCCGCTTCCCAACTGTACAACGCCACTACCGACGACAATGGCAGCTACTGGGCGGCGGGGGTCCACGGTATCTTCAATAAAGGCCCCTGGTCGGTCACAGGCCAAGCCATCCGCTACGAATACGACCCGAAGAACCCGACAGGCGTGAGCGATGATTCTGTTCTGATGGGCGGCAACGGCCTGACCCCTGCCTACCTGATCGCTGCCAAGGCTACCCTTGCCTCGGTCAACGTTGGCTACGACATCTACACACCGGCGCTGGGGCAACTGAAGAAGATCAAGCTCTACAACGACTACAGCCGCATGATGAAAGACAAGAGCGGCTGGGACGACTCGCAGATGTTCACCGTGGGCGCGCAATTCATCGCCATGCCGATCATGGCTTGGGTCGATTTCACCTGGGCGAAGAACGCCAACCCCTTTGGCGGTTCGGAAAACGGCACCGGCTGGACCAGCACCTCGTCGAGCGGAAGCAACGAGTGGTACTACCGCACCAACGTGAACATCGGTTACTACTTCTGACTTGCCCCGCCACCGCAACCTCTGTAGCCGCAGCCTCGCGGCAGCGGCTACAGGATTCGCGCGCTATCCAATCTGGAACAACCCATCCACCACCTGCGTCTGCGCCAGGCGCTCGCGCAGGTCGCTGTCGATCTCCGGGTCGTCCGGCAGGTACAGGCGCACGCGCTGGTACGCCTCGACGCGATTGATGTCCTTGCCCAGAAACTCCCACACCACCCGGGTGCAGGCCGGCGCGCGATGGTCCGCGGAAGAGACGCCTATCTTCAGGCCATTGAGCCGCTTGATGCGCGCCTTGTAGCTGGGGATCAGCACCGTCTGGCAGATTTCATTGGACGTCAGCGACTCGTAATCAACGAAAAACAGCCGATTCTGCAGCGAATAGGCCACGCCCAAGTAGCGATAACGCTCGTAATCTTCACCTTTGGCGGCCGGTGATTGCAGACGTTCGCTGCGCTCATAGGTATAGTGCCCGCCCTCCTCGCGCAGGTGCACGAGCGAGCACAGGATGCGCCCAGGAACCGACATGGAGTGGTAGTACTCGTAGTAGTACCCCACATGCGCGGCCAGATCGGGCGAAGAACGCTGGCGCAGATGCTCCAGGGCACGTTGCGGCCCGGAGGCCTGCAAGGGCTCCACGGCATGACGATTGCGCACGCCGATCAACCGGGTGAACTGTTCTTCCGGCAACCCGATCTCGTACTCCTCGACCCCGAAAAAGTCGCAGATGCGCTTGAGGTTGTAGGGCGTCGGCACACTTTGGCCGCTGAGGTATTTGTTGAACTGCGCACGGTTGATATCCAGGCGCCGGCATACCTCGGCTATGGACGGATAGTGCCGACACAGCAGTTGCAGGTTGGCCGGGAGGTATTCACGCATGAGCAGCTCGTCGAAATGGCGCCAAGGAGCGCGAAGGTAGCATCAAGTAGCATCATTTTCCATCAACCCGCGAAATTGCTCCAAACGGGTCAATCGCCAACCATTTGCGCCCTGAATCGGGCGTTGGGCATTGCACCCGTACCAGGCAAATTCGCCAACATAAAAAAACAAACAGCGAGGATTACTCCATGCTTGAAGTCATCAACGACTTCCTCTCGGGCAAAGTACTGATCGTGCTTATTGTCGGCCTCGGCAGCTACTTCACGATCCGCTCGCGTTTCGTCCAGCTTCGTCACTTCCTCCACATGTTCGCCGTGTTCCGCGACAGCCTGAAAAGCAGCTCGGGGCAGCTCAGCTCGTTCCAGGCGCTGATGCTCAGCCTGGCCGGCCGTGTGGGCGCGGGCAACATCGCGGGTGTCGGCATCGCCGTTACCCTGGGCGGCCCGGGCGCTGTGTTCTGGATGTGGGTCACCGCCCTGGTGGGTATGTCCAGCAGCTTCTTCGAGTGCACCCTGGGCCAGCTGTACAAGCGCTGCGACTCCGAGGGCCAGTACCGCGGCGGCCCTTCGTATTACATCCAGCACGGCCTGGGCAACCGCAAGGTTGGCATGCTGATGGCTATCCTGCTGCTGGTGACCTTCGGCTTTGCCTTCAACGGCCTGCAATCCCACGCCGTGACCCACTCGCTGAACAACGCCTTCGGCCTGGACGTCGGCAAGACCGGCATCGCGCTGGCCGTGCTGCTGGGCCTGGTTTTCGTGGGCGGCATCAAGCGTATCGCCAAGGTTGCCGACCTGCTGGTACCGGTCAAGACCCTGGTGTACATCGGCGTGACCCTGTATGTGATCGGCCTGCAGTTCGAACACGTGCCCGCCATGCTGGAAACCATCGTCAAGAGCGCCTTCGGCTTTGATCAGGCCTTCGGCGGCCTGGTGGGCAGCGCCATCGTGATGGGCGTGAAGCGCGGCGTATTCGCCAACGAAGCCGGTCTGGGCAGCGCCCCGAACGTGGCTGCCGTGGCACAGGTCGAGCACCCGATCGCTCAAGGTGTGGTTCAGGCGTTCAGCGTGTTTCTGGACACCTTCGTGATCTGCACCTGTACTGCCCTGCTGATTCTGCTGTCGGGCTTCTACACCCCAGGCTTCGAAGGTGATGGCATCGCCCTGACCCAGAACTCGCTGGCCGCCGTGGTCGGTGACTGGGGCCGCATGTTCATCAGCGTGGCGCTGGCACTGTTCGTGTTCACCTCGATCCTCTACAACTACTACTTGGGCGAAAACAGCCTGCGCTTCCTGGTCGGGGAAAACCGCAAGGCGCTGATCGGCTACCGCGCACTGGTATTGGCGCTGATCGTGTGGGGCGCGGTGGAAGACTTGAGCACCGTGTTTGCCTTCGCCGACATCACCATGACCCTGTTGGCGTTCGTCAACCTCATCGCCCTGGCCCTGCTGTTCAATGTCGGCCTGCGCCTGCTGGCCGACTACGACGCCCAGCGCAAGGCCGGAATCAAGACCCCGGTGTTCGACGCAGCGAAGTTCCCGGACCTGGACATCGACGCCAAGGCCTGGCCCGCCGTCTCGGCACCGGCAGCCGCTGAAAACGCAGCAAACCTGGCCCAGGCTTCACGCTGACATGGCCGGGGCATTCATGCCCACCGACCTGGCTCCGGGCGACTATGTCGCCCGGCCCAGGCTCGGGATCATCACCGGCTCGGGGCCTGAAGCCGGGATGGACATGTGGGCCAAGTTGCTGGATGAAAACCGTCGCCGCCTTGGCCAGGCGTTTCGCGGCGACCTGGACGCCCCTGCGGTGTCAATCCTCTCGGACCCCGAACTGGGGTTGTCGATGGAACTGCAAAAAACCGAACAGCAAGTGTGGAATGCATTGCGCCAGGACGTGCTCGCCCTGGACGGCAAGGTCACGGCCTTCGCCATCGCCTGCAACACCTTGAACCTGTTTGCCGAACGCATTCGCGCCCTGAACCTGCAAACCACGTTCGTCTCATTCTGCGACGTACTGGAAGCCTTCCTGCGCCGCACCGGCCAGCAGCGCGTATGCCTGCTGGGCGCCAGGCCCGTGGCCGAGCTGGGCGATTGGTCGCCCTACCGCTCGCTGCGCCAGCACGTGGCATTCGAGCCAGCGCCGGCCCAGGCCTTGCATCAACTTATCTACGACATCAAGGCACTGGGACCGAAACATCCGGATCTCAGGCCGCGTTTCAGCCGCATGCTGGAGGGCATCGAATCTGACACGGTGCTGCTGGCGTGCACCGAACTGCCGTTGATTGCCGATATCGATACTGACAAACAACTGGTCGATGTCACCCAGCTGGTGGTCGAAGCCCTGCTCGACCATACCGGCGTCATTCGTGAGGAGACCGGGACATGAACCCAGCTCAAGCAGTACCCGCGCGCCAGGTCATGGTGCTCTACACCGGTGGCACCATCGGCATGCAAGCCACCGCCAATGGCCTGGCTCCGGCCTCGGGCTTCGAACAGCGCCTGCGCGAGCAACTGGCCGACCACCCGGACCTGGCCATCCCGGCCTGGCAGTTCCGTGAACTGCTGCCGCTGATCGACAGCGCCAACATGACCCCGGACTATTGGCAGCGGCTGCGCGAGGCCGTGGTACAGGCCGTGGAAGTGGACGGTTGCGACGCGGTGCTGGTGCTGCACGGTACCGACACCCTTGCCTACAGTGCGGCGGCCATGAGCTTCCAATTGCTGGGCCTGCCGGCACCAGTGGTGTTCACCGGCTCCATGCTGCCTGCTGGTGTGCCGGACAGTGACGCCTGGGAAAACATCAACGGCGCGCTGGTGATGCTTGCCGAGGGCCTGCGCCACGGCGTGCAGTTGTACTTCCACGGCGAGCTGCTGGCCCCTACCCGCTGCGCCAAGGTTCGCAGCTTCGGCCGCAACCCGTTCGCCGCCCTCAAGCGCAGCGGCGGCGTGGCCCGTGCCGAGGCGGTGCCAGCGGCACTTGCCTACAATCAGCCCAAGGCGTTGGCCAACGTCGCAGTGTTGCCCCTGTTCCCGGGGTTTGGCGCACAGCCATTCCAGGCGGTCGTGGACAGCGGTGTACAGGCACTGGTGCTGGAATGCTATGGCAGCGGCACAGGCCCATGCGACAACCCAGGCTTCATCGCTGCATTGAAAGCCGCTCACGAACGTGGCGTGGTGATTGTGGCCGTGACCCAATGCCAGGAAGGCGGCGTCGAGTTCGACGTCTACGAGGCCGGCAGCGGTCTGCGCACCGCTGGGGTGCTGGCCGGTGGCGGCATGACCCGCGAAGCGGCATTTGGCAAGCTGCATGCCCTGCTGGGCGCAGGTTTGCCCGTGGCAGAGGTCCGTCGCCTGATGGAAGTCGATCTGTGTGGTGAACTGGCCTAGGCCACACCTGCACAGAAATCCCCCAGCCCGGCGTTCCCTCCCAAGTTGCCGGGCGGTGCGGTATGCCTGATGCCCGGCGGTGCGGCCTTCCCGAGCTTCGCCCGGTCCCACAGGGGTCGCCGCGCAGGCATGGCTTGCACTGTGGGACCGGGCGCCAGCTCGGGAACCAGGCGCCGCGGTATGCCTGATGCCCCGCGGTGTGACCTTCCCGAGCTTCGCCCGGTCCCACAGGGGTTGCCGTGCGGGCATGGCTTGCACTGTGGGACCGGGCGCCAGCTCGGGAACCAGGCGCCGCGGTATGCCTGATGCCCACGCAGTGCGGCCTTCCCGGGATTCGCCCGGTCCCACAGGGTTGCCGTGCGGGCATGGCTTCACACCGTGGGACCGGGCGCCAGCTCGGGAACCAGGCGCCGCGGTATGCCTGATGCCCCCGCAGTGCGGCCTTCCCGAGCTTCGCCCGGTCCCACAGGGGTTGCCGTGCAGGCATGGCTTGCACTGTGGGACCGGGCGCCGCGGTATGCCTGGTGCCCCCGCAGTGCGGCCTTCCCGAGCTTCGCCCGGTCCCACAGGGGTTGCCGTGCGGGCGATGCTAGCTTTTCCAGGCCTGGCGCAAGCGATCGAGCGCGGCCAGCGTGGCAGCGGGAGCCACGGCTGCGAACCCGAGTACCAGGCCGGCCCGGTTATCCACAGGTTCAGCGGACTCAGGCAGCCAGTAATGGCTCAGCCCATTGAGCTCTACCCCCACGGCTTCTGCGGACGCCAGCAATTGCTGCTCCCGCGCCACGCTCTCCACCGGCACCGTAAAGTGCAGGCCCGCGTTTACTTGGGGCAGCGGGCCGACCCCGGGGATGTCCTCAGGCCAATTACCCAACAAGGCATCGCGCCGCGCCAATGCCGCGCGGCGCATGCGGCGAATGTGGCGCTGGAAATGACCGTCGGCGATGAATCGCGCCATGACCCGCTGAGTGCCGATCTCGGAATGACGCAGAGCCACGGCGCGCTTGCGCGAGAACGCCTCTACCAACCCCTCTGGCACCACCAGGTAGCCGAGGCGTAACGCCGGGAAAGCCACTTTGCCGAACGTGCCGACATACAGCACCCGCCCACTGCGATCCAGCGCGGCCAACGGTGCCAGTGGCGCCCCGCTGTAGCGGTATTCACCGTCGTAGTCGTCCTCGATGATCCAGCCCCGGTTGCGCTCAGCCCATTCCAGCAACGCCAGGCGCCTGGCCAGGCTCAGGGTCACGCCCGTGGGGTACTGATGGGCGGGCGTCACGTAGACCATGCGGCACGGCTCACCTTCCTCAAGCGCCGCACCTGTCAGCCCTTCTTCATCCACCGGCACGCCCTTGAGTTTTGCACCGGCATTGACGAAGGCATGACCCGCCGCGCGGTACCCGGGATTTTCCACCGCCACGGTGTCTCCCGGGTCCACCAGCAACTGTGCACAAAGGCTTATGGCCTCCTGCGCGCCGGTGGTGATCAGAATTTGCTCAGCGCGGCAGTTCAACCCCCGCGAACTGCGCAAGTAGGCCGCGATCAGGCTACGCAGCTCAGGGTCACCGGCCGGGTCGCCATAGCCAAGCAATTCAGGGTCAGGGTTTCGCCAGAAAGCCGCGTAAAGCTTGGCCCACGTGGCAAATGGAAAGAGATCGAATGCCGGAACACCGACACGGAATCCCCGCGGCGGACCGCTGCGAAAGGGTGGAAGATGATACTCATCCAGGCATTTTGACGCTGCGGTGTGGATAACTTTACTGGATACAAAGCCAGTATCTGCAGGTGTTTTTGTGGATAAACCTGTGGAAAAACCCAGGGATAACCCTGTGGACAGTTTTGTGGATAGTTTTTCGGGCACGCCTTCCAACAGCGCCACATACGTACCATCCCCCACCCTTCCGGCAAGAAAGCCTTCGGCGTACAACTGGTCGTACGCCCGCACCACGGTATTGCGCGATACAACGAGCGCCTGGGCCAGGTCACGGCTGGCCGGCATGCGGGTACCACTGGCCAGCCGACCATCGAGTATTCGCGCCCGCAGCGCCTGATACAGGCCTCGGCTTAGCCCCAGCTTGGCATCCAGCTGGATGCCCGCAGGGTCGAACGGCAGGGAAGCGGTGCTGGCGGTCACGTGATTGGCCCTACACAAATGACTGGAAATGGATCTTACAAAGGTCCAATTGGCTGCCTAGGATAAGCACACACGCCGAGGAAGATCGAGCCATGTATTTACCCACCGCTTTCCACGACACCGACATCGAACGCCTGCAGCAGCAAATGGCCGAGACCCGCCTGGCCATCGTCGTTACCCATGGCGAGCAAGGCCTGTTGGCCAGCCATGTGCCCCTGTTGCTGGACCGCGACGAAGGTGAGTTCGGCACGCTGCGTGGCCATCTGGCCCGCGCCAACCCACAGTGGCGCGACCTGGCCAACGGCAGCGAAGCCATGGTGATCTTCAGCGGCGCCGATGCGTACGTAAGCCCTGGCTTCTACCCCAGCAAGGCCGAGCACGGCAAAGCGGTGCCGACCTGGAATTTCCTTGCGGTGCATGCCTACGGTCACGCCGAGGTGTTCAGCGAGCCAGAGCGTTTGCACGCCCTGGTCAGCCGCCTGACCAACCAGCACGAAGCTGGCCAGGCTGCGCCCTGGCAAGTGGAGGATGCGCCAGCCGACTACCTGCACGGCATGCTCAGGGCCATCGTCGGGTTTGGCGTGCCGATCCGACGCCTGGAAGGCAAACGCAAGCTCAGCCAGAACCGCAGCCCCGAAGACATCGCCGGTGTGCAACGGGGCCTCGCCGCCAGCAGCGATCCCCTGGACAACGCCGTTGCCCAGCTCATGACTCAGTAAGGAGACACCATGCCTGTTGAAATTCGCCCGGTCAGCGCTGCCGACCAAACCCACTGGCTTGCACTGTGGCAGCCCTACCTGCGCTTCTACGAGACCGAGTTGGCCCAGGAAGTCGCCGATTCCACCTGGAAGCGTTTGCTAGACCCGGCCGAGCCCACCAACGCGGCCCTGGCGTGGGAAAACGACCGCGCCGTCGGCATGGTGAATTTCATCTACCATCGTTCGAACTGGAGCATCGAGAACGCCTGTTACTTGCAGGACCTCTACGTGACCGAGCAGGCCCGCGGGCTGGGCGTAGGCCGCAAGCTGATCGAACATGTGTATGCGACGGCCGCGGCCAACGGCTGCAACAAGGTGCACTGGCTGACCCATGAAACCAATGCCACGGCGATCCAGCTCTATGAGCGCATTGCTGAACGCGGTGGCTTTATCCAATTTCGCAAAACTGTGTAGGAACTGCCCATGTCCAACACCCTCGCCGATTGGCAACCTGCTGTTTTGCCCAGCGGCTCCACCCTGCAAGGCCGCTTCATTCGCTTGGAAAAACTGGACGCGTCCCACCACGGCGCTGACCTCTGGTCCGCGCTGCAAGGCCCCGACCCGAAGCTGTGGGATTACCTGCCCTACGGCCCATTCGCCGAGCGCGGCCTGTTCGATGCCTGGCTCAAGGGCCAGGCTGCCGGTAGCGATCCGTTGTTCTACACGGTGGTCGACAAGGCCACGGGCCAGGCCGAGGGTATCCTCAGCCTGATGTCCATCGTGCCGGAGCACGGCCGTATCGAGATTGGCCATGTGGCGTTCGGCGCGCCCATGCAGCGCACACCGAAAAGCACTGAAGCGGTGTACCTGCTGGCCAAGCTGGCGTTCGCCCTGGGTAACCGCCGCCTGGAATGGAAGTGCAACAACGATAACGCCCGCTCCAGGCAGGCAGCCGAGCGCCTGGGCTTTACCTTCGAAGGGGTGTTCTGGCAGCACATGATCGTCAAGGGCCGCAACCGCGACACCGCCTGGTATTCGATCACCGACGCCCAATGGCCAGCGGTACATGCCGCGTTCGAAGCCTGGCTGGCAGATGCCAACCAGACCGCGAACGGTCAGATGAAAAGCCTGAGCGAGCTTCGCGCCGGTTAGAGGCTGGCTGCCAGCACTGCGATGTGCTCCGGGCCGATGCCACAGCAACCACCGATGTGGGTCGCACCTCGGGCGCGCCAATCGGCGGCCCACTGCAAGTAGCCGGGCGGGTCCAGGTCCTCGCGCAATTCGTCGAGGCCATCATTGGCCTTGGCGTCCTTGGGCTGCGGCGGAAACGCGTTGGCGTAAGCGCCAATGGCCACATCGGCCCGCAGGGCAGCGAACGTTTCGCGTGCAGCATCAATGGCCGCGCCAATTACTTCCGGCTGGCTGCAGTTGAACAACAACGTCTGCACACCCAGTTCGACAGCGGCTTTGGCCGCTTCCGCCACGGGCTCCCCAGAGCGCAGACGAGGCACGTCGTCGGTGTCTTCATCCTTGAGTGTGAACGATAGCCAGAATGGCTTGCCATCGGCCGGCAACCCAGCGCGGATGGCACGGGCCTCAGCGATACAACTCTGGGTCTCGGCCAGCCACAGGTCTACATGAGGGGAAAGGCCAAGGACCAAGGGTTGAAGCAGCTCCTCTACACGTTGAGGCTGGAACAAGTCCGGGCGATACGAACCGAACAGCGGCGGCAGCGACCCCGCGACGAGTGCCTTGCCAGACGCCGCGTCAGCCGCTTCCCGTGCCAGGCGCCCGGCAATGTCAGCCAACGCCTGACCTTCACGGGCAAACCGTTCTTCGCCGATATGAAAAGGCACCACCGCGTAGCTGTTGGTGGTGATGACCTGTGAACCACTGTCGATATAAGCCGCGTGTACATCACGCACCGCTTCAGGCGCCTCACCCAGTGCCAGGGCGGACCACTCAGGCTGGCGGAACGGTGCCCCCCGGCGCTGCAGTTCCCGGCCCATGCCACCATCGAGAATTACCACTGCCGCTTGAGTCATATGCAATCCGCTTATATCGATATGAAAAAAACTCACTATGAGCGAGTTACTTATAACTATTTAATACGTCACTTCGTCTGACTTACAACCATTTTCTTCAGGAGACTTTCGTGAAACTACGCGCATTGCTGGGCCTTGGCCTGCTGGCTCTTGCCGCCTCCACTCAAGCTCTGGCGGGCGCCACGCTGCAGCGTGTGCAGGACCATAAGGAATTGGTTGGTGTACTGATGGAAAGTTATCCACCGTTCTCGTTTCTCGATGACCAGAATCAGCTGGCCGGTTTCGACGTCGACGTCGCCAAGGCCGTTGCCCAGAAGCTGGGCGTGACGCTGCGCCTCGAGACCCCCTCGTGGGACGTGATCGCCGCCGGCCACTGGAGCGGTCGTTACGACATCTGCATCTGCTCCATGACCCCAAGCAAGGCTCGCGCCGAAGTGTTCGACTTCCCGGTCGAGTACTACGCCTCGCCAGCGGTGATCGTGGTCAACGCCAATGATGACCGCATTCACTCGGCCAAGGACCTGTCGGGCATGAAAGTGGGCCTCACCAGTGCCTCCAGCTACGAAAGCTACCTGAACAAGAACCTGGTGATCGAAGGCGCGGAAGACAAACCGTTGGTCTACCCCTTCGAGAACGTTCAGGTCGCACCCTATGACACCGACAACGTTGCCTTCCAGGATCTGGGGCTGGGCGCTGGCAAGCGCCTGGATGCCATCCTCACCAACCTGGTCACCGCCCAACCGCGCCTGAACCAGGACAAACGCTTCAAACTGGCCGGTGCGCCGTTGTATGAAGAGCCCAACTCCGTGGCTATCGAAAAAGGTGACCCTCAATGGGACGCCAAGGTGCGCCAGGTGTTCGCCGAGCTGAAGCAGGACGGCACCCTGAGCAAGTTGTCGCAGAAATGGATCGGCGCCGATATCAGTAAATGACTTCTTTCGAGCCCCCACGCCCACCCCAGCAGGTACGCCAGAGCCTGCTGCAACGGGTTTTCGGTTTCCGCACCCGGCTGTACCTGACCTGGGCAGCGATGTTCTGTTTGTTCGCCGGGTTCTTCCTCAGCTTTGACCTGAAGCTGTCGATCATCGCCGACAAGTTGCCGAACCTGATCGGCTTGCACCTGGCGCCCAACGGCTTCCTGCAGGGCGCGGCCCTGACGCTGTTCCTGTGCGTGTGCTCGATCGTGGTGTCGGTGCTGCTGGGGTTCGTCACGGCCCTGGCGCGCCTGTCGAGCAGCGCCGTGGCCTTCGGCGTGGCCAGTTTCTATGCGTCGTTCTTCCGCGGCACACCGCTGCTGATCCAGATCCTGCTGATCTATCTGGGGTTGCCACAGCTCGGTATCGTCCCAGGCGCCATCAGCGCCGGTATCATCGCCCTGTCCCTGAACTACGGTGCCTACCTGAGTGAAATCTTCCGCGCCGGCATTATCGGTGTCGCCACCGGCCAGCGCGAAGCAGCCTTGGCATTGGGCCTGCGCCCTGCGCAGATCTTCTGGCGCGTCACCCTCCCCCAGGCCATGCGTACCATCATCCCGCCCACGGCGAACCAGTTCATCTCCATGCTCAAGGACTCGTCGCTGATTTCAGTGATGGGGGTGTGGGAGGTGATGTTCCTGGCCCAGTCCTACGGACGCTCAAGCTACCGCTACATCGAGATGTTGACCACTGCAGCAATCCTGTACTGGATCATGTCCATTGGCATGGAGTTGTTGCAGGCGCGGCTGGAGGCTTATTACGGCAAGGCCTACCGCGATCGACGATAGGTCGCATGACCCTTTGCGGAATGTTTTCCGAATTTCGGCAAATACTGATTTCGCCGAGAGTAAGTCCAACGCCAATCCGGTTTTCCGACCGGGTTGGTCTTACTCACGGATTGAGGAAATCAGTATGAGCAATTATGTCGACAGCGCCGAATGGTGGCGCGCTCCACAACCACAACTGCACTTGGGCAAGTATCACAGCATCATTCTTGATCACGGCGAAATGACCAAGGCGGTGCCGGACTCCAAGAATCAGTACCTGTTTTCGGAAGTCGGTGCCGGGTTGAAAACCCTCGCTACGGTGGGTACAGCCCTCCAGATCGTGGAACTGCTGGAGCGCACGGCTTCGCGCAGCATCGTCAACTCCGTTGACAATCTGTCGGATATTTACATGGGTATCGCCCTCTACGAACCCAAACAGCGCTTTGAAGGCGTGTTCCCGCCCAATGAAGTAGCCATGGACTTCATGAAATTCGGTATCGCGTTATGGGCCAAGTATCGGGATTCAAAACCGGAGAAGGTCGCGCGGTTCATCGCCGAGCTGTTGAAGGCGCCCGTGCGCGAAAAACAACAAGGCCGAAACCTGATCGTGAAACTCAGCTACCTGCCCGAGAAGGGCATGAGCAAGATCGCCAGCGGTAAAATCAGCTGCAAGGCGTTGCAGAAAATGATCCTCGACCATTTGCCGCCACTCGGTTAAGCGACAGGGCGCTCGCACTGTCTTGGACGACCGAAAAAAAGGGGGCAGAAGCCCCCCGAGGTAAATCGTAACCGCAAGGTCCTGTCAGCCAACGATCTCGATCAGGATCTCGCCCGGGTTCACCCGGTCGCCCTTGGCGATGTGGATGGCAGCTACCTTGCCGGCGACCGGCGCCTGCACTTCGGTTTCCATCTTCATCGCTTCGGTGATCAGCAACGCCTGGCCAGCCCGGACCACGTCACCTTCCTTGACCAGCACATCAACGATGTTGCCCGGCATGGTAGTGCTGACGTGGCCCGGCTCGCTGGCCTGCTTGCGCTTGCCGATGCCGCTGCCAACGAATTCGTTGAGCGGTTCGAACACTACCTCCTCGGGCATGCCGTCGATGGACAGGTAGAAGTGGCGTTTGCCCTCGGCCTTGACCCCGACCCCGGTGATGTCCACCCGGTAGGTTTCACCGTGCACGTCGATGACGAATTCGGTCGGCACGCCTTCGCCGCCAGCCGACGGCGCTTTTCCTGGCTCCGGAATGGGCAGCAGCACTTCAGGGGTCAGCTTCCCGGCTGCGCGCTCTTCGAGGAATTTGCGGCCGATATCCGGGAACATGGCATAAGTCAGCACGTCTTCTTCCGACGTGGCCAGGGTGCCGATCTCACCACGCAGGCGCACCATTTCCGGCTTCAGCAGGTCAGCGGGGCGCACATCGATGACGTCTTCGCTACCGATGGCCTGGCGACGCAGCTTCTCGTTGACCTGGCCCGGCGCCTGGCCGTAACCGCCCTGCAGGTACAGCTTCACCTCGTTGGTGATGGTTTTGTAGCGCTCGCCAGCCAGCACGTTGAAGAACGCCTGGGTGCCGACGATCTGCGAGGTGGGCGTCACCAGCGGTGGGTAGCCCAGGTCTTCGCGTACACGTGGTATCTCGGCCAGCACTTCGTTCATGCGGTTGAGGGCGCCCTGCTCCTTGAGCTGGTTGGCCAGGTTGGAAATCATCCCGCCCGGCACCTGGTTCACCTGAACACGGGTGTCGACAGCGGTGAATTCGCTTTCGAACTGGTGGTACTTCTTGCGCACGGCGTAGAAGTACAAACCGATTTCCTGCAACAGTTCCAGGCTAAGGCCGGTGTCGAATTCGCTGCCCTTGAGCGCCGCGACCATGGACTCGGTACCCGGGTGGCTGGTACCCCAGGCGAAGCTGGAGATAGCGGTGTCGATATGGTCGGCGCCGTTTTCAACGGCCTTGAGCTGGCACATGGCAGCCAGGCCGGCGGTGTCGTGGGAGTGGATGAACACCGGCAGCGACTGCTCGGCTTTCAGCGCCTTGACCAACTCACCCGTGGCATAAGGAGTGAGCAGGCCGGCCATGTCCTTGATCGCGACAGAATCGCAGCCCATGGCTTCCATTGTCTTGGCCTGCTCCACGAACGCCTTGATGGTGTGCACCGGGCTGGTGGTGTAGGCGATGGTGCCCTGGGCATGCTTGCCGGCGGCTTTCACCGCTTCAATCGCCACGCGCAAGTTACGCACATCGTTCATGGCGTCGAAGATGCGGAAAACATCGATGCCGTTGACCGCCGCCTTGGCGACGAAGGCGCGCACCACGTCATCGCTGTAGTGGCGGTAGCCCAGCAGGTTCTGGCCACGCAGCAACATCTGCAGGCGGGTATTGGGCAATGCGGCGCGCAATTTGCGCAAGCGCTCCCACGGGTCTTCCTTGAGGAAGCGCACACAGGCGTCGAACGTAGCGCCGCCCCACACTTCCAGCGACCAGTAGCCAACCTTGTCCAGCTTGTCGCAGATGGGCAGCATGTCGTCAGTACGCATGCGGGTCGCCAGCAGGGACTGGTGGGCGTCGCGCAGGATAGTGTCGGTAACGAAGATCTTCTTAGTCATTGGTATCTCCTCATGAGCTGCAAGCTTCAAGCTGTTAGCTGCAAGCAAAAGCGGTTCTCACGCACTCTGCTTGCAGCTTCAAACTTGCAGCTCGCAGCTGCTGTTCATAGCCCTGCGTGGGCGGCGATGGCGGCGGCGATGGCCAGGGCCAGCTCTTCGGGTTTGCGCTTGATCGAGTAGTTGGTCAGTTCCGGGTGGCTTTCCACGAAGCTGGTATTGAACTGGCCGCTACGGAATTCCGGGTTGCGCAGGATTTCCTGGTAATAGGCGGCGGTGGTCTTGACCCCTTGCAGCCGCATGTCATCCAGGGCTCGCAGGCCGCGGTCCATGGCTTCTTCCCAGGTCAGCGCCCACACCACCAGCTTCAGGCACATGGAGTCGTAGAAAGGCGGAATGGTGTAGCCGGTGTAGATCGCCGTGTCGGTACGCACACCGGGGCCACCGGGGGCGTAGTAACGGGTGATCTTGCCGAAGCTGGGCAAGAAATTGTTCTTCGGGTCTTCGGCGTTGATGCGAAATTGCAACGCGAAACCACGGTGGTGGATGTCTTCCTGCTTCACCGACAGCGGCAGCCCGGAGGCAATGCGGATCTGCTCGCGGACGATGTCGATACCGGTTATTTCCTCGGTGATGGTGTGCTCCACCTGCACCCGAGTATTCATTTCCATGAAGTACACCTCGCCCTCGGCGAGCAGGAACTCCACGGTACCGGCGTTCTCGTAACCCACTGCCCTGGCCGCACGCACCGCCAGGTCGCCAATGTAGGCGCGCTGTTCCGGAGTGAGCTGCGGGCTGGGGGCAATTTCGATAAGTTTCTGGTTGCGGCGCTGGATGGAACAGTCGCGCTCGAACAGGTGCACCACATTGCCGAAGCTATCCCCGAGGATCTGCGCCTCGATGTGCTTGGGGTTTACGATGCACTTTTCCAGGAACACTTCAGCCGACCCGAAGGCCTTGGTCGCCTCGGAAATGACCCGAGGGAAATTCTGCTCCAGTTCTTCCCGACTGTTGCAGCGGCGAATACCGCGACCGCCACCGCCGGAGGTGGCCTTGAGCATCACCGGGTAACCAATGCGCTCACCTTCGGCCAGGGCCTCTTCGATATCGGCGACATTGCCCTCGGTACCCGGGGTGACCGGCACACCGGCCTTGATCATGCTGCGGCGTGCCTCGGTCTTGTCACCCATGCGGCGAATGACGTCGGCCGAGGGGCCGATGAACTTGATCCCCCGCTCGGCACAGATGTCAGCCAGCTCCGGGTTTTCCGAGAGGAACCCGTAACCGGGGTGCAAGGCATCACAGCCGGTTTCCACCGCCAGGTTCACCAGCTTGCGCGGGTTCAGGTAACCGGCCAGTGGCTCGGCACCAATACTGTAGGCCTCGTCGGCACGCTTGACGTGCAAGGCATGGCGGTCGGCGTCGGAATAGATCGCGACAGAGCGAATGCCCATTTCGGCGCAAGCACGCACTATTCGTACGGCAATTTCACCTCGGTTGGCGATCAGGATCTTTTTTATCACTTGGATGTTCCTCGACCGTTGACTATCGGACTGGCTAAACCAGTCTGCGCATGACCCGGCCTGCTTGGCCAGCCGCAAATTAACAGTAGCGCCCTGCAACAATTAATAAAAATCAATATTTGTTAGGTCAGCCATAAAGGAAGACTTATAGTCACAGCTTCCGACAGCAGGCAGCGAGGCGTAATACATGCGTAAGTCATTGATGCGTATGACATTACGGCAACTTCAGATTTTCAACGAGGTCTGCGATCTGCGCTCGTACAGCCGTGCAGCAGAAGAAATGTCGCTCACACAACCGGCTGTCAGCCTGCAGATTCGCCAGCTTGAAGAGCTGGTAGGCCAGCCATTGTTCGAATACGTGGGCAAAAAGCTCTACCTCACCGAGGCTGCCGAGGCACTGCAACGGGCCAGCCGCGACATCTTCGGGCGCCTGGAAAACTTCGACATGCAGTTGTCGGACATGCAAGGCTCGCTGCAAGGGCAGCTGAAACTGGCAGTGGAATCCAGCGCCAAGTACTTCGTGCCGCACCTGTTCGCCGCTTTCAAACGCCAGCATCCTGAAGTGAACCTTAGCCTGACGGTATGCAATCGCGCACAGGCCATCCGTCGCCTGTCGGATAACCGCGATGACCTGATCATCATGTCGATGGTGCCCCAGGACATGGGGCTGGAGTTCATGCCGTTCCTGAACAACCCGATTGTCGCCGTGGCGCCACCGGATCACCCGCTGTGCAAGCTGGACCGCCTGCGCCTGCAGGACCTGGAGCCACACACGCTACTGATGCGCGAACAGGGCTCGGGCACCCGCATGGCCTGCGAGGAGTATTTCAAGGAAAAGCGCGTGCACTTCACGCAGACGCAGGAAGTGGCCAACGCCGATGCACAGCGCGAAAGCGTCATCGCCGGGCTTGGCCTGGCCCTGTTGACCCGCCATGCGTTGAACATGGAGTTGGCCACAGGGGTGCTCAAGGAACTACCGGTCGAAGAACTGCCGCTCTATCGCAGTTGGTGCATCGTGCAGGCCAAGGCCAAGCGGCTATCGCCCGTGGCTTTGGCCTTCCAGGCATTCATCCGTACGGAGCGGATGCAGATCACTGCCCTGGCTGAGCGTTTTTCAGGCCGCCTGCCGACGCCGCCTGCCAGTAGTTGAAGGTATCGAGATCGGGGTAGTCGGAGATTTCCTGCAGCAGGCGGCGCTGCTCGGAATAGCTTTCGATCGCGCGGCGAAATTCCATGCGGCGCTGGTCTTCCTGCTGACGCTTGGTTTGCTTGCTGCCTTGCTCCTGCGAGCCATCGAAGTAACGAGCCATTGCGTGTCTCCCAGTTCGAGTGCGGGGAGTTCAGACTGGGCTTGGGCGGTTACGATTGTGGGGCACAGGTGTGACTGTTCGGTTAAATCTGTGTTGCCTGCTTCCAGATCTTCGCCCGGTCCCACAGGGGATCGCGCGCGTCATGTCGGACCAGGTGACGCTTGGTAAGGGGCCAGCGCCGGTCAGTCGTCGAGGGCCTTGATCGACTTGGGCGACAGCCGCAGGCTGCGCAAGCTGCGCTTGACGCTCTTGAGGTGGTTCACCAGGCTCGGGCCACGGGCCATGGCCACGCCCATGGCCAGCACGTCGATCACGACCAGGTGGGCAATGCGCGAGGTCAACGGCGTGTAGATTTCGGTGTCTTCGTGCACGTCGATGGCCAGGTTGACCGTCGACAGCTCGGCGAGCGGGGTCTGGCTGGGGCACAAGGTAATCAGGGTGGCGCCGCTTTCGCGCACCAGGTTGGCGGTAATCAACAAGTCCTTGGAGCGGCCGGACTGCGAGATACAGATGGCCACATCGCCAGGCTTCAAGGTCACGGCAGACATGGCCTGCATGTGCGGGTCGGAGTAGGCCGCTGCGGTCAGCAACAGCCGGAAAAACTTGTGCTGGGCATCGGCGGCCACAGCCCCCGAAGCACCAAAACCATAGAACTCCACCCGCTGCGCCTGAGCCATGGCGGTCACGGCACGCTGCAAGGCCTGGGCATCGAGATGCTCACGCACCTCCATCAGGGTATGCAGCGTGGTGTCGAAAATTTTCAGGCTGTAGTCAGCCACCGAATCGTCTTCGTGGATGGCGAACTGGCCGAAGCTGGCGCCCGCGGCCAGGCTCTGGGCCAGTTTGAGCTTGAGGTCCTGAAACCCCGAACAACCAATGGCTCGGCAGAAACGGACGATGGTCGGTTCACTGATGCCGACGTTGTGCGCCAGGTCTGCCATGGAACTGTGCATCACGGCCGCAGGGTCAAGCAGCACATGGTCGGCGACCTTGAGCTCCGACTTGCGTAACAGGTGGCGAGACTGGGCGATGTGTTGCAACAGGTTCAATGGACAGGACTCATTCAGGATCGAAAGACCGATGTAGCTTTCTTGTAGTTATACTACATGACCTGCGACACGCCCAGCTAAACGATAGTCAAGTTCGCGAATGAACCTGCTCAAGCTGGCCGGCATAATCATGGTCTTCCATCAGCAAGCCCCGGAAAGCCTCGGCTTCCAACGGTTTGCTGATCAGGTAACCCTGAATCTCGTCACACCCATGCGCGTTCAGAAACGAAAGTTGCGCGTGCGTTTCAACCCCCTCCGCCACCACTTTCAGCTGCAGGCTATGGGCCATGGCGATGATGGCGCGGGTAATGGCCGCATCTTCACTACCTTCGGCCAGGCCACGAATGAAAGCTTGGTCGATCTTCACGTAGTCCACCGGAAAGCGTTTGAGGTAGCTGAGGGAAGAGTAGCCGGTTCCGAAGTCATCGATGGCCAGTTTTACCCCTAGCGCCTGCAACTGATGGAAGGTGGCGATAATGTGCTCCACGCTGTCCAGCAACTGGGTTTCGGTGAGCTCAAGCTCCAGGAAGCGCGGCTCAAGGCCTGTATCATTCAGAACCTGACGCACCAGGCTCACCAGCTTGCCCTGACGCAACTGGTGCACCGACAGGTTCACCGCCACCCGAATGGGCCGCAGCCCCTGGCGTTGCCACTCCCAGGCTTGCCAGCAGGCCTGGCGCAACACCCATTCACCAATCGGCCCGATCAGGCCGCTTTCTTCCGCCAGCCCGATGAATTCGCCGGGCGGGACCATGCCCATGGTCGGGTGCCGCCAGCGCACCAAGGCCTCGGCTCCGTTGAGACGCCCTGTTTCCAGGCATAGCTTGGGCTGGTAGTAGACTTCCAGCTGCTGTTCATCAATCGCCTTGCGCAATTGCTGCTCAAGCTGCAGCCGCTCCAGGGTGCTGGCCTGCAGGCTCTCGGTATAGAACTGGAAGTTGTTTCCGCCCAAGTGCTTGGCGTGTTGCATGGCCATGATCGCCTGGCTGACCAGGGCCGACACTTCCCGGGCGTTGTCAGGCAGCAGGCTGATTCCGATGGACGCGCTGACCACCAGCTCCTGGTGCTCGATGACCTGCGGCACGCGCAGTTTGGCCAGCAACCGGCTGGTAACCCGGGCCAGGCTGGACAGGTTGGCGTAGGCGTCGAACAGCACGGCAAACTCGTCGCCCGACAACCGTGCAATGGTGTCGGCCTCGGGCAAAGCATTGGTGATGCGCCGGGCCATCTGCTTGAGCAACTGATCGGCGGTTTCGTGGCCCAGGGTTTCGTTGAGCAGCTTGAACCGGTCCAGGTTGATATGCAGCAGCGCCAGGCTGCGGCCGCCCTGGCGTACCCGCTGGCTGGCTTCCTGCAAGCGCTCGCGGAACAGCGCGCGGTTGGCCAGGCCGGTCAATTCGTCGTAGTGAGTGAGGAAGCGCATGCGCTCCTCAGACTCGCGCCGGGCTGAGAGATCGGCGCAGAAGGCGATGACATGGCTGATCTTTTCCCGATGGTCGCGCACCACGCTCAACTGCAGCCACTGCGGGTAAAGCTCGCCCGTCTTGCGAGCCTCCACCAGCTCACCCTGCCAGTGCCCGATTTGTTGCAGGGCATCATCAATCTGCCGATGGTGGCGGCGGGCGTCGCGACTGCAAGGCAGCTCAACGACATTGCGGCCCAGCACTTCGTCACGGCTGTAGCCGGTGATCCTGATGAAAGCCTGGTTCACTGACAGCACCGTGTAGTCGCAATCGAGAATAATGATGCCTTCACTCGACGCCTCGAAGACCATGGCGGACAGGCGTTGCTGATCCTCCTGAGCCTTGGTGGCGCTGATATCCCGGCGGGTACCGAGCATGCGCAGCACCTTGCCCGCCTCCGTCCGCTCCACGGCCCTGCCGCGGTCTTCGATCCAGCGCCAGCGACCGTCGCTATGACGAATGCGGTACTCGATACGGTAGTCGTCCGTACGCCCTTTCATATGCTCGACCAGGGTGCGTTTGAGCTGCGGCACGTCCTCCGGGTGCAAGCGCGGTTTCAGGTGGCGCAGCATGTCCGTGACGTATTCGGGCTCCAGGCCGAACAGCTGCTTGACGTGGGTGTGGTGTACCTCGTCCGATTGCAGGTCCCAATCCCACAACCCCAGCTCGCTGGCCTCCAGCGCCAGCGCCAGGCGCGCCTCGCTCTTGCTCAGTGCCTGGTTGGCGACATCCAGTTCCTGGCTACGCAACGCTACACGGGTCTCAAGGCCAACGTGGGCTTCGCGCAGCTCGCTTTCGGCGTGGCGGCGCTGCTCCACTTCCCTGGCCAGCTCCTGGTTCAGGCGGGCGCTACTGGCCTGGGCTCGCTGCAGATGCTCAATCAGGTCCTGGTTCTGGAAGCGGCGCATCAGGTTGCGCTCGATCAAGCGGTTGACCTGCCAGGCCACCACGATCAAGGCCCCTAGCAGGATGAGCCCGAGCCAGCCCCAGCCATGCTGCGCCCCGGTACCGACCAGGAACAGGAAACCGATGGGCGGTAACAGGCATGGCAAGGCAAAGCTCAGGAAGGCAGGCAGGCTCACTGCATAGGCGACGCTGGCCGACAAGGTGGCCGCACCCAGCAGGCCGAAAACCCAGGCCTGCTGCACGAAGCTGTCAGTGGGCACCAGCAGCACGGCGGCCCCGGCCAGCGTCAGGCCACTGATGAACGAGCCGAACAGAAACATGCGTAGCCAGATGGGTTCTGCCTGGCGGTCCGGTATCGCCGAGTCGAACGCCGCCACCTGAATGACGCGCATCGCCACCAGCGCGGTCAGCCACACCAGCCAGATGCTCACCAGCAGGTAATGCGGCGGCTCCCACAACAGCCAAGCGCATACCAGACCGTTGAGCAGCATCAACAACGTGGGCAACAGCGAGCCCTGATACAACAGGCGCGTGCGTTCCACCGCCAGCTGGGCGGCATGTTTGCGGCGAATATCCCCTTGCCCCTCCATGGAAGCGGGACCTGTAGCAAGTGTCATAGGCAGTATTCTTATTAATGTGCGAAGCCCGAACGTGCACCGAGCATACACAAGCCCGATGCCCGGCCAAAGCCCCGCCGTGCTGATGATCGTCGGTCTTTTATCGACCACTCGCACGCCAGGTTTGCTCCAATCTCGTCCAGCACCCTAAAATGGGCGGATGCGCGATGACCTCTCCCTTCTGCTGAATTCCCTCAACGATGCCCAACGTCAGGCCGTGGCGGCCCCCGTTGGCCGTCAGTTGGTCCTGGCCGGTGCTGGCTCCGGTAAAACCCGAGTGCTGGTGCACCGTATCGCCTGGTTGATCCAGGTCGAACAGGCTTCCCCCCATTCGATCCTGTCGGTGACGTTCACCAACAAGGCCGCCGCCGAGATGCGCCAGCGTATCGAGCAGCTGATGGGCATCAACCCGGCCGGCATGTGGGTAGGTACCTTCCACGGCCTGGCACACCGCCTGCTGCGGGCCCACTGGCAGGAAGCGAACCTGAACCAGAACTTCCAGATCCTGGACAGCGACGACCAGCAACGGCTGGTCAAGCGCGTGATCCGCGAACTGGGGCTGGACGAACAGCGCTGGCCGGCGCGCCAGGCCCAATGGTTCATCAATGGCCAGAAAGACGAAGGCCTGCGCCCACAACACATCCAGGCAGGCGGAGACCTGTTCCTGGGCACCATGAAGTCCATCTACGAGGCCTACGAGGCTGCCTGCGCCCGTGCCGGGGTGATCGACTTTTCTGAACTGCTGCTGCGCGCCCTGGACCTGTGGCGTGACAACAAGGGCTTGCTGGAACACTACCAGCGCCGCTTCCGCCACCTGCTGGTGGATGAGTTCCAGGATACCAACGCCGTGCAGTACGCCTGGTTGCGACTGCTGGCCCAGGGCGGCGACAGCCTGATGGTAGTGGGCGATGACGACCAGTCCATTTATGGCTGGCGTGGTGCGAAAATCGAGAATATCCACCAATACTCCGCGGATTTCCCGGATGTGGAAACCATCCGTCTGGAGCAGAACTATCGCTCCACCGCCGGCATCCTCAAGGCCGCCAACGCCCTGATCGCCAACAACACCGGGCGCCTGGGCAAGGAGCTGTGGACCGATGGCGGCGACGGTGAGCCGTTGAGCCTGTACGCGGCCTTCAACGAACACGACGAAGCGCGCTATGTTGTGGAAACCATCGAAGCGGCCATCAAGACCGGCATGTCGCGCAGTGACATCGCCATCCTGTACCGCTCCAACGCCCAGTCGCGGGTACTGGAAGAAGCCCTGCTGCGCGAGCGCATTCCGTACCGCATCTATGGCGGCCAGCGCTTCTTCGAGCGCGCCGAAATCAAGAACGCCATGGCTTACCTGCGCGTGCTGGAAGGGCGCGGCAATGATTCCGCGCTGGAGCGGATCATCAATGTGCCGCCCCGCGGCATCGGCGAGAAGACCGTTGAAGCTATCCGCGACCACGCGCGCCATGCCGAGATTTCCATGTGGGAGTCCATGCGCCAGCTGGTGGCCAACAAGGGGCTGACCGGCCGTGCAGGCAATGCCCTGGGCGCTTTCATGGAATTGATCGAAAACCTGGCCGCCAAGGTCATGGACATGCCCCTGCACCTGATGACCCAGACCGTCATCGAGCAATCGGGGCTGATCATTTATCACCAGGAAGAAAAAGGTGAAAAGGGCCAGGCACGGGTAGAAAACCTTGAGGAACTGGTCAGCGCCGCGCGCAACTTCGAAACCACCGAGGAAGACGAAGAGCTGACCCCGCTGGCCGCTTTCCTGGGCCACGCCTCGCTGGAAGCCGGTGATACCCAGGCCGACGAGCACGAAGACAGCATTCAGCTGATGACGCTGCACAGCGCCAAGGGTCTGGAGTTCCCCCACGTGTTCCTGGTGGGCATGGAAGAAGGCCTGTTCCCGCACAAGATGAGCCTGGAAGAGCCTGGCCGCCTGGAAGAGGAACGCCGCCTGGCCTATGTGGGCATCACCCGTGCCATGCAGCAGCTGGTCATGACGTATGCCGAGACTCGTCGCCTGTATGGCAGCGAGACCTACAACAAAGTGTCACGCTTCGTACGCGAGATTCCAGCAGGGCTGGTGCAGGAAGTGCGCCTGTCCAATAGCGTCAGCCGGCCTTTCGGCGGCAGCCAGAAACAGTCCACCAGCAGCCTGTTCGGCGGCGCCAGCATCCCGCAGACCGAATTCACCCTGGGCCAGCGGGTGAACCACGCCGTGTTCGGCGAAGGCGTGATCCTCAACTTCGAAGGCTCCGGCGCACAGGCCCGGGTGCAGGTGAATTTCAGCGAAGGCAGCAAGTGGCTGATGCTGGGCTACGCCAAGCTCGAAGCGCTCTGACCCGGAACGTAGCACACCGGGCCGCGTCGGCGTTGTTCGCCGCGCGCCTGGTGTTGCGCGGCGCTTGTGACGCGGCCAGGTCCGCTGCTAGCGCCATGGCAGGGCGCTGCCTGATATCACGCGTGATTTGTTTCGGCCGGTAAAAGCCCGAAACATTATGTCACTGGCCAGGACCTGCCCATCTGTGCAACATGGCAGTAGTGCAATCCACACACGAGAATTTCCCTATGCAACGTTTCCTCAGCATCGCGCTCGCGCTTTGCATTGGCCTGACCATGAGCATCGACGCTCATGCCAAGCGTTTCGGCGGTGGCAAGTCGTTCGGTAACGCACCGACCCACCAGTCCGTCACCCCTTCCTCTTCCGGCGCCGCGGGCGCGGGTGCTGCGGCCGCCGCTGGCCGCGCAGCGCCTGCCGCCGGTGGTGCTTCGCGCTGGCTCGGCCCCCTGGCCGGCATCGCCGCTGGCGGCCTGCTGGCGTCCATGTTCATGGGCCATGGCTTCGAAGGGCTGCAGTTCTTCGACATACTGATCCTGGCGGTCATCGCCTTCGTGATCTTCCGCTTCATCGCCGCCCGTCGGCGCAAGCAGCAGGAAGGCCTGGCTCCCGCCGGTGCGCCATTCCAGCGTGAAACCTTCGAGCAACCGCCTCAGCCGATCTTCGGCGGCTCCGGTGGCCAGCCAGTGCGCCCGGTCATCAACGCCCCGGCCTGGTTCAACCAGCAGAGCTTCCTGACCGCCGCGCGCAGCCACTTCGAGGCCCTGCAGCAGCATTGGGACGCCAACGAGATGGACAAGATCGCCGAGTTCGTTACCCCACAGATGCTACAGTTCCTGCGTCAGGAACGTGCCAGCCTTGGCGACGGCTTCCAGTCGACCTTCATCGACAACCTGCAAGTGCAGCTCGATGGCGTGGACGACCGTGCCGACAAGACCATCGCTACCCTGACCTTCAGCGGTGTGTCGAAAAATTCGCGCTTTGACCAGGGCGAAGTGTTCAGCGAAAGCTGGAACATGGAACGTGCCCAGGGCGACAACCAGCCTTGGCTGATTGCCGGGATTCGCCAGAACGGCTGATCCCGAGGTATTGCACGGACAAACCCCGGCCCAGGCCGGGGTTTTTCATTTTTAACATTGCGAAAATATCCAGCTAATGTATAAACCGCACCGCGCAATTCGTTGAGAGGATATACACCGTGGAAGAAGTGATCGAACAACTCCGGGAAGCCAATGAACCGGTACCCGTTCCACTCGAGTTGCCCGATGAGGACCAACTGGTCGAGGTTGAAGAACAACTGTTCATCAACATCCCGTTCGTCTTCAAGGAGTTCCTGCTGACCGTCAGCGACGTGGTCTACGGCAGCCTGGAGCCGGTGACCGTCACCGATCCGCAATCGCACACCTACCTGCCGGAAGTGGCGGCCAACGCCTGGGATTCGGGCGTGCCCCGCGACCTGATCCCGATCTGCCAGGACGGCGAAGACTTCTACTGCGTCGAAGAAGACGGCACCGTGGTGCTGTGGTCCGGCGAAGAAGAACTCGTTACCGAAGAAAGCTGGGAATCGGTGTGGCACTGGGCGCGGGACGTCTGGCTGGAAAGCTGAGGCTTTGCCGCCCGCCCCTGCAGGAGCGGGCGGCGAGGCAGTTCACTGGTCAGTGGCTGTCCTGGTTGTTGCCCAGGGTCTCCAGCAGGGCCACCTGCATGCGCGTGTGCACGCGGATGAACCAGCGCCACAGCACCGCGGCCACGGCCGCCGCTACCAGCCCGACCAGTACCAGCAGCTCGCTGGTGGGCAGGATGCTGGCTGACAGGGCGGCCAGCAGAAGGAAGATCACCAGCAGCGACACCAGCGGAATCACCTCGGCCACCACGCGCCTTACTCGCGCAGTATGCCTGCCCGCCATCTCCGGTTTGACGCCCATCTCCGCCAACAGCATCGACAGCGCCTTGAGCTTGCGATAGGCCGCGATCAGGAAGGCCAGCGACAGCAGCAACGCGGCGCCCCAGATCAACGCATTGTGCCAGCGAGGTTCGCTCAGCCACTGCCCGATGTAGCGGGAAATAGGGCCGGCGAAATAGCCAGCGCTGAAGAAGATCGCCATGACCAGCGCCAGGTTAACCCCTACCTGCAACAGGATGCGCCGGATCATCGATGCCAGCAGCGCACCTTGCCCTTGAGGCTGAATGCTGCGCAGCCATTCCCCGTACAAACCAAATACCCGCCCGACCCGTTGGGGCACCCAGCCAGCCAGTTTTTCCGACAGCGGATCAGCGGCGCGGATGAGGTAAGGCGTGGACAAGGTCGTCAGCGCCGATACCGCTACGGCCACGGGGTAGAGAAAATCACTGGTGACCTGCAAGGTCATACCCAGCGCAGCGATGATGAAGGAAAACTCGCCAATCTGTGACAGCCCCATGCCCACCCGCAATGAGGTGCGCCCATCATTGCCGGCGATAAACGCCCCCAGCCCGCAGGAGACCATTTTCCCAAGCACCACGGCGATGGTGATCACGGCAATGGGCCAGGCGTAGGCAACCAGAATATCGGGGTCGATCATCAGGCCGATAGCCACGAAGAAAATGGCGCTGAACATGTCGCGAATAGGCTCTATCAGGCGCTCTATCTTCAGCAACTGCCGCGACTCGGCCATGATAGCGCCGATGAGAAAGGCCCCTAGTACCATGCTGTATTCCAGCTTCACCACCAGCAGGCAGAAACCGAAGCACAGCCCCAATACGGTGACCAGCAGCATCTCGTTGCTTTCAAAGCGGGCTACGTAGGCCAGCAGGCGCGGCACCAGCAGAATGCCCACGACCAGGGCGACAATCATGAACAGTGACAACTTGCCCACCGTGGAGAACACTTCACCCGAGCTGACCGAGCCGCTCACGGCAATGCCCGACAGCAAGGCGATGATGCCGATGCCCAGGATGTCCTCGACGATCAACACGCCAAAGATCAACTGGGCAAAGCGCTGGTTCTTCATCTTCAGGTCATTGAGTGCCTTGACGATGATAGTGGTCGAGGAGATCGCCAGAATCGCCCCCAGGAACAAGGAGTCCATGGTGCTCCAGCCGAACCACCGGCCAATTTCGTAGCCGATCCAGATCATCAGCACAATTTCCAGGAAGGCGGCGATGAACGCGGTGGCCCCTACCTTGAACAGTTTGCGCAGGCTGAACTCCAGCCCCAGGCAGAACATCAGGAATATCACCCCGAGTTCAGCAAGGGTCTTGATGGTGTCTTCATCGTGAATAAGGCTGAAGGGCGGGGTATGCGGGCCAATCAGGAAGCCGGCGACGATATAGCCGAGCACCACCGGCTGGCGCAAGCGGTGGAAAATCACCGTGACCACACCGGCAATCAGCATGATCACGGCCAGATCCTGGATGAAACTGATGGCATGCATGGGTCCGGCTCCTGTTCACGGTGTAACATCTCAGGGCCTGAGGTTAACACCGCGAAACAGTCGTAAAGGCCGATGCAACAAGTGGAAACAGATCCGCTCACCCAGCCCCGGCTGTGACGCACAGGCCATGGCCAACGTCCCGAAAGAGACAGGACATGCCAGCGGGCAAGCGCCAGCATAGGTGCGCCCCTCAACTACAGCAACATAACCGTGAGTGCACTATGGAACCCGGAAACGCCCAGTTGTCGATGACCGTTCTGATGACCCCGGACATGGCCAACTTTTCTGGCAATGTGCACGGCGGCACCTTGCTCAAGTACCTCGACGAAGTGGCCTACGCCTGCGCCAGCCGTTACGCCGGCCGCTACGTGGTGACCCTGTCGGTGGACCAGGTGATATTCCGCGAACCTATTCATGTGGGTGAATTGGTGACCTTCCTCGCCTCGGTGAACTACACCGGCAACACGTCGATGGAGGTCGGCATCAAAGTGGTCACGGAGAACATCCGTGAGCGCTCGGTGCGCCACACCAACAGCTGCTTCTTCACCATGGTGGCGGTCGACGACCAGCGCAAGCCCGCCCAGGTACCACGCCTGGAACCGCAGACCAGCGAGGACAAGCGCCGTTTTGTGCAGGCCCAGCAGCGCCGCCAGATCCGCCAGGAACTGGAGCAGCGCTATCGGGACATCAAGGACGACGGTATTTAAAACCCCAGGCGCTGCGCTTCGAAGCGCAGCCGCGGGTGCACGATACGGTCCTGGGCACGCACCAGTTCCAGCTCGTAGCTGGCGCAGGCCTGGGTTTCCAGCAATACCTCGTGCACCGCGGCAGCGGCGAATTCGAAGGCCGCCACCTTGCTGTCACCAAGCAACAGGCGCGCCAGGAACAGTCCCGACGTGAGATCACCCACCCCCACTGGTTGGCGTGGAAATGCCAGTAGCGGACGGCGCAGGTGCCAACCGCCCTCGGCGGTGACCAGCAGCATTTCAAAGTCCTCGGCTGCCTTGCCGGGGTAGGCGAGGTGTTTGACCAGCACCGCCTTGGGTCCCCTTGCCAGCAGCAAGCGCGCCATGGCCACGCAGTCCTCCAGCGACTGCGCCGCGCGGCCACAGAAGGTGTTGAGCTCCAACTGGTTGGGGCATACCAGGTCCGCGACGGCGGCGGCCTCGTTCAGCAGAAAGTCGCTGACTTCGGAGGGTACGCTGCAGCCTTTCTCCGGGTGGCCCATGACCGGGTCGCACAGGTAAAGCGCATGGGGGTTGGCCGCCTTCACCTGGCGCACTACTTCCAGAATGGCGCGCCCCTGGGCCGCGCTGCCCAGGTAGCCGCTGAGCACCGCATCGCAGTTGCCCAGCTCACCAATCGTCGCAATCCCTTCCACCAGCGCGGGAATTTGCGCTGGCGCCAACACTTCTCCCGCCCACTGGCCATACTGAGTGTGGTTGGAGAACTGCACTGTGTTCAGTGGCCAGACGTTGACCCCCACCCGTTGCATGGGGAACACGGCGGCGCCGTTACCGGCATGGCCAAACACTACGTGCGACTGGATGGCGAGCAGGTGTGGAGTACGTTTCATGCAAATATCCCGCAGCTGTAACTGATTTTCGAGGGGCGCAGTATGGCGCTAAATACCGTCTGTACGACAGACTGAAGTCGCAGTTAAGCTGGGCCTACTTAGTTGGAGCATTCCTCGATGTTTACCCTCGGAAATCTTTTTGTGCTGATGGTACTGGGCGCCGGTGCTGCCTGGCTGTGGCATAACCATGGCCTGCGCGAGCGAGCACTGGAGCGGGTCAAGCAGCACTGCGCCAAGCTGGATCTGGAATTGCTGGATGAGAACGTGGCTTTCAAGCGTTTCGGGTTCGTACGCGATGCCAACGGCCGCCGGCGCTTCGCACGGGTCTACACGTTTGAATTCACCGTCACTGGCGAGCAGCGCCACCCCGGCACCATCACCCAGTTCGGCGGGCATGCTGTGCAGATTGAGCTCGCGCCCTACCCCTTCGAGATCAAGACCCACCCCAGCGCCGAAGTGATCGAGATGAGCCAGTGGCGCGAAGAGCACAAACGCTGGCGCCCTTGAGCTGACTCCAGCCTGTGCATAACCCTTGGCAACAACCGTTTCTTGCAGGAACTTGGTGGGCACCAGGCGGCCGCTTGATCAAGAAGCCACCAGGCACTCCTTCAGAGCCTGGGTCAGTTGAACCTCGTTCTGCGGCTGACGGAAGATCAACTCCAGCCGCGAATCCTTGCGCCACTCACTGGCCTGCCACCCCGGCATAACGTTATCCACAGCATTGAACGATTGCCAGTTATCCCCAACCCGGACGACTCCCTTCGCCCGACGCCACTGGGTTGTGGATAACCACGCCCGCAGCTTTTCCTCGTCGAAAATCCGTTCAGGGTGCCAGCGCCAGCCGATACTCCACGCTTCAGCCTGGTTATGCACAGCCGTTATTGGGCGAAACGCGTCTATCCACAGGGCAACCGGTGATTCTTTTGCGTCCGGAATATTATCCACACCCCCGGAAACAGGGTTTATGGGGAGCTGTTCCAAATATGAAACACCTAAAAATCCGTTATTTGTTAAAAGTGTTTTTGAATCAATAAGTTGTGATTTTATCCACAAGCGTTTTTCCACAGCCACGTCGTCTATTTTATTGACAACCACAAGCCCAGCTTCGGCCAACGCCTCGCGTTGAGCCTCCGGCAGAGGTTGTCCACAGGCCAAGGTCTCGGCATCGAGTACCATGATGATCGGTTGCACAGCCAGCACACCGCGCCACGGCGCCTGCCGTAACTGCGCCAGTACTTGCAATGGATGGCCCAGCCCGGACGGCTCGATGAACAAGCGGTGCGGCCGGGACTTGCGCAATAATCGTCCGAGCCCCACCTGAAACGGCGCACCATTGACGCAACACAGGCAGCCGCCCGCCACCTCCGCCAGTGCGATACCATCCTCGCCAGTGCTCAACAACGCGGCGTCCAGGCCGATCTGACCAAACTCGTTGATCAGCACCGCCCAGCGCTCATTGGTAGGCCGCTGCGCCATCAACTGGCGTATGAGGCTGGTTTTGCCTGCCCCCAGCGGCCCGGCGATGACATAAGTGGGTATATTCTCGAGCATCGATTTTTTCTTGAGTGGGAGGTAGGAATGCGTTTTTGCGCTGTGCTGGTGCTGACCCTCGCGAGCAGTCACGCCTGGGCCCAGGCCTGCGTTGTCCACAGCCATGCCGAGCGGTTGGATGTGAAAGTCTGCCAGCAGAACCGCAACATGCCGGAAAAGCTGTTCCACGATGGCTTCTGTGAACCTGAACTGCCGGGGCAGAAGGTCGATGTGGAATTTGTCGACCAATGCCCGGCGGGTGCCTTTGGCGTGTGCAGCAACGCCCATGTGGACAATATGCCTTATCGCCAGGATATCCACTATTACGGTGTGGCTACCGACGCCGCCTACCTTGCGCCTTTTTGCGAGCAGCGCAGCCAGGGCACCTGGCTGAAACCCTGATCAGGCAGCGTCGTCGTGCCAGGGGCCGAACGGGTCCGGCAGCTGTTGCCACTCGGTCGTGCCCAGGGCCATCTCTGCGTCAGTCAGCAGGCACATATCCAGTTCAACGGTAAGCCGGGCGAAATCCACCCCTTGGCCGATGAACACCAGTTCCTGGCGGCAATCACCGCTGTCGGCCTGCCAGTGGGCCATGATCGACGCCGTGCTTTCGGCATCCTGCGGCCAATGGGCCCTGGGTACGAAACGCCACCAGCGCCCGGCGAAACCGTGGCGCATCAGGCCACCGGCCTGCGACCAGCTGCCGGCTTCCTGCGGCTTGCTGGCCAGCCAGAAGAAGCCCTTGGAGCGCAGCAGCTTGCCATTGGTCCATGGGCCATTGAGCCAGTCGTGAAAGCGCTCTGGGTGAAACGGCCGTCGAGCCCGGTAGGCACCGGAAGTGATGCCGTACTCTTCGCTTTCAGGCAGGTGTTCGCCGCGCAATTCGCGCAACCAGCCTGGCGCCTGCGCCGCGCGCTCGAAATCGAACAGCCCGGTGTCGAGAATTTTCCCAAGGGGCACCTGGCCCATCACCATCGGCATGACCTGGGCCTGCGGGTTCAGGCGCTTGAGGATTTGCGTCAATTCCTCGCGCTCGCTGCTGCTGATGAGGTCGATTTTGCTGATGAGGATAACGTCGGCGAATTCCACTTGCTCGATCAGCAGGTCAGTGATGGCCCGCTCGTCCTCCTCGCCCAGGGTTTCGCCCCGGCTGGCCAGGCTCTCAGCTGCCTCATAGTCACGCAGGAAGTTTACCCCGTCGACGACGGTGACCATGGTATCAAGCCGTGCCAGGTCGGCCAGGCTTCGCCCCTGTTCGTCGCGGAAGGTGAAGGTCTCGGCCACCGGCAGCGGCTCGGAGATACCGGTGGACTCGATCAGCAGGTAATCGAAGCGGCCTTCGTCGGCCAGCCGCGCCACCTCTTCGAGGAGGTCTTCGCGTAGCGTGCAGCAGATGCAGCCATTGCTCATCTCCACCAGTTTTTCTTCGGCGCGGTTAAGGCTGACATCACGCTGCACTTCGGTGCCGTCGATGTTGATTTCGCTCATGTCATTGACGATCACCGCTACACGCAGGTTATCGCGGTTGCGCAGCACGTGGTTGAGCAACGTGCTTTTGCCGGCACCCAGAAAACCTGAGAGCACAGTCACGGGGAGACGATGGGGCATGTTCTATTCCTCCAGGGCGGCCTGGTCTTGTGGAATGAACTGCCAGGCTATCTCGCAATGTTATATTATAACATTGTGAGATAGCCACTACCGATTGTTCCTTCAGGCGGTTTGCTGGGCTTTCTGCTCCTGGCGCCAGGCCACATAGGAACCGCTCGGGGGGTTCTTGGAGAAATAGGTGTTGATGCCATCGAACAAGCGGTCAGCCACTGCCTGCTGGTGCCGCGCGGTTACCAGGCGCTGGGCATCACTGGCATTGGAGATGAACCCTGTCTCCACCAGGATGGAAGGCACGTCGGGAGACTTGAGCACTGCGAAACCTGCCTGCTCGACGCGTTTCTGGTGCAGCGTAGTAATATCGGCCAGGCTCCCCAGCACCGTATGGCCCAGTTGAAGGCTGGCGGCGATAGTGGCGTTCATGGACATGTCGATGATGACGTTCGCCAGCATCGGGTCCTTGTCCTTGAGGTTGAGCAAGCTGGCGGCACCCAGCAGGTCAGCGCCGTTCTCGCGCTCGGCCATCATCCGAGCCGTGGCGGAAGTGGCGCCGTTTTCCGACAGTGCGAATACCGAGGCGCCGGACGCGGTGAGCCGCGGCGCGGCGTCGGCGTGCACCGAGATGAACATGTCAGCGTTGCGCTGGTGGGCGAATTCCACGCGCTTGCGCAACGGCACATAGAAATCATCGTTGCGCACCAAGTGCACGGTATAGCCTTTTTCACGCTTCAAGCGCCGCGCCAGCAACTGCGCGATGGACAAGACAACATCTTTCTCGCGCTCGCCTTTGCCGCCGATCGCGCCAGGGTCCTTGCCACCGTGACCGGGGTCGACCACTACAACGATGTCGCGCTTGGGGTGAAAGCTGCTGGAACTGACCTTCTCTGGCTCCACGCGCTCTACCACCTCGGCCTTCGGCGCGCTGGCAATCACGGCGGGTACGGCGCCATGGCCGGGTTGCATCAGGTCCAGCACCAGCCGATGCCCCTGACCGGCTTGTGGGCCCAGCAGGAAGGCCGTGGTCTGCATGGGCGCCTTGAGGTCGAACACGATGCGGGTATCGCCATGGCCGAACGGGCCGGAGCGAATGGCTCGCACGCTGGTACCTGCCAGATTCAGGTGAGCAAGGTCCCCGCTGAGTTGTGCACCGGCTACATCGACGATCAGCCGGTCGGGTGCCTGCAGGGTGAAGGTCTTGAATTGCACTGGACCACTCAAATCGAAAACTACCCGTAGCTTGTCACTGCTACGCCACAATCGTGCATCGCGCACCAGCGCCGCGGAGGCGCCAAATGGCAGGGCCAGCGTGGTGCTGGCCAGGATCAGGTTGAGCAGTTGGCGTCTGTGCATGGCGAATCCGGCTGGGTTCATCTAGGGAAGTGACAATGGTCGCATTGTTATAATGTAACATGCGGATTGTCGCCAAAGATGAAATAGAGCAGGCACAGGATCCGCATCGTGCGCGACTCTAAACCGGGCCTCTCGTCCAGATTGTGAAATTTTCTACATCTTGGAAAGTGGATGTTCCACGTGGAACTATACGCCCGCGCGAGCGCACCTGAATGTGGGACCCGCCGAAGCTCGGGACGCCAGCGCCGGGTTATATCCGGGCATTCGAGCTGCGTTATTGTCGAGCCTCAACCGGTCCCACAGGGTACCTTCCAGCAGCCCTAGCTACGTGGCCGAACGCCGCCGCAATCATTGCCCAGCCATACGGCACGGGTTTCCATGCTGCCCTTCTGCTGGGTACCTGTGGCGTTGAAAGTGCCGCTGACCTTGGTCAGAAACTCTCTCTGGCTGAGGAAGGTCGCTTGGCCAGTACCTTGCGCCTTAGGGCAGCTGAAGCGGAAATTCCACACGTTACCTTGCCGGGAAGTGATTTGCTGGGTGCATCCCGACTGAGGGTCTTGCAGGGGGATATCGTTGCTTTGCACCTGGGCCTGGGTCAGGCAGCTGCGAATGCCCTTGCCCCCCACGCTGATGCCTTGCTTGGCCATGGCCTGCTCGACCATGGCTTTCTGTTCTGGCGCCAGCATCTGCATTTGCCCCAACATGACATTGAGGTCTGGCAGTGCATTGCCGTCGACCTGCATGTTGCTGGTGGTCAGCTCCCACAAGCCCGGTTGAAGCATCTGCGCCTGCGCAAAGGGCGCCGACAGACAAAGGGCCAATGCCATAGCCGGCAAACGAATATTCATGGGTAGCTCCTGGGGGGTTGTTCCAGTCTTGGCTGGATGATGTTACTTGGACGCCGAATCGCTCGGTGCGTTGCACGCAGAATTATTTCGAGACAAGCCGCCCTTAACGTGGTCTGTTAGACACAACGCATTCGGGAGCAACGCCGCGCATGGATTATCACAGCCCCTGGTTTTTTGGCTACCTGTTTGGCCTGGTTCATCTGATCGGCATCATTGCTGCCGTCCATGCGGTGCTAACGGTTCGTACCGCCCAAGGCTCGATCGCCTGGGCGCTATCGCTGGTCTTCGTACCCTACCTGACCTTGCTTCCCTACCTGGTCTTCGGCCGCAGCACCTTCGATGCCTACATCGAGGCACGGCGCCAGGCCAACCGCGAGATGCACACTGCCATCGCCGACCTGGACTGGCGCCCCTGGGTGGAAGAAGCGCTCACCGCACGCAACTCCAGCTCCTATGACTCGCTCAGGGCCATGCCCAAACTGGGACGCATGCCTTGCCTGGCGAACAACCAGGTCAGCCTGCTGATTAATGGCAAAGATACGTTCAACGCCATTTTCGATGCCATTCGCGAAGCCCGCGAAGTCATCCTCGTGCAATTCTTCATCATCCACGACGACCATATAGGGCGTGAGCTGCAGGCCCTGCTCCTGAAAAAGGCGGCCGAGGGCGTGAAGATCTACGTGCTGTACGACAGCGTAGGAAGCCACGCGCTACCCCACGAATACAGCGATACCTTGCGCAAGGGCGGGGTCAAGGCTCGCGCTTTCGCTACTCGCAGCGGATGGCTCAACCGCTTTCAGGTCAACTTCCGCAACCACCGCAAGATCGTGGTGGTCGACGGCCTGGTCGGGTTTGTCGGCGGTCATAACGTCGGCGACGAATACCTGGGGGGCAACCCGAAGTTGTCACCCTGGCGCGATACACACGTGCGCATCACCGGCCCGGTGGTGGCCTGCCTCCAGGAATCATTCGCCGAAGACTGGTTCTGGGCCTCACGCAAACTGCCGCCGCTGATCTTGCCGGAGACCTATGCAGACGGAGGCGTCCTCTGTCAGGTGCTGGCCAGCGGCCCGGCGGACGCACAGGAGACCTGCTCGCTGTTTTTCGTGGAAGCCATCCATGCGGCCACCGAACGAGTGTGGATCACTACCCCCTATTATATCCCCGATGAAGCGGTGTTCGCCGCCTTGCGCCTGGCGGTTTTACGCGGGGTCGACGTACGTATCCTGCTGCCGTCACGGCCAGACCATAAAGTGGTGTACGCAGCGTCCAGCCTGTTTGCGTTCGAGGCAGTACGAGCGGGGGTGCGCATGTTCCGCTACGGTCCGGGTTTCCTGCATCAGAAGGTGGTGCTGGTGGACAGCGAGATCAGCGCCATCGGCAGCGCCAACATGGACAACCGCTCGTTCCGGCTGAACTTCGAAATCATGCTGCTGACGGTCGACGAGGCCTTCGCCAGCCAGGTCGAGGAAATGCTCGAGGCCGATTTCGCCCTGTCGCGGGAGATCACCGTGGAGGACAGCCGGCGCACCCACCGGCTGCAGAAATTGGGTATGCGCATCGCCAGGTTGATTTCACCCATCCTGTAAATGCGCACCCGGGCGGGGTTAGCGGTACAGATCCTCGCGGGTCCATGGCAACCCATGGCTGCCGTCGGAGTAGGTCTTCACCGACAGGATCTGATGGATGTTGATCCAGCCTTGGGCAAATGCGTATGAACAACCGGCCAGGTACAGGCGCCAGATACGCAGCGCCTGGTCGGGGACCATGGCGGCAGCTTTATCCAGGTTGGCCTCCAGCCGCTTGCTCCAGAAGTCCAATGTCTTGGCGTAGTGCAGGCGCAGGCTTTCTACATCGACCACTTCAAAGCCGGCCTCGCTGATGCGTGCCGACATCATCGCTACGTGCGGCAGCTCCCCGTGGGGGAACACATAGCGTTCGATGAACTCCCCTGCCCCGCGCCCCACCGGGCGACCATCGGTGTGTTTGGCGGTAATGCCGTGGTTCATCACCAGGCCACCCTCCCGCACGGCACCGAAGAGCTTCTCGCAATACACCTGCAGGTTGGCGTGGCCGACGTGCTCGAACATGCCGACACTGACCACCTTGTCAAAACGCCCGTCCTGAGGCAGGTCGCGGTAGTCGAGCAATTGCAGCTCCACCAGATGCTCCAGCCCTTCGGCCTTGACCCGCTCGCGGGCCAGCTTGAGCTGCTCCTTGCTCAGGGTAATACCAAAAACCCTGGCACCGTATTCGCGGGCGGCATAGCGCGCCAACCCGCCCCACCCGCAGCCGACATCCAGCAGATAGTCACCGGCCTGCAGGCGAAGCTTGCGACACAGGTGCTCGAACTTGGCGTGCTGGGCTTGTTCCAGCGTCTCGGTGCCAGTCTGGAAGTAGGCGCAGGAATAGGCCATGTCCTGGTCCAGCCACAGCTGGTAGAACTCGTTGGACAGGTCGTAGTGGTAGGAGATGGCGGCGGCATCGGTGTCCTTGTCGTGCACCGTGCGAATAGGCTGGTCGCCGTCATCGTCTTGCACCAGCGCTTGGCTCAGCTCGTCACATACCCGAATGACCTCACCAATCGAACCTTCCATCTCCAGCTTGCCTTCAACGAAGGCAGTGCCCAGCAGGTCGAGACTCGGGTGAGTGAACTGGGTCACCAGTTGTGGATCTTTCACCACGATAGTGACACTGGGCGAAGGGCCCAGGTTGAACTCATGACCATCCCAGAGTCTCAGGCGCAGCGGTAACTGAAGATTCTGTAAGGCCGGTGGTAATTGCGCGAGCATGTGGTAACCCCCTGATTCAGACTTCTCTGAGATTAGGGTAGTCCAGAATTTGGCGGTGTCATGCGGTGCAATACTATGGTCTTAGACCATCGTGCGGATTTTTGTGGGATTTATTACGTTACACATTGTTTCCATGCGAACGGTTTCAGCCCCTTCGGCCACCCCGGCAATTGCGTTGAACTTTTCAACCGGCAGCATGATCGTTTTTAGGCGCAGTTTGAGCGTGAGCGCCCTACCCAGGGCTGCTGAACGATAAAGGAGCCATCATGACCGCTACTGCTCGCCTCCCCTACCCGACCACGCCTGGGCCGCTACACGCTACCCTGCTGGCTGGGACCGTCCCGCTGTTTCTGGGCACACTGATCAGTGATATCGCCTACTTCCAGACGTATCAGAGTCAATGGAGCAATTTCGCGGCCTGGCTGTTGGCCGGCGCCGAGCTGTTCTGCGGCCTGGCGCTGCTCTTCGCGCTGGTCAACCTGGTGCGCGCACAACCGAAGCGCGGCAGGCCTGTCCTGTACTTCCTGCTATTGCTGGTGACATGGATACTTGGGCTGATCAATTCATTCGAGCATGCCAAGGATGCGTGGGCCGTCATGCCTGCAGGGCTGGTGCTATCGGTGATCGCTGCCCCGCTCGCCTGCATCGCCACGTGGCTGGGGCTCACCAACCTGCGCACCGGGGGTGCTCAATGAGACATTCAAGCGCACTGACCGCCTTGAGCATGGCGTTTCTGTTGAGCGCCTGCAAGGGCGAAGGCGACAACACCCAGGCCCACGGCCCAGACCCGAAATTGCCGACACCGGAACGGGGGCTGTTGCCCACCATGAAGATTGCCGAGCCGGCAACATGGGGTGACCAGAAACCTTCGGTACCGGAGGGGTATACCATTACCGCTATCGCCACCGACCTGAAGATACCGCGCCAGACACTGATTCTACCCAACGGCGATATCCTGGTGGCCGAGGGCAAGGGCGGCACCGAAGCGGCACTCAAGCCCAAGGACGTGATTGCGAGCCTGGTGAAAGCACGCGGCACCACGCCCGTGAAAGGTGGCAACCGTCTGACCCTGCTGCGCGATGCCGATGGCGACGGTACCTACGAGGTGAAGAGCGTTTTCGCCGACAACCTCAATGCACCGTACGGGTTGGCCTATGGCAATGGCCATGTCTACGTGGCCAACCAGGACAGCCTGGTTCGCTTCGACTACACCGACGGCCAGACCAAGGCCAGCGGCCCGCCTACCAAAATCACCGACCTGCCTGGGCAGGTGAACCACCACTGGACCAAATCACTGGCCATCAGCCCCGACGGGCGGTTCCTGTACGTGGGTATCGGTTCGAACAGCAACATCACCGAACGCGGCATGGAAGTGGAAATCGACCGCGCCAGGGTGTGGGAAGTGGATGCGCAAACCGGTGCCCATCGCGCCTACGCGACCGGGCTGCGCAACCCCACCGCGCTCCGGATTCAGCCGGGTACAGGCAAGCTATGGGCGGTGGCCAATGAACGGGACGAGCTGGGCCCCGACCTGGTACCCGATTACCTGACGTCCGTCAAAGACGGTGCCTTTTATGGTTGGCCCTACAGCTACTGGGGCCAGAACGTCGATCCGCGCGCACAGCCGCAGAACCCGGCCAAGGTCGCCGAGGCCATCAAGCCGGATTACAGCCTGGGCTCCCATGTGGCGGCGCTGGGCGTGGACTTCTCCCAGGCGTCCATGGGCGAGAAATTCGCGCAGGGTGCATTCGTGGGCGAGCACGGCAGCTGGAACCGGGAGAACCCGGTCGGCTACAAGGTGGTCTTCGTACCGTTCAGCAACGGCCAGCCTTCAGGTGAACCGGTGGACTTTGCCACCGGTTTTCGGGGCACTGATGGGAAAACCAGGGGCAGGCCCGTGGGTGTGACCGTGGACCCCAAAGGCGCGCTGATCATCGCCGATGACCTGTCGAATACGGTCTGGCGAGTGACACGCAACAAGTGAAGGCCAAATCAGCGCTCACCAGCACTCGCCAGCTGATTGCCTGGTTACCGGTCAATATGCAATGTGTGGGGTGGGCCGTCCTGGGGCGGCACGCCGAGACTGGGCGCTCTGGGGAGACCCTCGAGAAGAGACGCTTTAATGACTGAATGGAATCCGGAGAGTCGAAAGATGACGAAAGAAGCGCGCACGTCTGCCCAACACCAAGCCAACCTGGAAGATCAGATCAAGACGAAAATTCTTGAGAAACAGCTGGGCGCGTTGAACCCGGGGAAGCTCGCCACTTTGGCCACCACCGCAGGACAGTCACGGCTGCGATCGATGCCGGCACGGATGTCATCAATTCGGTAATCGGCCTCAAGGATGCGGTCACGAACCTGTACAAGGCTTTCGAAGGCGCCAAGGATTTCAAAGCCTTTATTCTTTGCGGGCAGCTGGTGTAGTGGTCTTGAAGGCTTGGAAGCAGCCAAAGGCTTAGGAGATCGCAGAAGGCGGTAGATGGGTCCTACCGTCTTCCGCGACAGTTTTAATTCTCCAAAACCAGCAACCAGCTCCGTATAGCCCCGCTTACTCCACCGTCACCGACTTGGCCAGGTTACGCGGCTGATCCACATCCGTCCCCTTGAGCACCGCCACGTAGTACGACAGCAGTTGCAACGGAATGGTGTACAGGATCGGTGCCAACGCATCGACGATGTGCGGCATCGCCACCACATGGGTACCCGGGCCGTCGCGGAACTCGGCCTGGGCGTCGGCGAAGACGATCAGCTCGCCGCCACGGGCACGCACTTCCTGCAGGTTGGACTTGAGCTTTTCCAACAGCTCGTTGTTGGGCGCCACGGTGACGATCGGCATGTCCTTGTCCACCAGCGCCAGCGGGCCGTGCTTGAGCTCGCCGGCTGGGTAGGCTTCGGCGTGGATGTAGGAGATTTCCTTGAGCTTGAGTGCCCCTTCCATCGCCACCGGGAACTGTGCGCCACGGCCCAGGAACAGGGTGTGGTGCTTCTCGGCGAACAATTGGGCGACGTTCTCGACCGTGCTATCCATCGCCAGGGCCTCGCCCAGGCGAGTTGGCAGGCGGCGAAGTTCTTCCACCAGTTCGGCTTCGACGCCGGCTTCAAGGGTGCCCTTCACCTGGCCCAGGGACAAGGTCAGCAGCATCAGGGCCACCAGTTGCGTGGTGAACGCCTTAGTGGAGGCCACGCCGATTTCCGGGCCAGCCTGGGTCAGCAGGGTCAGGTCCGACTCACGTACCAGCGAGCTGATGCCGACGTTGCAGATGGCCAGGCTGCCGAGGAAACCCAGCTCCTTGGCATTACGCAGGGCTGCCAGGGTATCGGCGGTTTCGCCGGACTGGGAGATGGACACGAACAGCGTATCGGGCTGCACCACCACACGGCGGTAACGGAACTCGCTGGCCACTTCCACCTGGCATGGAATGCCTGCCAGGCCTTCGAGCCAGTAACGGGCAACCATGCCGGCGTGGTAGCTGGTACCGCAGGCGACGATTTGCACGTTGCGTACCTTGGCAAACAACTCGGCCGCCTGTGGGCCGAACGCTTGTACCAGCACTTGCGCCTGGCCCAGGCGGCCTTCCAGGGTGCGTTGCACCACACGTGGCTGCTCGTGGATCTCCTTGAGCATGAAGTGGCGGAATTCGCCCTTGTCGGCGGCTTCGGCGCCTTCGTGGTACTGCACGTTCTCACGCTGTACCGGTTGACCTTCGCTGTTCCAGATGCGGACTTTTTCGCGGGTGATTTCCGCGATGTCGCCTTCTTCGAGGTACATGAAGCGGTCAGTGACCTGGCGCAGGGCCAACTGGTCGGAAGCCAGGAAGTTCTCGCCCAGGCCCAGGCCGATCACCAGCGGGCTGCCACTGCGCGCTGCTACCAGGCGGTCAGGTTGCGCCTGGTGGATAGCGGCCAGGCCATAGGCACCGTGCAGTTCCTTGACGGTTGCCTTGAGCGCATCGACCAGGTCAGGCAGCGCCTTGAGATGGTAGTGCAGCAAGTGGGCGATGACTTCGGTGTCCGTATCGGAACTGAAGGTGTAACCCATGCCTTTCAGACGGTCACGCAGCACTTCATGGTTTTCGATGATGCCGTTGTGTACCACGGCCACGGTGTCGCTGGAGAAGTGAGGGTGCGCGTTGCGCTCGGTTGGCGCACCGTGGGTCGCCCAACGGGTGTGAGCGATGCCCAACTGGCCCACCAGCGGGTCGCTCGCCAGGGCCGCTTCCAACTCGCTCACCTTGCCCACGCGGCGGCGGCGTTGCACGCCACCGGTGTTGGTGTACACGGCCACGCCGGCGCTGTCATAACCACGGTACTCCAGGCGCTTGAGGCCTTCGAGCAGGATAGCGGTGATGTTACGTTCGGCGATGGCGCCTACGATTCCACACATGGGTTGTTCTCCTAGCTGGCGGCGGCGCAGATGAGGGTGATACCGCGGGCCTGAATCTGGTCGCGTGCCGTCTGCGGCAAGCGATCATCGGTAATGAGGGTGTGGACACTGCTCCAGGGCAGTTCCAGGTTGGGAATCTTGCGGCCTACCTTGTCGGACTCGACCATCACGATCACTTCGCGGGCAACCTCGGCCATGACACGGCTCAAGCCCAGCAGCTCGTTGAAGGTGGTGGTGCCTCGCGCCAGGTCAATGCCATCGGCACCGATGAACAGCTGATCGAAGTCGTACGAACGCAGCACTTGTTCGGCGACCTGGCCCTGAAAGGACTCGGAATGCGGGTCCCAGGTGCCGCCGGTCATCAACAGTACGGGCTCATGCTCCAACTCACTGAGGGCGTTGGCCACATGCAGCGAATTGGTCATTACCACCAGCCCAGGCTGATGAGCCAGTTCGGGAATCATGGCGGCGGTGGTGCTACCGCTGTCGATGATGATGCGGGCGTGCTCGCGAATCTTACCCACGGCCGCACGCGCAATGGCCTGCTTGTGGATAGAAACACTTTGCGCCTGCTCGGCGATCATTTCCTGAGGCACCGGGATCGCGCCGCCATAGCGACGCAACAGCAGCCCGTTGCTTTCCAAGGCAGCCAAATCCTTGCGAATGGTGACTTCGGAAGTTTCGAAGCGACGTGCCAGCGCGTCGACACTCACCTCGCCCTGTTCATTGAGCAGGGCAAGGATGTTGTGACGGCGCTGGGGAGTGTTGCGTTTCGACATGGCGGCTTTTAAGTTTCGATCCGAAAGATAACGGAAGCAATCAAAACCTATCGGCGGGTTTTCGTCAAGTGAACTGTGATTCAGGTGACGGCAGGCGTTTTCATCAACTTATCCACAAGCTCGTAGCCGTAGCCTGAAGGCAGCGGCTACGAAGTGGTTGGATACCTCAAGACTTCTTGATTTTCTCAGGGCGCTTCCAGCCGTCGATGTTGCGCTGGCGGGCACGACCCACAGCCAGTTGGCCTGCGGGCACTTCCTGAGTAATGGTCGAGCCCGCGGCCGTCGTGGCCCCGGCCTGGATATCCACAGGCGCCACCAACGAGTTGTTGGAGCCGATGAACACGTCCTCACCCATCACCGTGCGCCACTTGTTGGCGCCATCGTAGTTGCAGGTGATGGTGCCGGCGCCGATGTTGGTGCGTGCGCCAATGTCGGCGTCGCCCAGATAGGCCAGGTGGCCGGCCTTGGCGTCTTCGTGCATGTGGGTATTTTTCAGTTCCACGAAGTTACCCACATGGGCACGCGCTTCCATCACAGTACCCGGGCGCAAGCGCGCGAACGGACCCGCATCGCTGCCCTCGCCCATCACCGCGCCGTCCAGGTGGGTGTTGGCCTTCAGCACCACGCCTTTGCGCAAGGTACTGTCCTTGATGTAACAGTTCGGGCCGATGACCACGTCGTCCTCGATCACTACCTTGCCTTCCAGTATCACGTTGACGTCGATCAGCACGTCACGGCCGACCGTGACCTCACCGCGCACGTCGAAGCGTGCCGGGTCGCGCAGGGTGACACCCTGGGCCATCAGGCGGCGGCCTTCGCGAAGTTGATAGTGGCGCTCCAGCTCGGCCAGTTGCCGACGGTCGTTGGCACCCTGCACTTCCATGGCATCGTCGGGCTGCTCGGTGGCCACCACCAGGCCGTCGCTGACCGCCATGGCGATCACATCCGTCAGGTAGTACTCGCCCTGGGCGTTGTGGTTGGACAGCCGCCCCAACCATTCGGCCAAGCGCTTGCCGGGTACGGCAAGAATGCCGGTGTTGCCTTCCTTGATGGCGCGTTGTGCCTCGCTGGCGTCCTTGTGCTCGACGATGGCGCTGACCAGGCCGGCGCCATCTCGCACGATGCGGCCGTAGCCGGTGGGGTCGGCCAGGTTGACGGTCAGCAGGCCCAATTGCGCTGGGGTCACCAGGGCGAGCAGACGCTTGAGGGTGTCGACTTCGATCAGCGGCACATCGCCATAGAGGATCAGTACGGTTTCAGCAGTCAGTGCAGGCAGTGCCTGGGCTACGGCATGGCCGGTGCCGAGTTGCTGGTCCTGCAGGACGAAATTGAGGTCCGGCGCGGCAAGGCGTTCACGCACCAGGTCGGCACCGTGGCCGATCACCACGTGAATCCCTTCGGGGGCGAGTTGCCGGGCGCTGTGGATAACGTGGCCGAGCATGGAATTGCCCGCCACCGGGTGGAGTACCTTGGGGATGGCCGAGCGCATGCGCGTGCCCTGGCCTGCAGCAAGAATGACGATATCGAGGGACATTGACTGGCTACCAATCCGAAGCGGTCGGCAACTGCGACCGAAGAATGAAAAGCGGAAAAAGAAAAAGGGTAGCCGAGGCTACCCTTTTACTCAATCGCACAGAGGCTGCGGCTTATTTGCCGAACTTCTTGCGGATCTGCTGAACGGTGCGCAGCTGGGCTGCGGCCTCGGCCAGACGTGCGGCAGCAGCGCCGTAGTCGAAGTCGGCGCCTTGCTCGTTCAGGGCCTTCTCAGCAGCCTTGACGGCTTCCTGAGCGGAGGCTTCGTCCAGGTCGGCAGCACGCTGCACGGTGTCGGCAAGAACCTTGACCATGTTCGGCTGAACCTCGAGGAAACCACCGGAGATGTAGAACACCTCCTCTTCCCCACCCTGCTTGATCAAGCGGATCGGACCTGGCTTCAGATTAGTGAGCAACGGTGCGTGGCCCAGGGCAACGCCCAGGTCACCCAGTTCACCGTGTGCAATCACCATCTCGACCAGGCCGGAGAAGATTTCCCCTTCCGCGCTGACGATATCGCAATGGACTGTCATAGCCATCTGCTTGCCTCAACCTGATTAGCGCCCGTCGCCGGGCGCCGGGATTACAGTTTCTTGGCTTTCTCGATCGCTTCTTCGATGCCGCCGACCATGTAGAACGCTTGTTCTGGCAGGTGGTCGTAGTCACCGTTGAGGATGCCTTTGAAGCCAGCAATGGTGTCTTTCAGGGAAACGTATTTACCTGGGGCACCGGTGAAGACTTCAGCCACGAAGAACGGCTGCGACAGGAAGCGCTGAATCTTACGAGCACGGGTAACGAGTTGCTTGTCGGATTCCGACAGCTCGTCCATACCCAGGATCGCGATGATGTCTTTCAGCTCTTTGTAACGCTGCAGCACGTACTGAACACCACGAGCGGTGTCGTAGTGATCCTGGCCAATGACCAGTGGGTCCAGTTGGCGCGAAGTCGAGTCCAGTGGGTCGACCGCTGGGTAGATACCCAGGGAGGCGATGTCACGGGACAGAACGACGGTAGCGTCCAAGTGGGCGAACGTGGTGGCTGGCGACGGGTCGGTCAGGTCGTCCGCAGGTACGTATACAGCTTGTACCGAGGTGATCGAACCGGCTTTGGTCGAAGTGATGCGCTCTTGCAGAGTACCCATCTCTTCAGCCAGCGTCGGCTGGTAACCCACGGCCGAAGGCATACGGCCCAGCAGTGCCGATACTTCGGTACCGGCCAGGGTGTAACGGTAGATGTTGTCGACGAACAGCAGAACGTCGTTACCTTCGTCACGGAACTTCTCGGCCATGGTCAGGCCGGTCAGCGCTACGCGCAGACGGTTGCCTGGTGGCTCGTTCATCTGACCGTAGACCAGGGCAACCTTGTCCAGAACGTTGGAGTCCTTCATCTCGTGATAGAAGTCGTTACCTTCACGAGTACGCTCACCCACACCGGCGAACACGGAGTAACCGCTGTGTTCCATCGCGATGTTACGGATCAGTTCCATCATGTTTACGGTCTTGCCTACACCGGCACCACCGAACAGACCGACTTTACCGCCTTTGGCGAACGGGCAGACCAGGTCGATAACCTTGATGCCGGTTTCAAGCAGGTCGTTGCCGCCCGCTTGTTCAGCGAACGAAGGAGCCGGCTGGTGGATACCACGGCGCTCTTCTTCACCGATCGGGCCGGCTTCGTCGATTGGGTTGCCCAGCACGTCCATGATACGGCCCAGGGTCGCTTTACCGACCGGTACCGAGATAGGAGCGCCGGTGTCTACCACGTCCAGGCCACGTTTCAGGCCTTCGGTGGAACCCATTGCAATGGTACGAACCACGCCGTCGCCCAGCTGCTGCTGAACTTCCAGAGTGGTTGGCGCGCCTTGAACACTCAGCGCGTTGTAGATGCTCGGTACGCTGTCACGTGGGAATTCCACGTCGATGACGGCGCCGATGATTTGAACGATACGTCCGCTACTCATAGCAGGATCCTCTGAATATTTGAACCGTTAAACCGCGGCAGCGCCGCCGACGATTTCCGAGATCTCTTGGGTGATCGCAGCCTGACGCGCCTTGTTGTAGACCAGCTGCAATTCGCTGATCAGGTCGCCGGCGTTGTCGGTGGCGTTTTTCATCGCGATCATCCGCGCAGCCTGCTCGGCCGCGTTGTTCTCGACCACCGCCTGGTAGACCTGCGACTCCACGTACCGAACCATCAGGCCGTCCAGCAGCTCCTTGGCATCGGGTTCGTAGAGGTAGTCCCAGTGGTGCTTGAGTTCTTGATCCGGGGTTGCGACCAACGGAACCAATTGCTCGACCGTTGGCTTTTGCGTCATGGTATTCACGAACTTGTTGGACACCACGGACAGGCGATCAATACGGCCATCCAGGTAGGCATCCAGCATCACCTTGACGCTGCCGATCAGATCATTGATCGATGGCTCTTCGCCCAGGTGGCTGATCGCTGCAACGACGTTGCCGCCGAAGTTGCGGAAGAATGCCGCACCCTTGGCGCCGACCACGCACAGATCGATCTCGACGCCGCGCTCGCGGTTTACCGCCATGTCCTTGACCAGGGCCTTGAACAGGTTGGTATTCAAGCCGCCGCACAGACCACGGTCACTGCTCACCACGACGTAACCGACGCGCTTTACTTCGCGGTCGATCATGAACGGGTGGCGGTATTCCGGGTTGGCGTTGGCCAGATGTCCAATCACCTGGCGGATATGCTCCGCGTAGGGACGGCTGGCTGCCATGCGCATTTGAGCCTTGCGCATTTTGCTGACCGCCACTTTTTCCATGGCGCTGGTAATTTTTTGCGTGCTTTTGATGCTCGCAATCTTACTGCGAATCTCTTTTGCGCCTGCCATGTAACACCTATCAGGTTAGCAAGCGGGAGCCTCGCGGCTCCCGCTGCGGCTTACCAGGTTTGGGTGGCCTTGAACTTCTCGATACCGGCTTTGATGCCAGCGTCGATTTCGTCATTGAAGTCACCCTTCACGTTGATCTTCGCCATCAAATCGGCGTGATCGCGGTTGAAGTAAGCAATCAGGGCCTGCTCGAAGCTACCGATCTTGGCGATTTCGACGTCAGTCAGGAAACCACGCTCAGCGGCGTACAGCGACAGCGCCATGTCCGCGATGGACATAGGAGCGTATTGCTTCTGCTTCATCAGCTCGGTAACGCGCTGACCGTGCTCCAGTTGCTTGCGGGTGGCTTCGTCCAGGTCAGAAGCGAACTGGGCGAATGCAGCCAGTTCACGGTACTGAGCCAGAGCGGTACGGATGCCACCGGACAGCTTCTTGATGATCTTGGTCTGAGCGGCACCACCCACACGGGATACCGAAACACCGGCGTTCACTGCTGGGCGGATGCCCGAGTTGAACATGGCCGATTCCAGGAAGATCTGACCGTCGGTGATGGAAATCACGTTGGTCGGAACGAACGCGGAAACGTCGCCAGCCTGGGTTTCGATGATCGGCAGTGCGGTC